>ERZ824473.2-NODE-2-length-488150-cov-15.490212_pt1 | contig 488150 bp, 428 predicted proteins | sample MGYA00519874_ERZ824473 | MGnify/ENA primary metagenome ERZ824473 (study PRJEB31778, sample SAMEA3449151) | human gut metagenome | biome: human gut; feature: human-associated habitat; material: faeces | place: United Kingdom | collected 2010/2012 ...
GGACAAAACGTTTGTTGACTGGGATTAGCCATCAACACGTTTTGTCCTATAACCCTAAAATGCAGTATTAAAGAATAAAAGGAAATAAAAAAGATACTCTGAAAGCAAAGGACCAGTGTAATCCCGTGATCAGAGTATCTTTTTATAATGCTTATTATCAGAATAATCTTTATTTTTTCTTAGAGTCTTTTTTCTGTTTTACTTTTTCAATCTTTGTCTTCTTGATCTCTTTTAATTTAGGCTCTTTTTTTGTCTGCTGTTCGTTTTTATCTGCCTTAGCTGTGTTCAGATCCACAGATTTCGGAGCAGAAGATTTATTTGCATCTGATTGCGAGATCTTATGTTCCAGCTCTGGCAGGCTCGCCTTATACTTTTCGGTGATCGGATCAGAGTACAGAGACATGTAGTAGCAGTAGAGTGCTTTATATTCTTCGGAGGTCTTATATCCATTTGTGTAGATATGACCGTGCATTTCGTCAAAGGAATCTGTAGTTAATTTCTTTGCAATATGAAGTCCGATATTAGAACAGTGACTTCCGATACGATCCAGACTGGTCAGGATATCTACAAGAGCAAAACCACCGTCGATATCGCAGTCTCCGGTCTGTAAACGGATAACATGGTGATCTTTGATGATCTCTTTTACCTCTGTGATTGACTGAGCAAGCGGCTCGATACGGGAGACAGCCGTTAAATCATCGTTTTTGAATGCCATAAAGGTTGTATCAATGATATTGGCTGTAGCCTGTAAGAGCGTATTGATCTCCATGGTTCCCTGTGTGGAGAAGGAGATTTTTTCATCGGTGATCTTTCTGCCGACGATCAGAAGATTTTCACAGTGGTCACCGATTCGTTCCAGGTCACTGACACTGTTTAATAATTCAGATGCCAGCTTTCGTTCGGATGAATGCAGCCGCTTGGAGGTAATCTTTAACAGATATTCGTTTAACGCACTTTCACATTTATCAATGAACATCTCATTTTCAAGAAGTTTTCCAGCAGTTTCTTCATTATATTCCGATAATAACTGACTTCCGAGTTCGAAGTTTTCCTTGATGGAGTCTGTCATGGAGAACATTACCTTCTGCGCCTGGGTAAGAGCAATGTTTGGTGTATCAAGAAGCATTGGATCGAGAGATGCAAGCTCTTTGTCAATTTTGGATTCTTTATCGTCGCCGATGATCTTACCGGTCAGATCTGCGATCTTATTTGCGAATGGAAGCAGCAGGATCGCAATGATAAAGTTAAACATAAAATGTAGGTTTGCAATTACACCACGGTTGATGATCTTATCTATGAATGGGAAGGTGATAAACAACTGAAGTCCATAGATCACAACAACGAAGAAAATCGCACCGATAATATTAAATAACAGATAGGACATGGCAACACGTTTTGCCTTTTTGTTTGCACCGATACTGCCGAGCAGGATGGCGAAACATTTTCCTATATTAATACCGATAATAATAGGGATCGCAGAACCATAGGAAACAACTCCTGTTGAGGATAATGCCTGAAGGATACCGACTGAAGCAGAGGAGCTCTGGATGATCGCTGTTAAGACAAGACCAATCAGGATACCAAGGAGTGGATTACTGAAAGAAATGAACAGATTCTGGAATGCTTCAGATTCTTTTAAAGGAGCGAACACAGCTTCCATTGTATTCATACCAAGGAATAAGATACCAAGACCGACTAAGATACCGGCGATATCTTTATGTTTTTTCTTATGGGCAAACAGAATGATAAAAGCACCAATACCGATCAGAACGGGTGCAAAAGAAGAAGGTTTTAATAATTTAAGAATAAACATATCTTCGCCAAGATCACCAAGACGTAAAATCTGTGCGGTTGCGGTACTACCGACATTGGCACCAAATACAACAGGGATCGCCTGACCAAGCTTCATGATACCGGCATTTACAAAACCGATCAGCATGATCGTAGTTGCTGCAGAACTCTGAATGATCGCTGTTACACCGGTACCAAGACCAAAGCCCTTAATCGCGCCGGTTGCCTGACTCTTACCAGTCGTCAGTTTTTCAAGTATCCGTTCCAGACTTCCTCCTGCCAGATTCTTCAGGGAATCGCCCATCATGTTCATTCCAAACAGGAACAGTCCTACACCTCCAAGTAAAGTCAGAATTGAAAAAAAGTCCACTTCCATATCCTCCTGTGAATAAAAATTACCTTCTGAATAAATGTTAAAATCATGTAATAACCATGTAAAATAAAATTTACATGCTTGGATATTATAACATAGATAGTTTTCTTGTTCTATATTTTTTATTAGGATGCTTACAAATTTGTAATAATATAATAGAAATAAAAAAGAAATATAGAAAAATTATATAAAAAGAGACTTGACACGAAGAAGCGGATAGTGAGAACATAAAGCAGTAAAAAATGATCGGAACCCGGGTGGGTTTGAAGGAGTCTTTGATATGAGCAGAAGCAAAAGAAAATATTTATTTCAGAATGATCAAAATACATTAAACGGGGCACTGCTGGCTGGAAATAATTCAATGGCAGAGATGCTGCTCTGGTCATTGGTCCTGCTGCCGCCGGTGATCGGAGTATATGGAGCCGGTGTGTGTGTTATCAATATTGGTCTGTTTGTCGGTACAACATTTGCCTGGTTGTTTCTGGTAAAGCGGCTCCGTTCTTATCGGGATCTTTCCCAGAAGACCATCGGAAGTATGTGGGAATTTTTATATGACAGATACCGGTCGGTTATATTAAAGGACAGCTTTCTTGTTGTATGGCTGCTGATCCTTCTGTCTATGACTGCAGCATTGCTGGAATATGGGAGTAAGGTGATCAGCAAGACGGTTGGCATGGAATATCACTGGGTTGCCGTAGGAATCGTGGTGAGCTTAAGCATTTATATGTGTATACTCGGAAATAAAGTAAGAAGTGTAATAAGGAGTATCTTCTATATAATATTGCTGTTTGTATTCTTTGTGCTGGTCATCAGTTTGTTTATGGTAAATAAACCATCGGAGCTTCTCGATATTTATGGAAAGCTGCATATGAAGGGCGGAACCAGTGTATATCTGAATATTCTGTATTATAACGGCACACAGACCGGTGTTACATATATTATATCCATGGTCGGTATGGGACTTGGCTGTCTTGGACTTCCATTTTTATTTAATGGAGCATTTGAAGCAAAGGACAGTCATGAGCTGGATCGTGGACGGGTGTTGTCAATCCTGTATACAGGCGTGATGATTGTTGTGATCAGTGTCTGGTCATTGTTAAATGCAGTATGTATCTATCCGTTAAAGGTGACGCTTGATTCTGGAATTGACGAACTGCTCCGGACTTATATTGCAGCCTTATGTCATAAGCTGGAAGTTCCGACAGAGATCCGATATGTTATACTTGGAGTTTTGGTTATTACGCTGTTGTGTCTGACCGAGCGTATATTTGCAATGAGTATGGAAGTAGCTCGGGGACTTCTGCCAAAAATGAAATGGATCAGGAATGAAAAACAGCAGAATGTGGCAGATATAGGCCTGCTGGTTATTCTTTCAGGCGCATTACTGGTGATCGTCGGTATATGGAAGCCGGAGTATCAGAAACTGATCACGGTTTCATGGGAGTATGCATCTGCAATGGCAGCTCCATGTATATTGGCAGTTGTCTGGCGAGCAGCAAGCAGACCGGGAATTTTTGCAGGACTGTTTACAGGGCTTGCGGTTTGTTCTGTCTGGTATTTTGTACCGATGATAGAAGGAAATACACTGGCGGTATCAACAGAACTGAGTGCGGGAACTGCGTCCTTTGTATTTGCTTTGGCGGTAACGATCATTGTCAGTATGTTTACGCATAAGAAAAATGAAGCGGAAAAGAAATTGTTTGACCAGATAAAGCTGGATCAGAGATAGAAAATGGAGATGCATGATGCTGTTCAAGATCATATGTGTTGGAAAGATAAAAGAAGAATATTATAGCAGTCAGATACAGGAACTCTGTAAACAGATCAACAAAAAGAACCGGGTAGAGATCATTCAGAGTGAGGATGAGAAAATACCGAAGAATGCATCCGATGCTGTAAAGCAGAAGATCATTGAAACAGAAAGCAGAAACAGTCTTGCAAGTATCGGCAAAAATGATTTTGTGATCGCTCTTTGCATAGAAGGTAAAAAATATACAACCGAACAATTTGCGGCAATCATACGTCAGGCAGAAGAGCGGGAATATGAAGCAGTATCCTTTCTGATCGGTGGTTCTCTGGGAACTTCAAACGAACTTATCAGACGTGCAGATGTGAAAATGAGTTTTTCGGATATGACATTCCCGCATCAGTTGATGCGTGTCATGTTGCTTGACCAGATCCGTATTATTTGTGATAAGTAATGTTGTTATTGATGGTATAGGCACGATAGAGCTGTTCCGTAAAGGCAATCAGGCAGATCTCGTTAGATAATGTCATACTGGAAACAGAAAAGATCTGATCGGATAAAATCGGCAGATCATCCGGAGAAAATCCAATAAAATAACTGATTTTTGAATATCCGCCCAGGGCATAGTCAGAGATCATTCGGGCAAAGGCTTCGGAAGAGATCGTGTGCTTGCCTGTCTGGTCAGGGGTGATCAGGATATTGATATCGCTGCCTGCAAAGGCAGCTTTTTTTTTGCCTGCACAGCAGACTGTAGCTTTACAGAAAGGTGACAGCCGCTTGATATATTCATGAACAGCCGCTTTTATATTTGGTGCCAGATTTTTTTCTTTTATATAGATCGTATAATTCATGCCAAAACTCCGAAATTTAATAAAAAAGATGCATTTATGATTGATTATTATAATACAATCGCACCGTCAATTACAATAGAATCGCATTTTTTCGGGTAAACTACTGGACAAAGAGGTGAAACTACTATATATTATCAACTTGATCATTACAAATTGAAGATAAACGTGGAGATAACAAGATGAAGAAGATAATAGCACTTGATATTGATGGTACATTGACTAATTCGAAAAAAGAGATCACAAAGCCTACACTGGATAAGATCATGGAGATCCAGAAAAAAGGACATGTTGTGGCAATTGCATCCGGACGGCCGCTGCCTGGAATCCGGAAGATTGCGGATGAACTGGAACTGAATCAGTATGGTGGATATGTGCTGGCATTCAATGGCGGACGTATCGTGAATTACAAAACAGGTGAGATCGCATATCAGGCATGTGTAGATAATGAGATCGCAAGAAAAATATATGATTACTGTGTTGAGAAAAAGATTGGGATGGTGACTTATAAGGATGACGTCGTTGTAACAGGAACCCCGGTTGATGATTATATGAGTCTTGAGGCAAGGATCAATCGTATGGAGATCGTACAGGTGGAGGATTTTCGTTCCTTTATTGACTTCCCGATCAATAAGTGCCTGCTGACAGCAGAACCGGATGTTGCAGAACAGGTGGAGCAGGAGCTGGTAGCCCTGTATGGAGATTCGGTTACTGTTTTCCGTTCCGAGCCTTTCTTTGTTGAGATCATGCCAAAGGGTGTGCATAAGGCAACATCCCTTGAAAAGCTTCTGGAATATCTGCACATGGATGTAAAGAATCTGGTTGCCTGCGGAGATGGATATAACGATCTGACGATGATCGAATATGCGGGTGTCGGTGTGGCGATGGCAAATGCACAGGAGATCGTAAAGGAACATGCAGATTATGTAACACTCTCAAATGACGAAGATGGTCTGGTTCCGGTTATTGACAAATTTATCCTGGGCGAATAAAGAAGACAGTCCGGCGTAAATGTTATATTTTTATGAACAGGTTGAATTTGAATATTATTTGTAGTAGAATACACCTTGTTTGTTCGTGGAAAATTGACATTTTGTACGAAAAATAGTTCTGTTGAGATGAAACATATACACAAACGTATAGGAGAATGAATAATGAGCGATAATATTTTTAGCGATGAAGATTTCGACGATTATGATGATATGGAAGATACAGCAGCAAAGCGGGCACAGAAAAAATCTGCTGAGCGCAGATCTTCCGGAAAAAAGAAGAAAAAGAGTAAAAACAAACCATGGATCATTGCACTTATAGCAGAAATACTGGTGATCATTCTTGGAGGTGTCCTTTTTGTAAATGCTTATATCAATTCAGCATTTAATAAAATGAATTTTGAAGAGTTAAAAGACGTTAAGGTGAATGATGACCTTGCAGAAGAAACCGTAAAGAAGATGACCGGTTATACAACGATCGCATTATTCGGTGTAGATAGCCGTGATATTGATATGGTAGAAAGCGGAGCACGATCCGATGCAATCATCATTGTAAGCATTAACAATGATACACAGGAGGTTAAGATGTCTTCTGTATATCGTGACACATATTTGGAGCTTGCAAATGATTCCAAGAGCTATGAGAAGGCCACACATGCTTATGCTTATGGCGGAGCTTCAGAGGCGATCAATACATTGAACAAGAACCTTGACCTGAATATTACAGCTTATGTAACTGTAAACTTCAAGGCATTGACAGAAGCAATCGATGCACTTGGCGGTCTTGATATCGAATTGAAGTCCAGCGAGCTTGACAAGCTGAATCAGTGTATCGATGAACAGCAGAGAGTCAATGGCATCCCGTCTACGTATGTATATGATACAGGTGTTGTACATCTCGATGGTGTTCAGGCTACCGCATATGCAAGAATCCGAAGTACAGACCAGGGTGATATCACCAGAGCATGGAGACAGAGAAAGGTTATCAGCCTTATGATCGAAAAGGCAAAGAGTGCCGGAATCTCCAAGTTAAATGACTGTCTGAATGTAGTTGTAGATGATATCAGCTCCAGCCTTACAAAGAAAGAGATTATGGATCTTGCAACGAACTGCTTCAATTACAAACTGGAATCCTCAACCGGTTTTCCATTTACATGGTCAACACCAACACTTGGAAGTAAGGGAAGTCTGGTTGTAGCAGGAGATCTGGAGAACAATGTAGTTGTTCTTCACAGATATCTGTTTAACGATTATGATTATGTTCCATCCCAGACAGTTAAAAATATCAGTGCAAATATTATCAACGATACAGGATATTATAACCAGATCGATCTGGATACGTTTACAGTAGAAGATGATCCGGATTCAATCGTTAATAAATAGTATATAGAAACATATCAGAAACGAAAGAACATCATGAAACCAGTCAGATTTTGTGGTGTTCTTTTTGTTATGGAGAACAGATCCGGAGCTACGATAATTTGAATAAAATCTTTCCAACTTCCTGTTTGAAATATAGTTATATTGTGCTATACTAGGATAGAAAAATTTTGAGAAAACATAAGAGGTTACAATTATGGAAATGAACAGAGTGTTATTGAAACTTAGTGGAGAAGCACTTGCCGGAGAAAAAAAGCATGGCTTTGATGAAAAGACTGTATATGATGTTGCCGGACAGGTGAAGAAGATCCTGGATAAAGGAATCCAGCTTTGTGTAGTAATCGGTGGTGGTAATTTCTGGCGTGGCAGAACCTCAGAAAATATGGATCGTGTAAAAGCAGATTCAATCGGCATGCTTGCAACTGTTATGAACTGTATCTATACCGCAGATGCTTTTCGTGTATTTGGAATCAAATCACATATCATGACACCATTTGCATGTGGAACAATGACAGAGCTGTTCAACCGTGATAAAGCTGTAGAATATATGGAGCAGGGAGAAGTTGTTTTCTTTGCCGGAGGAATCGGACATCCGTATTTCTCAACAGATATGGCAACTGTTCTTATGGCGGTTGAAGTAAAGGCAGATGTAGTCTTATCTGCAAAAGCAATTGACGGCGTATATGACAGTGACCCTAAGACAAATCCAAATGCAAAGAAATATGACAGCATGCAGATGAAAGACATTGTTGATAATAAGCTTGGAGTTATCGATCTTGCATCTGCAGTTCTTGCAATGGAAAACAAAATGCCGATGATGTTATTCGGCTTAAATGGTGAAGACAGTATTGTAAAGGCCGTTACCGGTGGCTTTACAGGAACATATGTGAACGTATAAATAAACAGGAGGAACAAAGATATGTTGACACAGTACGAAGAGAAAATGACGAAGACAGTTGAAAACCTGGAAGGGGAATATGCTACGATCCGTGCAGGACGTGCCAACCCTAACATTTTAAATAAGATCAAGGTAGAATATTATGGTGTACCGACACCGATGCAGCAGCTTGCAAATATCACTGTACCGGAAGCAAGAACGCTGATGATTGCACCATGGGAGCCATCACTGGTAAAGGCGATCGAGAAGGCGATCCTGAATTCAGATCTTGGGCTGACACCAAACAATGACGGTAAGAACATCATCCTGAATTTCCCTGAACTGACAGAGGAAAGAAGAAAAGAGATCGTTAAGGATATTAAGAAAAAAGGTGAGAATGCAAAAGTTGCTATCCGTAATGTCAGAAGAGATGCAAACGATGCAATCAAGAAGATGGAGAAAGCCGGAGATATCTCAGAGGATGAATTAAAGACAAACGAGGATAAGATCCAGAAGATGACAGACAAGTATGTTGGTCTGATTGATAAGGCTATTGAGAAGAAATCAACAGAGATCTTAACTGTTTAATTTGGAGTAATTATGAATAAAGAAATAAATGGAGAAATGATCAATATTCCTGAGCATGTTGCGATCATCATGGATGGAAACGGAAGATGGGCGAAGAAACGACTGATGCCAAGAACCTATGGACATTCAGAGGGCGCAAAGGCAATCGAGCGAACATGCGAGAATGCAGATGAACTTGGTATTAAATACCTGACTGTATACGCATTTTCTACCGAGAACTGGAAACGTTCAGTAGAGGAAGTATCTACGATCATGAATATTTTCCGCAAGTATCTGGTTGACAGCATCGAGCGATCCAATCGGAATAACATGCGCGTAAGGATCATCGGTAAGCGCGAGGACCTTCCGGAGGATATCGTGGAGAAGATGGATAATCTGGAGAAAGCTACAGCAAATAATACAGGACTTCAGTTTTCTGTAGCGATTAACTATGGCGGACGGGATGAGATTACAAGAGCGGTCAGACAGATTGCATCCGACTGTATGGCTGGAAAGCTATCACCGGATGCGGTTACAGAGGATACAGTCAGTTCCTACCTCGATACAAAGGAACTGACGGATCCGGATCTGTTGATTCGTACCAGCGGAGAGCTTCGGACATCGAATTTTCTTCCATGGCAGATCGCATATTCGGAATTTTATTTTACGGATGTGTTATGGCCGGACTTTGATATGGACGAGCTGGTCAATGCATGCCGGTATTACAGTCATAGAGACCGTCGGTATGGCGGGGTAAAATAAAGAGGAAATAATATGTTTAAACAACGGGCAATCAGTGCAGTGATCCTGGTGATCATTGCAGCAATCACACTTTATTTTGGCGGAGCACTTACATGTCTGGTAATGTGTGCGGTTTCGCTGATCGGTGTGATGGAGTTACTTCGTATATATGGGCTGAACAAGAAGGGACTTGGATATGCAGCTTACGGTGCAACGGTTTTTTATTATGCATTGTTGTATTTTGACCTGCATCAGTTTATATTACCGTTGATCGCGGTCTATATGCTGGTCATCCTTGCAATCTATGTGCTCACATATCCGAATTACAAAGATAAAGAGATCATGGCGGCATTTTTTGCATTTGTATATGTAGGTGTAATGTTGTCGTATGTGTATCTCATACGAGATATGAAACATGGACTGATTCTTGTTCTGCTGATCTTTGTCAGCTCCTGGGGTAATGATACCTGTGCCTATCTGGTCGGACGCGCGATCGGTAAGCACAAGATGTCACCGATCTTAAGTCCGAAGAAGAGTATCGAGGGTCTGATCGGCGGAATCGTTGGAGCAGGAATATTAGGTGTTGTATTTGGTTTGATTTATAATCATTTCATGCAGGTTGCACATTCTGTATGGATATTTGCATTGATCGGAGCTGTATGTGCTCTGCCTGCAGTTATCGGGGATCTGGCGGCTTCTGCAATCAAGAGAAATAATGATATCAAAGATTATGGCAAGCTGATACCGGGACATGGCGGAATCCTTGACCGGTTTGACAGTATTATATTTACAGCACCAATTATGTATTATCTTATATTATATTTGTTGTAATCAGAAAAAGCAGTGTGGGAGAGCGTACAGATGAACTGTGCTCATAATTACGCTGCTTTTCCTTTATGTCGCATTGGAAATAGTGCAGACAGATAAAAAATGTTAGATACAGATGTTTGAAATGGGTAAAGGAGAACAAATATGAAACATGTAGCTATCATTGGATCCACAGGATCTATAGGAACACAGACACTTGAGATCGCAAGATGGAATCAGGATATAAAAATCTGTGCTTTATCAGCAGGAAGAAACATAGACTTATTAGAGAAGCAGGCGAGAGAGTTCCGACCGGAGATCGTTGGTCTGTGGGATGAGAAGCTGGCAGATGAATTAAAAGATCGTCTGAAGGATATGGATATCCGTGTCGTATCAGGCATGGATGGGCTGATCGAGATTGCAGAATACAAGACATCGGATATATTAGTTACCGCTATTGTAGGAATGATCGGTATCCGCCCGACTGTGGCAGCGATTAAAGCGGGAAAAGACATTGCCCTTGCAAATAAAGAAACTCTGGTTACAGCGGGACATATCATTATGCCGCTTGCAAAGGAAAAAGGAGTATCGATCCTTCCGGTTGACAGTGAACATTCGGCAATCTTCCAGTCATTGCAGGGAAATACACATGATTCCATTGAAAAAATTCTGTTGACAGCATCCGGTGGACCATTTCGTGGCAAGAGCAGAGAGTTTTTAAAGCATGTGAAATTAGAGGACGCATTAAAGCATCCAAACTGGAGCATGGGAAGAAAGATCACCATTGATTCAGCAACGATGGTAAATAAAGGGTTGGAAGTTATTGAAGCAAAATGGTTATTTGATGTAGCACCGGAAAATATTCAGGTTGTGATCCAGCCGCAGAGTATCATTCATTCTATGGTAGAATATAAAGATGGAGCAGTGATCGCACAGCTCGGTACACCGGATATGAAGCTGCCGATCCAGTATGCGCTGTTCTATCCGGAACGAAGATACATGCCGGGAGATCGTCTTGACTTTACGAAGCTTTCATCGATTGTGATCGAGACACCGGATATGGATACCTTTCTTGGGTTACGATATGCATATGAGGCAATCGGGATCGGTGGTTCGATGCCTACAGTATTCAATGCGGCAAATGAATATGCAGTAAAGCAGTTCTTAGACAGAAAAATCGATTTTCTTGATATCTATGATATCATCCGTGCATCCATGGATCATCATAAATTGATTGAAAATCCTGATATAGATGAGATTCTTGCAACCGAGCAGGAAGTATATGAATTTATTGAAAGTGGGTGTTAGTTTTTGAATATCATATTGATCATACTTGTTTTTGGTGTCATCATTTTCTTTCATGAGCTGGGACATTTTATCGTAGCAAAGATCAATCATATCACAGTAAAAGAGTTTTCGATGGGATTCGGACCGAAGCTGTTTCAGTTTCATAAGAAAGAAACACAGTATACGCTGCGGCTGATTCCACTTGGCGGCTATTGTATGATGCTCAGCGAAGATGATGAAGAAAACGAAAATGATGAGAATTCCTTTGAGAAGAAATCCATCTGGGCAAGAATGGCGGTTGTACTTGCAGGACCTGCCATGAACTTTGTGATCGCATTTTTATTTTCCATGGTGATCATTCATTTCTGTGGAAGTGATCCTGCGATCATAGGAGCAGTATACAATAAAGATAATATTGAAAAATACCAGATCGAAAATGCAGAGGAATATTTTAATGGTGTATATCCGGCGGAAGAAGCCGGGATATCAGATGGCGATCAGGTATTAAAGATTGAGGGAAGTACAGTTAAAAATTTCCGTGAGTTACAGTTCTATCTTCAGATCTATGGAGATGGTTCACCGATCGATCTGACACTTGAGAAAGAAGACGGAACGGTCTATGATACGACGGTACATCCGGCAAAGACACCGGATGGCTATAAGATCGGAATAATGAGTGTCGGTTATCAGCTCCCGAAGAACTTCGGAGAGCTTTGTAAATATTCTGCTTATGAGACCAGATACTGGGTAAAAGCAACCTTCTTAAGCCTGAAGCTGATCGTTACCCGTCAGGTAAGTTCGGATGAAGTATCCGGTCCGGTCGGAGTAGCGAAGAACATGAACGATACCTTCAATGAGGCAGCAAAGAGCAGTGTGCTCGATCTGTTCTTAAACTGGATGAATTATATCGTACTGCTGTCGGCAAACCTTGGCGTTATGAACCTGCTGCCGATACCGGGCTTGGATGGAGGACGATTTATCTTCCTGTTAATTGAAGCAGTAACGAGAAAGAAGGTTCCGAAGGATAAGGAGAATATCGTGACGCTGATCGGATTTGTTCTGGTTATGCTGTTGATGGTTGTGATATTATTTAACGATATCAAGAATGTATTCTTTCATTAGATGAACAGGAGTTAATATGTATAGAGATCATACAAAAGTTATAAAGATAGGAGACCGGGTGATCGGTGGTGGAAATCCGATCCTGATCCAGTCGATGACAAATACAAAAACCAGTGATATAGATGCTACAGTTGCACAGATCTTAAAACTTGAAAAGGCAGGCTGTGATATCATCAGAAGCACCGTAAATGATGATGCGGCAGCGGCAGCGATCCCTGCGATCAAGAAACAGATCCATATTCCACTGGTTGCAGACATTCATTTTGATTACCGTCTGGCGATCGCAGCGGCTGAGGCGGGAGCAGATAAGATTCGTATCAATCCGGGTAATATCGGTGGTAAGGATAAGCTGGCACAGGTAGTAGCGGTATGTAAGGAACGGAATATACCGATCCGTGTCGGTGTAAATAGCGGTTCCCTTGAAAAAGAATTAGTTGAAAAATACCACGGTGTGACAGCAGAAGGAATCGTTGAGAGTGCATTGGATAAGGTTCATATGATCGAAGACTGCGGATATGACAATATGGTCATCAGTATTAAATCTTCCGATGTTATGATGTGTGTAAAAGCACATGAGCTGATTGCAGATCAGACGAATTATCCGCTGCATGTGGGTATCACGGAATCCGGTACGGTTATGAGCGGTAATATCAAATCCTCTGTAGGACTTGGTATTATCCTGCATGAGGGAATCGGAGATACGATCCGTGTATCTTTAACAGGGGATCCGGTCAATGAGATCATGACAGCAAAGATGATCTTAAAGACGCTTGGACTCCGTACAGGTGGAATCGAACTTGTGTCCTGTCCAACATGTGGAAGAACGGAGATTGATCTGATCGGACTGGCAGAACAGATAGAAAAGCTGGTTGCTGATTATGATCATCTGAATATCAAGGTTGCTGTTATGGGCTGTGTTGTAAACGGACCGGGCGAAGCCAAGGAAGCAGATCTTGGAATTGCGGGCGGAAAAGGCTGCGGTATCTTGATCAAAAAAGGCCAGATCATAAAGAAGATCGACGAGAAAGATATATTATCAACATTAAAGTACGAGTTAGATAACTGGAGTGAATAGAACGTGCCGGTAGAAGCAAAATTATTTTTTGAAGTATTTCCTGAACTGAATATGGATAAAGAGCTGTCTTCCCTGTTTGAGGATACGATGATCGAAAAGGTGGTAATGAAGCAGGCAGAACGCCAGCTTATTATCAGCCTGCTGTCGAAGCACCTGATCAGCCGTCCGAAGATTGTACAGGTGGAAGATATCATTTGCGGACATTTATTTCGTGGACGTGGTTATAAGGTCATCATTGATGACCGTTATGAGCTGTCTTCCCAGTACAATACCAGAACCTTAACAGAGGTATATAAGGACAGTATCTTGTATGATGTCGAGAAAATCAGTCATGTTGGATATCGTTTATTAAAGCGGGCAGAATGGTATTATTCAGATGATATTATCACGCTTGCGATGGAAGACAGTAAGCTTTCAAAGAGCCATTCGATCGGGATTAAAAAATATCTGGAGGAGACCTATAAGAAACGGTTCGGTATGGATATCAAGGTCGGTTTTGATTATACGGAATCTGATAAAGAGATGCTCCGCCGTGCAAATGAACAGAAGATGAAGCTTGAGATTGAGGCAATCTTAAGTAATGTACATGAGGATGCGGATTTGACCTTGGATGGTAAATCAGTAGATAAAAAGAAGCTGGTCGGAGAAGGCAAGAAGGATGCTCCGGCTGAAAAGAAAGCACCTGCACAGGACGAAAAGCCGAAGGAGACATTTGCCGCCAGAAGAAAGAAATATACCTCGAATGATCCGGATGTATTCTATGGCAGAGACTGCGAAGGGGAACTGGTAAAGATTTCTACATTAGTAGATGGTATCGGTGAAGTCTGTATTCATGGTCAGTTGATCAAGATGGAAGAAAAGGTTCTCCGAAACGGTAAGACCTTATTCATCTGCAATATTACGGATTTTGAAGATACGATCGCATTTAAGATATTTGCATCAGAGGATGATGTGCCGGTTTATAAGGATGAGTTAAAAGAAGGAAGCTTCTATCGGTTAAAGGGTGTGCCGTTATACGATACTTTTTCCAAGGAGTTAAATATTGCATCTGTGCGTGGTATCAAGCATATACCGGATTTCCGTGTGCCAAGAGTTGACACATCGCTTGAAAAACGTGTGGAATTACATATGCATACGGTTATGAGCGAGATGGACAGTGTTGTTGATATCGAGAAGATCGTGAAACGTGCAAATGACTGGGGACACCCGGCGATTGCAATCACGGATCACGGCGTTGCACAGGCATTCCCGATCGCAGCACATGCAAAGGGTATGAAGGATGGCTTTAAACTGATCTTTGGCTGTGAGGGATATTTTGTCGATGACCTGAAGAATCTGGTTATCAATCCCAAAGGACAGGCTTTGAATACAGAATATATCGTATTCGATATCGAGACGACCGGTCTTAGTCAGAAGAAGAATAAGATCATAGAGATCGGAGCTGTAAAGGTAAAAGATGGAGAGGAGATCGATCGTTTCTCGGAATTTATCAATCCGGAAGAACCGATCCCTTATAGTATAGAGCAGTTGACTTCCATTACAGATGAGATGGTTATGCATGCACCGACCGTCGACGTGATCCTGCCGAAGTTTTTGGAATTCTGTGGTGATGATATCGTTGTTGCACATAATGCAGCATTTGATACCGGATTCATCAAGAAAAATGCCAAAGATCTTGGAATGAAATTCGATAATACGATCATGGATACCATGACACTCAGCCATGTGTTATTGCCGGAGCTTGGTAAGTTTACACTGGATCGTGTCTGTAAGGCGTTAAATGTAAAAAATGAACATCATCACCGTGCTGTTGATGATGCAAATGCAACCGCAAAAATTTTCGTAAAATTATATGAGATGTTAGTGGAACGTGGCGTAAAGACGGTGGAGGATGTAAATGAATTAGGTTCTGCATCGGATGATACGATCAAAAAAGGCAGAACATATCATGGCATCATTCTGGCAAAAAATGAGATCGGCCGTGTGAATCTGTATCGTCTGATTTCTGAAGCGCATGTCAGATACTTCAACCGCAGACCGCGTATGCCTATGAGCATGATCAATAAATACAGAGAAGGCCTGATCTTAGGTTCTGCCTGTGAAGCAGGTGAGCTGTTCCGTGCGGTCGTAGATGATGCACCGGATGAAGAAATTGCAAGACTTGTTAATTTCTTTGATTATCTGGAGATACAGCCGATCGGAAATAACGAGTTTATGACCAGAAAGAAGGAGAATCCTTGTACGATCGAGGATCTTCAGAATTATAATAAGCGTATCGTGGAGCTTGGACGATTATTTAATAAGCCGGTTGTTGCAACCTGTGATGTCCATTTCCTTGATCCGGAAGACAGTATCTATCGTGCGATCATCATGAAAAGTAAAGGTTTTGAGGATGCAGTTAATCAGCCTCCGCTTTATTTCAGAACGACGGAAGAAATGTTGGCGGAATTCGAATATCTGGGAAGTGAGAAAGCCAGAGAGGTTGTTATCACGAATACAAATCTGATCGCGGATATGGTGGAATATATGGACCCGGTTCGACCGGATAAAGCACCGCCTATCATCGAGAATTCCGATGAGACACTTACGAATATCTGTTATGAAAAGGCTCATAAGATCTATGGACCGGATCTGCCGGAGGTCGTTGTAGAACGACTGGAACGTGAGTTACATTCCATTATATCAAATGGATTTGCCGTTATGTATATCATTGCACAGAAGCTTGTGTGGGATTCCAACGATCATGGCTATCTGGTTGGTTCCAGAGGATCTGTAGGTTCTTCCTTCGTAGCAACGATGGCAGGTATCACAGAGGTAAATCCGTTGTCGGCACATTATATTTGTCCGGAGTGTCATTTTGTTGATTTTGATTCCGAGCTTGTAAAATCATATTCCGGTATGTCGGGATGTGATATGCCGGATCGTGACTGCCCTCGATGCGGTCATCCACTGATCAAAGAGGGACACGATATCCCATTTGAAACCTTCCTTGGATTCAAAGGAGATAAGGAGCCGGATATCGATCTGAACTTCTCCGGTGAATATCAGTCATGTGCACATGCTTACACAGAAGTGTTATTCGGTAAGGGTAAGGCATTCCGTGCAGGAACTGTAACAACGGTAGCAGATAAGACAGCGTATGGTTATGTATATAATTACTTCAAAGATCTTGCAAAGGATGAAGCGAGAGCAGAAGCTACGGCAATGGGAGATCTGACCCAGAAGGAGATCGAGAAATATGTCGATGAAAAGGCCATCGTCACGAAACGAAGCTGTGAGATGGAACGTCTGGCAATCGGATGTACCGGCGTTAAGCGTTCGACCGGACAGCATCCGGGTGGTATGATCGTTCTTCCAAGGCATGAGGAGATCTATTCCTTCACACCGATCCAGAAGCCGGCAAATGATATGACGACGGATGTCGTAACATCTCATTTCGAGTACCATTCGATCGATCATAACCTGTTGAAGCTTGATATTCTCGGTCATGATGATCCTACGATGATCCGAAGACTGGAGGATCTGACCGGTCTTGATGCAACCACGATCCGGTTAGATGATCCTGATGTTATGGCGTTGTTCCATGGAACAGAAAGTCTTCATATTACACCGGAGGATATCAATGGCATTCCGCTTGGCAGTCTGGGTGTGCCGGAGTTCGGTACGGATTTCGCCATGCAGATGTTAATTGATGCAAATCCACAGAACTTCTCGGATCTGGTGCGAATCGCAGGTCTGGCGCATGGTACGGATGTATGGCTTGGAAATGCACAGGAGCTGATCAAATCCGGTCAGTGTACGATCTCGACCGCAATCTGTTGTCGAGATGATATCATGGTATATCTGATCCATATGGGCCTGGAATCCGGTACAGCGTTCCAGATCATGGAGAATGTCCGAAAAGGTAACGTAGCTAAAGGCAAATGTGCAAAATGGGAAGAATGGAAAGAGGATATGAAGGCACATGGTGTACCGGACTGGTATATCTGGTCGTGCCAGAAGATCAAGTACATGTTCCCGAAAGCCCATGCGGCGGCTTACGTTATGATGGCGTGGAGAATTGCATATTTTAAGGTGAATTATCCGCTTCAGTATTATGCAGCGTTTTTCAGTATTCGTGCATCAGCCTTCAGTTATGAGATGATGTGCTTTGGAAAAGAAAAGGTACTGTATCATATCAATATGATACAGAGTATTGATAAGAATAAACGAACTGCAAAGGATGAAGATAAGTTAAAGGATCTGAAGCTGGTTCTTGAGATGTATGCGAGAGGTTTTGAGTTCATGCCGATCGATATCTATGTGGCGGATGATATCCGTTTTCAGGTAATAGACGGTAAGATCATGCCGTCACTGGCTTCCATTGAAGGAATGGGAGAGAAGGCTGCAAAGCAGTTGAAGGATGCAGCCGGCAAAGGCAAATTTATCTCAAAGGAAGATCTGCAGGCTCATTCTAAGATTGGAAAGAGTGCGATCGACAAGCTGTCAGAGCTTGGCATCTTAGACGGTATGCCGGATACCAACCAGCTTACCTTTGACTTTGTATAAACGGACGAAACAATACCTTTATTCTGTAAGCCCTGACACTGTATCCCTTTCATTACGCAAAACACTTGCGTTCTGTTTTTCACGTAGCGGTACTAAGCTCACTGCTTACAGCAGTTTGCCAAGTACCGACGTGAAAAAAGGTTTGCTGCATGAAAGAATACAGAATCAGGACTTGGCAGATAAAAGGTATTGTTTCTGTCTATGATAAAATTAATGCAAAAATATGCTAAGTTGTATTTAGATATAAGGAAGATCTATGCAGCAGCCCTGTATCCCTTTCATTACCAAAACACTTACGTATTTGATTGACAATGCCCTTATTACAAGCTAAAATATGGGCAGTATAAAAAATGTAAATTTACTGAAAAAAAAGCTTGCATTTTATCGTAGCTTCTGGTATATTAAACAAGTCGCTAAGATATATGGTTCATTGGTCAAGCGGTTAAGACGTCGCCCTCTCACGGCGAAAACAGGGGTTCGATTCCCCTATGAACTGCTATTTGATAACCTGGAAGTTTTTTCCAGGTTTTTTCTTTTTTATGCATAATCTATAATGCATGATAAAACTGCTTTGAATGAAAGACAGGCGAAAATAAAAACTATATTTATTGGAGGATTCCCATGAAGATTTTTAATACTCTTACAAGAACAAAAGAAGAATTTGTACCGATCAATGAAGGTAAAGTAGGAATCTATGTCTGCGGACCTACCGTATATGATTATATCCACATCGGAAACGCAAGACCAATGATCGTATTTGACACATTGAGACGGTATCTCACATATAAGGGATACGATGTAAATTACGTATCCAATTTTACAGATGTTGATGATAAGATCATCAAACGTGCAAATGAAGAAGGTGTTGATTCCAAGGTGATCTCTGAGCGCTTCATTGCAGAGACAAAGAAGGATATGGCAGCGATGAATGTACAGGAAGCTACGACACATCCAAAGGCTACCGAAGAGATCCCGGATATGATCGAGATGATCAAGACACTGATTGAAAAAGGACATGCATATGAAGTAAATGGCACGGTATATTTCCGTACCAGAAGCTTTGCAGATTATGGTAAATTATCTCATAAGAATATTGATGATCTGGAATCCGGACACAGAGCAGAGAATCATCAGCTTAAGGTTTCCGGTCAGGATGAGAAGGAAGATCCGTTGGATTTCGTTCTTTGGAAGCCAAAGAAAGAGGGAGAACCGTTCTGGGAGTCACCATGGGGTGAAGGAAGACCGGGCTGGCATCTGGAATGTTCTGTTATGTCTAAGAAATATATCGGTGATATCATTGATATCCATGCAGGTGGTGAGGATCTGATCTTCCCACACCACGAAAATGAGATTGCACAGAGTGAAGCAGCAAATGATAAGGAATTTGCAAGATACTGGATGCATAACGGTTTCTTAAAGATCAACAACGAGAAGATGTCCAAGTCACTTGGCAACTTCTTTACAGTAAGAGAGATCGCAGACAAATATCCACTTCAGGTTATCCGTTTCTTTATGCTGTCTGCTCACTACAGAAGTCCATTGAACTTCTCGGCTGATCTGGTAGAGGCATCCAAGAATGGTCTGGAACGTATCCTGACTGCTGTTGACAAGTTAAAGTCACTTGCGCCGGCAGATGTGGAGGGTTCCGATGTTTCTGTCGAGGCAGAATTAGATGGATATACGAAACGATTTGAAGCAGCTATGGACGATGATCTGAATACAGCAGATGCGATCTCAGTTATCTTTGAATTAGTAAAATATACAAATATCAATATTTCAAATGATACACCAAAGAAAACAGTAGATCTGGCAATCTGGACGATTGAGAAGCTGTGTGATATTCTTGGTATCATTACAGAGCGGGAAGAAGAACTGTTAGATTCTGATATCGAGGCTTTGATCAATGAACGTCAGGAAGCAAGAAAAGCAAAGAATTTTGCAAGAGCAGATGAGATCCGTAACATGCTCAGTGATAAGGGCATTATTCTTGAGGATACAAGAGAAGGAGTAAAATGGAAAAGAGCTTAGATCAGTATTTTACTGCGATATTAGGTGTAGAAGATTCCAATCCGGCAGAATATTCCGGGCTGGCGCTTGCTTATATAGGGGACAGTGTATTTGACCTTTTAGTAAAGACCGTTCTGGTATCAAAGGATAACAAACAGGCATTCAAATATCATAAAGAAGCTATTCATATAGTAAATGCAGAGTCACAGGCAGGTTATATCGATCTGTTGGAAGAGAAACTGACCGAGCAGGAAATGGCGATATATAAGCGTGGAAGGAATACAAAGACACATTCCAAGGCAAAGAATGCGTCGGTAGGACAGTACAGGAAAGCTACCGGTTTTGAAGCACTGATCGGCTATCTTTATCTGAATAAAGAATATGACCGTTTATTTGAGTTGACAAGAGACTGCCTGGAATCAAAACAATTGATTGAGCATTTACAATCTGATGATGTGGATTAGAAATGGAGCATAAGCATGGAAGAAAACAGAAATGAAAAGTTTGAGATAGAGGGTAGAAATGCAGTTATGGAAGCATTTCGTTCCGGTAAAACAGTTGACAAGTTATATCTGCAGGATGGCTGTCATGATGGCAGTATCAATTCAATCGTGCGTGAAGCAAAGAAGCAGGAGACGATTATTAATTATGTTTCGAAAGAGAAGCTGAACCAGATGTCTTCGACCGGAAAACATCAGGGTGTGATCGCTCATGTGGCAGCCTATGAATATTCAGCAATTGATGAGATCTTTGCAAAGGCTGAGGAAAAAGGACAGCCGCCATTTATCTTTATTTTGGATGAGATTGAAGATCCTCATAATCTTGGCGCAATCGTTCGTACAGCGAATCTGTGCGGTGCACATGGCGTTATTATTCCGAAACGAAGAGCAGTCGGAATCACAGCAACAGTTGTTAAGGCTTCTGCTGGTGCAATCGCATATACACCGGTGGTTAAGGTAACAAATCTGGCGAAGACGATTGATGAATTGAAAAAACGTGGTATGTGGTTTGCCTGTGCCGATATGGATGGAGAACTGATGTACCGCTGCAATCTGACCGGACCGATGGGACTTGTGATCGGAAATGAGGGTACAGGTGTCAGTCGTCTGGTAAAAGAAAAATGTGATTATGTTGTATCTATACCGATGAGTGGTGATATCGATTCATTAAATGCTTCGGTTGCGGCCGGAGTATTGGGATATGAGGTTGTCCGTCAGAGAATGGGTGTAAAATAGGGGAGTACCAACGCCGTGTGTGTGTATGAAAGAAATACCGATGAAGAAAATATCCGGTTGATCCGGGAAGAAAATGATAATGCCGCTTTTGAATATCTGATCAAAAAGTACATGGGGATTGTAAAGAAAGAGAGTCGTGCCCTGTATATTATCGGTGCAGAAAATGAGGACATCATTCAGGAAGGAATGATAGGGCTCATTAAAGCTATCCGAAGCTTTGACGGAAGCAAAGGGGCATCTTTTTCTACATTTGCAAATCTGTGTATCAAGCGACAGTTGATCACTGCGGTGAAGCTGTCGAACAGGAAGAAGCATTCTCCGCTTAATTATTATGTATCATTTTATACGGAAAATGACGATGATGTTGCGCTTGTGGATGAGCTGCAGGCAGATCAGGCATTTGAACCGGAGAATCAGATGCTTGGGCAGCTGGAATCCCAGAAGCTTGCGGAGACGATTGATAAAAAACTCAGCAAATTTGAAAGACAGGTGTTAGAAGGATATCTTGCCGGAAAAAGCTATGATGAGCTAGCAGAAGCATTTGGAAAGACGTATAAATCTATCGATAATGCGATCCAACGAATACGAAAGAAATTACGGGATATAGAACAGGATTAAAGATATAATTCTGGGGGAGCAGCTTATGATAAATTCTATAAATAAAAAAAATGGCCTGAGGAAAGTGATGATCATTGTCGGCATGTGCTTTGTCCTTGGGCTTTTTTCAGGATGTCTGGATTTATCGGATGAAACGAACGAAAATCAGACAGAAAATACAACAGAGAATATAACAGAATCGATTAACAGTACGGAAGCTACGTCAGATGAGCAGATAACCTCGGAAGCGAATACCGGGGGTACAACAGACGATCTTGCCGGACTTACAGTTACTTTCTTAGATGTCGGTCAGGGGAATGCGGTGTTATTTTCCTGTGATGACCGTTACATGATGATGGATGGAGGTCCGTCGTCAGCATCTTCATTTGTCGTGGCATACCTGAAAAAACAGAATATAGAGTCACTTGATTATGTGATCGCGAGCCATTATGATTCTGATCATATAAATGGTCTGGTGGGTGTGTTGAATGTATTTGACACAGAGACTTTTATCGGCCCGGATTATGTTGCAGATACAAAGATCTATGATTCGTTGATTGATAAGCTTGCAGCGCAGAACCTGACTATTACATTCCCAAAGGCAGGGGATTCTTATACCTTTGGTGATGCGGTATTTACAATAGTAGCACCGATTACTTATAGTGATGATAATGAAAATGATAATTCTGTCGGAATTCGTATGACATATGGGGATACTTCATTCCTGATCTATGGGGATGGAGAAGAAGCCGGTGAGCAGGCAATGATCGCATCCGGAGAGGAACTTTCCAGTGACGTTCTGATGGTCAGTCATCACGGCAGCAGAAATGCCACAACAAAAGAGATATTAGAGGCTGTTAAGCCCGGTTATGCGGTAATCAGCGTTGGGGCAGATAATTCATATGGACATCCGACCGAAGAAGTGCTTGATCGTCTGGCAAATGCAGGATGCACGGTGTATCGTACGGATCTGAATGGTACGATTCAGGCGTACAGTGATGGAAAAACAATTACTTTTATACCGGAACGGCAATCAGATATGTCAGGGGTGGGAGAAAATCAGAATCTGTCGGATGATACAACGAAGACAGATAATGTAACAAGAGAGAGTACGACAGAGAAAGTTCAGACGGAAATAGAAGCAGGATCAGAAAAGGCAGCAGAGCATACTTATATTATTAATACAAATACAGGAAAGTTCCATGAGCCGTCCTGCCGTTCAGTAAAGCGCATGAATGACAGCAATAAGAAAGAATATATCGGAAGCCGGGATGATCTGATCACGCAGGGGTATGAGCCATGTAAGATCTGTAATCCATAGGGTATGTTAAGAATGGAAGGATAAACGGATATGAAAAACAATTACAGATTTTTTCAGAATCGGGATTGTGAATTTTTCCCATGTCATATAATAGAAAATGAAGATTCCTTTAATTGTCTGTTCTGTTATTGCCCCTTGTATCTGAAGGAAAACTGCCTTGGAAGTCCTGATTATATCTTAAATGGGAAAGGACAGAAAATCCGGGATTGCAGTAAATGTACGATCGTACATCGCCCGGAGATGTATGATGCAGTGATTGCACAGTTTCAAAAGCAGGACTGTGTGGTATTCGTCAGTATTTGGGATCTGAAGGATGAAATCATGGCGCGGATCGCAGAGATTGCTTCATGGGAACAGATGGAGCCGGAGAGCAGAAAAGAGCATAAGGATGAAGCCGAGAAAACGGTTATGCGTTTTTTATCCAGATACAATAATCGAAACCGGTATCTGGTACCTGTACTTTTGCAGCCATTTTCCAGAGACTGTATTAAGTCTGATGGATTTATGCTCGGCAAAAAGAATATTTCATGCCGGATACTGGAACGAATAGATCCGTCAAAGATTACACAGGGATATCTGTATGCATTTCATGCCCCGGAGATCCAGATCGAGGAGATGGATTCATTACTTGGAACTTATTATCTGGAAACCTTTCAGATTGCATGTATGGATATTGTAAGAAAATGGATAAGAAAATACCTGGAACGAAAGCACAGTGTAGAGTCGGGGCATTACTGCAGTCATTCTTTTGGACCCGGTTATTATGGAATGCCATTGGAAGCTGCCGGAATTCTTTGCAGCCTGATGGATACGGAACAGGTTGGAATCAGTTGGCATAAAGAACGAATGGAGCCGATGATGAGTCTGGCAGGAATTTATCTGATCAGTGAAGAACCACTGATACAGAACTGGAATGATTGTGAGAACTGTATCGGACAGTCCGTTGGATGTGAATACTGTATAAATAAATCCGGACATTAAAAAAGAGCTACTAACGGGAGTCGGACCCGTGACCTCCACATTACCAATGTGGCGCTCTACCACCTGAGCTATAGTAGCAACAACATTAGTTAATATATAGTAAAATGATGTATTTGTCAATAAGAGATTTACTGAAAGTTATTGAAAATTACTTGAGTTTTGTTGAGTTTTAGAATTTGCAGTTGAGGCTTTATGTAAAATGTGATAGACTTAAAAAAGTCATGCTAATTATATGAAGGAGGCATTAATGATGGCAGAAGAATCAATCGGGAAAAATTTTATTGAACAGATTATTGATAAAGATATAGCGGAGGGCAAGGTAACGAAGGTAGTCACAAGATTTCCTCCGGAACCGAATGGATATTTGCATATAGGACATGCCAAATCCATATTATTGAACTATGGTCTTGCACAGGAATATGGCGGACAGTTTAATCTGAGATTTGACGATACGAATCCAACAAAGGAAAAGACAGAATTTGTAGAATCCATATTAGATGATGTAAGATGGCTGGGTGCCGATTTCGGAGACAGAGTATTCTTTGCATCCAATTATTTTGACCAGATGTATGAAGCAGCAGTCAAATTGATCAAGAAAGGCAAGGCATTTGTATGTGATCTGACAGCAGATGAGATCCGAGAATACAGAGGAACTCTGACAGAGCCGGGTAAAAACAGCCCATACAGAGACAGAAGTATTGAAGAAAATCTTGCATTATTTGAAGCAATGAAGAACGGAGAGTTCCCGGATGGAAGCAAGGTGCTTCGTGCAAAGATCGATATGGCTTCACCGAATATTAATATGCGCGATCCTGTTATCTATCGTGTTGCCCGTATGACACATCATAATACAGGGGATAAATGGTGTATTTATCCAATGTATGATTTCGCTCATCCGATTGAGGATGCGATTGAAGGTGTAACGCATTCTATCTGTACACTGGAATTTGAGGATCACAGACCTTTATATGACTGGGTAGTACGGGAACTGGAATATGAGAACCCACCAAAGCAGATTGAATTTGCAAAGTTATATCTGACAAATGTAGTTACAGGTAAGAGATATATTAAGAAGCTGGTAGAGGATGGTATCGTAGATGGCTGGGATGATCCAAGACTTGTATCAATCGCAGCACTCAGAAGACGAGGATTCACTGCTTCTTCTATTAAGAAGTTTATGGAGTTGGTTGGTATCTCAAAGAGCCAGAGCTCTGTTGATTATGCGATGCTTGAGTATTGTCTGCGTGATGATCTGAAGCTTACAGCAAACCGTTATATGGCAGTCCTGAATCCGATCAAGCTGGTGATCGATAATTATCCGGAGAATCAGGTAGAATATCTGCCGGTTGAAAATAATCAGGAAAATGAGGAAGCAGGCTCCAGAGAAGTTGCATTCAGCAAATATCTCTATATTGAAAGAGATGATTTCATGGAAGAACCGCCTAAGAAATATTTCCGTCTGTTCCCTGGCAATGAGGTACGTCTGAAGAATGCATATTTTGTAACCTGTACAGGATATGAGAAGGATGAAGATGGAAATGTAACAGTTGTTCACTGTACTTATGATCCTGCGACCAAGAGTGGTTCAGGATTCGAAGGAAGAAAGGTAAAAGGAACGATACACTGGGTATCAGCAGAAAGTGCAATTGATGCTGAGGTTCGTTTATATGAGAATATCGTGGATGAAGAAAAAGGTAAGCTGAATGAGGATGGTACTTTGAATCTGAATCCGAATTCATTGACCGTATTACAGGGATGTAAGCTCGAGAAAGCATTTGAAGATGCAAAACCCGGTGAAGCATTCCAGTTCCTTCGTAATGGATTCTTCTGTGTAGATTCCAAAGACTCTACTAAGGAGCATCCTGTATATAACCGTATTGTTTCATTAAAGAGTTCCTATAAGCCGGGAAAATAAAATTTAGTCTATTAAAAGTATGAAAAATGATATATCAGAATTAGAAAACAGAAAATTATATATCCTGATCTCCAAGACACACACAGTTCCTGCAAGAATCATCAAATTCTGGACAAAAGAGCCATATGCACATGCATCCATTGCATTGGATCTGGAGCTTCGGGAGATGTACAGCTTCGCCAGAAAGGGAATCTATAATCCATTCAACTGTGGATTCATTATAGAAGATATTGATACCGGAATATTTGGCAGAGATGTTGAAACAAGCTGTGTTGTTCTGGAACTGACCGTGACAGATAAGCAGTACAGACATGTACTGCAGGAGCTTGCGGCATTTAAAACAAATGCTGATCGCTATCGGTATAATTTTTGGGGACTTTATGGTGTTATACGAAATAAGGCGATTGAGAGGAAATATAATTATTTCTGTTCCCAGTTCGTGGCATGTGTGTTAGAACGTTCTGGTATACATATTCTCGATAAACAACCGGGGCTTGTAAGGCCGGATGATTTTCGGAAGAGCAGTAATGTTAAGGTGATTTACAAAGGCCTGCTCAGAAGATATCGTGAATACCTGTGGACACATGATCTGGCACAGGCATTTGGCGGTCATGTAACCAAACAGGCAATGTAAAAAGGTGACAATATTGCTGTGAATTTTATACTATATAAAAAATACTGTGTACATTACACTCACTATTATGAAGCAAACCTGCCCGAACGCCAGTCCTTAGTGAGCCGTATAATACGGCGAACTTAGTACTGCTGCGTTGAGGGTAGAGCAAAAGCGTTTTGCGGAATAATATGTGAAGTGCAATGTACACAGTATTTTTGTGTGTATCCTATGTTTATCAGACAGTAATATTGTTGCTTTTTATTCTACAAATGTATGATTAGCCTTGATTATGCCGCGAGGTAGGGCATCCTTTGAGTTCTTCCATGGTTCATTCTTGAATCGATAGTCGAATTTATCGATGAACCATCCGATATCTCCGTTGACACGTTCCATGTTTTCAAAATATAAGTGATTCAAGGCTTCTATGAATTCTTCACATTGGTTTTTGGACAGCTTTGTGACAGAGGTATCGTAGAGGATACCGTAGTGGTAAGTACAGAAGCCCTTGCTGCTTTTGAAGGTATCCTTGAATTCAGGATCTTTTTTCCACATATGAAAGATCGTATCGACATAGCGGTCAAAGGTACGATTCATACGGTCACAGATAAAGCAGGAGCTTTCCAGTTCTTTGATATATGCACCAACACCGGAAAAATTTGACTGCTTGGAAAAAAGTCCCGGTTTTGCAGGAGTTCCTTTTTCTGATAAAGCTTTCAGATCCCGGATCGTTTTATCAGTGTGTGTTTTTAACATCAGGGCAAGTCCCAGACGATTCTTTTCTTTATATAACATGCCGATGTGATGGGAGCAGAAGCCCATTTTATCTGTCATAGCACGATTATCGTCTTCCATATAGCTTGGTCCCATCGTATATTCGATGGCATGTTCCTCCAGCGTTTTCTGCATCTGACAGAGAGGACATTCACAGTCTGCATGAAAGGCATCGTTGACAGGTATTGTGTATAATTGTTCAGCCATAGTATTCTCCATTTCTATATATCATTTGGATAGCAGCCTTTGAACAGGCGTTATCCTGTATCATGTCAGAAATCATCGGTTTGATTCCTGTAATAGAAGCATATCATGCAACACCTGAATTTACAAATCAAAATCGCCGGTTTTCGTTCTGAATTCAGGGTATATTTCATATAATGTAAGAGACCTTGTCCATTTAATATATTTTTTATCATTTTAGGGGTTGATTTTTTCCACAAAATGAATACAATAATAATTGTGTTAGCACTCAAGAGATATGAGTGCTAGGAACTGCCGGAGTACATAAGGCAGATAAGAACGGATTTAATATGTTAGGAGGAATATATATTATGAAATTAGTACCATTAGGAGACAGAGTTGTATTAAAACAGTCCGTAGCAGAAGAGACAACAAAATCAGGTATTGTATTACCGGGACAGGCAAAAGAGAAGCCACAGTATGCAGATGTTGTAGAAGTTGGTCCCGGAGCTGTTGTCGATGGCGTTAAGGTTCCTATGGAAGTAAAGACAGGAGACAGAGTTATTTATTCTAAATACGCAGGAACAGAAGTTAAGCTCGGTGATGATGAATATATCATCGTAAAACAGAGTGACATTCTTGCAGTTGTAAGTGAATAATCAGATAGCAGAAAAACAGTTGGAGGTAGAAAGAAATGGCAAAGGAAATTAAATACGGAGCAGAAGCCAGAAAGGCTCTTGAAGCAGGCGTAAATCAGTTGGCAGATACAGTAAGAGTAACACTTGGACCAAAAGGAAGAAACGTAGTTCTTGCAAAGTCATATGGTTCACCACTTATCACAAATGATGGTGTTACAATTGCAAAGGATATAGAGCTGGAAGATGCATTTGAAAACATGGGTGCTCAGATCGTAAAAGAAGTAGCAACAAAGACAAATGATGTTGCAGGTGATGGTACTACAACAGCTACTGTTCTTGCTCAGGCAATGATCAATGAAGGTATGAAAAACCTTGCAGCAGGTGCTAATCCAATCATCCTCAGAAAGGGTATGAAGAAGGCTTGTGACAAGGCTGTAGAAGCAATCTCAGAGATGAGCCAGACAATCAACGGCAAAGAGCAGATCGCAAGAGTTGCATCTATTTCAGCCGGTGATGATGAAGTTGGACAGATGGTTGCAGATGCTATGGAAAAGGTATCAAACGATGGTGTTATCACGATTGAAGAGTCCAAGTCCATGAAGACAGAGCTTGACCTCGTAGAAGGTATGCAGTTCGACAGAGGATATATTTCAGCTTACATGTCAACTGATATGGAGAAGATGGTTGCAGAACTTGATAATCCATACATCCTGATCACAGATAAGAAGATCACAAATATTCAGGATATCCTTCCGGTACTTGAGCAGATCGTACAGGGTGGTCAGAAGCTTTTGATCATTGCGGAAGATGTAGAAGGTGAAGCACTTACAACATTGATCGTAAACAAGTTAAGAGGTACATTCCAGGTTGTAGCTGTTAAGGCTCCGGGTTATGGTGACAGAAGAAAAGAAATGTTACAGGATATTGCTATCCTTACAAACGGTAAGGTTATTTCCGAAGAACTCGGTTATGATTTAAAGGATACGACATTAGATGACCTTGGCCGTGCTAAGAGTGTAAAGGTAACAAAAGAGAATACGGTTATCGTAGATGGTTTCGGAACAAAGGAAGATATCCAGGGCAGAGTAAATGTTATCAAGGCTCAGCTTGAAGAGACAACATCTGAATTCGATAAAGAGAAGCTTCAGGAAAGACTTGCAAAGCTTGCAGGTGGTGTAGCAGTTATCCGTGTTGGTGCAGCTACTGAGACAGAGATGAAGGAAGCTAAGCTCCGTATGGAAGATGCATTAAATGCTACCAGAGCTGCTGTTGAAGAAGGCATCATCGCAGGTGGTGGATCAGCATATATTCATGCAGCTAAGAAGGTTGCAGAACTGGTTGCAGAACTTGAAGGCGATGAGAAGACAGGTGCTAAGGTAGTTCTTAAGGCTATGGAAGCTCCGTTATTCCACATTTCAGCAAATGCCGGTCTGGAAGGATCTGTTATCATCAATAAGATCAAAGAATCACAGCCGGGTATCGGTTTTGATGCATACAATGAGAAGTATGTAGATATGATCGAAGCAGGTATCATCGATCCTGTTAAGGTTACAAGAAGTGCTTTACAGAACGCAACATCCGTAGCATCTACATTACTGACAACAGAATCTGTTGTAGCTGATATTAAGGAAGATGCTCCAGCTATGCCGGCAGGTGCAGGTATGGGCGGCGGAATGGGTATGATGTAAAAATAAAACATCACTCACAAAGTTCAAATAGAGAATAAAAAAGGAAGATAGTATTGTTTATTATCGTGTAAGATACATGATAGTGACAGGCTATCTTTCTTTTTTTATACACGCATAGACCATATTTCCAGACCTAGTGAAACATTTCATGCCGTTTTTCAGACATTTCGTGCATAGAATCCGGTATGGGGAAATGATTATGGTACAATACCAGAAAATAACTTATTTGGAACAACATAATGAGACATGCAGATATAATTATACTATATGTTGTATTATGTGTTGTATTCAGATGAATGAAAGGGGATAAGAAAATATGGTAAGACGACTAAAAGGAAACAAAGTTACAGGCATCCTGACGGCCTTGCTGGTTGGCATTGTTATGTTTGTTGGCATGGGAACAATGAAAGTAAATGCAACAGAATACAGGTCAGGAACGATTGATCCTACGACTCTACAGGTAGGGGATACGGTTTATGTAGGAGCTGAGTTGTCTCCAGACAAACAGATAGTAGTTTGCAAGCAATGTCATATGATCTGGATAACATACGGTGGCTCTTCGCAATATTGGATTGGAGACAGAATCAATTCTATTGTAATGAGATCAGATGCACACAAAGATCATGCCGGTTATGTTGGATATAGTGAGTTTAATTTTTACTTCACAGGAGAATATTTACCTAGTAATACTCCATATACAGTTATGGGAAATTCAAATCTTGGATATACGATTAAATATAATACAAATGGTGGTAGTGCAATAGCGGATGCTGTTAAACAGACACATATACCGAGTACATTTCCAACAACGACCAAAGCTGGATATGTTTTTATTGGCTGGTATACAGATGAAAATCTTACACAGCCGGTATCGCGAGAACTTTCAATATTTGAAGATATAACATTGTATGCAAAGTGGTCGAAATCAAGTGTACACCAGCATACATTTTCTGATAGTTGGAGCAGTAATAAGTATGGTCATTGGCATGCGGCAACCTGTGAACATAGTGATTTGAAGGAAGATTTCCAGGAACATTCTTATGGAACTGCAGGTGAAGCCAGATATACATGTTCAATCTGTAAGTATGTAGATGCAGACAAGAAAGCTGCGGCAGATATCGTAGATGCGTCAAATACAGTATTAAAGGCAGATGAAGTGCAGGTCGGAGACAAGATTTATTTTGGTAATCAGTTATCGCCTAATAAATGGATCACTGTATGTAGGAAATGTCATATGATCTGGATCACATCTGCTGACTCTGATCCGGATAATATAGATGTAGGAATCAGTGATGGAGATCAGAAGTGTTATGAGGTTGAGCAGACGGATGAACATAAAGACCATAAAGATGATGTTGGATATGCAGATTTTAATTGGTATACAACAAATTCAAATAGTCCATTAGAGAGAAATGTTCCATATACAGTTATCGAGAATGATAACCTTGGATATAAGATCACATATAACACAAACGGCGGAAGTGAAGTAACTGAAGCTGTACATCAAAAGAAGCTCCCGGATGTGCTTCCAACAACAAGTAAAGCTGGATATGAATTTGCAGGCTGGTACACAGACGAGGCACTCACAAAGGCGGCTGTGCCGGGTAAAGCATTAACAGGAAATACAATTCTTTATGCTAAGTGGACGGTGAAGCAGTCCCCTGTTGTAAAAGCAAAACGGACAAAAGAAAATGATCAGGCATTAAGTTCCAAGTTCAATATCACTACAGGAAAGTCGATTAAAGTAACATGGGGCAAGGTTGCAAAAGCAGATGGATATGATGTATATATGGCATATTGTAAGAAGGGAAAATACACCGTTGTTAAGTCTGTAAAATCTGCAAAGACCTTATCTGTGACGATCAATAAGCTGAATAAGAAGGCTGTAAATCAGAAAGATAATGTAAAATGTTATGTAGTTGCATATAAGAAGGTTGCCGGCAAGAAAGTGACCATCGGAAAATCCATTACAGGTCATGCGGTTGGCAAGAAGAATACGACTGTAACAGATGCCAAGAAGATTCAGATAAAGAAATCCGCTTACAGCCTGAAAAAGGGAAAAACAGCTAAGATAAAAGCAACTATTGTAAAGAAGAATAATAAACTTCCACTCTTTGGCCATACAGCAAAATTCAGATATGACACATCAAATAAAAAGGTAGCAACTGTATCCAAAGATGGCAAGATCACAGCAAAAGGAAAAGGCACCTGTTATGTATATATCTATGCAGTAAATGGATGCGCTAAGAAAGTAAAGGTAACAGTTAAATAGTATAAAGATGAATAGATGAGAGAATACCCTCGCTATATTACGATAAGTCCCCCTTTTACTGGATGAAATCCAGTGAAGGGGGACTTTACTGTACTAAAAACAGGATTTTGGAATTTCAGCAAAATCCCTTATATATCTATCAGAGTTTGTTTTCTTCCAAAAGGCGCAGTAGGTTTTTTTACGGATTCGCCATTTCGGGTGAGCGGTTTACATCCAATTCTTCTTCTAATTTTTTGATCTGCTGGGAAATCGCAGACTGCGAAACATGGCATTGTTCCGCCGCTTCGTAGAAATTCCCGTTTTCAATAATTACCTGAAAGTATTCAATTTGACACAGCAGCATAGATGAATCTCCCATTTTTGAAAAAATCATATAAATGCATCGTTTTCTTATGTAATATCAATTTTATCATATAATGATTAGTAATACTTATCAATATGATGAGAATAAAGATTTGATTAAGAAGTCTGATTGAATTACGATTAGACTAACAAAAGAGAGCAGGAGGTATAGAGATGGCTAAAAATTTGATTATTTATTATTCAAGAAAAGGTGAGAACTATGTGAATGGACGGATTATCGATTTAAAGAAAGGCAATACGGAGATTTGTGCAGAGTTTATTCAGAAGGCAGTCGGTGGAGATCTGTTTGAGGTTGAGACAGTAGATGATTATTCGAAAGATTATCATAAATGTACAGAAGAAGCACAGCAGGAATTAAGAGAGAATGCAAGACTGGAGTTAAAAAAATCTGGAAGATATTTCAGATTATGACAATATTTTCGTATGTGGCCCATGATGGTGGAGAACTTATCCGGTAGTTGTATTTACACAGCTTGAACGGCTTGATTTTACAGGAAAAAAGGTAATGGCACTTATGACACATGAGGGCAGAGGACTTGGGAACAGTGAACGTGATCTCAGAAAGATCTGTAAAGGTGCAGCATTTGGATCTGGTATTGCAGTTCATGGTGCAGATGCAGCAAAGGCAGAAGCAGCGGTGACAGCTTGGGCGAAAAAGAGCGTTGAGTAAAGGAGTAAGAAGACGATGAATAAGATACACTTCATGCATACCAGATGGCAAAACGCTGTAATGAGAAGCGTGTCATGGCACAGTCAGTAGAATGTGTTTGCAAAATATCCGGCAGGAAGACCGGGAACCGCAGATGAAGTGGCAAATGTAGTAGAGCTTTTGATGGAAGCCTATAGAGAGAGTTAATATTTATTTTCCACTTTTATGAGCAGTGTGCTATAATGACATGGGTTAGAAATGACTAACTTGATGTTTTCAATTCTTGTGTTCTGGCGAAATTGTGCGCCATATGAATGTGAAAAATACAAAGCCGACAGGCGGTATAAAAGAAAGGCATGTACGGATGAATATTCATGAATTTGGAAAAGAAAATAAAGAAACAATTGTTTGAGAAGATGATACAGGAACTTTGATAAAGGAGACAGCTATGAAAAAACAGAGATATACATATCTGAACGATGGATTTGAGGGAGTTTTATATGAGGCAGAAAACAAGGATGACAGGCTACTGATCGTTATTCAGGGACTTAAGGGATTGGAACTGCCTGAGAAGTACGCGGAGTTATTTTCAGGGAAAGGGTATTCAGTTCTTGCCATGACTTATTATGGCGCACCCGGACAGCCGGATCAGATGCGGGCAATTCCTCTGGAGATGTTTCAGACTGCGGTTGACCGTATGAAAGAGTATGGAGATGGCAGATTTAAGCGTTTTGGTATGTATGGTAATTCCAAAGGCGCAGGAATGGCTTTGCTTACTGCATCAGTTGTTCCGGATATCAGTCTTGTTATAGCTGCATCTTCCTTTGGACATATTATGCAGGGCAGTGGTAAGGCAGATGCAGATCCATGTAAGGCTATGGTTTCATATCGTGGAAATGATTTCCCTTATGTTTCAAATAAGCATATGTTCTCCAACTTCCTGAAAAAATGTATAAAGGAACATCATGTGCGGCTGTTGTATTTTTTTGAGGAATGGGAGAAAGAGGGAACGATTGAGAATGAGATACCGGTAGAAAAGATCTGTGGAGATATTCTTTTTCTTACCTCTACACATGATGAATCTGTTCCGGCAAAGCATGATGCAGAATTATTGACAGCACGGTTAAAGCGGGAGAACTTCAGCTATGGCTTCAAACACATCAATTCAGAGACTGGCAGTCATAATCTCGGATATTTTCCGGTAAATAATGGTGCGCTCCCAAGAGAGAAGAAATATCCACAGGAATGTCAGAAAGCAAGAGAAGATACACTTGAAATCATTTTAAAGACATTAAATGCGTGGAGCGTAGCTGATTTGTAAAGAAAAATATTTCAAAAATAAGATGTTGACACACATGGTTACATTTGATAATATTTATCGAGTAACTTAATATTCCATGAGGGAGTAGTTAGCGCGAAAGTGTGATTTGTCAACATTCTGATTATAATAAGAGAGTATAATCTGGCAAATCTTAAATAATGAGACTCATGTATATCGATTAACAGCTTGTGTAATATACACCGGCGGATAATTGATATACATGAGTCTTTTTTAATCTGTCGGACATACTTTATAGTAGCAGACAGTTCGGCTGACATCACTGGTATGGATAGAGAAAAAGGAGAATAACATGGAAAAATTCATTAACAACGCCCCGTTTGCTCTTGTAATTGTAATTCTTGTGATCGGTTTTGTACTGCTGATCAAAGGAGCGGATTTTTTTGTAGAGGGAAGCTCGAGTGTAGCAAAGAGACTGCATGTTCCATCTATAATTATTGGACTTACAATTGTTGCGATGGGAACATCGCTTCCGGAGACAGCGGTCAGTGTATCAGCATCAATAGCAGGCAATAATGAACTTGCAGTTAGTAATGTAGTTGGTTCTAATATTTTTAATCTGATGGTTGTTATCGGAGTATGTGCAATATTAGCCACAGTAAATGTTGCAGGAGAAACGATAAAGAGAGATATTCCGCTTTCGCTTATATGTGCCGGTCTCTTAATGCTTTTAGGAATAATCGGCCTTGGAGACAAAACAGGCATGACGTTGGGACATATGGATGGTGCTATATTTATTGGTTTATTTGCAGGATACATTTTTTACATGATCAGAATTGCATTAAAGGCCAACAAAGAAGGAAAGAAAGTTGAGATTGAAGGTGGCTCAGATGAGGAAATTAAGCTTGTATCCGTTCCGGTCAGTATTCTGTTTATCGTTGGCGGAGCAATAGCGATTGCAGTCGGAGGAGATGTGACCGTTGATGCGGCATCAAGAATTGCAAGTGATCTCGGAATGAGTCAGACACTGATCGGACTTACAATCGTTTCGATAGGCACGTCACTCCCGGAGCTTGTGACCTCAATTGTTGCAGCCAGAAAGAATGAAGTTGATATGGCGCTTGGTAATGCGATCGGTTCAAATATATTTAACATACTTATGGTACTTGGTATTGCATCAGTGATCAGTCCGATCAGTATAATCAGAGAGAATATTATTGATCTGTGTGTACTGGTTGCATTTACTGTGTGTGTATGGATATTTGCAGGGACAAAGAAGAAAATCGGAAGAATCGAAGGTTTGTGTATGGTTGCTCTCTATGCAGTATATGCAGTTTATATTGTAATAAGATAAATGAGGGTATAACAAATGATATTATTTTTAAAGGTATTTTTTACGGAATTCATAGCGGAGATGGGAGATAAGACACAGCTTATGTTGATTGCTCTTACGTCTAAGTACAAATTAAAAGATATCATATTAGGAACTGCTGCCGCAATTCTTGTACTGAATGGTCTGGCGGTTCTTGCAGGTGGACTTGTCAGCGAATTTGTTCCGGAATGGCTCATTAAGAATATTGCAGCACTTGCATTTCTTTACTTCGCAGCATCAACGATTTCCGATGACGACGAAGAGGAAGAAGAAAACGGAAGATCAAAGATCAAGTTTGCGCCATTGGCTGTTTTCTGTACTTTTTTTGTAGCTGAGCTTGGAGATAAGACTCAGCTTACCGCTATAACATTTGGTGCAAATGAAGGTATGGGGGCAGCACTTATTGTATGGATCGGTTGTTCGCTCGGACTATTTGCAGCGGACATTCTTGGAATGCTGATCGGTTACCTCTTAAAGAGCAAAACTCCGGATGGACTGCTTAACACACTGGCATTTGTGATATTCTCGATATTTGGTGTGTATACACTTTATCAGGGTCTTAAGCTCATCTCTTCAAGTGTCTGCCAGATTCCGGTACTGCTGATACTTATAGCTGTAGTCGTTGTATTTGCGGGCTTATGTTTATTCCTTTTCGTACGGCGAAAAAAGAAAAAAAGGGAAAAAATACAGGAAACGAATAGAATACAAATCTCATTTCATTAAATAAATAGTCTGGATGTCAACGATAAGATTAACAATTCTGATAGATTATTGCGTGAAATAGTAGAAATAGTGCCATTTTTGTTTGATATTATACAAGAAACACATAAAGATATATCGTATTATTGATAATATATGTTATATTTGTATGTAAGGAGAAAACATGATGGTTGAAAGGAAAACATTATCGCAATTATCTGTGCCAATATGCCTGGAAACTTTATTCTATATGCTTTCAGGGATGGTTGATACACTTATGTTATCATCTGTAAGTGATCAGGCTGTGGGAGCAGTGGGAACAGCAAATACTTATATAGGTGTTTTCATTGTTATGTTTGGAGTGATATCATCGGGTATGATAGCTGTTATGTCACAAAATATCGGAGCGGGAAGACCCGGGATAGCATATCAGGCCAGACAGCTTGGACTTATGTTTAATGCGTTCATAGGTATTCTGATGTCTGTTGTTCTTGCAATTTTTTCCGGTAGAATACTTAGAATAGTAAGTATTGCTCCTGCTTTGTTTGAACCGGCTGAAACATACCTCAAAATTGTTGGTGGAACATGTTTTTTAAATGCGCTTATTCCTATTTTTTCCAGCTATTTGAGAGTATTTGGATATACAAAGCATTCCCTGATAGGAACTATTGTTGGAAATGTTCTTAATATAATACTAAATTCGGTATTCTTATTTGTATTTAACTGGGGAGTAATGGGAGTTGCCGTTGCCACGGTTATTTCAAGGGTTGTAAATCTTGTTATTGTAGCGGTGATGGGCGCTGTACTTATAAAAGCAAAACAAAGTCCTGATCGTATTTTGCCGCGAAAGATACTTGCGCAGATTGTTAAAATAGGTTTTCCTTCTGCATTTGAAACAGCACTTTATAATATAGCAATGACATTTATAGTGCGTTTTATGAATCAGATGGATGCGAACGGAATGAATGTCACAGCTCGTTCGTATGCTATGCAGATAGCAAATTTCTCATATTGTGCAGGAGCTGCACTGGCACAGGCTAATGCTATTATGACAGGCTGGAGAATCGGAGCAAAGGAGTTTGAAGAATGTGACAGGGGTATAAAAAAAGCAGAGATATATGGTCTTGTAATAGCCACATGCTTCTCTGTGACATTTGCACTGTCCGGACACATTATAGTGCATATATTTACGGATGATGCACAGATGATAAGTCTTGTTGTAAAATTGTTAATAATAGATATATTCCTTGAACTTGGAAGGGTGACAAATCTTGTGTATAGTCAGGCGCTAAAAACCAGTGGAGATGCAGTTTTTCCGGTTATAATGGGTGCAATTTTCATGTATCTGTTTGCGGTTGGTGGTACATATTTTCTTGGAATACATTTGGGCTTTCTGGCGGTAGGAGCATATATTGCCATGGCAGGTGATGAATGTGCGAGAGCTGTTGGAATGGTGCTTCGATGGAAAAGCGGAAAATGGAAAAGTAAGAGTCTTATAGAACTATAGGAGAGATTATGTATTTTGAATTAAAGGAAAATAAACCACATGGTACAAAGGATGATCCGTTCAGTACATATCATATAGAGAATGCGGGTCAGTCCTTTCAGATACCGGTACATTGGCATGATGAATTCGAAATTATATATGTAAAAAGTGGTTTTTTGACTGTAAATATATCAGGAGAGAACTATATCGGGAAACCCGGGGATGCCTTCGTTGTATCACCGGGCAATCTGCATTTTATGGGTTCAAAGACCGGTACTGTAGATTATTTTACTTTTCTTTTCCCATTGAAATATATATCATTTTATACAGATGATATACTAGATGATAGATTACTTGAGCCGTTAGAGAGTGGTCGCCTGATGATAAGTCCCAGTGTAAAAGATACGATAAAAGAATTGTGTGAGCAGTTAATTGAGATATATAAAACAAAAAAGAGTGAAAGAGAGTTGAACATAGCGACGCAGATAAAGACCAAAATAATTCTTTTACAATTTATTCTTGAAATGTGGGAAAAGGGATTTATAGTAGAAAATAACACAAGTGGTAGAAATATTGTAGAAAAAGAAATGGTCTCGTATATACAGCAGAATTTTACAGGAAAAATATCATTAAGAGAATTTGGGGAGCAATTTCATCTTTCTGAAAAATATATATCCAGATATTTTAAGGAGCATTTTCATATTACACTTTCACAATATGTGGCGTATTTACGGTTAGAGTATGCAAAACAGCTGTTGCAAGACACTGATATTTCTGTTACAGAGGCAGCAATGCGGAGTGGTTATCAAAATATAAGCTATTTTATCAGAAGTTTTAAAAAAACATACGGAGTTTCTCCGTTAAAATACAGAAAAAAGCAAGTTGACTGTATGCAATAACATTGTATTGGCTGCGTTAGCTCTGATTTTGTAACGTTTTACGTTTTATGGAGGAAAATGATAATGTCAAAAGATGAATATTTAATTACAGATGCCCCTATAAAAGCACTGACTGTATTTGCAATGCCTATGATTCTGGGTAGCTTCTTTCAACAGGTATACAATATGGCAGATTCAATCATTGTTGGTCAGTATGTCGGTGCTCCTGCACTTGCGGCAGTTGGCGCCTGTGCCGCACTGACAAATGTTTTTATCTGTATAGCACTTGGTGCCGGGGTAGGGGCGGGAGTGCTCGTAAGTCGCTATTTTGGAGCCCAAAATTATAGCAAAATGAAAACAATTGTATCAACATCCTTGATCAGTTTTTTGATTTTAAGCGTACTTTTGGGTATCTTCGGTTTTTGTTTTTCTCGTTTTATGATGACTGCATTACAAACACCTGCTGATATACTGGAGGAAGCAGTGTTGTACCTTCGCGTTTATTTTGTGGGATTTCCGTTTCTGTTTATGTATAACATTCTTTCAACGATGTTTAACTCAATCGGTGAATCGAAGATTCCGTTAGGCCTTTTGATAGTTTCTTCTATTTTGAATATTTTTATGGACATTTGGCTGGTGGCCGGTCTTGGTCTGGGTGTGTTCGGTGCCGCTCTCGCAACTCTTATTGCACAGGGAATTTCCGCCGTGTTCTCGCTTTTGATTTTCTTTAGCCGGATGCGTCGATATAAAAGTCCCTTTAACTGGTTTGACAGGCAGGAACTATTTTCTATGCTTCAAATTGCCGTTCCATCTGTTCTGCAGCAGTCTACAGTGTCGATTGGTATGATGATCGTGCAGGCTGTTGTAAATCCATTCGGCACGCAGGCTCTTGCAGGTTATGCAGCAACGATGAGAGTAGAGAATGTTTTTTCATTGATATTCGTATCCATTGGTAACGCAGTTTCGCCATATGTTTCTCAGAACTATGGTGCAAAGAAAATTGAACGTATCAAAAAAGGATATCATGCTGCGTTGGTGTTGGATGTATGTTTTGCAGTGCTTGCTTTTGTAGTCATTGAAACACTGCACACACAAATTTCTTCGCTATTTCTTGGTAAAGATGGAACTGCTTTGGCGTATCAGGTGTCTGGCGATTATATGAGATGGCTTGGTTATTTTTTCATTTTTATGGGTATTAAGATGGCAACTGACGGAGTCCTTCGCGGACTTGGAATTATGCGTCCGTTTCTCATTGCAAATATGGTAAACCTTGCGATACGCTTGTCGGTTGCATTGATTTTTGCACCCCGTTTCGGTATTGCGTTTGTCTGGCTTGCTGTACCGGCCGGCTGGCTTGCAAACTTTTTGATTTCGTATGTGGCACTTAGAAAAAGCTGGAGAATTCAACTAAAATTATACAGCAATTAATACGGGAAAGAAGATGGAATGATATAAAAGAATTTGAGTGATTAAAATCGATTTACGCGTTTGTAAGAGATGAAATTTTGAAATGTTTATAAATAATCGGTAGATGTTGTTGGATAGATTGTTAAGGGAGGTAGGAAATGAATAAGATTATATACAGAAAGACTACAAAAGCTGATATGAAAATTCTGATGAAGCTGAGACTTGAAATGCTTAGAGAAGTGAATGGCTTGCCCGGTGAGTATGAATATGACGAGAATTTTATCTTTGAGAGCAGAAGATATTTTGAGTCAGGGGAATAGACTACGGTTATTGCGTCTAATGGAGAAACTCTTGTAGGCTGTGCAAGCTTATCCTATACATGGATTATGCCAACCTTTTCGCATCCAACAGGTAATCGGGCGCATTTAATGAATGTCTATACTCGCGCAGATTATAGAAGAAGAGGAATTTCTAAGAAAATGGTTGAGATTTTGATTGATGAGGCAAAAGAAAATGGTGTGACAGAAATAAGCCTGGATGCAACAGAGATGGGAAGACCGTTGTATGAATCGTTAGGGTTTAAAGCATCTGATTCGTGTATGGTGATGGATTTGGAGGGGTGATATTGATGAAGATTATAGAGATCACAGAAAATAAAAAACAATATCTTGATTTGCTGTTATTGGCAGATGAACAGGAAACTATGATAGAACGTTATCTTTATAAAGGCAAAATGTATGTATTAGATGATAATGGGATTAAATGTGAGTGTGTCGTTACCGATGAAGGAAATGGTGTGCTTGAAATAAAAAATATTGCAACTGTTCCGGAATATCAAGGAAAGGGATATGCAAAAGCTTTAATTGATTTTATTGTTGAGAGATACGGAAAGCAATATGCTATTTTGCAAGTGGGAACAGGGGATAGCCCGCTTACAATACCCTTTTATGAAAAGTGTGGTTTTATCCGTTCACATAGCGTACCACATTTTTTTACAGATAATTACGACCATCCAATATATGAAGATGGAGTACAATTGGTGGATATGATATATTTGCGAAGACGGTTATAAAGAAAATTGTGATTTGTTAGTTTATACACAGATGCATTAATGTTGTTAGATCAATATGATCATCAATCAATAGAAAAGACAGAAGGGAATAAATCAATCTATAAAATAGGGGGTGTCAATATGATAGAAACAGAAAGACTTATTCTAAGGGAATATACAATGGGGGACTTTGAAGCATTATATGAAATTGTTTCTGATCCAGAGACAATGCAGCATTATCCAGCACCTTTTGATGTTGAAAGAACAAAAGGATGGATTTCTTGGAATTTGGAAAATTATGAAAAATATGGTTTTGGGCTATGGGCGGTTGTGTTAAAAAAAACAGGCGAATTTATCGGTGATTGTGGAATTACTATTCAAAATATTGATGGAGAAATGCTTCCGGAAATAGGATATCATATTCACAAAAAATATTGGCGTAAGGGGTTTGGAAAAGAGGCTGCAATCGCAGTCCGTGATTGGGCATTTGAACATACGGACTATGACATTATTTATTCTTATATAAAATATACAAATGTTGGTTCTTATAATACAGCTATAGCGAATGGGATGAAAAGGGTTAAAGTATATGCTGACTCTAAAAATACAATATCATATGCATATGCAATTACAAAAGCGGAATGGGAAAAATTAAGATAGTTCCCTAGTCGTGAATAACAATATTTAAAGAATAGTATTGGAGGAAAATATCTTATGTTAGATTTGACAGTGAAACATAATGAATTAACAGCAGAACAATTTATTGAATTGTGGGAAACGGTATGGGGAGATGGACCGTCTCTTGAACAGACAAGGTTAGCAATGAAACATACTTTATTTAGAGTTTCTGTATGGGACGGAGATCTCATTGTTGCTATGGCAAGAATGAATGGTGATATGGGACTTAATTACTATATTAAGGATGTTGTTGTCAGACCTGAATATCAGAGAAAAGGTATTGGAAAGATGTTAATAAATGAATTAAGAAGATTCATAAATGACAATGGAGTTAAAGGTACAGACATTTTTGTGGAATTATGTGCAGTCCCTGATAAGATTCCATTTTATGAAAAGTTTGGGTTTGAGGCAAATGAGGCACAAAGATTGAAAAAATATCATCATGTAGAGTAAAGATAAATCGCAATTAGTTTTATTGCGTTTTTCTTGATAATTACATATAATGTAAACGAGCAAGTACACTTGCTTGATTTAAGTGCGTTGCTACTTTGAGTGCAAACCTTTAATTTAAGTGCTTTGCAGCTTAAAATGCGAATTGTTAATTTCAGGGAGATAAGATGATTAGCTCACTGTTTTGTTTGTTATACTATGGAGATAAAAATGAAAAACAAATCGGTGAATGCGTTCTATACGGCTGAGATTTTAGCACTTGTAGTTGCTTTGATTTTCTTTGCGGCCGGGTATGCCGAAGGTGGTCGGATATGCCTGTAAGAAGAATCATACAAAAGGAACTGTAACATATCAAAGTTCCCGGCAGAGCTCCAATCATGTCAAGGTACATAGCGGAAATGATGTCAGAAATTACAAATCACGTTATGGGAAGGCATCCGGTCAACTTATACGGTGCTGCAGATTAAGGCGAATTCGCCTGTCAATGGTGCCGATGTGTTCTGGTATGAGGGAAATTGCAGCACTCTGGGCAGTAAGAATGTTTATATAGGCTATAATGATAATTCCATGTCGGTCTTATCACAGTTTGAACTGGTAATGACGATCATATGCGGTGCATTTTTATTATTACATGCAGTTTCAGCATGGTTGCTCAATAAGAAAAATCCATATGGTGGGAAGCTTTTCTGGTTTTTTAAATTTTGACCAACCCTGCCGGAAGTCATTTTATATTATGACAGAATTAAGTTGATAAAACAGAAAAATTAGAAATTTTAGAGGTATAAAGAATGATAAATTTAGTAGCACTTCCGTGTTTATGTGTAGATGTTTTTGATGGAACTGATGAACTATATGCTGGAGGTGAAGCCCTTAATTTTGCAGTCCATGCATCAAAATTTGAGGAGTTCAATGTTTCAATATTGGGTGCGGTTGGACAGGATTCTTACGCAAAATTTATTATGGATTCTATTTCTGATAAGAGAATAGATGTAAGCCAGGTAAGAGTAGAAAAGGATAAAGTAACAGCGAATAATCGTACATATCTTACAGCCAGCGGTGACAGATATTACAAAGATGATTCATGGACGGGTGATATTGTTGATAAAATGATATTGAACCATGATGAATTGGAGTTTATCAAAAAATCAGATGTTGTATTTGTACATTTTTGGGCAGGCTGTTTTGGACAAATTATAGATTTAAAAAAGAATAACAATTTCAGATTGGCAGTGGATTTTGTAGAATATCGTAATTTTAAAGAAATGGAAAAATATGCACCATATATAGATTATTTCATGATTAGTGGAGAGGAATCAATTCTCCCAATATTTGAAGCGTTTTCAGAGAAGTATAAAGGGCTATTTAATGTGTCTTTAGCTGATAAAGGAAGTGTTACATATCATAATGGTGAAAAGTATTTTGTTCAAGCTAATAAAGTTAAAGAAGTAATTGATACTACAGGTTGTGGAGATAGTTACCATGCAGGCTTTGTATGTTCACATTTGATAAATGGGAATATTTATGAGGCTATGAGAGTTGGGACAGAATTAGCAACAGAGACGCTGTCTCATTATGGTGGATTTTAAGAGGAAGAGAGTTTTTTGGAGTTCCTGAATTTCAATGATGGTTGGAATAGTATTGGATAATCTGTTACGGTGAAAAGAATTGTTATGAGAAAACAGCATATATTTCTTTTTATAACAACCAACGTATGAATGCGTATAAATTGTTTATGCTGGATGTCGGATTACTGGGGGCATTAAGTGAGTTGCCGGCGACATCTATATTGGAAGAAAATGATATTTTTATGGAATTCAAGGGTAATCTCACAGAGCAATATATGTTGCAGCAGATGATTTCAGATACACCGCACACACCGTATTATTAAGGAACAGAGAAAGCTACGTTTTTCGACTCTAAAGTATATGGATCAGGAATGGATGGTAAATATACCATTGTATGCGGTATGTAATTTATAAATATCAGTTTGTATAAGGGAATCGTGAAAATGGATATTAGATATAAAAGACTTACAGAAAAAGAACTGAATACGTTTATTCACATGAGGATAAATCAGCTTAGAGAAGAAGGTGCTAAAGAAAAGATAGATTTGGTCCCTGCATTGAAGGAATATTATATTCGACATATGGCGGATGGAACATTTGTATCTTGGCTTGCCCTTGATGAGGAAAATATTATTGGAACAAGCGGGATGTCATTTGTGGAGAAGCCTCCCTATTTTGGATGCCCAAGCGGAAAGATAGGATTGTTGTCCAGTATGTTTACTGATCCGGAATATAGAAGAAGAGGTATTGCAAAGGAACTGCTATCCCGCGTTATAGATGACGCCAGGGAATATGGCTGTGGAACAATACAGATTACGGCGTCTGATATGGGAGTTAAATTATATACGGATTTTGGATTTGTACATAATGGTAACTTCATGCAATATAAACTTTAACGGCTATAGTATTTCTGATTGAAAAGGGCAGAAAACAGAGGGATTATTTGATAAATTAAAAAGAGAAAAAAACAATTTGACGATTGGTGCGATCATAGGCAAAGAGTATGAGCAGCAGTATTTTGATGACTATTCCTATTTTTGTGATTTTATCAGTGGAAAATTAACGGAACAACCTATTTTTTCAGAAGTCGAGAAATAAGAAATTAATTTAATAATGACTTACATAAAAGAATGTGGAACATACGCCCAAAAATTCTACAGCGGAAAAATATCAGAGAACAATGTGGATATGGAGAAGATTGCATATGTGAATGATAATTTGTACGATAGGATCTGCGATAAAATAGGACGCCTACATAAAGAAAATGGGGAGCCGATGCCATACGAGAAAAATGACGATATTGTGAGATGATTTCAAGAAGAGTGTTGGAGAAAAAACTTTTATGAAAAGCTTGGCTTTGAGGCAAATACGGAGGTAATGTTATTATGATCTTGTGCTTTTCCGGAACTGGTAATAGTCGTTATATAGCAAAGAAAATTGCAGATGAATTGCAGGACGAGATTGTAGATATGAATGCAAAAATCAAGGCAACAGATTATTCGCCAATGAAAACAGGCAGAAATATAATCGTAGTGGTTCCAACTTATGCGTGGCGTATTCCACAAATTGTATCGGAGTGGCTTTGTAAAACGGAACTGCTTTTTGCAGAACGCATTTGGTTCGTGATGGACTGTGGAGGCGAGATTGGGAATGCAGCGAAATATAATCGGCGCCTTGCGGAGCAAAAACATTTATGGTATATGGGTACAGCTCAGGTTATTATGCCGGAAAATTATATTGCTATGTTTGGTGCACCGAAAGCAGAAGAAGCAAGAAAGATTGTTAGAAATGCGGAACCTGCTATTATGGATATAATTGCGCACATTAAGGCAGAGCAGACGTTCGCTGTACCAAGAATCAATCTTTATGACCGGTTAATGAGTGGTCCGGTAAATCCGATTTTTTATCATTTCTTTGTGAAATCTGATGCATTTCGTACGGATGCTACCTGTGTCGGTTGTGGTCAATGTGTTAAGAACTGTCCATTGAACAACATTACGCTTAAGGACAGAAAGCCTGTATGGGGAAAGCAATGCACTCATTGTATGGCTTGTATTTGTTATTGCCCTACAGAAGCTATTGAGTATGGAAAAAAGAGTGTTGGAAAACCGCGTTATCATTTCGAACAATTAGAGAGCAGATGATTTATAAATCTCTGTACGGAAATTAGGAATTGATAATTTGAATAATTTCCAGTTTGAAGGAGCGACAATATATGAAGTATTTATATTTGCATGGACTAGGACAAAAACCAGACAGTTGGAACAGAGTAATAAAGGAAACGAAAGTGTCGGAAAGTAGTGTCAATTTGAGTTTGGCATTCAATAAAATGGGCTTAAAAAAAGCAGATGTTATCAACCTATGCGATACGATGGCTGAATTAGATTTTAGTGACTCACTGCATAAGGTGTCTTGTCCGGTATTGATCGTTTGTGGAGAGAAAGACAATGCAAATAAAAAAACTTCAAAAGAACTTTGCCATTATTTGAACAATCCCTACTTCCATGAACTTATGAAAGCAGGTCATGAAGCAAACATAGAAGCTCCGGAAGAGTTGGCGATCGTGTTGCAGAAATTTTATGATAATATCAGATAAAAAACGCAACAAATTTATGACCAGTGACGAAAAAATGTAATATTGCAGCGATGTAAGGCAAGAAAAATGTAAAAAACAAAACTGATAAGGCAAGAAAAAAGTTAAAATAACGGTAGAATAGACCATAAAAATGTGGCATACTATCTGCGAATCTGTACGTTTTTCGACTCTAAAGTATATGGATCAGGAATGGATGGTAAATATACCATTGTATGCGGTATGTAATTTATAAATCGAATTTGTGAGGATAATTATAATAAAGTTTTTGAATGATATAAGGAATGCAGAAAAACCAATATCCAATAAAATTATAAATACTATAGCTGTATTGTTCCTTGGAATAGCTTTGGGGACTTTTTCAAAATTTTTGGATTTTCGTCAAGCTGAACTTCCCAGTGTGCTTATGGCAATAGATGGAGCATTAGATGTTCACAATTTCCTTGGACGTTTTGCAATCTGGGTATTGATTGCACTGTGTATTTCTATTTATAGCAATTTATTCAGTGAATGGAACAGGTGGTACATATGACTGTGTTGCTTTAATGGCATATTATGTCATTTGCAAATCAGTGACAAATCTTGACGAGATAGAAGAGATAAATGAGAACTTATGGAGGATGGAAAATGGTAAAACCTATAGTAAAAGATATTCTTTTTCTGGGACAGAAATCCGTTCCGGCAACACAGCTTGATATGAATGTGGTAAATGATCTTCGGGATACATTAGCTGCAAATCGTGAGCGTTGTGTCGGAATGGCAGCAAATATGATCGGGTATAAGAAAAATATGATTATTGTAAGTGTCGGACCTGTAGATATGATTATGATCAATCCTGTAATCTGTTCAAAGAGTGGACGTTATGAAACAGAGGAAGGTTGTCTGTCATTAGAGGGAAAACGAAAAACAACGCGGTATAAGAAGATAGAGGTAGAGTTTCAGGATGCTGGTTTTGTAAAAAGAAAGATGGCATTTGAGGGATTTGTGGCACAGATTATTCAGCATGAGGTGGATCACTGTAATGGGATAGTGATATAACAGGAGACAAACATGGAAAAAGACTCAGGCAAATGGATCATGTATGGTGTAGACTGGGATGATCCGGAGTGTATTCATACAGTAGATGAGGCAATAGAATATATAAATGAGATTGGCTTCCTACCGCTTTTTAGAAATGATATACCGGGATTTTCGCTGGAAGAACGAACCGTGCCGGAGTACTGGTGGTGTGAGGATGTTGACAGAGATCCATGGATGTGGCGGGCGGTTATCGCAAGAAGACATGACATCGTATATGGCAAGTTTTTTAATAAAAAGGCAGGTTTTATATCGAGAAAATGGCTTCCTGTATTTGCCAATTACAGACGGGATGGATATGATTTTGATGCGCTGTATGAGGATGGAAAAGCCCCGAATAAGCAAAAAAAGATCATGGATCATTTTATGGAAGAACATGTGTATACAGAACTGTATTCCAACGAACTGAAGAAAATGGCAGGGTACGGAAAAGACGGCGAAAAGGGATTTGATGGAGCTGTCACCAATCTTATGATGCAGATGTACCTTTGTAATTGCAACTTCAGAAAACGTGTAAATAAAAAAGGACTGGAGTATGGTTGGGATGTGGCGGTTTACTCGTCTCCGGAACATATCTATGGGTATGATTATGTAACCTCCTGTTACAAGGATGATCCGCAGGAGTCATGGAATACGATCATCCGGCACATGCATGATATTTATCCAATCGCAACAGATGCACAGATAAAAAAACTTTTGAAATAGAATCAAAGAAATTAATGATCTTCATGTAGAAGGTCTGCCTGAGGTAAAAAGACTGAATGCCCTTGTTGGAGAATATGTGAATTTAGAATACAGGCTTCCGAATGGAGAAAAAGTGAAATTCCTGGATGACCGGAAAACATATTTAGGCAATCAGCTTGAATGTGAATTTGGTGGAGACAGATACTTTGGAGTTCTTGCAGATATGGATTTTATTCTGATTTCAACATATGAAGCTCAGGGCAAAGATCCGGAACTGATAATTTACAAAAAAAGATAATTGCTTGACAAATCATCTTTTTGTGCTATACTTCATGCCAACAGAATAGTAAAAAATAAGTACGCAAGGGTGTGTTACATCGGTTGCGTACTTTTTTTGTTTTATGAAATACAAGGGAGGTGGAAACTGGTGAAGACCCTTGAAACAAATGACTGGCTGGTCATGAACAGTATCATATACAAGATCTACACAACCGGTGATTTTGATGCCATGCGAACACAATTTCTGGAACAGATCAAGACCGTCATAGATTTTGACAGTGCAGATTTTTATCTGGCATCATCAAATGAGAAAGAAAATCTGGAACGTCCGGTATTCCTCAACTGTGATGAAGACTTGTCAGATATTTATGAGAATATGGATTACAGCCGTGGTATTATGTTCAGTGGCAGGAGTATGGTATACCGGGAAACTGATATCATATCTGATGAGAAAAGAGTTCAAACAGAATATTATCAAAGAGTATATAAGCCAAATAACTGGCATTATGCGTTACAAATGATATTTGGACGGAACAAACATTTTCTGGGCGTGGTGACACTATATAGGACGATTGGTAAAGAGGACTTTACATATGAAGATGTATTCCTGATGGATATGCTTAAGGATCATATGGCATACCGGTTGTCACAGGACAGAAACAATCAGATGACCAGTCAGGAGAAACTGACGCTGACACAGGCAGTAAAGGCCTATGATCTGACGAAGCGGGAGCAGACCATATTGCAGCTTTTGCTGCAGGGAATGGAGAATACGGAGATCTGTGACCATTTATCCATAACGGTAAATACACTAAAGAAGCATATTTTAAATATTTACCGGAAACTGGGAATTCGAAACCGCGTTCAGATGTTTAAACTGATTAAAGAAAAAGAGTAGTTAGTACTATAAAAGTAGTAGAAAAATGGTAATCCTGTTCTATTGAAGAATTAATTTGAAAGTAGTATATTTTCGTTAACAAGCAAAGGAGCTGTTCAGAGATGAACGGCTCTTTTTTGTTATATTAGTTGTATGTTGCAGATTGGAGGAAGAAAGAATGAAAGAAATCATATTAATAATCAGACCGGAAAAGCTGGAAGTATTAAAAAGCATATTGGATGAGAAGAATTGTGGTGGTATGACGATCTCAACCGTTATGGGATGCGGAACACAGAAAGGAACTGTTGAGGGCGTAAATGAGATTAAAGGCTTTAAAACTACGATCAATCTTCTTCCAAAAGTAAGAGTTGAAGTAGTAGTTGAAGATTCCAAGGTAGAACAGATTATTCTGGATGTCAGAGAAAAGGTAGCTACCGGACATGTCGGAGATGGTAAGATCTTCATTCGAAATATCGAAGAGGCTATACGAATCCGTACCGGTGAACGAGGAGAAAAAGCATTATAGAGAAATTTGAAAAAGAGGTGATATGATTTGGCAAATGTTATAGTTGATATCAAAGACGTAAATAAAATATACGGAACAAATCATGTTGTAAAAGATCTGAATCTGCAGGTAGAGGAAGGCGAGTTCCTGACATTGCTTGGATCATCCGGATGTGGCAAGACGACAACGCTTCGTATGATCGCAGGATTTGAAGAACCGACGACAGGCTCCATTCAGGTAGAAGGTGAGCCGATTGAAGATAAAGAGCCATTTGAGAGAAATGTAAACACTGTCTTTCAGAGTTACGCTTTATTTCCACATAAGACCATATATGACAACGTAGCATATGGTCTTAAGATGAAAAAGGTTCCAAAGAAAGAGATCAAAGAACGGGTAACGGAGATGTTAGAGATGGTTCAGTTATCCGGATTTGAGAAGCGGTATCCAAGTCAGTTGTCCGGTGGACAGAAGCAGCGAGTTGCGATTGCAAGAGCGTTGATCAATCGTCCGAAGGTTCTGCTGTTGGATGAGCCACTTGGTGCATTGGATCTGAAGCTTAGAAAACAGATGCAGTTGGAACTGAAACGGTTGCAGAAGAAATTACATATCACATTTATCTATGTTACACATGATCAGGAAGAAGCGCTTACGATGAGCGACAGGATAGCTATTATGCATGATGGTGTCATGGATCAGATCGGATCACCGACAGACATCTATGAAAGACCGGCAACCAAGTTTGTAGCAACCTTCATCGGAGAGACAAACGTATTTGACGGAACGATCAAATCGATCGTAAACGGAAAAGCGGTTATAGGAATTGAAAATGGAGATGTAACAACCTCCGGCTCCGTGACCGAGACAGAGGAAAAGAACACCGGATTTTCAGTTGGTGAATTTGTAACTGTTTCTGTTCGACCGGAAAAGCTTCATTTTTCGGCAGAACCGGTAGAGGGCTTCAGCGTACCGGCACTGGTCAAGGATTATATCTATGTTGGCTCAGTCGTCAAATGTCTGGCGGTTCTTCCAAATGGAAATGAAGTAAAGATGGAACGTCTGGCAGGCGAAGAACTTCCAAAATCCGGTGACAAAGTATTTATCTGCTGGAATCCGGAGGATGCGGTATTGATCCACAGTCTGGATAATAGCTTCTATCAGAGTATGGAAAATATAACACTGGCATAAGGAGGTGTTTGATATGAATAAAAAGAGATTCAGAGAAAAGACACTTCCGGCAACGATCATGGTAGGGCCGGTGACTTTATGGCTGATCCTGTTGGTAGCAGTTCCACTCATCTATATACTGGTCATGAGTTTTTGCAGTATTGATCAGTATTACAATGTAACATTTCAGTTCACATTCGATAATTACAAACATCTGGCGGACAGTTCTTATATTAAGATCTATGTTCAGTCGCTTGTGATCGCATTACTTACAACCGTGATCTGTATCGTGCTTGCATATCCGTTTACCTATATTATTGCAAGGACAAAGAGCAGATCAAAGAATCTGTTATATATGCTGGTTATCATTCCGTTCTGGACGAATTCACTGATCCGTATCTATGGATGGAAGACATTCCTTGGTTCATCCGGCTGGTTGAATACCGTGCTTATGAAGCTGCATCTGATATCAGAGCCATTGAACCTCTTATATAATCAGGGAACTACCGTATTTGGTATGGTGTACTGCCTGTTCCCATTTATGGTACTTCCGCTTTATACCGCGATTGGCAAGCTGGATCATACTTTATTGGAGGCTTCCTCTGATCTTGGAGCTAAGGGCTGGCGGACTTTCTTTGAAGTGGTCCTGCCACTGACAGCCAGCGGAATTTTCTCCGGCTGTATCATGGTATTTATCCCATGTCTTGGATATTTCTTTGTATCGAATATCTTAGGTGGTGGAAATGCAGATGTTATTGGTAACCTGATCGAGCGCCAGTTCAAGAGTGGAAATAACTGGCCTCTTGGTGCAGCCTTATCCATCATATTAATTGTTGTCACATTGATCCTCGTCAAACTGTACCAGAAGACAGGCGGCGATATGGATAGTCTGGGGGTGTAAACGATGAGCAGAAAAGCAAAAGTAAGAACAAAGAGTATTCTTTCAAAGATCTTTTGTTCTCTGATTTATATTGTATTGTTTATGCCGATTGCAGTTGTTGTAGTGAATTCCTTTAATGCAACGACATCAAAACCATATCTGACCTGGAAGGGGTTTACATTTGACTGGTATGTGAAATTGTTTGAAAATCAATCGCTTCTTACATCCTTTGGCAATACGATGATCATAGCATTGGTCACAACTGTACTTTCAACGATTATAGGTACGCTTGGTGCGATCGGAATGTACAAATATAAATTCAAAGGAAAAGGGATCATAGACGGACTTTTATATATCCCGGTCGTTATTCCTGAGATTGTAATGGGTATATCCTTACTTACTGTATTCGCAAAGGTCTCGATCCCAAGAGGTATGCTTACATTGATCATTGCACATATCACCTTTTGTGTGCCATATGTTATCTTCAATGTCAGGGCAAGATTATCCGGCTACGATATTTCGATCGAAGAAGCAAGTATGGATCTGGGAGCTAACCGCATCCGTACATTCTGGGAGATCACACTTCCGGTTTTAAGACCCGGCATTACAGCCGGTGCATTACTGGCATTTACGTTATCGATTGATGACGTTATCATAAGCTACTTTGTAAATGGTAATACGATGACTTATCCGTTACAGGTTATGGCAAGTATTAAGAGTGGAGTAGCACCTGATGTAAATGCATTATCAGCGCTGATCTTAGCAGGCACGATCATCTTTGTTGTCCTGACTCAGGGCAATCTGTTTAAGAAGAAAAAACAGTAGCTGTATAGAATGAAACAGTAAACAATTTATAGAAGTAACCGAACAAGGTTCAAGAGTAGAAGGGAGACATAATTATGAAGAAAAACAGAAAAAGAGCAGTAAGTATTGCATTATCACTTGTTCTTGCAATGACAGCAGTAAATATCACCGGCTGTGGTAAGAAAGCAGACAGTACAAACGGAGAGTTAAACCTGTTCATCTGGACAGAGTATGTACCGGATGAAGTAATTAAGGATTTTGAAAAAGAATATGGAATCAAAGTAAATGTATCAACATTCTCATCCAATGAGGATATGCTTGCAAAGGTAAAATCAGAGGATGAAGGAACTTATGATATCGTACAGCCGAGTGACTATATGGTTGAATCCATGATTGCCCAGGGCATGCTTGAGAAGCTGGATCAGGATGCACTTACCAATCTGTCAAATATTGGTAGTCAGTATCTGGATCCTACATATGATCCGGGTAATGTCTACTCTGTTCCTTATCAGGGTGGTGTGGCAGCGATCGCAGTCAACACCGACAAGGTATCAACAGATATTAAGGGATATGCAGATCTCTTTGATCCTTCATTAAAAGGACAGATCGTAGCACTGGATGACTACAGAGCAGTTATCGGTATGACGGAGAGAAGCATGGGACTCAGCATGAATGAAACAGATACAGCAAAGCTTGCCGAGGTTGAAACGAAGCTTCTGACATTAAAGGACAATATCGCAGTATATGACAGTGACAGTCCAAAGTCATCTCTGATCAGCGGAGATTGTAATGTTGGTTACTGCTGGGCTGCTGAAGTAGCGCTTGCTATGGATGAGAACCCATCGATCAAGATTGTATTCCCTGAAGAGGGCGCATATAAATTCATTGATAACTGGGCAATCGCAAAGGGTGCCAAGAACTATGATAATGCAATGAAATTCATCAACTATATGTGTGATCCGGATGTTGCTACAAAGGTTATGGCGGAATACCCATATCTGAATGCGAATGCAACTGCAGTGGAGGCAAATGAAGATTACAGGAACAATGAAGCAAAGAATGTACCGGTTGAGGTATTTGAAAAAGGTGAATTTGTTGGAAATCTTGATACAGATACATTGACTGTTTACAACGATATGTGGAACAAATTAAAGCAGTAATACAAAACGGCAAAAGGCAGACAAAAAAGTTGATCAGGAGGAGTAAGATATATGGAACCAAAAAAGATGTATATTGATGGTGAGTGGGTAACAGGAAGTATGGAAAAGCCGTTTGATGTTATCAATCCGGCGACCGGAGAAGTGCTCGCGCAGGTCTATGAAAGCAGTGTAGAAGATACCAGACGTGCGATCGCTGCGGCAAAGAAATCATTTTACCAGACAAGAGAGTGGCGTGATATGGATTCCCAGACCAGAAGTGATATGATTCTAAAGATCGCAGATCTGATCGACAAATATGCCGATGAACTGGCAATGCTGGATACTCTGGATAATGGTAAGCCGCTTCGTGAAGCAGAAGGAGATATCAGTGATGGTATTCATTGCTTCCGTTATTACGCAGGTCTCTGCAAGACTCCGCATGGTGGTGTATATGAGGTAAATGATGGATTTGGCAAGATGCATTCATATGAGACCAGAGAGCCGGTCGGTGTCTGTGCGCAGATCACTCCATGGAATTATCCGTTTTTGATGTCTGTCTGGAAGCTGGCTCCTGCACTTGCAGCAGGAAACAGTATCGTGTTTAAACCAAGTCCAAAGGCTCCGCTTTCAACAATCCGGTTATTCGAGATCTTTGAAGAAGCAGGACTTCCGAAGGGCTGCGTCAATCTGTTACAGGGTGATGCTGAGGTCGGAACGGAAATGGGCGAGAATACCGATGTTGATATGATCACATTTACCGGAAGTACCAGAGTCGGTCAAAGTCTGATGAAAGCAGCAGCTACAAATGTAAAGAAGATCGGACTGGAGCTTGGTGGTAAATCCCCAAATGTCATTTTCGCAGATGCAGATCTGGATGGTGCTGTAGAATGGGCAATGATCGGTATTTTCTTCAATCAGGGCGAGGTATGTTCCGCAGGATCAAGAATCATTATAGAAGAAAGTATCCATGATGAGTTTGTTGCCAGATTAAAGAAAAAGGCGGAAGCCATGACGATCGGCAATCCTGTGAACAATCCGGATATCGGACCTGTCATTACGGAAAAGGATATGGAGAAAGTTCTGTCTTACATAAAGAGCGGTATTGAGGAAGGCGCAACACTTGTAACAGGTGGTGAGCGTTATACAGAAGGAGAATGTGCAAAGGGCTACTTTGTACGTCCAACGATCTTTGATAATTGTACTTCGGATATGAAGATCGTCCGTGAGGAGATCTTTGGTCCGGTTGTCAGCATCCAGACCTTTAAGACAGAGAAAGAAGCGATTGCGATGGCAAATGATACCGTATATGGTCTTGCCGGAGCTGTATTTACTTCCGATATAACCAGAGCACATCGTGTGATCAGTGAGCTTCGCGCAGGTATCACATGGATCAACTGCTACAACCCAACCTTCAATGAAGCACCTTGGGGCGGCTATAAGATGAGCGGTATCGGCAGAGAGCTTGGCGTTCATGGTATCGAGGAATATCAGGAGGTTAAGCAGATCAATATCAATCTGAACCCGGGTATTGTAGGCTGGTATGAACACTAGATAAAACAGACCGTTCACTTTCTGAAAAATGAAGGTGGGCGGTTTTTTAATGCGTTTCAAATACCGAATGATTTGGCGAATAACAGAAATAGGGTAGAAAATGATACTTCGATAGAGGTATGACGATGGAATTACAAGTCAGTTATATGAGCTAAATATACTTATATTTAATTATATATAATAGATAAATGGTAGATAAATGGTATAAATTAGTAATTGAAAAAGAGCATGAGATACGATAATATACAGACATAGAAGCAAAGGAGCTTGTGAACAGGTCACAGGCTCCTTTTTTTCAGTTTAATGGCCGTAAAATTTATACTTCAATCAATGATTGTAAATGTTCATGGAAAGGTTGTGTTAGGTAACATACAGGATCAGACAGACACACGATAACACGAATATATTTTAAGGAGGATTTTAATATGAGTTATGAACAGGTAAGTAAGGATTTGGAAAAGGTAATTGGTTATATCCATTCAGATGAATTAACAGATGATGAAAAGAAATTAATGACAGAACAGACATTAGATTATTTTGATAATTATGTAAGCCCGGGCTGGTTAAAATACAGAAAGTCAGTATCTACCAACTCAGCAGTGCTTGAGTGGAAAGATCATGACGGTGTATGTGATGGCTTATATGGTGAAGAATTCATTGACTGTCTTGGTGGTTTCGGTATTTATACATGTGGTCATAGAAATCCGGAGATCCTTGATACCGTAAAGGCACAGCTTGATCATCAGGCGCTTCATTCACAGGAGCTGTTGGATCCGCTTCGTGGATATCTTGCAAAGGCAGTTGCAGATATCACACCGGGTGATCTTCAGTATTGTTTCTTTACAAATGGTGGTGCAGAGGCAGTCGAAATGGCATTGAAGCTTGCCAGAATCGCAACAGGCGGAAGATGGTATATCTCAACTGTTGGTGCATTCCATGGTAAATCAATGGGTGCAATCTCAATGGGTGGTAAGAATACATACAGAGTTCCATATACACCTATGGTACAGCAGGTACAGCATGTAGAATATGGTAATGCAGAGGATGCAAGAAAGGCAATTCGTAACCTGATCGCTGTTGGTGAAAAGGTTGCAGCCATGATCGTTGAACCAATTCAGGGCGAGGCTGGTGTTATCGTTCCACCGGAAGGATATCTGACAGAGTTAAGACAGATTTGTGATGAGTATGGTGTAGCGTTGATCTTTGATGAGATCCAGACAGGTATGGGTCGTACCGGTACAATGTGGAGATGCGAAGCAGAAGGCGTAACACCGGATATCATGACATTCGGTAAAGCATTTGGTGGTGGTATTATGCCAATCACAGGTATTATCTGTAAGCCATCCATGTGGGTACAGCAGTTGATCGACAACCCATGGTTACTTGGTTCTCCTACATTTGGTGGTAACCCTGTATGTTGTTCGGCAGCGATCGCAACGATCAAATACATGATTGATAATGATATTCCAGGACAGTGTGCAAGCAAAGGTAAGATCTTAAAGGCAGGACTTGAAAGTCTGAAGGCAAAATATCCTGAGATCATCGATGATGTCAGAGGCGTAGGTCTGATGCTTGCTGTTGAGTTTGTTACATCTGATATCGGTTACAGCATCGCAAAGGGCTTGTTCTCAAGAGGTGTTATGACAGCCGGAACACTTGTAAACTCCAAGTGTATCCGTTTCGAGCCGACAGCGGTTATTACAGAGGAACAGATCGCAGCCGTTATCGAGCGTATGGATGCGGCACTTGCTGATACGAAGAAAGAATATAATCTGTAAATTCATCGGTATATCGTGATGGAAAATCATCTGACCATAGTATAGGCAATGATTTTTCGGATGCATAGAATGTGCGAAGTATATATAAGACTACCGTTTATTCGGATACAGATTTGATCGTCAGTTGAAACTGCTATGATCAGACTGCCGGATGGACGGTAGTTTTGTTTTATAGAAATATTTATCCTGTAAAGCAATTTTGTTCTGGGGTAAAAGAGTCGAAACGGCTCTTTGTATTTATACATAAATAGGGTATAATAAAGCTATTCATTCTATATGGGGAGGTATATACAGATGAGAAAATTAAAGATCACATTTAACGCGCCGGTGACGCTGGGCTTTGTATTTATTTGTTTTGTTGTAACGCTGCTTGGGGTACTGACCGGTGGCGGAAGTACCCGGTTATTATTTATGACATATCATTCATCGCTTACAAATCCACTCACATATCTGCGATTCTTTACACATGTATTCGGGCATGCAGGATGGAGTCATTTTATCGGAAATGCCTCCTATCTGTTATTGCTTGGACCGATGTTAGAAGAAAAATATGGTTCGAAAGAAATGTTGGAAGTGATCGGTGTAACAGCACTTGCGACCGGTATTGTGAATTACATCTTTTTCTGGAATGTAGCACTTTGTGGAGCGAGTGGTGTCGTATTTGCATTTATCGTGCTGGCGTCCTTTACCGGATTCCGAGCAGGCGAAATTCCGTTATCCTTTATTCTGGTTGCGATCATCTTTATCGGACAGCAGGTATATGAAGGTATCGTAGTACAGGACAATATCTCGAATATGGCACATATCATTGGCGGTATTGTGGGTGCAGTTGTCGGATATAATCTGAACCGGAAATAAACGGTGTGATATTTGCAAGGGAGGACTTCTCAAATGAATCGAACATGTGAAATACATGACACCATATTGCAGGATGATCTGAAATTGAGAGAAAGACCGCTTAAGGTTCTGGCGGCTGTTGATTCTTTTAAGGGCAGTATGACATCTGTTCAGGCAGGCATGGCGGTTAAAAAAGGTCTGGAGAAAAATTATAAGAATTGTGAGATCGAAGTGGTTCCGGTTGCAGATGGCGGAGAGGGAACCATGGATGCGATCGCCTATGGAAAATCGAACATGAAACGTCATACAGTTAATGTAACAGGACCACTTGGACAGGTCGTAAAGGCTTCTTATATCAGTTATGATGAAGCAGGAGAAAAAGTGGCATTGATCGAGATGGCAGAGGCAGCAGGACTTCCGCTTGTACCGGAGTCAGCCAGAAATCCGATGCATACAACTACATATGGAGTAGGCGAGATGATAAAGGATGCCATGCTGCATGGATGCCGGAGCTTTATTATAGGGATTGGCGGAAGCGCAACAAATGATGCCGGGATCGGAATGCTGCAGGCACTTGGGTGTCATTTCCTTGATGAACATGGGAATGAAGTTTGCTATGGAGCAGAAGGACTTTCCAAAGTATGCGGGATTCATACAGAGGATATGTTACAGGAGCTTTCAGTATGTTCATTTCAGATTGCCTGTGACGTTACAAATCCGCTGGTTGGAGAGAATGGATGCAGCCATATCTTTGCACCGCAAAAGGGAGCAGATGCTCAGATGGTAGAGAACATGGAGAAATCCATGGTGTGTTATGCAGATCTGGTAGAACAGCAGAACTGGTCAGGCTGTAAGCAGGATAAAGTGCAAATGAATACAGACCTGGAGAAGTGTCAGATGGACAGCATAATAAATCGTATGACACCGGGAGCAGGTGCAGCAGGCGGTCTTGGATATGCATTTCTAATGTTCCTGCATGCAAGATTACGACCGGGAATTGATATAGTATTTGATGAGATCCATTTAAAAGAAAGAATAAAAAATGTCGATCTGGTTATTACCGGAGAGGGCAGGATGGATGCACAGACGTTAATGGGAAAAACTCCGGCAGGCGTAGCAAAACTTGCAAAAGCACAGAAGAAAAAAGTGGTTGCATTTGCAGGCTGCTTCGGGGAAGGCATCGAACAATGTATGGAGAGCGGCTTGTTTGATGCATGTTATTCCATAACCGACGGACTTTCCGAAGAGGAACGAGGGAGAGCCATGCAGACAGAATGTGCCATGCAGAATATGGAACGAGCTGTGGAGGAGAAACTATAGCAAATAAGAAAGCCTGAATAGAGCAGTAAACTCTATTTAGGCTTTTTATGTAAGAACATTTAAAAGTCATATGACACTGTTAAGATAGGCACAAGGAGGTAAGAAATATGACATATCAGATACTGATGATTGAAGATGATGAACAGATCTGCGAAGTAGTGAAAGATTATTTTACCAGAGAAAGCGAAAATGAGATTGTAGTACGGACGGCACAGAATGGACAGGACGGGCTGGATTTATTTGAGACGGAACGGGTGGATCTTGTATTGTTAGACATCATGCTTCCGGGGATGGATGGATTTGCGATTTGTCGGGAGATGCGTAGGACGAGCATGGTTCCGATCCTGTTTTTAACAGCCAGAATTTCCGAACGGGATATCCTGCTTGGCTATGATCTCGGCTGTGACGATTATATCATCAAACCATTTTCTCTTGTGACCTTATATGCGAAATGCAAGGCACTGATCAGACGGTCAAAGGATCTCAGCAGAACCGGAGAGCTGGTCTGTGGCAGGATACATATGAAGCCATCGGAGTATAGGGTTCTTGTGGATTCTCAGGAAATAGAACTTGCGCCAAAAGAGTTTGCATTGTTGCGGATGTTGCTTGAGAACAAAAATAAGACTGTGGCAAGAGAACGGCTGCTGATCGGTGTATGGGGTTATGATTATGAAGGCAGTGATCGTTGTGTGGATAATCACATTCGAAAGATTCGAAAACATCTTGGAAGTGCAGGAAAGCAGATTAAAACAGTGATAGGAAATGGATATCAGATACGGGGTGACGACGATGAAAAAGAACAAAAAGAATGATAAAAAAAGAAATGCATTATTGTCGGAGCGGCAGAAAAGAAAAAGACAAAAGATAAAAAGAAAATGGATATGGATTTCATCTGGCATTATAGCAGTCAGCATAATATTGTATCTGCTGGTGATCGGTTATTACAGAAATCAGGTCAATCTGGAATTAAAAGAATATTTTCAGGTATCAACAAATAGTGTCAGTGCAAGTTTGGCTGAATGTCAGGAAGATATTGCAGGTATGACAGATATAGAGGAAGCCCGTAATAGAATACAGGAGATCTTTGCGGAGGAAAATACACCATATTTTTTGACAGCAGTTTACAGGCGGCATTTGGAAAGCTCGGATGCAGTAGACAATATAGAAGAAAAAGACGGTGTAAATGCTGCAGATGAAAATCAAGAAACAGAAACTACGAAGCATACAGACGAAAATGATACAGAAAAATTAGAACAACAGGTACAGGATATAGAGGATGATATGGAGCAGATGCAGTCCGAAGTACAGATGTATTCACCGATTATGCCTTCTTTCCGGCAGGTGGTTCAAAATGCTGATGCAGGGGAATTTGCATGGAGTCTTCATGGCAGAGTAGATGATGCCAATCAGTATAGTAAGACGAGCAGGTATTTGCTGGCTAAGATGGAGACTTATGGAGCACATCCGGCAGATATAACAGAGAGTATAAGTGGTTGTTTGGGTGGAAACTATTATTTTAAGAGTCAGTATGTCGTTTTTGACAATGATATATATTATATCGTATCCGCTATGTATGCAGATCCATTTGGCTGGCATACAGAAGGCATCTGGTTATTTTATGGAGGGCTTGCAGTTGTATTTCTCATTATAATTGCAACGATCTTGACTGCGTTTATATCCTGTAGACGGACATTTTCACAGATGGAAGATGCAGAGAGAAAAGAAACGTTTATTACAGCACTTGCACATGATGTAAAAAGTCCATTGATGGCAATTTCCGGGTATGCAGAGAATCTGAAACAGTTAAACCAGACAGGAGAGTGCCGGCATTACATAGATGTTATTTTGGAAAATACATCTTACATGAATGAACTTTTATGTCAGTTAAGCGAGTATATCAAGCTTGGTAAAATGGAAGCGTTACAGACAGAGTCTGTAAGCATCGAACAGATATGGGAGCCGTTACAGGAACGGTATCAGAATCTTCTGGATGAAAAAGGTCTGGAGGTAAGAATGTCAGGAAACTGTACGGTAAAAGGTGATCCGCTGATGCTTTCCCATATGTTAGAGAATCTGTTTGTAAATGCAATTAAGTATTCACTGAAAGGAAGTGTGATCCGGCTGGTATTAAAGGAAGATCATCTGATCCTTAGCAATCCGATGGAACAGCCGATTACAACCGATCCGGAGGAGTTATGGAAGCCATTTGTAAAGGGAGACGAAGCAAGAACCGGCAGAAGCGGAAGCGGAATCGGATTGAGCATCGTGCAGGAGATCATGCAGATATTTGGCTACCACGGAAGTTTAAAAACAGAAGACGGTGAATTTGAAATAATGATTTATTTTTAAATAAAGAGTAGAAATTTTAAATAGTAGATTGACAGTGGTCTTACTATTATGTAACAAGCCTATCCACTCTGTGTAACTCCGAACTAACCTCGATCAAGTCGAGCTAAGGTCTCAGTTACGAATGTCGGTACTTGGGCAGCGTATTTTGCTGCCTTATGTACCGCTACATGAGGATAGAATGAGAATGTCTTGTGTAATAATAGGTGAGACCACTGTCAATCTGTTTTGTATAGTTTGCAGTTAGAATACGCCAGAATCGCATTGCAAACACATGGAAAATAGGCTATATTTATGGGTGGTACTGTTAGTTCCATGTAACAGGAAGTAAGAGGAAATTTGTATGAATGAAAACGAGATTTCAGAGATGATTGAGCTTGCGATGCAGGCAAGAACAAAGGCATATGCGCCATATTCGAATTTTCAGGTGGGAGCCTGTGTAAAGATGGAGAATGGAAGTTATTATACAGGATGCAACATAGAGAATGCTTCCTATGGGGCAACAAACTGTGCGGAACGGACGGCTGTTTTTAAGGCAGTCAGTGAAGGGTGTAGAAAGCTGTCTGCGATCGTGATCGTTGGCGGACTAAAGGACGGAGAATGTGACTATACTTATCCATGTGGGATATGCAGACAGGTCATTGCCGAATTTGCCGAACAAGGCTGCGTGATCGTTGTAGCAAAGAACAAACAGGAATATAGGATGTATTCGGTAGAAGAGCTGCTTCCGGAGACATTTCATTTGAATAAAGAAGAATAAAGGAGACATCAGATTGAGAGACTTAAAAGAATTAACAGGGTATGACATCATAACAGAAGAAAAGATCCCTGAAGTAAATGGAACAGGTTATATCTTAAGCCACAAGAAGACAAAGGCCAGAGTGCTTGTAATTGCAAATGATGATGAGAACAAGGTGTTTAATATCGGATTCCGGACACCGCCGTATGATGATTCTGGTATTCCGCATATTCTGGAACATTCGGTGTTATGCGGTTCCAGAAAATATCCGGTAAAAGACCCGTTTGTAGAACTGGCAAAGGGTTCATTAAATACATTCTTAAATGCAATGACATATTCTGATAAGACGGTATATCCAGTTGCAAGCTGTAACGAAAAGGATTTTGAAAATCTTATGGATGTCTATCTGGATGCGGTATTCTATCCGAATATTTATGAACATACAGAGATCATGCGTCAGGAAGGCTGGCATTATGAACTTGAAACTGTAGAAGGGGAACTGATCTATAATGGTGTTGTGTTTAATGAGATGAAGGGCGCATTTTCATCTCCGGAACAGCAGATGTATTCAAAGATTGAAAAACTTCTTCTTGCTGACACACCATACAAGAATGAATCCGGTGGTGATCCTGCGGCGATTCCAACATTAAGTCAGGAACGTTTTCTTGATTTTCACAGAAAGTATTATCATCCGTCAAACAGTTATATTTATCTGTATGGTGATCTTGATATGTATAAGGAACTGGACTATATCGATAAGGAGTATCTCTCAAGCTTTGATTATAGAGAGATTGATTCTGCGATCGCTGTGCAGACAGCCTATGAACAGATGAAGGATGAGAGCTGCTTTTATTCGATCGCAGAAAATGAGAGCGAAGAAAATCAGACATTTTTAACTTATAATATGGTAGTTGGCAGCAGCCTTGATAAGAAGCAGTCCGTTGCCATGAATATACTGGAATACGCAATTATGGACGCTCCGGGCGCACCTTTGAAGAAAGCATTAGTAGATGCAGGGATCGGAGAGGATGTCTTTGCTTCCTTTGATGATGGGATCCGGCAGACAATCTTTTCAATCGTAGCAAGAAATGCAAATATGTCCGATAAGGAGCGTTTTGTGTCTGTGATCAGGGATACACTGACCGATCTTTCCGGGCATGGAGAAGAAGGAAAGGCGATCGATCGGACTTCGATCGAGGCTGCGATCAATAATTTTGAGTTTAAACATAAGGAAGCAAACTTCGGCAGATTTCCGAAGGGGCTTATGATGGGTCTGGATGCATTTAATACATGGCTGTATGATGATGCATCTGCACTTGAAATGTTTAAGTTAAATGAAGTATATGATGAATTGAAAGAAAGTCTGAAAACCGGATATTTTGAAGAACTGATCTGGGAAAAGCTGGTTCAGAATACCTTTGGTATGATTTTTGTTATGAAGCCGAAGAAGGGGCTTGATAAGGAGAATGATGCAGCAGAGAAGCAGAAGCTTGCAGACTATAAGGCCTCTCTTACGGAAAATGAGCTTGAACAGGTTGTATCAGATACAAAGGAATTAAAATTATATCAGGAGACACCATCTCCGGCAGAGGATATGGAGAAGGTTCCGTTGCTTAATATTTCTGATATCAGAAAAGAGATCCATCCGTTAAAGAATCGTGAGGGCAGCATTTATGGTATGCCATTAATATGTCATGATATCTTTACTAACGGAATTGGTTATCTGGAGTTTATATTTGATATCAATGATCTGGATGCAGAGTTTGTTCCATATGCAGAGCTGCTCACCAGCATTTTCAAATATGTGGATACAGAGCATTACACATATAGTGAACTGTCCAATCAGATCAATTTCCATACCGGTGGTATCGGATTTTCTACAGGAGCCATGTATAAGGATGGCGGGAAGGATCATCTTTCATTCTTCTCCGTTAAGACAAAGACCATGTATGACAAGCTTGGAGAAGGTCTGAAGCTGATCGAGGAGATCCTGTTCACATCGAAGCTTTCGGATAAGAAGAGATTGAAAGAGATTATATCGGAAGAAAAGGCCGGACTTAAGACTGATCTGATATCCTCAGGGCATATCACATCTGCAACACGCGCGATGTCTTATGTCTCAGATGTGATGGCATTTAAGGATATGACAGAGGGAATCGGATATTATGATTTCTTACAGGAACTGGATCAGAATTTTGAGCAGAATGCAGATGCGATCATTGAGAAGCTGCAGACAACGCTTGCCGAGATCCTCAGAAAAGGAGCGGTAACAATCTCTTATACAGGTGACAATGATATCAAGGAATTATTGGGCGCAGATATTGAAGCGTTTGCAAGAAAGTTGTCGACCAGACCTGCTTTTGCAGAAAAACGTGTGATGAAAAAAACTGTTAAGAACGAAGCCTTTAAGACAGCAAGCCAGGTACAGTATGCGGCTCTCGCAGGAAATTATAAAGAAAAAGGTTTTGAATATACCGGAGCACTGGAAGTCCTACAGGTGATCTTCTCCTATGGATATCTCTGGGAGAATATCCGTGTAAAGGGTGGGGCATATGGAGCTATGTGTTCATTTGCCAGATCAGGAATGGGATATTTTACATCCTACAGAGATCCGAACCTGATGGAGACATATGATATCTATAAGAAGGCAGCAGACTATGTGGCAGGCTTTGATGCAAGCGATAGAGATATGACCAAATATCTGATCGGTGCGATCGCGAAGTTAGATTCTCCAATGACACCATCAGCAGAAGGAGCATTCAGCCAGACCTGTTACTTTGCAGGTATTACAGATGAGCAGCTTCAGAAAGAACGTGATCAGGTGCTTACTGCAAATGTAGAAACGATCCGTTCACTGGCACCTGTGATCCGGGCAATCACAGATGGCGGGGTTATCTGTGCAATCGGTGGGGAAGATAAGATCGAACAGAATCGGGCAGAGTTTAAAGAAGTAAAAGATCTATAGTTTTTACAGAAGTAACGAAAGAAGATATAAGTATATAGATTTGTAAATAGTTCTCCGGCAGGTTACAGGATTCTGTGCCGAATGGAGAACATGAATACATACAGAGTATGGAAGGAGAAGTATGAACGATACATACAAATCAGGATTTGTTGCGATCATAGGAAGACCAAATGTAGGTAAATCCACACTGATGAATCAGTTGATCGGACAGAAAATCGCGATAACGAGCAGTAAGGCGCAGACAACAAGAAACCGTATTCAGACCGTGTATACCTCGGATGAAGGACAGATTGTTTTCCTCGATACACCTGGAATCAACAGGGCCAAGAACAAGCTTGGTGAATATATGTTAAAGGTGGCAGAGGGAACATTAAATGAAGTAGATGTCGTTATGTGGATCGTTGAAGCAACGACATTTATCGGAGCAGGAGAACGGTATATCATTGAACAGTTAGAACGTGTTAAGACACCGATCATCATTGTGGTAAATAAGATCGATGCGGTAAGTGAAGAAGAAGTATTCAAGGCGATTTCGACCTATAAGGATGCCTGCAGTCATGCGGAGATCGTTCCGGTATCGGCATTAAAGGGAAAGAACAAAGATGAACTGATAAAGACGCTGTTCAAATACCTTCCATACGGACCACAGTTCTATGATGAAGACACGATCACCGATCAGCCGGAGCGACAGATCGTATCCGAATTGATCCGGGAGCAGGCTTTAAGACTTCTGGATAAAGAGATTCCACACGGAATCGCGGTTGTTATTGATTCGATGAAGGAACGTCCGAATGGACGGCTTATGGATATAGATGCAACAATCATCTGTGAGCGGGATTCCCATAAGGGTATTATTATCGGAAAACAGGGCGCAATGCTGAAAAAGATCGGCAGCAATGCAAGGTATGGCATTGAACAGCTATTAGATACACATGTGAATCTGAAGCTTTGGGTAAAGGTGAAGAAGGATTGGCGGGATACCGATACCCTTCTTCGAAATTATGGTTATAAGATGGATGAATCATGAAGGATGAGATAGTATTAAACGGAATCGTGCTTTCCTCCGGTCTTCAGGGAGAATATGACAGACGGCTTGTTATACTGACCAGAGAGCAGGGGAAGATTACAGCATTTGCAAAGGGAGTCCGACGACCAAGCAGCCAGTTGATCTCAAAGACGCAGCTGTTTGTCATGGGAGCATTTACTGTATATCCGGGAAGAAATGCATATACACTTATCAACGTAGATGCAAAGGAATATTTTCATGAACTGACCTTTGATATGAACAAATACTGTTACGGATCTTACTTTTGTGAGATGATGTCATATTTTACAAGAGAAGGTGACCGGTCGGCAGATTATCTGAATCTGCTGTTTGTCAGCCTGAATGCATTAAAAAAAGGACTGCTGCCGGTGAAACTGATCCGTTGTGTATATGAACTGAAGATCATGGATATCTTTGGACAGGGACTGCAGAGCTTTCATTGCCCGATCTGTGGAAGCGACAGGCTGACGCGGATATTTGATCCCTTATCCGGTGGAATCCTGTGTGAGAACTGCCGGAGCAAGGCTAAGAAAAGTATCCATATATCAGAGGACGCCAGATATGTGCTTCAGTATATTAATGGAGCAACGCTTGGAAATCTGTATAATTTCACGGTTTCAGACAGCGTGCTGGAAGAGCTTATGATGATCACAAAGGAATTTCTGGCGGTATATGTAGACCGGAAATTCAATTCTGTAGAAATAATTGAATCCCTGTCTTGAAAAAAACAGGGAGAGAAGGTACAATAACGTACAAATATAAAGATGAAATATAAATGGAGGACATTATGGAAAAGACATTAGACAAAATCGTTGCTTTAGCAAAGAACAGAGGTTTTGTATATCCGGGTTCAGAGATTTATGGTGGACTTGCAAATACATGGGATTACGGTAACCTTGGTGTTGAGTTAAAGAACAATGTAAAAAAGGCTTGGTGGAAAAAGTTCATACAGGAGAATCCATATAATGTAGGTGTTGACTGTGCGATCCTGATGAACCCACAGACATGGGTAGCATCCGGACATCTTGGCGGTTTTGCAGATCCTTTGATGGACTGTAAAGAGTGCCATGAAAGATTCCGTGCAGACAAACTGATCGAAGACTACATGGCAGAGAATAACATGGAGATCGAAGGTTCCGTTGATGGCTGGTCAAATGAAGAAATGGAGAGCTTTATCGAAGAAAAGAATATCTGCTGTCCTTCATGTGGAAAACATAATTTTACAGGTATCAGACAGTTTAACCTGATGTTCAAGACATTCCAGGGTGTAACAGAGGATGCAAAGAACACAGTATATTTAAGACCTGAGACAGCACAGGGTATCTTTGTAAACTTCAAGAATGTACAGAGAACATCCAGAAAGAAGATCCCGTTTGGTATTGGACAGATCGGTAAGTCATTCCGTAACGAGATCACTCCGGGTAACTTTACGTTCCGTACCAGAGAGTTTGAGCAGATGGAGCTGGAATTCTTCTGTGAACCGGGAACAGACCTTGAATGGTTTGATTACTGGAGAAGCTTCTGTATCAACTGGCTAAAAGACCTTGGGATCAAGGATGAAGAGATGCGTGCCCGTGATCATTCACCGGAAGAGCTTTGCTTCTACAGCAAGGGAACAACAGATATAGAGTTCTTATTCCCATTTGGATGGGGCGAGCTTTGGGGTATCGCAGACAGAACGGATTACGATCTGACTCAGCATCAGACTGTATCCGGCGAACCAATGGATTACTTTGATGATGAGAAGAAAGAGAAATACATTCCATATGTTATCGAACCATCACTTGGTGCTGATCGTGTAACACTTGCATTCCTTTGTGCTGCATATGATGAAGAAAATATCGGAACAGAGGAGAAGCCGGATGTAAGAACTGTATTACATTTCCATCCTGCACTTGCACCTGTTAAGATCGGGGTCCTTCCACTGAGCAAGAAACTCGGCGAGGGAGCAGAAAAGGTATATGCTGAATTATGCAAATACTACAACTGTGAATACGACGACAGAGGAAATATCGGTAAGCGTTACAGAAGACAGGATGAGATCGGAACTCCGTTCTGTGTAACTTATGATTTTGATTCAGAAGAAGATGGTGCTGTAACAGTCCGTGACAGAGATACCATGGAGCAGGAAAGAGTAAAGATCGAAGATCTGAAGGCATATTTTGAGAAGAAATTCGAATATTAATCAGATGAAATGAATCAATATCTCGGATTAGAGTGCCCGGTTGATCGAATCTGAAAAATAAAAGGGACATTTGTCGGAAAAGAACATTATCCGGCGGATGTCTCTTTCTTTTTGAAAAAGATTCCGGAATATGCGGTTAAAAAGAGAAAAAAATTGAAAAAAGTGGTTTAATATTATTAGGTCATATGATATAATCACGTCAGAGTGGTGGGAAAATTCTGCCCTAAAGCAGGCTTTTTTCAGCATATATTTAATTAGATACGTAGGAGGTAATAAACAAATGGCAAACAAGTGGGTTTATATGTTTAGCGAAGGCGACATGACCATGCGTAATCTTCTCGGTGGTAAGGGCGCAAACCTTGCAGAGATGACAACAATTGGTCTTCCAGTTCCACAGGGTTTCACAATCACAACAGAGGCTTGTACTCAGTACTATGAAGATGGTCGTAAGATCAACGACGAGATCATGGCACAGGCTATGGAAGGTGTTAAGAAGATGGAGGAGATCAACGGCAAGAAGTTCGGAGATCTTGAGAATCCATTATTAGTATCAGTTCGTTCAGGTGCTAGAGCATCTATGCCGGGTATGATGGATACAATCCTTAACCTTGGTTTAAATGACGAAGTTGTTGCTGCAATGATCGCACACAACCCAGATCCAGCATTCGAGCGTTTCGTATATGATTCTTACAGACGTTTCATTCAGATGTTCTCAGACGTTGTTATGGAAGTTGGTAAGAAGTACTTTGAGCAGCTCATCGATAAGATGAAAGAAGAGAAGGGTGTTAAGTTCGACGTAGAACTTACAGCAGCTGATCTTAAGACTCTTGCAGAGCAGTTCAAGGCTGAATACAAGAACCAGTTAGGAACAGATTTCCCTTCAGACCCAGTTGAGCAGTTAAAGTTAGCTATCGAAGCTGTATTCCGTTCATGGGACAACCCACGTGCAAACGTATACAGAAGAGATAACGATATCCCTTATTCATGGGGTACAGCAGTTAACGTAATGCCTATGGTATTCGGTAACTTAAATAATGAATCTGGTACAGGTGTTGCATTTACTCGTGACCCTGCAACAGGTGAGAAGAAGCTTATGGGTGAGTTCCTTATCAATGCACAGGGCGAAGACGTAGTTGCCGGTGTTCGTACACCAATGCCAATCGCTCAGATGGAGCAGGAATTCCCAGAAGCATATGCAGAATTCCTTAAGGTATGTGAGACTCTTGAGAATCACTACCATGATATGCAGGATATGGAGTTCACAGTTGAGAACAAGAAGCTGTACATGTTACAGTGTCGTAATGGTAAGAGAACAGCTCAGGCAGCTCTCCAGATTGCTTGTGACCTTGTTGATGAAGGACATAAGACAGAGGAAGAAGCAGTTGCAATGATCGATCCTCGTAACCTTGATACACTTCTTCATCCACAGTTTGATGCAGCAGCTCTTAAGGCAGCTACACCAATGGGCAAAGGTCTTGGTGCTTCACCGGGTGCTGCTTGTGGTAAGATCGTATTTACAGCTGACGATGCAGAAACATGGGCAGCTAAGGGCGAGAAGGTTGTTCTTGTACGTCTTGAGACATCACCAGAAGATATCACAGGTATGAAGTCAGCACAGGGTATCTTAACAGTTCGTGGTGGTATGACATCACATGCTGCTGTAGTTGCTCGTGGTATGGGTACTTGTTGTGTATCAGGTTGTGGCGATATCATCATGGATGAAGAGAACAAGAAGTTCACACTTGCAGGCAAAGAGTTCCATGAGGGAGATTTCATCTCAATCGATGGTACAACAGGTAACATTTACGATGGAGTTATTAAGACAGTTGATGCTTCAATCGCAGGTACATTCGGTCGTGTTATGGCATGGGCTGATAAGTACAGAACACTTAAGGTTAGAACAAATGCTGATACACCGGCAGATGCTAAGAAGGCTCGTGAGCTTGGTGCAGAAGGTATCGGTCTTTGCCGTACAGAGCATATGTTCTTTGATCCAGAAAGAATCGCAGCATTCCGTGAGATGATCTGCTCAGATACAGTAGAAGAAAGAGAAGAAGCTCTTAATAAGATCCTTCCATATCAGCAGGGAGATTTCAAGGCTCTTTACGAAGCACTTGAAGGTAACCCGGTTACTATCAGATTCCTGGATCCACCTCTTCATGAGTTCGTTCCTACAGAGGAAGCAGATATTGAGAAGCTTGCAAAGGCTAAGAATAAGTCAGTAGAAGAGATCAAGGCACTCTGCAACTCACTTCATGAGTTCAACCCTATGATGGGTCACAGAGGATGTCGTCTTGCTGTAACATATCCAGAAATCGCTAAGATGCAGACAAAGGCTGTTATCCGTGCAGCTATCGAAGTTCAGAAAGAGCATCCAGATTGGAATGTTGAGCCAGAAATCATGATCCCACTTGTATGTGAAGTTAAGGAGCTTAAGTATGTTAAGAAGGTAGTAGTTGAGACAGCTGATGCTGAGATCGCTGCTGCTGGTGTTGAGCTTAAGTATGAAGTTGGTACAATGATCGAGATCCCAAGAGCTGCTCTTACAGCTGATGAGATCGCTAAGGAAGCTGACTTCTTCTGTTTCGGTACTAACGACCTTACACAGATGACATTTGGTTTCTCAAGAGATGATGCAGGTAAGTTCTTAAATGCTTACTATGATGCTAAGATCTTTGAGAATGATCCATTTGCTAAGCTTGACCAGACTGGTGTTGGTAAGCTCATGGATATGGCTGTTAAACTTGGCAAGCCGGTTAATCCAAAGCTTCATATCGGTATCTGTGGTGAGCACGGTGGAGATCCTTCATCTGTTGAATTCTGCCACAAGATCGGTCTTGATTATGTATCATGTTCACCATTCCGTGTACCTATCGCTAGACTTGCTGCTGCACAGGCTGCTATTGCTAACAAATAATAGACTGCACGAAAACGTGAATTATAATAGTCAATAATAAAAAGTCTCTGTTACTGTTATATTGCAGTAACAGGGGCTTTTTGTCAGTTAATAATTAAAATTATATGTTTGCATATAATTGTGAACGGTACAAAGAATTCCATTTGGTGTATGCCGGGCGGGATTTTTGTGTTATAGTGGTAGCTGTGAGATTAAAGAATAGAAAAAGATGAAAACAAGAAAGAGAAAACAGATGAAGACAGATAATAGTGCGAAAAAAGTGAACAGTGTAAAGAAAGAACGTAGGGAAAAGAAAGAGAAACTGACGATTGAAAAGAGAATATTACAACTATCATTTTTTGGAAGTGTATTGTTTATAGTAGCGGAAGGTGTGATGGCATGGTTTACCCATTCCCATTCTTTGTGGACTGATTGTTTGTTTGATGCAGCGGATTTAGTGATGATCGGACCGTTTCTGGTGCTTGTGCCCCTGCTTTATAAACCGGTGACAGAGAAGCATCCGTATGGATATGCGCAGGTAGAATCGTTGTTTTTACTGGTAAAGTACAGTGTATTATTAGCACTTACCTGCAATCTAATGGTTGAAAATATAAAGCTGTTATTACATGGTGGACATGAAGTTGATGCCGGCAGTATTGCTATATTTGAATTGCTTGTATGTCTTGGCTGTGCAGGCATGTATCTGTTGCTTGGTCATTACAGTAAAAAGTATGAGTCTACGACGATCAAAGCTGAGCTTTATATGTGGAAGCTTGATGTTATAAGCAGTATGGGAGTAGCCGTAGCATTTGCAGTTCAGATGATATTGTTTACAACGAGATTTCGGTTTCTGACGCCGTATATTGATCCTGCAGTAGCTGTAATTATGGCACTGCTCCTTATAAAAGAACCGGTAAAGGAGATTTTCCAGAGTATTAAAAATCTGATTTTATTTGCGCCGGAGGAAGATGTCTTAAATCAGATACGTGGAATCGTGGATAAACATATGAATGATTATCCCTATGAGGTTACATTCTTAGATGTTATTCAGACCGGACGGAAGCTTTGGGTTGAAGTATATATTGGAAATAAAACAGACGTCATACATATCAGCATTCTGCATCGTGTCCGGGATGAGATCAAGCAAGAACTGAAATACAAATACGATCAGGTATATATAGAGATTATACCGGATTAGGATAAAATGAAAGATTTCAAGTTATTATATAAAACAGAGGTGATCGATATGAAGAAATGGAAGGCTGCCGGACTGATCACAGTAGCTGGGGCATGTGTTATTGCAATCGTCTGGGGATTGCATGGTCGTACAAAGAATAATGCAAAATTGTTGCAGTTAGATGAGCAGGTATCGGATGATTCTGTTATATATGTTGCATTGGGAGATTCGATTACATATGGATATTCATTAGAACATGCTGAGAATGAACGATTTTCTGCAAGGATTGCTGCTTATATGAAACAACAGGGGATGCAGGTTGTCGAATGTAATCAAGGAGTAAATGGTCAGCTCAGTGGCGACATGTGGCAAAATATCAAGAAAGACAAGGTAGATCTGTTAGACCATGCTGATTATGTAACATTTTGCATTGGTACGAATGATGCACTTCTTCCGTTTGAATTCTTTGTTATGCAGTATGAAGATTATTTTTATGGATATTCCGGTGCAGGAGATGATTCTCTGCTTTGGAAAAAAATTAATAAAAAGACATTTATCCGAGACTTTGAGGAGGCAGACCGGTCTGCGGAAGATAATCTGAATCGGTTTTATAATAATCTTTCAGATAGTATAGATTTGATTCGTAAGGATTCACCGGATTGCCGGATTGCAATCATGACATTATATAATCCATATCGTAATATGGATTATGAAATATCGGCAGGAGGGATAACGGTCAATATCGGCCAGTATGCAGAAGAAAAGATCAGTCAGGCAAATACAATTATTCGTACAGTATGTAAAGAAAAGAATATTGTACTGGCAGATTGCTATGAAGCCTTTGCTTCATCAAATGATATTGTGCTGAATAATCAGAATGCAGAAAATTATATAGATCCAGATGATCATCCAACAGCAGTTGGACAGCAGTTGATCGCAGATGTATTTATAGAAGCATTGTTTACAAAATAAGATGTAATCAGGCACAGTATTTACTTACAAAGTAAGATGTGATCAGAAGGCAGCATTTATTTACCAGGTAAAATGGAAATAGAATAGCATTCATTCATAATAGAACAGCAGTTTAATGAATAAAAAAAAGAATAGTTGGAGCACATAATAAGACATTTTCGTATGATGTTACAGTTTAAGATATGTCCGAAATTTGGAATATATTTTTATAAGGATATCATATGAAAATGTCTTTTTTTGAAGCAAGAGGGATATAATTTATGATTTGATCCGACAATATTTGCATAACATTATGCGTTTTAAATTGTATTCGCTTCTAATAAACTAACGCAAATTGTCAGAATAAATACACATATTGTGTTTGTAAGATGAATATATTTATAAAATGCATCTTTTTTTCTTTCTTTTTAGAAAATATTTCGATATAATTATTATGTAACTGGAGGTTTGGATGCAGAGACAGCATTCAGAAACAAGAATAACGTTTATGTAAGAAAGGGATGATGAGAACATGAACAGAAAATGGGGAAAGAAATGGATGGCAGCAATGCTTTCAATTTCGATGGTGATCGGTATGTTTCCTGGGGTTGGAAATCCGGTCAGAGTTCTTGCGGATGAGCCGCCGGGGCAGGCGGTCACGCAGGCAGATACCTCAAATGCAGATAACAGCGGAAAGGATAAATATGGATTTAATCTGACGACACCAAGTTCATTTAATGCAAATGACGGTGAAAATCCATACGGTTCCGGCTATTCTGCATTTAATGAAAAGATGGAAGCATTTTTATGGTATCGATCCAGTGGAAAGAACCGAAATGCTGAGACGTATAACTATACGAAAAGCTCGGATATCAAGGGCTATTATGTTGGACCGGATTCGAAACGGAACAACAATGGATTTATGCAGAGCCGTACAGCATCCGGCGCAGCTGATGTCAAGTATGTAAATGTAGACGGTTATGATCCGTATGGAACCGGCCGTGATAATATGGTTGCACTTGTTGGCGCATCACTGGGAAAAGATCCGCAGCTTGTTGTAGCAAGATACAGTGCATCCGGTAAAGGTCAGGAATTAAGAAAGACCTTCAGCCTTGGATCGGGTGATGATAATGACTGGCTTCGGGATAATCAGTTGGAAAAATACAGTGCCTATAAGAATTATTTTACATTAAAGGCAGGAGATTTTGATGGTGATGGAGATGAAGATATCGCAGTCTATGTTCCAAAACGTGGAGATCCGTATATTATGATCCTGGACGGAATCACCTTATCGCCGATCAGTGATAATATTCCGGTTCGTAGTTTTATGGGAAATACCGGAGCGGATATGGCAGGTAAATTTACCAATAATGGTAAGACAGCAAGAGCAACAATCAACATGTCGATAGAAACTTCGGATATCAATCGGGATGGTAAAGATGAGATCCTTCTGGTTGGTTCCTATTCGAATATCCACGATGACAGTGATGGAAAGAAGCTGCAGCAGAGAAGCTCTGTATTTGCCTGTTATAAGGTAGAGAACAAGAAACCACAGCAGATGAATAAGTATGTAATGGATAAGGATACATGCAGTGTATATATGCGTTACGCATCTGTAGCAGCAGGTGATATTGATTTTGATGGCTTCCCGGAAGTTGTAGTTGCCGGTGTATACAGTGATAATGATGGCCCGGATGGAGATAAATCCGGTTCAAATAAAAAGTATATGCTGGTAACATTGAAATACGATCCAAATGAAGAGGTGGAGACATTAATTCCATCCGGCGGAAACGTAATGGATATGTGTAATTTTGTAAATGCAGGCTTTGATAAAGATGATAATGTGCATCCGCTTCCTGCATTGACCTGTGCGGCAGTAAACGGAAGAAATGATGCGGAGCAGGTTTTCTTAGATGGTGTTTTCTGGAAGTTTGAAAATGAATCATGGAAAAAGGACTATACAGCAAAGGTATGCCAGAGCAGTGATAAAGGAATCGGCGGTTATATCATATCCGATACCTGGGTAGACGGATGTGTGGCAGGAAACTTTGATGAAAATGATCTGGGAATTGAGCAGGTTTTATATACGACCGGATATAAGCAACAGAGCTTTAACCGGTACTTTTACCGGGTGAACATGTCCGGTAAGGAACAGAACAAGAATTCATCAACCGGTATCTGTACACCGGGCAGTTACTTTGATTCAAGTTCAAATGAGCTGGTGCGGCATGTCGGTATGAGTGATTTTCCTTGTCTGGCGATTGCAGCAGTTGATGCGGATAAAGATACAGATGTATTTACCTTTAAGAGCAAGAAATATACATACAGTAATGTAGATATTCTGGCTATATTACAGGCTGCTCCATATTTTGGAGAGCTTCAGGATAATTATTATAATGGCAATATCGGAGAAACCTTATATGGTAAGCTATCCGGACAAGGAACGGTAACTAGTAAGACGAAAATGGCATCCATCGGAGCATATGCATCATTTTCCATCGGTTCTTCAGCATTGCAGTTCCATACAGAGGCGTCCTATACCCATGACTGGGAGTGGTCGTATGAGGATGAGCTTTCCCATGAGTATTCGATTAGTTTTGAAAATGATGGTACGAAGAATCAGGTAGTACTTTATCGAACGCCGGTTATATTGTATGAATATGTCATCACACCGGCGAATGGAAGTGCATCGTATACCATGGAGGTCGGAGTGCAGCAGCAGCCGGTCTATTCGACCATGGATGTAGATACCTTTAACCGATTTGCAGAAAGTGATGAAACTCTGCAGAATAAGGTAATTACGAAGGATATTCTGTCCAGTACGCCGGGATGTCCGGATACTTATGCGACCAGCTCGCTTGGAATGAAAGGTTTCGTTGGCTATCCGAACTGGGTAGAGATCAATAATAAGGTCAATGACCAGACAACGGTAGCGATGAATATCACGGATAGTACACAGAGCAGTAAAACAATGACCCAGACGAACAGCTTCGAACTGACACTTGGTGTAGAAGGAGAAATTGATGCCAAGGTAGCGAAGATGAATTATGGCGGTGGTGTCAAACTTGGCGGTGGCTGGGGCTCCGGTAAGACAACATTTGATTATTCATCAGTATCAAAGGAAGGCGTGGTAGCTTACCCGCCAGCGACGGATTCCCAGTACAGCTTCAGTACAAAATTTGGTATCTGGCAGGCAAAACTTGGCGACAACAATGTTCCGATCCTTGGCTTTGTTGTAAAGAATGTCGAACAGCCACCATCTCCACCGGAAGATATCAGTGTGGATACAGTGACCGCGGATTATGTAACGCTTGCATGGGAAAGTGGTTATAAGAAGGCAGAGAAATATGAGATCTATCAGGTATTTAATGATGGTATTACAACCAATAAATACAGCCTGTTAGATACGATCAGCGGTGACAGTTCTTCTTACACCTATGATGGACTGAAACCATCGACGGAATATGAATTTGCACTTCGTTCAGTTGGAACAAACAGCGGAGGCGAGACTGTATACTCCGAATACACACCGGAGGTATCCGTTCATACACTGGCTGACAGTGAAAAACCGGATATCTTAAGCATGACAAGTGTACAGAGAGTTGTTGTCGGCGGTAATGCGAGCTTTGTGATCGATGCACTCCCATCTGCAAATGCAAAAGGCGGTCTGTCCTATGCATGGCAGGTTCGAAAAGCAGGTTCGGTCAATTGGGTAAACCTGACTGACAAAGAAGCTTCCGGTATAAATGGAAGTACATTGAAGTTAAATGGTATCACAGAGGATATGGATGGCAATTCTTATCGATGCGTTCTTTCTGAGCTGATAAAGGGTGTGCGGTTATATGCATATGGAGCTCCGGGTATCCTGCATGTCGGAAGGGCTGACAGTATGATGACAGCAACGATTAGCAATACACAGTCCGGCAGTGCGAATAAGGGAACCAATACAGCATTTGGACAGTACACACAGACACGGACGGTTACGAATGAACGTACGGTATCGAAGACTGTAGCGGTTACGATCGGAACACAGAAGGAGACATTTGTCCAGTATAAGAATGGTGCAGTGGCATCCGCTGTATATCCGGATGCAGTAATACCGGAATTTATCTATTTTGACAGCCAGACAAATGAATGGTATGTACTGGAAGGATATAATGAGACAGCAGGAACAGCAACTGCAAAGGTGAAATTAAATGAAGTAATACCAAATGTATTCCAGAGTGGAACAACCGGTGATGCAGCCGCTCTCTGGAATGGAGTTGATGCAGATACAATAAAGCCTGTGACAGAACAGGTGACAGAGACTGCAGCGGGCAAGACTTATTATGCATATACAGCAGTAACAGCCGATGGTGAGATATTGTTGTACAGCACAGATGCTATGTCAGAAGCAGTTACACAGTGGTATCAGTTGGAACAGGGTACAGATGGAGCAATTACAGCAAAAGCGTATGCCGGTACTGTTCAGTCCTATGTGCCTGCTTATGCCGGATATAAAGAAGAATCTGCTGGCACTACAAATCAGCAGTATATCGAGGTTGATGGAACAACCTGGTATCTGTACTGGCCGGAGGCATACGAAGGAAATAATGCTTATATCATGTATGCAAAATCCGCCGAAGCAGATCGGACTGCGGATGAGACCTATTATTACAAGACTGAGCAGACGGTAACAGATGAGAACCAGCAGGAGCAGATCATTACAACATTTAATGAATTAAAGATCGCTACGGATGATGCCTTTTCTCTTATGGGAAGTGGAGCATCTAAGCAGTATGGTGTTACCCCTGGTGAGGTTGTTACCGTAAATGAAACATATGATACACAGGTTGAAGATATCATAAAGGGAGATCAGACAACGGTTCAGATCCATGTTGCAGAGGCAGTTACATCTTCTGTCAATATCGATAAAACAGGAATTGTAAATGTAAACTTCTTCAATAACCGGACCGGTTCTATTCGTGATATATCAACCGATGTAGATAAGAATGGTAATGCTTCTGTTGTATGGAATCCGGAAGAAGCCGGAGATTATACGGTAACTGTATCTTATGGAGGAAATACATCATTATATCCTACTGATACACAGACTGTTTATTATGTAGTAGATCGTACGGATAATACGGTATACGTTCTTTCCGGAAACAATGCGGAATATGGCAATACCATTAAGTTAGAAGTCAGACAGGGAAAACGGGAAAACGATACATCCGGCAATATAACGACAGAACCGCTTGCAGCAGATGCTTCTGTATCTTATCAGGTATCCTATGTGGATGGAGATGATAAGGTTGTAACGGAAAATATAGCCAGCAATACATTTACTCCAAAATGGCCGGGACAGCATACATTTGTTGCGACGATAACCAGACAGAACGGTACCAGTCAGACCAAATCATATGCGGTGAAGATGCTTACTGTAAGCAAACGGCCGATCGTTATTACTGCTCCATCAAAGGATGGTATATCAGAGGATGACACGGCAGATAAAGTATTAAGCCTGTCAGATGTTGTTGTAAAATATGCGGGTGATGACACAGAATCCGGTATCCTGGATTCAGATGCAGCTAAATATAAACTGTCGGATTTGATGACAATAGAGGCTGAGCCGAAGTTAGATGAAAATTCGACAGCAGGTGTTTACCAGACCGGAATCGCATGGCTTACAGTTGGAACCGAAGAAGACAGTGAGTATATAGATTTGGTAAAAGAATTCCTGAAGAAATATAATGTCACTCTGAACAGAGGAAAATATCAGATCGTATCGAACCAGTATACAGTCCGATATGAGTCTGATGGCAAAGGAACGATAAAAGGATATTGTGGAGACTCCAAAGAGCCATTTGCATCCGGAACCGGATTAGCAGATCAGAGCAAGGTATCCTTTAAAGCAATTCCAAAGGATAATTATAAGGTCAAAGCATGGAAGGTAACAGGAAGTGATGGAAATGATCTGGTTCTCGGAACTGATTATGTGGTAAATGGAGATACATTGATTATTTCAGCATTGAGCAGCAGTGTTCATGTCAGTGTATCCTTTGCAGCAAAGACCTACCAGTTGAATTACGATCAGCCGGAAAACGGAAGTCTTCAGGCATATTATGTAAAGGCCGGAAGCTATGGAAGCAAGATCGATACAGGTGAGACCGTCCTTACGGGAAAGAGTATTCTGCTTCAGGCGGTTCCAGATGAGAATTATGTCGTAAAACAGTGGACGGTTTCTCATGGTGGTTCAGCAAAGATCCAGAAAAATACTGACGGAAGTATCTTTGCCGGAACAGAGATCACACTTGATAATGTGGAGACAGATACTGTTGTGGCCGTTGAATTTGAACCGGTAGAGACATATTTATTTGAGACAGAAGTGATCGCAGAAGATCCGGATACATCGGTTGCAGGCTGTAAGATCAATGTCTCAGAACAGGTTCAGGATGGCAAGGCAGCAAAGGGATCAACGGTGACACTTACAGCAGATCTTCCGGAATCCGTTACTGTATCAGAATGGAGAATCTATACAGATGATATACATTATACAGTTACAGCAACCGGAGGAGATCAGTATGTAGTATCCAACGTCCAGAAGAACATGAAGATCAAGTTGGTTGTCAATATGTTCCAGATGGAAACACTTCATTTTGAAGCGGTAAATGAACAGGGACAGCAGGTAGATGATGTTGTTACGGCATGGAGCGATTCAGTGCAGATCAGCAATGATACAAAGATCGTAAAGAATCTGCCGGTTGTTATGAAAGCAGATGTACCGGAGCAGTATCAGATCTCTGCGTGGAAGCTGTTTATCGGTTCAGAAGAACAGACGATCGCAACCGGAAAGGATGCGAAGGAAGGTTCATTTAACAGTGTAAACAAATCCATGCGTGTTGTACTCGTTCTGCTTGATCGTCCAACTGTCACATATAACAGTGATAATAACGGAACACTGGAGTGTGATGTTGTATCCGGTGGTTATATTGACAGATACCACACAGAGGATATCGTTATGACAGCAGCACCGAAGACCGGATATGAAGTGGATCAGATCACAGTAATGATGGATGGTGCAGCTTACAGTGATATGACGGTTTCTGATATAGAAAATACAGACAATAAGCAGATCAAGATTCAGGCACCAGATACAGGCTTTGAGAAAAATGTAGAGGTTGCAGTTACTTATAAGGAGATTCCAAAGGTAGAACTTCAGTATGAGCTGGTATCAGCAGATGGAGCAAAGGCAGGAACAATAGCTGTTCATGTGGATCGCAAAAAACAGAATGATCTTATGCAGGATGTATCCGCCGGATCCGGTAGTCTTGAAGTATATCGGGACAGCACGGTTACAATGACAGCATCGGTGATCGCTGGCTACGAGATCAATGCATGGAGTATGAATGGTACAGATATCACAGCAGATGTCCGTACGAACAATACAGATCTGAGCAAACTGGTATGTACCGTTGATGAGAAGCTGTTACAGAATGTACCGATTAAGATCATGGTAACGGTTGTTAAGACGCCGGAGCCTCCGTTAGAACCGGAAAAACCGGTTGTAGAGGAACTGACTAAGAAGCAGATTGAGAAGAATTCACAGACACTTTCCAGCAAACAGAAGGTTGCATGGACACAGAAGGGAATCCAACTGACCTGGAAAGCTGTTAAGGGGGCACAGGGATATGATGTCTATGCAGCTCCATGTAACAGAAAGAAGCTGACTGTTGTTAAGACGATTTCAGGTGCAAAGAAGAACGCAACAGTACTGAGTAAGTATAAAGGCAAGAGTCTGAACCGGAAGCAGTCATACAGAGTCCGTGTCAAGGCATATCGTATTGTGAATGGAAAGAAGCAGTATATTGCTACAGGACTGACCCTCCATATCGCAGGGCCGAAGAACAAGACATATACAAATGTAAAGAAGATTCAGTGCAAGAAGACAGAGTATACCTTAAAGAAAGGTAAAACAGCAAAGATAACAACTAAGCTTATCTTACAGGATAACAAGAAGAAACTGTTATCCAAAGGGCATGGTGCTAAGCTTCGCTACAGCAGTACCAATAAAGCGGTTGCTGTTGTAACGGCAAAGGGTACGATCCGTGCAAAGAAAAAAGGAACCTGTTATATCTATGTTACTGCATTAAATGGAGTAAATAAACGGGTGAAGGTCACAGTAAAATAAAACTGCAAATTTAAGTTAAAAAAATTCCATGGCGGGGTAACACAGGAGCTTTCTGGCTCCCTGTTATCCCATTCATGGAATTTTATTTTTGTTCAAAATATTTATATAAAATCTATTTCTTTCTGGACAGATAGGTGACAAAGATCATATATTTATCAATGATCTGTCCGGCGATAGCAATACCTTTTCCCATTGTAAAAGCTGCCAATATAGTTCCGATCCCAAGACCTTTGATATGACCGAGAAAGAAGCCTGTCATACAGGCAGTTGTAAGCAGACAGATGACGTCAAAAGAAATCTTAACGATTGAATATTTCTTCTTTATGATCTGTGACAGCTCGCGTGGAAAAAGGTCGGTAGGAACGATTGGCAGACCGCAACGGTTGGAAAGTGCGATACCGATACAGATCAGCACATAACTAATTATAAAATAAAGAATCCGGTATCCGATAGCGGTTGGAAGAATGTTGATCCACATTTCATGGACATCAAGCAGTTTCCCGAAGAAAAAACCAACGATAAAACTGCACAGATATTGAGGGACAAATTTCTTCCGTAAAATCATCAGGGTGAGAACCAGAAGTCCCTGAAAGATGTAGGTCCAAGTACCTAAGCTGAGCTTTGGGAGCACCTCGGAAAAGGCGTAAGGAACACTGGAAATCGCAGAAATCCCTGCACCGGAATATAACATCAGAACGACTGCGAAGCTGTTTATGCATACGGCAACGATCAAAGCTATTTCACCATACACGATATGCCGAGTCATATGAGCATCTGTTTCTTGGATGATATGGTTTTGTATATATATATTCATTTTAAAGCTGCATCCTTTCATTTGTTTTTATCATATCGATATGTATAATGGATTATTTCGGTATTATATGTAAGCGGATTTGCTTCATTTTTATATGCCTTTCACGGTTTCGTATTGTAACACTCCATGCAAATGATAACAAATGAATAGTTTTTATAATTCTATAGATATTGTCTATATAAAATCTATGAGTATAATATAAATAATGGATTCAAATATAAATTTTTTGGATGAAAACAGAAAATGAATCGAACATCAAAAGTCAGATAGAAAGAGGTAAACGGATGAATTTATTTTATATACGATATTTCGTGGAACTGGCAAAGGAACAGCAGTACACGAAGGCAGCAAAGAATCTGAACATCACACAGCCGAGTTTAAGCCATGCGATTCACCAGTTAGAAGAAGAACTTGGGGTATTATTATTTGAAAAGACAGGACGTAACACTGTACTTACGAGGTATGGAGAAGAATTTCTGGTCTATGCGGAGAATACGATCCGGACGCTCGATCAGGGCATTCGTCTGATGCAGAAGGCAGCACATGGAGAAGGTGTCATAAGATTAGGGTTTGTTCGACCGCTTGGTATGGACTTTGTTCCGGGATTGGCTGATGATTATAGGAAAAGGTTACAGGATGAAATGGTTCAGTTTTCATTTCATACAGGAACAACACATGAGTTAGTAAATGGACTGAAAGAGAAACAGTACGATATTATATTCTGTTCCAGACCGGATGTATTATATGGTCTGTGACGCGACTGCTTATAAGCCTCCCTGTGTACAGAGTTTTTATGATTATGTGTCGGAAAAAAATGAAATGCAGGAAGATAAATTTATATGGAATATATAGGAAATCGGAATTTGCATAAAAGTTTCGCGTATACGACAGGTTTGTGGTATAATTTTACATGAGTGATATGTATGGCTTTTTGCAATATGTATACAAAAATGATAAAAGGAGATAAAGACTATGGCATGGTATGACAGCGCAGTATTTTATCATATTTACCCACTTGGATTGTGTGGATGTCCACATGATAACAATGGAGAGACAGGAGCACATTTTGACAAGTTAAATGAATGGGCGGAGCATGCGAAGCGGATCGGATGCAATGCGATTTATATAGGACCGTTATTTGAATCCGGTTCTCATGGATATGATACAACCGATTATCGGCTGGTAGACAGACGACTTGGAACAAATGATGACTTCAAGCAGTTCGTAAAGAACTGTCATGCAAATGATGTAAAGGTCATCGTAGATGGTGTATTTAATCATACAGGCAGAGATTTCTTTGCATTTCAGGATATAAAGCAGAACCGGGAGAATTCCAGATACAAGGATTGGTACTGCAATGTGAATTTCTGGGGTAACAACGAATATAACGATGGATTTTCCTATGATAACTGGGGCGGATATAATCTGCTTGCGAAATTAAACCTCTGGAATCCGGAAGTGAAGAATTATCATCTTGAAACCGTAAAGTTCTGGGTCGATGAATTTGATATTGATGGAATCCGTCTGGATGCTGCGGACGTACTTGATTTTGGCTTTATGAAAGAATTACGTTCCTTCTGCAATGGATTAAAGCCGGATTTCTGGCTGATGGGCGAGGTTATTCATGGAGATTATTCGAGATGGGCAAATAACGATATGCTCCATTCCGTAACAAATTATGAACTGCATAAGGGCTTGTATTCCGGACATAACGACCATAATTATTTTGAGATTGCACATACGATCAAGCGTTTAAATGGCATTGTAGGTGATAAGAAGTTATATACCTTCTGTGATAACCACGATGTAGCAAGAATCTACAGTAAATTAAATAACAAGGCGCATATGTACAATGTAGCGATCCTCGTATATACCGTACCGGGAATTCCGTCAATCTATTACGGTTCTGAATTCGGTATACCGGGCAATAAGGAGAATGGTTCAGACTGGAATCTGCGTCCGGATCTGAATCTGGCTGATTTTAATGAAAAAGATGAGCTCCCTGCATTGTATACAACACTTGGACATCTGAAACAGAGATTTCCGGAACTGACCTATGGAGACTACCGGGAATTGTATCTGACGACCGGACAGTTTGCATTTGCAAGATGTCTGGATGGACGTGCAGTTGTAACAGCATTGAATAATGCAGATAACGGTGCACACATGGAGATCAATCTGCCGATTGGTGCAAATAAAGCAGTCAACCTCTTGACGATCGATCAGACAACAGAAGTACAGGAGGATACCTGTACAGATGATGCAACAGCAAAGGCATGGGAAAATGCACGAAATGAGCTGCTTGATAAAGCCGGTCAGTTGGTCGGAGCCTCCGGTGAGATCCGCTATAAGGCAGAAGATATCCGTAAGGCATTAGAAGCACTGGAAACAGGCGCAGACTTCGGACAGGCAGTATGGAATCTGTTTGGAAATCTGAATGATACTATGAACAACATGCATCGTGTGATCGGCGAATTCGAACAGACTATGCATAAGCAGGAGAGAAACTCTGTAGCCGCAGGCGGTGACTGTACAGGCGGAGAAAGCCTTGAGATCCGCGATGGGAAGCTGATCGTAGACCTCCCGGCAAACAAGGGTGTTGTCGTATATTTAACCAATGAATAATATATAATTTGCCTACATTTTACTTATAGTAATGAAAATTACTATGAGAAGATGGTATTAAGTATTTTGTATAATATTTTATTAGAGAAATTTATAGACAGAAAAAGTCCATCAGACTTGTTTTTTGAATGAGCAAGTCTGATGGACTTTTTTGTCGCAAAAATTTATGCATAAAGAATAAGAGCTATGCGTAGAATATTAAGATTGCATAGAAAAAAGAATGCAAAACCTCTAAAAAATATGTAGTTTTTTGTTGAAAATCACATAAAATAGTGTTAGCATAAATATGTATGTTAGTATATTTGTAACGAGACTGCACAGAATTGACGGAAGCCGCTTCTGTGCCGGGGGAATGGTTATAATTAAGGAGATTGTATATGATACTTATTGATACGCAAAAAGAAGAATTTAGCAAGCTGAGGGATATCCGCGTATTTGGAAGAATCAGTCACGATGATCGGTTTAATGGGAATCTGCTGGTGATCGGTCTTGGCGGTGTCGGAAGCAGAACCGTTTGTAACTTAAAGGGGATGATGGTTGATGATATCATACCGGAGGATAATATTCATTTTCTGATGATTGATTCAGACATTCCTGAGATGGAACAGACAATTGAGGACAGCAAAGAGCATGTTGGTTTTAATGCACTTGAAGTATTAAGTATCTACAGACCGAATATTGAAAATATACTTGCAGATGGAATCAAGAAAAATCCGGTACATCCGAATCTTGCAAACTGGATGGATGCAGACTTTCCGGATGTTACAGTGACAAAAGATGGTGCGCATGGCAATCGTCAGATCGGACGACTCATGTTTTCAAATGCTTATGAAGATATCCGTATGCTGTTATTTGACAGACTGGAAGAGATTCATGATAAGGCGAATGGTAATTGGATGGATGTGATCATTGTATCCAGTCTTTCCGGCGGAACCGGAAGCGGTATCTTATCTGATCTTACATATAATATCCGGGCGTATGGAAAAGCAAAGAAGTGGGCGAATCTTCGAATCGGAGGCTGCCTGTTGATGCCGGATGTTATATTTGGCAACAAGAGCGTAACGGAAGATCCGGAGTTAATGTTCCGGATGATGGCAAATGGCTGTGCTGCGTTAAAAGAAGTCGATTACTATATGAAGCTTTCAGAAAAGGATGATGCATATATATTTGAAAGCACCACCCACAAGCTGGTGATCCGGGAGAATCTGTTCGATGCCTGTATGCTGGTATCCGGTAAGAAGGACAGCCAGGGATACCTGCCGGAGGGTACAGTTCTGATGGACACAGCAAGATTCCTATATAAACTTGCATGTAACAAATATATCGGTAACAATGATGTAAACGATGACAGAAAGCTGCTTCGGGATGTATTCTTTGATAATGAGAAATATTCTGTGACAAACTGGAAGATGGAACATTCGGATTCTGAGATTGCGACAGCAAATTGTTATTATAAGGTTGTCAGTGAAGCAGATTACAAGATACCGATCCGTGAGATTGAGAATATCTGTGAGAGTGATCTGTTTAACAAAGCATATAAGCGTTTGTTTGTTTCGCCATTTGACAATCCGCAGATTGAAGTGGATATCAAGGATGCGTTAAAAGAGCTGGATGATTTTCTTCATGCAGAACCGGGAGATGAGATCAACCTCAGTGTGAACGGATTAATCCAGTTTGGACAGTTTACGAAGCCAACCTATAAGATGATCAAGAAGCATACAGATGGACTCAGAGAACATATGGGTGAGAAGCTTGATAATATGGATAAAGAGCTTCCGGTCATGATCAAGTCCATTAAGAATAAATTGTGGAATTCCTTAGATGCTGTAATTGCCAGATATATCAAGGTATGCGGTCCGTATGCAGCGATTGATATTATCGGAGCACCAACAGCCGGTGTAGCAGATTCTACCAGAGGTATGATGGCAGAGGTTAAGAAGCTGCAGGAGCTTCACAGTAAATATACACCATCCGGTGAATACTCCAGAATTATAGAATCTATCTGTGAGATTGTTGCAAAGCGTTTCTTCACTTTTCCGTCAGCAAAGCGTGAGACAGAGAATGGATATTATGATGCCTGTATCAAAGAGACACTTGCAGCAGAACGAAACCGGATCATGGATGAGATCGATGCACAGGATCTGTTTGGTGATACACTTCGTTGGCTGCAGCAGAGAGCAGAGCGTTTGGATGAGATTTATTCCCAATTTGGAGAAGATTTGAAGAATTCAATCGAGAATCTTGCAAATGAAGGTAAGGTAACAACCAAGAATATATTAAAGAATGCAGCCAGACATGAATTCCTTCCAACTGATTATGTAAATGACAGTCGTATCAATGAGGTGAAGGATGGACTGATCCGGTTGATGTTAGATAATGAATCGAATATTGATAATGGAAGAGTTGTTCCTGTCAAGGATGAGATGGAGAAGATTTATCGTCGTTTATTTAGCGGTATCGGAGCATATGGGCCGGAGAAGATGTTATCCGTTGCATTTTCTGATAAGAAACTTGCAGAGAATGATATCAATGTTATGTTTGGTTCATTGACAAATGACCGACGGGATGAAGTTATGCAGAAGGTAGCTGCTGCATTTGTAAATGATATTCAGGAAGAAAAGCAGTTATGTGTGCTCAAGGATGGCTACAAAGAACTTTTGTTGAATAAGAAATATATATCAGTGCCAAATGTAATGCCGTATTTCAGTAGGGCAGTAAAAGGAATCCTGATGGATAAACCATATAATGAGAAGGAGGATTCCATTACATTGAATCCTGGTGAGATCGAGATTTCGATCAATGATATGTATGTCGGCGTGCCTGCATCTATGATGGCATGTACAGCAGAGATGCAGAAAGCCTATAATGCAGTAGATAGTTCTTACAAGGGACTGCATATTGACGAAGTGAATAGGGATATGAGAGATTTCCCGAATCTTTGCACGTTATAATAAATAGTATGAAAGAATCCTACATGTGGAGGTGTATGAAACCGTTAGTGTTTTTCAAACTTTCGTATGTGGGGTTTTTTTAAATTTGATTTTTACCGGAATATGGTTATACTAGAAAAAGGTTTACATGAATAGATAGAAAGGAAAATTTCCATGCTGATTTGGTATGCGGATGTGTCGGATATGACAGAGGAGCAGATGAAAAAGTATCTGGAAGAGCTGTCTGAGTATCGTTTGGAAAAAGTGAATAGGCTTCGATATGAGAAGGATAAGAAATTGTCGGTTGCTGCGGGAATTTTGCTTGACCGGGCGTTAAAAGAGTGTCATTTGTCTGAGAAAGACTGTCGCTATCAGATCATGGAGCATGGCAAGGTTTATCTGGCAGATCATCCTGAGATAGCATTTAATATCAGTCACAGCGGATGCGTTGCAGTTCTGATCTTTCATAAAGAAACGAAGCACGATCTGTCCTGTGGCATTGATATCGAGCTGATACAGGGTGGACGGGAGAAAATCGTGAACCGGTTATTTTCAGAAGCGGACAGAGAACAATATAAGAAGTTGGATCCGGATGCGGCTGCGTTATATTTTGCACGGGTCTGGACCCGGATGGAATCATTTGGTAAGATGACAGGAAAAGGACTTGATTTTTCAGAACCGACTCAGAAAAAAATTATGGATCGTTCAGAGATGAAAAAGAAAAATATCTATTTCCGGGAATTCAGAATAACAGATAAAACAGGTCGGAAATATAATCTCTGTGCCTGTGCAGATAAGGAAGGTTTGTTAGAAGAAACTGTATTTTCTGATAAGTCGGTTCTTTTTTCTTCTCAGAATGTAGATTGTGTGGTAATATGATGATGAAAATTTATGTACTGATACATAAGTGAAGTTTTGGAGGAACATGATATGAGTAAAAAAGCTACGAAAGCACTGAATAATCCGTATTATATCGCAAGATATAATGCATCAAAGAATAATCCAAATCTTACCAGCCGGGAAAAGACGGCTGAGATTTTAAATATTGACCGGACGCGGTTATCACGGATCGAGCTTGGCATGTCAGTTCCTTATCCGGAAGAAGTTCTGGCGATGGCGGATGTATATGAGATACCGGAGCTTTGTAATATGTATTGCTCAGGGGAGTGTGCAATCGGTCGTGAGACAGTGAAACCGATCAATGCAGATAGCCTGGATCGACTGATCCTTCAGTTCCTTGGATCTTCTCAGAAGATGGAGAATATCACGGAGCAACTGATCAATATCACTTCCGATGGAATTGTAGATGAAGGAGAACTGGAGCAGTTTGATTCGGTTCTGTCTGAATTGGAAAAAATGTCGGTCAACATTCAATCGTTGATGATGTGGGCTAAAAAAAATAAAGATTCAATTATGAGTAAAAGAGGAAATTAGAAATGGCAGACAAGAATATCGAAAACGAGATTAAGAAAAGAAGAACATTTGCGATCATATCCCACCCGGATGCCGGTAAGACGACTTTAACAGAGAAGTTTCTCCTGTTTGGTGGTGCGATCAATACGGCAGGATCGGTAAAAGGAAAAGCAAATTCCAAATATGCGGTATCCGATTGGATGGATATTGAGAAGGAGAGAGGTATATCAGTTACCTCATCCGTTCTTCAGTTTAATTATGAAGGCTACTGTATCAATATTCTTGATACACCGGGACATCAGGATTTCTCGGAGGACACATATCGAACCCTGATGGCTGCGGATTCTGCTGTTATGGTTATTGATGCATCAAAGGGTGTAGAGGCACAGACGATCAAGCTTTTTAAGGTCTGTGTAATGCGTCATATCCCGATTTTTACATTTATTAATAAGATGGATCGTGATGCAAGAGATACATTTGAATTGTTAGATGAGATTGAAAATGTCCTTGGAATACGTACCTGTCCGATGAACTGGCCAATCGGTTCCGGTAAGGAATTTAAGGGTGTCTATGACAGAGAGACCAAGATGGTCGATACCTTTGAAGCAATCTCAACCGGTGGTGCGAAGAAGGCTGCGGAGACGCAATATCATATCGAGGATCAGGAGCTAAAGGATCTGATCGGACCGTACCTGTATGACCAGTTTAAGGAAGAAATTGAATTGGTTGACGGTGCAACCGATGAAGTCGATCTCGAGAAGGTTCAGAAGGGAGAGCTTTCGCCTGTATTCTTTGGTTCTGCGCTGAATACATTCGGTATCGATATGTTCTTGAATTATTTCTTGAAGATGACGACACCTCCTCTTGGAAGAATGTCGGATCAGGGTGTGATCGATCCGGTTACAGAACCATTTTCAGCTTTCGTATTTAAGATACAGGCAAATATGAATAAAGCGCATCGTGACAGAATCGCATTTATGCGTATCTGTTCAGGTAAATTTGAAGCCGGTATGGAGGTTTACCATGCAGCCAGCAAGCGTAAATTAAAATTATCCCAGCCGCAGCAGCTTATGGCGCAGGATCGTAAGATCGTAGAAGAAGCATATGCGGGTGATGTAATCGGTGTATTTGATCCGGGCTTGTTCTCGATCGGTGATACCCTTACAGTTCCGGGTAAGAAATTCCAGTACGAAGGAATTCCGACATTTGCACCGGAGCATTTCTGTCGTGTTGTTCAGATGAATACGATGAAGCGTAAGCAGTTTGTACAGGGTGTTACTCAGATTGCGCAGGAGGGTGCAATTCAGATCTTTCAGGAGTTTACAGCAGGATTGTCTGAGATTATCGTAGGTGTTGTAGGTGTTCTTCAGTTTGATGTATTAAAATACAGATTGGAGAATGAATATGGATGTGAGATCCGTTTAGAGCCGATCCCTTATAACTATATCCGTTGGGTAAAAGATCCATCTACAGATCTTACAAAGCTGAAACGTGTCAGCGATGTTAAGAAGGTGAAGGATATGAAGGGTAATCCATTATTGTTATTTGCAAATGAATGGGTTATCAATCAGGTGCTTGAGCATAATGAAGGACTGGAACTGTTAGAGTTCAGAAAGAATTAAATAAATGAATAATCTACCTTGAAAATGTAAATCCTTTTCTTATGAGGCCTAAGAAAAAATCCGTTTGACAGACAGGCAGACATAAGCAGGAGGAACATGATATGGCACTGAACAGGGTAGTGATATGTGGTGTGAATACAGCCAGACTTCCGTTACTGACAGACAAGGAAAAGGATGAATTGTTTGACAGGATCGAGCAGGGAGATATGGCTGCCAGAGAGACCTTTATCAAGGGCAATCTGCGACTGGTTCTGAGTGTGATCCAGAGATTTTCGAATTCAAATGAGAACCCTGACGATCTGTTTCAGGTTGGATGCATAGGATTGATAAAAGCAATTGATAATTTTGACCGGAGTCTGAATGTGAAGTTTTCGACATATGCAGTTCCGATGATACTTGGAGAATGCCGGAGGTATCTGCGGGATAATAACAGTATCAGGGTATCCAGGTCGTTAAGAGATATTGCATATAAGGCAATCTACACAAAGGATGCTTTGTTAAAGAAGTTGGATCGGGAACCGACCGTGGATGAAATTGCAAAGGAGATCGATGTAGCACCGGAAGATATCACGACAGCACTGGATGCCATATCGACACCGGTTTCATTATATGAGCCTGTTTATCAGGAAGGCGGAGATACGTTATATATCGTAGATCAGTTAAGTGATAAGAAGAATAAAGAAGAAAACTGGGTAGAAAATATTTCATTGAAAGAAGCAATGAAGAAATTAAATGAGAGAGAATATAATATATTAAGGCTTCGTTTCTTTGAAGGAAAGACACAGACCGAGGTTGCATCGGAAATCGCCATTTCACAGGCACAGGTCAGCCGTATCGAAAAGAGTGCGATCAAATCTCTAAAGGGCTACCTCAGATAATATATGGATGATAAAGAGGTATCTATATATTTATTCTACAGAGCATTTTCATTCTATTTTTACGCTGTATAACTTTGAACTAACCTCGGCTAATGGCCTTGGTAAGGTCTCAGTTATTATGTAGCGGTGCTAAACTCACCGCTTCGCGGTTCATTAAGAACCGACATGAAAAAGGTCTGTAGAACAAAATATAGATACCTCTTTATTTGTTTATAGGTAAATCTGTGTTATTGTGATTTCCCATATTTTTTATAGTTTTTACATTTATTGTGCTTTTTTGCTCTATTTATTCTTGTTATGAGCTTCTAGCTGTGATTTGGCTTCGGTGGCAAGCTCTGCCATATAGTCCTGAACGGTTGTGCCGCCGGTGTCGCTGTTTTTCATGAGATTTGCTTTCAGCTTTTCTACTTCCTCGAGTGGAAGATCGCTCATTATGGCAACCTCGGCCGGTTCGATGTGAACATTTAACATTCGTTCTGCCAGATCATATTTTGCTTTTGTTGTTCGATTCATCTCTGATTCATCTCCTTAATTATTCAGATCCTTCAGATAAGCTTCGTTAATCTCGATGATCTTATTCATAGCTTCCGGTCCCGGAGCACCGATCGTATTACGTTTATTAACACATTCTTCCATGCTGATCGCCAGATAGATGTCGTCTTCAAATACCGGACAGATTGCCTTGTAGTCATCTAGTGGAAGCTCATCCAGCGAGATGTTCCGTTCGATACAGGTGAGAACCAGTTCACCTACGATGCCGTGAGCATCACGGAATGGAACGCCGTGGTTTACCAGATAATCGGCAGCATCCGTAGCATTTGTGAATCCGTTCTTTGCAGATGCTTCCATACGGCCTTTATTTACAGTCATAGTTTTTATCATACCGTTAAATAATGCGATACATCCCTTTACGGTATCGATCGCATCAAAGGTAAATTCCTTATCCTCCTGCATATCCTTATTATAAGCAAGCGGAATTCCCTTCATTGTGGTAAGGAGAGAAGTCAGTGCGCCATAGACACGTCCAGTCTTACCACGAACCAGCTCTGCGATATCAGGGTTTTTTTTCTGTGGCATGATCGAACTTCCTGTGCTGTATGCGTCATCCAGTTCAACAAACTGATATTCATTTGTATTCCAGATAATGATCTCCTCTGAGAAACGGCTCAGATGCATCATGATCGTTGAAAGAGCGGATAATAATTCGATGCAGTAATCACGGTCTGCGACAGAATCCATACTGTTAAGAGTAGGACCTGCAAAATCAAGCAGGGAAGCAGTTAACTCACGATCCAGAGGGTAAGTTGTGCCGGCTAAAGCACCGGAACCCAGTGGACAGTAATTCATTCTTGCATAGATATCACACAGACGGCCGTAATCACGCTTGAACATCTCCATGTATGCACCAAAGTGATGGGCGAGAGTGATCGGCTGCGCCTTCTGTAAATGTGTAAATCCGGGCATATATGTGTGGATATGTTCCTTCATCAGGGAATGTAAGGTGTTCATTAATTCCAGCACAAGAGCTTTAATTTCGACGATCTCATCTCTTACATAGAGCTTCATGTCAAGAGCTACCTGATCATTACGGCTTCTTCCGGTATGTAATTTCTTACCGGTATCACCGATACGGTCGATCAGATTTGCTTCTACAAAGCTGTGAATATCTTCATATTTGGATGTGATTTCAAGTGTACCGTTTTCCACATCGGTAAGGATGCTGTTTAAGCCGTCGATGATCTGATCTCGTTCTGCTTCCGTAAGGATGCCGGATGCTGCAAGCATGGTAACATGCGCGATGCTTCCGCGGATATCCTGTTTATAGAACTTCTGATCAAAAGAGATCGAAGCATTAAAGTTATATACTAACTGGTCTGTTTCTTTTGTGAAACGACCACCCCAGAGCTGTGCCATAATGTAGTTCCTCTTTTCTCTAAAATTATTTTAACTGTTTCATTTTACAACAGGATGAGAGCTTAATCAACAAAAACAGGGATTAGCAGAAGAATTTTGCACGGTAAATATCAAATTTTTATGAAAAAGACATTTACAGGTTTACAGCAGTTGCGGACAGATGATAAAATAACCTAAATTGTCAGAATGGATGGATTGGATGAAGAAACGACATTTTATTTTGAAAGGAATCATTACGGCACTTGTGCTGATCGTTCTTTTCTATACAGGAAGATGGGCATTTTTTAATATATTTCATCGTCAGGATGTTGTGGACGGAATGGTAGCATTACGAACAAATGTGATGCATTCGATGGAAGATGGAAATGATTCTGATATCTTTTATGTAAAAAATGTAAAGATAAAGGATATAAGTGATATCAATAAATATGTGGATTCGGCATTTGGAAGTGTAGATACCTATCGAGTACTGGTGTCCTCCGGCGATTATCTTGCAATTCAACTATCTTTTGATCGGAGTGAGAATTATTATGTGATCCGGAAGGTGCTTTTTGATGAAGAGATACCATCGGATAAAAAGAAAGCACTTGCCATGTATGATTCATATATAGAATTTTACAAGACCTGCATCAAAGAACCGATGAGCGATTTTGATAAGGAGAAAGCAGCACATGATTATCTGATAAAGAACTGTGTATATGGCTTTCCAGAGGAACAGCAGGATGCATATGATGCTTATGGTGTTCTTGTATCCCATAAGGCGGTCTGCGATGGCTATGCAGAGGCATTTTTTATGCTGATGACCTGTTTGGATATTCCTTGTGATATTGTGGTAGGGACTGCGGATGGAGATCTGCATGCATGGAATCAGATAGAACTTGACGGGGAATGGTATAATATTGATCTGACCTGGGATGATGCGGTTCCGGATATGGGTGAATATGTAAAACACACATATTTTAATCTGACAGATGATACACTTGCCGAAAATCATACATGGGAACGGGAGTTTTACCGTACCTGCACAGATACAGATATGAATTATTATGTGAAGACATTTGCAGTATTTGATGATTTTGAAGCATATAAGAAAGGGATCACGAAGCAGATCGGACGCTCGGATGTGCTCGAAGCAATTGTTTATTATATGGATACGGACAGACCGGATCTGTCATTTCTCTATGACAGTTCGGCTATAAAAAAACTTAAGTATCTGGTTGAAGATATGGGAGAATATTATGTGATCATTGTATATGTAAATACATGATTTTATTATTGTAAAGCAAAATGCCCGCGACAGTACGGGAGAAAGGAAAACTCAATGTCTGATGAACAGGCGAGGGTGAAGTGTGATAGATATGAGCAAGAAAGAATTTATGGATCAGCTCAGAGAAGGGCTGGATGGCAATGTATCATATGAGAAATATTGTGAAACAATAGAATATTATGAGTCTTATTTCCGGAGAAAACTGGCAGAAGGAAAGACTGAGGAGGAGATTGTTGCGGAACTTGGCTCCGGGCGATTGATCGCAAAGACGATTGTTGATACCGCAGGAGCTGACCGGACAGAACAGAGTTATACTTATACAGAGACAACAGGCGGCGGACGCGGAAGTGTGAACCGAGATGGAGAAGACGCACCAAAGGGCTGGCATGTCAAAATGGATGAAAATGGAAATACCAGTGTCTGCTTTGGAAAACTTGATTTTTCTACAACGCTTGGGAAGGTTGTGATCGGAATCGGACTTATTTTATTACTTGCACTGATTGTATTGCTTGTTGTGATTGGAGTTAAGATTCTTGTATATGTGATCATTCCGGTTGCTGCAATTTTGTTTATTGTGAACCTGATTATCAGTCTGATCGACAATCATCGAATGTAGTCGGAAGTAGAATTTTTAACAGATAAAAAAGTTTTAAAAAAAGTTGAAAAAAGTTCTTGACAATTATCGGTATATCCCTTATACTAGCAAAGGTGTTCGACAGAGAACACAAACGAAATGGGATCTTAGCTCAGCTGGGAGAGCATCTGCCTTACAAGCAGAGGGTCACAGGTTCGAGCCCTGTAGGTCCCATTTAAAATAAAATATGGCGGGATAGCTCAGTTGGCTAGAGCATGCGGTTCATACCCGCAGTGTCGAGGGTTCAAATCCCCCTCCCGCTACTAACCTTTAATCGTCATGAATGTCATGACGATTTTTTTCTTTGCAGAAAAGTTCGTTGATTATGAATGGATAAATTATTATAGAATGGATAAACATTTTATCATCGGGTGAGATGGGTAAATAAGAAATAAGGAGAAATCAAATATGCGAGTTGGAATGGGCTATGATGTTCATAAATTGGTAGAAGACAGAAAGTTGATCCTTGGCGGAGTGGAGATTCCATATGAGAAAGGACTGCTTGGGCATTCAGATGCAGATGTTCTGCTACATGCGATCATGGATGCGCTTCTTGGAGCAGCGGCACTGGGAGATATCGGCAGGCATTTTCCGGATACAGATGACCGTTATAAGGGTGCAGACAGCATGGTGCTGTTAAAGGAAGTGAAGAAGCTTCTGGACGAGAATTTTTTCTTTATAGAGAATATAGATGCGACAGTGATAGCACAGCAGCCGAAGCTTGCCCCATATATAGAAGATATGAGAAAGAATATTGCAGAATGTCTGGAGCTTCCGGTGAACAGGGTGAATGTGAAGGCTACGACAGAGGAAAAGCTGGGATTTACCGGAGCAGGCCTTGGAATCAGTTCACAGGCTGTCTGTCTGTTAGAGACTGTTGGAAACTATGATTATGATGTTATGGGAATGAATCAGGGAGGCTGTGCCGGTTGTCAGGGCTGTCCGGTCAGGTAGTAGGTAGTTCGGGTATGAATGAAGAAAGATACGATCATATGGATCGTAAATCGTTTGGTTCGATCAGGATAGAGATTGCCGGAGCGGAAGATTTGAACGAGATACGAAAACTCTGGAAACAGTCATTTGACGATCAGGATGCATATATGGATTATTATTTTTCAAGTGTAGCAATAAGGAATCAGATCTTTGTGGCAAAGAATGGCTCTAAGATCATTTCCATGGTGCATTTAAATCCATATACTCTTGCTGAGACGACAGCAGGAGTGACAGCATATAAAAAGGGCGGTTATGTTGTTGGAGTTGCGACAGTCCCGGAATTTCGCAAACAGGGAATTATGTCGATGTTAATGAAGTATGTGCTGTCATATGCGGCAGAGAATAATTACGATTATATTTATCTGATGCCGGAGAAAGAGATCTATTATAAAGGACTGGGATTTGCTCCGGTGGTAGAAAGCGGCTTTTATAATATAACAGATCTGAAACCTGAGAAGAATGATTATGAGCTTTGTGGGTTGGAAGATATAACAGATGAACAGTTGCAAAGCTTTTCTGTAAAACTGACACAACGTTATGATCTCTTTGTACCACGAACCAGAGCCTACCTGGAGGATCTTGGAATGGAATGTCAGTCTCTATTCGGTGATGTATATATTATAAAGGATGAGAATGAGATAGCAGCGGTATATGGAATCATGTATGATGGGGATCGCGCAGAGATTGTTCAGTATTGTACAGTTACCGGATCAATCGATCCGTTGTTATATGGAATTTGCGAGAGTGATATTCCTGTATTTTCTGAGGTTGAATTGTTTGGAACATATACAGATCATAAGATGATAAAGAAAGGCCATGGGATCATGTTTTATGAGCCATATAAGGAGTGCACAGAATTATATAGAAAATCAGATCATATTTTCATAAATGAAGTGGTTTAAAAAAGTATGGATACCATGTATAATAATTATAGAATGTATATACAAAAAGGAGAAATAAAATGACAACAGATGGATATGTAGAACATATAGTGAAAACAAAGACTTCTGCCGGAATTATGGTATTGATTGTACTTGGAGCATTTATTACTGTGGTGGGAGCATTTTTTATGTTCTTTGTACCGGGAGGCGCAATCTTTGGACTTCCGCTTGCGGTTGTTGGTGTAATTATATTTTCACTTGCGATCAATCGAAAAGAGTGTGAGTTTGAATATTTGTTTGTAAATGATGATGTTGAGGTTGCAAGGATCACCGCAAAGAGCAGCAGAAAACAGGTGTATCATTTTGAAGGTGGAGAAGTAAAGCAGATCACGACTGTAGATTCAATCTATAGGGATAATGAGCATCAGGCAAATTCCGGTATTAAAACGATTAATTACACTTCAAAGGATAAGAACACAGAGAATCCTGTTTATTCTTTTATCCTGAATAAGAATAACCGCACAGAGGAAGTCCTGTTAGAGCTTGATGCAAAGACGATTGAACATGTAAAACAATTTTTTAAGGGAAAAATCCGGGAATAGAGAAAGTCAGGAACAGACACATATTTATAAGCAGAAAGACAGATACTATAAAAAGAGGTGCTTGCGATGAAGATTACTTTTTTTAAATATCTGTCTTTGTTTTTGACCGGAGGGATGGTATATTATTTTCTTGAGATATTTACCAGAGATTATTCTCATTATTCCATGATAATCTGTGGGGGGCTGTGTATGATTGCCTGCGGAGGTTTGAATCAGATGTTCCCGAGAATGCCGATTCCGCTACAGATGATTTTATCGTCAGGGATCATAACTTTGTTTGAATTTGTAACCGGAGTTATCGTAAATCTGATCTTTCATGTTGGAGTATGGGATTATTCATACCTGCCATATAATGTAATGGGGCAGATATGTCTGCCGTATTCTGTGCTGTGGATGTTTCTTTCATTGATCATAATATTTGTGGATGATGGAATCAGGCATTTTCTGTTTGGAGAGGAATTACCGGAGTACAGATTATTTTAAATAAATGAAATGAGAGTTTTTTGTTGCTGAAGAAGCTGCGACATTTAGAGTAATAAAAAAAGCTTATAACAGATCCGGTCTGAAATCCGGACTTCTGATGATAAGCTTCTTTTATGTGGTGTGAAATTAAATACGAAATTATGGCTGAAGAGGAGTCATCTTAAGCCCTTTATACAGTTTGGTATAAAGACTTCTTTCGTCGGAGTAAAGCATGATTCCCCGTGCACCATCTTTAACAATGTAGGCGTATTTATTCTTCTGTACATTCATGTACAAAACTTCCTCCACATTCAGTTCTTTGGCCTTCACTTTAGCAACACTGACACTTACCGGCTGTAATTTATATTTTTTGATTGCCTGTTCAACTGTCATGATAAACACCTCCATCATATAGTATGCCTATGTTTGTTTGAATATAGTATATTGTATAGATAGCACAAAGTCAACTGTTAATAATGTACAAAAAGACAAGAATAGGGAAAAACTTCCGTTATTTTTTATAAAAAAGGAGAGATAAATAGTGAAAAATGCAAACTATTATACTATGATGGAAGAAGAATTGAAGAAAATATCGGATTCCGGCAGTAAAAAGAAGCTTTTGCTTCATTGCTGCTGTGCCCCTTGTTCCAGTCATTGTCTGGAAGTCCTGGCCAATTATTTTGATATTACTGCTTATTTTTATAATCCGAATATCACAAGTGATGAAGAATACGGGAAACGCTGGAACGAATTGAAACGCTTTGTCCATGAAGTATATCAGGAGAATGGGGTGAAACCATATCTGGAAGAGCATGAGAGCGAACGGTTTCTTGAAATGGCAAAAGGAATGGAAGAAGAGCCGGAACGCGGGATACGGTGTTATGCCTGTTATAAACTTCGTCTGGATAAAAGTGCCGCGTTTGCAAAAGAACATGGATATGACTATTTCACCACAACCTTGTCGATCAGTCCACATAAAAATGCAGACTGGCTCAATGAAATCGGAGAAGAGCTGGGTGAGCAGTATGGTATAATGTTTTTACATAGTGATTTTAAGAAGAAAAACGGATATAAACGCTCAATCGAGCTTTCAAAGAAATATAATTTATATAGACAGAACTTCTGCGGCTGTGAGTTCAGCAGAAGAGCGTATGAAGCAACAGAAAAAATGAAGCAGGAAGCTGCTCAGAAATAAGTTGACGAATTTCGATGAAAAAGTGTTGTCTAACAATAACAAATGTGTTAGAATTGACAAAACTAGAAAAAAGAGGCAGATGAGGATCTTTGTATGTGTGCACAGATTCTCTGTTCACTCTTTTTTTTTGAGCAAAAATAGAAAAAAGAAGAAAGGAATTGTATTATGAAAGCTTTTTTGATACTTGAAGATGGACATGTATTTGAAGGCACCAGTATTGGAGCAACCGATGAGATCATAAGCGAAATTGTTTTCAATACGTCTATGACAGGTTACTTAGAGGTGTTGACAGACCCATCCTATGCCGGGCAGGCAGTTTGTATGACATATCCGTTGATTGGTAATTATGGTGTATGTCTGGAAGATATGGAGGCTGATAAACCATGGCAGTCAGGATTTATTGTAAGAGAGATTGCGAAGAAGCCAAGTAACTTCAGAAGTGAACAGAGTATTAACCAGTTCCTTATTAATAACAATATAACAGGTATCGAGGGAGTTGATACCAGAGCCTTGACAAAGATCCTCAGAAATCAGGGTACAATGAAGGGCATGATCACAACAAATTCTTCTTATGACCTTGAAGATTGTCTGAAGCGGATCAAAGCATGGGAGATGGGACATGTTGTTCTTGATGTTACATGCAAAGAAAAGAAAGTTTATCCGGGAGATGGCTACAAGGTAGCTGTTATCGATCTCGGTGTTAAGAGAAATATTATCAAATCTTTATTAAAGAGAGGCTGTCAGGTTACCGTATATCCTGCTGAGACACCTGCGGAGGAGATCATCGCAGATGCACCGGACGGCATCATGTTAACAAACGGACCTGGAGATCCAAAGGATTGTAAGGTTACAATCAAAGAAGTGAAAAAACTTTTCGATACAGATATTCCTATTTTTGCAATATGTCTTGGACATCAACTGCTTGCACTTGCAAATGGCGGCGATACCGTAAAGATGAAATACGGTCACAGGGGTGCGAACCATCCTGTAAAAGATTTAAAGACCGGAAAGGTTTATATTTCAACCCAGAATCATGGATATATGGTAAAAGAAGAGAGCCTTGACAGAAAGGTTGCCGAGGTCAGCTTTATTAATGTAAATGATGGTACAGTAGAAGGTGTTCATTACCTTGGTAAGAATGCACAGACCGTACAGTTCCATCCGGAAGCATGTGCCGGTCCTCTTGATACAGACTTCTTGTTTGATGTATTTATGAATATGATGGAGGTGTCTAAGTAATGCCAAAGAATCCGAATATTAAAAAAGTTGTTGTAATTGGCTCCGGTCCTATCGTAATCGGACAGGCTGCAGAATTTGACTATGCCGGTACACAGGCTTGTCGTTCATTAAAAGAAGAAGGTCTTTGCGTTGTTCTGATCAACTCCAATCCGGCTACGATCATGACAGATAAGGATATCGCAGATAAGGTATACATTGAGCCATTAACAGCCGATGTTGTAAAAGCAGTGATCGAGAAGGAAAAACCAGACAGCCTTCTGCCAACACTGGGTGGTCAGGCAGCTTTAAATATCGCAATGGAACTGGAAGAATCCGGTTTCTTAAGAGAACATGATGTTATGTTGATCGGTACATCTTCTTCAACAATCAAAAAAGCAGAGGACAGACTGGAATTCAAGAAAACCATGGAGAAGATCCATGAGCCTGTAGCACCATCTGAGGTTGTTACAACGGTAAAAGCCGGTCTCGAATTTGTTAAGAAGATCGGATATCCGGTTGTACTCCGTCCGGCATACACCCTCGGCGGAAGCGGCGGTGGTATCGCTGAGAATGAAGAAGAGTTTGTCGAGATTCTGATGAATGGTCTGAGACTCAGTCGTGTCGGTCAGGTTCTGGTAGAGCGTTGTATCGCAGGCTGGAAAGAGATCGAATACGAAGTAATGCGTGATGCAAATGGTACCTGTATTACAGTTTGTAATATGGAGAATCTGGATCCGGTCGGTGTCCATACCGGTGACTCTATCGTAGTAGCACCATCCCAGACACTGGGTGATAAAGAGTATCAGATGCTTCGTACATCTGCATTAAATATTATTTCTGAATTAAATATCCGTGGTGGCTGTAACGTACAGTTTGCATTACATCCAACTACATTTGAATATTGTGTAATCGAAGTAAATCCTCGTGTAAGCCGTTCGTCGGCACTTGCATCCAAGGCAACCGGTTATCCGATCGCCAAGGTTTCTGCAAAGATCGCACTTGGTTATAATCTGGATGAGATCAAGAATGCAATTACCAAGAAGACATTTGCAAGCTTTGAGCCTGCACTGGACTATGTTGTTGTTAAGATTCCTAGACTTCCGTTTGATAAGTTCATCAAGGCAGATCATGATCTGACAACACAGATGAAGGCAACCGGTGAGGTTATGAGTATCTGCACAAACTTTGAGGGCGCATTGATGAAAGCAATCCGTTCTCTGGAACAGCATGTAGATGGTCTTCATTCCAGCAGATATAAGAATATGTCTGACAGTGATATCTTAAAGCTTCTGCATCATGTAGATGACAGACGTATCTTTGTTATTGCTGAGGCGCTTCGCCGTGGCATTACACAGGAAGCAATTCACGATATCACAAAGATTGATCTTTGGTTCATTGATAAGATCAACAACCTGGTTGACTATGAACAGGAGATTCGTGATTCCAAGGGAGATATCTCCAAGGAACTGATGAAGGAGATCAAGCGTGTAGAATTCCCGGATAAGGTAATCGCACAGCTTACAGGAAAGACAACAAAAGAGATCAAAGAGCTGCGGTATGGCTATGGTATCCGTGCATCTTTCAAGATGGTTGATACCTGTGCTGCAGAGTTTGAAGCATCTACACCATACTATTATTCCTGCTTCGACGGTGAGAGTGAAGTAGAGGAAGATCATTCCGTAAAGAAGGTTATGGTTCTTGGTTCCGGTCCTATTCGTATCGGACAGGGTATCGAATTCGATTACTGCTCCGTACACAGTACATGGGCATTTGAGAGAAAGGGATACCAGACCATTATCGTAAATAATAATCCTGAGACAGTCAGTACAGATTTTGATATTGCAAATAAGCTGTATTTCGAGCCACTGACAGCAGAGGATGTAGAAGCAATTGTAGATCTGGAAAGACCGGATGGTGCGGTTGTTCAGTTCGGCGGACAGACAGCGATCAAGCTGACGGAAGCACTGATGGAGATGGGTGTTCCGATCCTTGGTACAAGTGCAGAGAATGTAGATGCCGCTGAGGATAGAGAATTATTTGATGAGATCCTTGAGAAGTGTTGTATCCCAAGACCTGCCGGAAAGACGGTATTTACCAGAGATGAAGCCTTAGAGGCAGCCAATGAACTCGGTTATCCGGTTCTGGTAAGACCTTCTTATGTATTAGGTGGACAGGGAATGCAGATCGCGATCTCTGATAAAGATATTATTGAATTCATGGATATCATCAACAGACATGTTCAGGAGCATCCTGTTCTGGTTGATAAATATATCATGGGTAAGGAAGTAGAAGTAGATGCCGTATGTGATGGAGAAGACATCCTGATCCCTGGTATCATGGAGCATGTAGAGAGAGCCGGAATTCATTCCGGTGACAGTATCTCTGTATATCCCGCACAGACACTTTCGCCAAAGATCAAACGTGTAATTGAAGATTATACAAGAAAGCTTGCAAACAGCCTTCATGTAATCGGTCTGATCAATATACAGTTTATCGCATACAATGATGAAGTATATGTAATTGAGGTAAATCCTCGTTCCAGCCGTACTGTTCCATATATCAGCAAGGTTACCGGTATTCCAATCGTAGATCTTGCAACCCGTGTTATCACAGGTGAGAAGATCAAGGATATGGGATATAAGCCGGGACTTCAGCCGGAAGCAGAATACTTTGCGATCAAGATGCCTGTATTCTCATTTGAGAAGATCCGTGGAGCTGAAATCAGTCTAGGACCGGAAATGAAATCAACAGGTGAATGTCTTGGTATCTCCAAGGACTACAACGAAGCCCTTTACAAGGCGTTCCTTGGTGCAGGGGTAAATCTTCCAAAGACAAAGAAGATGATTCTTACAGTTAAGGACGCAGACAAGATGGATGCAGTAGAAATCGGCAGACGTTTTGCGGCTCTTGGTTATGAGATCTTCTCTACAAAGAGCACATGTAGAATCCTGAATGAGAATGGAGTACCTGCTGAACTGATCAACAAAGTAGAGGAACCATCACCAAATCTGTTGGATCTGATCTTAAGTCATGAGATCGATCTGATCATCGATACTCCGTCACAGGGTATTGAACGAAGCAAGGATGGTTTCGTGATCAGACGTCATGCAGTTGAAACCGGCGTTACCTGTCTTACAAGCCTTGATACAGCGAATGCGCTGCTTACAAGTTTGGAGTCATCCGCAAACAGACGATTATCACTGGTTGACATCAGCGAATTATAAGTATAATATGATACAACCTGACAAAACAGGCTGCTGCATTTTGCAGCAGGCTGTTTTGCGTTCTTAATAGGAGGTGGAATATGCATAACATTCCAAGAGATGAGGTATTTGTGATCGGACATAAGAATCCGGATACGGATTCAATTTGTTCAGCAATCGCGTATGCAGATCTTAAGAATCAGTCAGAAAATAAATACATTCCCAAAAGAGCGGGTAATATCAATAAAGAAACAGAATTTGTATTAAATTATTTTGATGTGGAAGTGCCGGAGTTGATCAAAAACGTGGACACCCAATTGAGTGATATTTCTTACCGGCTCGTTTCCGGTGTACCGGGTGATACAACAATGAAGAAAGCATTTGAGATCATGCAGAAGAATGATGCAACGACGTTGCCGGTTGTGGAGAATGGAAAGATTCGTGGAATATTAACTGTCGGAGATATTGCAGAAGCTTATATGTTGAATTCGGAGGACGACATTCTGTATAAAGCGAGAACCAGATGCCGTCATATTATTGAAACGATCGATGGTGAGATGGTTTGTGGAAATCCACACAGCTATATCACAAATGGAAAAGTTATCATTGGAGCGGCTCATGTGGAGTTGATGGAGCATTTTATAAAACCGGGTGACCTTGTTATCTTAAGTGACCGAAAGGAATCACAGCTGATGGCTATCGAAAAGGGAGCAGGTATGCTGATCCTTTGTCTGGTAGATAAGGTAGATGATGATGTAGTAAAACTTGCAGCATTTAAGGGCTGTTCGATCATTATATCACAGAATGATACCTATAAGGTGGCCAGACTGATTGGTCAAAGTATACCGGTAAGATTCTTTATGGTTCGTGATAATATCATGACATTTAATGAGGATGATTCGGTTGAAACGATCAAAAGCGTAATGTCGAAGACGAGAGTCCGTTATTTCCCTGTCGTGGACAAGAGCGGGAATTATCTGGGATTGGTTTCCAGACGTAACTACATCAATGCGAGAAAGAAACAGGTAATTCTGGTCGATCATAATGAACGTACCCAGTCGGTTGATAATATCGACAAGGCAGAGATTCGGGAGATCATCGATCATCACAGAATTGCAAATGTAGAAACACTTGCACCGGTTTATTTCAGAAATCAGCCGGTTGGCTGTACATCTACGATCATATATCAGATGTACAGAGAACAGAATATTATACCGGATAAGAAGATTGCGGGATTGATGTGTGCGGCTATTTTATCAGATACGCTGCTGTTTAAATCGCCGACCTGCACCTGCGAGGATAAGAATGCAGCATATGCACTTGCACAGCTTGCAGAGATAAATGTGAATGATTTTGCAATGGAAATGTTCGATGCCGGAAGTAATCTGAAGGGAAAGACGATTGATGAGATTCTGCATCAGGATTATAAGAAATTTGAGATTGACGGACGTACCTTTGCGATCGGACAGATCACATCGATCAATACCAGAGAGATTGAACAGATACAGAAGAGTATGTACGAGTATCTGACCGATTATACAGAAAACGGCTGTGATGTATTTTTGTTTGTAATGACAAGCATTTTAGACGATAGTTCCGGAATGCTGGCATTTGGAGATGGGGCAGAGGAGATCTGTTCCCGTGCGTTCCAGACGAAATTTGTAGATCATTATGCATATCTGGAGGGCGTGGTTTCCAGAAAGAAACAGATTGTTCCGGCACTGGTTCGGGCTGTACAGGAACTCGATCAGCCGGAATAGAACAAAGACAGAAAGGCAGATGTACAATGAAGAAATATCAGGCAGTTATATTTGATTTGGATGGAACACTTTTAAATACATTAGAGGATCTGGCGGACAGTACAAATTATGCACTTCGTCAGATGAATTACCCGGAACGGACAATCGATGAGGTCCGCCGTTTTGTAGGAAATGGTGTAGAAAAGCTGATGGAGCGTGCAGTTCCGACGGGAACTTCAGAAGATGATACATTAAAAGCACTTGCGATATTTAAGAAACATTATTCAAAGAATATGTTGAATAAGACAGGTTCTTACGAGGGAGTTATCGATGTGCTTAAGGTGTTAAAAGAAAAAGGAATACCGGCAGGGATCGTATCGAACAAATTTGATGCTGCAGTAAAGGGACTGCGGGATCAGTTTTTTGGAGAGTATATTTATACTGCGATTGGGGAGTCTGCAAATGTAGCAAAGAAACCGGCACCGGACACTTGCATCGAAGCAATGAAGGAAATGCAGATCGGACGGGAAGGTACAGTCTATGTAGGAGATTCAGATGTGGATATCATGACCGCGAAGAACAGCGGACTGGAATGTATCTCTGTTACCTGGGGCTTTCGTGATGAAGAATTCCTGTTAGAACATGGTGCTACCCAGATCATCCATAAGCCGGAGGAGCTGCTCGAATTCTTTTAAACGGTAGAGCTGCTGCCTGACTGATAAGGAAGTTGGATGAGCTTATGAATCGGTTTGATATGAAAGATATGCACTATGCAGATGTACATGGCGGATCAATGTATAAGGAATATGTAAGATGAATATATATACAGCGAATCAATATATAAAGGATACCTTCGGGGAGAAATTATACAAGCTGTCATTAAATGCCGGAACCACCTGCCCGAACCGGGATGGAACGGCAGGAATTGGCGGTTGTATTTTTTGCAGTAGTCTAGGATCGGGTGATTTCAGTCCAAAAGCGGATATGGACATAGATCGACAGATCGAACAGGCAAAACAGCTGGTTGCTTCGAAGTTCAAAGGTAAACATTATATTGCATATTTTCAGTCATTTACGAATACATATGGTGATATCGACCGTTTGCGGGATATTTATAGAAAGGCAGCGATGCGGTCAGACATTGCGGTTATTTCAATTGCAACCAGACCGGATTGCCTGGGAAATCAGGTGATCGATATGCTGCGTGATATACAGAGGATTAAGCCGGTGTGGGTAGAACTCGGACTTCAGACGATACATGAGGAAACGGCAAAGTTTATCAATCGCGGATATCCCATTTCGGTATATGACGAGGCGGTAAAAAAACTCAGGGATCTTGGTGTACATGTGATCGTACATATGATACTGGGACTTCCGGGAGAGACGCAGAGAGATATGATCGAAACAGCAGAGTATATAGGAAAGAGCGGTGCACAGGGCATAAAGCTGCAACTACTTCATGTCCTTAAAGGAACCAACCTTGCTGAATTGTATCAGAATGGAGAATGTTCTGTTTTATCGCTGGAAGCTTATACAGAATGTGTTGTTTCGTGTCTGAAGGTACTGCCGCCGGATATGGTGATCCACCGTCTGACCGGAGATGGGCCAAAGAAACTATTGATCGCACCGCTTTGGAGCACAGATAAGAAAAAAGTAATGAATACGATAAATGCAGCAGTCAGGCAGGCGTAGCCCGGGAAACTGATTGCTGCATTTTTGTTGTTTCTATATCTGCTGATTGCAGATAGATGCTGCTTCTAAAAAAGTAGAAGCAGCATGTTTGTAGACATCGGAAAGGGAGTTATATCGTTCAAACAATTCAAAAAAGTCCCAGGAAAAGGTGTGTCCGTAGGTAAACAGACGGAACAATTCTTCGTTTTTTAGATTTTCGAAAGAAGCAAGATCAATGCAGACGAGAAAGATCAGAAATTCAATATTGATATGATAGTATACGGCTGTGCGGAAGATCAGCCGGATATCCGGATAACTGCGGCCATGTTCATAATTGGAATAGGAGGAGGGCGTGAGTTTCAGATGCTTTGCTGCTTCCTGAATGGTAAGATGGTTTCCGGTTCTGAGTGCGGTAAGAGCACTTCCTATATTTGTTTTCGTTGTCATATTAGAAGCTCCTTTCATTTGTAGTTTTACTGTCTGAAATACGCAGATCTATATAAGTGTCGATCAGCTTTTGATCGATGGATGGCAGACAGGCGATTTTTGCAGATCGTTCATTGCTCTGTGCATCTGTGGGCAGAGCCGGAACGACAAGGTATGGATTTTCTTCATAAACTGCTTCCGGCATTGCACCGGCCGGAGCATTCTGGACAGCCAGAGTATAGGCAAACAGAAAGTCGTGCTCTAATATCCGGGACAATTCCATGATATGCTGCATGCCGGGGATAATCCTTCCGGTTTCGTAACTGGCATAGCTGGCACGGGATACAGACAACTGTTTTGCGACCTGTTCCTGAGTCAGATGTTTCTTCTTGCGGAAATACTTTAATAAGTCAGGAAGTGGATTGTTTTCTTTTTTCATATTGGATTCCTTTCATTTGTTTTTTTTCAATCATAACAGAAAAGGTGGCTGCAGGAGCGTTGATGTAATAACTTGTATGGTTTGATGTAATAACTTGCATGTTTCGGGATAAAAAGTTGCGTTTTTAATATTGATACGGTACAATTACAAAAGTTCAGAAGATAAAAATGGAGGTATAAAAATGAGCCGTGCAGATGATATATTTATTTCAATGTGCCGTTCGATCATAGAGAACGGATACAGTACAGAAGGGGAAAAGGTTCGTCCAAAATGGGAGGATGGAACCAGTGCCTATACGATCAAACAGTTTGGTGTTGTGAACCGGTATGATCTTTCAAAAGAATTTCCGGCGATCACACTTCGCAAGACATATGTGAAATCTGCTATTGATGAACTGCTCTGGATCTGGCAGAAAAAATCAAATAATATCCATGATCTGAAGAGTCATATCTGGGATAGTTGGGCAGATGAAGATGGCTCGATTGGAAAAGCATATGGTTATCAGATGGGAGTAAAACATCAGTATAAAGAGGGTATGATGGATCAGGTGGATCGTCTGATTTATGACCTGAAACATAATCCATATAGCAGACGTATGATAACCAATATGTATGTGCATCAGGATCTTCACGAAATGAATCTGTATCCATGTGCATACAGTATGACCTTTAATGTGACCGGAGACCGCCTGAATGCTATATTGAATCAGCGTTCACAGGATGTACTTGCAGCAAATAACTGGAATGTGGTCCAGTATGCAGTGCTGGTTCATATGATCGCGCAGGTGACAGGCTTCAAACCGGGTGAACTGGTTCATGTGATCGCAGACGCACATATTTATGACCGCCATATTCCGATCGTGAAGGAACTGATCGAGAGAGAAACCTATCCTGCACCGAAATTTAAAATGAATCCGGATGTAAAAGATTTTTATGAGTTCACAGTAGATGATTTTACGATCGAAGATTATAAGACCGGACCTCAGGTGAAAAATATTCCAATCGCGATTTAACGGATATTTGTAGTTATTTGAATAAAATTACTAAAAAAAGATGGCATTTTAAGATAAAATTCACAAAAAGTATTTGTCTATTCTAAAAACTTGTGGTACAATTTCCATATATTTTTGGAGGTGCGTTACACATGGAAGATATTATGATTACATCTGGCACAAGTTTTGAAGGATATGAGATCTCAGAATATGGTCCATATAGATTTGTGCAGACAATTTTAAGTTCAAACTTTCTGAAGGAGATTGGTTCATCAATTGCAGATATTGCTACAGATCGAAGCAGCATATATCAGGAGAAGCTGGATGGAGCAATGAATGAAGCAATCAAGTCATTCAAGGAGATGGCTGGCAAGACCAAGTACAATGCAGTTGTAGGTTTCCATACAAATGTAGTAGATTACTCATCTAATATTACATCTGTTGTTGCTGCGGGTACATTGGTTTCTATCAAGAAAGAATATCAGTCCGAGTTTGAGAAGAGCGTATTTGTCAGAAAAGAGTTATATGTTAATAACTATTATGACAAGCTTGTTCCAAGAGCTGTAAAGATCGTTCTTGCTTCAGAAGGAAAAGGAACCAGAATATCAGCATGGTTTAATAATTACAATATGGAAGATATCAAAGCAATCAAGGCAGATATTAAATTTACAAATATTTATGGTGATGAGATCACATTGACCGGAGTTGATTTCGTATTTGATAAAACAGGCCAGTCGCTTCTGAAGTCTGATTATGTTGAATGTAAGCTTCCGGATAAGTACATAAAGATCATTTCAAGCTCAAAGGTATATATCCAGAAGTATGTAACTTCCCGTGGAGTATATTCCTGCGGAGATGATCCGATCGATGTAGATCTCAGTCCATTAAAGTTCAAAGCCCTTAAGATGAAAAAAGGTCTGGATGCGGTATGTAACTATAAGTCAGACGGACTGGTATGGACCTGTAACTGTGGTCATGTAAATGAGGGCGGAGCAGAAGAATGTGTGATCTGCTCCAGAAAACAGGATGAGATGAAGAACACGGTTTCCTTTAATTATGAGCCTATGATCGAGGAAATGCGTCAGAAAGAATATGTTATGGAGATCAAGGATGTCCTTATGAAGCACATTAAGGACATTGATTCCGGCCTTCGTATGCAGTTGTTGGAAATCATGGAGTCCGGTCTTCAGTATGAGAAGACCCGTGGCAATATGAAGGATACGGTTATTGAAAAGGTAGAGAATCTGTTCCTTGGATTATAAAAATGCAGCAATATGTTCTACAGATAATTGAGCATCTGGAAGAAATGGGATATAAAAAACTGAATCCTGAAAGCAATAACGTATATGGCAGACTGGGAACAGATGCCATATATGTTGTTGTGCTTGGAAGCAGCAGAGATCTGAGGGCAGAAAGCTTACAAAAGTTTAACAGACAGATCATACATGACTTGTCTGCAGACAGTGATAAAAGGATCGAACTGCTTAATATATTACTGACACCGAATGGATTGTTTGATGATTCTGTAAATGAGATTGTTTCAAAGATGAGCAATGTCTGGCTGTTCAGTGAAGACTATGGCAAACTGTATGTGTTTGAAAATCAGCCAATGGATTTTGATGGCTTGCAGCCGGTGCTTGACAAACAGATCCTGCAGGAAAAGGACAGGAATCTTTCAAGGATCCGTAAAACGTTTGGTGTAATAACACCGATATTGATATTAATCAATATTATTATTTTTGTGATATCTGTATATACAAGAGATACAGCGGGAAATTCTTGGCTGGAGGAATTGCTTGCGGATAATTTGTATGACGTAATCGTAGAAAAGCAATATTATCGAATCATAACATCCATATTTTATCATTTTTCTCTGATTCATCTATTCAGCAACATGGTTGTTCTGGTTGCGCTGGGAGCGAGAGTTGAGAATCTGATGGGACGGATTGGCTTTCTGATTTCATATTTGTTTTGCGGGATCACCGCTTCAATTTGTTCGTTGATCAGCTGTTATTTGGGAAATTATTATACATATGCAGGTGGCGCATCCGGGGCAATCTGTGGATTAATGGGAGTGCTGATCGTATTTGCAATTTTTAATAAGGGACATATTTCAGGAATTTCGTTAAAAGATCTTTTGTTTTTATCCGTGCTCACAGTATTAAATGGATATGTTTCAGATGGAATTGATAATGCAGCGCATGTAGGCGGTCTTATCGCTGGACTTTTAGTTGGTATAATTACGATCCTGATCCATAAGGCTGTTGTAAAAGATAAACCTATGTGATAAAATTAAGAGATGAAAAAATTGTTAGGAGTATGGTTTGATGGGTACTGGAATAAGTATGTCAAGTGTGAATAAAATTAAAGAACTGGCTGAAAGCAGAGACTATAGTCTTGCTTTGGATATACTTGAACATCAGGATTTGACCAAGTCCCTTTCGCCACAGTTTATTAAGATCTGTGGTGAAGTTTATTATGAAAACGGGCGGTATCAGGAAGCCCGTGCTGCTCTTGTAAAAGCACATTCCATGGCACCTGTAGGGAATAAGATCATATATTCTCTGATCCGGGTATATTTATCCATGGGCTTTTATTCACTGGCAAATACCTATTATGAAATATATAAATTTAATCAGAATGAAAAAGATGCGGGTACATATAGGATCGAATATATGCTTGCGAAAGCAGAAAGAAAACCATACAAGGAATTGTATGGTATTCTGATATCGGCAAATGAAAAAGAAACAAGTGATATCTGGGATTTTGAGATGCTTTTATTGTATAAAGCAATGGGAAATGAAGAAAAATTCCAGTCGGAAGCCGAGATGTTCTGTGCAACTTATAAAGGTTCATCTTATATTGACAAGGTGAATCAGTTAAGAGAGAAATTATATGATGTTGATAAAGCCATCTATTGTTATCCTGAAACGGAAGCAATGGATGACGATATCGCGCAGCAGGATGTCCGTCTGATGGAAGAGAAAGTATTAGAAGCAGATGATTTGAGAATCCATCCGAAAGATCCAAAGATCACATTGATGGTTGAGGATCGGGAACCAGTTACGAATTCTATGAAGTTTAAACAGATGCTTCTGAAGTCGAAAGAAAAGAAAGAATCCAAGAAGTTACAGAAACAGGGAAAAAAAGCAGAACAGCAGAAAGAACAGACAGATCAGGAAGTATTGGATACTCCGGAGAATTCTGATCAGGAAGAGAATACCGGAAAGAAAAAGTGGTTCCTTAAGAACCGGATGTCAAAGAAAGAAGAAGAGGCAATTGAGGAAGCATTTGCGGAGCAGGAGAACTCAGAAGTAGACCGTGATCAGCTTCTTGGCGAGATTGTAAATCCGGAATCTGATGAAACTGTCGCTGAGAATGGCATGGAAGCTGAAGCAGAACCGGTTGCTGATCCTACAGGGGATGAGAAGAAGCCGAGAAGTCTGGATGAATTATCAGAGGATTCATTTGAAGATGGCGTTGACGATTTCGATTTTGATAACGAAGAATATGACTCTGTATTGATGGTAGATGTGGATGATGCAATCATGCCGGAACCATCGAATGAACATACAGAAGAGATTCTCGAAGAAGCTCCGGAAGAGATTATATCCGAAGATATAACTGACGCTTCAGATGTTGAGAAACCTGAGAATGTTGAATCGGAAGAACCTGAAAAATCTGAAACCGATGAGCAACAGATTGAGAAGAAATCAGAATATACGGAATCTGTTGAAGATCATGAGATTGCTGAGGCGGAGACAAAAGATGCTAAAGAACCTGAGACATCAGAATCGAATGAAGAAGATGCCGATAGTGCTGGGATGCCAGGGTCAGCCGGGGAAGATGATGATTCTGTTGTTATAGAGGAAGTAGAAGAAGCTGAGGAATCTGAGCTTGAAGAAACAGCAGAAACCGCTGAGCCTGCAGAAGATGCTGAAAAGGCAGAGATGCTGGAGGAAAATCAGGAACTGGAGTTAGAATCAACGGATACAATGGAGAAAACAACTTCTGATGATCCGTTTGATATAGATATAGCGATTCAGTCGCTTGATGAATATACATTTGACGCAGATACCTGGGAAGATGATTCATTTGAACAGGCATATGAGGATGATGATATTGTGGAGATCGAAGCAGCAACCGGATCTGACACAAAAGTGGAAGTCGAAACAGAGAATGAAGCTGAAGCGGAAGTAGAAATCGAGCCGGAAGTGGAGGTTAGGGCTGATTCCGAGCCTGGATCAGAATTAGAAGTCGAAGCTGAGGCTGATTCTGAGAAAGAATCTGAGAGTGAGACGGAAGCTGAGATGGATGTTGAAATTGATTCTGAAGCTGTGGTTGAAATGAATTTAGAGGCCGAGGTCAATCCGGAATCTGAAACGGAACAAGAACCAGAATACGGGATTGAATCGGAAAAAACGGCACATAGACGGGACTTCCCGATATTTCGTTCAAGTCTGTTTCCGGATTATAACAGCGACAAACCTCCAGTTGTAGAGTTGATGAAAGAAACGGTTGATATGAAGGCTGAATATGACAGAAAAATGTCAGATAATCTGGAAAAAGAAGAACAGCTTATTAATCAGGCAGATGAATTACTGGCAAGACTTGGTATAGAGCTTGGAACCAAATATGCATCAAATACAGACTACTTCAATATGCATAGTGATAGCTTTGTTAACCTGATTGAAGATGAAACAGACGTCGAAAACGCGGATCTGTCATCTGATGAGAAGGTGATATCGGAACAAGAAGATAACAGAAAAGAACAGCTTGAGCACCTAGATAAAAAACAGGAGAAGAAATACAAGCTTAAGAGGAATGACAAATAATTAGATTAATATATAAATATTATTTTTTATTTGATAATGTGGAAGGAGGCGTACAAATTGGCTGTAGATCAAACAGAAGCTATGATTGCTGCGATAAAGGCACAGCTTGAAAAAGAAAGAGCCGCTGAAGCTGCAAAGCAGAAGAGACTGGAAGAAGAGCAGGCACTGAAAAATCTGAGCAGTAATAAAAAGAAGTCTTCAGATAGTGGAAGCAAGAGCCAATATAAGACTTTGTCTGCTGAAGAACTTGCGCGTATTGAGGAGAAGAAACGACGTAAGAGAGAAGAAGCATTGGGTATTGTTCATGAGGATAAGCCTGAAGAGACAGAGAACAACGAAGCAGAAACTAATAAGCCAGATACAAATAAAGAGGCAGAGGGTGAAGCAAAAGAAGCAAAGACAGAGGATAAGAATGACAAGCAGGAAATGCCGAAGATCAGTCTTAACCTTGGTGGTATTGCCGATGAAGGCCTTGGCGGACTTGGCGGCGGTTTAGGAAGCGGACTGGGAGAAGGTCTCGGTGGCGGACTTGGCAGCGGTTTAGGAAGCGGACTTGGTGGCGGACTTGGCAGTGTACCTTCAGAAGGCGGATTGTCCGGAAAAACAGAGGACGCAGGCAGTGGCCTTGGCGCTTCATTAAATATTAAAGGTAAGGTGGATGATTCCCTTTCACCTAGTAAAGTTGGTGAAGCAGAGAAACAGACACTTACAGATGATTCTGTACGTTTTGATGAGGATGATATGTCTTCTGTTGCTGCAGATGATGCAGAATGGACACCAGGAAAGAATGTTGAGGTAAAAGAAGTAAAGACACCAAAGGGTAATGATAAAAATGGTGACTTGTTCAGTATTTTACCTGACAGAAACAAAAACGCATCTGATGTTTCGTCCATGTATGATATAGATGATGATGATGATGATTTCCTTGGTGCCGGCATTGAGAATCTGTCAAATATAGATGAGACAAGTGAAGAAGAAGCAGCACGGATCAAGGCAGAAGAGGAAGCTAGGAAGAAAGCAGAAGAGGAAGCTAAGAAGAAAGCAGAAGAGGAAGCTAAGAAGAAAGCAGAGGAAGAAGCCAAGCGTAAAGCTGCAGAAGAAGAAAACCGTAAGAAAGTAGAGGAAGCCCGCAAGAAAGCTGCTGTAGAAAAAGCAAGGATCGAGGCTGAAACAAAGAAGAAGCAGGCAATCGAACTGGCTGAACGGAAAGCACAGGATGCAAAGAATGTTGTTGAGACCGCTCAGAAGACCATTGCAGATTCAGAGAAAGAAGAAAAAGAATTAAAACTTCAACTGGAAGAATGTGCAAAGAAGAAGGCTGCTTATGATGACAAGGTAAAGGCTGAATTTGATGCAAAGAAGAAGGCAGATGAAGAACTCCTTGCAAAAGAAGATGCAGAGCTGGATTCAAAGGTAACTTCGATCAAGAAAGAGATTGAGGATACAAACAAAAAGGCACAGAATGAGTCTGATAAGGTATTAAAGGAATGCGATCCTGAAACCATTAAGACAAAGATCATCAATGATGCGCAGGCTGTTGCAGATGCAGCGATCAAGAAGCTGGCAGATGCAAAGAAGGCAAATATCGAGAAGCATGAAGCTGAATATGCGAAAGCATGTAAAGATGCTGAAACATCATCAACCAAGCTTGAGGAAGATAAGAAGAAAGCAATTGAAGCTGCTAAGGAGAAGAAAGAAAAGCAGAATGACAAAGCTAAGAAGCTGATGGATGATGCAGAACAGAACAAGCAGCGTGCTGGCGTTATCTTTACTGATTCAAAGAAAGCAGAAGAAGAGGCAGCATCGAATCTTAAGAATACAACTGAGATGGAATCTGAGTCATTGAAGGCGCTTGCGGGACTTGAAAATAAACTTGCTGAAAGTGAGACCAAGTTAAAGACTGCAATGAACAATAATGATTCCGCAGCAAAAGCAATAGATACAGCAAAGAAAGCTTTAAAGGATGCAGAAGCAAAAGAAGCAGAAGCATTAAAGAAACTGGAGGAGGCAAGATCTGCAAAGGCAGCGGCTGAAGCCAGAATTTCCAAGGGCGAGGCTGATAAGAAGAAGCATCAGTCTGAAATTGATACGCTTAATGAAGAGAAGAAGACTACAAATGCAGATATTGCAGAAACAAAGAAAAATGTAGAATCCTTCAAGGCTGCAAAGGCAGAGGCACAACAGGCTTTGGATGCTGCAAAGAAGTCGGTAGTTGAAGCGGAAGATCTGCTTTCAAAGGCTGAAAATGCAGAGGAAGAAGCTGAACAGATTCTGGAAAAGGCTAAGATCGAAGAAGAAGTTGAGATCCAGAATGCCGAAAAGACTGCAGCAGATGGTAAAGATAATCTGGAAAAAGAAAAGAAAGCCAGAGATGATGCGCATGAGAAATTCCTTGCAGATGAGGAAGAAAAATATGCAACAGGAGAGGCTGCAGAACTTGAAAAGGTTCAGTCTGCTGCAATGACAGCAGAAAAAGAAGCTGCTGATTCCCGGAAGAAGGCAGAAGAAGCTGCAAAGAAGTTGCTGGATGCCGCAAAGAAGAAAGAAGAAGAATTAAAGAAGAAGATTGCGGATCTTAAGACGGAACAGGCAGAACGTATTGTAGCTAGAAAAGCTGCAGATGAAGAAGCAGTTAAGAAAGCAGAAGAAAAGAAGAAACATGATCTTGATTCTCTGTTAAAAGAAGAAATCAGTACAAAGAAGCAGTTAGAAGAAGTTACAAGCAGAGCTGCAGCGGCAGCAAAAGTGCTTGAAAAAGCAGTTAAGAAGGAAGAGGAAGCAAGAAAACAGGCGGAACTCTTGAAAGCCGGAAAACTGGATGAAGCTGCAAAGATTGATGTTTCATTAGAAGCAACAGATGAAGCTGCTGTAGAAGCAGAACAGAGTGAGATCAATCAGGAAATGAAGAAAGCATTACCTGCAGAAGCAAAATATCTGTATAAATATCTGTGTGTAAATCCTGCGGGAGCACAGATTGTAAATGTTCTTCAGACTATGAAGGTTGATCCAAAGAGGTCAAAGAACCTGGTAATCCTTGGATTACATGGATTTGGTTCTGCCAAAATCGGAGAAGATTTTGCAGAGTGCTATTATGACCTTGGCTTCTGTACATCTCCTGCAAAGGCAAAAGTAAAGGCAAAAGTAATCAACAGTGGTAAACTTGCAGGTGCAGTTACAAAACTGAAGGGTGGCTGTCTGATCGTTGAAAGTGCCGGATTGATCACACCGGAGCGTTTCAAAGAAATGGTTGATCTTTGTTCCACAGAAAAGAATGATGTAAAAGTTATTCTTACCGGCGAAAAAGTTGCACTCAGCAAGATGCTTGCAGATAATATGACACAGGCGAGAAGTTTCAATAACAGAGTATATTTCGATCAGATCAAGGAAGAAAATATGATCGTCATTGCCAAAGAATATATCATTGAAAAAGGTTATAAGTATGAAGATGGTATTGATGGCAATATTAAAAATGTACTTATGGCAATGGAATCTGGTAATATTGACAGATTATTGACAGCTATCGATGAAGCAATCGAACGTGCAGATGCAAGAAATGCAGAAGCAAAGAAAGTTATGAAGACGGATATAAAATAAGAAAGAAAAATAGCAGTCGTATGATTGTATTTTCCAGCTTATATTTTGGTTGAAAAAAATGGTGCCAATGTTTATAATATTTATTATTGTAAACTTGGCACTTTTTTGTGCGGTGATGAGGCAAGATTTGTATTTAAAGTAGATTTTGACAACTGCCGGGATAACTTTAAGGAGATATAAGATAGTATGGATATTGGAGTAGATTTGGGAACCTCAAATGTGCTGGTATATGTTAAAGGTCGTGGAGTAGTCATCAACCAGCCATCTGTTGTAGCATATGAAAAAAACTCAAAGCGCATTATTGCGATTGGAAATAAAGCGAAGAAGATGATCGGAAAGACACCGGAGTCAATCGAGGTCGTAAGACCGCTTGTAAAGGGAGTTGTTTCAGATTATACTGTTACAGAGCGAATGTTAAAAGTATTTATCCGTAGCGCGATGGAGAAACGGACCGGAGTTGGCAGACCGAAAATCTGTGTCTGCGTTCCGAGTGGGGTAACGGAGGTTGAACGAAGAGCGGTCGAGGATGCGGTCTACAGGACGGGTGCAAAAAGTGTCTATGTTATGGAAGAGCCGCTTGCGGCAGCAATCGGTGCTGCTGTTGATATTGAAGAAGCGAAAGGAAATATGGTCGTAGATATCGGAGGAGGTACAACGGATATTGCGGTTATATCACTTGGTGGAGCAGTTGAAAGTCAGTCGATCAAAGCAGCGGGTGATGATTACAATGCATCGATGATCCGTTATATCAGAAGAAAGTATAATCTTCTGATCGGAGAACAGACTGCGGAGAAAGCAAAGATAGCGGTAGGATCGGTCTATGAGAGGCCGGAGGACATCACCTATGTTGTAAAGGGAAGAGATCTGATCAAGGGACTTCCAAAGGCGATCACGATCACCGCAAATGAGACAATAGAAGCATTTGCAGATACAACTTCTCATATTTTGACGGCAATTCACGGGGTACTTGAGACGGCTCCGCCGGAGCTGGTCGCGGATATATCGGTAAATGGAATTGTTCTGACCGGTGGTGGCAGCTTGATGTATGGAATGGATAAGCTGATCAAGGAAAAAACGGGAATTGATACGTATGTTTCTGATAAAGCGTTAGAAGCAGTTGCACTTGGCGCCGGTATGTCGGTTGATATTGCAGCAAGAAAAGAAGAAGCATAGAAAGCAGAGAAAAGAAAATGACAAATACACATAATTTTCTGCCGGTGAATAAAAAGATATGATAGAAAGAGGATGGGAACAGCCGGACTTCGTGTTTATTACCGGAGACGCTTATGTGGACCATCCTTCTTTTGGTCCGGCAATTATCAGCAGAGTTTTGGAAGCACATGGATATAAGATCTGTATGATTCCACAGCCGGATTGGAAAGATGATAAGAGTATAGATGTATTCGGCAGACCAAGACTTGGTTTTCTGGTTTCCGGTGGCAATATGGATTCTATGGTCAATCATTATACTGTTTCAAAAAAACACAGAAGTATGGATTCCTATTCTCCCGGTGGAAAGATGGGGCTGAGACCGGATTATGCAACAGTGGTATATTGCAATCTGATCCGTAGAACGTATAAGGATGTTCCGATCATTATTGGTGGGATTGAAGCAAGTCTCAGAAGACTTGCACACTATGATTACTGGTCAAATAAATTAAAGCATTCAATTCTGATCGATTCACAGGCAGATCTGCTTTCCTATGGCATGGGCGAACACAGCATGGTTGAGATTGCAGATGCGTTAGACAGCGGAATAGATGTCAGGGATATCACATTTATCAGAGGAACAGTCTACAAGACAAAGGATTTGTCCTGTGTAGAAGCTCCGGTGATCCTGCCTGATTATGCAGCACTTCAGGAAGACCGTTTAAAATATGCAGAAAGCTTTTATACACAGTATATCAATACAGATCCATATTCCGGAAAAGTGCTGGTGGAAGGATATGGCAACCGGGGATATGTTGTTCAGAATCCTGCGGCATATCCGCTCACGCAGATGGAGATGGATGACGTATATGGGTATGATTACATGAACACCTATCATCCAATGTATGAAAAGGATGGGGGAATTCCGGCTATAGCAGAGGTGAAGTTCAGTCTGGCAAGCAACCGTGGATGCTTTGGCGGATGCAGCTTCTGTGCACTAACTTTTCATCAGGGCAGGATTGTTCAGACCAGAAGCCATGAATCAATCATTGAAGAAGCAAAGCACATGACGAAAGATCCGGAGTTTAAAGGATATATTCATGATGTTGGAGGACCTACAGCGAATTTCAGACATCCGTCTTGTGAAAAACAGATGAAATATGGTGTGTGTCAGAATAAACAATGTCTGTTTCCAAAACCATGTCAGAACCTGAATGCCAGTCATAAAGATTATGTTGAGCTGCTCCGTAAATTAAGACAGATACCCGGTGTGAAGAAGGTATTTGTAAGATCCGGTATACGATTTGATTATCTGCTTGCAGATCATGATGATACCTTTTTACGGGAGCTTTGCCAGTATCATGTCAGTGGACAGTTAAGAGTTGCACCGGAGCATATCTCAGATAATGTTCTGAAGTACATGGGAAAACCATCCAATCAGGTATATGAGACATTTATAAAAAAATATGAGAAAATCAATGAACAGTATGGGTTGAAACAATATGCAGTACCGTATCTGATGTCATCACATCCGGGTTCTACTTTAAAAGATGCAGTCGCACTGGCAGAATACATCCGTGATATCGGATATATGCCGGAGCAGGTACAGGACTTTTATCCAACACCATCGACAATCTCGACCTGTATGTATTACACAGGGGTAGACCCGCGAACGATGGAACCGGTATATGTGGCGAGAGATCCACATGAAAAGGCAATGCAGCGTGCACTGATCCAGTACAGAAGACCGGAGAATTATGATCTGGTAAAAGAAGCTCTGATAAAGGCAGGGCGGACAGATCTGATCGGATTCGAAAAGCATTGTCTGATAACTCCAAGAAAGATGGATAGGAATACTTCGGGACATAAAGATGTCCATAAAAAGAATCCGTCAGGACAGGCAACACGGAATCAGAATAACAAGAACAGTAATCATAGAAAACAGGATAAATCCGGTAAAAATTCAGGAAGTTATAAATCCGGGCAGGATAACAGAAACAGCAGAACCGGGAAACCTGCAGGACAAAATGATAAAAAATATCAAAAACAGAAAACAGGAAAGAAAAAACACTGATATTTTATATAAAATTAAGAAAATAACCAGAAATGAAAAAATAATGATTTCTAATGCGTGCATTTCATTTTTGGTTGCGTGGTACTTTCTTTTGTGCTAGAATGTAGCCAGAAAGTGTGCTGTTATGTCAATAATGGTCATTATTGTGCCATTTACAGCATGAATGTACCATGATATAACACTTACATTATAAAAAAATACGGAGGATTTCATTATTATGGCAAAGAAAATTGTATTAGCAGGCGCATGCCGTACAGCTATCGGTACTATGGGCGGATCATTAAGTACAACACCAGCTCCAGTACTTGGTTCAATCGTTATCAAGGAAGCTTTAAACAGAGCAGGAGTTCCTGCAGATCAGGTAGATCATGTATATATGGGTTGTGTAATCCAGGCAGGTCTTGGACAGAATGTTGCACGTCAGGCATCAATCAAAGCTGGTCTTCCAATTGAGACAACTGCTGTTACAGTTAACGTTGTTTGTGGTTCAGGTCTGAACTGTGTAAATATGGCTGCTCAGATGATCGAAGCAGGAGATGCTGATATCGTTGTAGCAGGTGGTATGGAAAACATGTCAATGGCTCCATATGCTGTAATGCAGGGACGTTTCGGATACAGAATGAATGATGGTAAACTTGTAGATACAATGGTACATGATGCTCTTTGGGATGCATTCAATGATTACCATATGATCAAGACTGCTGATAACATCTGTGAGCAGTGGGGACTTACTCGTGAAGAACTTGATGAGTTTGCAGCAAAGAGCCAGCAGAAGGCTGTAGCAGCTCAGGAGTCAGGTGCATTTGACGCAGAGATCGTTCCAGTTATGGTTAAGAAGAAAAAAGAGATGGTTGAGTTCAAGAAGGATGAGGGACCAAGACCTGGTACAACAGTTGAGACACTTTCAAGACTCAGAACTATCAATCCAAATGGTTTCGTAACAGCAGGTAATGCTTCAGGTATCAATGATGGTGCAGCAGCTATCGTTGTTATGAGCGAAGAAAAGGCTAAAGAACTTGGTGTTAAGCCAATGGCTACATGGGTAGCAGGTGCTCTTGGTGGTGTTGATCCATCTATCATGGGTATCGGACCAGTTGCTTCAACAAAGAAGGTAATGGCTAAGACAGGTCTTAAGATCGAAGATTTCGATATCATCGAAGCAAACGAAGCATTTGCAGCTCAGTCAGTTGCAGTAGCTAAGGATCTTGGATTTGATGTTGACAAGCAGGTTAACCCAAATGGTGGTGCAATCGCACTTGGACATCCAGTAGGAGCTTCAGGATGCCGTATCCTTGTTACACTTCTTCATGAGATGCAGGCAAAGGGTGCTAAGACAGGTCTTGCTACACTTTGTATCGGCGGTGGTATGGGCTGCTCAACAGTTGTTAAGATCGAAGACTAATCCGGTCGGCTGAAAAACCATATTACATTTCTATATAAGGAGATAAACGATGGAATTCGTAACATATGAACAGGACGGATTTGTTGGTGTTATCACTATTAATCGTCCAAAGGCATTAAACGCATTAAACAGCACAGTTCTTGAAGAACTGGATGCAACATTCAAAGCTGTTGACCTGAATACAACAAGATGTCTTGTACTTACCGGTGCAGGAGAGAAATCATTTGTAGCAGGTGCAGATATCGGAGAGATGTCAACACTTACAAAGGCTGAAGGCGAAGCTTTCGGTAAAAAGGGTAATGACGTATTCCGCATGATCGAGACATTCCCAATCCCTGTAATCGCAGCCGTAAATGGATTTGCACTTGGTGGTGGATGTGAGATCTCCATGAGCTGTGATATCAGAATCTGTTCTGAGAACGCAGTATTTGGTCAGCCTGAAGTTGGCCTTGGAATCACACCTGGATTTGGTGGAACCCAGAGACTTGCCCGTCTTGTAGGTGCAGGAATGGCAAAGCAGCTGATCTACACAGCAAGAAATATCAAAGCTGATGAAGCATACAGAATCGGTCTTGTAAATGCTGTATATCCATTAGAGGAGTTATTACCGGCAGCTAAGAAGATGGCTTCTATCATTGCAGCAAATGCTCCGATTGCAGTTCGTAACTGTAAGAAAGCAATCAATGATGGATTACAGGTTGATATGGATCAGGCAATCGTTGTAGAAGAGAAATTATTCGGCGATTGCTTCGAGACAGAGGATCAGAAGGCAGGAATGGGCAACTTCCTTGAGAAAGATAAGGAAAAGAAATTAAAGGTTGTTCCTTTCCAGAATAAATAAATCAACAATCTTGATATTGACGTTTAGGGTGGTTATTTTGAAATCGAAATCAACCATCCTAAATGTTTGATATACCAAAGTGAGCATGTCAAACGAAACGTATATGAATTTCTCATGTTTGCTTAAAAATAATTTTTAGGAGGATATTAAAATGAAAGTTGGCGTTATTGGTGCAGGAACCATGGGTCAGGGAATTGCTAAGGCATTCGCTCAGGTTGATGGATATGAAGTAGCACTTTGCGACATTAAGCAGGAATGGGCTGAAGGCGGTAAGGACAAGATCGCTAAAGGTTATGCCAGACTTGTTGAAAAAGGAAAGATGACACAGGAGAAGGTTGATGGTATTCTTGCCAGCATCACTCCGGGTCTTAAGGAAGACTTATGCGCAGATTGTGACCTTATCGTAGAGGCTGCTTTCGAGAACATGGAAGTTAAGAAGACAACATTTTCTGAGCTTGACAAGATCTGCAAGCCAGAGTGTGTATTTGCATCAAATACATCTTCACTTTCCATCACTGAGATTGGAAATGGTCTTACCCGTCCTATGATCGGTATGCACTTCTTCAATCCAGCTGACAGAATGAAGCTTATCGAAGTTATCGCAGGTGTTAACACACCGGCAGAGAATGTTGATAAGATCGTTAAGATCTCAGAAGAGATCGGTAAGACACCTGTACAGGTAAATGAAGCTGCCGGGTTTGTTGTAAACAGAATCCTGATTCCAATGATCAATGAAGCTGCATTTATCAAGATGGAAGGTGTGTCAGATATCGCTGGTATCGATGCAGCTATGAAACTTGGTGCAAATCATCCAATGGGACCTCTTGAATTAGGTGATTTCGTTGGTCTTGATATCTGTCTTGCTATTATGGATGTACTCTATAACGAGACAGGCGACAGCAAGTATCGTGCATGTCCATTACTTCGTAAGATGGTACGTGGCGGCAACCTTGGTGTTAAGAGTGGTAAGGGATTCTATGTATACAATGCTGACCGCACAAAGACACCAGTTGATGCTCAGTAATTGACTGATAAATATATTTATGGAGGAAGAAATAGAATGGATTTCGCTTTAGACAAGAAGTATGAAATGGCGCAGAACTTATTCAGAGAATTTGCGCAGAATGAAGTAAAGCCTCTTGCTCAGGAAATTGATGAAAATCACAGATTCCCTAGAGAGACAGTAGAGAAGATGGCAAAGTATGGTTTCTTAGGAATACCTGTTTCTAAGGAAGATGGTGGACAGGGTTGTGATCCTTTAACATATGTTATGTGTGTTGAGGAACTTTCAAAGGTTTGTGGTACTACTGGTGTTATTGTTTCCGCACATACATCTCTGTGTGTAGATCCAATCCAGACATACGGTACACCAGATCAGAAAGCTAAGTACCTCCCAGATCTTGCTTCCGGTAGAAAGCTTGGCGCATTTGGTCTTACAGAGCCGGGTGCTGGTACAGATGCACAGGGTCAGCAGACAAAGGCTGTTCTTGATGGTGATGAGTGGGTTCTTAACGGATCTAAGTGTTTCATTACAAATGGTAAAGAAGCAGATGTATATATTATCATTGCAGTTACAGGTACAATTGAAAAACGTGGTAGAAAGCAGAAAGAGATTTCAGCATTTATCGTAGAAAAAGGCACTCCGGGATTTACATTCGGAACAAAAGAAAACAAGATGGGTATCTGTGGTTCATCCACATATGAACTTATCTTCACAGATTGTCGTATTCCTAAGGATGCACTTCTCGGACAGAAGGGCAAGGGATTTGGTATTGCAATGCATACACTTGATGGTGGTCGTATTGGTATCGCAGCTCAGGCTCTTGGTATTGCTGAGGGTGCTCTTGATATCACAATCGACTATGTTAAGGAAAGAAAGCAGTTTGGTCGTTCAATCGCTCAGTTCCAGAATACTCAGTTTGTACTTGCTGATCTTGCAACAAAGGTTGAAGCAGCTAAGTTACTGGTATACAAGGCAGCTAAGAAGAAAGAACAGTACCAGGCTGATCACAAGACTTCATACTCTGTAGAAGCTGCTATGGCTAAGCTGTATGCGGCAGAAGTAGCTATGGAAGTAACAACAAAGTGTGTACAGTTACACGGTGGTTATGGTTATATCAAAGAGTATGATGTAGAACGTATGATGCGTGATGCTAAGATTACAGAAATCTACGAAGGAACTTCAGAAGTTCAGCGTATGGTTATTTCTGCAAACTTATTAAAATAATTAGGAGGTACTTAACGTGAAGGTTATAGTTTGTATAAAGCAGGTACCTGATACAAAGGGTGGCGTTCAGTTTAACCCAGATGGTACATTAAACAGAGGAGCAATGCTTACAATCATGAACCCTGATGATAAGGCAGGTCTTGAAGCTGCACTTAGATTAAAGGATCAGTATGGAGCAGAAGTTACAGTTCTTACAATGGGTCTTCCAAAGGCTGCAGATGTTCTTCAGGAAGCAATCGCTATGGGCGCTGACAAGGGCGTTCTTGTAACAGATCGTGTTCTTGGTGGAGCTGATACATGGGCTACATCAACAACAATCGCTGGAGCACTCAGAAAGCTTGATTATGATCTTATTATTACAGGTCGTCAGGCTATCGATGGAGATACAGCTCAGGTTGGACCACAGATCGCTGAACATCTTGGAATTCCAGTTATTTCATATGCACAGGAGATCAAGGTTGACGGAGATTCCGTAATCATTAAGCGTCAGTATGATGATGGATATCATATGTTAAAGGCTAAGATGCCTTGCCTTGTAACAGCACTTTCAGAGTTAAATGAGCCTAGATACATGACTCCAGGTGGAATCTTCGATGCAGTTAATGCAGAGATCACAACACTTGGCAGAGCAGACCTTGTAGATGTTGATGATTCAAACCTTGGTCTGAAAGGTTCACCAACAAAGATTGCAAAGGCTTCTGATAAGGTAAGAAAGGGTGCAGGCGAGAAGGTTGTACCTGATTCTCCAGATGAAGCAGTTAGCTATATTGTTGGCAAGTTAAAAGATAAGCATGTAATCTAATATAGTAAAGGAAAAGTGGTGAATAAAATGGGCGCAATGAACGCAGAAGATATGAAGAACTACAAAGGCGTATTTGTCTTTGCACAGCAGGTAGATAATAAGTTAAGTGGTATTTCATTTGAATTGATCGGTGAAGGAAAGAGACTTGCAGATAAGCTTAATGAAAAGGTTACAGCAGTCCTGATCGGTTCCGACGTAAAGGGTCTTGTAGACGAACTTGCAGAGTACGGTGCAGACAGAGTTATCGTTGTTGATGATCCAGAATTAAAAGAATACAGAACTGAGCCATATGCACATGCACTTGCTTCAGTTATCAATGAGTACAAGCCAGAGATCGTTTTAGTTGGTGCTACGGCTATTGGTCGTGATCTTGGTCCTACAGTATCAGCAAGAGTAGCTACAGGTCTTACAGCAGACTGTACATTACTTGAAATCGGTGATTTCCCTCTTGTTGCACTTCCAAATCAGGAGCAGAAGCACAATCAGCTTCTTATGACACGTCCTGCATTCGGTGGTAACACAATCGCTACAATCGCATGTCCTGATAATCGTCCTCAGATGGCAACAGTACGTCCGGGCGTTATGCAGAAGCTTGACAGAGTAGCTGGCAAGAAGGCAGAAGTGATCGAGTACAATCCTGGATTTACTCCAAACAACAAGTATGTTGAGATCCTTGAAATCTCAAAGGCTGTTTCAGATATCAAAGATATCATGGACGCTAAGATCCTTGTTTCAGGTGGTCGTGGTGTTGGTTCAGCAGAGAACTTCAAGCTTCTTGATGATCTTGCAGAAGTACTTGGCGGACAGGTATCATGCTCACGTGCAGTTGTAGATTCAGGCTGGAAGCCAAAGGAGCTTCAGGTTGGTCAGACTGGTAAGACAGTTCGTCCACAGGTATACTTCGCAATTGGTATTTCAGGTGCGATCCAGCATGTAGCCGGTATGGAAGAGTCAGATATCATCATCGCTATCAACAAGGATGAGGATGCTCCTATCTTTGATGTAGCTGATTATGGTGTTGTTGGAGATCTGAACAAGATCGTTCCTGCTCTTACAGAAGCAATCAAGGCTGAGCTTGCTAACAAGTAATTCAGTTTATAATTGAAAATGAACATTTCGAACTGCTGGGTTTTATACCCGGCAGTTTGTGTGTAAATGAGCCGACAGGCGAGATGGGGCATGAAAGAACATGAGAATGTTCTTTCACGCACAAAAGGGTGTGCCCTATTACATATTTTTCTGTTGAAACAATAAAAACAATGCTGTATGATAAATACTGTTGTGAAAAAGACAAATGACAGTTAGATAAAAGAAGAATAAGGTTGAAGAGACAAATGAGTAAGTATGAAAAACAGGAAGAATTGAAACGAGAAGAACTAAGCCAGGAAGAGCAGCTGTTAAAAACAGAAGCTGACAACACAAAATTGACAGACGACAGTAAGAATGTAAAAATGACAGATGCGTGTGAAGAAAGCAGAACAGAAAATACTGCCGGAGAAAATAAGATGGGAACCATGCCAATGGGGAAGCTATTGATTTCAGTATCACTTCCAATGGTAATTTCAATGTTGGTACAGGCACTTTATAATGTAGTCGACAGTGTATTTGTATCGCATTTTGATCAGGATGCACTGACGGCAGTATCGACGATATTTCCGTTACAGAATCTTATGATCGGGGTGACCTCCGGTCTCGGTGTCGGTTTTAATGCATTGATCTCCAAATCCCTTGGTGAAAAAAATCAGAAAAAAGCAAATGATGCAGCCAGGCAGGGAATCTTTCTGGAACTTATTGGATATGCAATTTTCTTATTGATCGGTTTATTTGGTATCGAAGCATTTATGAAGAGTCAGACGGATGTTGCAAAGATCATTGATTATGGAGTAGATTATGGACGTATCTGTTGTATCTGTTCCTTTGGTATCTTTGCACAGATGACATTTGAACGTATGTTACAGTCGACAGGTCGGACGCTTTACACAATGAAGACACAGGCACTTGGAGCTATTATCAATATTATACTTGATCCGATTATGATCTTTGGATATTTTGGACTTCCGGCAATGGGTGCTGCAGGTGCGGCAATAGCAACGGTTATCGGACAGTGTATTGCGGCATTACTTGCAATCTATTATAATCTGAAAAAGAATCCGGATATCCAGTTATCATTGAAAGGCTTCCGTCCGGAAGGTGATGTGATCGGAAGGATTCTTTCCATTGCAGTTCCTTCTATTGCGATGGTTGCGGTAGGCTCGGTAATGACATATGGATTTAACCGTATTCTATTTACATTTACGCCGATCGCAGTTTCAGTGTTTGGTATTTTCTATAAAGTACAGAGCATGGCATTTATGCCGGTTTTTGGTCTAAATAATGGTATGATCCCGATAGTATCATATAATTACGGAGCAAAACAGCCGGATCGAATGCTCAAAGCTGTTAAATATACAATGATGGCTGCAATCTGTTTCATGCTGTTATGTCTGACTGCGATGCAGGTGATTCCGGACCTGATTCTTAAGGTATTTGATGCACAGGAGGATATGATGGCGATTGGTATTCCGGCACTTCGTACGATGAGTATTTCATTCCTGTTTGCAGGAATCTGTATTGTATGCTCCGGTATGTTCCAGGCACTTGGTAAAGGTGTGTACAGTCTGATCGTATCCCTTGCCAGACAGTTGATCGTTCTGCTTCCGGTTGCCTATGCATTTGCAAAATTTACGCGTAATCTGGAACTGGTATGGTTGTCCTTCCCGATTGCGGAGGTTGTCAGTGTTATTCTTTCGATCGCTATGGCGTTACAGACAAAAAAGAAGATTATCGATCCTTTAAAGAATTCTGTGAAAACAGTATAGGTATAAGCAGAACATTTGTCATAAAATGGCATATTCTATAAAATAGCAGAATGTTTCATAAAGGATCAATAGAAAACGACGGTTCGGGATATAGCTATGGTACATAAAGAATCAGAAAGAAGGAAATGAAATGAGTGATTTGATCTATCTCGATCATGCAGCAACGACGGCAGTTCATCCGGACGTTTTAAAAGAAATGCTGCCATATTTTACCGATAGATTCGGAAATCCATCCAGTGTTTATGGATTTGCGGCAAATAATAAAAATAAACTGACAGAGGCAAGAGAGACGATAGCCGGAGCACTTGGTGCAAAGCCGGAAGAGATTTATTTTACAGCCGGTGGTTCTGAGTCTGATAACTGGGCATTAAAATGTACGGCAGAAGCCTATGGAGTACATGGGGGACATATCATTACAACAAAAATCGAGCATCATGCTATCCTGCATACCTGCAAGTATCTGCAGAATAGAGGGTATGATGTAACTTATCTGGATGTAGATGAAAATGGATTGGTTGATCTGAATACACTTGAGGCGGCCATCCGGCCGGATACTTTTTTGATCTCGATCATGTTTGCAAATAATGAGATTGGAACGATTGAACCAATAAAAGAGATCGGAGAGATCGCACACAGACACGGTATTTTGTTTCATACGGATGCAGTTCAGGCATTTGGACAGATCCCGATTCACGTAGATGGAATGAATATTGATATGTTAAGTGCGAGCGGACATAAGTTTAACGGGCCAAAGGGAATTGGTTTTTTATATATCAAAAAAGGCTTAAAGTTAAAGAGCTTTATTCATGGTGGCCAGCAGGAGCGAGGACGCAGAGCCGGTACAGAAAATGTACCTGGAATCGTAGGTATTGCAAAAGCGTGTGAGATCGCAATGGCAGAAATGGAAGAACGGATGAAAAAGGAGACGGAGCTCAGAGATTATCTGATCGAACGGATATTGAAGGAGATCCCGTATACCAGACTGAATGGACATTCAAAGAAACGACTGCCAAATAATGTCAATATCAGCTTTCAGTTCGTGGAGGGAGAATCCATTCTGATCATGCTAGATATGGCGGGTATCTGTGCATCCAGCGGCTCTGCCTGCACATCGGGTTCGGTTGATCCTTCTCATGTGCTGCTTGCGATCGGACTTCCGCATGAGATCGCACATGGTTCACTGAGACTAACCATTGGATATGAGAATACGAAAGAAGAAATGGATACGGTTGTCGATAATCTGAAACGGATCATTACAAATCTACGTAATATGTCACCGTTATATGAGGATTATGTCAAGAAAAATCATATACAGTAAGATTGTTAAAAATGAAAGATCAGATTCGGTCGGAGTGAATATAAGAATGCAATTGTGAAATGTGTGAGATAAAACGCCCCAAGTGTGAAGGAGAATGATATGTACAGTGATAAAGTGATCGATCATTTCCAGAATCCAAGAAATGTCGGTGAGATTGAGGATGCCTCCGGTGTCGGTACGGTTGGAAATGCTAAATGCGGGGATATGATGCGGTTGTATTTGAAAATTAATGAGGAGCAGGTGATCATAGACTGCAAATTTAAGACCTATGGATGTGGAGCTGCAGTAGCATCCAGTTCCATGGCAACGGAGATGATTAAAGGAAAAACAGTTGCCGAGGCAATGAAGCTTACAAATAAAGCGGTTATGGAAGCATTGGATGGACTTCCGCCGGAAAAAGAACATTGTTCTTTGCTTGCAGAAGAAACACTGCATGCAGCTTTGTGGGACTATGCAGAAAAGCATGGAATCAAGATTCAGGGACTTGTAAGGCCGGTACAGGATATTGAAGACCGGATGGTGAGAGAACTGGAAGATTAAACAGTATTTGGATACTTGACAGCCGGAGAAATCCGGTTCTATACTGCAAGCAGGAATTGCAGGAAGGAAGATAAGATGGATAAAAAGACAGTATGTGTCGGTATGTCAGGAGGCGTGGATTCTTCTGTAGCCGCATATCTTTTAAAAGAACAGGGATATAACGTGATCGGTGTGACCATGCAGATCTGGCAGGATGAGGATGCAGATCAGATCAGTGAGCATGGCGGTTGCTGTGGCTTGTCGGCGGTAGATGATGCGAGAAGAGTAGCTGCACAGCTTGAGATTCCTTATTATGTAATGAACTTTAAAGAAGATTTTCGAAAATACGTCATTGACTATTTTGTAGATGAATACCGGAATGGAAGGACTCCGAATCCATGTATCGCATGTAATCGGTATGTAAAATGGGAGTCGCTGTTAAGGAGGTCGTTAAGTATCGGTGGAGACTACATTGCTACCGGACACTATGCAAGAGTGGAACAGCTTCCAAATGGCAGATATACCTTACGCGTGGCAAAAGGAATCGAGAAGGATCAGACCTATGCACTTTATAATCTGACACAGGATCAGTTATCAAAGACGTTGATGCCGGTTGGAGAATATAATAAGACACAGATTCGGCAGATTGCCGCAGATATCGGTATCCAGGTAGCAAATAAACCGGACAGTCAGGATATCTGTTTTGTACTGGATGGTGATTATGCCGGATATCTGGAACGGGAAGAGGGCTTAAAGGCAGTACCGGGAAATTTTGTAGATATGAATGGAAAAGTCCTTGGTACACATAAAGGTATAATTCATTATACAATCGGACAACGGAAGGGACTTGGACTTGCGATGGGACACCCGGTATTTGTTGTGGATATTATCCCGGAGACAAATGAAGTGGTGATCGGAGAAAATGCAGATACATTTTCAAAAGAGCTGATTGCAGATAAAACGAACTTTATGTCTGTCGAGCATCCGGAAGATGGTATGCAGGTGATCGGAAAGATCCGGTATGCACATAAGGGTGTGCCATGCAGAATTTATATGTTGGATGATGCCAGGGTTCGTGTTGTATTTGACGAACCGGTCCGGGCAGCGACCAAAGGACAGGCGGTTGTTTTTTACGAAAATGACTATATCGTCGGAGGCGGCACAATAAAAGAGATCATACGATAGGAATAAAAATGACGCTGGTGTGGATGCTATTATTTAAAAAATTATTATTGTTCTGCCACATACTCACCTATTATTACGCAAGACACTTCCGTTCTAGTACTCTTATAATTTATGAAATACAGGCTTCATCTGTTCAAAGGTGCAGTAATAGCGGAAACCTGTGGCGGTCAGGATGTCTCTGGCATAGGTTTCAAAGTCATAGCCGATGTATTTTGGAATATGTGCATCGCTTCCGACAGTGATGATCTCACCACCTAACTCCTTGTAGAGTTTAAGAATAGACGGATGAGGATGTGCATAAGTCATGTTTTTATATAGGCTTCCGGTATTGATCTCGATGCCCTTCCCATGTTCGATGATTGTTTTCAGAATTGCTTCAAAGACATCTGCATAATCAGAAAAGCGGAAGGCTGATTCGCCGGATGGACAATAACGGACGGCATAGTCCAGATGACCGTATATGGAATAATTATCAAAGGTTTGCACATTTGCAAGAATGGATTCAAAATATTCCAGCAGTGCTTCTTTTTCCGAACGTCCTTCATAGTAAGCGGGATAGTAGGGATCCTTGCCATATACAAGATGAGAAGAACCTATAATAAAGTCAAAATCATGATATTTATCTGTGTAGGCAATGATCTTGTCTGCGATATGAGACATCAGGCCGAGTTCGACACCGAGGCGGATCGTAAGTTTATCCTTGTACTGTTCCTGCAACTTTCTTACAGCAGAAATATACCGGTCTGTATCTAGCAGAAAGGTATGACCTTCCTCGTCTTTTGGATAATCAATATCATGATGATCTGTAATACAGATCTCAGACATGCCGAGGTGCAGTGCCTGTTCAACAATATCTGTAAGTTCTGTTTCAGAATCATCGGAAAATTCGGAATGTAAATGATGATCGCAAAGCTTCATATGTAAAAACCTCCTGTTGGATGTTAACGTTGTGAAAATTGATATTATTATAGCACGTCAGGAAATAAAACACACCTGCAGGAACGGAAAAAATAGTGAATAAAAACAGAAGATAAGAAAAAATCTTACAAAAGAAGTATATATCGGCAACACAAGAATCATGTGTGAAATATTTCGAAAAAAGGGTTAAATGGTTGAAATAAATATGAAAATATCATAAAAAGTTGATTCTTTGTACATTTTGCAATATAGTGTTTGTTTATTTTTGCGTGAATTGGACAATTTTTTTTTGAGAAAGACTTGAAATTTACACACAAATTAGGTATGATTTTGTTGTGTGAATAGCACGATTAATTACTGCGCTTTGCAGTATATTATAAATACTTTTATTATTCAAAACTTAGGAGGAATAAAAAATGGCAGTAAAAGTAGCAATCAATGGTTTTGGACGTATTGGTCGTCTCGCATTCAGACAGATGTTCGGAGCAGAAGGATATGAAGTTGTTGCAATCAACGATTTAACAAAGCCTTCAATGCTTGCAGATCTTCTCAAGTACGATACAGCACAGGGTGGTTACTGTGGTAAGATTGGTGAGAACCTTCATACAGTTTCAGCTGATGATGAGGCTAACACAATCACAGTTGATGGTAAGACACTTACAATCTACAAGGAAGCAGATGCAAACAATCTTCCTTGGGGTAAGATTGGTGTTGACGTAGTTCTTGAGTGTACTGGTTTCTACTGCTCAAAGGAAAAGTCAATGGCTCATATCAATGCAGGTGCTAAGAAGGTTGTTATCTCAGCTCCAGCAGGAAATGATCTTAAGACTATCGTATTCTCAGTTAACCAGGATACATTAACAGCAGAGGATCAGATCATCTCAGCTGCTTCATGTACAACAAACTGTCTTGCACCAATGGCTAAAGCTCTTAATGATTATGCTCCAATCCAGTCAGGTATCATGTCAACAATCCACGCTTACACAGGCGATCAGATGATTCTTGACGGACCACACAGAAAGGGCGACTTAAGAAGAGCAAGAGCAGGTGCTGCTAATATCGTTCCTAACTCAACAGGTGCTGCTAAGGCTATCGGTCTTGTTATCCCAGAGTTAAATGGTAAGTTAATCGGATCAGCTCAGAGAGTTCCAGTTCCAACAGGTTCAACAACAATCCTTACAGCAGTTGTTAAGGGTGCTGACGTAACAGTTGATGGAATCAACGCTGCAATGAAGGCTGCTGCATCAGAGTCATTCGGTTACAACACAGATCCTATCGTTTCATCAGATGTAATCGGTATGAGATATGGTTCATTATTTGATTCAACTCAGACAATGGTATCAAAGATCGCTGATGACTTATATGAGGTTCAGGTTGTATCATGGTATGATAATGAGAACTCATACACAAGCCAGATGGTTAGAACAATTAAGTACTTCGCAGAGTTAGCATAATTGACTGACAAATTGTAGTAATTAATTTGACCTTACAAGGGGTCCGGTCTTCATGGACCGGGCCCTATATTTCTTTTACAGAGATGTATTTGCGTTCTGTAACAAATATGAAGATAAAAGTATAAAAATCAGGAGGTTTAATAGTAATGTCATTAAACAAAAAATCAGTAGATGATATTAATGTAAAGGGACAGCGTGTCCTTTGCAGATGTGACTTTAATGTACCATTAAAGGAAGGTAAGATCACAGACGAGAACCGTCTTGTAGCAGCACTTCCTACAATCAAGAAATTAATTGCTGATGGTGGAAAGGTTATTCTTTGCTCACACCTTGGCAAGGTTAAGACAGAAGAAGATAAGAAGACAAAGACTCTTGCACCGGTTGCGGCAAGACTTTCAGAGCTTCTTGGACAGGAAGTTAAGTTTGTTGCTGAGCCTGAAGTTGTTGGACCAAAGGTAAGAGAAGCTGTAGCAGCTATGAAAGATGGCGAAGTTATCTTACTTGAGAACACACGTTTCAGACCGGAAGAGACAAAGAACGGTGAAGCATTCTCTAAGGATCTTGCTTCTATCTGTGATGTATTTGTAAATGATGCATTTGGTACAGCTCACAGAGCTCACTGCTCAAATGTAGGTGTTGCAGGTCTTGTTGATACAGCGGTTGTTGGATACTTAATGCAGAAGGAGATCGACTTCCTTGGAAATGCAGTAGAGAATCCGGTAAGACCATTTGTAGCTATCCTTGGTGGAGCAAAAGTTGCAGACAAGTTAAATGTTATCTCTAACTTACTTGAGAAGTGCGATACACTGATCATCGGTGGTGGTATGGCGTATACATTCTTAAAGGCAAAGGGATATGAGATCGGTAAGTCATTAGTTGACGAATCTAAGATCGACTACTGTAAGGAAATGATGGAAAAGGCTGAGAAGCTTGGTAAGAAGTTATTACTTCCGGTTGATTCCGTTATGATCGACGATTTCCCTAATCCAATCGATGCTCCGGTTGAGACAGAGATCTTTGATGCAGACAAGATGTCAGCAGACAAAGAGGGCTGTGATATCGGACCTAAGACAATCGAATTATATGCAGATGCTGTTAAGACAGCTAAGACAGTTGTATGGAATGGACCTATGGGTGTATTCGAGAATCCTACACTTGCTGCTGGTACAAAGGCTGTAGCTGCTGCTCTTGCTGAGACAGATGCTACAACTATCATCGGTGGTGGTGATTCTGCTGCTGCTGTTAACCAGTTAGGATATGGTTCTAAGATGAGCCACATCTCAACAGGTGGTGGAGCTTCCCTTGAATTCTTAGAGGGTAAGGAACTTCCAGGTGTTGCTGCTGCAAACGACAAATAAATTATGTACATGCTCCATCTGACTCGGATGGAAGAATATACAGATAATGAAAATAATATTTTCAAGGAGATAAAAGACATGTCAAGAAAGAAAATCATCGCTGGTAACTGGAAGATGAACATGACTCCAAGCCAGGCTGTAAAATTATGTGAAGAGTTAAAGCCATTAGTTGCAAATGATGACGTAGATGTTGTATACTGCGTACCTGCAATTGATATTGTACCTGTAGTAGAAGCTGTTAAAGGCACAAATGTAGAAGTTGGTGCTGAGAACATGTACTTCGAAGAAAAGGGTGCATACACAGGTGAGATATCAGCAGAAATGTTAGTTGACGCCGGTGTTAAGTATGTCATCATCGGACATTCAGAGCGTCGTGACTACTTCAAAGAGTGTGACTGTCTCTTAAATAAGAAAGTTAAGAAGGCATTTGAAGCAGGTCTTACACCTATCCTTTGCTGTGGTGAGTCATTAGAGCAGAGAGAAATGGGTATCACACTTGACTTCATCCGTCTTCAGATCAAGAGTGATCTGAAAGATATCACAGCAGATCAGGTTAAGAACATGGTAATCGCCTATGAGCCAATCTGGGCTATCGGAACAGGCAAGACTGCTACATCCGATCAGGCACAGGAAGTATGTAAGGCAATCCGTGACTGCATCGCTGAAGTATATGATACAGACACAGCAGAAGCTGTAAGAATCCAGTATGGTGGATCTATGAACGCTGGTAATGCAGCAGAGCTTCTTGCAAAGCCTGACATTGATGGTGGACTTGTAGGTGGTGCTTCACTGAAGGCTGACTTTGGAAAGATCGTAAACTACAATAAGTAATTTTAATGCCGGATTTCATATAGAATCTGTAAAATCAGGAAAATGATCTGGTAAAGAAGATACCGTGAGGGATCGGGTGGCCAATAATATGACTGCCCGGTGTCCGCGGTATTTTTTGTTATTCTATTATTCATACGAAATGAATAGATTTGTGGGATTTTTTTGTACATTTACGAAAAGTATACTTCGTTGACGATTATGTATAACTGTGATATAATTCAAACGATTTTTGAACAAATACGCAGAAAAGGAATTGACTATGGAATATTTAAAGACATTCTGGAGCAGAAGATATCTGCTTGAGGAACTGGTAAAAAAAGGTATTAAGTTAAAGTACAGGCGTTCATATCTTGGAATCTTATGGTCTTTGCTGGAGCCTATTTTGACAACGATCGTATTGACGATCGTATTTGGAACGTTATTTGATAACAGCAATAAAACCTTCCCGGTTTATATTTTGAGCGGTCGTCTGTTATATTCATTTTTCAGCAGCGGAACAAAAGCCTGTGCAAAATCGATACGGTCAAATGCAGGTATGATCAAGAAAGTATATGTTCCGAAGTATCTGTATCCGATGTCTTCCGTATTATTTAACTATATTATATTTTTGATTTCGCTGATTGTTATGATCCCATTGATGGTATTTTGTCATGTGAAGCCAACCTGGTCATTATTACTGGTTATCCTTCCGCTTATTCTGCTTCTGATGATCACATTTGGAGTAGGCATGGTGCTTGCGACGGTTACGGTATTCTTCCGTGATATGGAATATTTGTGGGATGTTGTATTGATGATCATTATGTATACATGTGCGATTTTCTATTATCCACAGAGATTATTAAAGAGTGGATTTAGCTGGCTGTTAAAATATAATCCGTTATATTGCGTCATCCATAATTTTAGAGCATGTTTTCTGGGTGATCCGTTAAACTGGAATTATATGTTATATGCGTTCGTTTTCTCTGTTTTTGCAATCTTGATCGGAACGTATACATTCTATAAGAAACAGGACGAATTTATTCTTCATATTTAAGGAGACAGACATGGGCAAGGAAGCATTGATCGTTGATGATGTAAGCATGAAGTTCAACCTGAGCAGTGAAAAGGTTGACAATATTAAAGAGTATATAATTAAATCAATAAAACGACAGATCAGTTATGATGAATTCTGGTCATTAAAGCATGTCAGCTTTTCATTGGACAAGGGTGACAGGCTGGGAATCCTCGGCTTAAATGGTGCAGGAAAGAGTACCCTTTTAAAGGTTATTTCCGGTGTATATAAGCCAACAGAAGGACATGTGATCAAGCATGGAAAGGTTGTTCCGTTGCTGGAATTAGGAGCAGGCTTTGACGCACAGTATACTGGAAAGGAAAATATTTTTTTGTATGGTACAGTGCTTGGATATTCCAAGAGTTATCTGGAAGAAAAGTATGATGAAATCGTTGAGTTTTCGGAGCTTGGTCGTTTTATTGATGTCCCAATCAAGAATTATTCATCTGGTATGAAATCAAAATTGGGATTTTCAATTGCAACGATTGCAAATCCGGATATTCTGATTCTGGATGAAGTATTATCCGTGGGTGATGCCAGATTTAAGAAGAAGAGTGAAGCGAAGATCATGCAGCTTATGGAAGGCGGAACAACAGTATTATTTGTTTCGCATTCTCTGGAACAGGTACGACGGATCTGTAATAAAGCAATGATCCTGGATCATGGAACATTGAAATCCATTGGCGATATTGATACAATATCAGAGGAATATACGAAAATGATCGCGATTCCTGCTAAGCCAAAGAAGAAAAAAGCAGATGCTGGAAAAAAGGCTTCTGAAAAAAAGGCAGATGAGGAAAAGGCTGCTGATAAGAAAGAAAAATAATTAAAAGGAGAAAAATAATGAGTAAAAAACCTGTAGTTTTAATGGTACTTGATGGTTATGGAATTAGTGACAAGACAGAAGGCAATGCAATCGCACTGGCAAATACACCTGTTATGGATCAGCTTAAGGCTGAATATCCTTATGTAAAGGGTGCTGCTTCCGGTCTTGCAGTTGGACTTCCGGACGGACAGATGGGTAACTCAGAAGTTGGTCATATGAATATCGGTGCAGGAAGAATTATATATCAGGAATTAACAAGAATTACAAAGTCCATTCAGGATGGCGATTTCTTTGAGAATGCAGAGATGTTAGAAGCAATCGAGAACTGTAAGAAGAACAATTCCGATCTTCATGTATGGGGACTATTATCCAGTGGTGGTGTACACAGCCATAATACACATCTGTATGCAATTCTTGAGTTATGTAAGAAACATAATTTTGAAAATGTATATGTTCATCCATTCTTCGATGGCAGAGATACAGCTCCAGCATCAGGAAAGGGCTTCTTAGAGGAGCTGATCGCAGAGATGAAGAAGATTGGTGTAGGTAAGGTTGCATCCCTTTCCGGTCGTTATTATGCTATGGATCGTGATAACAGATGGGATCGTGTTGAACTTGCATATAAGTCACTTGTAACAGGTGAGGGTGTACAGGCAGAAGATCCTGTTGCTGCAGTACAGGCATCTTATGACAAGGAAGTATATGATGAGTTTATCCTTCCTACCGTTATTACAGAGAATGGTAAGCCGGTATCACTTGTAAAGCCAAATGATTCCGTTATTTTCTTTAACTTCAGACCAGACAGAGCAAGAGAGATCACCAGAGCATTCTGCTGTGACGATTTTGACGGATTCAACAGACCAGACGGAAGATTTCCATTGGTATATGTATGCTTCAAAGATTATGATGAGTCTATACCAAACAAGATCGTTGCATTCAAGAAAGAAGAAATCGACAATACATTTGGTGAGTACCTTGCAGCGAATGGTAAGACACAGGTTCGTATTGCAGAGACAGAGAAGTATGCACATGTTACGTTCTTCTTTAATGGAGGCGTAGAAGAACCAAATAAGAACGAAGACAGAATCCTTGTTAAGTCCCCTGCGGTTGCAACATATGATCTCCAGCCTGAAATGAGTGCTCCGGAAGTATGTGAGAAGCTGGTAGATGCTATCGGTTCTGATAAATACGATGTGATCATTATTAACTTTGCAAATCCTGATATGGTAGGTCATACAGGCGTGATCCCTGCAGCGATCAAGGCAGTTGAGACTGTTGATGCCTGCGTAGGAAAGGCAGTTGAGGCAGTTAAGAAGGCAGATGGTGTATTATTTATCTGTGCAGACCACGGTAATGCTGAGCAGATGATCAATTATGAAACTGGTGAACCACATACAGCCCACACAACAAATCCGGTACCATTCGTACTTGTAAATTATGATGAGGGCTATGGTTTAAGAGAAGGTGGATGTCTTGCAGATATCGCTCCAACACTTCTTGAGATCATGGAACTTCCACAGCCTAAGGAAATGACAGGTAAATCACTTCTTATCAAGAAATAATGAAAGAAGGACAGACAAATGAAGAAATTTTTTCAGGAGTTTAAAGAATTTGCATTAAAGGGAAATGTTCTGGATATGGCAATCGGTGTTATCATCGGTGGTGCTTTTTCAGGACTGGTAACTTCACTGACAGACTGTTTTATCAATCCACTCATTGGATGTATCGGTGGTGCCGAAGTACAGGGCAAGATTCATTTGTTGGGAGACCAGTATATTGATTATGGCTCGTTCATTACAGCAGTGATCAACTTCATCATCATGGCATTTATCATTTTCCTTCTGATGAAAGGAATTAAAAAGCTGTTATCTCTTGGAAAGAAAGAGGAAGTTGCGGCACCTTTAACAAGAAAATGTCCATATTGTTATGGTGACATTGATGTTAAGGCTACAAAATGTATGTATTGTACATCTGACGTAGAGCCAACTGTAAAAGCAGAAGAATAAAAAGAACGATGTTCTGTATTATATGGACACAGAACGGAGTAACAATATAAAAACAAATAAAAAATACCTGCCGGAGAAGCATAGTTACAGATGCTTTATCCGGCAGGTATTTTTTATAAGATGAATACTTTGGAAAAAAGTGTGAATACTATAAAAGAATAAAATTTGCCAATAATTGTACGGATAGAAAGGCAGAATGGAGAATCACATGAATAGATTGGAAATTATTGAAATTAAAGCGAGAGAAATACTTGATTCCAGAGGAAATCCTACAGTTGAGACCGATGTTACGCTGGCATGTGGATGCAAGGGTAGGGCAATGGTTCCGTCCGGTGCATCCACCGGACAATACGAAGCGCATGAGCTTCGGGATGAAGAAAAACGTTACATGGGACAGGGGGTTTACGGAGCCTGCAATAATGTAAATAACAGAATTGCAGATAAACTGATCGGAATGGATGTAACAAGACAGATTGATATTGACCGTATTATGATCGAGGCAGATGGAACTGAGAATAAGACACGATATGGTGCAAATGCCATGCTGAGTGTATCCCTTGCCTGTGCCAAGGCGGCTTCGCTGGCACTTGGAATGCCGCTTTACCGGTATCTTGGCGGAGTAAATGCAAAGCGTCTTCCGGTTCCGATGATGAATATATTAAATGGTGGAAAGCATGCGGATAATACTGTTGATTTTCAGGAGTTTATGATTGCTCCGGTAGGTGCAGAATCCTTTAAAGAGGCAATGGAGATCGCCTGTGAGATTTATCATACGCTGAAGATTGAATTGAATGTCAGAAATTTGAGCACAGGAGTTGGAGATGAAGGTGGATTTGCACCGAATCTTGCAACCACATATGAAGTACTGGATCTGTTAGTAGAGGCAATCGCAAAGGCCGGGTATAATCCGGGAGTCGATGTACAGATCGCAATGGATGCGGCAGCATCGGAATTATATGATGTAGCTTCTGACCGATATATCTTTCCGGGAGAATCCCGGATGACCGGAAAGGAAATCCGGAGAAATTCAGAGGAGATGGTCCAGTTCTATGAGGATCTGGTGACAAGATATCCGATTTATTCGATCGAAGACGGACTGGATGAGAATGATATGAATGGCTGGAAGGTTCTGACCTACCGGCTTGGAAATCGTATCCAGTTAGTTGGAGATGATCTCTTTGTTACAAATAAAAAACGACTGAAAAACGGAATTGAAGATGGAATTGCAAATTCAATCCTGGTAAAGGTGAACCAGATCGGAACTCTGACAGAGGCGATGGATGCTGTGGAAACGGCTCATAAAGCCGGATATTCGTCGGTGATTTCCCATCGGTCCGGGGAAACAGAGGATACATTTATTGCGGATCTGGCTGTGGCTATGAATTGCGGACAGATCAAGACCGGAGCACCAGCCAGAAGCGAACGTACAGCGAAATACAACCAGCTTCTCCGGATTGAAGAGGAGCTTGGCAAAAATTCCATATACGGAATGGAATGATCACCAATTAAGAACGAACAGGAAGCCGGGCGGTAAAATCGTCCGGTAATTCTGTTTTATAGGCTGCATAGACAGCCGTGTTATATAAGCGCGTTGCTTTGATATCCTGTTCAAAAAGTAAACGGCCGGTATCGGAAAGGAAACGGATGCCATCTGCCGGCTTTGTAAAGACAGGAAGGTCACTGTTTCTCTTGATCTGACGGATCACATCGGAGCCGGATCGGTTCAACGCAAGAATATGTCCATAGTGATTCCAGCCGCTTTCTTTATACATGGACATAGTATTCTTTCGGATGCCCAGAATAAAATGCAGCAATGCACGGTTGATCCTTGTCTGGGTAAGATCTTTGGATTTTAAGGATTCAGCAATTGCAGCATATGACTGCAGAAGATTTGTTTTTTTCAGTTTATTATACAGCTCGTCTGTCATATCAACCGTGTCAGGAGCATCATTCTGCATGATTAAACAGTATTGCAGGATGGATGTTAAATGATTCTCGAAAATCGGATAGGTATGCAGATATTCTGTCTTCAGCAGATCAGCGGATACGGCTGGAAGAACCTGATAAAAGGTTTTAAATAATGCATCCGGTTCTTCAGTGTGGTCTGTACTGATCTGCTGTAATAAATGGCGGATCGCGGAAGCTGAACAGATCGATCCTGTGATATCCTCACTGTTATATCCTGCGGAGGTCCTTTTTATAATATATGGTTTTATAGAGGAACGTGTTTTCTTCAGCGCTGAGAGATATTCGACTGCAAGGATGTTGTTTGGTTCCTTCAGAAGATCAGCACCGGCAGGACAACAGCTTTTTATGGCATCTGCCCGTGCTGACGGATAGGACATTCCTTCCGCCAGATTATTTTTTAGACATGCGGAAAATGAGGCTGGTTCATCGATCAGAATTTCAGCTACAGATTCCAGAAGAGACAGATCATCACATTCCGCACCAAAAATCAGATAATCTACAGTGTTCAGTTTGTTCAGAAGGTCGACACCCGCATAAGCAAAATCCCTTGCGCTTGCTGTTGCATAGACAACCGGAAGCTCAAATACCGCATCGACTCCGGAGGCAACAGCCATTTCGGCACGCATAAACTTGTTGCAGACAGCAGGAAGTCCTCTTTGAAGAAAATTACCGCTCATAACAGAAATAATATGGGAACAGTCAAGTTCGGAATGGGTCTGTTCGATCTGGTAGCGATGTCCATTGTGAAATGGATTATATTCTGTAATGATACCTGCAGTCAGCATAAAAATTCCTCCTGAAATAAAATATATTTTCTAAATTATATTTTATATTTTTTCTTCTGTAAAGTATGATATAATTGGGATGTGCATGAAGATAGGGCTTTGTCCCTACGGTTTTGATGCACTTTTTTATTGCGTTTTTGAAAATGATGTACGATATTTTACGCATAACAGGTAGTATGGTATAGAAAGGTAGAAAAAGACTGTTAGAAATACAGAAATGAAAAATATCCGTAAGATCATAGATTAAGGATTGACATTTCGATAAAAGTTGAGTAGTATAATAACAGGAATCGAACATTTGTTTATGGAGGTAGTTTGAAAGATGATTAAAGATGATGATAAGAAGAAAGCACTGGATGCAGCGTTAGCACAGATTGAGAAGCAGTATGGTAAGGGATCCGTTATGAAGCTTGGTGATTCTTCTGCCAATATGAATATAGAAGTAATACCAACAGGATCATTAAGCCTTGATATTGCACTTGGACTTGGTGGAGTTCCGAGAGGAAGAATTATAGAAGTATTCGGACCTGAGTCCAGTGGTAAGACAACAGTTGCATTACATATTGTTGCAGAGATACAGAAACGTGGCGGTATTGCAGGCTTTATCGATGCAGAACATGCATTGGATCCTGTATATGCGAAGAATATCGGTGTCAATATTGATGACCTCTATATCTCACAGCCAGATTGCGGTGAACAGGCACTTGAGATCACAGAGACAATGGTGCGCTCCGGTGCAGTAGATGTGATCATTGTCGATTCGGTTGCAGCCCTTGTTCCAAAGGCAGAGATCGATGGTGAGATGGGAGATTCTCATATGGGACTTCATGCAAGACTGATGTCACAGGCACTTCGTAAGCTGACTGCAGTCGTAAGCAAAACAAATTGTGTTGTAATATTCATCAATCAGCTTCGTGAGAAAGTTGGTGTTGTATTTGGTAATCCGGAAGTAACAACCGGTGGACGTGCATTGAAGTTCTATGCATCTGTTCGTATGGATGTCAGAAGAATTGATACCCTGAAGATGGGTGGAGAGATCGTTGGTAACCGTACCAGAGTAAAGGTTGTGAAGAACAAGGTTGCACCTCCATTCAAAGAGGCTGAATTTGATATTATGTTTGGTAAAGGTATTTCCCGTGAAGGAGATATCCTGGATCTGGCAGTAGCAAATGATATTGTAGATAAATCCGGTGCATGGTATGCATATATGGGAGATAAGATCGGACAGGGACGTGAGAATGCAAAGGCATTTCTTGCAGAGAATCCGGCTATCTGTGCTGAGATCGATGAGAAGATCCGTGAGAAGCTTGGCTTAGTTGAAACTGAGGATGAAGAGGGAACAGAAACAGAATAAGTAGAGGGTGCCTGTATATATGCTTGTAACAGATATTAAGAAGATTGATGATAAGAGAAGCTGTCTGTATCTGGATTATGAAGCGTTTGGTCCGTTATATGCATCTGATATACGAAGATTGAAGCTTACGGTTGGATCAGAAACTGATGCAGAGAAAATGCAGCAGTTCCGGTCAGAATATTTCTTTAAACGTGCGATGAACAAGGCGGTTACAGCTATTAAGTATTCAGAAAAATGTGAATATGACATCCGGCAGAAGTTAAAGGAACTTTGCTATGATGAAGAAGTGATCGATACGACGCTTGATAAACTGAAAAAATATAAATATATTGACGATGCCAGATATGCATCAGTTTATGTCCGGAGTCATATCCAAAGGAAAAGCAGACGAGAGATCACATATGCATTGTCATCCAAGAAAATATTGGATGAATGGATCGAACAGGCATTTGAAGAAAATCAGCTTCCGGATGAAAGAGAGATCGTAGAGAAACTGATCCGGAAAAAATGTCCGGTTTCGGAACTTTCAGATAAAAGAGAAAAAGTAACAGCATTTCTTGTTCGAAAGGGATATCCGTATCGTCTGGTTGCTTCCTGTATCTCGGAAATATTAGAAATGGGGTAGTCAGTAATATAAGAAAAGTTGCACAGAAAACAGGGCGAAAAATTGTTGTTTTTGTTTGTTTTCACTTGACATAATTAGTAAAAAATATTAAACTTAAATAGTTGTATAAGTGTACAATGAAAACTTAATAAGGAGGTGCTCCTGTGAGTGGTGATATTGCGTGGATAATCATTTATATTTGCATCCTTGTTGTATGTATCGTTGCCACATGGTTTATTGCTATTGCATATAGAAAAAATATTGCAGAAGCGAAGATCGGTAAGGCAGAAGTAGCAGCAAGGGAGATTATAGATGAAGCTCAGAAGGATGCTGAAGCGAAAAAGCGTGAGATTTTGCTTGAGGCAAAAGAAGATGCTTTGAAGACACGGAATGACCTTGAAAAAGAAGTCAAGGACAGACGTGGAGAGATTTCACGAATGGAGAAACGAGTTCTCGCCCGTGAAGAAAGTATCGACCGTAAGACGGAAGCTATCGAGAAAAAAGAAGCAAGTCTTGCATCCAAGGAAGGTCAGCTTGAAAAGCAGAAGGCAAAAGTAGAAGAGCTTCAGGCAAGACGTTTACAGGAACTGGAAAGAATTTCAGGTTTAACCTCTGAACAAGCGAAGGAATACTTATTAAAAACTGTTGAAGATGAAGTGAAACATGAAACAGCAGTTATGGTCAAGGAATTAGAAACCAGAGCTAAAGAAGAAGCGAACAAGAAGGCAAAGGAATATGTTGTATCTGCAATCCAGAAATGTGCAGTGGATCATGTAGCAGAAACAACAATTTCACTGGTACAGTTACCTAACGATGAGATGAAGGGTAGAATAATTGGTCGAGAGGGTAGAAATATTCGTACTCTTGAAACCATGACAGGTGTAGATCTGATCATTGATGATACACCGGAAGCAGTTATTCTCTCAAGCTTTGATCCTGTTAGAAGGGAAGTTGCAAGAATTGCACTTGAGAAGCTGATTGTCGATGGAAGAATCCATCCGGCAAGAATCGAAGAGATGGTAGAAAAAGCGCAGAAGGAAGTAGAAACCATGATGCGTGAGGAAGGTGAAGCAGCAACCCTTGAGGTTGGCATTCACGGAATTCATCCTGAATTAGTGAGACTTCTTGGTAAGATGAAGTTTAGAACAAGCTATGGACAGAATGCATTAAAGCATTCTATCGAAGTAGCACATTTATGTGGTTTATTGGCCGGAGAAATAGGTGTCGATGTCAAAGTTGCGAAACGTGCCGGATTACTTCATGATATCGGTAAATCTGTAGATCATGATATGGAAGGCTCTCATGTACAGATTGGTGCTGACTTATGTAGAAAGTATAAGGAATCACCGATTATTGTAAATGCAGTAGAAGCTCACCATGGCGACGTTGAACCAGAATCCTTGATAGCATGTCTTGTACAGGCTGCAGATGCAATCTCAGCAGCAAGACCGGGTGCTAGAAGAGAGACTCTGGAAACTTATACTACACGTCTTAAGAAACTGGAGGATATTGCAAACTCCTATAAGGGTGTAGAGAAGACATATGCTATTCAGGCAGGTAGAGAGATTCGAGTAATAGTTGTTCCTGAACACGTTAATGATTCCGATATGGTATTACTTGCAAGGGATATTGCAAAGCAGATTGAAAATGAGCTGGAATATCCTGGACAGATCAAGGTTAATATCATAAGAGAGTCTCGCGTTGTAGATTATGCTAAGTAATTATTTTCAGCCTGTGGAATAAAATGTTCCACAGGCTTTTTTAGTGAATGAAAAATATGAAAAAATATGGATAGCTGGGAGGCAACAGATGGATCAGAAATTTATCAGAGAGAAAAAAGAACTGGCATATCATGCTCATATATTTGATGTATATAATGATTATTTGAGACTGCCGGATGGAAAACATGTAGTATATGATCTGGTCGATCATGTAGATGGCTGTTGTGTCTTGCCGGTGGATGAAGATGGAAACCTGATCCTGGTAAGTCAATATAGAAATGCGGTAGATGATATAACCTTAGAGGTTCCTGCCGGCTGTATGGATGAGGGAGAAGATCCGGGTCAGTGCGCAGTCAGGGAATTGGAAGAGGAAACCGGATATATTGCACAGGAACTTCAATTTGTAACAAAGACATATCTTGCGATTGGTACCAGTAATGAGCAGACCTATATTTATATTGCAACCGATCTGAAAAAGGGAATCAGACAACTGGATCCGGAAGAATTTATCCGAATCCGGCGGCTTTCATTGGCAGAAGCCATGACTATGATACAGACCGGAGAGATTGTTGATTCAAAAACTATTATTGCAATCCTGGCATATGCTGTAGAACAAATGAAGAAATAAATACCAGATGCAGTATAGCAAAAATAAATCACCATGAGTATATCCAGACGAATCATAGTAGATGAGAATGGTGGTTTTATTGTTTGATGCATATATTAGGACAGGGAAACATATGTATACGAGGGGGGATGATATGAAACGTAAATTTATATGGGCAATGTTCTGGATCGGCCTGATCCTTGGAACCTTGCTTGTAAACACACAATTAAATGTGCAGGAGATATTAGACCAGACAGGTATACAGACCGGAAAACAGGAACTGATCGCTTTGATCTGTAAAAGAATCGTGGAGCTGGTAGCGGTTGTAGCTCTTTTGAAGCTTGTTCCGGATAAAGCATCCGATGGTGCTCTTATGGGAATATCCGGACTGATCACCGGTATGATGGTTTCACTATATGCGATGAACGGAACTATGTTGTGTGCGTTTGCATTTTATATGATTGTTTTGATTATTGTGGGATTATATGCAATTGTTGTTAAAATTATATGTGGAACAACAGGAGAAGGGATGAGTCAGATTGCTGCTATGGTTGTCAGATTGCATAATTCTTTTTGGGGAACGGCAATTATTGTTACAATTTTATTACTGAATATTATTCTGGAAGTAAAAATTCTGAAATTTTTTTGAAAAAGTTTTACTACATGTGGTATACATAATTCTGTATAGACACATGATTTGGTAAAAACAAAGAAATTACGAAAAAACCTTGATTTTGCTTATAAAAATTATGTTTGATTTTATAGAAATATGTATTTATAATGATATTTAGTCTACATAATAAGGGGAAAAATGCGTGGAAATTTACATAGAGAAATATGTTGATTATCTCAAAAATATTAAGAAATCAAGTGAAAATACAGTAGCTTCTTATCAGCGCGATCTTGTGAAGTTTTCTGATTTCTACCGGGAGAATGGAACAGAGGATATTCGTTCGATAAATGAGACAAATATCAACACTTATGTTCTGTATTTGGAAAAAAATGGAAAATCAATGGCAACTGTATCTAGAAGCATAGCCTCAATCAAGTCGTTTTTCGGATTCCTTTTTCGGGAGAAGATACTGATGGACGATCCATCGGTTAATATCAAACCTCCAAAGATTGAAAAGAAAATGCCGGATATCTTAACAATAGAGGAAGTGAACCGGCTTCTTGACCAGCCGGGAGACCAGTCTCCAAAGGAGATCCGTGACCGGGCAATGTTAGAGCTGTTATATGCGACAGGAATCCGGGTATCGGAGCTTGTTACATTAAAGATTACAGATGTGAATCTGAAGATGGGATATATTGAATGTCATGACCTCAGAAAGTCAAGGATCATTCCAATCGAAGATTCCGCACAGCGTGCGCTTGATAATTATATCTCAAATGTCCGGGACGATATGTGCAAGGATTCCGAGTATCTGTTTTCCAACTGCAAGGGTACACCGATGACCAGACAGGGCTTCTGGAAGATCATCAAGGTGTATGCTGATAAAGCGGGAATTGATAAGGATATAACACCACACATGATCCGTCATTCGTTTGCGTCACATCTTGTGAATAATGGTGCAGACTTAAAGGCAGTACAGGAAATGCTGGGACATGCCGACATCTCTACGACACAGATCTATTTGAACAGCAAGCAGAGCCGCTTAAAAGAGGAATATCAGAAAGCGCATCCGCGGGCATAAGCTGAATGAACATAGCAGAAACGATAAGCGCAAGCCGGCGGGCTATTGGCTGGGCAAATCATAAGCTGAATGTACATAGTAGAAAACATATTTGTGGGTGACAATGTTGCATACAATGTTAATACGCAGAAAAGTATGGATTGTACGAAAAAAAGTACACGGAAATTGTTGCATCTTGTCTGTAAAATAGAATATAATCCTTTCGGTTGATAAAAGTTTAAAAGTGAAGGACGACAGGAGAAAGAAAAATGGAGAACAATTATTACTCACCGGTACAGATTCTGGAAAACAATATAAAAGCAGGCATTAGTAAAGCCAATATGGGTCTGCTTAAGATGATATTACTTGGTATGTTTGCAGGTATGTTCATTGCGATCGGAGCAGAGGGGTCAAACCTTGCAGCTCATAATCTGACAGGTGTAGGCGTTGCAAGAACATTAACAGGCGTGGTCTTCCCAATCGGTCTTATGATGTTAGTTGTAACCGGCGGTGAGTTATTTACAGGAAACTGTATGCTGACAATGGCACTTGCAGACCATAAGATCAAAGCATTACAGATGATAAAGAACTGGGTCGTTGTATATTTCAGTAATATGCTTGGATCTATACTGACAGCAGCTTGTGTATATGCTTCCGGTCAGTATGATTACTCAGATGGAGCACTTGGAGCATTCACGATCAAGGTTGCCATGGGTAAAGCAGATATTGATATCAGCAAAGCAATCTTTTCCGGTATCCTTTGTAATATTCTGGTATGTATCGCAGTATTGATGAGCAGTGCAGCGAAAGATCTGATCGGTAAGCTGTTTGGAGCATTTTTTCCAATTCTGATCTTCGTTATCTCAGGTTTCGAACACTGTGTTGCAAATATGTACTACATTCCGGCAGGAATCCTTGCATCCGGCAACAGCAAATATGTAGATAAGGCCTGTGAGCTTTATGGATATACATCCGCACAGATCTCAGATACACTTACAGTAGGTGGTTTTGTTCACAACCTGCTGCCGGTTACACTCGGTAATATTATAGGCGGCGGTATCGTTGTATCACTGGGACTGTATGCAGCGCATTTGGTGCTGGATAAGAAAGAGAAATAAAAAAAAGAGAATATTATTTTTGATATGTATGATAGAATAAAAGACCTTGTAGTTATGTACGACTACAAGGTCTTTTTTGTAATTTTAAAATACTATATGTCAACATATATTTAGAAAATATAAATATATGTTGACATATGTAATGCGTATATGCAATACTATAATTGCAACCATTATATTGCATAAAAGGGAGGAAAAATGAAGAAGATAAAAAGAAATATAATATTATTGGCATGTTGTATTACATTATTTAGCTCATTTGTTGTTTCGGCAACATCGGCGAGCAACTCTATAACTAATGGGGCTGCAACATTAACAGGATCGGCGCGTATGTATGATTATAGTAAGAAAAAAGATAAATGCATCATGACTGCAGCATTTGGGGGAGGAAAGGCAACTGAAGCTACATCAGGTTCGATATCTGGTAAAATACAGGGTATAGATGTAAAAGCGAAAAGAATGGATACGGGTAATTTAAATAAAAAAAATAAAACCTATAGTGATTCAAAAATTGTTAGTGATGCATATTGTGTATTTACTGTTACAATATCATTAAAAGGTGCAGATTCTAAAGAAATATATGCACACGATTAATATATAATACAAGAAGATGTACATATAATGGTTGTAGATTATCAAAGGAAGTTAAAATGAGGATAAGAGATAAAGAATTTTTTAGATTGTTTTTGATCGTATATACACTTATGTTTGTGATTATTTTTCAGTGCTTCGATATTATTAATAAAATGCAGGCTGAGTTAAAGGGAAGGTTATATAATGGTAATTATTCTAATTTGGCGGGAATTGAAACAAAGTGTGATGTATGTATGAATCATCTTAAGGCAGAATATAATCAGGCGGGTGAGCTTGAAGCTATGTCGATTGATGTTCCAGATAAGCATAGACAGAAGGAACATCTTGAAACTGCCAAAATGATCATAAAAGCAATGTATGGAAGAAATTTCACGGTGTATTCATATGCCAATGTTCGGGTTAGTGGAATGCTTCAGGAAAGGTCAGAAATGGCAGTTTTTTCATTGAAGGATGAATTGCCATTTAATATCACTAAAGGACGATCAATATGTTCGGACGATTTAGAGAAAAAAACTCGTGTTGCAATTGTATCTGAGGATATGATAAATACAATGGTGAAAAAAGAAGAATATTATTACATAAAAATTAATAATGAAGAGTATCGAGTTGTTGGAATTTATGAACCTGTTGCAGATAAGGCAGATGTGTGTTTTGCCTATTTTCCTCAAACAGAATATCAATTTGAGGAATTCTGCAGGAATTTTATAGATAATATTTTTTCAATTTCTAATATGAAGTGGGGAATATTTGGAGTTTATATTGGATCAGAAAATAGTTTTGATATAAATGAAATAGATGAATTTATTTCGGAACTTGAAAAAATATCCGATACAACATTTGATATAAAAGTAATAGATCGTTCGATTGCATCACCGAATGAAAAAATAAAAGTGTTAATTATAATATATGTATTATTGTTATTCTTTTGTATTGTTGTTTATATTCAGGTGATTGATATGTTTACAAAAAAAAGATATAAAGATTATGTAATATATCGTGCCTGTGGTTGCAACTGCAATATGATCGCAAGAAGATTATTTATGGAGATGCTGCCAATGTTTATCTGTTCATTTATTGCAGTTTTTATTGCAAATAGCGTATATAATGTCTGGCTGACAGATTCTGTATGGTATAGTATTTCATATGAAGGTGTTGCGTTTATGGCAGGAACATCTGTTGTTCTTGTTTATATGTCAATTTTCATCATAATTATGAAGTTGCGTCGGATTAATCTGGCAGAAGGGATTATGGATCTATAAATGAAACTTAGGTATTTATGGAAAATCACGTTGGATAATGAATGGAAACAAGGAATTCGAAGTTTTTTTAATGTTATTCTATATATTGTTGGAATTACAATAATTGGACTTCTGGTGTATTTTGTCAGTCTTGAAACAGATACGAAGAAGTCGGTAGAGCGTTCTATACGAAAAGAAATAAAAACATTAGGAAGCATAAGTGTTGAAGGGAATCCTTCAGATATTCAGTATAATTCAAATTTTAATCTTTTGAAAGTTGTTAAAAGTTTTAGTGGCATAGATGCATGTTCATCTGGATGGGGAAATGGTTCACTGGCAATATCCGGAGACTGGCGTATCGAATATGATGCATCGGAATACAGAGATGAAGACTTGAAATTACTGCAAGATATACAAAAAAAGAATGTTTATGATCCCGGATATGCAATACAGGGGAAAAGTTTGGAAACTACCTGGCTGGACGCTGGAGCGTGGGATATGATGAAAATTGATCTGCTGCAAGGCAGATGTCCTTCTGAGATTGATTATGCTTTATATGGTGATGCGATTCCAATCTATCTGGGGTATCGTTATAAAGATAAAGTGCAGCCGGGAACCCGCCTTATACATGGAGAAGAGGTTTATGTTGTAGAGGGGATTCTGAAGAAGAACAGTGTATTAGCTCCAAATAGTGATGATCTGATGAACATGTATCCGGAAGACCAGAATGCGATACCTTATCAAATACTTGATTATAGCATTTTGATAATTTTAAATTCAGAAATGGACAATACATATAATTGTTTTTTTACATTAAAAGATGGTTATTCATTTGATGATGTTCAAAGTTATCTGGATGCGTTAAATTTGAACCCGGATGTAGAATTTTACATCAATAGCGTAGAAAAATATCTGGATAATATGAGCAGGGAGTCAGAAAGGAAAGAAATGACTGGGTTATTTGTGTATGTCACTGTGATTGTGTGTTTGATTCTGTCGTGCTTTGAAATTAACACCATATTGGCACAGAGAAGAGAGTTTGGGATACTTCTTGCTTATGGGTTATCGCATAGAGATATTATAAAGATGGTATTGATCGATAATATAAAAAAATTGATCATTGCAATTCTGATTATGACGTGCGTAATAGCCGGTAAACTGGCAGCGAACATTATGGTAGAGAATATGACATTTTATATGCTGAAGAATACGATTTACAGTCGGTTGGTCTTGACGATTGGAATGATAGGGATATTGCTTGTTCTTTTGGTCTGTATTGTACCGTCAATTCTGTTAAAGAAAATATCTCCGGCGGAATTACTTGGAGGAAAATAAATGATTCAATTAAAAGAAGCAAAAAAAATATACAAAAATGGCAGGACAGAATATCCTGCGTTGAATGGGATAGACCTGACTATAGAAAATGGAGAATATGTTGCAATTATTGGAACATCCGGATCGGGAAAAAGTACACTTTTAAATATCATAGGTGGGATGGATCAGACAACAGATGGTCAGTATCTGTATGATGAAAAGAATGTTAGCAAAATGAATTCTCATGCGCTTCATTTGTTTCGAAAGGAATATGTGAGCTTTGTATTCCAACGATTTGCACTATTGAATCAGTATAGTGTATATGAAAATGTCGAAGTACCGCTTTTGGCAAAGGGAATAGAGAAGAAAGAACGTAAGAAAAAAGTTCTTTCCGCATTGATGCAGGTTGGAATTCAGGATTTGTATAAGAAAAAGCCAAGTGAACTTTCGGGTGGGGAACAACAGCGGTGTGCAATTGCCAGAGCTTTGGTTATGGATACTCCTGTTGTACTTGCGGATGAACCGACAGGTTCTCTGGATAAAAACTCAGGCATTAAGGTTATGGAACTTTTAGAAGGACTGCATGAGCAGGGAAAGACCTTGATAATTGTAACACATGATATGGATATAGCAGAACATGCTGATCGTATAATACAGATTGAGGATGGAAAGATTGTTGCTGATACAAAAAAGAATTAAAAAATATTTATTATTGATAGGCGGAATTGTTATATTGCTTTCAGGTTGTGAAAAAAAAGAAAGTGATGATATGTTTGTGCTGGATCAGGAGGAAATGTCGATACAGGGAGAAGTTCAAAATAGTGAATTAGGGAAAAAAATGAAGGTACCGCAAAGCATCGATTGCAAGATAAAAACAGAAGATGCCGACTTACAAGCAATATTGATATCAGATAAGTCTGTCTGTATTCCAGATGTAGAACAACTTTATACAATGAAGTGCAGCAGAGAGAGACTGGATGCATCATACAAAAAGAAGATTTCAGAAGCAATATTTGGCGAAACAGTCCTGTATATATATGATGGCACCCCATTAATATCTGAATGTGATGAACAAATCCAATATTGCAAAAACAAGCAAAATATTTCGGATACCTTTTATAAACAATATTACCAGGCGAGTATTGAGGAGCTAGAGCAACAGAAAAAAACTGCACAGGAGATAAGAGAAAAGAATATTGATTTTTCGGCGGATCAGTACATTGGTATGATTAACGATCAAAAATATCTTCTTACATTTTATGGAAACGAAGACTATTGTGAATCCTTTGAACTAATGTTGTATCCGGAGAATTCAATGGAGAAATTTTTTGAGATTGATAACGGATATGGATTTGTTCAACCGACAGATATCTTGTCTGAAAATGAGTTGCTGTATTCGGATCTTTTGAATTATAGTGAAAATGAAGAAGATCTTTCAGCCGGGAATCGATGTAGTAAAACAATAGAGGAAGCGATAGATACCGCTTTGGGCTATGCTGGTGCATGTGTCTCATTGCCTGTTGATACGGGATGTGTAGAACCATTTTGTGTATCCTATATAAAGGGTGAAACAGAGGAAGAAGTACTTTTGTGTGATGGATATTCTATAACATTTCTTCCGAAAATTGAACAAGTTACTCCTTTTGTGTCAGATTTGTATTATGTAGAAAGTATAGCAGGTCAATATGACAACAGAAATGACAGCCAATCAAGCATTATGACAAATGGTTCAATATTACGCATTGTAATATCTTCGAAAGGTGTGGTTGGCATTGGTTGTGTAATGCCGGTGAAACAGGATGAAAAAGCGAAAAAAGTGGAACAGCTTTTAACGTGGGATGAGATTATGGAAGCCTTGAAAAATGGCTTGCCGGAATACATCAAAAAGCATGGTGCGTCATATTCGCAAATTGCATTTAATCATGTAGAACTAACATACTATTTAGAAGAAACAGAGGAGGGATATTGTTATATTCCTGTATGGCTTTTGGCAAATATTGATGCGCAGTTACAGGTTCCAGATCAGCTTATTCTACTGGATGCAAGAAATGGAAGATTTGTAGAAATAAAATAATATTCCAGATATACAAAATACAACTGCCCTATATAGAATAACATTGTGAAGATTTCGTTTTTCGATGTATATTGCCAGTAAATACAAATGCTTGTTTGATCCGTAGGTGAGTTAACACAGGAGTATTACGAATCAGGCATATGCATCGAATAGAAATCGCAACAAGTTATCTGTATAGGGCAGTTTGGTTGTATGTAGGGAATCCCATGCTGTAGAGGAAAGCCCTCCACTATTTATAAAACTCCACCAGCTTGTCCATTCTTGCGGACATATTATCAAACAGCGCATTCACAATCGTGATCGCAGCCATAGATTCTACAACGACTACAGCGCGGGGACCGATGATCGGGTCATGTCTGCCACGGATCGATACATCGATATTTTCACCGGATTTGTTGATTGTTTTCTGTGTGCTGGCGATCGATGGTGTAGCCTTGAAATGACAGGTGAGTAACAGATCAGAACCGTCGCTGATTCCACCAAGGATTCCACCGGCATGGTTCGAGTTCTTATTTACAACGCCATCTTCGATATGGAAACCGTCATTATCATAAGAACCGGTATTTTCAGATACCATGACGCCATCCCCGATCTCAACCGCTTTTACAGCGCCGATCGACATAAGGGCTTTGGCAAGATTTGCATCTAATTTATCAAAGACCGGATCACCCAGTCCTGCCGGGACACCGGATACGATACATTTGACAGTAGAACCGATCGAATCATTTTGTGCCATGATATCAGAAAGATATGCAGATGCAGCTTCGCAGCTTTTTGCATCCGGCATGTTCAGTTCATTTTTTGAGATGTAGTCTGCATCAAAGTCGGCAGGGTCGGATACAATATCGCCGATCGATGAGACATAAGTTGTAAATGAGATATTTAATGTCTTTAAGATCTTTGCAGCGATCGCACCGGCGGCAACTCTGCCGATCGTTTCTCTGCCGGAGGAACGGCCACCACCACGGTAATCGCGGAAACCATATTTATGATCGAAGGTATAATCAGCATGTCCCGGACGATAGTAGGTAGCGATATCACCGTAATCACCGGAACGCTGTGAGGTGTTCCGAACCATCAGTGAGATCGGAGTGCCGGTGGTCTTTCCCTCGAATACACCGGAAAGGATCTCTACCTGATCGGATTCCTTTCTTGGCGTTGAGAACTGGGAGAAGCCCGGACGTCTGCGGTTTAAGTATACCTGAATATCATCCTCGGTAAGTGGAAGACCGGCAGGACAGCCGTCAACGACAACACCGAGTGCTTTTCCATGGGATTCGCCCCATGTAGTGATCTTGAATTTATTTCCAAATGTTGAACCTGACATAATATGTAATCTCCTTCATGTAGAATAAACACAGACAGCATTTTACATTTGGTGTGTCTGTGTCAGATGTCTGAAGAACAGTATATTTATATTGCTCTCCATATCATCACGATGCTATTATATAGTAGTTGAAAAACAAAAAGCAACAGAAAATGCTTTTTATTATGGTAGTTGAAAAACAAAAAATACGTTTTGTGCAGTGAAAAGCACAGAAACCCCTGATTTTAAAGTTGACACACCGTTGAAAGTGTGGTAGTCTGACAAAGGTCAGCCTGTACTTAGTTTAAGGAGTCTCCGTCCTTTTACCCAGTTCAGGCCAAGTATAATATTATGGAGGATTGTTATTATGATAACAAAAGAGCAGAAACAGGAAATCGTTGCTAAGTACGGCAAGGATGCAAATGACACAGGTTCAGCAGAAGTACAGATCGCACTTCTTACAGCAAGAATCAATGACTTAAACCAGCACTTCAAGGCTAATCCTAAGGATCACCACTCAAACCGTGGTCTGTTAAAGATGGTTGGTCAGAGAAGAAACATGCTTGCTTACTTAAAGAGCAAAGACATTGAGCGTTACAGAAAGCTGATCGAGAGCCTTGGCTTAAGAAAATAATTTCTGCATCACAGATAAGAAAGACAGGTTGTTCCAATGTATGTTGGGATGACCTGTTTTTTTTGGATTCAATCTTGTATTTGACATATGAGTATGCTAAACTTTAAGAGATTGCGGCATGGCAATTCGAGACTTCTACAAGCTGTATCTATAAGGTGCGTCTTGTAGTTGTTTCGAGCCTGCTGCGGTTAATAATAGAAAAACAGGAGAAAAGAAAATGAGCAAAGAATTCAAGACTTATTCTATGGACATTGCCGGCAAGACACTTCGTGTTGATATCGGCAGAGTAGCAGCACAGGCAAATGGCGCTGCATTTATGCATTATGGTGATACAACTGTATTATCAACAATCACTGCATCTGAGAAGCCAAGAGACGGAATCGACTTCTTCCCATTAAGCGTTGAGTATGAAGAGAAGATGTATGCAGTAGGAAAGATCCCTGGCGGATTCAACAAGAGAGAGGGAAAAGCATCTGAGAACGCAGTACTTACATCCCGTGTTATCGACCGTCCGATGCGTCCGTTATTCCCTAAGGATTACAGAAATGATGTTACATTAAATAACCTTGTTACATCTGTTGATCCTGAGTGCAGACCAGAGTTGGTTGCCATGCTTGGTTCTGCTATTGCAACTGCAATTTCAGATGTTCCATTCTGCGGACCATGTGCAATGACACAGGTTGGTATGATCGATGGAGAATTCATCATCAACCCATCTCAGAAACAGTGGGATGAGGGTGATTTGAAGCTTACAGTTGCATCTACAAGCACAAAGGTTATCATGATCGAGGCTGGTGCAAATGAGATTCCTGAAGACAAGATGATCGAAGCAATCTATAAGGCACATGATGTAAACCTTTCTATCATTGAATTCATCAACAAGATGGTAGAAGAAGTTGGTAAGCCAAAGCATGATTATGTAAGCTGCGCAATTCCGGAAGAATTATTTGCAGCTATGAAAGAGATCGTAACTCCTGCTGAGATGGAAGTCGCTGTATTTACAGATGAGAAGCAGGTAAGAGAAGAAAATATCAGACAGATCAGAGAGAAATTCGAAGAAGCATTTGCTGACAATGAAGAATGGCTTGCTCTGATCCCTGAAGCATTATATCAGTATCAGAAGAAGACAGTAAGAAAGATGATCTTAAAAGATCGTAAGAGACCGGATGGACGTGCGATCAACCAGATCAGACCACTTGCTGCAGAGGTTGATATCATCCCTAGAGTACATGGTTCTGCAATGTTCACTCGTGGACAGACACAGATCTGCGATATCGTAACACTTGCTCCATTATCAGAGATCCAGAAGATCGATGGATTAGATGAGAATGTAGTATCCAAGAGATACATGCATCACTATAATTTCCCATCATATTCTGTAGGTGAGACAAAGGTATCCAGAGGACCGGGACGTCGTGAGATCGGACATGGTGCACTTGCTGAACGTGCATTACTTCCTGTATTACCATCTATAGAAGAGTTCCCATATGCGATCCGTGCCGTATCTGAGACATTTGAGTCAAATGGTTCTACTTCCATGGCATCTACCTGTGCATCCTGTATGTCACTGATGGCTGCCGGTGTACCATTAAAGTCAATGGTTGCAGGTATTTCCTGTGGTCTGGTTACAGGTGATACAGATGATGATTATGTAGTATTAACAGATATTCAGGGTCTGGAAGATTTCTTCGGAGATATGGACTTCAAGGTAACAGGTACTTATAAGGGTATCACAGCAATCCAGATGGATATCAAGATCCACGGACTGACAAGACCGATTGTAGAAGAAGCTATCGCAAGAACAAGAGAAGCAAGATTATTCATTATGGATGGCGTTATGAGCAGTGCAATTCCTGCACCAAGAACACATGTTAATGAATTTGCTCCAAAGATCGTTCAGATCAAGATCGATCCAGATAAGATCGGTGAAGTAATTGGTCAGAGAGGAAAGACGATCAATACGATCATCGAGGAGACAGGCGTTAAGATCGATATCGATGATGACGGAAACGTATCTGTATGTGGCGTTGAACAGGAGAGCATGGACAAGGCTATGAACATGATCAAGATGATCGTTGAGCCACTTGTTGTTGGTGATGACTACAAGGGTAAGGTTGTTAAGATCCTTGACTGTGGCGCAATCGTTTCACTTGCACCAAACAAAGATGGTCTGATCCACATTTCAAAGCTTTCTGACAAGAGAGTTGCAAAGGTAGAAGACGTTGTAAATGTAGGCGACGACGTTGTTGTTAAGGTTATCAAGATCGACGAAAGAGCTGGACGTATCAGCCTCAGCTTAAAGGACGTAGAGAATAAATAAAAAACAAAAAATATACAGGAGGGTATGTGTGTGAAATACGGACATTTTGATGAAGCCAGAAAAGAATATGTAATAGACAGACCGGATACTCCTGCACCTTGGGCGAACTACCTTGGTTCGCCTGCCTATGGTGCGATTATCTCCAATAATGCAGGTGGTTACAGCTTTGAAAAGAGTGGTGCGAACGGAAGAATTATCCGTTACATCTTCAACAGCTTTGACCAGCCGGGAAGATATGTATACTTAAGAGATGACGATACTTCAGATTTCTGGTCAGCATCCTGGCAGCCGGTAGGCAAGAGCCTGAATGAATACAAGAGCGAGTGTCATCACGGAACTGCTTATACCAATATCATGGCAGATTATTCCGGTATCCATTCTGAGGTACTTTATTATGTACCGCTGGATAAGACACATGAGGTATGGAATGTAACTCTTACAAATAAATCCAATAAGACCAGACATCTGTCTGCGATCGGTTTCTGTGAATTTACAAACGACTGCAACTATGAGCAGGATCAGGTAAACTTACAGTATACATTATTTATTTCAAGAACCTACTACAGAGATCAGAAAATCCTTCAGGTGATCAATGAGAATGTAGTGAATGATTCAGTGGATGGAAATGCTGTAAACAAGCGTTTCTTCGGACTTGCAGGCAGTGAAGTTGCTTCTTACTGTGGAGATAAAGAAGAATTCCTTGGTATGTATCACACATATGCTGATCCGGTTGCTGTTATCAATGGTGACTGTGGTAATAAATTAAATTATAACGAGAATTCCTGTGGTGCACTTCAGACAAAGATCACACTTGAGCCGGGCGAATCAAAGACATTTTCATTTATTCTTGGCATGAAGGATGAAGCTACAGCAAATGAGATCATGAAAGCCTATGAAGATGAGAAGACCTGTGCTGCAGAGCTTCAGGAGCTGATCGATTACTGGCATGGCAAGTTAGATAACTTCCAGGTTAAGACACCGAGCGAGTCATTTAACAACATGATCAATACATGGAATTCTTATCAGTGCTTTATGACCTTTATCTGGTCAAGAGCTGCATCCTTTACATACTGTGGCCTGAGAAACGGTTATGGTTACAGAGATACCGTACAGGATATTCAGGGTATCATCCATCTTGCACCGGAAATGGCGCTGGAAAAGATTCGTTTCATGTTATCCGCTCAGGTAGATAATGGTGGCGGACTTCCGCTGGTTAAGTACACACACAACCCTGGTCATGAGGATACACCGGATGATCCATCTTATGTAAAAGAGACCGGACATCCTGCATATCGTGCAGATGATGCATTATGGTTATTCCCGACCATTTACAAATATATCGCAGAGTCAGGTAATATCGGCTTTATAGATGAGGTTATCCCATTTGCAAATAAGGATGAAGGAACTGTATACGAGCATTTGAAGAGAGCAATCGACTTCTCTATGAACCGTCTGGGTGACAATGGAATGCCTGCAGGACTTCATGCGGACTGGAACGACTGCTTAAGACTTGGCAAGCGTGGAGAATCTACATTTGTAGCAATGCAGCTTTATTATGCAATGACTGTAATTAAGTATTTTGCAGAGTTTAAAGACGATGCAGATTATATTGACTATATCAATGAGATCCAGTATAAGATGGGTAACACAATTCAGGAGAAATGCTGGGAAGATGACCGTTATATCCGTGGATATAAAGAGGGTGGTATGGTGATCGGTTCCAAGAATGATCCTGAAGCAAGCATGTGGCTGAACCCTCAGTCATGGGCAGTTATCAGCGGTCTTGCTACCAGAGAACAGAGCGAGCTTGCATTGGAATCTGTTCACAGAGAATTAAATACACCATATGGTGTCAGACTGATGTTCCCACCATATAAGAAACATGCGTTTGACGGAGCGTTAATGCTTCTGTTCAATGCAGGAACAAAGGAGAATGCGGGTATCTTCTCACAGCCACAGGGCTGGATCATCCTTGCTGAAGCATTGATGGGACATGGTAATCGTGCATTTGAATACTTTGACGAGAGTTCACCGGCATCTATGAATGATAAGGCCGAGGTTCGTAAGTTAGAGCCTTACTGCCATGGTCAGTTCACGGAGTCAGTTGGAAGTCCTTATGAAGGCCGTTCCCATGTTCACTGGCTGACAGGAACAGCATCTACCTGTATGGTTGGATGTGTTGAGGGTATCATGGGTATGCGTCCTGATTTCTACGGAATTAAGATCGCACCTGCAGTACCATCTGACTGGAAAGAGTTCAATATCACAAAGAACTATCGTGGCAAGAAGTTAAATATTCATGTTACAAATCCGGACGGACATGAAAGTGGCTGCCAGAGCATGACTGTAAATGGAAAGGTAATGGAAGATAACTACATTCGGTTTGATGAACTGGATGATGTAAATGAGATTACACTCGTTATGTAATTTATGAATAATTTCATATAAAGTATCAAACAATAGGCAGGAAGAAATGAAAAAATCTTCCTGCCTGTTATTTTTTTGCAAAAAAGTTATGGTTGAATGGAAAAGCAAAAAAGATATTCGATTTATACAGGCGGAACATTTCTGACTATAAGAAAGGAAGTCGTTTATATGGATCAGGAATTAAAAAGACAGGACCTCATTGTAGAAAATGGTCAGATCATCATAAATGGAAACAAAGAAAAATATAATATATTGTTACTTGATATCATTGGGGAGATTGAGGGACATGTCAGTCTGCCATCCGATACCAAGACTACAAAATATGAGCATATATTGCCGGAGCTTGCGGTTGTTCAGGATGACGAAAGCATCAAAGGTGTACTCGTATTATTAAATACAGTAGGCGGGGATGTAGAAGCAGGCCTTGCAATAGCAGAGATGCTGGCATCAATTAGCAAACCGGTTGTTACACTGGTGCTTGGAGGGAGTCATTCGATCGGTGTGCCGCTTGCGGTATCAGGTAATGTATCATTTATCGTACCGACAGCAACGATGGTTGTGCATCCTCTCAGAGTATCCGATACCGTGCTAGGTGTGAGACAAAATTACGAATATATCGAACGGATGCAGGACCGAATCATACAGTTTACGTCTTGTCATTCCAAGATCGGTGAAGATTCATTAAGATCGATCATGTTCAATACACAGGAATTATCCAAAGATATCGGTTCGGTTCTTGTTGGAAAAGAAGCGGTCGAATGCGGCATTATTGACAGGATCGGAGGAATATCGGCTGCATTAAACAAACTCTATGACTTGATAAATTGATGGAATGATAGTAAAATAGGCTGATGGTTCGTTTTTTTTACGGCTATTGGCCGGTACATAGAAAAACGGTATAGATAGAGAAAACAATAAAACAGTGCTGGTTATACAGCGGATTGGAGCAATTATGTCACTATTAGAATCAATCATTATGGGAATCATTCAGGGAGCAACCGAGTTCCTTCCCGTCAGCAGTTCAGGACATCTCGCAATCTTTAAGAACATGTTTCATGTAAATACAGATACAGGCATCATGTTTGATATCCTGCTTCATTTTGGCACACTGGTTGCCATCTTTATTGTGTATTGGAAGGATATTGTTGAACTGATCGTAGAAGGATTTACGATTATCGGTCTTGCCTGCTGCAATGTAGGGAGATTTTTTGCAAATCTGTTTTCCAAGGAGAAGAAACCATATCGTAAGATTATTGAAACGGAATACCGTAAATTCGTAATGCTTGTTATTTTATCAACACTTGTAACTATGGTGATCGCACTTCCGTTTGAGAGTAAGATTGAAAATGCCGGAAATACTTTATTAGTTCCGGGATTTTGTCTCTGTATCACATCTGTGATTTTATTTATTGCTGATCGTGTTCAGAAGGGCAATAAAGGACCGGCAGAGGCTACATATAAGAATTCGTTATTTATCGGTCTGGCTCAGGGTATTGCAACTCTTCCCGGTATTTCCAGATCGGGCTCTACGATCACAGCAGGTCTTGCATGTGGATTCAACAGAGAATTTGCAGTAAAATATTCATTCATCATGTCGATTCCGACAATTCTTGGAGCATGTATTCTTCAGATCCCGGATCTGGCAGGTGCAAGTCTTACCGGATCAGAGATCCTGAATTATGTGATCGGTATGATCGTTGCGGGCGTTGTAGGCTTTCTTTGTATCAAAGTGATGCTGAAATCAGTAAAGAACAATAAATTCAAGGGATATTCCATTTATTGTTTATGCGCAGGTGTGATATCTGTCATTTATTATTTGTACGTTAATTTAAGTAAGTAAGTGGGAGAAGAAAATGGCTGAAACCAGAAAGAAAAACGGGACGGCAAAACAGAACGGAACGACCAGAGCCACCGGTGGAACCGGGAAAAATGGTACGGGGAAAAAAAATAGTACAGCTAAAAGGTCAAATACAGTATCGAACCCAAATACATCAAAAAAACAGATGGAACAACAGATAGAAGAAGATAACAGGGAAGTACGTCTGGAAGTAATCCTGTTAGTCATTCTTGCTTTTTCCATATTCTTGATGATCGCTAACTTTGGCAAATGTGGAAAGGTCGGCGATGCAATATCCGGTTTCCTGTTTGGTGTGATCGGATTTGCCGAATACATATTTCCGATATATCTTTTTATATCATCGGCATTTATTATTTCTAATCTTGGTAATAAAAAAGTTAGAAATGAAGTAATCTATATCGGTGTGGTTCTGATGATCATATCGATGATCAGCCAGATGATCTTCACAACCGATTATTTATCTGTAAAACAGTTATATCTGGATGGATATAAGGAGCATATGGGCGGTGGAATTATCTGTGGCGGTTTGTTCTTTATTTTCAGAAATACGATCGGTATCGTGGGCGTAACACTGGTAATGATCCTTGGTGCGCTTGTTATGTTTGTCCTGATCACGGGAATCTCAGTGATCGATACATTTAAGAATCTGATCAACAGCTTTTACAGGGAAGAAGAATATGAAGAACCGGAGCAGGAGTGCAGACCAGTTAAAAAGAATAAGAAAAAGTCCGGAAAGTCCGGAAACAGCCAGGTAAGGCTTGAGAACCTGAAGGTCTATGAAAGCGATGAAAAGCAAAAGGGCAAAGCGAAGGACTTCTTTGAGAATGAGGATGAGATTCATGAAATAAATGTACCGGATGACGATTTTCTTACATTTAATAATGATGTAGAGAAGATTGTACTTCATGATGAAAGAGAAGAACAGATACCGGTATCGTTTGCGAAGAAAACGTCGGTTACAAAGAGCAGGAGAAAATCAGAACCTGCTCCTGTAGAAACGTCAGCCCGTGTTTCGTCGGCAGTTCCTATGGGTGATACACAGGAGATTCCTGTTCAGCAGACAAAAGACATCTTTGATGCAGAATTTGAGGATGAAGAAGATGTTCTTTCCGGTGCGATCAATGGAAATGAGCATCCGGAGGTTGTCAGTGTGATACCGGATGATTATGATCCGGATATGGATTCTGCGTTTTCCAGTGTGACAGGAAAGACAGAGAACTCTCAGACGGTGAAGAAGCATGCACCGGCGGCAGACAAGCCCGGACAGAAGAACTATAAAGAGGGAGCAAAGTATAAATTTCCGGGATCCAATCTTCTGGCACAGCCGCCGAAGAATCACAATGCGAACCGGGATGCACAGGTACGTTCTACAGCGATCAAGTTGAAGAATACATTGGAAAACTTTGGTGTTAATGTTACGATCACAAATTATAGCTGCGGACCGGCGGTTACCCGGTTTGAAATGCAGCCGGAGCAGGGCGTTAAGGTCAGTAAGATCCTTGGTCTTGCCGATGATATCAAGTTAAATCTTGCAGCCGCGGATATTCGTATCGAAGCTCCGATCCCCGGCAAGGCAGCGATCGGAATCGAAGTACCAAACAAAGAAAATTCAATTGTTGCATTTCGCGAACTGGTGGAATCGGATAATTTCAAGAATTCCAAATCCAACATCGCATTTGCAGTCGGTAAAGATATCAGTGGACAGGTTATTGTTACGGATATAGCCAAGATGCCGCATCTGCTGATCGCCGGCGCCACAGGCTCCGGTAAATCGGTCTGTATCAATACGCTGATAATGAGTATCTTATATAAGGCAAAACCGGAAGAAGTAAAACTGATCATGATCGATCCGAAGATGGTAGAGCTTGCCTGTTATAATGGCATTCCACATCTGCTGATCCCGGTTGTAACCGATCCGAAGAAGGCATCCGGTGCACTGAACTGGGCGGTAGAGGAAATGACCAGAAGATATCAGATGTTTGCAGAATGTGGAGTCAGAAATATACAGGGATATAATGACAAAGTAGAACAGGCACTTGCTTCCGGATCAGTAGATGATGAGAAACTTAAGAAAATGCCGACGATCGTTGTGATTGTGGACGAGCTTGCCGACCTGATGATGGTTGCTCACGGAGAAGTGGAAGACGCGATTGTCCGTTTGTCACAGCTTGCCAGAGCGGCAGGTATCCATCTGGTTATAGCAACTCAGCGTCCATCGGTAGATGTTATTACCGGTCTGATCAAGGCAAATGTTCCATCGAGAATTGCATTCGCTGTATCATCCGGTGTAGATTCCAGAACCATCTTAGATATGAATGGTGCAGAGAAGCTTCTCGGTAAGGGTGATATGTTATTTTATCCGACCGGTTATCCAAAACCGGTTCGTGTACAGGGAGCTTTTGTTTCTGATGAAGAAGTGTCAGCCGTTGTGGAGTATCTGAAGAAACAGAACGGTGTCGGAACGTATGATGATGATATATCTAAGTCTATTACACAGACCGGAGCGGCCGGTGCACCCGGTATGAGCGGTGGAAGTGAAAAGGATGATTATTTTGTAGAAGCCGGACGCTTTATCATTGATAAAGAAAAGGCCTCGATCGGAATGCTGCAGCGTGCGTTTAAGATCGGCTTTAACCGTGCGGCACGTATCATGGATCAGCTTGCAGGTGCCGGGGTTGTAGGTCCGGAGGAGGGCACAAAGGCAAGAAAGATACTTATGACGCAGGAAGAATTTGACGAATATATAGATAATAATTTATAATACAGATTCAAATGATATTTATACAGGGAAAATGCCGGTGAAGGGATATAGCGTGCATAGGCAGATTTTACCTGCTATAGGATAAAATTACACTCAGGGAGGACATATTAAATGTTAAACGACATCGAAATTGCACAGCAGGCAGAGATGAAGAATATAAAGGAGGTTGCAGCAAAGCTTGACATCAAAGAAGATGATATCGAGATGTATGGCAAATATAAAGCAAAGTTGTCAGATGAGCTGATCGCTTCCGTACAGAAAAATGAGAATGGTAAGCTGATCTTAGTTACAGCGATCAATCCGACTCCTGCAGGAGAGGGCAAGACAACGATCACAGTCGGACTTGGTGAAGCTATGGGCAGACTGAACAAGAAAGCGGTTATCGCACTTCGTGAACCATCACTTGGTCCGTGCTTTGGTATCAAGGGCGGTGCTGCCGGCGGCGGATATGCACAGGTAGTACCGATGGAGGAGCTGAATCTTCATTTTACTGGTGATTTCCATGCGATCACATCTGCAAACAATCTGCTTGCAGCAATGATGGATAACCATATTCATCAGGGAAATGCACTCGGCATTGATGTGAACCGTATCGTATTTAAAAGATGTATGGATATGAATGACCGTGCGCTGCGTCATACCGTGATCGGACTTGGAAAGCGTGTAGATGGTGTGCCAAGAGAAGATGGCTTCGTGATCACGGTTGCATCAGAGATCATGGCGATCCTTTGTCTGGCAGCGGATTTCAATGACCTGAAGGAAAGACTTGGCAGGATCATTGTTGCTTATAATTACCAGAACGAGCCTGTAACAGCAAAGGATCTGAAAGCGGTTGGTGCTATGGCTGCACTCTTAAAGGATGCCATCAAGCCGAATATGATCCAGACGTTGGAACATACACCTGCACTTGTGCATGGTGGACCATTTGCAAATATCGCACATGGCTGTAACAGTGTAATCGCAACAAAGACAGCATTAAAGCTGGCAGACTATGTAATTACAGAGGCTGGATTCGGAGCAGATCTTGGTGCAGAGAAGTTCTTTGATATCAAGTGCCGTATGAACGGACTGAAGCCGGATGCAGTTGTTCTGGTTGCGACCGTAAAGGCATTGAAGTACAACGGCGGTGTACCGAAGACAGAGCTTGGTCAGGAGAATCTGGAGGCATTAAAGAAAGGTATCGTAAACCTTGAAAAGCACATCGAGAATCTTCAGAAGTATCAGGTTCCTGTTGTCGTTACTTTAAACCGTTTCATCACAGACACAGATGCGGAACTTGCGTTTGTGGAGAAATTCTGTAAGGACAGAAACTGTGATTTCGCTCTTGCAAATGTATGGGAAAAAGGCGGCGAAGGCGGTATCGAGCTTGCAAATGCAGTATTAAATACACTTGAGAACAAAAAGAGTGATTTTAAAGTATTATATAAAGATGAGCTGTCAATTAAAGAAAAGATCTCATGCATTGCAACAGAGATCTATGGTGCAGCAAATGTAACATACAGTCCGGAAGCAGATCGTGCGATCACTAAGATTGAAGAGATGGGATTTGGAAACTTCCCTGTATGTATGGCAAAGAATCAGTATTCACTTTCGGATGATCCAAAGAAGCTTGGAAGACCGGAAGGATTTGATATTAATATCCGTGAAGTATATGTCAGTGCAGGTGCCGGCTTTGTGGTCGCAATCACAGGTACGATTATGACAATGCCTGGTCTGCCTAAGGTGCCGGCTGCTGAAAATATCAGTGTAAATGATGATGGTGTAATTTGCGGATTATTCTAAGGAGGAATAAATCAAATATGGCTCAACTGATTGATGGAAAAGCAATATCAAAACAGATAAAAGATGAATTAAAGGAACAGGTTGCAGAGCTTTCAGCAAAAGGTGTAAAGATCTGTCTGGCAGTTATCCAGGTAGGAAATGATCCGGCATCTTCCGTATATGTCGGCAATAAGAAAAAGGCATGTGCCTATATCGGCATTGATTCTTTGTCTTATGAGCTTCCGGAAGAGACAACGGAGGAAGAACTGTTAGAACTGATCGATAAATTGAATAAGGACGATGCTGTAAATGGAATTCTGGTACAGCTTCCGGTTCCAAAACATATCGATGAGGACAAGATCATTAAAGCAATCTCACCATTAAAGGATGTTGATGGCTTCCATCCGATGAGCGTTGGAGCATTAAGTATCGGTCAGCCTGGATTTGTATCCTGTACACCGGCTGGTGTGATCCAGCTCTTAAAGCGTTCCGGAATCGAGATCGCAGGAAAAGAATGTGTCGTGATCGGCAGAAGCAATATCGTAGGCAAACCGATGGCTATGCTGTTATTACGCGAGAATGGAACGGTTACGATCTGTCATTCAAAGACAAAGGATCTGAAAGAGGTATGTAAGCGTGCAGATATTCTTGTAGTTGCGATCGGCAGACCGAAGATGATCGATGCATCCTATATCAAAGAGGGCGCAACCGTGATCGATGTCGGAATACACAGAGATGAGAATAACAAATTATGCGGCGACGTTGATTTTGAATCAGCAAGCAAGGTTGCAGGAGCAATTACTCCTGTACCGGGTGGAGTTGGTCCTATGACGATCGCAATGCTTATGCATAACTGTGTAGATTCGATCAATATAAAATAACCTGAGGAAAGAACATATATGAAAGTATTGATGGTATCATTGGGCTGCGATAAGAACCTTGTGGACAGTGAGGTAATGCTCGGACTTCTGCATAAGGCAGGACATGAGATCACAAATGATGAACATGAGGCAGAGGCAGTTGTTATCAATACCTGTGCATTTATCAAAGATGCGCAGGAAGAAAGTATTAATACGATAATAGAATACGGAGAGCTGAAGAAGACAGGATCATTAAAGAAGCTGATCGTTACCGGCTGCCTGTCACAGCGGTATAAGGACGATATTCTTGCAGAACTGCCGGAGATTGATACAATTGTCGGAGCTGCAAATTATGATGCGATTGTGGATGCAATCGGATCTGAAGAAGAACATTCCTTTGTTACAGATATCAATTATATGCCGGAGGCAGTTGGCGGACGTATCGTTACAACCGGAGCTTCAATGGCATATTTAAAGATCGCAGAAGGCTGTGGCAAGATGTGTACTTATTGTGCGATTCCATATATCAGAGGAAAGTACAGAAGTATTCCGACGGAACAGCTTCTGGCATCTGCAAAAGAGCTTGCTGCACAGGGAGTAAAAGAACTAATCCTTGTTGCACAGGAAACAACACTCTATGGAGTGGATCTGTATGGCGAAAAGACACTTCCGAAATTATTACATGAACTCTGCAAGATCGAGGAAATCCAGTGGATACGTTTGATGTACTGCTATCCGGAGGAGATCACAGACGAGCTGATCGATACGATCGCGGAGGAAGAAAAAGTCTGTCATTATCTCGATATACCGATTCAGCATTCAGAAGATCCTGTATTGCGACGCATGGGAAGACGTACCTGTAAAAAGGATATTGTAGAATTGATCGCAAAGCTTCGGATCCGGATTCCTGATATTGCGATCCGTACAACGCTGATCGCAGGATTTCCCGGTGAAACAGAAGCGGATCATGAAGCGCTTATGGAGTTTGTGAATGAGTCGGAATTTGACCGCCTGGGTGTATTTACATATTCACCGGAGGAAGGGACTCCGGCAGCATCATTTCCTGATCAGATTGAAAATGAGGTTGCAGAAAAATGGCGGGATGATATAATGGCATTGCAGCAGGAAGTATCATACGACAAGAATCAGGAGCTGCTTGGCAAGAGTCTTACAGTACTGATCGAAGGCTATGTTGCAGAAGACGATGTATATGTCGGAAGAACTTATCGGGATGCGCCCGATGTAGATGGTATGGTATTTGTTGATGCACCGTATGAGCTGATGTCCGGCACCTTTGTACAGGTTCGGATCACAGATGCAAATGAATATGATCTGACAGGGGAGATGATAGAATGAATTTACCAAACAAATTAACAATATTGAGAGTTATAATGATTCCATTTTTTGTTGTGTTTATGTATCTTGATTTTGCAGCAGCCAAATGGATTGCGCTTGGTATCTTTATCGCTGCAGCGATCACGGATACATTAGATGGACAGATCGCAAGAAGATGTAATCTGGTCACAACATTTGGAAAATTCATGGATCCGTTAGCAGACAAGCTTCTGGTATGTTCTGCAATGATCGCACTGGTCGATCAGGGACGGATTCCTGCATGGATCGTTATTATCATCATTGCGAGAGAATTTATCATTAGCGGATTCCGGCTGATTGCAGCAGAAAAGGGTGTTGTTATTGCGGCTGGTATCTGGGGCAAATTAAAGACTGTTGTCCAGATGGTCATGGTTTGTTTCCTGATCGGTAATCTTGGTGGAAAAGTGATATTTGTAATCGAACAGGTGCTGATCTACGCTGCACTTGTATTAACGATCATTTCACTGATCGATTATCTGGTATCAAACAAAAATGTCCTGAAGGATTAATATAAAGTTAAAAGCTGTATAGTTATGAACAACTAACCACAAAATAGACAATTATGGGGAAAATGGGGTATTTTCTGACAATTACTTCCACTTTCCCCTTTTGTTTTTTAAGTAAAAATAGCAGGGATGTCCGATTGTTAAAAAGTGCTGAAAAAACTGTGTCGTAATGATAATTTTACTTGAAATAAATTCGTAAAGGCTTTACAATAAAATCGGCATAAATTTGGAATTACTTTTATGTAACTCCTAAAAATAAATTTAATGGAGGACTAGAAATGAGCAACAAACTCACCCTGTCAGCAAGCGATAGAATTAATGCATTGCTTGATGACGCAAGCTTTGTTGAAATCGGTGCTTATGTGAAAGCAAGAAATACTGATTTTAACATTCAGGATAAGGATACTCCAAAAGATGGTGTTATCACCGGATATGGTGTTATCAATGGCAATTTAGTGTATGTATACAGTCAGGACGCTAAAGTTTTAGGCGGTTCTGTTGGTGAGATGCATGCTAAGAAGATTGCAAAAATTTATGATATGGCTATGAAGATGGGTGCACCTGTCATCGGTATGATCGACTGTGCAGGACTCAGACTTCAGGAAGCTACAGATGCACTGAATGCATTTGGTGAAGTATATGGCAAGCAGGTTATGGCTTCAGGTGTTATTCCTCAGATCACAGCTGTTTTTGGTGCATGTGGCGGCGGTGCTTCCCTTGTTCCATCATTATCAGACTTCACTTTCATGACAAAGGAAGGTGCAAAGTTATTTGTAAATTCTCCAAACGCTTTAGCAGAGAACAATATTACAAAGTTAGATACTTCCGCAGCTGATTATGTAAGTGAGAATACAGCAAATGTAGATGGTGTATTTGAGACAGAAGAAGAATTACTTGGTATGATCCGTGCATTGGTTGAGGTTCTTCCAAGCTGTAATCTGGACGACAAGGAAGCTTCTGCAAATGACAATCCAAACAGAATTATCCCAAATCTTGATTCTTACAAGAACGATCCAAGAGCAGTGATCCAGAATATTGCCGATGATTCTCTTGTGCTTGAGATGAAGAAGGAATATGCAGGAGATGTTGTTACAGCTCTGATCCGTATGGATGGTATCACAGTTGGATGTGTTGGTAATCAGGAAGATACGATCACAACAGCGGGTGCATATAAAGCAGAAGAATTTGTAGATTTCTGTGATGCATTTAACATTCCTGTTCTTACACTTGTAAATGTAACAGGTTTTGCTGCAACAGTTGAAGAAGAGAAGACCATCTCAAAGGCTCTTGCAAAACTTACAAATGCATATGCAGATGCAACAGTTCCAAAGGTTACGGTTGTTATGGACAAGGCCTATGGAACAGCATATACGGTTATGAACTCCAAGGCAATCGGAGCTGATATGGTATATGCATGGCCGGATGCAGTGATCGGTACTATGGATCCTGAGATGGCAGTTAAGATCATGTATGAAGATGAACTTGCAGCAGCAGACGACAAGCTTGCCTTCATCAAGGAGAAGAAAGCAGAATATGTTGCAGCTCTTTCAGGAGCAGCTTCGGCAGCATCCAGAGGATATATCGATGATATCATCGAGCCTGATGCTACAAGAAAGAGAGTGATCGCAGCGATCCAGATGCTCCTTTCAAAGGAAGAGATGAGACCTTATAAGAAACACGGTACTATATAAAAGGAGTGACAACTAAATGAAGAAAAAATTATTATTAATAGTTTCTATGTTAGCTGTTACTTTTATGTTTGCCGGATGTAGTGCTTCTGATGATAACGGAGTAAAATTTGCTTATAACGATCAGGAGATCGCTCAGGTAGCAAAAGATGCCTGTGAGACATATCAGAAATATGCAAGCGCAGATGAGACCTATAACTATGTTATAGAAGCAGGCGAGGATGCAGGGGTTTCTGAAAATGAGATAGAAGCAGTCAAGTCATTCCGTAATATCGGTGATGAGTGCGGTGAGTTTAAAGATTTTACAGGTGAATACAAGATTACAGAGACAGAAGGAAATGTAATCGTAACTCTTTATGCTGACTGTACAGAAAAAGAAGCGTTGATCAAGGTAACATTTGTAGACAACAGTGCAACATATAACTTACAGAGATATCAGTTAATGAATCAGTATGGTTACAGTGAAGAGCAGGCTGATGAAGCCCTTTCTTCACAGGGTATGTACCCATATAAGTCAACTGATGTTGAGATTGCAGCAAACATGACATTTGAAGATAAGATGAAGGCAGCCGGAACCAACACCCTGATCGGTATGGCAACTGTATTCGTTGTTCTTATCTTTATATCATTTATCATCTATCTGTTAAAATTTGTTCCCGGCTTCTTTGATAAAGAAGCAAAAGCAGCCAAGAAGGCAGCTAAAAAAGCAGAAGAAGCAGCTAAGGCAGAGCCTGTTGCTGAGACAAAGGAAGAAGATGCAGGATCTGCACCGGCAGGACAGATTGTTGACATCGTTAAAACAGAAACAGGTGAAAGCGTAATGAATGATTCTGAACTGGTTGCAGTTATCACAGCCGCAGTTGCTGCTGCATCAGCAGGACAGAATGCATATACAACGTATCCAAGCAAAGATAAGCTTGTGACACGTCCGATCAGACGTATTAAGAGATAATAATAGGAGGATATATCGATGAAGAATTATAGAATTACAGTAAATGGTACATCATATGATGTTTCAGTTGAAGAATTAGCAGGTGGCGTTGCCCCTGTAGCAGCACCAGTTGCAGCAGCTCCTGTAGCAGCACCGGCACCAGCGGCAGCACCGGCAGCTAAGTCAGTGGGCGCAGGTTCCATTAAGGTTGCTTCTCCGATGCCTGGCAAGATCCTTGATGTTAAGGCAAATGTTGGTGATGCAGTTAAGAAGGGACAGGTTATTCTGATCCTTGAAGCTATGAAGATGGAAAACGAAGTTGTTGCTCCGGAAGATGGTACAGTAGCAAGCATCGACGTTGCATCAGGTGCAACTGTTGAAGCAGGAGATACATTAGCAACTCTGAACTAATGCTGTACTTGTATAAATCTGATAGGAGGAACGACTAAATGAGTAGTATAGTTGACGTATTGTCAAATTTAGCAAATCAGACAGGTTTTGCAAGTCTTGACTGGAAAAATTACGTTATGATCCTTGTAGCGTTCGTTTTCATGTTCCTTGCAATTAAGTTTGGTTTTGAGCCACTTCTTCTGGTACCAATCTCATTTGGTATGTTACTTGTTAACATGTTTCCAGATATAATGGCAGAAGGCGGATTATTACATTACTTCTACATGTTGGATGAATGGAGTATTCTTCCTTCACTGATCTTCATGGGTGTAGGTGCCATGACAGATTTTGGCCCGTTGATCGCAAACCCTGCAAGCTTTCTTCTTGGAGCTGCAGCACAGTTCGGTATCTACGGCGCATATTTCCTTGCTTTCCTGATGGGATTCAATGGTAAGGAAGCAGCAGCTATTTCTATTATCGGTGGTGCAGATGGTCCTACATCTATCTTCCTTGCCGGTAAACTTGGAATGGGTGGAACATTACTTGGACCAATCGCAGTAGCAGCATATTCTTATATGTCACTGGTTCCGATCATCCAGCCACCTATTATGAAAGCACTTACAACAAAGAAAGAGCGTCTGGTCAGAATGCCACAGCTTCGTCCTGTAACCAAGCTGGAAAAGATTCTTTTCCCAATTATCGTTACAGTCGTAGTTGTTCTGATCCTTCCTACAACAGCACCACTGGTTGGTATGCTGATGTTAGGTAACCTGTTCCGTGAGTGTGGTGTTGTAAAACAGCTTACAGAGACAGCATCCAATGCTATGATGTATATCGTAGTTATCTTACTTGGTACATCTGTTGGTGCAAGTACAAGTGCAGAAGCTTTCTTAAAGATCAGTACTTTAAAGATCGTATTACTTGGTCTGATCGCATTTGCATTCGGTACAGCAGCCGGTGTATTATTTGGTAAGTTAATGTGTCTGGTAACAAAGGGTAAGGTTAATCCGCTGATCGGTTCAGCCGGTGTATCTGCCGTACCTATGGCAGCCAGAGTTTCTCAGAAGGTAGGTTCCCAGTATGATCCTACGAACTTCCTTCTGATGAATGCAATGGGACCAAATGTTGCAGGTGTTATCGGTACAGCAGTTGCAGCAGGAACATTCCTTGCAATCTTTAATGTACAGTAATGATCATAATCATATGAGAATATATTCAGGAGGTTCGAAATGGCAGAAAAGAAACCGGTTAAGATTACCGAAACTGTATTACGTGATGCGCATCAGTCACTGATCGCTACCCGTATGACAACAGAACAGATGCTTCCAATCATCGATAAGATGGATAAGGTTGGATATCATTCTGTTGAGTGCTGGGGTGGTGCTACATTCGATGCATGTCTCAGATTCCTTAAGGAAGATCCATGGGAGAGACTTAGAAAATTAAGAGATGGTTTTAAGAATACAAAGCTTCAGATGTTATTCAGAGGTCAGAACATTCTTGGTTACCGTCATTATGCAGATGATGTAGTTGAATATTTTGTTCAGAAGTCAATCGCAAACGGTATTGACATTATCAGAATTTTCGACTGCTTAAATGATATCAGAAACCTTGAAACTGCTGTTAAAGCATGTAACAAGGAAAAAGGTCATGCACAGGTTGCACTTTCCTATACATTAGGTGATGCTTATACACTTGATTACTGGAAAGATATGGCTAAGAGAATTGAGGATATGGGTGCAGATTCTATCTGTATCAAGGATATGGCAGGTCTTCTTGTTCCATATAAGGCAACAGAACTTGTTCAGGCATTAAAGGAAGGTTCTTCCCTTCCAATCCAGCTTCACACACACTATACATCAGGTGTAGCTTCCATGACATACATGAAGGCTGTTGAAGCAGGATGTGATATCATTGATACAGCAATTTCACCATTAGCACTTGGTACAAGCCAGCCTGCAACAGAAGTTATGGCTAAGACATTTGAAGGCACACCATATGATCCTGGATTTGATCAGAACCTTCTCGCTGAGATCGCTGATTACTTCAGACCATTAAGAGAAGAGTGGATTAAGTCCGGTCTTCTGAATCCAAAGGTTCTTGGTGTTAATGTTAAGACATTATTATATCAGGTACCAGGTGGTATGTTATCAAACCTTGTATCACAGTTAAAGGAAATGAACGCAGAAGACAAGTTTGAACAGGTTCTGGAAGAAGTTCCTAGAGTTCGTAAAGACTTCGGTGAACCACCTCTTGTTACACCATCCAGTCAGATCGTTGGTACTCAGGCTGTATTAAATGTTGTTACAGGCGAGAGATACAAGATGTGTACAAAGGAAGCAAAGGCACTTGTTGCTGGTGAGTATGGTCAGTCTGTAAAGCCGGTTGACCCAGAAGTTAGAAAGAAAGTAATCGGTGATCAGGAGCCTATCACATGTCGTCCTGCTGATCTTCTTGAAAATGAGCTTGGTAAGATCGAGAAAGAAATGATCCAGTACAAGGAACAGGATGAAGATGTATTAACATATGCATTGTTCCCACAGGTTGCTGTTGATTTCTTCAAGTTAAGAGAAGCAAAGAAGACAAAGGTTGATGCAACACTTGTAAACAAAGAGGATAAGGCATATCCGGTATAAGATTATAAAGTGTTATGTCGTTTGAAAAATGACATATGCAGGTATACTATGGGAAGAGCAGACTGGTGGTATCCGGTCTGTATCTTCCCATGTTTATATCATGAATTTTGTTATCTGTCAGATATAGCAGAGGCAGGGAATTGTTTTGAGTAGAGGTCTAGGAAAGTATCATGAATAAGAAGAAATATGTGAACCGGAATTATCTTACAACAACGAGAATTATAGCACTGGGCTTTCTGATTACAGTTATTGTAGGAACGATATTATTATCATTGCCGATTGCATCTGCAAACGGAACATGGACAGATCTTCTGACGGCTGCTTTTACATCGACGACATCCGTATGTGTGACAGGTCTGGTAGTCGTTGATACATTTTCCTATTGGAGTTTGTTTGGTAAAGGTGTGATATTAATTTTGATCCAGATCGGCGGACTCGGAATCGTTTCGATCATCACACTGTTTATGTTGTTATTAAGAATGAAGATAACCTTGAAAAGTACAATGCTGTTGCAGGATGCATTTAACCTGAACAGCAAGCAGGGACTTTTGAAGTTTACGATAAAAGTAATAAAAGGAACATTTCTGATCGAAGGGATCGGAGCACTTATTTACAGTTTTTATTATTGCAGAGAATACGGATTTTTAAAGGGAATCTGGTTTTCGGTATTTCATGCTGTTTCAGCATTTTGTAATGCCGGTATCGACATTATGGGTGCGGACAGTCTGATTTCATATCATTCCAATCTTTTGATGATGCTGAATACGTCGTTTCTGATCATTATGGGCGGAATCGGATTTATTGTATGGTGGGATACGGTTGAAGCGTTTCGAAGAATCCGTACAAAGAGATGCAGTATCCGGTCGGCATGGAATGGCGTTCATTTGCAGACGAAGATCGCGATTTTTATGACATTGTTGTTATTGATCGGCGGTACAATTGTTATCTATTTCCTTGAACGTTCCAATCCGGACACTCTTGGTAATTTATCCGAAAAAGACCGGATATTAAATGCTTTTTTTCAGTCGGTAACATTTCGTACGGCGGGATTTGCTGCAGTATCTCAGGTGGCACTTCGACCGGTGACAGCTTTCTTTGGAGTGCTTCTTATGATGATTGGCGGTTCTCCGGTTGGAACGGCAGGAGGAATGAAGACCGTAACCATCGCAGTTATTTTCTATACCTTTGCTGCCATGATCAGAAACCATGAGGATACAGAGGTTTTCAAGAGAAGCATTCCGGTATCCGTTGTAAAAAAAGCAGTTGCAATTGTATTCTTAAGTATGAGTACAATATTTATTATGACGATATTATTGCTGGCTACAAATGATGTGAATCTGCTGGATGCTCTGTATGAAGTGACAAGTGCCGTCTGCACAGTTGGCTTATCCAGAAATCTGACTCCTGTTTTGAACTCGGCAGGAAAGATCATTATTATAATCTGTATGTATATTGGACGAGTTGGACCGATATCTATGGTGGTAGCATTTAATACACAAAACGGAAAACATCGGCTTCTTCATTATCCGGAAGAAGATGTGATCGTTGGATAAGGAGGAAAGTATGAAAAAATCATTTGCGGTAGTAGGGCTTGGACGATTTGGAATGAATGTTGCCCTTACTTTGATGGAGTCCGGTGCGCAGGTTCTGGCAATCGACAGTGATCCTGAATGTGTGAAGCGGATCTCATCACGGGTTACATGTGCAGTGACGGTTAATGTATGTGAGACAGAGAGCCTGAAAGAAGCAGGACTTGAGAATATGGATGGTGTTGTAGTTGCAATGGGTGATAATCTGGAAGCCAGTGCAATGACGATTATAACAGCAAAAGAACTGGGCGTTCCATATATTCTTGCTAAATCGAATAACGATGAAGCAGCAAAGATCCTGTCCAAGATCGGAGCGGATAAAGTTATCTATCCGGAAAAGGATGCCGGAATCAATGTTGCAAGAAAGCTCTTATGCAGCAATTTTCTGGAATTCTTTGAGATTTCGGATAACGTCAATGTAGCAGAGATTTCGGTTCGACCGGAATGGGTCGGCAAGACATTAAAAGAACTTGATTTCAGAAGAAGTTATAATATGAATATCATTCTGGTAAAGGAAGACGAACGTTCGATTGAACATATCACCCCGGAGCTACAGTTAAAAGAAAGCTACAGACTGTTAGTGACTATATCGAATGAAGGTTTAAAGAGGATGATGCAATGAAAAAAATAATAGTAGTCGGTGGTGGTGCGGCCGGCATGATGGCTGCGATCACAGCTGCGGAAAATGGCTGCGAGGTTGTATTATTTGAAAAGAATGATCGCCTTGGAAAGAAGTTATTCATTACAGGTAAGGGGAGATGCAACCTGACAAATGCAGGGGATGCAGACCGCTTTTTTCAGTCGGTGACAACAAACAGTAAATTCATGTACAGTCCGTTTTATACCTTTGATAATCAGATGACGATTGATTTCTTTGAGAAACTTGGACTAAAGACAAAGGTAGAACGCGGAGATCGTGTATTTCCGGTCAGCGATCATTCATCTGACGTGATCGGAGTATTAAAAACGAAATTAAACCGAAATCAGGAGATTACAGTAGAACTACAGACGGAAGTTCAGAAGCTTATTATAGAAGATCAGGTAGTAAAAGGCGTACAGATCAAGACGGCACATGGAAAGAAAGATGTGTATGGAGATGCAGTCGTCATAACAACCGGCGGGATATCGTATCCGCTTACCGGATCAACCGGAGATGGTTACCGGTTTGCAGAGAGCGCCGGTCATGCGATCAAAGTGCCTTTACCATCACTTGTTCCATTTGAATTAAAGAATGAATTTTGCAAAGAACTTATGGGACTATCATTAAAAAATGTAGAGCTTGTGATAAAATGTGGTAAGAAGTGTCTGTTTGAAGAACAGGGAGAACTTTTGTTTACACATTTTGGCATCAGCGGCCCTCTGGTAATAAAGGCATCTGCATATCTTCATAAATATCTGGATAAAGATTTAAGTATGTATATCGATCTGAAGCCTGCAATGACGGAAGAAATGCTGGATGATCGTATCCTTCGGGATTTTAGTAAATATACAAATAAAGATTTTCATAATTCGCTTGGTGATCTGCTTCCTGTCAAACTGATCGATGTAGTTATAAAACGTTCAGAAATCGATCCATATAAGAAGGTGAATTCGATCACAAAGGAAGAACGGAAGAATTTAGTAACCGTACTCAAACATTTTACACTTTCGTTTCAGGGGCTTCGCGGCTTTGATGAGGCAATCATTACAAAAGGCGGTGTCAATGTAAAAGAGGTTGATCCTTCAACGATGCAATCGAAGCTTGCAGATCACCTGTATTTTGCAGGGGAGGTTCTGGATGTAGATGCACTGACGGGCGGATTTAATCTGCAGATCGCATGGTCGACCGGATATCTGGCAGGACTTGCATGCTCAGAAGAAAGTTAATAAAGTAAATAGATAAAAGGAGAGAAAAAATGAATATAGCAATTGATGGACCTGCAGGAGCAGGAAAAAGTACAATAGCAAAATTGGTAGCAGGAAAACTTGGATATATTTATGTAGATACCGGAGCAATGTATCGTGCAGTTGCACTTGCATTATTGAATGCAAAGATCGATGTAACGGATGTAGATGCAGTTGCTAATGAGATAACAGGGATTGAGATCACAATCTGTTATGAAGATCATGCACAGCAGGTATATCTGAATGGTGAGAATGTAACCGGAAGCCTCAGAAAAGAAGAAGTGGGTAACATGGCATCCAAATCATCTGCTATCCCATGTGTAAGAGAAAAACTGTTAGATCTTCAGAGAAAGCTTGCAAGAGAAAATGATGTTGTTATGGATGGTAGGGATATCGGTACAAACATTCTTCCAAATGCAGAAGTAAAGATCTATCTGACCGCTTCTTCTGCAGTTCGTGCAAAGAGAAGATACGATGAACTGATAGCAAAGGGTGAAACACCGGATATTGATAAGATCGAAGCTGATATTATTACAAGGGACAAACAGGATATGGAACGTCCAATCGCACCGTTAAAGCAGGCGGATGATGCTGTATATCTTGACAGCTCAGATCTTGGTATCGATGAGGTTGTAGCTAAGATCATCAGCATCGTAGAAAAATAAAACCGGAGTATGGACAAAATATGGAAATTATATTAGCAAAGTCGGCCGGATTCTGTTTTGGGGTACAACGTGCCGTTGATACAGCGTATAAAGAAGCCGGGAAACAGCATGTATATACCTATGGCCCGATCATTCATAATGAAGAAGTAATCGAGGATCTGAGAAAAAAGGGAGTATTGGTGATCGAAGATCTTGCAGAGCTTGATCAGCAGGAAGATGAAACGGTTATTATCCGGTCGCATGGAGTATCGAAAGATGTCATGGAACAGTTAGAAGCCAGACATGTCAATGTGGTAGATGCAACCTGTCCGTTTGTGAAAAAAATCCATACGATCGTACAGGATGAGAGCCAAAAAGGGAACCGCATAATCATTGTTGGAAATAAAGATCATCCGGAAGTTGAGGGTATAATTGGCTGGTGTGAGACGAAATCATATACAGTACAAAGCGTTTCAGAAGCGGAAAATTTGGTGAAAAATATAGAAAATGAGCCGGATTTTGAGCATATTAACTTCAGTTTAGTATCACAAACCACCTTTAATAAGAATAAATTTAAAGATATTGTTGATATTATTCGAAAAAAATTGTATAATGTGGTTGTTCATGAGACAATCTGTAATGCAACGGCAGTTCGACAGACGGAAGCAAGAGATATTGCAAAGACTGTAGATGCTATGATCATTATAGGTGGTCGAAACAGTTCTAATACTCAGAAGCTATATGATATTAGTAAACAAGAATGTGAGAATACTTACTATATACAGACACTCGTTGATTTGGATTTGACTACTTTTGAATCCGTTAGTAGGGTAGGTATTACTGCGGGGGCATCTACCCCAAATTATATTATTAAGGAGGTTCATAGTAGCATGGCAGAGTTAAGTTTTGAACAGATGTTAGAAAATGATGAAAGCAAGGCGTCAATCAGACAGGGAGAGATTATCGACGGTACAATTATCGGTGTTAAGCCGGATGAGATTGTAGTTGATATTAAGTATAAGTCAGACGGTATCATTACCAGAAATGAATATACAAACACTCCAAACGTCGATTTAACAGAGTTGGTAAAAGTTGGGGATCCAATCACTGTTAAGGTTATCAAGACAAATGATGGTGAAGGACAGGTAGCTCTTTCATACAAGAGAGTTGCAGCAGAGAAAGTAAACGAGAAGTTAGAAGAAGCATTTAACAATGGTGACATTCTTACAGGTAAGGTTGTTCAGGTTGTAAATGGCGGCTTAAATGTTCTTTACGAAGAGACAAGAATCTTCATTCCAGCAAGTCTTGTATCTGACTTATATGAAAAGAACCTTGATAAGTACTTAGACCAGGATATTGAATTCCAGCTTACAGAGTTCAATCCTAAGAAGAGAAGAATCATTGGTAACAGAAAGAAACTGATTGTTGAGAGAAAAGCTGCAGCTGCAAAAGAATTATTCGAAAAGATTGAAGTTGGCATGACAGTAGAAGGTACAGTAAAGAATGTAACAGATTTCGGTGCATTCATTGACCTCGGTGGTGCTGATGGACTTCTTCATATTTCAGAGATGTCATGGGGCAGAGTAGAAAGCCCTAAGAAGATGTTCAAGGTTGGTGATACTGTTAAGGCATTCATCAAGGACATCAATGGTGATAAGATCGCATTAAGCTTAAAGTTTGATGAGACAAACCCATGGTTAAATGCAGAAGAGAAATATGCTGTTGGAACAGTTGTAACAGGTAAAGTTGCACGTATGACTGACTTTGGTGCATTCGTTGAATTAGAGCCAGGCGTTGATGCATTACTGCATGTTTCACAGATTTCATACGATCACGTTGCAAAGCCAGAAGATGTATATAAGATTGGTGATGAGATTGAAGCTAAGGTTGTTGACTTCAAGCCGGAAGAGAAGAAGATCAGCCTGAGCGTAAAGGCATTACTTCCAGTTCCGGAAGAGACAGAAGAAGTTGTTGAAGCTCCAGTAGAAGAATAATCAAAGATTGTTTTTTATAAAATGTAAAATACCCACTGATGAATATTCATCAGTGGGTATTTATTGTTTTATGTATGTTCCAGTTTGATCTGTACCCCTGCTCTTATTCCGCAATCTTGAAACTTTCGCTTTTGCAACATGTTCCAGAACTATTTGATCTGCTTTAAGATATTGAGAAGATATTCTTTTAACTGTATCCTGTCATTGATGAAAGTATCGTTCAGTTCAATATATCCATCTTTGTCAGTATGTTCATATTTGAATATGTGTGACTGCTTGAACTTGTTCTGGCGGATAAACGAACTTGTTTTTGTAGTGTATGCCGTTTCTGGGCGGGCTTTTTCTTTATAAGCACTTTCGACATAACAGGCAACATCCTTGTGGATAGCAGTCTGTTCTAATGGCAGATAGAAATAATTTTTATAATCCTTATAAAAATATTTCAGTGTATCATGGATAACTGGAATATCGATCGTCACGACTTCATCTATGCCTGATATATGTATATCATTACAGTTGGTATCAAATGAAATCGCAAGCCTTCCTGTCTGTATACAGATCGTAAACTGTGTATCGGTACAGGTAGTTTTCGATATAGAAAAATTGCCTTCAAAGAAGGAAGTAAGTGTAAGGGAACCGGACACATAGAAAAGTCCATAGATGTCATCCTTATTATGAGATAAAAGCATATCCTGTAATTGTGTATCTTTTGTACCTAAATAGTCCTGGTAGCTATCGATCAGAAGACCGCCGGAGTGAAATTCATCCCGTTCCATTCCCATAACAGATTCCAGAGCAGACTGTTTCATTGAATCCATCTGAAGCAGCTTTTTATATTTCCTTATTTTCCGATAGACATCGATACTGGTAATTGAATCGAAGGATATCTCCTGACGGAACTGTCGGTATTTTTCCTTTATATATGGCAGATCGAAGGTGTCGCCATTGTATGTAACGAGATATTTGTAATCAGCCAATATATCCTTAAATGCAGCGAGCATCTTTGGCTCGGAACAACCGTCATCATTGAATAATAAGGTAATACGAAACTGTTCGTCGTTTAGAATCGTTCCATATCCGATCAGATAAAGATCTGACCGGGCAGCGCTTAATCCGGTTGTTTCAATATCAAAGAAGAGATATTGATCCGGCGTTTCTTTCATCCAGTTCAGATTAACTGAAGAAAGTGGCATCGTATAGTCGTATTGAATCATAGTATGTAACCTCAAATGTAAAAAAATCGAATAATCTCATGATATGCCCCTGCGATCAAAAAATCAATCAGATATTTCCATAATGAGAAAACTGTGTTATACTTGGCATAGTAAAATTTGGAGACATATTATTATGATAGCATACATTTCAGGAGCACTTGTCAGTGCAGGAGAGAATTATATAGTGATCGATAACCACGGTATGGGATATCGGATCTTCGTATCTGGTAAGTTTCTTGAGCATATTCCAGCATATGGAACGCAGATCAAAATATACACACACATGTATATAAGAGAAGATGAATTGACATTGTATGGGTTTCATTCAGAAGAGGAATTATCTGTATTCCGTATCTTGATCGGAATCAGCGGGGTAGGACCGAAAGTCGCTATGGCAATCCTTACAGCTCTTACGATCCAGGAGCTTCAGCTCGCGGTGATCTCAGAGGATGCGAAGACGATATCAAAAGCAAATGGTGTCGGCGCCAAGGGTGCATCAAGGATCATATTGGAATTAAAAGATAAGTTAAAGATGGAAGATATGATGGATGCAGCCTATGAGCAGTCGATCGTACAGGATACACAAGATTTAAATGCAGCAAGAGATGCGATTCTTGCACTTGTAAATCTGGGCTATTCGAATTCCGAAGCAGCACTTGCCGTAAAAAAGATTGGGGATACCAGTCAGATGGATATAGAATCGATATTAAAGGCAGCATTGAAGAAATTAATATAAAAACAGATACAGGTGGACACAGTGGGTAGAATTATTTCAACAGAAGCAGATATAGAAGAATTAAATAGTGAATATAGTTTGAGACCAAAGTATCTGGATGAATATATTGGACAGAATAAAGTAAAAGAGAATCTGAAGATTTTTATTGAGGCGGCAAAGAGGAGAAATGAACCGTTAGATCATTTACTCTTATATGGTCCGCCTGGCCTTGGTAAAACGACATTAGCATCCATAGTTGCAAATGAGATGGGGGTTAATATCAAGATCACATCAGGACCGGCAATCGAGAAGCCGGGCGAACTGGCAGCTATTTTAAATAATCTGTCAGAGAATGATATATTATTTATTGATGAGATTCACAGATTAAACAGTCAGGTAGAGGAAGTCTTATATCCTGCAATGGAAGATTTTGCGATTGATGTCGTGATCGGAAAAGGAGCAGGAGCAAGGTCAATCCGTCTGGATCTTCCGAAATTCACATTGATCGGAGCAACGACAAGAGCCGGTATGCTGACAGCACCGCTTCGTGACCGATTTGGCATGGTTGATCGGCTGGAATTCTATTCACCGGAGGAATTGAAGCAGATCGTAATACGGTCCGGGGATGTATTGGGTGTAGAGACCGATGATGCGGGCGCACTTGAAATTGCAAAACGATCCAGAGGAACACCGAGACTTGCCAATCGTCTGTTAAAGAGATGCCGGGATTTTGCACAGGTATGCCACAATGGCTGTATCGATTATGAGGTTGCAAAGACAGCACTGGATAAGCTTGAGGTTGACTCCATGGGACTTGATAATACAGACCGGAACATATTAATGACAATGATAGAGAAGTTTGGTGGAGGTCCGGTGGGACTGGATACTCTGGCTGCTGCCATTGGGGAAGATTCCGGCACGATTGAAGATGTATATGAGCCATATCTGATCAAAAATGGTTTTATCAACCGGACACCGAGAGGACGGGTTGTAACAGAACGGTGTTATAAGCATTTCGGACTGGATGCATTTATCGAATAGGTTATTTTGGCCCATACAATAAATGAATTACGGGAAAATAATACCTGTATGGTACAGGTAAAAAATATATATGAAAGAAATAAAATGAAATATAAAGGAGGAGAGTCATGTCACAAAAAAATGATATCCCGGTGGTTATTAACAATAAAGTGTATACATTGAGCGGATTTGAAAGTGAAGAATATCTCCAGAATGTAGCTTCTTATATCAATGGTAAGATCCAGGAATGTCAGTCTTCCGAAAGTTACCGCCGTTTTAATGCAGAATATCAGAGTGTATTACTTGCACTTAATATCGCAGATGATTACTTCAAAGCGAAGCTTCAGGTAAATCAGATGCTGACGGAGGATGACGATAAGGACAAACAGATTTATGACCTCAGACATGAAGTGATCGAGACACAGATCAAATATGAATCTGCACAGAAAATGATTGATGAATATAAAGAAAAAGTCAATGCTCTGCAGAGAGAAATAATAAAGTTGGAAGCAGAAAATAATGTTAAATAGACCTGAGATTTTAGCTCCGGCAGGCTCTATGGATGCGCTGAAAGCTGCGGTAAGTGCAGGCGCTGATGCATGCTATGCCGGAGGCGATATGTTCAGCGCCCGTGCATTTGCCGGAAACTTTGATACAACAGAATTACTGGAAGCAATTGATTACTGCCATATTCATAATGTGAAGTTATATATGGCAGTTAATACTTTGCTCAAAAATAGTGAAATGAAGAAACTGATTCCTTACCTTGAGCCTTTTTACAGGGAAGGTGTAGATGGGATTATTGTACAGGATGTCGGTGTTATAAGAAGTCTTTCACAGGCATATCCGGATCTGCCATTACATGGAAGTACACAGATGAGTGTATGCAGTACCTATGGGGCAGAATTTCTTAAAAATCTTGGGTTGACAAGATTTGTTCCTGCCAGGGAATTATCCTTAAAAGAAATAAAATCAATTAAAGAAGCAGTTGATATTGAGATTGAAACATTTGTGCATGGTGCGATGTGCTTCTGCTATTCAGGAAAATGTCTGATGAGCAGCTTTGCAGGCGGAAGAAGCGGCAATCGTGGACGCTGTGCGCAACCATGCAGAAAGGCATATAACAGCAGAAAGTTTAATCATGAATATGCCCTCAGCATGAAGGATATGTGTACACTTGCGGATTTACCACAGTTAATCGAGGCTGGGATTGATTCCTTTAAGATCGAAGGAAGAATGAAGAAGCCGGAGTATGTAACTGCGGCAGTTCATGCATATTCTGAGATTACAGATGAATACATAAACGGTCATGTGAATGAGAAACGGATCAAATATCATACAGACCGGCTGATGGATATCTATAACCGCGGTGGTTTTTCTTCCGGCTATTATTATATGAAGAACGGTAAGGAAATGCTTGCAAACAAGCGTCCGAATCATACCGGTACATTGATTGGTAAAGTGGAAGCTGTGGAAGCACCCCATGTATACATCCGTCTGGAACGTGGAATTCAGGCAAAGGATGTTCTGGAGATCCGTACCGGAACAGAACAGAATATTGAACTGACTTCGAATATAACCGCACAGGCCGGACAGAAGATCCGACTGAATGCGAATAATCTTCGGCAGATCCGAAAAGATATGCAGGTCTATCGGACAAGAAATAATGCGCTTATTGATGATATTAACGTAAGGTTTATACAGAAGGAAAAACAGACGGATATCTATGGAAAGGTGACTGCAAAGATTGGAAAGCCGATCATGCTGGAGTTGTTTTCAGATGTGGATGATATCTCGGTAAAGGTAAGCGGAGAATGCGTGTCACAGGCTGCAAAACGTCCGGTTGAGGTGACGCAGATCATAGATAAGCTGTCAAAGACCGGTGGAACAGGATTTAACTTCTATCTGGAAGCGGAGTGCGATGAGAATATATTTATTTCTCTTGGAAGTCTGAATGTATTAAGACGGGAAGCCGTCTGCCAGTTGGAACAGGCATTGATCGGACGATATAAACGGACGATACCGGATGATAAGAAGTTGCTGGCGGAGGAAACTATTTATGATCAGAAACAGACAGATACCAGAGATGCTATGGAATGCGGTTGCTATGTATCTGTAAAAACAATAGAACAATTTCGAATTGTTAATAATTATAAATTGGTACAACATGTTATAATTGATCATAATATCGTGCATGAAGCAGAAATCGGAAAAATGAGAGAAGATAAAAAGATCTATGTTTCCTTTCCGGATATCCTGCGTGAGAATAAGAAACAAGGAATAAAAGATCTGTATTTTCTGTCTGGAATGTTTGAGGGTATCTATATTAAGAATATAGATGAGATTGGTTTTCTGAAGAAGCAGGGATATAAGGGAATGGTATTGCTTGATCCATTCTTATATGCATATAATGATGAAGCTGTTTTATTCTATAAGGAGCTGTTTCCACAGGTAATGCTGATCGGTTCTGTGGAACTGACACATCAGGAATGGAGCGGTCTCTGTGAAACAGATATTGAAAGATTATATGGATATCAGCCGGTTATGATCACAGCCCAGTGCTTTGTCAATAACTATCTGGACGGATGTGGTTATAATAAACGAGAACGTTTCTCGTTCCGGGATGAAAAGGGCAATCGCTTTTATAGTGTGAATAACTGCCGGGATTGTTATTCTGTTATATATAATGGGGTTCCGACAAACAATATCAAACAGTTGACAAATAACAGAAATACTGATATAACCAATGAATATTTGATTGATTTTACCATCGAAAACGAAGATCAGACGAAGAATGTGATGGAGCTTCTCATGAAGTTCCATGCCGGAGATATGGATGAAGAATTCGATGAGATGGATTATACAAGAGGACATTATATAAAGGGTATTGAATAATGGCAACTATTATTACAGAGATATCAAAATACTTAATCATATTTTTTATGGTTCTGTATACAATTAAATGTTTTACGGTGCTGAAACCGGTGCGGGAAGATAAAAAGAATCATGCATTAAATGTGCAGATCGTCTATGTGTTTATTATACATTTTTTATGTTATCTGACACTTTTTTTAAAATATAAAACGATCAGTATCGTGATCTTTTATCTGCTGCAGATGATCGTTTCTATTGTATATATGGTATCGTATCATGGAATATACAAGAAATCTTCCAGATTGATCACAAATAATATGTCATTTTTGCTGTTGATCGGATATGTCATGCTGACCAGACTGGATTTTGATCTGGCAAAAAAACAGTTTGCATTTGCAACGATCACACTGGTGATCACGGCATTTATTCCGCTTGTGATCATGAAATGCAAAAATCTGAAAAACTGGGATATTTTCTATGCAATCCTTGGAATCGGTTTTCTAATTACAGTCTTTGTTCCATTTCTTGGAGTATCCAAATACGGCTCTACAAACTGGATCCAGATTGGATCGATTTCCCTGCAGCCGATGGAATTTGTAAAGATTATATTTGTATTCTTTCTGGCAAGCGCTTTAAACAAAGCAAAGGGATTTAAAGATTACATTAAAGTTACACTTGTTTCCGGTATCTTTATGCTGATCCTGGTAGCAGAAAAGGATCTGGGTGGTGCAGCAATCTTTATGATGATCTTTATCATGATGATCTATCTGGCAACACAGAAGACAATGATCCTGATCGGTGGTCTGGGTGGTGCAGCAGTCATTGCAACGGTTGGATATTCGCTGTTAAAAGACAAATTCAGTCATGTAACAACCCGAATCAACGCGTGGTTAGATCCATTTTCCTATATTAATGACGCCGGATATCAGATTTGCCAGTCACTATTTGCGATCGGATCGGGCGGGATGGAAGGAAGAGGTCTGGGTAAAGGGCTTCCAACAGCAGTTCCGGTAGCGTCCAGTGATTTTATCTTTTCTGCGATCTGTGAGGAACTGGGTGTTGTGTTTGCGCTGTGTCTGATCCTGATGTATATCAGTTGTTTTATATATTTTATAAATATATCCATGAAGATTCGTAACTCATTTTATAAGAATGTTGCATTTGGATTCACGATCTGTTTTATATTCCAGACATTTTTGAATATTGGCGGTGTAACAAAGTTTATCCCGTCTACCGGTGTGACACTTCCGCTTGTCAGTTATGGTGTAAGTTCAGTTGTGAGCACATTATTCCTGTTTGGAATCATTCAGGGAATCTGTGTACTTGAAAATAATGGAGTTGGTGGTAATGAAGAGCAAACGGTCTACAAACAAAGCAATCATGAAGAAGTATTCTCAGGGGAGTAGAGAAGCACAGGAAAAACAGAAAAATGACAAAAAGAATGTTCCTGTTCTTGTGATCACATATTTTGTTATATTTATTTTTATCGGCATGATGGTGCATCTTGTTAAATATGTTGTTGTCGATGCAGATTCAGATATTGCAAATTCATACAACAAAAGACAGAATCTGTATGCAGAAACAGTAATAAAAGGTCAGATCATTTCAGATGACGGAGTTGTTCTGGCGGAGACAAAAACGGATGATGATGGAAACGAAACCAGAGTTTACCCATACAGCAATATGTTTGCACATGCAGTTGGTTATGATAGCAATGGACAGGCAGGTCTGGAAATGGTTTCCAATTATTATCTGCTGACATCTAACCAGAATATTTTATATCGTATTTATCATGCATTATCTGATAAGAAGGATATGGGAAATAATGTTATAACAACACTGGATTATGATCTGCAGAGTACAGCATATAATGCACTTGGTGATAATGATGGTGCGGTCGTAGCGATCGAGCCATCAACTGGAAAGATCAAAGCAATGGTTTCAAAGCCGGATTTTGATCCGAACCAGATCTCCTCTGTTATAGAAGAAACAGCAAATTCGGACAGCTCCTGTCTACTAAACCGTGCAACCCAGGGAATGTATCCGCCGGGATCGACATTTAAGATCCTTACAACACTGGAATATATAAGAGAAAATCCCAACTATAAGTCATATTCCTATGAATGTGAGGGGGATGGCATATTTAACAGTGTATCCATTCACTGCTATAATCATAAGGTGCACGGAACCGTTAGCCTGGAGGATTCTCTGGCGTATTCCTGTAATACATCCTTTTCCAATATCGGAACGAAACTTGATATGGATGCATTAAATAAATTGTGCGGAGACTTTCTGTATAATAAAGAATTGCCGTATGATGGCTACTATAAGAAATCCAGTTATACCATGACATCAAAAACAGATAAGTCCCTGATTCCACAGACAGTAATCGGACAGGGAGAGACACTGATCACGCCGCTTCATAATGCGATGGTCATGTGTGCAATCGCAAATGGTGGGGTTCTTATGAAGCCATATATGATGGATCGTATTGAGAACTGTGACGGAAGCGTTGTAAAAAAATTCTCCAAGGATTCTTATGGCAGGATTATATCCTCAGCAGAAGCACAGACATTGACAGAGCTTATGATGTCGGTAACGGAATATGGTACAGCGTCCGATTATTTTTCAGGAGCTGAGTATACAGTAGCAGGTAAGACGGGAACTGCAGAGTTTAATGAGAACAAGGATTCCCACTCCTGGTTTATAGGTTTCTCCAATGTCAATAATCCGGATCTGGTGGTCTGCGTTCTGATAGAAAATGCAAGCAATACCGGAGCATCTGCAACATCAATCGCCAGAAAGATATTTGATGCATATTATAATTAATCAGCTTGAAATAATGCAGTAATACTGATATACTTATAACCAATTAAGGACTGGCAGGGTAAGCCGGTTCAGAGTTTTATTCGTAGTCGAATGTGAGTAGAACTTGAAGCATTTACAACACCGAAAAGACAGGAGGAACTGCTGTGATCGAAGCAACAAGCTGTGGAGGTGTGGTAATCTTCAGAGGAAAAGTATTATTACTGTACAAAAACTACAAAAACAAATATGAAGGATGGGTTCTCCCGAAGGGTACAGTTGAGAAAGGTGAAGAGCATAATCAGACTGCACTTAGAGAAGTAAAAGAGGAGACAGGTGTTAGCGCATCTATTATTAAGTATGTAGGAAAAAGCAATTATACATTTAATACTGCTTTTGATGTGGTAAACAAGGATGTACACTGGTATTTGATGATGGCGGACAGCTATTACAGCAAACCGCAGCGTGAAGAATATTTTGTGGATTCCGGTTACTACAAGTATCATGAAGCCTACCACCTTCTGAAGTTTCCGAACGAAAAGGATATTCTGGAACAGGCATATGCAGAGTATGTAGAATTGAAACGGAATAATCTTTGGGGAAGCAGAAAGTATTTTTAAGGTTCAAAATCTGACTGTTTATTATGAATGGTCAGATTTTTTGCTTTCAGGATAATGAATGACAAGCGTACGGAAATAACACAAAAATGAAAAAGTGATCAAGAAAGGATGCTGGTTCGGATGAACGGATTAACAGACAGGAAAGAAACAGATAACAGAGAAATGGCAACGCAAAACAATGACCATGAGAATTCATCACAGAGTGGAAGAAAAAAGAATGGAATATTGTTAAATCTTATACTTGCAGTATGTGTACTTGTTTTTCTTGGCTGTGGCTGCTATCTAGGTGTTTATTTTTTTACCAGCAGACAGGCAGAGTCAGCGTTTGCAGAGATCAAACTGGAAGTGGAGCAGGACAATTGTACGGAAGAAACCGGAAAACCGGTTTATACAACAGTACAGGAAAAAAAGGTTTATAAAAAGTACGCATCTGTATATGAGGAGAATACAGACTTTGTTGGATGGCTGTATATATATGGAACAAGAATCGATTATCCGGTCATGTATACGCCAGAGAATGAAGAATATTATATCCATCGGAATTTTCAGGGGGGTTACAGTGCTGCTGGTACGTTATTTGTAGCAGCAAACTGTTCTCCGACAGGGAAGGTATCTGACAATGTCATTATATACGGACATAATATGAAAGCAGGGACGATGTTTCATGATCTGTTAAAATATGAAGATGAAGATTTCTATAAAGAACATCAGACGATCATATTTGATACTTTAGATGGACCGGGTACATATATAGTGATCGCAGCCTTTTATACAAAAGCCTATCCGGAAGGGGATACAGAGCATTATAATATATATGACTTTGCAGATGCGGGATCAAAGGAGAAATTTGATGATTATGTCAGCCGGGTAAAAGCAAATACACCATATACGATCGAAGAAACGGCATCCTATGGGGACAAGCTGCTGACCTTATCCACCTGTGCGTATCATACAGAAGATGGACGGTTTGTTGTGGTTGCAAAGAAGATCGGCAACAACAGCCGGCTGCAGTAAAAGAGTCTGTATTTGGGTGTGCATCAAGTGGGCAAATATTGGGCAAAAAAGTTGAAATGCCTGCATTTTGAGTAATAAAAAAAGCCACAAAATGGCTTAAAACTTAGATTTTTTATTAAGCAAAATACAAAGAGTGCCGGCAGCGGGACTTGAACCCGCACGATGTTGCCACCAACAGATTTTGAGTCTGCCTCGTCTGCCAATTCCGACATGCCGGCGTCTGTGAACCTTTGTAATAGTAACACATGGCTACAACAGTGTCAATGATTATTTCCTGAAATGAGGTGCGAAACAATGATGAAACGTAGTGTTAAACAACAACTGAATGCAAAGCTGAATGAGATGAATATGAATCTTGCAAACAATTATAAGGATCTCGCACATGATGCCTTAAAGGAGCTGGATCAGATGGTGGAAGATCTGAAACAATCCGGAGATCTAAAGGAAAAGGATTACCAGAAAATGCGCCAGATGGTTGACGGATATAAGGTAAAACTTTCCGATTATCATCATTAAAGGCTGATCAGCTCATTTTAATTATTTCTTTTTTTAGTTTCTTTATGATCTTTTTTTCAAGACGAGAGATATAAGACTGGCTGATTCCTAACAGGTCAGCCACTTCTTTCTGGGTGCGTTCTACACCGTTAATCGTGTTGATCCCGTACCGCAATTCAATAATGGTACGTTCCCGTTCTGTCAGGTGAGAGACTGCTGCCGTTAACAGGGAATGATCCATTTCTGTTTCCATATTCTTGTAAACCGTATCTTCCTCGGTTCCAAGAATGTCAGATAATAATAATTCATTTCCATCCCAGTCAACATTCAATGGTTCATCAATCGAAATCTCCATGCGGAGTTTGCTGTTCCTGCGGAGATACATAAGGATTTCATTTTCGATGCATCTAGATGCATAGGTTGCCAGCTTGATGTTTTTGTCGCATTTAAAGGTATTGATTGCTTTGATCAGTCCAATCGTACCGATTGAGATCAAATCTTCTACGCCAATTCCGGTGTTGTCAAATTTCTTTGCAATATAAACAACCAGACGAAGATTCCGTTCAATCAGTATTTTTTTAATCTCCTGATCGTCGCCGTTCCCAAGTCCGGCTACCATGGCACTTTCTTCATATGGTTCTAATGGGGCAGGAAGAATATCACACCCGCCTATGTAATGGACATCTCTGGAGGATGAAGGAAATAAGGTCATAATATTGGATACCATTGAAAATTTAAAATCTCGATTTGCGAATGTGTTTATCATAGTTTCTTACCTTTCTCATATATACTGAATTTAATAAAATACATTTCTTCATATGACTGATCTGTAATGTATGTCTGCTGATCCCGATCAGTGGCCGGTTGCAGATTATATGATTATTAATAAAGAAAAAGTCACAGTCAAATGCCAGCATCAGATCCGATTCCGAACTGATCGTTCGGTAGGGGATCAGGTGGATGCCCTCCGGCATATAGATGGAGGACTTTCGATCAAATGGCTGGATCCCATTTGTATAATCGTATACAAGCGAATGAAGCTGCAGGGGCAACAGGTCATACATGATTTCCGGTGAGGCGATGACCACATGTTTGCCGGTTGAAATATCTTTCAGCGTATTGCCGGTATCCAGATAGCCGGTTGCCTGTACAACATTCTGTTTTCTGCCAATAAACAAATTTGAAAAATAATTCATATGTTTTTCTTTCAATTGATTTGCAAATGCAATTATATATAGATGCGGTGAAATAATACGTCGGATTAAGGAATTTGAAACCAAGGAATACCGACGTAATATGACAAATGTGGATAAACAGGGGATAAAATCCCTGTTTTTTAGACTGAAAATCCTATTTTTGTGTATAAATCTGTTGATAATGTGGAAAAGTTCCAACTTTACTTACAGTTTTCGATATTTTCAAACAATTAACAACATTTGATGAAATCATAAGAATATTCTAAATATCAATAAAAAATCATATGATTAAGAGATAAAAATAATACATAAAAAGCGGGATAGTAAGGGAAAATGGAAAATAATATTGATACGCAATTGGAACTTGCACTGGAGACCATGCAGTCATATGAGGACAGCGAATCGGAGCTGTATGTTGGATACAATGCAAAAGATCGGAGCTGGCAGCTTCTGATCCGTTATAATGATGATATTACAGATTTGGTGGATCGATATCTGACACGGATCTATTATCTGCTGGCTGGATATGCAATTATAGAAATACAGGAAGTGTATATCAATGCATTTGCAGCAGATCCCAGAATCCTGTATGTGGATAAACCAAAGAGTGTAGATCAGCAGGTATCCTATGCGCAGTATGCCTCCTGCCTGTCCGGAACCTTCATTAATAACTACGGACTGGATGGAAGCGGAACCCTTCTTGCAGTTATAGATTCTGGTATTGATTACCGGCATAATGAATTTATCCGTGACGGAAAAAGCAGGATTCTGGAATTATGGGATCAGCAGGCAGAATATCAGAAGGAATATGTGAATCCATACGAACTTGGACGCATTTATACAAATGAAGAACTGAATGCAATACTAGATGGAAACTACACAGAAAGTCTTCCGTCAGAGGATCGCTCCGGTCATGGTACGCAGGTGACTGCCATAGCAGCAGGAACCAATATCGGTGTAGCTCCACAGACGGAGCTTCTGATCATTAAAGTAGGAAGTGATACGGCATCCAGACTTCCGACTACACTGGGAATGATCCTTGGAATTGATTATGCACTGCGAAAGGGAATAGAACGTAATCAACCGATATCTGTAAATCTTAGTTATGGTAATAATTATGGTTCTCATAAGGGTGATTCGTTGATGGAAAATTATATCAATGACGTTTCAAGGCTTGCGGTGTGTTCCATATCTACCGGAACCGGAAATGATGCGATTAACCGGAGACATCAGCGGGTAATCCTTGGAAATACTTCCTACCGTATGATCGATCTGCTGGTCAGTGATTATGTGACATCCTTTAATCTGCAATTATGGAAAAATTATAACGACCGGTTTGATGTTATGATCATTACACCAAATGGTGATATCGTTCTGACTTTGAGTGAATCGCAGAATATTGGAACCGGAACTTATCGGAATACATTTGTCAAAGGAATCTATGGAACGCCGAATCCATATAACCGGAATCAGGAGATATTTATCTCATTTCAGGGGCGGGATAATTATATTGATAAAGGACAATGGAAGGTTTTGATCCATCCGAAGCAAATCGTCAGTGGGGTAGTAGATGCTTATCTGCCAATCCGTGCAAGTTTGACCGGAAATGTTGAGTTCTTAAATCCAACAGAATTTGGAACATTAACGATTCCTTCTACGGCGGAAGGACTGATCACAGTAGCGGCCTATGATCAGAATGTCGATGATTTTGCATATTTTTCCGGACGGGGTTATACAGCAAATGATCAGATTAAACCGGATCTTGCTGCACCCGGTGTGGATATTTATACTGCATATCCGGGAAATGATTATTCCTTTGCGTCGGGAACATCTATGGCGGTACCATTTGTATCCGGTTCTGCATGTCTGCTGATGCAATGGGGAATTGTGAATGAAAATGACCCATTTCTATATGGAGAAAAACTGAAAGCTTCGTTGATCCGGGGAGCGAAAAGGATAAAATCAGCGAGAACGTATCCCAATATCTATGTCGGTTGGGGAACTTTATGTGTAGAAAATTCTATCCGATAGAAAAAAGAGCCAGTCACTAGAAGATCTAGTGATTGGCTCCACTTAATACATGATCTTTAATTGCTTTAAAACTTTCTTTACTGATCACATGCTCGATCTTGCAAGCATCGGCAGATGCGATATCGGGATCAACACCAAGCTGTATAAGCCAAGCGGAGAGAAACTCATGTCGTTCATATATCATCTCAGCAATTTCTTTTCCTGAATCGGTGAGTGAAATAAACCCTGCATCACTCATTGTTATGTAGTTATTCTCACGAAGATTCTTCATAGCAACACTGATGCTTGATTTCTTATAACCAAGTTCGTTTGAGATATCAACTGAACGGACAACAGGAAGCTTCTTGCTTAATACCAATATCGTTTCCAGATAGTTTTCAACTGATTCATTCGTTGTTAACATAGCTTTACCCCATTAAAAAATTATTTACAGAAAATTATATCACAAACCGGAATAAGGTTCAAATGAAAGAAGGATAAAACTAATGACATCCGTGACAATTGTTACAGTTTCCTCCGCACTGAACAGATTTTCCGGACTTTTTATCTTTTATCATTGAACGGATCGCAAGTACGCACACAATTATAATAATGGCAGCAACAATAATAGTACCAATATATTTTTCCATAATAATCCAACCTTTCATTTTATAATCGTAATTAGTTTAAACTAACTATTTAAAAATGTCAAGTATAATAAATAAATTTGCATTTTAAGAATATAGCTTTGTTATATACGACTAAGATACGTTACAAGCTTCTAAATGATGTTATATTTTTCTAAAAAACGTTATTGACTTCTAATGACGGTTAGTATATACTAACGATGAAATTTGAAACAGCATATTGCTTAATGATAAATTTATACGATTATGAAAGAAGATGGAATATGATGCCTTTAACTTTTATGAATATTGGAGAAACAAAGACCATTACCAAAGTTGGTGGAAAAAATGAAACAAGACAGTTTCTTGAGAAGCTTGGTTTTGTCGTGGGTGGAGAAGTAACAGTTGTTTCAGAGATAAACGGTAACATGATCGTAAATGTAAAAGAATCCAGAGTTGCCATCGGAAAAGATATGGCAGCCAAAATTATGGTATAAGGATACCGAAAAAACAGAAATATAAGTATTTGCACATTGGTAGCTGCCGGTGCAATTGTTTATATACACAATGTATAAGAAGAAAAGCCATCACAGAATCCGGTCTGAATATGTGGAGACTTTCTTATATATAAAGAAAAAAGAAGGAGCAAAATGGTATGAAGACATTAAGAGAGGTTGCCGTCGGTCAGACAGTTAAGGTAACAAAACTTGTTGGCGAAGGACCTGTAAAGAGACGTATCATGGATATGGGAATCACGAAAGGTGTAGAAATCTATGTCAGAAAAGTTGCACCGCTTGGTGATCCGGTTGAAGTAACAGTACGCGGTTATGAGCTTTCTTTAAGAAAAGCAGATGCCGAAATGATCGTTGTTGAATAAATGTGTGGATCGTACCGATCCTACATACAACGAAGCAGATGATTTACTTATTTGATGAATCATAGAAAATGACAGACAAAAAGGAAGGAGCATAAAAATGTCAGTTAAAATAGCGTTGGCAGGTAATCCAAACAGTGGAAAGACAACATTATTTAACGCACTTACAGGTTCAAACCAGTATGTAGGTAACTGGCCTGGTGTAACAGTAGAGAAAAAAGAAGGAAAATTAAAGGGTCACAAAGATATTATCATCACTGACCTTCCCGGTATTTATTCACTTTCTCCATATACATTAGAGGAAGTTGTTGCCAGAAATTATCTGATCAAGGAATATCCGGATGCGATCATCAATATTATTGATGGTACGAACATCGAAAGAAATCTGTACTTATCAACACAGTTGATCGAGTTGGGAATCCCGGTTATCATGGCAGTTAACATGATGGATCTTGTAAAGAAGAATGGTGACAAGATCGATATCAAGAACCTGAGCAATGCACTTGGATGCGAGGTTGTAGAGATCTCGGCATTAAAGGGTACTGGAATTGATGAAGTAAAAGAAAAAGCAGTTGCGGCAGCACAGAAGAAAGTACAGAATAAGCGTGTACATAGCTTCGATCAGGCTGTTGAAGATGCAATCGACAGCGTAAGTGCAAAGCTTACAGTTGAAGAAAGAAAAAAGAGATTCTTTGCGATCAAGCTTCTTGAAAAAGACACAAAGATTGCAGCGCAGATGGACAGTGTTCCGGATTGTAAAGATGAGATCAAAGCACTGGAAGACAAATTTGATGATGATACAGAGAGTATTATCACCAGTGAGAGATATGCATATATCTCATCTATCATCGGAAAATGTGTGAAGAAGAATACAAAGGGTGAAAAGCTTACAACCTCAGATAAGATTGATAAGATCGTTACAAACCGTATCCTTGCACTTCCGATTTTCATCATTGTAATGTGGCTGGTTTATTACATTGCGATGTCAACAGTCGGTGCATGGTGCACAGACTGGACAAATGATAATCTGTTTGGTGACGGTTTCCATTTATTCGGTATCGGAAGCAAAGATTATGAAGAAGCATCCGGTGATTACGATGCAGCTACAAATGCACTTGACGCATATGGTGTACTTGTAACAGATGATGAAGATGCTATAGATGTTGATGCAACAAAGGCAGCTATCGAAGCAAATACAAATACAGAAGCAAGTGTTAAGTATCAGATGGAAGATGAAGAAACTCTTGATACTTACGATATCGATGTATATTATTCAGAAGTACCTGCCGGTGCAAAAAAAGATAAGACAAATGCTATGTCTTATTTAGATGCAGTAGAATACTTCAACAAGACAGAGATGGCAGAGATCGATCCTGCTGATTATGGTGTATTCGTTCCATCTATTCCTGATCTTGCAGAAAGAGGTCTTGATAAGATCGGATGTGCTGACTGGTTAAAGGGACTGATCCTTGACGGTATTATCGCCGGTGTTGGTGCTGTACTTGGTTTCGTACCTCAGATGCTCGTATTGTTCATCTTACTTGCAATCCTTGAGTACTGTGGCTATATGGCACGTATCGCATTCATCATGGACCGTATCTTTAGAAAATTCGGTCTTTCGGGAAAGTCATTCATTCCTATTCTTGTAGGTGTAGGTTGTGGTGTTCCTGGTATCATGGCATCTCGTACAATTGAAAATGAAAAAGACCGCCGTATGACAGTTATGACAACAACATTTATTCCTTGTGGTGCTAAGGTTCCGTTTATTGCAATGATCGCAGGTGCGATCTTCGGTGGATCTTCACTGGTTGCTACAAGTGCTTACTTTATCGGTATTGCAGCAATTATCTGCTCCGGTATTATCTTAAAGAAGACAAAGATGTTCGCAGGAGATCCTGCTCCATTCGTTATGGAGTTACCTCCTTACCATATCCCGACAATCGGTTCTGTATTAAGAAGTATGTGGGAGCGTGGCTGGTCATTCATTAAGAAGGCCGGTACCATCATCCTCCTCTCAACAATCTTTGTATGGTTCACAACATACTTCGGTATTCTGGATGGTAAATTCCAGATGCTTTCAGAAGATCAGATCGACCACAGTATCTTAGCTAAGATCGGTGGAGCAATCTGCTGGATCTTCAAGCCACAGGGATGGGGCGACTGGCAGGCAACTGTTGCATCTATTACAGGCCTTGTTGCTAAGGAAAACATCGTTGGTACTATGGGTATCCTTTATGGTGGTGGGGAAGGCACTGTATACAGCGAGCTTGCAAAAGCATTCACAACAGCAAGTGGTTTCTCATTCCTCGTATTCAACTTACTCTGTGCTCCATGTTTCGCAGCAATGGGTGCTATTAAGAGAGAGATGAACAGTGCAAAATGGTTCTGGTTTGCAATCGGATATCAGTGTGGTTTCGCATACCTTGTATCCCTTGTTATTTACAGAATTGCAGGACTCTTCACAGGTGCATGCTCATTCGGTATCGGCACTGTTGTAGCAATCCTGATCATCGTTGCTTTCTTCTTCCTGTTATTCCGTCCGGATCCAAACAAGAAGGTCAAGACAAGCAAAGAATTCTTAAATGCATAATTATAAAGGCTAACATATAATACACATACAATACGATGCGCGCTTCCCTTTGTGGCAGCGCGCATTTTGTGTATCGGTTATTATACAGAAATCAGATTTATATAAATTCCTGTCTGCCGGCTGGCGTTCATAGAATTGACAGACAAGATGACAAATGTAGATATTTATTAAAACTCCGTGAAATGAGTTGACAAATAAATGTATGATAGAGGAAAATGAATGTATACTATAATACAAGAACACTTACTTGTCAGAAATGTTTTTTGAAAGTACAGATGTAAGATGATTGAGATGTCTGTATAATTAACGAATGACGAATTGGAGGTTTTTACTATGGCAGTTATACATTTAAATGAAAAAGAATATGAAGATCAGGTTTTAAAGGCAAAGGGACTTACGCTGGTTGATTTCTGGGCCACCTGGTGCGGACCATGCAGAATGGTTGCACCGATCGTTGAAGAATTGGCTGACGAATTTCCAGAGGTAAAGGTATGCAAGGTAGATGTAGATGAGAATCAGGAACTTGCACTTGCAAACAAGGTTGTATCAATTCCGACATTTTTATTATATAAAGATGGAGAAGTTATAAAGAAAATCGTGGGAGCAGTTCCAAAATCCGAACTGATCCAGGCAATGCGCCAGTTTCAGTAGATAAGAATGCAGTCCAAAACGCTTGCAAAAGAAAGCATATTATTATAAGATGAAAGACAGCGACCAGATAAATGGGTACATGAATTGACTAATTTACTAAACGGAGGTTTACAAATGAAAATGTTATCATTATCAGAGGAACTTAAGGGTAATTCTTATCCCGGCAGAGGAATCGTGATCGGACGTTCGGAAGACGGAACAAAGGCAGTTACTGCATACTTTATCATGGGTAGAAGTGTGAATTCCCGAAATCGTGTATTTGTTACAGAGGGCGAAGGAATCCGTACAGAAGCATTTGATCCATCCAAGCTTGAGGATCCAAGCCTTATCATTTACGCACCGGTTCGGGTTCTTGGCAATCGGACGATCGTAACAAATGGTGATCAGACCGATACGATCTATGATGGAATGGATAAAGAGCTTACATTTGAACAGTCACTGAGATGCCGCGAGTTTGAACCGGACGGTCCAAACTATACACCGAGAATTTCCGGAGTTATGCATATCGAAGGCGGACAGTATGACTATGCAATGTCTATCTTAAAGAGCAATAACGGAGATCCATCGGCATGCAACCGATATACATTTTCATATGAGAATCCCGCAAACGGAGAAGGACATTTTATTCATACATATATGCATGATGACAATCCACTTCCAAGCTTTGAGGGAGAACCGAAGTTAGTTGGTATATCAGGTGATATCGATACATTTGCAAATATGGTATGGGAAAGCCTGAATGAAGATAATAAGGTATCTCTGTTTGTCAGATATATTGATATCGCAACAGGAAAGTATGAGACAAGAATCATTAACAAGAATAAATAATCATCATGAATCGGGAGGAAATACAGAATGAACGAAATTCAATTAAAATACGGATGCAATCCAAATCAGAAGCCATCAAGAATCTATATGGAGGATGGAAGTGATCTTCCGGTTATCGTATTAAATGGTAAGCCGGGCTACATAAATTTTCTGGATGCATTTAATGGCTGGCAGCTTGTTAAAGAATTAAAGGCAGCAACCGGACTTCCAGCAGCTACATCTTTTAAGCATGTGTCACCGGCAGGTGCAGCAGTAGGACTTCCTCTTACAGATACACTTGCAAAGATCTACTGGGTAGATGATCTGGGCGAACTGTCACCACTTGCATGCGCATATGCAAGAGCCAGAGGTGCAGACCGTATGTCATCCTTTGGTGATTTCATTGCATTGTCAGATGTCTGCGATGCAGATACAGCCCGTCTCATTAAGCGTGAAGTATCAGATGGTGTAATTGCTCCCGGGTATACAGACGAAGCTATGGAGCTTCTGATGCAGAAGAAGAAAGGTAATTATAATATTATCCAGATCGATGAGAATTATGTTCCTGCTGAGATTGAACGTAAGCAGGTATTTGGAATTACATTTGAGCAGGGAAGAAATGAACTGAATATTGATAAGGATCTTTTATCCAATATTGTAACAGAGAATAAAAATATACCGGAAGAAGCTCTTATCGATATGAAAATTGCACTGATCACATTAAAATACACACAGTCTAATTCTGTATGCTATGTAAAAGGTGGACAGGCAATCGGTATCGGGGCCGGTCAGCAGTCCAGAATCCATTGTACAAGACTTGCCGGTCAGAAGGCAGATAACTGGTGGCTTCGTCAGTCTCCACAGGTTATGGGACTTCAGTTTGTTGATGGACTTGGACGTGCAGACAGAGATAATGCGATCGATGTATATATGGGTGATGAATATGAGGATGTTCTCCGTGATGGCGAATGGCAGAAGCGTTTCAAGGTAAAGCCGGAAGTATTCACAGCAGAAGAAAAGAAAGCATGGCTTGCCGGAAATCAGAATGTTACACTTGGTTCTGATGCATTTTTCCCATTCTCAGATAACATTGAACGTGCGAAGAAGAGTGGTGTTGCATACATTGCTCAGCCGGGTGGATCTGTCAGAGATGATCTTGTAATCGAAGCATGTGATAAATATGGAATGGTAATGGTATTTACAGGAATCCGTTTATTCCATCACTAATCAGGAGTTTATTGCTATGACAGGAAGAAATCGTAGAAGACGCAGAAAAAGAAAATCCAATATAGATTTTGTCAAAGTGTTTTTCTTTTTAGTCACTTGTCTGGTCATTGTTTTTGCGGCTGTTGTAATATTATCAAAGATCATATCGCATAAGGACCGCTATTTTGATGAAGGACTGGCGTTTTATCAGAATGCAGAATACGATAAGGCACTTGACCGGTTTGCCGATGCACTTTCTGAAAAACAGATATTTTCTCGGAATAAAGACAAGAATACCAGACTGTATATGGCAGATATTTATATGAAGACCGCTGATTATGATAAAGCGGTAGAAGAATATGATACTATTTTACAACAGACATCTGCGGACAAAAAGAATGTCGGTAAAATGAAGGAGATCGCCCAGGCATTGGCTGACTTTTCGGACAGCAATTATGCCGGGGCACTCCCGGTTCTGGAGCAGTATGTAAAGGATTATCCGGAATTATATCTGTATATAGGAACCTGTTATGCATCTATGAATGATGCAGAGCATATGTTTGAGAATTATGAAAAATACATAGATAAATATGGATATAATTCATATCTGTATGCCCAGTATGCCGCTTATTATATCAGTATTGGTGAGATGGACAATGCATATGGGTATATTAATAATGGACTTGCAAGCGATAATACCTTCCAGAAAGAGTTGCGTTTGCAGGAGATCAGTTATTATGAAAAGATCCAGAACTATGATAAGGCTTATGAACTTGCGAAAGAATTATATGAGCTTTATCCGGAGTATCAGGATGGTGTAGATGAATATAATTTCCTTTATACCAGAGTATCCCATGATGATGAATAGTTAGAATTGGCAGGAGGCATTTTATTCGTGGAAATACAATTATGGAAAGAGATCTTATCTCCGTATGAGCAGGCTGTAGATGAACTGCTCTTGAAATTTAAGCATATTATAAAAGATTATCGAAGTCAGGGACTGTATTCTCCAATTGAGAATGTAACCGGACGTGTAAAAAGAATTTCAAGTATTTTGGATAAGATGCAAAAGAAACATATTCCGATGGATCATATCGTGGAAGAGATGGATGATATCGCCGGAATCCGTATCATGTGCCAGTTCGAAGAAGATATTTACAAGGTTGTAGAGATCATAAGGAATCGCAGGGATATGTCGATCCGAGAAGAAAAAGACTATATTACGAATGCAAAAACAAGTGGGTACAGAAGTTATCATATTATATTAAATTATGATGTATATACGATTAAAGGGCTTCAAACGATTCAGGCAGAGATTCAGATCCGTACAATGGCGATGGATTTCTGGGCAACGATTGAGCATTCCCTTCAGTATAAGTATCGTCATAATATGCCGGAACATATCCGGGAAAAACTGTTAAATGCAGCAAATGCAACTGTGGCGCTGGATCAGGAAATGTCATCTGTCCGGGGTGAGATTATGGATGCACAGAATTCGTTCAATTATAAGGCATCTATCGTTGCAGACATTTTAACAAATATTCAGAATTTATATTATGTAGGCAACCAGCGTGAGGTTGTGAAGATACAGAATGAATTTTATGATATTTACCAGAAGGATGATCTGGAAAAGCTGGAGGATTTTTCCAAACAGCTTGATATTATCGCAGAAGGATACAAAGCACAGGGGTTATAGATTATGAACTTACCGGAGTCATTTACAAACAGGATAAAGACACAGTTAGGAGACGACTATGATGCATATATGAATTGTCTGGATCAGGGCATGCATCATGGACTTCGCGTGAATACAAATAAAATCAGTGTGGAAGATTTCTTAAAGATCTCTCCATTTGAATTAAAGCCTGTACCATGGACAATAAATGGTTTTTATTATGATGATAAAGCATGTACACCATCCAAACATCCATATTATTATGCAGGGCTTTATTATATTCAGGAACCGAGTGCGATGGCACCGGCGAGTATTCTTCCTGTTGAAGATGGGGATGTTGTTCTTGATATCTGTGCAGCACCGGGAGGTAAATCAACCGAGCTTGCAGCAAAACTTCATGGAACCGGGTTTCTGATCTCAAATGATATCAGTAATTCCAGAGCTAAGGCATTATTAAAAAATCTGGAATTATTCGGGATTGGTAATATGTGTGTGGTAAGTGAAGCTCCGAATAAGCTGAGCACAAAATTCTATCAGACCTTTGATAAAATTTTGATTGATGCGCCTTGCTCCGGTGAAGGAATGTTCCGTAAATCCCAGTCAATGGTAACAGCGTGGGAAAACAATGGTGTTGAGTTATTTGCCGGTTTACAGCGTGGAATCTTAAATGAAGTTGTAAAAATGTTAAAACCGGGTGGAACCATGCTGTATTCGACCTGTACGTTTTCTCCGGAAGAAAATGAACAGTCAATCGAATATCTTTTATCACTGGATGATACATTAGAATTAGTCGAAGTTCCGAAGTATCCGGGCTTTTGCAATGGAAATCCTGCGTGGGGAAAGACCGAAAATGTAGAACTTGAAAAATGTGCAAGATTATGGCCACATCATATCGAAGGGGAAGGGCATTTTGTTGCACTTATTCATAAAAAAGAGGCAGAACAGACACAGGTATTTCAGTCATGGATACACAGAGGCTGTAAGCCAGATAAAAATGCAGAAGAATTCCTTGCGCACGTTTCATCGGATGCCGGGATCCGGTCTGCATATATTGAGGAAAATAAAGGAAGACTGTATTATATGGCAGAACATATGCCGGATGTATCCGGGCTTCGGATGTTAAGACAGGGATTGTTCCTTGGCGAGATCAAGAAGAACCGGTTTGAACCGAGCCAGTCACTTGCTATGTATCTGAAACAAGGACAGTTTGATAATGAAGTAAATCTGACTTCTTCAGATGACCGTGTTTTAAGATATCTGAAAGGCGAGACAATCGAAGCATCGGATCAGAAAATTAAAAATGGATATGTGCTTGTTCTGGTGGACGGATATCCGCTTGGATGGGCAAAAAATACAAACGGAACGTTAAAGAATAAGTATTTATCTGGATGGAGGATGATGTCATGAGTAAAATAGCAGTCGTTACCGGAGCTTCTTCCGGACTGGGCAGAGAGTTTGTTGTTCAGATCAGTGAAAAATATAAGACAATCGACGAGATATGGGTAATCGCCAGGCGTGCAGAACGATTGTATGCCTTAGAAAGAGAGATTGAAGGCAAGAAGATTATTGTTCTCCCGCTGGATATCACAAAGCAGGAAGATCTTGAAGCCTATAAGAAGATGCTTGCAAAGGAACATCCATGGGTACGTGTTCTGGTGAATGCAGCAGGATATGGCATTATGGGACATGTAGAAGATGTTGTATGCGAAGAACTTACCGGAATGATCGATGTTAACTGTAAGGCTTTAGTTGCCATGACGAAGATCACTCTGCCATATATGAAAGAACAGAGCAATATCATTAATATTGCATCATCAGCGGCATATCTGCCACAGCCATCCTTTGCTGTATATGCAGCAACAAAATCCATGGTTAGAAGCTTTTCAAAAGCATTAAATAAAGAATTGGAGGACAGAGGTATTACAGTGACAGCAGTATGTCCGGGACCGGTCAATACAGAGTTCTTTGATGTTGCCGAGAAATATTCCCATACAAAGGCATTTAAAAGATTGTTCCGTGTAGAAGCAAAGAATGTGGTAAAACGGGCGTTATTTGATGCGTATTACCTGAAGACAGAATCTACCTACAGCATAACGATGAAAGCGTTTAAGATCGTAACAAAGCTGCTGCCGAATGACTGGATCGTTTCCATGATCAAATAGAGACAGATATCCGGTAAATACAGAGATTTGCCGGGGTATGAGGAACATTATAATAAAAACAGAACAGGACAAAAACAATGGAAAAAGGACAGTATGGATATATAAAAAAACATAAGAAAAAGATCATAACCAGTATTATTATACTTGGTGTTATGATCCTGACAGGAGTAATTCTTTCGCTTGCCATGTTTAAAACAACAAAAACCTTGATCATCATACTTCCGATATTGATCAGCCTGCCATTTGCCAAACAGATCGTAGCACTTATCATGTGTTCCAAATTCAAGCCTTTAACAGAGGAAGAACACAAGAAGATAGAAAAAGGGATCCATTATGAGAACCGGGACGGCATCCTGTATGATATCTCGCTCAGTCGATATGAAGGAATGTTGTTTTTCCCTGCCGTGATCGTGCGGGATGGCAGAATGTTATTCTTATATCAGAAAGCATTTGACAAGAAGATTCCGGATGTGGAATTCCTGAAAAAAGAAATTGCACGTTCCTTTGAAATGATAAAGAAACCATATGTTATCGTTACAGCGTTAACCGTGGATGAATTTATAAAGAAAGCGGAAACGATCAAAGAACCGGATGAAGATTATCTGGTAAAGGATCAGTCTATGCGTGAAAAATTATTTGAACTTGGTGTATAGGAGTCGGGCATGAAAGAGATCATTATATCGCAGAACGAAGCAGGACAGCGTGTGAACAAATTTCTTTTGAAATATCTGAATAAGGCACCGTCAAGCTTTGTTTATAAGATGATACGAAAGAAAAACATCAAATTGAACAATAAGAAAATTGAAGGAAACGAATACGTCTATATCGGAGATACGATCCAGATCTATATGTCTGATGAAACGATCGCCAATTTCAGGGAAGATGTCAGTGACACACACAGCACTTCCTCTAAAAAGAAGATTCCGGTTGAGATCATCTATTTGGATGAAAATATTCTGATCGCAGACAAACCGACTGGCGTCCTGTCACAGAAGGCATCAAAAGATGATTACTCTTTTAATGAAGCATTGATCGACTATCTGCTTGATAGTGGGCATATCACAACTGAAGAACTGAGAACTTATCGTCCGTCTGTATGCAATCGTTTAGACCGCAATACATCCGGACTCATTCTTTGTGGGGTGAGTCTTACCGGAAGTCAGGAATTATCCAGAATTATAAGAGAACATCTATTACATAAATATTATTATACACTTGTACGGGGACGCCTGACGCAGAAGCTTGACAGTACCTGTTATCTACAGAAGGATAATGCAAAAAACAAAGTCTGGATATCGGATCACCCATGGGAACAGGGCAAGAGTGAAGAAATCCATTCAATCTTTTATCCGGTAAAAAAAAATGATGATTATACGTTGGTAAAGGTTGAGCTTATCACAGGTAAGTCTCATCAGATCCGTGCACAGTTAAAGCATCTGGGATACCCGGTAGTCGGTGATACAAAGTATGGCATACCTGAAGTGAACCGGTATTTTGCAGATGCTTATCATGTAAAGCACCAGCTTCTTCATTGCGGAAACATTATATTTAAAGAAACAGACGGTCCGCTTTCTTATCTGGGTGGAAAAGAGTTTTCGGCATTTCTTCCGGAACCGTTTCGGACGATCGAAAAAGATTTATTTAGGTAATTTGGAAAATAACTTTGATAAAGCAGAATCGGATAAAAGATAAAGAGGCAGAATCGGATGGCAACTTGGAATTCCAGAGGACTTCGTGGTTCCTCACTTGAGGAACTGATTAATTATACAAATGAATATTATCGGGAAAAGAAGCTGGCAGTTGTCCAGAAGATCCCGACTCCGATCAAACCGATCCGTATGGATAAAGACAGCAGCCAAATCACACTGGCGTATTTTGAAAAAGATTCTACGGTTGATTACATCGGTGTCGTACAGGGCATTCCGATATGCTTCGATGCGAAGGAATGTGCGGTTGATACGTTTTCCTTACAGAATATACATGAGCATCAGTATCATTTTATGAAAGAGTATGAGGAACAGCAGGGAGTCAGCTTCCTGATTATATTTTTTACGCATAGAAACAAATATTACTATTTACGTTTTTCGGAATTAAAGACTTATATGGATCGCGTGAATGAGGGACATGCAAAGAATTTCAAATATGAAGAACTGAATCCGGATTTTTTTATTCATGCAAAAAACGGTGCACTGGTTCATTATCTTGAGCTTCTCGATAAAGATTTGCAGTTAAGAGCATAAGGGTTCAGGAAAAAATCTTGACAAATATCGACTGCTCCCCTATAATGAGCACGTTGTTAAAATAACCAATTACCATGTTATCACTTCAATGCAGTAAAGTGATATGTGGATACAAGGAGGAAAAGAGATGCAGGATAAACTGTTACAGACTCCGGACGGAGTAAGAGACACCTATGATGTAGAATGTAAAAAGAAAAGAAAGATTATTGAGAAGCTGCATCATACTCTGGAGTTATACAGCTATCATGATATAGAGACACCTACATTTGAGTATTTTGATATATTTAACCGTGATAAGGGATCTGCACCGTCAAATGAAATGTACAAGTTCTTTGACCGTGATAATAATACGCTGGTATTACGCCCGGATATCACACCTAGTATTGCAAGATGTGTAGCAAAATATTACAAGGACGAACAGCTTCCGATCCGTCTGTGCTATACAGGAAATACATATTCAAACCCAAGAAAATTGCAGGGAAAATTAAAGGAAGTTACACAGATCGGTGCTGAGCTTATAAATGATGATTCTTCTGCAGCAGATGCAGAGATCATAGCAACTGTTGTTGATTCTTTTAAGGCACTTGGAATCGACGAGTTCCAGATCGAGATCGGACAGATCGATTATTTTAAGGGAATCGTTGCGGAAGCCGGAATTACAGAAGCCGAAGAACTTCAGATCAAGGAATACATCAATATTAAGAACTTCTTTGGTTTGGAGGAATATCTGAAGAAACTGGATCTGAGTCCTGTTTTAAAGAAAGCCTTTCTTGCATTTGACTCTTTATTCGGTGGAGAATCCATGTTAGAGCAAGCAGAAAAGCTGGTTACAAATCCGGTATCACTTGCAGCTGTTCACAGATTACAGAGAATCTATAAGGCATTATGCTGTTATGGATATGACAAATATATCGGCTTTGATCTCAGTATGTTAAATGGTTATAACTATTATACCGGCGTGATCTTCCGCGGATATACCTACGGAACCGGAGATGCAGTTGTAAAGGGTGGCCGATATAATAACCTGTTAAAGCAGTTTGGCAAAGATGCACCGTCTATTGGTTTTGCATTTACCGTAGAAGAACTGATCATGGCACTGTCCAGACAGAATATCGAGGTTTCGGTTGAATATTCGAATACGATTATTCTCTATGATATCGAGAATCAGGAGCCCGCGATCAGTCTTGGTAAGAGTCTGCGCCAGAATGATAAGAAGATTGAATTGATACGCAAATCTGTCAGAAAGTCAGTGGAAGATTATCTGGAATATGCAAAAAGAGAGCATTTTTCCGGACTGTTTTATTTTGAAAACAGTGATACGGTCAAGGTATTTGATCTTGTGTCCGGTGATGAGAACGAGGTGGCTATCGCATCCTTGAAATAAGCGGACAAAAACAGAAAGAAATCCAAAATTAGAATTTGATCGATGGATAGATTGGAGAGGTAAATCAATGAGATATTTAACATTTGCACTTGCAAAAGGCAGACTTGCAAAGAAAACCCTTGCATTGCTTGAACAGATAGGAATTACCTGTGATGAAATGAAAGACCCGGATACCAGAAAGCTGATCTTTGTGAATGAAGAAATGAAGCTGAAGTTCTTCCTTTCAAAGGCAACAGATGTACCAACCTATGTAGAATACGGTGCAGCAGATATCGGTGTAGTTGGTAAGGATACGATATTAGAAGAAGGCAGAAACCTGTACGAGGTAATGGATCTCGGATTCGGTAAATGCCGGATGTGTGTCTGTGGTCCTCATAAAGCAAAAGAATTATTGAAGAAAAATGAGATCATCCGTGTTGCCAGCAAATATCCGAATATTGCAAAAGATTATTTTAATAATCAGAAGAACCAGACGGTTGAGATCATCAAATTAAACGGTTCGGTCGAGCTTGCGCCGATCGTTGGCTTATCAGAGGTGATCGTTGATATCGTTGAGACCGGAAGTACTCTTCGTGAAAACGGACTGGAAGTTTTAGAAGAAGTTTGTCCGTTATCTGCAAGAATGGTTGTAAATCAGGTAAGCTTAAAGATGGAAAATGAGAGAATCAGAAAGCTGCTTGCTGATCTGAATTCGTTGATTAATAAGGAGGCATAAAAATGAGAATTGTAAATCTGACGGAAGAAACCAGAAAGAACATTTTAAAGGATCTGTTAAAAAGAAGCCCAAGCAATTTCGGATCTTATGCAGATACAGTAGAGAAGATCGTAAATGATGTCAGAGATCGTGGAGACGAGGCATTATTTGGATATACCAAGCAGTTTGATAAAGCAGATATCAACGCCGGAAATGTTCTGGTTACAAAAGAAGAGATTGAATATGCTTATACACAGGTAGATGAGAAACTGATCGAGGTTATCAGAAAAGCAAAAGAAAACATTCGCACCTATCACGAAAAACAGCGTCAGTACAGTTGGTTTGATTCTGATCCGAAGGGTATCATGCTTGGACAGAAGGTAACAGCATTGGAATCTGTCGGAGTATATGTACCGGGTGGAAAAGCTGTGTATCCATCTTCCGTATTGATGAACATTATGCCTGCAAAGGTAGCAGGTGTTAAAAATATTATAATGACCACTCCTTGTAACAGCGAGGGTGAAGTATATGCGACTACACTGGTTGCAGCAAATGAAGCCGGTGCGACTGCTATCTACAAGGCAGGCGGCGCACAGGCAATCGCGGCTCTTGCATATGGAACGGAATCCATTCCAAAGGTTGATAAGATCGTAGGACCTGGAAATATCTTCGTTGCACTTGCAAAACGTGCGGTATACGGACATGTCAGCATCGATTCGATCGCAGGTCCATCCGAAATCCTTGTAATTGCAGATGAGACAGCAAATCCAAGATATGTTGCAGCCGATCTGTTATCACAGGCAGAGCATGATGAGATGGCATCCGCCATTCTGATCACAACTTCAAAAGAACTTGCCGAAAAGGTATCAGCTCAGGTCGATGAATTTATAAAGGTATTATCCAGAAAAGAGATCATTCGGAAATCCATTGATACATACGGCTATATCTTATTAGCTGATAATATGGCAGATGCGGTTGAAGCAGCAAATGCAATTGCTTCCGAACATCTGGAGATTGTAACTGCAAATCCATTTGATGTTATGACAAGGATCAAGAATGCCGGTGCGATCTTCATCGGTGAATATTCATCCGAACCACTGGGTGATTATTTTGCCGGACCGAACCATGTACTTCCAACAAACGGAACAGCGAAGTTCTTCTCCCCGTTAAGTGTGGATGACTTCATTAAGAAATCAAGCATCATCTATTATTCCAGAGAAGCTCTTGAAGAAGTACATGAAGACATTGAAAGCTTTGCAAAATCAGAGCAACTTACAGCGCATGCTAATTCTATTGCAGTAAGATTTGAATAGTGGTATAATATGAAACCAAGATTGCACAGGCGTCTGTATTATCAGTCCGCCTGTGCTTGTAGTTGCAAAAGTATCGGAAGAAAAATGTATAAAAACAAGGGAGAAAAGATATGGCGGATAGAGCAGTAAAATGCACAAGAAAAACCAGCGAGACAGATATTGTTCTGGAATTAAATCTGGATGGAAAGGGAGATGCAAAGATCGATACCGGTATCGGATTTTTCGATCATATGCTGACAAGCTTTGCCAAGCACGGATTTTTTGATCTGAATCTGACCGTAAAGGGTGATCTGTATGTGGATTGTCATCATACGATAGAAGATACGGGAATTGTTCTCGGAAAAGCGATCAAAGGTGCGCTTGGAGATAAAAAATCCATTAAGCGTTTCGGTAATTTCTTTCTTCCTATGGATGAAACGCTTGTTATGTGTGCGATTGACCTTTCCGGAAGACCATATCTTGTTTATGATCTGAACCTGACAACAGAGCGGGTTGGATATTTTGATACACAGATGGTAAAGGAATTCTTCTATGCAGTATCCTATGGTGCGGAGATGAATCTGAACCTGAAGCAGTTCTCCGGTTCCAATGACCATCATATCATCGAAGCAGCTTTTAAGGCATTTGCAAAAGCTTTAGATGAAGCAACTTCTATAGACGACAGATTAAATGGTAAAGTGTTATCTACCAAAGGTTCACTTTAAGGAGGTACTATGAGTTATAAGAAAATTATTCCATGTCTGGATCTTGAGAATGCACTTGAAATGGCAAAGTTCTATAATGATGCCGGTGCAGATGAGATTGCATATTTTGACAGTAAAGCAACAAAGGAAGGCAGAGAAGCGAATATTGCAGTTATCAAAGAGATCTGCAAGAATGTCGATATTCCATTGATCGCATGTGGTGGAGTAAGAAGACTGGAAGATATCAAGAAGATGTTATATGCAGGTGCTTCCAAGGTTTGTATGAAATCAGCAGCATTAAATACACCGGAGCTTGTAACGGAAGCCGCTGACCGTTTTGGTTCAGAACGTATCATCGTAACGATTGACCTGAGCGAATGTAAAGAGCCTGTAGCCTATGCAGAGCAGCTTAAGGAACTCGGAGCAGGTGAGCTCCTGTTATTACATAATAATATGGTTCCTGAATATATGGATATCGTAAATGAGATCAAAAACCGTGTAGCACTTCCTGTTATTGTTTCCACCTATTCAACAAATGGGGAAGCAATCTGTGAGATGCTTGAAAAGACAAATGCTGAATCCATTTCTTTATATAATCTGAAACAAATGGATATAATGGAGATAAAGCAGGAATGCAGAAAAGAAGGCATTCCGGTTAATACATTTGAAAGTGCAGTATCCTTTGATGAATTCAAGCTGAATTCTGACGGGCTGATTCCATGTATCACACAGCATTATAAGACCGGGGAAGTTCTTATGATGGCATATATGAATAAGGAATCCTTTGAAAAGACGATCGCAACCGGCAGAATGACATATTACAGCAGAAGCAGACAGGAGCTTTGGACAAAGGGTGAGACATCCGGTCATTTCCAGTTCTTAAAATCATTAAAATTAGACTGTGATAAAGATACCCTGCTTGCAGAGGTTTCCCAGATCGGTGCAGCCTGTCATACCGGCAGCCCGACCTGTTTCTTTACGGATCTGGTTAAGAAGGAATACGATAATACCAATCCGTTAAAGGTATTTGAAGAAGAATACGATATTATCGTTGACAGAAGAAATCATCCAAAGGAAGGTTCCTATACAAATTATCTGTTTGACAAAGGAATTGACAAAATACTGAAAAAGGTTGGCGAAGAGGCAACAGAGATTGTAATTGCTGCCAAGAATCCTGATTCAGATGAAATAAAATATGAGATATCAGATTTCCTGTATCACCTTATGGTTCTTATGGTTGAAAGAGGTGTCAGTTGGACTGATATTACCAAAGAACTGGCTGATAGAAGGTAGGAGGAGAAAACAGTGGAAAAATATGGCGTAAATCAGTTAAGAAAAATGTTTCTGGAATTTTTTGAGAGCAAGGGACATCTGAAGATGAACAGCTTCTCACTGATTCCACATAATGATAATAGTTTGTTATTGATCAACTCAGGTATGGCACCATTAAAGCCTTACTTTACAGGACAGGAGATCCCTCCAAGAAGACGTGTGACCACCTGCCAGAAGTGTATCCGTACCGGTGATATCGAAAATGTAGGTAAGACTGCAAGACATGGTACATTCTTTGAAATGTTAGGTAACTTCTCATTCGGCGATTACTTCAAGCATGAAGCAATTTCATGGTCATGGGAGTTTCTGACCAAGGTTGTAGGCTTAGATGAGAACCGTTTATATCCATCTATCTACGAGGATGATGACGAAGCATTTGATATCTGGAATAAAGAGATCGGAATTGCACCGGAGAGAATTTTCCGTTTTGGGAAAGAAGATAACTTCTGGGAGCATGGCGCAGGTCCTTGTGGTCCATGTTCCGAAATCTATTATGACAGAGGCGAAAAGTACGGATGCGGTAAGCCTGGCTGTACAGTAGGTTGTGACTGTGACCGTTACATGGAAGTATGGAACAACGTATTTACCCAGTTTGAAAATGACGGCCATAATAACTATACAGAACTGGTTCAGAAGAATATCGATACCGGTATGGGACTGGAGCGTCTGGCTGTTGTTGTTCAGGATGTAGATTCCATCTTTGACGTTGATACGATCAAAGCGTTGCGTGATAAAGTATGTGAGATGGCTGGCGTGAAATACATGGAAGACGAGAAGACAGATGTCTCGATCCGTGTTATTACTGATCATATCCGTTCTGTTACCTTTATGGCATCTGACGGTATCCTTCCATCAAATGAAGGACGAGGTTATGTATTAAGACGTCTTCTCCGTCGTGCAGCAAGACATGGCAGATTACTTGGTATCGAAGGCAGATTCCTTGCAGAACTTTCAAAGACAGTAATCGAGGTTTCTAAGGATGCATATCCGGAGCTGGAAGAAAAGAAAGCACATATCTTTACCTGTATCAATACAGAAGAAGAAAACTTCAATAAGACGATCGATCAGGGTTTATCAATTCTGAACGGCTTCGTTGAGGAGTTAAATAACAGCGGCAAAAAAGTATTAAATGGCGAAAATGCATTTAAGTTATATGATACCTATGGTTTCCCTCTTGATCTGACAAAAGAGATTCTGGAAGAAAAGGGAATCGAGGTTGATACGGAAGGCTTTAATAAGGCTATGGACAAGCAGAGAGAGACTGCTCGTAAATCAAGAAAAGTATCAAACTACATGGGCGCAGATTCAACTATTTATGAAGATATCGATACAGCTCTTACAAGTAGGTTCATCGGTTATGACAAGGTAGAAGCATCTTCCGATATCATTGCCATAACAGCAGAATATAAAGAGGGCGATCAGGTAACATCCGAACTGGTTGATGTTATTTCCGAAGGCACAAACGGTTCGATCATCACAGCAGAGACACCATTTTATGCTACTATGGGTGGTCAGATCGGTGATACTGGTGTGATCGAGACAGAGAGCGGACGTTTCATTGTTAAAGATACGATCAAGGTTGCCGGTGATAAGATCGCACATCTTGGCTATGTTGAATCCGGCGAATTAAAGAATGGAAGCACAGCGAAGCTTTCTGTAACAGCAGACAGACGTGCATTGATCTGTAAGAACCACTCCGCAACACATCTGCTCCAGAAAGCCTTAAAGATGGTTCTTGGTGATCATGTAGAACAGGCTGGTTCATATGTATCAGAAGACCGTTTAAGATTCGACTTTACACATTTCCAGGCTATGACTCCTGAAGAGATCGCCAAGGTGGAAGCAATCGTAAATGAACAGATCGATAAAGATCTTAAGGTTAAGACAGAGGTTATGAGTATTGAAGATGCCAAGAAGACAGGTGCTATGGCATTGTTTGGCGACAAGTACGGCGAGAAGGTTCGAGTTGTATCTATGGATGACTTCTCTGTTGAGTTCTGTGGTGGTACTCATGTCCCAAATACCGGTGTGATCGGTACATTTAAGATCATCTCTGAAATGGGTGTTGCTGCCGGAGTAAGAAGAATCGAAGCACTGACTTCTGTTGGCGCATTTAATTATTATAAAGAGATGGAAGATGAATTAAAAGCAGCGGCAAAGGCAGCAAAAGCTGAACCTGCAAAGCTGGCTGAAAAGATCGAGACAATGCTCGCTGAGATCAAAGCTCTTACATCTGAAAACTCCAAGTTAAAGGATAAGCTGGCAAAGAATTCTGCCGGAGATGCACTTGCTGATGCAGTAGATGTAAATGGCGTAAAGGTTCTTGCTACCAGCGTAGAAGATACAGATATGAATGCACTTCGTAATCTGGGAGATGATTTCAAGAACAAGCTTGGAACATCGGTTGTCGTTCTTGCTTCCGCCAAGGATGGTAAGGTAAATCTGATCGCTATGGCAACAGACGATGCTGTAAAGAAGGGAGCACATGCAGGAAATATTATCAAAGCGTCTGCAGCACTTGTAGGCGGTGGCGGCGGTGGTCGTCCAAACATGGCTCAGGCCGGGGGAAAGAATCCTGCCGGTATTGCAGATGCACTTGCAAAAGCAGTAGAAATAGCCAAAGAACAGTTAAATGCCTAAAAATAGAAAATAATAAAATTTTTTGTTGACGTTTCAATAATATATGTTATAATTGACTTCGTGCTTAAATAATACCCAAACAGTTGTTATTTTATTAGCATAGTACACAACTGGAGGGAGGTCAGGTGAGAGAATGTCAAATGTAATAGTTAAAGAAAACGAAACATTAGATAGCGCTCTTCGCAGATTCAAGAGAAATTGTGCGAAGGCTGGTATCCAGCAGGAGATTCGTAAGAGAGAACATTACGAAAAGCCAAGCGTTAGACGTAAAAAGAAATCAGAGGCAGCTAGAAAGCGCAAATATAAATAATCTATAGTTTGGATTAGTAAATATGATTTTTTTGAGTACCGAGCAATCGGTACTCTTTTTTTGCGTAAGTGAGCCAAGCACAGATTTCGTGTTTACACGAAAATCTGTATTTGGCGAACGAGCGGCATCGAGCCGACAGGCGAGATGGTGCGGTGTAAGAACATGAAATGTTCTTACAGACGCAAAAAAGAGAAAATTACAAAGTAATTTTCTTGTGGTTGCGGAAGTATCTATCTGTGCTTGGCTCACTTACGCAAAAAAGTTGACGCTAACATCACTATAATATATGATAAAATTAATATACGAAAACGAAAGGGGACAAACAAATATGAAAAATGCAATTAACATTCTCGCAATGATCTTTTCATGGGGAGCATTGATCTTCAGTATTTTTGCATTTGGAGATATGACCGGAAATATATTAAAGGCAGTCACCTATGGATTGATTGTAGGAAATGCAGTCCTGGTAAACTTTATCTGTGTCCATAATCTTAAAGAGAATAAAGAGTAAGTCATAATCCGATACCCAACCAACATAATATAGATATAAAGTCAGTTGGGTATCAGATCATGCAGCTTCCATTTAATCATAACAGTCTATATGATGTGCCGGATGTCACACCGGACATAAAAAAAAGTTCATCCAAAATCACAATTCATGATAATCACATTATCTATATTGAAAACTATAAATGTATTATATCCTGTTCGGATACCCAGATCCTTGTAAAAACAAAAAAGAATACCATATCGATAAATGGAATTTGCCTGAAAATTGAATATTATTGTCCGGAAGAACTGAAGATATCAGGCAACATTCTATATATCAATTATGAATAATATTGTGTACATAGAAGGGGGAAACCGGATGTTTGATATTATATTAAGGTATCTGTATGGATTTGCAAAAATTCATCTTCGCGGCATTCATATCAACCGTTTTGTAAATCTGTGCAAAGCCAGAGATATTAAACTTTGGAATCTGGAGCAGAAAGAAGATGAAATATTCTTTTTTACTGCTTCAAAGGATATAGCACGATTGGAAGAACCTGCACGGAAAACAGGAAGTGATGTAGAGGTTCTAAGAGTATATGGTATTCGCGAGTTTATTCGAAAAAATAAAAAAAGAATTCCGTTTGTGGCTGGGTTTATCTTGTTTGCTGTTCTGATCTATATTCAATCGTTATTTATATGGGAAATTTCCGTTTCCGGTGAATCAGATTATACATCGGATGAGATACTACAACATATCAATGAATATTATGTGCAGACCGGAACTCCAAAGTCAAAAGTAGACTGCGCAGAGCTGGAGAAAAATCTCCGGAAAGACTTTGAAGATATCGCCTGGATATCATGTGCGCTTACGGGAACAAAGCTGTCGGTGGAGATCACGGAAACATTGAATGTATTTACGGATACCTCCATGAAAGAACCATGCAACATCATTGCTTCACAGGACTGTACGATCACGGAGATCGTAACAGCATCCGGAACACCGGTAGTAAAGGCTGGAGATGATGTGAAGAAAGGCGATATCCTGATCTCTGGTGCAGTTTATCTGTATGATGATAATAATGAAGTTCTGGATACAAATTATGTATCTGCAGAAGGAACTGTATATGGAATCTGTGTATATCATTACAAAGATACAGTTCCGTTATCCTGCTATTCCAAAGAATATACAGGAAATGAAAAGAGCTATTATTCCTTTGGTGCATTTCAGTACAGCCTTACCCCTTATGTACCAAAATGCTCTTTCGAAGAATATGATTTGTTCAGTGATACGAGCCGGCTTCATATAGGTAAGAATTTTTACCTGCCATTTCAGATAGAAGCATACACAATAAAGGAGTACCGGTTAAAAAAAGAAACAGTATCCATGGAAGCGGCGGCTGCGTCAGTAAAAGAAAAATTAAGTCGTTATATTGGCAATTTGCAAGAAAAAGGGGTGCAAATAATAGAAAATAATGTTAAAATAACGAATAGCGGAGATGAATGTCTTGCGGAAGGAGATATAACCGTAAGACAGTTGATCGGGATTCCGCATGAATTACAGATTATAAGTGAGGAACAGACGCTTGAGTGAATTCAGCAAATCAATTACAGTTATGTCCGAATACGTTCAGAATGTATTTGGACAATTTGATGTACATGCAAAAAAAATAGAAAAAGCATTTCATGTTTCTATGATCCTGCGCGATGATAAGCTGAAGGTTTCAGGAGAAGAAAAAGACGTGGAGCAGGCGGTTCATGTACTGATCCAGTTATTTGCAGTTGCAGCCAGAGGTACTGCGATCGATGAACAGAAGGTTGATTATACGATCGCCATGTCTAAGGATCACCCTCAGGAAACACAGGAAAATATTGCTGATCTGGATCGGGATATCATATGTCACACGATCAATGGCAAACCGATCAAACCAAAAACACATGGACAGAAGGCATATGTAAATGCAATCGATAAATCCATGATCGTATTCGGTGTAGGTCCTGCCGGAACCGGTAAAACATATCTCGCAATGGCAAAAGCGATCACTGCTTTTAAGAATGGTGAAGTAAACCGGATCATTTTGACACGTCCGGCAATTGAAGCTGGCGAAAAGCTTGGATTTCTTCCGGGAGATTTGCAGAGCAAGGTCGATCCTTATTTAAGACCGCTTTATGATGCATTATATGAGATCATGGGACCGGAGTCCTTTGCCAAGAATATGGAAAAAGGTCTGATTGAAGTAGCACCACTTGCATATATGCGGGGACGTACACTGGACAATGCTTATATTGTACTGGACGAGGCACAGAATACAACACCGGCACAGATGAAGATGTTCTTAACCCGTATTGGTTTTGGATCGAAAGCAATCATTACCGGTGACCTTTCCCAGAAGGACCTTCCGTTTGAGACAAGATCGGGACTGGAAGTAGCTTTGACCGTTATCAAAAATATCGAAGAAATCAGTGTCTGCCATCTGACAAGTCTTGATGTTGTAAGACATCCGCTGGTACAGAAGATCGTAAATGCATATGAGGTTTACGAGGAGAAGCAGAACAGGCAGAAAAAACAGCGTTCGGAGCAGGAAAATCGTAACCAAAACGATGGCAGACGATACGGAGAGAACCGAAATAATAAAAGAAAAAGGTAAGAAATACAATGTCATTAAATGTAGAAAATGAATATGGAGAAATCCAGATCCCTGATTATGAACATGTGATCGAAACAGTGATCGGACAGGCTCTGGATTTTATAAAGTGTCCTTATGAATGTGAGATTTATGTATTGCTCACAGATAATTCGGGCATACAGACTATCAATAATTGTCAGAGAAATATCGATGCACCGACAGATGTATTGTCATTTCCTCTGATTGATTATAAAGAACCGGGAGATTTTAGTGTTGTAGACGGGGATACCTGTGATTATTTCAATCCGGAAAGCGGAGAACTGATGCTTGGAGATATCATTATTTCCATGGATCGCGTATATGAACAGGCAGAAAGCTACAATCACTCGAACACCAGAGAACTGGCATTTCTGGTAGCGCACAGTATGCTTCATTTGTTTGGTTATGATCATATAGATGAAGAAGAGCGCAAACAGATGGAAGATCTTCAGGAACAAATACTTAATGAGAAAGGATACACAAGGGATTATGAAGAAAACTAAATATGCAATTGCTTTAGCAGCATTAGGAGTTTTATCACTTGGTGTTATGGGATGTGGTAAGAAAGAGACATCAACAGAAGCAACCACAGAAACCACAACGACAGAAGCAACAACAGAAGCTACCACAGAGGCAGCAACAGAAGTACAGCATGAGGGCGTATATAACGACCTGACTGGCGAATGGGTTACAGACCGGACGGAAGAGTACGGTCGTCCGATCGCAGTTATGTTAAATAATATTTCTGACGCTATGCCACAGTGCGATATAGGTAAAGCAGATATCGTTTATGAGATGAAGGTAGAAGGTGGAATCACCAGACTGCTTGGTATTTTTAACGATTATTCCAATCTTGAAAAACTTGGATCAATCAGAAGCTGCCGTCCATATTATGTAACCGTTGCTATGGAATATGATGCAATCTATATGCATTACGGTCAGTCCCCACAGGGTGAGGAAAAACTTTCAAGCTCAGGAATCAATAATCTGAGTGGTTTAAGTTCAGAAGGTGGAGTAACATACTACAGAGCATCTGACAGGGTATCACCACATAATGTATTTACAGATACAGAAAAGATCAAAGCCGGCATCGAACAAAAAGGATATGAAACAAAGCATAGCGATAGTTTCAAGAGTGTGTTCTCATTTAATGAAGAGATCACAGCTCCTGCTGGCGGCGAAAAGGCAGAAAAGATTACAACTCCGATCAGCAATTACACAACACCTTGGTTTGAATATCATGCAGATGATGGCCTCTACTACAGATTCCAGTATGGCGGAGAACAGACAGATGGAAATACAGGTGATCAGCTTAAGTATGAAAATGTCCTGATCCAGTTTGCTCATTATACAAGCATTGATGATCATGACAGACAGCAGCTTGATCTGGTTGGTGAAGGAACCGGACTTTATGCTTCCAATGGAGTGATCGTTCCTGTAACATGGAAAAAATCATCTGAAAATGCGATCACAAAGTATTATACAGAGGACGGCAATGAATTAAAGCTGAATCCTGGAAAAACATGGGTGACAGTATTTGAAAAAGACAAAGCTGACAGCGTAACATGGGAATAAACAAATAAATATATAAGAAAAAAGGAAAACAGGCAGGTAAAAGCTAATAATTACCAGCCTGTTTTTTGCATAGATCTGATGGATGTGCAGATAATCATGATAAGAGGTGATTATCTGTGAAAAAAATTTTATTGATTCTTGGTGGGATGCTCATTCTGTTTTTGCTTGCTTTTTGCTGTTCCTATACGATATACCAGAAAACTGACAGCTTTTCGGATGATTCATATGCCGTAGAAACAATAACAGGCAAAGGACGATCCGGCAAACGACAAGAGATTCAATACAATCCAATTTCAGAAGAAAAAACATCAGAAGAAAAAACACCAACATATGGAACGACAACCGGAGAACGATCGTTGTCCGAAGATGCTTCCACACAGGTGGCGGCGGAGTCGTATCGTTTTCTGGTAAATGAATTAAATGGATATGTAGCGGTCTTTACAGCAAATGGCAGTTTGTATGAATTTACCGATATCCGGATCAAGGATCTGGACAACATTCTAAAAAACAGGATCATAAATGGTATTAAATTTCAAAAAGAGAAAGAATTGTTTACTTTTCTTGAATCATGTTCCAGTTAATGCTAGAATATGGATGGTTTAAAAGGAGTAAATAAAAATGATATATGACTTGATCGTAGCAGGTGCAGGTGCTTCTGGTATGACTGCAGCTATCTGCGCAACGGATGCAGATATTTACAAACAGTTTCAGCATAAAGCAGATCAGACCCGGAAGCGTTCTGTACTGATCATTGAGAAAAATAAAAAGATCGGAAAAAAACTATATGCAACCGGAAATGGCAGATGTAATCTGTCAAACAGCAGTTTTCGTCTGGAATGTTATAACAGTAAAAATGAATTTTTCCCATATAAGGTGATCGGAGCAAAGGATTATCAGATTGTAAATCAATTTGCGGAACAGCTTGGTGTAGCTGTCAACGATGAACACGGATATTATTATCCAATGTCCAGACAGGCATCTACGATCGTCTGGGCGTTCAACGACCGTCTGAAGAAAAATCAGATCCAGGTTCATACCGGAGAAATCGTTATAGGTCTGGAAGAACAATCCGATCATACATATTGTATTCAGACGGATCAGGGACAATATTATGCAAGAAATATAGTTCTTGCATGTGGTGGAGCTGCAGCACCTGCCCTTGGTGGTACAGATGCAGGCTGTAGTCTGTTAGATCAACTGGGTATTCCGTATTATCCATTTCAACCAGCACTCTGTAAGCTTCAGGTAAAAGAAAAGATGTCTGGGTTGGCAGGTGTTCGTTCAAAGGCACTGGTAACAGTAATGGATGTATCTTCCGAAATCCACGCACAGGAATTTGGCGAGGTCCAGTTTACCGATCAAACATTATCAGGAATTGTTATATTTAATCTCAGCCATACAGTCGGGGAGATGCTGCAGGATGGCGAGAGCGTTAGCCTTTGTCTGGATCTTGTACCGGATATAAATGAAGCTGATCTGTATATGCATTTCAGGAAATTCCGGACAAATAATCCGGAAAGGTCGCTTCAGGCGTGTCTGAATGGCTTTGTACATGAAAAACTTGCGACTTATATACTAGAACAATGCAGATGGAAACAGGAAAGAATATCGGAACTAAATGATGTTGAACTGCAGAAGCTGGCAGATCAAATAAAGAAACTGACCTTTCATGTCACAGCAACAGCCGGAGCAGAAGATGCACAGGTATCAAGAGGCGGCGCAGACACTCGTTTTATAGATCCGGAAACTATGAAGCTTACTGTACAGGAGCATATATATGTGATAGGGGAGCTTTTGGATACCGACGGAATCTGCGGCGGCTATAATCTGATGTGGGCGGTCATAACTGGGATGAAAGCGGGATTTAGTATTTATGATTCGAATTAATAATATTAAGTTAAAAATTGGATACAAAAACGAAGATATTGAACAGGCAATCCGGAAAAGTTTAAGGATAAATAGCTTTCTATCCTATAAAATGGCTAAATTATCGATTGACAGCCGGAAGAAGGATCAAATCCATTATGTTGCCTCTGTAGATGTGTCCTGCGATCAGGAAGAGAAAATCCTAAAAAAAGTTCACAATAACAATATTATGTTAATTAAAGGGACGGATTTTAAAATCCCGGAGCATGGATCGATGCCGATGCAGTATCGACCGGTTATTATCGGAAGCGGTCCGGCAGGTTTGTTTGCAGGTCTTTTTCTTGCAAGAGAGGGCTATCGACCGATCATTCTGGAACGTGGTATGGCAGTTGATGAACGAACAGCCTGTGTAAATGGATACTGGAAAAAGGAACATCCGTTAAATCCAAACTGTAATGTTCAGTTTGGTGAAGGAGGGGCCGGAACATTTTCTGACGGTAAATTGAATACCGTAATTAAGGATAAATCAGGAAGAAGGACTGCGGTTCTTAAGACATTTGTCGAATTTGGTGCAGATCCGTCAATCCTATATGTGAATAAGCCTCATATCGGTACAGATGTGTTATTGACTGTAGTCAAGAATATCAGAAATGAGATTATAAGGCTGGGTGGAGAGGTGCGATTTGAGCAGCTTGTAACAGATATAGAAGTGATAAATCCTGAGACAACGCTCTTACATATAAAGAAGCTTTTGAAACCGGAAGAAACATATGAATTAAAAAGCAATGCGGTGATACTTGCGATCGGTCACAGTGCAAGAGATACCTTTGAAATGCTCTATAAGCGTGGAATTCCGATGGAACAGAAGCCGTTTGCAATGGGACTCCGAATCGAACATCCAAGAACCTTTATCAATGAAGCACAATATGGATATCATCCCGATTATGAAGATTTACTGCCGACAGCAGATTATAAGCTGGTGCATCAGGCCGCAAACGGACGGGCGGTCTACTCCTTCTGTATGTGCCCCGGTGGTTACGTTGTAAATGCATCCTCAGAATCCGGAAGGATATGTGTCAATGGTATGAGCTACAGTGATCGGAAAGCGGATAATTCAAACAGTGCGATCGTTGTGAATGTTACGCCGGAAGATTATCCGGGAGATCATCCGCTTGCCGGTATGTATTTTCAGAGAGAGCTTGAAGAAAAGGCGTATCAGGCAGGAAAAGGAGCAGTTCCGGTACAACGTTTCGGTGATTTTAGAATGAACAGAATGTCTGAAATAGCCGGCAAGATCAAGCCTTGCATAAAGGGGGCTTATACGTTTTCCAACCTGAATTGTTGTTTGCCAGAGTATATCAGAGATGCTATAATAGATGGTGTTTTGTCATTTGACCGGGTGATATCTGGTTTTGCAGATGATGATGCAATATTAAGCGGCGTGGAAGCAAGAACATCTTCGCCGATAAAGATACTACGCGATGCAGATCTGACATCTGCACATACTTGTATTTATCCATGTGGAGAAGGTGCAGGTTACGCGGGAGGTATAACATCCGCAGCCGTTGACGGAATAAAAGTTTTTGAGGCAGTTATGTCGAAATTTATGATACCGGACGCATCAACCGGAAATCAGAGAATGTGAGGTTTCAGATTTAAAATGGAAGATCGTTTATACTTAAAAAATAAAAAAAGAATCGTGATCAAGATCGGTTCATCTTCATTGATCCATGAGGAGACGGGTGGGCTTGATTACATAAAACTTGAAAAACTGGTACGGATCATCAGCGATCTGAAAAATCAGGATAAGGATGTTGTATTGGTATCCTCCGGTGCAATCGGTGTTGGTTCGAAGTCGTTAGGGCTTCAGAAAAAGCCAAAGACAACATCACTCAGACAGGCATGTGCAGCAGTTGGACAGGGACAGCTCATGATGGTATACCAGCGTCTGTTCTATGAATATCACCAGATCGCAGCTCAGGTTCTTCTGACGTTTGATGTAATCACATCTCAGGAAAGAAGACATAACGCTGTAAATACTTTTAATGAATTATTACAAATGGATGTTATTCCTGTAGTTAATGAGAATGATACAGTTGCAATTGAAGAAGTGGATATAAACTTTGGAGATAATGATACCCTTTCCGCTATCGTAGCCAACATGATCAATGCTGATCTTTTATTATTATTGACAGATATTGATGGCTTGTACACGGACGATCCAAGAAATAATCCGGATGCAACATTGATCCCTGTCGTAGAACGCATCGACGATAAGATCAAAGCAATGGCAAAGGGCGCCGGCTCCGGATATGGAACCGGTGGTATGACGACAAAGATTTCTGCGGCGAAGATTGCTGCAAATTCAGGAGCAGATATGCTTATTTTATCAGGAGATGATATAGGAAATCTCGGTCGGGCATTAAATGGTGAATCTGTCGGAACCTTATTTAAAGCATATAAAGAGCCGAATTTTGATGTCGTAAGATACATTACACATAAGGAATATCTACAGTAGCAATGGATATAGTATGTACCATCGTATCATATACATATATAAGATGGGTCTGATCAAACAGAAGCAGTATCCGATTCCGAAATAACAGAAATGAACAGGTGAATAAGAATGGACGAAAAAAAGATTGCAAGAATCAATGAATTATATAAGAAATCCAAGACTCCGGCAGGACTTACGTCGGCTGAAAAGGAAGAACAGAAAAATCTCAGACAGGAATACATTTTTGCCATGAAACAGAATCTGAGAAGTGTATTAAATAACATTGATATCAAAGAACCGGATGGTAGTATTACCAGGCTGGAAGATATCGATCCAACAAAAAAAGTATGATGGAACAGACAAAAGCAGAACTAAGAAAACAATATAAACAAAAGCGGCGTGCCTTAACACCGGAGCAGGTGACCGTTGCTTCAGCACAGATCAGGAAGCAATTTCTGAATTCAGATGAATATAAAGACTGCAATCATCTGCTGATCTATGTCAGTCAGGATAATGAAGTGGATACGGTCGAGATTATAAAGCAGGCACTTACAGATGACAAAGTCGTTGCTGTGCCAAAGGTATACGGAGATCATATGCATTTTCATCGGATCCATGGAATGAGCGATCTAAAGGTAGGTGCGTATGGCATCTTAGAGCCTGTCGGCTGTGAGATGCTTCATCCGACGGAAGGAATTCTGATCGTCCCGGGAATTGTATTTGATATAAACGGACATCGGATCGGATATGGCGGTGGATATTATGACCGGTATATGAAGCTTCATCCGGAACTTACCGCGGTTGCATTTGCCTATGATTATCAGGTGTTGCCGGAGATTTCATGCGAATCATTTGACGAAAGACCGGATCAGCTTCTGACTCCGTCAGAGATATACAGCTTTATGGAGAACAATAAATATGATTAATGAAATAGATAAAAAAATAGATAAAATCGATATAACAGAACCTTGTCCTGCCGAAGAACCATTTCGGCAATATTATTTTATAAAAAAAGCAAGGGGGTATTACCGGGAGCTTGCGAAAAAAGCAGGAAGAAACCTGACCTGTTCGATCCAGACCTATGGATGTCAGATGAATGTAAGAGACTCCGAGAAGCTGACCGGTATTCTGGAAGAAATCGGATATACAAGCAGTGATTCTGAGGATGCAGACCTTGTTATATATAATACCTGCACAGTCCGTGAGAATGCGAATCGAAAAGTCTACGGACATCTTGGAATCATGAAACATGACAAAGAGACACATCCAGATAAGATGATCGGGCTTTGCGGATGTATGATGCAGGAACCGGATGTTGTAGCTACAATTCAAAAGAAATATCGATTTGTAGATATGGTATTTGGCACGCATAATGTATTTAAACTGGCTGAAATCTACTGCAACCGTATCGAAGCCGGCGGACAGGTAGTGGATATCTGGAAGGATACCAATCTTGTTGTGGAAGATCTTCCGGTTAAGAAAGAATTCCCATTTAAGTCCGGTGTCAATATTATGTTCGGATGTAATAATTTCTGTACATATTGTATCGTGCCATATGTTAGAGGCAGAGAACGCAGCAGACAACCGGAGGACATCATAAGAGAGGTTAAGCGGCTTTCAGAGGAGGGTGTAAAAGAGATCATGCTCCTTGGTCAGAATGTGAATTCTTATGGAAAGACGTTAGAAGAACCGATGACATTTGCCGAATTATTGCAGAAGGTGACAGAAGTTGATGGAATCGAACGTGTTCGTTTTATGACCTCCCATCCAAAGGATCTGTCCGATGAATTGATCGATGTGATCGCGGCAAATGAAAAGATCTGCCGTCACATCCATCTTCCGATGCAATCCGGCTCATCCAGGATATTAAATCAGATGAATCGTCGCTATACAAAGGAATCCTATCTGGAATTAGTAGACAAGATCCGCAGACAGATTCCTGAAATATCACTTACAACCGATATTATTGTCGGTTTTCCCGGAGAAACAGAAGAAGATTTCTTAGAGACAATGGATGTAGTGAATCGGGTAAGGTTTGATACAGCATTTACATTTATATACTCCAAGCGTACCGGAACACCGGCAGCAACATTTGAGGATCATGCAACAAAGGAAGAGATCCAGAACCGGTTTGATCGCCTGATCAAGCGAGTATCAGAGATCAGCGGTGAGGAGATCTGCCGTTATAAAGGGCAGGTCATGCCTGTACTGATTGAAAGCGTCAGCGAACAGAATCAGGAACTCTTAACCGGTCGTCTGTCAAATAATATTCTGGTACATTTTAAAGGTGATCCGTCTATGATCGGCGAGATCCGGGATGTTTCGCTGGATGAATGTAAAGGCTTTTATTATATGGGAAATCTTGTATAAACCGAATTTATAGAATAGGGGTAAAAAACAGTGGCAGCTTTAACACCAATGATGCAGCAGTATATGGAAGTGAAGAATCAGTACAAGGACTGTATATTATTTTACAGACTTGGTGATTTCTATGAAATGTTTTTTGATGATGCCCTGACCGCATCCAAGGTTCTTGAGATCACTTTGACCGGAAGGGACTGCGGACAGCCGGAACGTGCACCGATGTGCGGCGTTCCATATCATGCCTGTGATGTCTACCTGAATAAGCTGATCGAGAATGGTTTTAAGGTAGCGATCTGTGAACAGGTTGAAGATCCAAAGCTTGCAAAAGGCATAGTTAAACGTGAGGTTATCCGGGTGGTAACACCGGGTACCAATATGTCAAATGCAATTCTTGATGAAACAAGAAATAATTATCTGATGAGTATTTTTGAAAACAATGGTGCATTCGGAATTTCACTGGTAGATATCACGACCGGTGAGTTTAAGACAGCGAGAGTTCCATCCTTATCAAAGCTTACGGATGAGATCAACAAATATTCTCCTGCCGAGATCATCGGCAATCATTCTTTCATGAATTGTGATCTGGATTTCATTTATCTGAGGGAGAAAATGAAAATTTCCATTTCTGAAGCGCCGGAGCATTATTTCAATCAAATGCTCTGTGAAGATGCAATTATGAGGCAGTTCGGAGTTAATAATATGGACGGACTTGGACTGAAGGATTTCCCTGACTGTATTTTATCCTCCGGAGTTCTGCTTCAGTATCTGCATGAGACACAGAAGAATTTCCTTGCACATATCAATCATATCGTGCTGTATTCCATCGACGATTTCATGATTCTTGATTCCGCAACCAGAAGAAATCTGGAGCTTTGTGAGACACTTCGTGACAAACAGAAACGAGGTTCTTTGTTATGGGTATTGGATAAAACCAAGACAGCAATGGGTGCGAGAATGCTTCGAAGCATGATCGAGCAGCCTTTAATATATAAAAAGGATATCGAAGCAAGACTTGATGCAGTAGATCAGTTAAATAATGATATGATCAATCGTGATGAGATGCGGGAATATCTGAACCCGATCTATGATCTGGAACGACTGATGACAAGGATTTCCCTACGATCCGCAAATCCACGCGATATGATCGCATTTAAGACATCCCTTTCATATCTGCCGTATATAAGACAGCTTTTACAGATCTATCCGGATGGGCTTCTTGCAGATATTTATGAGAAAATGGATGAATTACAGGATATTTATGACCTGTTAGAGCGTTCAATCAACGACGATCCTCCGATACTGATTCGAGAAGGCGGTATTTTCAAGGATGGTTATCTGGAAGAAATCGATACTTTAAAATCAGCAAAGACAGATGGCAAGACATGGCTTGCAGAATTGGAGGAACGGGAAAAGCAGAAGACAGGAATAAAGAATCTTCGCATCAAGTTCAATAAAGTATTTGGCTATTATTTTGAGGTGACTAATTCCTATAAGGATCTGGTACCTGAATATTTTATAAGAAAACAGACACTTGCAAATTCAGAACGATATACAACAGAAGAATTGGACAATCTTGCAAGTTCGATTCTTGGTTCTGAAGATAAATTATATGCACTGGAATATGAAACCTATGTTGCGCTCAGAGATAAGATTGCGGGTGAGATCCTGCGTGTGCAGAATACAGCAAGACAGATCGCTTTATTAGACTGTCTCTGTTCGCTGTCATATGTGGCATCTGCCAATCAGTTTGTTCGTCCAGAGATTAACGAAGATGGTGTAATTGATATCAAAGAAGGTCGCCATCCTGTCGTTGAGAAGATGATGAACAACGGTATGTTCATATCAAATGACACCTATCTGAATAATTTTGAGAGCCGGATATCGATCATAACCGGACCGAATATGGCTGGTAAATCCACCTATATGCGTCAGACGGCACTGATCGTTTTAATGGCGCAGATCGGAAGCTTTGTTCCTGCTGCTTCAGCAAATATCGGTATCTGTGACCGTATCTTCACCAGAGTAGGGGCATCCGATGATCTTGCAAGCGGTCAAAGCACTTTCATGGTAGAGATGAGTGAGGTCGCAAATATTCTTCGAAATGCCACGAAGAACAGTCTGCTGATCTTAGATGAGATCGGACGAGGAACCAGTACATATGACGGACTTAGTATTGCATGGGCAGTTGTGGAATATATTAGTAACAGTGAACTGCTTGGAGCAAAAACGTTATTTGCCACCCACTATCATGAACTGACAGAATTAGAGGGTAAGTTATCCTCTGTAAACAACTACTGTATAGCAGTAAAAGAAGACGGTGATGATATCGTATTCTTACGAAAGATCGTAAAAGGCGGAGCGGATCGAAGCTATGGTATTCAGGTAGCCAAGCTTGCCGGAGTACCGGATATCGTGATCAATCGTGCAAATGAGATCTGCAACCAGCTTATCGATACGGATATAACGACAAAATTAAAAGATATCAAGATAACAAATGATTTTCATAAAAGTGCTTCCGATACCCAGATGTCATTTCTGGCAAATCCGGAAGAGAGTGCCATTCTGGAGGAGATCAAGAATGCAGATCTGTCCAACATGACACCGATGAAAGCATTGTTATATCTGAATGAATTACAGGAGCGAATCCGTTAAGGAGAACCTATGATAAAATTACTGGATCAATATACAATTGATAAGATCGCAGCCGGTGAAGTGATCGAACGTCCCGGCTCGGTTATAAAAGAATTAGTGGAGAATTCCATCGATGCGGGTGCAACTGCGATCACCATCGAGATCAAAGAAGGCGGTATGAGCTTTATCCGTATCACAGACAATGGATGTGGTATCTCAAAGGAGGAAGTTCCGGTTGCCTTCCTTCGTCATGCAACCAGTAAGCTTCAGACGGCGGATGATCTGTTAAAGATCGCATCCTTAGGCTTCCGTGGCGAGGCGTTATCTAGTATAGCCGCAGTTGCCCAGGTAGAGCTGATCACCAAGCAGGAAGATGCGCTTACCGGAACCAGATACCAGATCCACGGCGGAAAAGAGATCTCAAATGAGGAAATCGGCGCACCGCTTGGTACAACGATTGTTGTAAGAAATCTGTTTTATAATACACCTGCCAGAAAGAAATTCATGAAGGCGCCTGCAACAGAGGGCTCGTATATCTACGATCTTGTCTGTCGTATGGCAATGTCACATCCGGATGTTTCATTTAAGTTTATTATGAATGGAACAGATAAGCTATTTACATCCGGCAACGGCAGACTAAAAGAGATCATCTATCATATATATGGTAGAGATATTACGAATAACCTTCTGGAAATCCATGCAGCAAATGATCAGGTAAAGATCACAGGATATCTTGCAAAACCGAGTATATCCAGAGGTAACCGTTCATTTGAAGATTATTATGTAAACCAAAGGTATATAAAGAGCAATATATTAACAAAGGCAATCGAAGATGCATATCGTACCTTTGTTATGGTTCATAAATTTCCATTTACAGTTATCAATTTTGAGATTGATCCATCTCTGATTGATGTAAATATCCATCCTGCAAAACGGGAATTGAAATTCATAAATGAACCGGATATGTATGATTTTACTTATATCAGTGTCAGAAAGGCGCTGTTATTTAAAGAACTTATCCCGACTGTTACACCGGGAAAGGATAAACGGCCGGAGACACTGGCAGAACGAAAGGTGGAGAAGCGCCCGGAGCCATTCGAAACAAACCGGAGGGCCACAGAACTTCCTCCGCAGCCGACAAGGCCAGCGCAGCAGAAAAAGCCAAGCATGCCAATGCAACCGGCAAATTCAGGTATATCTGCTCAACCAACGCCGACACCATCTGTTACGATGGAAAACAGAAGCAGCTCGCCGGTTGAAATCCAATATTTGAAAGAAGATAATCAGTCTGGTAAAAATATCACAAATAATATGGTTGCTGAAAATATTGTTCCGTATTTGACACAACCGGCAAAGACAGCATTAAATCCTGCTGAAGCGAGTGTACAGACTAACGAAACATCAGAACAGAAGAAACAGGAACCGATCACATCGGAAGCTAAGATTAAATACGAGCAGATGGATATGTTTGAAGATAAATTCCTGACACCGGAAGCTAAGAAAAAGCACCGGATCATCGGGCAGTTATTTAAGACATACTGGCTGATCGAGTACGAAGATAAGTTCTTTATCATGGATCAGCATGCCGCACATGAAAAGGTAAAATTTGAGGAATTAATGGCAAACTATAAGAATAAGACTGTCATTCCTCAGTATCTGATGCCACCTGCGATCGTATCCTTGAGCGGAACAGAATCAGAGTTCTTACGGGAAAATCTGGAATTTTTCCAGAATCTGGGATTTCAGATCGAAGGTTTCGGTGGAAAAGAATACAAGCTGTCAGCCGTTCCGGCAAATCTGTTCGGATTAGACGGCAGAGAATTATTTCTGGAATTTATCGGAGAGTTATCCGAAAACGGACAGAAGCAGACGATTGATACATTTATCAGTAAACTTTCCACAATGGCGTGTAAAGCTGCGATAAAGGGGAATACTTCCATTAGCTTTAAGGAAGCAGACATCCTGATTGACCAGTTGATGAAGCTTGAAAATCCATATACCTGTCCGCATGGCAGACCAACCCTGATCTCCATGACAGAGACAGAACTGGAAAAGAAATTCAAACGAATTGTTTAGTAATTAAACTTATATAGAAACGGAGCAGCAAATGAAGCCTCTTGTTATATTAACCGGGCCGACAGCCGTAGGTAAAACAAATCTGTCGATCGGTCTTGCAAAAAGAATAAACGGTGAGATCATTTCTGCAGATTCCATGCAGGTCTATCGAAAGATGGATATCGGAACTGCCAAGATCATGCCGGAGGAAATGGATGGCATTCCCCATCATCTGATCGATGTATTAGATCCAAAGGAGCCGTTTAATGTTGTATTATTTAAAGAACTTGCAACAAAGGCGATGGATGATATCTATGCCAGAGGACGGATACCTGTCATTGTCGGCGGAACCGGCTTTTATATTCAGGCAGTTTTATACGATATTCATTTCGATGAAAATGACGATGATAAAAGCTACCGTACTTATCTGGAACAGCTTGCGGAAAAACATGGAAATCTCTACCTTTATCAGATGCTTGAAAAAGTGGATCCGGCGTCAGCCGCAGCCATTCATTATAACAACCGCAAACGTGTGATCCGAGCGTTGGAATTCTATAAAGAGACAGGAATCCCGATTTCCAAACATAACGAGAAAGAATCCCAACGGATTTCTCCATATAATTTTGAATATTTTGTGTTAAATGATGCAAGATCAAAATTATATGATAGAATAGACAGGCGAATTGACATCATGGTAGAACAGGGATTGATCGAAGAGGTAAAGGCATTAAAGGATCAGGGATATACAAAAGATCTGATATCCATGCAGGGGCTTGGATATAAAGAGATCCTCGATTATCTGGATGGTGTAACATCTCTGGATGAAGCCCTATATATCTTAAAACGTGATACCAGACATTTCGCCAAGCGTCAGATCACATGGTTTAAGAGGGAAAAAGAAGTCACCTGGGTGGATAAGAGTGAATTCACATCAGAAGATACCATTATGGATTTCATGCTTGAACAGTTGCGGTCAAAGGGAATTATTTCATAAAATAAAATGGAGCAGATAAAATGAACACATTATTAAAAGATTATTATACATCCTTACACATTGATGAACGGGTATTTGATTACTGTCAGAAGATTGAAGACAGCTTAAAGAACCGTTTTGCAGCGATCGATGCCATCTGTGAGATCAACCAGATGAAGGTCATCAAAGCCATGCAGGATAATCGTCTGGCGGAAGCGCATTTTGCAGGTTCCTCCGGATATGGTTATACCGATGACGGACGAGATGCACTCGAACGGATCTATGCAGATGTATTCCATACGGAAGATGCGCTGGTCCGTTCTCAGATCACCTGTGGAACACATGCGATCTGTACGGCGTTATTTGGTAACTTAAGACCGGGAGATGAACTGCTTGCAATCTCAGGAAAACCATATGATACGATGGATGAGATCATCGGACTTCGCCCTTCACCGGGTTCTTTGGCAGAATATGGTGTTACATACGCCCAGGTAGATCTGACACCGGAAGGAGAGTTTGATTTTGAAGGAATCCGAAATGCGATCAATGAACACACAAAGCTTGTGGAGATCCAGCGTTCCAAGGGTTATGCCGTACGTCCGACTTTATCCTGTGAGAAGATTGGAGAAGTGATCACATTTGTAAAGAGTATCCGTCCAGACATCATCTGTATGGTAGATAACTGTTATGGTGAATTTGTTCAGGATAAAGAACCAACAGACTATGGCGCAGATCTGATCGCAGGTTCCCTGATCAAGAATCCGGGTGGCGGACTGGCTCCGATCGGTGGTTATATCTGTGGTAAGAAGGAATATGTGGAAAATGCCGCATACCGTCTTACAACTCCGGGACTTGGCAAAGAGGTTGGTGCATCTTTAAATAATACAAAGGCTTTTGCACAGGGCTTATTCATGGCTCCATCGGTTACGGCAAGTGCTTTAAAGGGCGCGATCTTTGCTGCAAATGTATATGAAAATCTTGGTTTTAAGACAGTCCCGAATAAGACAGAGGATCGTTTTGATATCATACAGGCAGTTGAACTTCAGACACCGGAACGTGTGGTTGCTTTCTGTGAAGGGATTCAGGCGGCTGCACCTGTTGACAGTTATGTAAAGCCTGTACCATGGGATATGCCGGGATATGATTCTCCTGTTATCATGGCGGCCGGTGCATTTGTATCCGGTTCTTCAATTGAACTTAGTGCGGATGCCCCTATGAGAGAACCGTATGCTGTATATTTTCAGGGAGGACTTACCTATCAGCATGCAAAATTTGGAATTGTAATGACATTGCAAAAAATGGTAGAAAATAACCTTATAGTGTGGTAGATTTAGTTCGAATGTCCCTTTCTTTCAGGCATTGGAGAGGCGGAGAGAAAAGGAGGACATATGAATTCTAATTTTACAATGCGGGATATGGCTGTTACAGAGCGGCCATATGAAAAATGTCAGCAAAGTGGTCCATCCGCTTTGAATGATGCTGAACTGCTTGCAGTTATACTTCGAAGCGGAAGCCGAAAAGAAAATGCACTGGTTACAGCCCAGCGTATTCTGAACCGTCATTCGGTTCATAAAGGCTTAGTCGGACTGAAGCATCTGACATTGGAAGAACTGATGTCGATTGATGGGATTGGATATGTAAAAGCGATCCAGATGCAGTGTATCGGTGAATTATCAAGACGGATAGCGGAAGCGGAATATAAGCCATTTCTGACATTTGGCAATCCGCAGAGTATAGCAGATTATTTTATGGAACGTACCAAATATCTGGATAAAGAGCGGGTTTACAGCCTGCTGTTTGATTCCAGACATTGTTTGTTGGGAGAAAACTGTATATCAGAGGGAACAATCGATCATGCAGTTATATCTCCAAGGGATATCTTTATAGATGCCTTAAGCTATCACGCAGCATATGTTGTTTTGCTGCATAATCATCCATCCGGGAATCCGGAACCAAGCAGACAGGATATCTGCTTGACAAAGAGAGTAGCAGAAGCAGGCAGAATGCTTGGAATCCTGTTATCTGATCATATTATTATAGGGAATAATTGTTTTGTCAGTCTGGCAGAAAGAGGAATGTTGAATGAGACGTCGTAATAGAAAAAGAATAGAAATAACTCCAAAATATTTTTTGCTTGCATTAACGATAGTATGTGTAGTTTTAATGATCGCATCACTGTTTTTTGACAGTATAATGCCGTCAGTCCGTAAAGCAACAAACACGTTTATTCTTCCAATGCAAAAAGGAGTAAATACAGTAGGAAGCTGGGTAGAATCCAAGGTAGAAGCACTGAAAAATTACGAAGATATTGTGGCGGAAAACGATCAGTTAAAGGAACAACTGGATACCTATAGATCCACACTTGCCCAATATGAACAGAACTCTTATGAGCTGGACCGGCTGCAGAAACTGTATGAGTTGGATGCACAGTATACTGATTACGATAAAACAGGAGCAAGAGTGATATCTAAGGATACCGGAAACTGGTTTGATGTCTTTTATATTGACAAAGGAACCGATGATGGACTGTCTATTGGTTGTAATGTATTATATGGAAATGGTCTGTGCGGAATTATCACAGAGATTGGAGCGGATTATGCAAAGGTCCGTTCGATCATCGATGATACAACAAATGTAAATGCAACAATCCTGCCGGCTCAGGCAATCTGTAATGTATCCGGAAGCCTGACAAATTATGCAGACGGCTACCTGCTTGCGGAAAATATAGATAAAGATGCAGATATATCAGAAGGAGATCAGGTTGTGACCTCACATGTTTCGAGCAAATATCTTTCTGGAATCAATATAGGCTATATTGCAAAGATAGAAAATGATTCCAACAATCTGACCAAGACAGCGTATATTACGCCGGCTGCTGATTTTTCTAATATTGAAGAGGTTCTGGTGATCCGCCAGACAAAGAAAAATGTTACAGATTAAAAACAATTGATAGAACTAAATGGTAGAAGAAGGTTGAAACAGAATTGAAACGAGTATTTACATTAGGAATTTTGATCATTATATGTTTTGTATTACAGACGGCATTATTTCCCTATATAGAAATTGCCGGAACAGCACCGGATCTGATGCTGATACTGACAGTTTCTTTTGGTCTTATGCGCGGTAGAAAAGAAGGAATGCTGGTTGGTTTTTTCTGCGGTTTTCTGTATGATCTGTATTTTGGATATGCGATCGGACCGTTTATGATTCTTTATATGATTCTTGGATATTGCAATGGATTTTTCCACCGTTTATATCTGGTGGAAGATGTTCTTTTACCAATGCTGATCATTCTGATCGACGATCTGTTTTTTAATTTTGCAACATATATTATCTTTTTCCTGTTGCGGAACAGGCTGGAATTTTCAATCTATCTGAAGAATATCATTCTTCCAGAAATGATCTATACAGCATTGATCACACTCTTTACATTCAAATTTTTTGTATTTGTGAACAAGACACTAAAGCGTCTGGAAAAAGCAAACGAATAAGAACTGGAAGGAAAATACAATGATAAAAGAATTTTTGAATCTGATAAAAGAAAATATTGTAGAACATGTAAAACACCGGTTGTTTGTTGTGACATTGATCGTTCTGGTTCTCTTTGGTGTACTGGTTTACCGTCTGTTTGATCTACAGATCGTAAACGGAAAAAAGTATCAGGAAAGCTTTACCTATAAATCAGTGAAAACAGTCTCGGTGAAAGCAACCCGTGGAAATATATACGATTGTAACGGAAAACTGATTGCTTATAATGAAGCTTCCTATACATTGTCATATAACAGTGCTACCGATCTGTCAGAGATTGCTGCTGCACAGGGAACAACATCCAACGAACTGCGAAATGATATAGTATATAAAACGATCCTGATTCTGGAGCAGAATGGAGATAAAATATCAGTCAGTCTGCCAATCAAGCTGACAGGAAAAGGATTTGAGTTTACAGTATCAGGAACATCATTGAATACTTTTCTTATGAATGTATACAGTGCCAGCTCTGTCGATAAACTGACAGATCAGCAGGCATCCTCAACAGCAGAAGATGTATTCCGTTATATGAGAGGAAAGGATCTTTTCAATATTTCAGATACTTATTCGGATGAAGCAGCATTAAAGATTCTTGCCGTCCGGTATGAGATCTGGCTGAACCGTTACCAGCAATACATGTCTGTCCAGCTTGCGGATGGTATCAGCGAGGAAAGCTATGCAACGATCAAAGAAAATTCAAATGAACTGCCAGGCATGGAAGTAAACGTAGAATCCCACCGTGTCTATAATGATGCTATTTATTACGCACATATTATCGGATATATCGGAAATATCTCAAATGAAGAGATGGACAAATATAACGAGAATCTGGATGATTCCGAAAAATATACGGCTGATGACATGATCGGAAAAGCCGGGTTGGAAAGTGAATTTGAATCTTATCTGCGTGGTAAAGACGGATATCAGAAAATGTATGTAGATAATCTGGGGAAGGTGATCGAGATTATTGATTCGCAGGATTCTGTAGCAGGAAATGACATTTATCTGACGATTGACTCGGATCTTCAAAAATACTGTTATAATGCTCTGGAAAAGGAAATTACTTCCATCCTGCTTGCACATATTAAAAATGTAACAACATCAAATGACAAAGATGATATCCCGATCACTGACGTTTATTTTGCATTATTTGATAATAACATTATCAGCATTGACGATCTGGCAGCAAAGAATGCCACAGATCTTGAGCGTTCAGTAAATGATATATTTCAGAGTTCCAAAAGCTATACACTTGGAAGACTGGATGATATCCTGAATTCAAGTCATATACCATTATATAATCTGACAGACCAGTATCAGGATTATATGGAATTTATCTGCGAACAATTAAGTGATGCAGGCATTTACAGTCCAAGCAAGATATCAAAAACAGATGATACCTATGTATCTTATATCAATAATAATATTTCGCTGTGTGAGTATCTGAAATATGCGATCAGCCAAGGCGCAATCGACATTTCCTGTATTTCAACGAAAAGTGACTATTATGATACAGATGAAATCTACAATGTGCTGACGGAATATATTTTAAAAGAATTTGAAAATAATACCAGTTTCGACAAACTTGTTTTCAAATATATGATAATATCAGGAGAACTTACAGGAAGTCAGGTTATTAATCTGTTATATGACCAGGGTATCTTAAATATGGCAACAGATGAGGACTATTCCGATTATAAGGCAGGATCCATCAACAGCTTTGACTTTATGTGTAAAAAAATAGAACAATATGAGATAACTCCTGCCATGCTGGCACTGGATCCATGTTCCGGCTCGATCGTTGTGACTGATCCAAATTCCGGAGCTGTAAAAGCAATGACAAGTTATCCAAGTTATGATAATAATCAGCTCACAAATTCCATTGATGCAGATTATTATGCAAAGATTACGTCGGACAAGACAACACCAATGTACAGCAGAGCAACGATGCAGCAGACAGCTCCCGGATCCACCTTCAAGATGATAACTGCATTTGCAGCAATGAATGAAGGCGCAATCGGTATCAATGACGTGATCCAGACCAAAGGATATTTTGATAAAACAGAAACACCTGCGAAATGCTGGATTTATCCATCAGCACATGGAACGATCGGTATATCTAAGGCAATCGAAGAATCCTGTAACTATTTCTTCTATGAACTGGGTTACCGTATGGCAACACAAGATACCGGAACCTATAGCGATATCACTGGTGTAGAACGGCTTCAGAAATATGCAGGTATGTTTGGATTTGACAGCACCTCCGGCATTGAACTGCCGGAAAGTAAACCGCAGATATCAGATGCGGATGCAATCCGTACTGCGATTGGACAAGGTACAAATAACTTTACAGCAACACAGCTTGCCCGATATGTTACAACACTAGCAAACAGCGGTACATGCTATGACCTGAGTCTTGTTTCAGAGATCAAGGATATTAACGGTAATGTTGTATATAAAAATGAGCACAAGGTTCACAACCAGCTCGATTTTCCTGCCGAGCAATGGAATGTTGTCAGACAGGGCATGCGTCAGGTTGTTTCCGTCCATACGAGCAGCAGTGCTTTGATTAATCAGATCAATGTTGCAGTAGCCGGCAAAACAGGTACGGCCCAGCAGAGTGATGCCAGACCGAACCATGCGTTATTTGTATCATTTGCACCATATGAAAATCCTGAAGTTACGGTTACAAGTGTAATCCCGTTCGGATATTCTTCCGGTAATGCAGTCGAATTGACCGGACTTGTATATGCCTATTTATACGATCCGGATGTACTTGAAAATACAACGATCACCGGTAACAACGCACTTTCAGATTAAAAGATAAGATACGTCGGATAAATTCATTTTTGAACAGTTATATTTATGAAAACGAGGTAAGAAACATGGATACCGACGTTATTATTAAGGCGAACAGCCACGGGATCAGGATTATATTTCATAATGATGATCCATTGGAGCAGCTCCTGGTGGATATAAAAGAAAAATTACAGCATCAAAATGCATTTTTAAAAAAAGAAGGAAAAATTTCTGTTTCTTTTGAAGGACGGGAGTTGAGCCGAGAGGAGATTGCGCAGATTCTGTTTGCATTAAATCATCTGCCGGAGACTGAGGTGGAATTTATTTGCGATATTCCTGATAAAGGGAGAACAGAGGATCTCTGCAATCAGATTGATATTCCTCCGCACAGGTCAAAACACCGGCAGCCCGCCGCTGTCGGACATACAGCACATGTGGATCATGTTATTAGGCATGAAGCTCCTGCTACAGATACGGCCGCTTCAAATAAAAAAGTATCATCAGATGATACCGCAGGTCAGAATGTTTCATCTTCAGAAGATAACAACCTGTTTTTTTACGGAAACATTCGGAGTGGTCAAACACTTGAAGTAAAAAAAAGTATTATAATAATTGGTAATGTTGAAAAAAGAGCAAAGGTTATTTCCGGTGGAAATATCATTATCCTCGGCAGCTTGCAGGGAAGTGCAGTCGCCGGAAAAGATTTGCAGAAAAAACGCTTTGTACTGGCTCTTACCATGGAACCGGTTCATATAAAGATCGGAACTGTCAGCTATGCAGCAAAACGACAGTTCCATGATAAATTAAATACAAAGGATGCAGTGATAGCATACTGTGAAAATGACCAACTGATCTTTCAGCCGCTGTCGCAAGCTTCACTATAAGATAAAAATTCTAAAAATCAGTATGAAAAGATAATTTACGGAGGTGTTTTATGAGTGAAGTAATTGTTGTTACATCAGGAAAGGGAGGCGTTGGTAAAACCACAACTTCAGCCAATATCGGCACAGGTCTTGCAGGTCTGAAAAAAAGAGTGGTCATGATCGATACGGATATCGGACTGCGAAATCTGGATATCGTCCTCGGACTGGAAAACCGTATTGTTTATAATCTGGTTGATGTAGTAGAAGGAAACTGCCGCTATAAGCAGGCATTGATAAAAGACAGGAACAATCCGGAGCTTTTTCTAATGCCATGTGCACAGACCAAGGACAAAACCGCTGTTTCTCCGGAACAGATCATAAAATTGATCGATGAAATGCGTTCGGATTTTGATTATATAATCATTGATTGTCCTGCCGGAATCGAACAGGGATTTAAAAATGCTATTGCAGCCGCAGACAGGGCAATTGTTGTTACAACACCAGAGGTATCTGCGATCCGGGATGCAGACCGTGTTATCGGGCTGTTAGAAGCAAATGAGATTACGTCGATTGACCTTATCATCAACCGGGTACGATATGATATGGTAAAAAAAGGTGACATGATGTCTGTCGATGATGTTGTTGATATTCTAGCCGTCAACCTTCTGGGTGTAATACCGGATGATGAACAGATCGTTATATCAACAAATAAAGGAGAACCACTTGCTGGAAGCAATACAACATCCGGCAATGCCTATATCGATATCTGTAAACGGATTCTTGGTGACAGTATTCCCTTGACTGATTACAATACATCGATCCGGCGAAACCCTTTCAAACGGTTATTTCGAAAAAAACATGCATAAAAGGGGTGAGTGGTAGGAATGAAAGATATCAAGGTAATCAACAATGTTGTAAGTTATAATTCTGGTCATTATGCCAGAGAACGTTTAAAATATATCCTGATGGCCGACCGGATTGGATGTACGCCAGATGTCATCACAAGGATCCGGGATGATCTGTGTAAATGCGTTTCTAATTATGTTAATATTGATTCGCCAAATACAACCGTACAGCTTTCAGAATCCTTCCTGATCGCCAAGATCCCGGTTAAAGGAATACATATGAAAAAGGAAAAAGAAAAAGATGAAACACTTCAAACAGATGGACATATCAACGGAGAAAAAGTACAGACTGATCAATTATAATTTTAAGCTGATCCTGTTCGTGATCGCAGCCATGATCATGGGAAGCATTACGATCTGCAGCGTTCGTCCGGACTTCCTGACGAAACAATTGATCGGTGTCAGTGCATGTATCATCGGTATGATCGTTGTATCACTGATCGATTATGATTTTATTTGCAAATATTATATGGTACTCTATGTCATCAATATCGGCCTGTTGTTGCTGGTTCTTGTCGCAGGTTCCGGTGGCGGAGATACAGGAGTTCATCGATGGTTTTATATATCAGATTCGTTCACCATTCAGCCATCAGAATTTGCAAAAATCATTCTGATCCTGTGTACGGCTGTATTTCTGGAAAAAAATTATGAAAATCTTAACACGCCAAAAGTACTTGCAAAGCTTGCAGTATTTTTGGCTGTTCCTGTTGGACTGATTGTGGCCGAACCAGACCTTTCAACCTCAATCTGTGTTATGGCAACGCTTTTTATCATCATATTTGTCGGAGGGCTGAGTCTGAAGCTGATCGGTATCATGATTCTGGTCCTGGTTCCCGCATTTGGAGGATTTATCTGGTATATTCAGCAGGATAATCTGCCTCAGTTTTTGAAAACTTATCAGATTAATCGTATTCTGGGACATATATACGGAAGTGAATATGGTGCTTCGTCTGACCAGCAGGATAATTCAGTTATGGCAATCGGTTCCGGTCAGCTATCCGGAAAAGGAATCAACAATTCAACGGTAGCTACCGTAAAAGATACCAATCTGATTTCTGAGCAGCAGACAGATTTCATTTTTTCGGCGGTCGGAGAAGAATTAGGATTCATTGGAAGTGTTATTATTATTGCAATTTTATGCCTGATAGTGTTACAATGTATTCGGGTTGCCAGGCATGCAAAAGATAAAAAAGGAATGTATATTGCGACAGGTATTGGGGCGCTTGTTGCATTCCAGACATTTATCAACATCGGAGTTGCAACAGCACTTTTGCCGAATACAGGACTGCCGCTCCCGTTCATCAGTTACGGACTAAGTTCGCTTGTCAGTATGAGTGCCGGAATCGGACTCGTTTTGAACATAAACCTGCAAAAGAAAAAGTATTAGGAGGAGAGCTATGAATATAGGGTTAATAGCACATGACGCAAAGAAAAAACTGATGCAGAATTTTTGCATTGCATACAGAGGAATCTTAAGCAAAAATGAATTATATGCAACAGGAACGACAGGACGTTTGATCGAAGAGGTCACAAACCTTAATGTTCATAAATATATCGCTGGACATCTCGGAGGGGAACAGCAGTTAGGTTCCCAGATTGAAAATAATGATATTGATATGGTTATTTTCCTGAGAGATCCATTACATCCAAAGGCTCATGAGCCGGATATCAATAATATATTTTTACTTTGTGATATGCACAATATTCCATTAGCAACCAATCTTGCGACTGCAGAGCTTCTGATCAAGGCGCTTGATCGGGGCGATTTGGACTGGAGAGAATTTTACAAATAAACAATGGAGAGTTTGATATGAAATATCAGATAAAACTGCTGATTTCCATCCTGACAATCGGCATCCTGTTTACCGGATGTGCCAGACGAAGCTATGATACCAGTGATCAGCTTGTGCTTGGAATATCAGAAAATCTGCCGCTGTACAGTACAGACAGTTTCGGAGAAAACCATACGGTCATTCCGGATGGTGAAAGCCTGGCGGATGATAATTATAAAGATACAAAAGCTGCGGTACTGTTGAACGATACAACACAGGAAGCGTTGGTCGTCCATAATGCACATGATAAAATATATCCTGCCAGTATGACAAAATTAATGACAGGACTTCTTGTGATCGAAGCGATTGAAGATGGTTCCTTATCGCTTGATGAAACCATTACTTTAAGTCATACCGTTACCTTTCAGGAAAATAACGTCGGAGCTAGTGACCTGACAAAAGGATGTAAAGTTACAGTTAAGAACCTGTTATACGGATTGCTGATCCGTTCCTATAATGATTGTGGTGTTCTTTTAGCAGAACGGATTGCCGGCAGCGAAGATGCCTTTGTTGAAAAAATGAATGAACGGGCATATGAGCTTGGAGCTACGAATACGCATTTTGTGAACTGCCACGGTCTGCATTCGGATGACCATTATACAACTGCATATGATCTTTATCTGATCTTTTCAGAATTTATCAAACATGATCTGGCATATCTGATTGATTCCCTGACATCTTATGATTTTACATATACAGATGCAAATGGTGAAACAAGAAGCGTTACATTAGAAGCAACGAATGGATATATTTCAGGTGAATTTCAGTTCCCGGAAGGATATTCTTTGGGATCCTGGAAATCGGGAACGACGACGGCTGCGGGTAATTGTCTGATCCTTGAATTTGTAAAGGATGATACCGGCGACAAATATATCGCTGTTATCGCAGGTGCAGAAGACCGTAGTACGTTATATAATGATATGACAATGTTGATCAATACTGCAAAATAAACAGTTAATCAAATAACTGTTTTAATATATTTTAAATCATTCAGGAGGTTTATTATGATTCAGATTATTACAGGTGATAAAGGAAAAGGAAAGACAAAGGTTTTAATTGACAAGGTCAATAATGAAGTAAAGGTTGTAGCAGGTTCTGTTGTATTTATCGACAATAATAACAAGCACTTATATGAGCTGAGTAATCGTGTCCATATGATCAACTGCACTAATTATGAAGTTAATAATCTGGAGATGTTTGCAGGGTTTGTTCTCGGAATAATTTCCCAGACAAAAGATATAGAGAAGATTTACATTGATAATTTTACATCTGTTGCTTATGTCAATAAAGAGCAGGTAAAAGTAGCACTGGATATCATTAATAATATCAGTGAGAAATTTAATATCAGTATTATAATATGTTTTGCAACAGACAGTTCCGATGTTCCGGACGAATATAAAGATAATATCATTGCTGCTTTATAGTTCCATATCAACTGTCTTATACGCATATATTATATGGAGTAAAAGGAGATATATATGGCTTCCATAAGAAGAAAGAAGAGAAAATGGCAGCCGGTGAAGATCAGTTTTGGATTTGTCATATTTGCAATTATGTTTGTATACATGTTGATTCGTATCATTATGTCGCTTGGTGACCATGATCTGAGTGTATTTCAGGTGGAAGAGAGCAATTATGATACGAATTTTACTGCCACCGGACTTGCTGTGAGAAAAGAAACTTTGAATTACAGCTCTACCTCCGGATATGTCTGCTATTATATCCGGGATGGCGAAAAAGTTGCAAAGGGTGCCAGTGTATATTCTGTTGATGAAACCGGTTCCATGCAGGATGCATTGTTTGATGTTCAAAATAGCGGAAGCAGTGTGTTATCCGATAATGATTATAAAGATCTGAGCAAACAGATTCAGATTTTTAAAGCAGGATTTTCACCGTCAGATTTTTCAGAAGTATATGAATTTAAAAATTCCATGGACAATAAGGTTCTGGAAATGTATGAAGATATGGCGCTTGAGCAGTTATCTTCAAACCAGTCATTTGATTCAACTTTTTCAGCTTCGAAATCAAATGTCAGCGGTATTGTAACCTATTACATGGATGGCTTTGAAGGTTATGATATCAACAATCTTTCAGCAGATGATTTTGATAAAACAAAATATACCAAAGAAATGTTGAAAAAAAGCGATGTGGTTGAGTCCGGGAAACCTATATATAAGATCATAGATGATGAAAACTGGAAGATTGCAGTCATGCTTACGAAAGAAGAATATGCAAAAATCAAAAAGAACGAAACAATCCGGTTTACAATCAATGATTCATCCAGACGGTTATCTGCAAAGTATGAAACAGTTGAACAGGATGGAAATTATTTCATTATTATAAATATGCACCGTTATCTGGCAGAATATGTCGCTGATCGTTATCTGAATATCACATTTGTATTCTCAGAAACAAAAGGACTAAAGATTCCGAATTCAGCGATTACCGAAAAGGATGTTCTGATGATCCCAGTCAGCTATCTGACTGGAGGAAGCGGAACAACCGAGAAAAAATATTTTAATAAGATCGTATTAACAGCGGATGGGACAACTTCGGTTGAACAGATATCCCCTACTATATATTTTACAGATGATCATTTCTGTTATGTGGACCCGGCAGATATAGATGATAATACCGTTCTTGCAGCAAACGAATCAGATATTACATTTAACACATCTACCGCCGGCACATACAAATTAAAAGGTGTTTTCTGCGTTACACAAGGTTCTGCAGTATTTAAGCAGATCGATGTTATTGTAGATGGTGATGATTATTCGATCATTGATCCAAATACCGCATATGGTATCTCCGCTTACGACAGGATCGCATTGGATGCCACCTCCGTAAAGGAAAAACAGATCATATATTAGGAGTGATGAATGATGTTACAGGAAAATTATGAAAGCGTAGATAAAAAGATCACAGAAGCATGCAGACGGGCTGGTCGGAACAGGGATGCGGTTACTCTGATCGCTGTCAGCAAGACCAAACCGTTAAGTGATATTGAAGAATTATTACAGAATACAGATGCTGAAAATTTTGGAGAGAACAAGGTTCAGGAACTGGTCGATAAATATGAACATATATCCAGACCGGTCAAATGGCATATGATCGGGCATCTGCAGACGAACAAAGTCAAATATATCGTTGATAAGGTCTGCCTGATACATTCTGTTGATTCCGTGAATCTTGCAAAAACGATTGAAAAAGAAGCAGCAAAGCATAATGTTGTTGTTCCTGTTTTAATAGAAGTAAATGTTGCAGGGGAAGAAAGCAAGTTTGGTGTATCCGTTGAGGAAACGGAAGACTTGATCCGGCAGATCAAAGACTTTCCTCATATACATATTGATGGACTGATGACGATTGCACCATTTGTAGCCAATCCGGAAGACAATCGCGTGCACTTCCGTCGCCTTAAGGAATTATTACTTGACATCAATTCTAAAAACATTGATAATGTTCATATGAATGTCTTATCAATGGGTATGACAAACGACTATGAAGTAGCTGTCGAGGAGGGTGCTACCATGGTCCGAGTTGGAACCGGTATCTTCGGTGAAAGAAATTATAATATTTAAAGGAGAACCATTATGGCAAAGAATGGAAAAAAAAGCTTTCTGGATTTTTTCAAAGTAGATGAGTCCAGTGATGAATATGAAGATGATTTATTTGAAGATGATGAATATGATGACGATGACGAAGAGGATTTCGAAGAGGATTATGTTCCAAAGACCAAAGCTGTAAACGGACGTGCATCTTCCTTTACCGCTGCATCACAGACAGCAGCCCAGCCTGCAAAAAAGCAGAAATTTACAAAAGCTGCCAGAACATCAGCTCCAGCATCATCAGGCAATTCAAAACTTGTATCTTTTAACAACAGAAGCCAGGGAGGTTCCCAGCAGGTATTTGTTATTAAACCAGATGAATTTGATGATGCCCAGATGATCATTGACCATTTAAAGGGTGGTCAGGCGATTGTGATCAATATGGAAGGTATGGAGTTATCAACAGCCCAGCGTATCATTGATTTCATTGCCGGCGCATGTTATTCCTTAGATGGTTCATTACAGGCGATATCCGGTAATATATTTATTGCAGCACCTGCTGACATCTATGTATCAGGCGATCTCAGAGAAGAGTTATTAAATGATGCTTTTCTTTCTCCTGAATTAGGAAAATATTAAGTCAATTTTGATATCAGTCTGTATCAACATATTCTGAAGGTATGATAGGGAGGATTACAAATGCTTACACCTGTTGATTTACAACAAAAAAAATTTCAGCATGGCATGGGGTATACAAAAAAAGATGTTGACTCATTTTTTGACATTGTTGTCATGAGTTATACGGAATTATATAAGTCTAATGCTGAATTAACAAATCAGGTAAAAACACTTACCGATAGTCTGGTTCATTACAGAACAACAGAATCGAAGCTTCAGAAATCACTTATGCTTGCAGAGAAGAATGCAGAAGAAGCTACGAAGAATGCAAATGACAAGGCTAAGATCATTGAAAATGATGCCAAAATCAAGGCAAATAACATAGTTCATCAGGCACGGGAAGAGCTGGATCGGATTGAAGACAGCATTGAAGGAATCAAACAGCAGTATCGTGATTATACAATGGCATTTAAAAATCTGATGGATTCTCATCTTCAGTTTCTTGCTACCAATCCAATTAATGAAGAATTGGGAGTAGACTTTGATGAGATCATGAAGGATGCCAAGTATTTCAACGGAAATGCTGCCGTCTATACACCAGGTTCATCTGGCAGTGAAAACGCCGGATCAGGTTCCTTTGCATCCTTTGGAGGAGATCCTCAGGGCAGAGAAGAATCTACACTCGGCGGTGGCGGAGGCTCAGGAATGGGCGATTCCACACTTGGTGGAAGTGCAGACAGCGGCAATGTTGCCAGTGATTCTTCTGTTTACACAAAAAATTTAGGTGGTGGATCATTTGTTGATCCATTCAAATTCAGAAACGAATAATATAATAGAATTTTTCTTTAATTCCCTGTCTGAATGAATGTCGGACAGGGAATTGCTAATAAAAGATATACTCCAGAAAGGTAACGATAATGAAAAAAAACAGTATTCTTGCATGTATAAGTATACTTCTTTTGATCGGACTGGATCAGTTTGTGAAATTTCTGATCACAAGTCATATGGCTTTATATGACACAAAACCTGTTATCAAACAGGTTTTTCATATTACATATATTCAAAATAAAGGAGCTGCATGGGGCAGCTTGCAGGGAAAGCGTTATTTTCTGCTGGCAATAACCATTCTTGTTCTGGCATTTCTTGTATATTTTTATGTTCGGATGTTAAAGCTGAATAAGTACAAAGATCTTCGGATTTTATTTATTTTTGTTTTTTCCGGAGCTGCCGGAAATATGATCGATCGTATCCGTCTTGGTTATGTAATAGATATGTTTGATTTCCGTCTGATCAATTTTCCGGTCTTTAATGTTGCAGATATCTATGTAACCTGTAGTATGATCATCCTGTTGGTTTTTATCCTGTTCAAATACAAGGATAATGAACTGGACGATCTATTTGGAAAGTCAAAGAAAGATTCAAAGCAGGAATAATATATGGAAACTTATAATATTGAAGCAGATGAAAACTGGAAAGGCAAACGGGTTGATAAAAGTTTAGCCGATTACTTTGACGATTATTCGCGCTCATTTCTGAAAAAACTGTTAGATGATGGAAATGTACTGGTGAATGATAAAAAGGCAAAACCAAGCTTGAAAATCGCATCTGGTGACAAAATAGATATTACGATTCCGGATATTTCACCTGTAGAAATTGAACCGGAAGATATTCCGCTTGATATCGTATATGAAGATGATGATATCATCATTGTAAACAAACCAAAGGGCATGGTCGTTCACCCGGCTCCCGGACATTATTCCGGAACACTGGTAAATGGTCTGATGTATCATTTCAAGGATTCTTTATCTGGCATTAACGGAGAACTTCGTCCCGGTATCGTACATCGAATTGATATGGACACAACCGGGCTTCTTGTTGTCTGCAAAAATGATGCTGCACATAATTTTCTGTCGGAGCAGCTTGCCGTTCATTCGATTACAAGAAAATACTATGCGATCTGCTATAATTATTTTACAGAAGATGAAGGTATGGTAGATCTTCCGATTGGAAGACATCCAACCGACCGTAAAAAAATGGCGGTTAATTATAAGAATGGCAGACATGCAGTCACCCGTTATAAAGTTCTGAAAAAACTGAAAAACAATTTCTGTCTGATCGAATGTCAGTTGGAAACCGGACGGACACATCAGATCCGTGTCCATATGGCATATATCAAGCATCCGCTTTTAGGAGATGCCGTATATGGACCTAAAAATCAGCCATATCACCTGCAGGGGCAGACACTTCATGCCGGTGTACTTGGTTTTATTCATCCGTCTACAAAAGAATATATGGAATTTTCAAGTGAACTCCCTGAGTATTTCCAGAAACTGTTAAAACAACTGGAGCTTTAAAATTCGTTTTATATTAATTTTAATATAAAACGAATTTTTTGATTTACATTTTTTTGTGGAAATGTTATAATTTTTATTATAAAAAGTAAACAAATTTATAGTTTTTATATAGAAAACAGTTGTTTATTCTTTTTAGCAAATTAAAATCATACTTGCAAAGGGGGCTTTTATTATGGCTTGCAATAAAATCATTACAATAGGACGACAGTTCGGAAGTGGCGGAAGAGAAGTCGGACAGAAACTTGCTGAAAAGCTTGGTATTCCATTTTATGATAAGGAACTTTTAAAGATCGCGGCAAGAGATAGTGGCATCTGCGAAGAATTATTTGAGAATTTTGACGAGAAACCAACAAACAGTTTTCTCTATACATTGGTAATGGATCCGTATTCATTGGGATTCGGAACATCCGGCGAGTTACCACTGAATCATAAGGTATTCCTGGCTGCATTTGACACGATCAAATCTATTGCGGAAAAAGATGGTTCCTGCGTATTTGTAGGTCGTTGTGCCGATTATGCTTTAAGAGATTATTCCAATATTGTAAATGCATTTATATATGCAGATATCGATGATCGTATAAAACGTATTGCGCAGAAATATGAACTGACTGATGCGAAAGCTAAGGATCTGATCCGTAAAGAAGATAAGTCACGTGCATCTTACTACAACTATTACACATCCAAGCGTTGGGGCGAGATGAAAGGCTACGATATCTGCCTGAATTCCAGCCAGTTTGGAATTGATAATTGTGTAGATATGTTATACGATGCCGTTACCAAATATTAATGCAATATATAATACATATAATTAATAACCATTCATACAGGTATTCTTGATAATACTTTATGGCTCGGATAAATAACAAATGATATTACATAATGAAAAATGCGCTGAGAAAAACTCAGCGCATTTTTTAATTGTCGCGTTTTTCCCGCAACTGAACACGATTTCTTACACTTCGTCGTCTGTCCTCATCCATATCTGCATAATGTTTTCTTGTCGTATTTACATCACTGTGTCCAAGGACATCAGCAACCAGATAGATATCACCGGTTTCCCTATATAATTCTGTACCATAGGTACTTCTTAATTTATGTGGAGTGATATGCTTCATAGGGATAACACCTTCAGAATATTTCTTCACCAACATTTCAACAGAACGAACAGACATTCGTTTTCTCTGACTGGATAAGAAGAGAGCATTTTCATGTCCGGACACCGGCTCTATATGTTTGCGTTCCTCAAAATAATCCGTTAAAGCATCTGTAACTTCATCACCGAAGTAGACATAAGATTCATAACCACCTTTTCTGGTTACCTTCACTCGACCATTATTAAAATCCACATCATTCAGATCGATGCCGACACATTCCGATACCCTTATGCCGGTTCCCAGCATAAGGGTTAGAATTGCAAGATCACGAACCTTTGTTTTTGCATGATATGCCTGTTGGTGCTCGGTTAAATGATCACCATATTCAACAGCATCTAAAAAATCCGCAATCTCATTTATGTCTAATCTGGTTATTGTTTTTCCATGAATCTTTGGCATATCTACTTTTTCAGCCGGATTTGAACTTATACGGTTATTTTTATAGAGATATGCATAAAATACACGTAAAGCCGATAATTTACGTTTAATTGCCTGTTCACCGTTCGTATAGATCTTTCCGTTTTTTTCATAATATTTCAAATATTCCAGATATTCCTCGATGTCTTCAGCCTCAAGCCTTGAAATATCATCCAAGGTGATATCGATCGGCTTACGTCCACGAAACTGTGGACATTCGCTGCATAAAAAGTTATAAAATGTCTTTATGTCGATGGCATAACCAAGTCGCGTTCTGGATGAAGCCTTATTTTCAATTCCTCGAAAGACAACCTTGACATATGAAGGAAGCTCTGCAAGAATATCTCTTAGTGAAATTGTATTTTTTATATTGATGTCATTTGTATATTCATTTGCCATAATAGATTTACCTTCCTATTATTCCGATGCAACTTTTCGCAAAACCTGAGTTTAGCGAATAGTTATGTCTGTTAAATTAGTTATATCACACTCTGACTCCAAATGCAATTCTTTATTTCATATCAAACAAAAATCCGTTTTATTCTTGTAGAATTTCCTTCATATGTTGTTAAGATTGTCTTTCGAAGAATTGTATAGATATCTCCTTGAAACAAATTTCATTTATAAGTATAATATACACGGTTATGAAACAAATCTTATCATTTTGAGGTAATTATATGAAATTACAAAAGTTATTAAGTTATACTAGACGTGCCATCGATTCATATGAAATGATCGATAATGGTGATAAAATTGCAGTTGGAATTTCTGGTGGTAAGGACAGCCTGACTTTACTCTATGCTCTGGCTGAATTACGACGATTCTATCCAAAAAAATTTGATCTGATCGCTATTACAGTTAATCTCGGTTTTGATAATTTTGATACTACAAAGATCGAACAATTATGCAAAGAACTTTATGTTCCTTATTATATTGTGGATACAGAAATATATGATATTGTATTTAATATCCGTAAAGAGAAAAATCCATGTTCTCTATGCGCGAAAATGCGAAAAGGTGCATTAAATCAGAAACTAAATGATCTCAAATGTAATAAGATCGCTTATGCGCATCATAAGGATGATTTTATTGAAACCTTTTTAATGTCCTTATTATTCGAAGGCAGAATCCATACTTTCTCACCAAAAACATATCTGGATAAAAGCAAATTGATGGTTATTCGCCCTCTTATGTATATAAACGAAGGTGAAATTATCTCTTTTAAAAATGATATGCAGCTTCCTGTGATTAAAAGTCCATGTCCTGCCGATGGATATACGAAACGAGAATATGCAAAACAGGCACTGGCGGAGCTGGAAAAGGAAACTCCCGGTTGCAAACAACGGATTTTTTCCGCTATTGAACGAGGAACTCTGGATGGCTGGCCTGTAAAGATTGACAATCCAAGACTTTACAATAAAGATGCCAGATAATCGCATTTAAGTATAGAATTTATTCTGTATTCTATACTTGTTTTATGATTATATATATACTCCTGTTTTTAAAAATAAAAAGTATCTGTTTTTATGTTATATGGTAAATCTTGATTCAAACAGACAGTCAATATAACATTGCATAACAGATACTTTTTATTATTTATTCGTAATCATTTACTTTATAATATGGAATCAGTAAATTAGTTCCATCTACGATGACATCTGTATTCAGATTATTCATCACAAGCACTTCATCGATATAATCCTGTGTAGAAGCATACTCTTCCGTCTTGTATTCATTTGCGATGTCCCAAAGGGTGTCTCCTTCTTCTATGGTGATACATTTATAATATTTCTTACTTGCGTTCGATGCGCTGGTTGCCGGTGAATCCTTATGTGATATAAGGATATACAATACTGTAACCAGAATAATACCTGCTATAATGAAAATCTTCTTTGTACTGATAAATCTTACTACGTTCTTCATGTTCTCTTCCTCCTTAAAACTTAATTCTATATATAATATAATTCTCTGAACAAATGTTTGAATAAATTATATCGAACAGTTGTTCATTTGTCAATATATTTTCGAACATTTGTATGGATTATTCGAAAATATATTCGTCATATCCCAATGACTCCTTTATAATACCAATATGGATGGGGAAAAAAAAGTACGCAAGAAAAAGAACATTTGTTTGCAAAACAAACAATTGTGTGCTATTATTATTTATATAAGTTTTTAAATACATTTAGGAGGATTTACATATGGGTAAAGAAAAGCTCACGGATAAGCAGACGCAGATCCTTGAATATATACGTCATGAGATTCTTGCAAAGGGGTATCCGCCATCAATCAGAGAAATCTGTCAGGCTGTTGATCTGAAGTCTACTTCTTCTGTACATGCTCAGTTATCATCATTAGAGGCAAAGGGCTATATCAGAAGGGATCTGACAAAGTCCCGCTCAATTGAGATCATAGACGATGATTTTTCACTTACCAAACGGGAACTGGTAAACATCCCTATCGTTGGAACGGTTTCTTGTGGTCAGCCTATCCTTGCTGAACAGAACATCGAAGACTATTTCCCTGTTCCACCGGAATATATTCATAATACGAATAACCAGACCTTTATGCTTCGTGTAAAGGGTGACAGTATGATCAATGTAGGTATTTATGAAAAGGATCTTGTAATTGTTGAGCAGTGCTCTTCTGCCAGAAATGGCGAAATCGTCGTTGCATTGATCGAGGATTCTGCAACAGTTAAGACATTTTATAAAGAAAATGGTTATATCCGGTTACAGCCGGAAAATGATTATATGGATCCGATCCTTGTCGAACATTGCGAGATCCTAGGCCGTGTGATAGGTTTGTTCCGTAATTTTATCTGATCATACTTAATTTGTTCAAATTTTTTATAAAAATGCACCTCAAACGATATCAGGCATAACAAATACCTGACAAACTGATATTCCACCTGTCTACTCGACAAGAGGAATATCAATTAAGAGGTGCATTTTATTATATCGTGAACATAGCTCACATTAAATTCTATTTGTGTCTGACATTTATATCATCTTTAATTAATATACCTGTTTATCCGGCTGTCTCTCTGCGATCTCCTTGAATGCATCAAAGTTCTGCTTGAACAGCTCTACAACCTGTGGATCAAAATGCTTTCCGGACAGGCTTACGATCTCATTATACGTCTCTTCTACGGACCATCCGCGCTTGTAGTACCGTTCAGAGGTAAGTGCATCGAAAACGTCACATACCGCCATTAAACGGCTGATATAGGCAATCTCCTCACCTTTCATACCTAGATATCCTGTTCCGTCCCAGCGTTCATGATGCTCCTTTGCAATTGTTCTTGCAATCTGCATGATCTCACCCGGACAATGCTCCAGAAGTGCATCACCATAGAGAACATGACTTTTCATGATCGCAAATTCTTCATCTGTCAGTTTACCGGGCTTATCCAGGATCTCCTCACTGATCATAAGCTTTCCGATGTCATGCATCATGGCAGCCGTTGACAGCTTATCAACGTAATCATCATCAAAACCGGATGCCTTTCCGAGCACCCGCATGTAATCTGCTACACGTTTGATGTGTTCTCCTGTATATTTGGATTTACTCTCGGATAATTCAGCAAATGCAAATATCAGCTCTTTCTGATTGCTCTTTACTTCTTCTGCGTTATCAATTACGGAATTCAGCATCGTAGAGTTTCTGGATACAATGAAATATGCAACGAGTGACAGGATCAGAATCGTGATCACACATGGAAATACCGATAAGACCATGCTGTCTGTATAGTCCAGATAAATCGGCGCAACCATGAAATCACAGTATGTAAGATTGATAAAATCTGCAAGGATAACACCGACAGTAGACATCAGCGCAGTAAATACGACCAGCGTCTTATTATAATATAACGATGTCAGCAGGATCGGAAAGATCCAGACAACCAGTGCCATATGGGAAAATACAGAGCTCAATATCATACAGTTAAAAACTGCGATACATATGACTACATATTTGATTGCCTCATTCCTGTCATGCTTGAAAAAGTCAATAACAAGTGTCGGAATAAGCGAAAAAATACAGCAGAGAACCATACATATCGTAACCACTACAAGGTTACATTCTCTGCTGAAAAATGCAAATGCCCATAACGCAACTATCAGTGCAACAAAAAAACGCATACACTTCGCTGCTATATGATTGATCTTTATATAATTGTCTTTTAATAATCTGTTATCGTTCATACCTACCCCAAAAACATATCTATGAAAGTAAATCCTTTGTTACATCGGCTGCATCATTCCAGATGCGTTCGATATCATAGAATCTGCGTGCCTCATCCGAAAAGATATGAACAATTATATCATAATAATCTAACAAAATCCATCCTCCCTGTGAATATCCTTCCACACTTTTTAAAGAATATCCGGCTTTGTGCATTTCTTCTTCCACACTGTCGCACATCGCCTGTACCTGATTCTTGTTTGTTCCGTCTGCAATAACAAAATAATCAGCTACAGCAGAGATCTTTTTAATATCAAGTATCTTAATATCAAAGGCTTTTTTATCATCCAGGGCTTTATAAACAATTGCTGCCATTTCCTGTGCTGTATTCATATATGACGCTCCTCCTGCTCTGTATATTGATTTTAATATTGTACCCCATCCGTTTATTTATTGTTGCCTGTTTAAATATCGTCTTCTTTTAGCTTATCCGCTACCGATTGATGAGCAACATAATAATTATAGGTATCGATTGACATCGGATCAGTATCATCCGTTGTGGTCTCAAGATACGATAAAGTATTTTTCAGTATATGAACGATGCATTTGTCAATATCGGTAAATGCTTCCTTCCGGATCTCCTCGATCTCCTTTAATGGTTTCCGGTTCGGCTCGATATAGTCTGCAACAAACAGGATCTTCTCAAGCATATTCATTGCCGGTTTTCCGGTGGTATGACATGCGATCGCAGACAGGATATCCGGATCCTTTACATCGTACTTTTCTCTTGCGTAGAATGCCCCAAGCTTGGCATGTAAGAGTTCCGGATTATTATATTCACATTCGCTGATCGGAAGATTATTCTTCGTACAACGCTCGATCTTTTCTTCCGGTGAAAGGCACTTTGCACAATCATGTAACAGTCCTGCAGTCAGTGCTTTTTCTACATTTACACCATGTACCATAGCCAGACAGCCTGATACATATTCTACCCCTAACGAATGCTCAAATCTTCGATCTGTCAGTTTCTTCTGAAGTTTCTCTCTCATTTCCTGTCTGTTCATTGTTCTGCCCCTTCTCCTGTAAATTGTTCCTGAACTATATTATACTGTTTTACCAATCTGCGTCAATTATTTGTCTGTTGATCAAGGTTTTGATCAAGGTTTTCATCCGTCTGATATAGCCCATATTCCTTAATATAGCGGTATACTGCCATTGGTACGGCTCCTGATATATCCTGTCCATTTTTAATGGCTTCCCGGATGCCGGACGATGACACATCAACCGGATGGATCTGCATCTGTCTGATATCTGCATCTGCATATAGTTTCTTTAAATGCCGGATCTTAGCATCGACATCTTCTGCCTGGATCTGATCTCTCGTTGTAACGATCAGTTTAGAAAGAGAAAGAATCCTGTCCGGCTCTCTCCAGGTGTCAAATACAAGGATCGAATCCCCACCCATAATGAAATACCATTCCGTATCCGGATACTGTTCATGCAGCTGTGCCAGTGTATCAATGGTATAGGTAACTCCGCCACGTTGTAATTCCAGATCCGAACAACGAAGTCCGTCATGATCCTTTACTGCAAGCTCTACCATATGGAGTCTGTCTTCATTTGTAACCGATCTGTCCCACTTCTTGTATGCTGGGATATGATTCGGCATCAGCCAGATTTGATCCAGTGCAAACTGCGCCAGAGCCTGTTTTGCAAGCTCCAGATGGCCGTTATGAACCGGATTAAAGCTGCCGCCTAAAATACCAATCTTCATGTTCTGATCTTTCATATTATTTTGGAAGCTCGATCTTCTTATGCTCTTTGGATGGACGATAGAATACGATCTTACGGCCGATGACCTGAACGACTTCTGATTTGGTACGTTCTGCGATCATGGAAGCCATTTCTCTCGGATCATCCAGACAATTCTTTAATACTGAGATCTTAACCAGCTCTCTTGCCTCTAACGCTTCATTTACAGACTGTGTAAATTCCGGTGTCAGGGAACTCTTGCCGATGTTTAAGATCGGATCGATATTCATTGCCAGTCCTTTTAAATATGCTCTCTGCTTACTTGTCATAGTATACTCCTAACTTATATCCTGTAACCGGCAGAATCACCTGCCGGTTTGTTATCACATTTATCTTTATTTATAATAGTCAAATTCCAGTCCATACATACGAACGGTATCGCCTTCGCCGATTCCAAGCGCTTCCAGCTGGTCTAAGATACCGTTTGTCTTTAAAAATTTCTGGAAGAACTCAAATCCTTTTTCTGATTCCAGATTCGTATATCCAAGCATACGTTCAATACGAGGTCCCTCGATCACATATACGTCATCTTCTTCATTGTAGCTGACCTCAAAAGGAAGATCCGGATTATCATGGAAATCGAGATCAACCTCCGGTTCGAATTCGACTACATCATCCGGTGCATTCTTTACAAGGTCGTTGACATACCATAAAAGCTCGGAAATACCCTTACCGGATACTGCTGAGATCGGGAATATCTTCACACCGTCTTTTTCGAATTCTTCCTTTAACATCTCGATCACAGTCTCGTAACCGATCTCATCTAAGGCATCGATCTTATTTGCCGCTATAACCGTTGGACGGCTTTCGATATCCTTGTTGTATTTTTTCAATTCTTCATTAATGATCTTTACATCATTGACCGGATCTCTGCCATCGATCGAAGCTGCGTCAACAATGTGGATGATCACCTTTGTACGTTCGATATGACGCAGGAATTCCAGACCAAGTCCGACACCCTCTGCTGCGCCTTCGATGATTCCCGGAATATCCGCGATAACAAATCCATTATGCTCTCCGAGATCTACAACACCAAGATTTGGTGTCAGTGTCGTAAAATGATATTCTGCAATCTTTGGTCTTGCATTTGTAACTCTTGCAAGGAAGGTTGATTTACCTACGCTTGGGAAACCAACAAGACCGACATCTGCGATACACTTAAGTTCCAGATCGACGATCAATTCTTTTGCTGGCTGTCCCGGCTGTGCGTACTTTGGAGCCTGCATGGTTGACGTAACATAATTACGGTTACCTCGTCCACCTCGTCCACCCTTTAACAGTACGACCGGTTCTTTCTTATCTGCCATATCAAGGATCACTTTTCCTGTCTCAGAATCCTTAATGACAGTTCCTGGCGGAACTTTTAATACAACATCTGCACCATTTGCGCCATGACAGTTTCTCTTACCGCCCGGTTCGCCATCCTGTGCTCTGTACTTTGTTATATGTCTGAAATCAGTCAGGGTGTTCAAACCTTCATCTACTACAAAGATCACGTCTCCACCTTTGCCGCCATCTCCGCCATCCGGACCTCCGTCCGGCACGTATTTCTCACGACGGAAGGATACATGTCCGTCTCCGCCTTTTCCTGCTCTGATAAATATTCTGGCTCTGTCTGCAAACATTGCTTTCCTCCTTTATACATACATCCGTATGTAAAGAAAAAGCCGGAATAAACTATATTTACTCCGGCTAATAACATGCATAAACTAAGTAATATTACTCATTTACTACAGGGTAAATAGAAACCTGCTTCTTATCTCTACCCTTTCTCTCAAATCTAACGATACCATCAGCAGTAGCGAATAATGTATCATCTCCGCCGATACCAACGTTAAGACCTGGATGAATCTTTGTTCCACGCTGTCTGTAAAGGATGTTTCCAGCCTTAACGAACTGACCGTCAGCGCGCTTAGCTCCTAATCTCTTAGACTCGGAATCTCTGCCGTTCTTAGTAGAACCCACACCTTTTTTATGAGCAAAAAACTGAAGTTCCATCTTCATCATTTCAATTACACCTCCTTAAAGGTTATACAAACAAAATCACTATAGGATTCACTGATATCCGTAATACCTGTCTCAAACACTCCCATGATCAGTAAGGCATCATGTCCCGGCTGTTCATCAAACAGAAACTTCATATCTCCGTTTTTCTGATCACTGTCTACATGAAATGCTTCCTCACAAAAGCGTTCAACAGAATTCACAACCGTGATCGCAAGTGCCGATACAGCACTACATACGATATCAGATCCTGAATCTGCATATCCTGCATGACCGGATACATAAAATCCCATTGTATCTGAATTAGCTTTTTTATAAATGGTTACCTTTATCATAACAGATTATGCGTTGATTGACTTGATCTCAACCTGTGTATAAGCCTGTCTGTGACCATTCTTCTTATGATAGCCAGTCTTTCTCTTGTACTTGTAAACAACTACCTTCTTAGCCTTGCCATCACCAATTACAGATGCTGTAACGGTTGCGTTTGCAACTGCATCACCACATTTAACGTCTGAATCAGTACTTACTAAAATAACGTCGTCAAATGTTACTTCGCTGCCAGCTTCTGCTCCAAGCTTCTCAACTCTGATTACGTCTCCTTCAGCTACCTTGTACTGCTTACCGCCTGTTGCTATAATTGCGTACATAGGGTTTACCTCCTTAATCAAACTCGCCAGTTGTGGTGTCGCATAAAATATGCGAACTTATACCTCACTGTGCGGCACACTAGTATACTCTACCATTTTGGTTTTATTTTGTCAACTGTTCTTTCAGCGATTTGCGAATTTTTTTTCGGGTTAGTTCCACCAGAGAAAGCTTAGTAACATCCACAAATGCTGCAGGAACAGAATCCTTTGCAAGCTCCTGTTCGAGGATATCTTTTATAACATCCATCGAGTCCGGCTGTTTCATATTTATAAAATCAACTACGATGATCCCTGACAGATTCCGCAGTCTCAACTGTCTGCATACCTCGACTGCCGCTTCAGAATTGATACGGAGCAGATGTTCCTCAAAGGAATGTTTATCGACCGATTTACCGGTATTTACATCGATCACGACCATTGCCTCCGTCTGTTCGATCACCAGGTAGGCACCCGACTTCATCCAGACCCGTTCTTTTTTCAGGTTTTCCAGATTTTTTGGCAGATTATATAAAGTCATCAGATTACAGTTTTTATCATTATACATGGTAAGCTTCACATCCGTGATCTGTTTCTCTGACAGATAGGTCTCGAATTCATCAAATACCGCCTTCTGATCCGTTACGATCTCTTGAAGCCCTGCATTATGCTTTAATATAAAATAATCGAGATATTCCGCATCATTCTTATACAGACAGGAATAACAGGTTCTGGTCTTTGCTGTCTGTATGATTTGTTCTAATTTTTCAGATAGTTCGTTTAAATCCGACAATACAACTTCATCCGGCAGCTCCTGACAGACAGTTCGTAAGATACAGCCAAATCCATCCGGCAATACTCTCTTCGCCAGTTGGTGCAGATGATCTCTTGTCTCTTTCTTTCGGATCTTCCCGGATATACCAATCCTGCCTGATGTATTCACAAGCAGATTTTCTGTCTTCAATTCAATTTCCGACGTAGCGACCGGATTCTTTGTCTTGATCGCATCCTTGCTTACCTGTACGAGAATCTCGTCTCCGGCTTTTAACACAGAATCTTTTTTTGCATTTAAAAATATATGTTTATTATCAGTGATACTGTAATAGCACGGAAGCCCTGTACCGATATCGACAAAGGCTGCGTCTATATTGGACACGATATTTTCCACCTTGCCGACATAGATATTTGATAAGATGGACTGTCGATCAAATAACATCAGATCTGACAGCTTTCCATCCGAATAAAGAGCTTCCAGTATATGATCTTCATAATTTGTTATTACAAGCTTATTCATCAGAATTCTTCACCTGCCATATAAAGCGGCTGTAACGAGCCGTCTTTGTCATAATACGTTTCCAGTCGGTGAATATAGATTCGGAAGAAATCATAGGTCTCACCGCAAAGGTCATATAATGCCTTTACCACTAATTCCGGTTTCAGATTATAGACACTTCCGGTCTGTAACAGCATGTAGATACTGTCACCTCTCCGTTCCAGCTTTAAAATACCTGGACGGATATTTTCTTCTTTTTCACTCTTTTTTGTTTTCTTTAATACAATGATCTCGTCCTGTTTATTCAACTCTTCAACGGAAGCAAGCAGTTTTTCACTGAGATCATTCTGCTCCCGGAATGTGATCTCATAATCCGATGCAGCAACGATCGACATAGCATTCTTTGCATTCTCCGGGATCTGCACACATTTCGTAACATGTATCTCATCAACGGATACCGCATTTAAAGCTTCGATCATCTCAGCCGAAGTTGTCACAGAATTAAATTCTGCGTCAAAATATTCACCATCCGATGTGATCCCAAGTGCAAGCGGTGCTGCAAATGAAATGATCTGGTGTGGTGAATAACCTTTGGAATAGCTGATATCCAGCTTTGCCCGGCGGATCTCCTTCTGGAAATAACGCATGACATCCAGATGACCGATAAATTTCAGATTTCCAAGCTTGGAGTATTTAATTCTTATTTTCAAAACAAACACCTCCTCCAAACTTTGCTGCGCCGCAGCCGGAACACTGCATCCGGCAATTTGGTGTAATGACCTCTGCCTGTGCGCGTTCCCATTCCTTTTCCATAAACTTTCTGGTCACACCGATATCTATGAAATCCCACGGAAGGATCTCATCCACACTTCTGTCACGATAGGTGTAGAAACCGATATCAATATGATTCTTTTCAAGCGCATTATCCCAGTTTGATTTGTCAAAATATTCCGTCCATGCATCAAAGATCTGGCCGGACTGATAGACATCATAGATTACCTGACAGAGTTTACGGTCACCTCTGGCAAGCAAACCTTCTAAGATCGTGATATCCGCTTCGTGGTATGCGAATTTCAGGCTCTTGTGGTTCTTTGCTTCACGGAATTTATCTTTAACAAAATACGCACGCTTCTGGAATTCCTCCGGTGTTATCATCGACGCCCACTGGAATGGTGTAAATGGTTTTGGTACGAAATAAGAGGCGGAAGCCGATACCATGACACGGCCATCCCGCTTCTCCTTTGGTATATTTGCAAAATACAGCTCACTGATCTCCTCTGATAGATCAGCAATACCTGTAATATCGTCATAAGTCTCTGTCGGAAGTCCCATCATAAAATACAGCTTGACCTTATTCCAGCCGCCAAGGAACGCCTGTAACGAACCATTTAATATATTCTCTTTTGTCAGACCTTTATTTATAACATTTCTTAATCGTTGTGTTCCGGCTTCCGGTGCAAATGTCAGGGAATTCTTCTTGATATCCTGAATCTTCTGCATAACATCAAGGGAAAATGCATCAATTCTGAGGGATGGCAGAGAGATATTGACATGGTTGTTGTCCATTTTCTCGATCAGACAGTCTGTAAGCTCAGGAAGCGACTGATAATCACTGGAGCTTAACGAACTGAAGGTTATCTCCTCCTGACCGGTATTTTCTAACATAGCCTCCGCATAATGCTTCAGTACGTTTACATCCTTCGGTCTGGTCGGACGATAGATCATCCCTGCCTGACAGAAACGGCATCCACGGATACATCCCCGCATGATCTCTAATACAACACGATCCTGTGTGACCTTCATATAAGAGACAACCGGCTTCTCCGGATAGACAGCGGATGACATATCCGTAACTACCTGCTTAAGGATCGTCTTTGGAACCTCTTCGTATTTTGGTCCAAATGATGCGATCGTTCCATCCTCATGATAAGTGACATCATAAAGAGCCGGCACATAAAGCCCCGGAATCTGCGACACCTTGATCAGAAATTCTTCTCTTGTCATATCGGAATGTTTATAGACCTTATATAATTCGATCAGATCACCATACACCGTTTCGCCCTCTCCGATATAGAAAATATCAAAGAAATCAGCGATTGGTTCCGGATTATAAGAACAGGGACCTCCTCCGATCACGATCGGATCACCCTTTTTCCGATCCTTCGACCAGATTGGTATCTCTGCCAGATCAAGCACCTGTAAGATATTCGTATAACACATCTCATACTGAAGAGTGATTCCAAGAAAATCAAACTCTTTTAACGGATCCTGAGACTCCAGGGCAAATAACGGAATGTGCTGTTCTTTCATAACTTTATGCAGATCCGGCCACGGAGAATAGACACGTTCACACCAGGTATCTTCTCTCCGGTTGAACATGTCATATAAAATCTGGATGCCGAGATGGGACATTCCGATCTCATACACATCCGGGAAACACATGCAAAATCTGACATCGACCTGCTCCTTGTCCTTCACGACACTGTTATATTCCCCTCCGATATATCTGGCAGGTTTTTCGATACTCATTAAAATCTCATCTGATAATGCAAGCTTTCTCATTTTGTTCTCCGTTATATATTAGTTCTTGAAACTGTGGATAGGTGCAGGGATTCTGCCTCCACGGTTAATAAATTTTTCACATGAAAACCGGTTGACAGGCATAATTGGCGCATAGCCAAGCAGTCCGCCAAATTCAGCCTGATCGCCAACGCCCTTGCCGATAACAGGGATCAGACGTACAGCCGTTGTCTTCTGGTTGATCATACCGAGTGCCATCTCATCTGCTATGATACCGGAAATGGTAGCTGCTGATGTATCACCGGGAATTGCGATCATATCAAGTCCAACTGAACATACGCAGGTCATTGCCTCTAATTTCTCAAGGGAAAGTGCACCTGCTGATACAGCATCGATCATACGCTGATCTTCACTGACAGGGATAAATGCACCACTTAAACCACCAACATAAGAAGAAGCCATAACGCCGCCCTTCTTTACCTGATCATTTAACAAGGCAAGTGCTGCTGTAGTTCCCGGAGCACCGGCATATTCCAGACCGATCTCCTCAAGGATCTCACCGACACTGTCTCCGATTGCGGGTGTAGGTGCAAGTGACAGATCTACGATACCAAACGGAACACCGAGACGTTCGGATGCTTCCTTTGCAACAAGCTGTCCAACTCTTGTAACCTTAAATGCCGTCTTCTTGATCGTCTCACACAGTACTTCAAAGTTCTCACCACGAACTTCCTCTAACGCACTCTTAACAACACCCGGGCCGCTGACACCGACATTGATAACACAATCGCCCTCAGTAACACCGTGGAATGCACCAGCCATAAACGGGTTATCATCCGGTGCATTACAGAATACCACGAACTTGCAGCATCCAAGGGAATCTTCCTCTTTTGTAAGCTCTGCTGTCTCTTTTACCATTTCACCGATCAGTTTTACAGCATCCATATCGATACCGGTCTTTGTAGAACCGACATTTACAGAACTGCATACCTTACCGGTACATGCAAGTGCTTCCGGAATGGAACGGATCAGAAGTTCATCGGATGGAGTCATACCCTTACATACAAGAGCGGAATAACCACCGATAAAGTTTACGCCTACGGCATCTGCAGCCTTATCCAATGTCTTTGCGATCGTTACATAATCATCTGTTGACTTACAAACAGAGCTTCCGATCAATGCGATCGGTGTGATCGAGATTCTTTTATTTACGATCGGAATACCATATTTTCTTCCGATATCATTTCCGATAAATACAAGATCCTTTGCCTTTGTTGTGATCTTGGTGTAGATCTTCTCACAGGTTTCTCCTACATCCGCACCAACGCAGTCTAACAGGCTGATACCCATTGTGATCGTTCTGACATCCAGATTCATCTTGCTGATCATGGCATTGGTTTCAATTACTTCATTTATACTAATCATAGTGTGACCTCTTTTCGCCTATTTCTATTCTAAATCTTAGATTCTGTGCATGGTTTCAAAGATTTTCTCATGCTGTACCTTAATCTGTACACCAATCTCATCGCCGATCTCTTTCAGTTCATTTGCGATAATTTCTGTTGACTTTGAAGATTCCTGTATATCAACGACCATCATCATATTGAAGTACCCACCTACAATTGTCTGTGCAATATCAAGGATATTGACACTGTTCTCTGCAAGGTATACACAGACCTTTGCTGTGATTCCGATGCTGTCTTTACCAACTACTGTAATAATTCTTTTTTTCATGATGTATGTATCCTCCTATATATCACCATTTATTTGGTTTTATAATAAATTCTTTTGATATGCAAAAGAATCTTCTTCAAATAGTATTTTTATAACTGATGAATGGTTCATCATCATTAATTCCCGACTGTGAGCAAAGCTCCCGGCTGGTCGCGTCTCGCTACCTCAAGTCCAAATTCCCGGACATCCGATGCATATTCATTATCTGAAAGCTCAAGCTTTACCGTTTCATATGCAAGCTCTTCAAAATTATTTTCCTTACTCAGGTGTCCTAGCAGGATTGCTTTGATATGACTGTTTAACAATGCTTTTATTAACTGCCCGGAACGCTCGTTGGACAAATGTCCACGGTTTCCCAGAATACGTTGCTTCAGATAATATGGATATGGTCCCGCCTGAAGCATCCGTATATCATGATTTGCTTCGATCACCATGATATCGGAATTCTTTAATTTATTTACAACATAGTCATCAAAATTCCCCATATCCGTTGCAATGGAAAACTTACTTTTTCCGTCACTGATACTGTAACATACCGGATCAGCAGCATCGTGCCAGATAGCTGATGCATCGATCGACAGATCGTTGATAAAGAATGGTTCATCCGGCTTAATCTCATGGAACAAGCTGTCATCAATCGTTCCAACGGATGACATTTTCTTAATCTCAGAGATTGTTCCCCCTGTTGTATAGATCGGTATGCCATGCTTTCTCGCCATAACACCAAGCCCTTTTACATGATCAATATGCTCATGTGTTACAAGAATTCCATTCAAATCCGAAGGTTTTCGGTCAATCTCATTTAACGCTGATTCAATTTTCTTACCACTCACGCCTGCATCTACAAGCAGATGTGTCTCTTCGCTGCCTACATAATAGCAGTTTCCGCTACTACCACTGGCGATACTCAGTAATTCCATATTCTACGCCTCAACTCTGCATCTCTAAAATGTATGAAAAAGCTTCCAGAATATCAGCTTACTCTATCTTTCATACTTATTCCGGTCTAATATGTCCGAAACGGCAGATGCTCGATATATATTGTATTAAAATCCGAACGATTACTCAGATCCACATAACGGATCTTCTCTTTAAACCTGTTTATTGTATCAATAAAACCCGGTTCAATCAAGGACAAATATGCACCCTCAAGTGAAGTATTGCCAAGAACCTTCATTTTCCCCTGAAAACTCTGCGGGAACAGTCCCAATGTAACTGCATTTGTCAGATTCAGATGGAATCCAAAGCCTCCTGCAATACAGACTTCAACAATATCAGAAAACTCAATACCGATCTCTCTTACAAGCATCATGATTCCTGAAAGGATCGCTGATTTTCCAAGCTGAAATGCCCGGATCGTCTCCATGTCGATCTTCATGTTGCTTCCCATCGAGATACCGGATTCAAAATACGGTTCCGCGAGCACTCCATCTGCATCCATCTGTCCCCGTTTTAACAGTAATGCCAGCATATCAAATATATTCGAACCGAATACATTTGCTGTACGAAAACATCCTTCAAACGCTGAACCACAGGCAGCAGAGGTCGCCACTCCGTGTTCCTTATTACAAAGAATGATCTCCCCGTTTGTTCCAAGATCGATCAGCATACGATACGAGGAATCCCGATCAAGCTCTGCGGCTACTGCGCCTGCTGCAATATCTGCGCCGGAAAATGCCGCAATATTCGGCAGACAGATAACATCCGAAGCCGCATTCTCAAAAGATGGAGAAGCGATAAAGTCATTCTGTTCTATCATCCGGACATCCGAATTCTTAAGTGTAAACGGATATCCAAACAGATTCTCTGTCGTAAGCCCTTCTGCGATCGAAAGCATCGTTGCATTTCCAGCCAGAACATATCTGCGGATATGATCTACAGCTTCCGGCGTATTTATAAGCATATGGTCAACACCCTTTTGAATATCCGAAAACAAAAGTGACCGCAGATGCTCCAGACCTTCCTTTGTATCTGCCGCCTGAATTCTCGCTACGACATCAGCACCTGTCGCGATCTGTGAGTTAAGCGTACTGAATGAGCATTTAACTGCTTTCTCATTCAGATCTACAAGCTCCATACCGATCGTAGTCGTACCGATGTCAATGGCAATGCCATATGCGGAAGTAACCGGCTTCTTTCTCTGTTCGGTTGGCAGATTCATCTTATGCCCTGTAATACCGGTAAGCTGTTCTTCCTCCAGCCGAATCGAGATATCCCTATCTACAATGTACTGGCAGCTTTTTACAAAACTGCCAGTATCCTGATTCCATACCAGGCATCGGTTACAGCGTCCTTTCATGCCGCAGTTTCCTGCAAAAACATATCCTGCCGCAGTCAGTACCTGATACAGATTATCTCCTTTATTACATTTGATCTGTTCTGTTCCGTTTACAGTTACATTTATCATTAATTATAAATTCCTGTTGTCATTTTTTCCTTTGGTCTGTAACCATGTTCTGCGAGCGTATTAATGATCAGCTGCTTATGTTCCGGACCAAATGCTTCCAGTGTGATCACAAGTTCAACTGCCGAATTACGGTTGATCGATACAAACTGGTTATGCTCCAGTTTGATGATATTTCCCTGTAAATCTGCAATGATCTTGGAAATATTCATCAACGCGCCCGGCTTATCCGGAAGCAAGGTTGAAACTGTGAAGATACGGCTTCTGGCAATCAGTCCGTGCTGTACTAAGGATGCAAATGTGATCATATCCATATTACCGCCACTTAAGATGCTGACAACCTTCTGTCCTTTCACATTCAGATGCTTTAAGGCTGCAACGGTAAGCAGGCCGGAATTTTCAACCAGCATCTTATGATTCTCCAGCATATCAAGGAAGCAGACGATCAGCTCGTTGTCTTCTACTGTGATGATGCCATCCAGATTCTTCTGAATGTATGGGAAGATCTTTGATCCCGGAGTCTTAACCGCCGTACCATCTGCGATCGTGTCTACCATTGGAAGTGTCGTTACTTTCTTATTCTTCAAAGAAACCTGCATACAATTTGCTCCTGCGGGTTCTACACCGATCACTTTGATATTCGGATTCATCATCTTGGCAAGTGTAGATACACCGGTAGCCAGTCCGCCACCACCGATCGGAACAAGGATATAATCTACAAACGGAAGCTCTTTGATGATTTCCATTGCGACAGAGCCCTGTCCGGTTGCAACATCCAGATCATCGAATGGATGAATAAAGGTATAACCCTTATCTTCTGCAAGCTCTAATGCATATGCGCAGGATTCGTCGTATACATCTCCATATAAGATAACCTCTGCACCATATGATTTGGTGCGGTTTACTTTGATCAGAGGAGTTGACGATGGCATAACGATCGTTGCTTTTACCCCATATGCTTTTGCTGCATATGCAACACCCTGTGCATGATTTCCGGCTGATGCAGTGATCAGCCCCTTCTGTCTTTCTTCGTCTGTCAGTGTACTGATCTTGTAATATGCTCCACGGATCTTATACGCTCCGGTAAGCTGCATATTTTCCGGTTTGAAAAATACTTTATTCCCTGTCAGGTTGCTGTAATATTCGCTCTCTACCAGCTTTGTTGGTAAAACAACTTTTTTAATTATATTATATGCCTCTTCAAATTTTTCTAATGTAAGTTCTTCTGCCATTGTCAGTCTCCTTTTTGTCTGTATTTTTATAGATCAGCTTCATCCATAAGAATGTCAAGCTCGCTTCGGTCTTCGTCAAAACCTGAGAACAGTGCTTCCACATATGCGGACGGATCAAAACGTTGTAAGTCGTCAATCTTCTCACCGATTCCGATAAATTTAACCGGAACATTCAATTCTGCCTGAATTGCAATTGCGATACCACCCTTGGCTGTACCGTCTAACTTTGTGATCACGATACCATCAATCTCCGTTACATTGCTGAACTGTCTTGCCTGCTCTAATGCATTCTGTCCGGTCGTTCCATCTAACACGATCAGGGATTCTACATTTGCATCCGGATAATCTCTGGAAATGATGCGGCGCATCTTAGCCAGCTCATCCATCAGGTTCTTTTTATTATGAAGTCTTCCGGCTGTATCGATCAATAAGATATCGGTATTTCTTGCCTTTGCAGCAGATACCGCATCGTATACAACTGCCGCAGGATCTGCACCCTCATTATGAGAGATCATCTCTACACCTGCACGATCCGCCCAGGTCTTTAACTGATCGATTGCGGCTGCACGGAATGTATCAGCGGCTGCGATCAGAACCTTTTTACCACTCTTCTTATACTGGGCTGCCAGCTTACCGATCGTAGTTGTCTTACCGACACCATTTACACCGATCACAAGTATAACTGATTTTTTCTTCTCAAAATCATATGCACTTTCATCCACCATCATCTGATCTCTTATGATATTGATGATCAGCTCCTTGCATGCCGCAGGTTCTTTGATCCTGGCCTCCTTGACACGTTCTTTCAGGTTCTCGATCACCTTTTCCGTTGTCTCATATCCCATATCAGCCATGATGAATGTCTCTTCCAGTTCTTCATAAAAATCATCATCAATATGGGATGCTCCGAACACGGAAGAAAAACTGTCTACGATACTATTTCTTGTCTTACTGAGTCCTTCTTTTAATCGTTTGAAAAATCCCTTCTTTTCCTCAGCCATAGCTTGTACCTCCTTATTTGTCCAGATCGTTCTCGATCAGATTTACGGATACCAGAGTAGATACACCCTTTTCCTGCATCGTAATACCATACAGGATATCGGCTGCTTCCATGGTTCCCTTTCTATGTGAAATGACAATAAACTGTGTGTCCTTTGTCAGTCGGTTCAGATACTGTGCAAATCGTCTTACATTCGAATCATCCAGTGCTGCTTCGATCTCATCCAGCAGACAGAATGGTGATGGTTTCAGACTCTGGATTGCAAATAACAGTGCGATCGCAGTCAGTGACTTTTCACCACCGGAAAGCTGCATCATGTTTTGTAATTTCTTTCCCGGCGGCTGTGCAATGATACGGATACCGGTCTCTAACAGATTGGTATCATCAACCAGTTCCAGCGCACCTCGTCCACCACCGAACAGCTCTTTAAAGACCTTGTCGAACATAACCTGGATCTCTTTGAACTTCGTATTGAACTGCTCCTGCATGGATACGTTCAATTTATCGATCACATCTAACAGATTCTTCTCTGCAAGAACGATATCATCATGCTGTCCCTTTAAGAACTCATATCGTTCTGATACTTCTTTATAGTCCTCGATCGCATTGACATTGACATCACCAAGTGATTTGATCTTTGCTTTTACTGCAGTGATCTCTTTCTTTAAGGATGAAAGATCGTTTAATTCCTCATCCCGGAACTCTGCCGCCATATTTAATGTCAATTCATATTCTGCCCACATGTAATTTGACAGTTCATCCGACTTCTCTGTATTCTTCTCAATCGCTGAATCCAGCTTGAATACTGCCTTTTCCAGACCTGCGATCTTCTCGGATAATTCTTCCCGGATCGCAAAGAATTCTTTATGACTGGCTGTCATATCATCCCGTTCTTTATGATATGCTGCAAGCTGTTCTTCCTGATCGGCTGCTTCATCCGAATCTTCTTCGATCGTCTTACGGATCGCCTCTGCCTGTTCTTCTAACTTCGCGATATCTGTGCCTGTTGCCTGCACCTGTGTTGAATAGGACGCCAGTTCTTCCTGTAATTTCTCATCATCCAGACGGATACGTCTTATATTCTCCTGAATAAAGTCATCCTTCTGTTTTACCGAGTTATATTCGATCAGTAATTCAGATACCTTCGTATTTGCCGCTGCAAGCTTGCTCTGTGCTTCGATAACCTTGGCTTCCAGTTCCTTGATCATTTCTTCACACTGAGCCTTGGCAGCTTCATGCTTCTTATTATTATCAGCAAGCTGATCTTTATTTGTATTGATCTCCGCTATCTGACTGTTCAACTCATTGATCTCTTTCTGGATCGATGCAAATGCTTTCTCAGACTCTGCAAGCTTGGATGCTACCTGCTCCATATTTAAAGACAACGTATTCTTCTCAAGATATGCCTGCTGAAGTCTTGTGTTTAAGCTCTCAATCTGCGCGCGGAGTGCATCTCTTGACGTTTTTAATTCTTCATCCAGTCCGGCTACATCCTTTGCGATCAGATTTAACTCATCGATCTTTTCCCTGATCTCATCCAATTCTCTCTTTCGTCCAAGAAGATTACTGGAATTACGGAAAGCACCACCTGTCATTGATCCGCCCGGATTGATCAGTTCACCTTCGATCGTAACCAGTCTCAGAGACTGATTGTATTTTCTCGCAACTGCAAGTGCATGATCGATGTTATCTACAACCACGATCCTGCCAAGCAGATTCTTAACGAGTCGATCAAATTTTGCATCTGCCTTTACCAGAGAGGAAGCGATACCGATCACGCCCTGTTCTGACAGAACTTCATTTCGAACCTGTCCACGGTCTGTGATCGTATTTAACGGAAGAAAAGTTGCACGACCATATTTGTTCTGTTTTAAGAACTGAATGATCTTCTTTGCCGTGCTGTCATCCTCCGTAACAATATTCTGAATGCTTCCGCCGAGTGCAGTCTCGACAGCAACCTCATACTTCTTATCTACATCGATTATATCAGCAACAACTCCAATAATGCCCGGATTGTTCTTTTTCTGCTCCATAACACGACGGATGCTGTTGCCATAGCCATCATAGCGTTCTGTAATATTCCGGAGTGCTTCCATCTTGGATCTGGTCGCTGATAATTCTTCGTTTGTATTATGTATCCGCTCACGATTGACTTTATTTCTGTTCTGATTTTCTTCCAGATCCTTTTCTGCAGTTTCGAGTTCCTTGATAATGCCGGATACATTCTGATCCAATACAGATAGCTTTGCCTGTAACTCATCATGTTCCTTCCGGTCGTTATTATCATCACTTTTAAATTGCAGATATCTCTGGTTTAACTGGGTCTTACGGAAGTTGATGTTCTCAAGCATCGCATCATATCTTCCGACCTTCGCCTGAAGATTTCCACTCTCATGGATATATTCGATGATGTCGGATTTACATTCTTCGATCTTATCCTGGCATTCATGGATATAGGCATCCAAGCGGCTGCTTTCTCCTTTTGCAGTATCCAGAGAACCGGAAATGGTTGAAACCTGATCTCCAAGGGCATCCTTTTGTCCTTGATAATTCTCCATCTCTTTCCGATCAGTTTCCCGCTGACGGTTGATCCTGTCGATCTGTTCCTGTATATTCTTATCATTCTGTCGGGAGTTCAAGATCTGCTGGTTGATAACGTTGATCTCACCTTCCAAACGTTCATTTTTTAACCGGAGCTCATGCACCTGATTCTTGGATGCATCGATTGCCTGATTGATCTCCTCTAACGCCTGCTCGATACGCTCATATTCTTCCTTTGTATGCTCCAGTTCTTCTTTATTCTGCGTGAGATCATTATTTAAGATTTCCCGATTCTCTGTATCTTTATCAAGAATCTCTTTTAAATGCTCCATTTCAAGGAAAAAAGCATTGATATCCAGTTTCTTCAGTTCGTCCTTAAATAACAGATATTTTCTCGCTGTTTCTGACTGCTTCTGTAATGGACCGACCTGCTTTTCCAACTCATATAAAATATCATTGACACGACTTAGATTGTCACGCTCTGCCTCTAATGATTTCTCGGCTGCCGCTTTGTTCTTTTTAAATTTTACGATTCCTGCCGCTTCATCGAACAGTTCCCGTCGTTCCTCCGGTTTACCATTTAAGATCTTCTCAATCTGACCCTGTCCGATAATGGAATATCCCTCTTTACCGATACCGGTATCAAAGAACAGCGAATTTACATCCTTTAAACGACTGACTGTACCATTAATAAGATATTCACTTTCTCCCGAACGATACACACGTCTGGCAACCGTTACTTCATTATAATCAATCGGCAGATGATGATCACTGTTATCTAACGTGATCGCTACATAAGCAGAACCCTGTGGCTTACGAAGCTGTGTACCGGAGAAGATTACATCCTCCATCTTAGAGCCTCGGAGACTCTTTGCACTCTGTTCACCAAGTACCCAGCGGACAGCATCCGCTACGTTACTCTTTCCCGAACCATTCGGTCCAACGATACAGGTTATTCCATGATTGAATTTAAATACGATTTTATTTGCAAATGATTTGAAGCCGTTTACTTCAATACTTTTTAAATACATATATTAACCCTGCTTTTTCTTTATTTGTAACAGTGCATTATATGCTGCCGTCTGCTCCGAAGCCTTTCTGGATGCTCCTTCACCTGTTGCAACATGCTCCCCATTAATGCACACCTCGGATACATAAGATTTATTATGATCCGGCCCCTTCTCCTCTAACAAGGCATAAGTAAGGGTTTTTTCTTCTTTCTGCGCAAGCTCCTGCAAGGTTGACTTGGCATCATAAAACAGTGAATGTGTCTCAACATCATCAAGTAAAAACCGGTGGACAAATTTCTTTGCCTCATCTAAGCCGCCATCCAGATAGATCGCACCGAGAACTGCCTCAAACAGATCACACATGATCGAGTTCCGATTTCTCCCTCCGGTCAGATCTTCTCCCCTGCTTAACAGAACATAATGTCCAAACTTTAGTTCCTTGGATATCTGAGACAAGGTAAATTCACATACCAGACTTGCTCGGAGCTTTGTTAATTTTCCTTCCGGGTAATCCGGATAATTTTTATAAAGATATTCACTTACAACGAATTCCAGAATTGCATCCCCAAGGAATTCCGATCGTTCATAGGATTCTACTTTATTGATCTTCCGCTCATTTGCATAGGACTTATGTGTTAACGCTGTTACAAGCAGTTCCAGATCATGAAAGGTATACCCAATGATATCTTCTATATTATGAAATCGTTCTGTGTTCATAATTACTTCGCCACTTCTTTTCCAATATTCTCGGCAATTTTTTCATTTACACCATTTTCCTTGAAATTAATACACTGGAAAATAGCGCTCTTAACCTCTTCGTTATGAGAATTACCGTGGATCTTTACAACAAGGCCCTTTAAACCAAGCAACGGTGCACCACCTTTGTTCTTCGCATTAAAACGTTCCTTCAAGTCATTCAATGAACTCTTGATCAGAAGTCCTCCGATCTTGGTTTTAAATGAAGACATGATCGTATTCTTGATCTCACCTAAAAGCATCTTTGCAAGACCTTCATACAACTTTAAGATAACATTTCCGACAAATGCTTCACAGACAATGACATCTGCTGCACCATTTGGAATCTCTCTTGCCTCGATACTTCCAACAAAATTAATGTCCTTACATTCTTTTAATAATGGATATGTCTCTTTTACAAGAGCATTTCCCTTTTCTTCTTCATCGCCGATATTTACGATTGCAACTCTTGGGTTCTTTACATGCTCGATATTCTCCATATAGATAGAACCCATCTTGGCAAACTGTAGCAGATGCTCCGGTCTCGCATCGACATTCGCTCCACAGTCGATCAGAAGGGAATAACCCTTTGATGTAGGAAGTAATGGAGCAAGTGGTGAACGCTTTACACCTTTGGAACGTCCGACTACCAACTGTCCACCTGCAAGGATCGCACCTGAGCTTCCGGCTGAAATAATCGCATCAGCTTCTCCGTTCTTTACCATATTCAGACCAACCACCAGTGAAGAATCCTTCTTGCTTCTGACAGCCTGTACCGGGGCTTCATGACAGGTGATCTCCTCTGTTGCATTTACAACCTCGATCTTTGACTGATCGTAAGTATATTTTGCAAGTTCCTTCTTTATTACATCTTCTTTACCGGTCAGTATTATCTGTGCCTTTGCGCCTTCATTGATCGCTTCTACTGCACCTCTTATGATCCACTCCGGTGCATAATCTCCACCCATGGCATCTACGACTACTCTTGTTACTTCGCTCATCTTATTCCTGCTTCCTTTCTATACCGGAACTATTCCGGCATTTCCATATTTCTTATTATACGAATCGGAGTCCAGACTCCTACGCAGACCAACCCCAGGGTTTGTCAGAATAGGACTCTGCTCTGACCGTATAAATACACAAAGCTATTATATATTTTGCCTTTCTTAAAGTCAACAGGGGATATCGGTGCAAAAAAATAAAGCCTTCCGATCGCTCGGAAAGCTCTATTTATAATTACTCACCTACTGAGATAATCTCTTTCTTGTTGTATGAACCACAATTCTTACATACTCTATGTGGAACCATTAATTCGCCACACTTGCTGCACTTTACTAATGCAGGAGCAGTCATCTTCCAGTTAGCTCTACGCTTATCTCTTCTGGCCTTTGAACTCTTATTCTTTGGACAAATTGACATTAATCACACCTCCTCAACCTTTCAAGATGTTTGCAAAAACTGATAATCTTGGATCCGGAACAAAATCATCACAATCACATGTTTCATGATTCAGATTTGCTCCACACACTTTGCACAGACCTTTGCAATCATCTTTGCATAATATCTGCATCGGGACTAAAGTCATTAGTTCCTTCTGTAAAAGCATGTCCATATTAATAATGTGATCTTCCAGATAATCTAATTCCTCGATCTCATCAACTTTATCTGTTTCAAAGATAGCCATATCGATCATCTCGTCTATGTCCACTTCAAAATCCTCTGTAATTTCATCCAGACAACGGTCACATAGCATCTTAAGTGTGACAACACAGCCGCCCTTAAGACTTGCTTTTCTCTTACCTTCATTTCTGGCGGTAAGATGAAAATCCTTTACATTATCGACTACATATACATTTCCGTTGAAAGAAAATTCCTTCAATTCAGATATAACATCGTAGTCTTTTACCTGTCCTTCTGTCGATAAAATCTCTGATAAATCAATTAACATAATATCTCCTAAAAATCGCACATTGGTTATTATACATATTTGAATACTCTTTGTCAACGATAAAATCACATATTTTTTGCCATATTTTCTTTTTCGTTACACTAAAGCAACAGTCTCTCTGGCAATCGCAAGCTCCTCATTTGTAGGAACTACAAATACCTTTACCTTGGAATCCGGTGTGGAGATCAGCTTTTCATCTCCCATAACCTTGTTTGCTTCCTGATCGATCGTGATACCCATGTATTCCATATCTGACATTGCAAGGTTTCTGACATATGGATTATTCTCACCGATACCGGCTGTAAATGCAATCGCATCTACTCCACCCATTGCTGCGGCATATGCACCGATATACTTCTTGACACCATATGCAAATACATCAAGTGCAAGACGACATCTGTCATTTCCTTCTTCCATACCCTTGCCGAGATCTCTGAAATCACTGAATCCACCGGAGAGACCATAAACACCGGACTTTTTATTTAAGATCGTATTGATCTCTTCGATATTCTTTCCTGTCTTGTTTGCAAGGAATTCGATAATGGCAGGATCGATATCACCGGATCTTGTTCCCATGATCACACCTGCAAGCGGTGTCAGACCCATGGTTGTATCTACTGATTTTCCACCCTTAACTGCTGTAATACTGGAACCATTGCCAAGATGACATACGATGATCTTTGTATCTTCGATATTTTTTCCAAGAAGCTCTGCTGTTCTCTTTGATACAAAGCTGTGGCTTGTGCCGTGGAAACCATATCTTCTAATCTTATAGTCTGTATAATATTCATAAGGAATACCATAGATATATGCTTTATCCGGCATTGTCTGATGAAACGCTGTATCAAATACACCGACATTCGGAACACTCGGCATCAGCTTCTGGCATGCACGAATCCCGATCAGGTTTGCCGGATTATGTAATGGCGCAAGATCGTTACATTCTTCAATCGCAGCAATTACTTCATCTGTAATCACAACAGACTTGGCAAATTTCTCACCACCATGTACGATTCTGTGACCTACCGCATCGATCTCGGACAGATCAGTGATCGCACCTGTCTCTTTATCTGTTAATGCTTCTAATACATAACTGACTGCTGCATTATGATCCGGCATAGGAAGATCCTTTGTATATTTCTCTTTTCCTGTCGTTGTATGGGTAAGTCTTCCATCTACAGCGATACGTTCACATAAGCCCTTTGCAAGAAGTTCTTCTGTATCAGAATCGATCAACTGATACTTCAATGATGAACTGCCACAGTTAATAACTAAAACCTTCATATTAAATATCCTCACTTTATATATTTTGTTCTGACCGGCACAACGCCTGTCGTATATAACATAATTTATTTATACAGTTATCTGCTTGAATCTTTATGTGTCAGACAACACATTATATTCTACATTCATCTAATATGTGCTTCAAGTCTTTTTTCGTATTTTCAAGCGACCCGGAATTATCAATCTTATAGTCGCAGGCTTCCAGATAAAAAGCTTCCGACTCCTGTGAATCGATAACCGCCTGCGCTCGTTCTTGGGTAAAGCCACGATATTCGCAGAGTCTGGATATCCGGACATCCAAGTCTGCATAGACATAGCACATCTTATCACAGATACTCTTATATCCATCCTGAATCAGCAAAGCAGCTTCAATCACGAACAGCTTTTTTCCGGCATCCTTCTGTTCCTCAATCCGGCGCAGGATTTCTTCTTTCACTAACGGATGTGAGATACTGTTCAGCAAAGCCAGCTTATCTTTATCGTGGAATACGATATCTCCAAGCTTCTTTCTGTCAATCGAGCGGTTAACCGTTGATTGACCGTTATCTGTCACTGCATTCCCTTCAGCAGGTGCAGATATATCTATATCAGTATCCATCAAAACCTCCATACCAAATGCATCCACAATTCCCTGATAAACCGTTTTTCCGGGTTCCATCAACTCATGTGCCAGACGGTCTGCTTCTATTATATATGCATCATATTCTTCCTTTAATATCGTAAGAACTGCTGTCTTTCCGCAACCAATGCCTCCTGTTAGTCCAAGGATCAGCATCTCATCTTTATTTCGCATCATACCAGTTATCTCCTTCACTGATACCGATCTCAAGCGGTACTGCCATGTTGGCTGCACCCATCATTTCCTTTTCCATGATCTCTTTTACAATGTCAATCTCATCCTTTGCAGTCTCTACCAGAAGTTCATCATGGATCTGTAAGATCAGGCGGGATTTCAATCCTCGTTTTTTCAGTTCCATATTCACACGGAACATAGCAATCTTAATAATATCTGCCGCCGTTCCCTGAATCGGCGAATTCATTGCAACACGTTCACCAAAGCTTCTGGTCATGAAGTTTGAAGACCGAAGCTCCGGTACAGGACGGATACGACCGAACATCGTCCGCACAACACCATCTGCTTTTGCTTCTTCCACCTGACGGTCAAGGAATGACTTTATATTCTTATAGGTTGCAAAATATTTCTCAATATAATCAGCCGCTTCTTTTCTGGATATTCCAAGATCCTCCGACAAACCAAATGCACTGATCCCATAAACAATACCGAAGTTAACTGCCTTTGCATTTCTTCTCTGCAAGGATGTTACCTGATCGATCGGAACATCGAACACCTCAGAAGCTGTCGTTGCATGGATATCTACATGATTCAGAAAGGCATTCTGCATAACCTGATCTCCGGACAAATGAGCAAGTACACGAAGTTCAATCTGAGAATAATCAGCATCTACAAATACATATCCATCCTCCGGAATAAATGCCTTTCGAATCAGTCTGCCAAGTTCCAGTTTCATAGGAATATTCTGGAGGTTCGGATCAGTCGAACTGATACGGCCGGTCGCTGTGATCGTCTGGTTAAAGGTTCCGTGAATCCTGCCATCTTCTGATATATATGCCGTCAATCCCTGCGCATAAGTGGAATTCAGCTTTGTAAGCTGACGATATTCCAGTATCGCAGGTATGATTGGATGGTCATTCTTTATCTTTTCCAGCACATCAACGCTGGTGCTGTATCCGGTCTTGGTCTTCTTGCCACCGGAAAGTCCCATATCTTCAAATAAAATAACACCTAACTGTTTTGGCGAATTGATATTAAACTCTTTTCCTGCATAACCGATGATATCAGTATGCAGTTCGTCGATCCTGCTCTGCAGCTTTACGCTGTAATCATCCAAAGCTTTTCGGTCAACCTTGATTCCCCGGTGCTCCATATCATAAAGTGTATATACTGTTGGCATCTCGATCTCATTATAGAGGGTAAACATCTCCTGTTTTTCCAGATATTCCATCAGAAGATCACCTACAAGATATGGGATCAACGCCTTATATGCAAATAATTTCTGAAAAGTTTCATTTGCAAAAGAGAACAGATTCAATTCATCTTTTCCAACCAGTTCTTTTTCAGACGGCAGTGTTGCACCAAGATAATCCCTTGCGACCGCATCATAGGAATATACATCCTCCATCGGATTTAAGAGATATGCCGCTACACCGATATCATGCACCTTTGTATCACTCTCATCAAACGGAAAGACTGACAATGCTTCCTTTAAATCCAGAATATCGATCTGCATACCGTTCCTGGTGGCTGATACTATATTCTCTGTCAGTCTGTCATGCTCCATTCCATTCAGATTCGACAAAATATAGACCTCTTTATCAGATGTGGCAGCAGACAGCCCAAATAAGGTTCCATCCTTCCAGATTGGATATAAACCGATCTTATCTATATTTTTCATCTTATCGGCAAGAAAACCATCTATCTGCTCCGTTGTTTCAAGCAAGGTGATAACCGGATTGATCTCCGCCGTCTCTGTCACTGTGCCAAACTTTTTTAACAGACTGTTAAAGCCTAATCTTTTAAAAATCTTATATGAATCATCATTGAATAATGATTCGATCGTCATTTCATCCAGAGAAACATCCAGCTCGCAGTCCAGTTTGATCGTTGCAAGATCCTTTGACATAACTGCAAGATCCATGTTCTCGGTCAGATTCTTCTGAACACGCGGAGGCTTTACCGTATCCAGATGATCCAGAATATTCTCCATGCTTCCGTATTCAATCATCAGCTTTGCCGCTGTCTTTTCTCCGATTCCCGGAACTCCGGGAATATTATCAGAGGTATCGCCCATAAGCCCCTTCATATCTATAAACTGAACCGGTGTAACACCATATGCCTCAACAACATCCTTTGCATAATAATTTTCTATCGTTGTGCCGCTTGCTTTTGTTTTTGGGATCCGCACAAGGATCGTATCTGTTGCAAGCTGCAGAAGATCTCTGTCACCCGACACAATCACAGTTGCATAGCCATTTCGTTCTGCCATCCTTGATATCGTACCAATGATATCATCTGCCTCATAACCGCCTTTTTCCACAATCGTGACATGCATAGCTGTAAGCACTTCTTTCATAAGCGGAACTTGTTCACGAAGTTCCTCCGGCATCGGCTTTCTGGTTCCTTTATATGCGCTGTATTTCAGATGACGGAATGTCGGTTCATGCACATCAAATGCTACACACATATGATCCGGCTTTTCCTCGTCCATGATCTTAAATATAATATTAAGAAAACCAAGAACTGCATTTGTATGCAGTCCTTCATAGTTTGTGAGATCCGGCAGACCATAGAATGCACGGTTTAATATACTGTGTCCATCAATTAATAATATTTTCTTCATTTTCCAAATTGTCCTTCTCTGCCGTTTCTTCGGCGACTTCCAGATAGTTTTTGTGTGTCTGGTTATATCTCTTTATTTTATCCATAAACTGTACGTTTTTATCACTAGTTCCGGGAAGATCATCCTTTTTATATAAAATTTTCTCCAGATATTCGATCATATATTTATTGTCAAAAAACAGCTTTTCTCCAAAAGTATCACTATAATAATATTCTGTCTGCGATTTCTGTTTGGCATTCTGCTCATAATGATATACTTTTTCCAGAACTCCACTATATACCCATACAAGTCCGATCACAATTGCAGCCAGAACCAGAACGATTGTAGAGGTTGCAATTCGTTTAACGGCTGTCATACGTGTCATTTCTTCATCCAGCTTATCATCCAGTTCCTTTTTGAAGTTCGTGGAAAGATTTTCTTCATTGTCCAATTCTTTCATACCAACGATCAAGGTATAGTAGATTTCCAATTCTTCCGAACAGTTTTCACAATTTTTGACATGCTTAATAAACTCCTTCAATTCATCGTCCGGGAGTTTGTTCTCTATGAATGCCATGATCTTTGATTGTGCTTCCAAACATGTCATCTGACTGTCACCTTCTTCATCCTGTCCGTATATTTTTATCTTCTATCGAATATGATCCTGGGATTCATCGGTTGTCTTAACAATCTCCCGTATCACAATATGGAAAGGGTCGCCCTTTCCCGGAACAACCTCTACACGGTCACCGACTTTATGACCAAGCAATGCTTTCCCCATCGGAGATATATTGCTGATAATACCATTTAATACATCTTCGCGGACTGTCGTTACGATACGATAAGTATCTTCTTCATCATCTTCTTCAAAATAAACACGAACAGTATTATTCAAACCTACTTCATCATCCGCTGACTCATCTTTTATGATCTCAGCAGTTCTTACCATACGATCCAGATAACGGATTCTTTTTTCATTCGCATTCTTATCCTTCTTCGCTGCATAATACTCGAAATTCTCACTCAGGTCGCCCTGTGCTCTTGCTTCCTTTACAGCTTCCAGCTTTTCTTTTCGAACTACTACTTTTCTATATTCGATTTCTTCTTCCATCTTCTTGATGTCAGATTCTGTTAACTGATTAAACATAAAACCAACCACCCTGTTCACATTTTTGCTAACAGTATAGCACAAAACATTTTTGGATACAACAAAAGCAGATTTTACGTCCGAAAACATAAAATCTGCTCCTGTTATTATATAAAATAAAATATATTTACTTCAGATTAGTTGTTGATGAGCTTGTCTTCACCATTCCAGCTGTACAGCTTTCTGATGCTCTCGCCAACGATCTCTGATGGATGCTCAGCAGCTTTCTTTCTCATAGCCTTGAAGTGAACCTGACGTCCTGCAGGTGACATATCAAGTAAGAATTCCTTAGCAAATGTACCATCCTGAATATCAGAAAGAACTTTCTTCATAGCCTTCTTTGTATCTTCTGTAATGATCTTAGGACCTGTTACATAATCACCATACTCAGCAGTATTTGAGATAGAATATCTCATTCCCTTGAAGCCTGACTGGTAGATCAGATCTACGATCAGCTTCATCTCATGAATACACTCAAAGTATGCATTTCTTGGATCGTAACCGGCTTCGCAAAGTGTCTCGAAACCAGCCTGCATAAGTGCACATACACCACCGCAAAGAACTGCCTGCTCACCAAAGAGGTCTGTCTCTGTCTCTGTTCTGAATGTTGTCTCAAGAACGCCGGCACGAGCTCCGCCGATACCAAGTGCATAAGCTAATGCTCTGTCAAGAGCCTTTCCTGTGTAATCCTGCTCTACAGCTACAAGACAAGGTGTACCCTTTCCTGCCTGATACTCAGAACGTACTGTGTGACCAGGTGCCTTAGGAGCGATCATGGTTACATCAACATTCTTAGGTGGAACAATTGTTCCGAAGTGGATATTGAAACCATGAGCAAACATTAACATATTGCCTTCTTCAAGGTTTGGCTCGATATCGTTCTTGTACATATCAGCCTGTAACTCATCATTAATAAGAATCATGATAATGTCTGCTTTCTTAGCAGCTTCTGCAGCTGTATATACTTCAAATCCCTGTGCTTCAGCCTTTGCCCAAGACTTGCTTCCTTCATAAAGACCGATAATTACGTTACAGCCTGATTCCTTTAAGTTAAGGGCATGTGCATGTCCCTGTGAACCATAACCGATAATAGCGATTGTCTGTCCGTCCAGTAATGATAAATTACAGTCTTCCTGATAATAAATTTTTGCTTCTGCCATTATTTTGTCCTCCTGATATAAATGACTTCTTTATAATAATTAACTGCATAATTGCAATCAATCTATCAATAGTTAAATAAGATGCACATGATTAATCCTGACGCTGACCTCTCACCAGTCCTGTCAGACCGGTACGAACCAGTTCAATGATCTCAAATCCATCTAACAGTCCGAGAAATGCTTCACACTTCGAGGTTGCACCTGTTAGCTCAATGATCATGGAACCTTTTGAAACATCAACGATGTTTGCTCGGAATATATTTGCAATGGACATGATATCCTGACGGGTATCCTTATCACTTCTTACCTTTACGAGTACAAGCTCTCTGCATACTGATTTGCCCGGCTCCAGTTCAACGATCTCTACGACATCCTCGAGCTTATTCAACTGTTTCTTAATCTGGCTCAGACTTGCATTATCTCCGCTTACTGCTACAGTCATTCTGGAATATGCAGGATTCTCCGTAACACCTACCGTAACGCTGTCGATATTATAACCTCTACGGCTGAATAAACCTGAAACTCTGCTCAGTACACCTGATGTATTATCTACAAGAAGTGACAAAACTATATTATCCATCAATAAGTACCACCTTTCAAACCTATGAAACGGCTGTATAATCAATACAGCACAAATCCTTGTTTTATTATAGTTATCTTGTCAATTATTGTCAACGAAGAATTACTCAATATCAAGCAATCTTTTTACAACCTGAACACATTCTGCCGCATCCTCTGAATAACCATCTGCATGAATCTCCTCAGCAAAGCTCTCTGTGATAACAGCACCGCCGATAACGACCTTAATATCCAGATTTTTTGCTTTTACCAGTTCCACGACATCCACCATTTTCATCATAGTTGTTGTCATCAGTGCCGAAAGTCCGATGACCTTGGCATCATTTTCTATGGCTGCATCAACGATCACATCCGCAGGTACATCTTTTCCAAGATCGATAACCGGGAATCCGTAGTTTCGAAGCATCAAGACAACCAGATTCTTTCCGATATCATGGATATCTCCCTCTACGGTAGCAACCACGATCGCAGGCATTGACTTTCCATCATCCTCCCGTACGATAAGTGGTGTGATATGATTGATCGCAAGCTCCATCGTCTCTGCGCTGGCGATTAACTGTGGCAGAAAGTATTTTTTCTGTTCAAATAATTTTCCAACACGGTTAATTGCCGGAATCAGCTCATCATCAATAATCTTCTGCGGATCTATCCCCTGTTCTAGTTCTTTTTTGACATCTTCTGTAATATTTCTTTTATTTCCTTTTACAACATCTGTGTAGATAACACTTTTTTCTTTTTCATCCTCCTGACTGCCTCCATTCTGTACAGGTGCAGCCGTTGTGATCCCGAGAGGTTTTACATTCTGGATATACCGGATATCTCCTTGGTCTTTGTTAAGAAGCATATCCGATGCATATGCCATATTCATAAGCATGGTCTGTGACGGATTTGCAATTGCCATCGTAAGACCATTCTGGATCGCCATCGTAAGAAAAGCTGCATTTACAAACATACGCTCCGGCAATCCAAATGAGATATTCGAAAGTCCGCATATCGTAGCAAGCCCCATATCATGACAATAACGGATTGTTTTCAGGCAGTTGACAGCAGCAGCTTTCTCTGCTCCGACTGTTGCAACCAGACCATCGACCACAACATCCTCTTTCTGAAAGCCCATCTTATAAGCAGCATCCAGAACTGTATGTATAATGCTTTCTTTTTCATCACTGTCCTTTGGAAGTCCCTCATCAGAAAGCGGAAGCAGAATGAACATCGCACCATATTTTCTGACCAACGGAAGGATCTCCTGCATTTTTACCTTTTCCAGAGATACAGAATTCACAAGTGCACGTCCCGGATAGATACGAAGTGCCGCTTCGATAACAGCAGGGTTACTGGAATCAATACATAACGGAAGATTCACTGCCTGTGACACCTCATATACAACCCTTACCATCATTTCTTTCTCATCAATACCATTCATGCCGACATTGATATCAAGGATTGATGCACCCTTTTCCATCTGTTCTTCTGCCATCGTCATAACAGTATCGAGAACTCCTTCCCGAAGCTCCGCCTGCAGTTTCTTCTTACCGGTTGGATTGATTCGTTCTCCAACTACCATAAAAGAACCATCTAAGTTGATCTGTCTTGTCATGCGTTCTGATGATAGCAAACGTTCTTTCTTGTCTGATATCTCAGGAATATCCATTGTCTTTGCCATATCGGAAAGTGCTTTGATATGGGCAGGAGTTGTTCCGCAGCAGCCGCCGACCATACCGGCTCCTGCTTCTATGATCATCTTCATATCTTCTGCAAAGGTTTCCGGTGTCATGGCATATACACTTTTACCATCCACAAGTTCAGGCATACCGGCATTCGGCTTCGCAAATACAGGGACAAATGCTACCTCTTTCATGGCAGCCACAAGCTCTGTCATCTTGTCCGGTCCTGTGGAACAGTTTACACCTATTGCATCCACGCCAAGATTCTGTAATACATTGACCGCGGTTACCGGATCCGTTCCATACAAGGTTCTTCCGTCCTCGTTAAATGTAAGGCTCGCCATGATAGGGAGATCACAGATCTCATTTGCAGCGATCACAGCAGCTCTGGTTTCGGCAAGGCTCATCATTGTTTCTACAACAAGAAGATCACAACCCGCCTCAACAAGAACTTTGATCTGTTCTTTATAGATATCAACCAGCCCTTCAAACTGAAGTTTTCCCATCGGATACAGCATCTCACCTGTCATGGTAAGATCACCTGCGACATAACCATGCCCGCACTCGGCAACGGCCTGCTTTGACAGAGCTACCAGATCCATATTCATCTGATAGAGATCAGTTTCCAATCCATATTCACGAAGTTTTAAACGATTACAGGTAAATGTCGGAGCATATAAGATATCTGTGCCTGCATTCAGATACGACGTCTGAAGTTCCAGCATAACTTTCTTATGCTCAAGGATGTATTTTTCCGGACATACACCAAGCGGCATGCCTGCATTCATCAGATTTGTTCCGGTTGCTCCATCTAAGATCAGTATTTTCTCATTGAACAGTTGTCTAAATTCGTGTTTATTCATTCGTTATCACACCTTCGTCGTCTATTTTGTTATCTCCGTCTGCCGCTGTCGTTGCAAGCTGATCACATCGTTCATTCATCGGATGTCCGGCATGTCCCTTTACCCAGTGAAAGGTTACTGTATGCGGCTCTTTTGCTTTCAACAGTCGTTCCCACAGATCCCGGTTCTTTACCGGTTCATTCTTGCCACGCTTCCAGCCCTTCTTGATCCAGCCCCATATCCAGCCATCGTTAAATGCTTTTACAAGATACTGGGAATCTGAATATAATTCCACATTACAGGGTTTTATCAATGCTTCTAACCCAACAATAGCGGCCATAAGCTCCATGCGGTTATTGGTCGTCTTATTATAGCCCTGTGAAAATTCCCGTTCATGGAGCGTTCCTTTTCCATCTATAAACTGGATAACCGTACCATATCCGCCCGGTCCGTCCGGATTTCCTCTCGCTGCACCATCTGTATATATCTTTACATCCATTCTTTTCGCACCTCATATCTATTCTAATTAATCCATATCCGCTTATAAATGACTGATTATCACTTTTCATCAAATGATCGGAATATTTTATTCTGTGCCATCACTATAACTTTCGATCAATTCTGTAAGGAGTCTGCTCATTTTATCAGACATCTCCTTACTGCGATCCAGAATATCCTCATGCTTTAATTCAGCACCAAGTCCTGCCGCTTTATTTGAAATTGCCGAAAAACCGGATACCCGGATTCCCATATGGCAGGCCGCGATTGCCTCACATGCTGTACTCATACCAACCGCATCTGCGCCAAGCATATGAAACATCCGTATCTCGGCCGGCGTCTCATATTGAGGTCCTGATGCCTGAAGATAAGTACCTTCCACAGTATGAAGTCCCATTCTCTCAAATATTTTCCTGCTTATCTGTATTTTTTCTTCGTCATATATATGGCTCATATCCGGAAATCTGACACCAAACTTGTCTATATTCCTTCCAATCAATGGAGATGGAACAAAGCTTGATATCTGATCCGAAATGATCATGATATCTCCCGGTACCAGTTCTTCACTGATTCCTCCTGCCGCATTGGTAAGGATCAGCCACCGTATTCCAAGAAGCCCCATCAGCCGGATTGGTTTCACGACATCCTGCATGGAATATCCCTCATAGTAATGAACTCTGCCCTGCATGACAACAATCGGCTTTCCGCAGGAATAACCAAATATAAACCGTCCCTTATGACCGGCAACTGTCGAAACAGGAAAGCCCGGAATCTCTTTATAATAAACATACACCGGATCATCTACGGTAAATGCATCACCCAGTCCGCTTCCAAGTACGATCCCTATCTCCGGCTTCATCTTTATTTTGTCAGTGATATAACGAACAGCCTCATCATACATAAATAACATCTCCTTATCCCAATGCCGCAGCTCACCTGTACCAAGTCTCTGAAATACATAATTCCGATTATCCACATATATCCATATGGTAAAAAAGCTGACACCCATCTGAATGTCAGCTTATTTTCATAAAACGGAGATAGAGAGATTTGAACTCTCGCGCCGGTTGCCCGACCTACCGCTTTTCGAGAGCGGACCCTTCAGCCACTTGGGTATATCTCCTTTTTCCTATGACTTTGCTATAATACCATTAATACACAAAATATACAACTATTTTTTGTTTGTAAAAAACGATTTCGCCTGTATTAAATGAGTTGTGCTCACAATATCAACCTGCTTTTTTCTGATAAACTGAACATCTTAATAATAACAGATCACAGGCATACCTGCGTATATATTTTCATAAATAACCGCTGCTTTTTTATATGGAAGATTTACGCATCCATGTGAACCGCTGGAATAATAAATATCTCCTCCAAATTCACTACGCCAGGTTGCATCATGGAGTCCTATACCACGATTAAACGGCATCCAGAAATTTACCTTTGTCTCGTAATCTTCACCTCTTAGAACCGATGGTGATTCCTTATATGTAACCGAATATAATCCATCCGGTGTGCCATGACCGTTCTTCACGCATCCGGTAACACAAGGGGAATCTGTGACCAGTTTTCCACTTACAATCAGATAAACATGCTGATTCGTCAGATCTACTTCTACATAAGAATATCCAATGTCATCCGATTTTGTATATGCTGCTCCTGTCTGAGAAAATTCAGGGATTCGTTCCTGCGATCTGCCACTTGCAAGAGTTTCCCGAAGTCCTTTTGTCTCAGCTTCTACATCGATCTTCCAGCCATATCGGCTTCCGGTTTCTTCTACATATCTTCCGGTATAGGTCTGAAAGGTTCTCGTTGTTCCGACAGTATCATATATCTCTGCAAGCTGCTCGACATATGCCTGGACCGATTTCTTCTTGAATTTCCATTTGCCTGCATCATAATACAACCAATCTCCAAATGTTGATGCATCAAGCGTCCATGATACACGATCAATGCTGTAGTTGATCTGAACCGCAAGATATGTTTCCAGTGCTTTTTTCCGGTCTGCGATCTCCTTACTGTCTGCCGTGATCTCTGCATTCTCATAACACGCTTCTTTATCAAGGTCTGTAGTAGCTTTCACTTGTTCAAGTGCCGTTTCTATCACTTTCTGAACCTTATCTGTATCCAGATAACTGCCTTCTGTCTCTGGTATGATAACCGCCTCGCTCTTTTCAACTGCTACATAGGCATCCTTTGGCTTTTCCATATTCTTTTCCTGCATACAGTCCTGATCTTTTAAGAACTGATACAGCTTTTCTTTATCATAGGTTACTTCATAACTGGTTTTATAATCTTTCCGATTATCATTCAAATACAGAAACCATAAAAATCCATTTTGTTTCTTCTTGATGCTTTTCTCATTGGAAACTGCCTGTATCGTCATATCGATATCTTCCGGACAGATCACAAATGATGCATGTTCCCTGCCATTTACAGTCAACGTATATTCCCTCATATATGTATCGATCGTATTTTTCACGGATCTCACTGTATGATAAGATACATTCTGTCCGTCAATATATGTATTCTTATTAAAATGAAAGCTGAACCAGATCGATAATATAAGATAACAAAGAAAAATAACTCCGCCCACAGAAATTGATATAATAGCAACGATCTTTTTTTCTTTTTTCCGTTTATCGATCTGTTCATAGACACTCTTATCGACAAAGACATCCGATGGTATGGCAGCAGCCGTGGCAGCAACCTCCGGCTGGTCTTTTGTTTCTATTTCTTGAGTCTCTGTCTGGTCTGTCTCTTTGACTGATTCCATCTCAGCCCCAGTCTGCTCAGCCTCTTTGTCCGCCACGTTTTCGGTTTCTTTGTCTGCGCCGCTTTCTATTGGCTCTGCTTTGCTCTCTGTCTGCTCTACTTCTTTGTATTCCTCACTCATAATCTTCCCCTGTTATTCTCCTTCCAGATGGATCACGCATATCTCCGGTTTATTATTGACCCGGAACTTTAAAGTATGACCACCAAGTCCACCTGTTAAGATCATTTTTTTATTACGATATTCATACATACCCCGGTAATATTTCGGAAACAGCCGTACCATCGGTGATATCACTCCCCCAAAAAACGGAAGTATGATCATGCCCCCGTGTACATGACCGGATAACACCAAATCTGCTCCCCATTCCGCATAAACCGAAAAATAATCCGGGTTATGCGCCAGTAGAATCGTATATGCATCCTGATGCCTTGTTGGAAGAAGCTTCACCAGATAGTCCGTCTCCATCTTCTGAAGCCGGAATCTTCTGTAATAAGCTGCATCCATGTCAAGCCCCACGATCTGAATGTTGTCAGATGCCAGAGTAGCTTCCTCATTTATAAGCCAATGAACGTAATTCTTTGTCTGTTCATACAGGCATTCCCATATATCTCCATACTGCTCTGTATATAAAACGGTTCGCATCTCATGATTTCCCTTTGAAATATAAACAGGGAATTCACTTCCAAGCTTTTGCAGAAGGTCTATCGCAACACCCGGTCTGACATCTTTCTTTCCGACTATAACATCTCCTGCAATCAAAACTGCATCAGGAGCAATCTTTTTTATCTCTTTTATGAGATCCTCATTTTTATCTCCGAATTCTGCATTATGAAGATCTGCGATCATCGCAAATGTAGCAGACTTTTTTATCCTTTTATCCGTGATTGTATAATGAGATACCGAAAGCATATGACTCTCCCGTCTGCTTTCGATCAGAACTGCGCACAGACAGATAATCGCAAATATACAGATGATACTGATAATATCGAATAACATTTTCTCTTCCTCTAGGAACGAAAGGCAAGATATAATACTTTTTTAAAGCTGTAGCCAAACGTCATTTTCTTTATATTTTCTGCTGCAACGACCTCGACTGAACCAAGGATACGACCATTGATTGAATATTCTATATGACCGACAACATATCCTTTTTTTATCGGTGCTGTAAGCGGTTCATCCTGAACCAGTATCTTTTTTACATCATCTGCCTTTTCCCCGCGAAGCAGAACGGATGAGAAGTCCGATGCACTGTCAATCGCCAGCTCGTCACTGATACCATTTTCTATAGAAACGCTGCGGGTGTCAAGTACATTTTCATCTTTATACAGATTGCAATTTGCAAATCCATAATCTAATAGCTTGCAGGCCTCTTTATTTCTGATATCCTTTGTTTCAGCTCCCATGATGACTGCGATCAATGTAATGCCGTTTCTGTTCGCCGTCGCCGACATACAGTATTTAGCTGTCGCCGTATATCCGGTTTTAAGCCCGGTTGCCCCGGTATACATATTTAGGAATTTATTTGTATTAGCAAGGTCAAATCTTGACTCTCCCCTTGCGGTTTTATGTACGATTGAATCCATCCAGATACCGGAATAATTCAGGATCTCAGGATGTTCGTCAATCAACTGTCTGGACATGATCGCAATGTCTTTTGCCGATGTCTCATGTCCATCTGCATCCAGTCCACATGCATTGACGAAATGTGTATGCTCCATTCCAAGTTCCTTTGCCCGGTCATTCATTCTCTGAACAAAGGCTTCCTCGCTTCCTGCCGTGAATTCTGCCATAGCAACTGCCGCATCGTTCCCTGATGCAATAATGATACATTTTATCATATCTTCAACCGTCTGCTGTTCCCCGGTCTCAAAGAAGCATTGTGAACCACCCATAGAAGCTGCATGTTCACTCACAGTTACAATATCAGACATCTGATAATCACCTGCCTTCATTGCCTCAAAAATCAGAAGTAGCGTCATTACCTTTGTGACGGATGCAGGTTTCCTTGCTTCGTCTGCATTTTTCTCATATAATACCGTTCCTGTCGTTGCTTCCATAAGGATACATGATTGTGATTCCAATTGAAGTCCGGACTGATCTGTCGCTATTTCATCTGTTGCTGTTCCATCTGTTACAGCAACACTATATATTACCGATTGGCCGATATGTCCGACTACAAGTGCTATTCCAAGAACCGTACCTGCAAATGCTCTGCCTATCCTCTTTCCCATTTTTACCCGTTTCAATAACATCCCTCTAATCTGTTCATTTATACAATTTATGCTTAAAAAAATGAATAAAGAATGTTTGTGTTGATATTTTTCTTTCATAATTAATTATATTCTGCTATAATACTACAGAATTATGCGCAATATGCGGTAATTTAAGAAATAATGACACTTTCGTCATTTATTAACTGGACAAATTATAACAGGAGGAAAAATCAATGAGTATGAAATTGGTCAAACGAGTACCAACCGGTGAAGAGATCAAAGAGTTATATCCTCTCTCACAGGAACTCAAAGACATTAAAGCAAAACGAGATGAAGAGATCAGAAAAATTTTTACCGGAGAAGACAAGCGATTTATATTTATAATTGGTCCATGTTCCGCTGATAACGAAGATGCTGTATGCGACTATCAGAACAGACTGGCAAAGGTTGCAGAACAGGTCAAAGATAAAATTCTTGTAATTCCACGTATATATACGAACAAACCAAGAACAACGGGTGATGGATACAAAGGGATGTTGCATCAGCCGGATCCGAATAAGGCTTCTGATATGTTAGAAGGTTTATATGCAATCCGTAAAATGCATATCCGCGCGATCAAAGAAACCGGACTCACAGCAGCAGATGAAATGCTCTATTCCGAGAACTGGCAATATGTTGACGACATCTTATCCTATGTAGCGATCGGTGCACGTTCCGTTGAGGATCAGCAGCACAGATTAACGGCAAGTGGAATGGACATTCCGGTTGGCATGAAGAACCCAACCAGTGGGGATTATACTGTTATGATGAATTCTTGTCTTGCTGGACAGCATCCGCATACTTTCTTATATTCCGGATGGGAAGCCCACACAGACGGAAACCCACTGACCCATTGTATATTAAGAGGTGCATTAAACAAACATGGTCGTTCCATCTCAAACTACCACTACGAAGATCTTCGTCTTTTATATGAATCATACCAGAAGTTCAATCTGGTAAATCATTCATGTATCGTTGATGCAAATCATAACAATTCAGGCAAAAAATTTGATGAGCAGCCACGAATCGTAAAAGAAGTTATCCACAGCCGCAATTACGATCCTGATATCAAAGAACTTGTAAAAGGTGTTATGGTTGAAAGTTATATCGAAGACGGTAATCAGCCGGTTGGTGGAGGGTGCTATGGCAAATCCATCACAGACCCTTGTCTCGGATGGGATAAGACAGAACGTCTCTTAAAGGAAGTTGCTGATCTGTTATAAAAATCTGATACTGTGTAATGCAATGATATCAAACATCTTTTAAGTTGAGATGTAATGCAACGATATCCAAGCTTCTTTTATAAATAAAGATGTAACACATCGTTTATAGCTATAAAGGCAAAAAGAAACCTGCCAGTTAATATCTGACAGGTTTCTTCTTTTTTACTCTTTGATGATGCGCGACAGGAAATTTCTTCCCAATGACACATCACCAGCAATATTTAATTTTCCTGTAGCATATGCATAAATCGGATCCATTACTCCATTTATCACCCGTTCCAGACTGGATATTGTAACGATAAACTGAACATTTCGTTGTTTATATTCCCCCGAAATGACCTCAAGTGTACCATCTTTCAAATGAATATAAAAATGTCCACTGTCACGTCCAATAACATCAAACTGGAAATAGGTATCATCCTGTAATCCATCTATGTTCCTATGTACTGATAATTTATGAAAATAATCGAGACATTCCCTATATGTCATACAAATCAGCCTGCTTTATAAGAATTCGAAATCGTCATCCTCATCGCCATCACCGATCAGAACCTGATTGCGTTTAACGCCTTCTTCGATTTCTCCTACGATTACTTCGTCTTCTTCATCCTCTGTTACAGCACTCTTTCCTGCAAATGCCTGTGGCTTGCTTTCCTCTTTTGGCTCTTCCTTTGGCTTCATCTTCAGCTTCTGAGGTTCTGCTGTTGTCTGAGACTTCATCTTCAGCTTTGTGATCGGATCAGCTTCTAACGCATCTTCATTGATTGATGAAGCTGTCGTGCTGGCTGTTGCTGTTACAGTACCGCCATTTGCCTTAAGCTCTTCCATCTCCGCTTTTAACTTTGCAAGTTCTGCCTTTGCATTGGAAAGAACTTCATTTGCACGTTTCTTTGCATCGTTAATGATTTTGTTTGCTTCACTGTTTGCCGCATTCTGTTCCTTTTTAGAACCCGGAGCAGCCTGCTCTAACTGTTTCTCTAATTCATAGATCTTTACACTATTATCTCTGAGAGAATTCTGAGCCAGTTCATTTTCTGCTACAGCAGCATCATATTTTGCCTGTAATGAAGCAAACTCATCCGATACTTCTCTCATAAATGAATTTACTTCATCTTTATTATAACCAAAAAGTCCCTTTTTAAAGGTCTTTTCTTCAATGCTTTCCTTTGTTAACATTATAGCGCTTCTCCTTTACGTGTTTATTTAACATAACCTAAACTCAATTATATTAATTCTTTGTATGTTTTTCAAGAAATAATCGTATGTTTTTGAAAAAAATTTACAATTTTTCATGCAAGATATTCAATTTGGATCCATTTCCATGTATTTTTTTACATTTCACAGCTATCAAACAGGATCGTAAACGGTCCATCATTGGACAGATCCACTCTCATGTCCGCACCAAAAACACCGCTTTCTGTAACTGCGATTTTTTCCCTGCAAGCAGACAGGACATATTCATATAACGCATTTGCTTTTTCAGGGTTGCCTGCCTTTGTAAAAGATGGGCGGTTTCCTTTCTTACAGTCTGCACATAAGGTAAACTGTGATACGATCAGAAGCTCACCGTTTACATCTGTAAGAGAAAGATTTGTCTTGCCATTTTCATCCGCAAATATACGAAGTCCCAGCAGTTTACGGATTAATTTGTCTGCAACTTCTTCTGTATCTTCTTCGAATACACCTACAAATACCAACAGACCTTTTCCGATCTTTCCTACCTCTTTATCATCTACTGTTACACTTGCATGATTCACTCTCTGAATCAGAAATCTCATAATTTTTATCCCCTTTAGCGCTCCGACATGCTGATTGCTTCTACTGCAACGCTTCCTCCACGGACAACCTCGATCCGATTTGGAAAACTCTGCTTGAATAACTTGATCGCATCATTGTTCTGATTTTCTGTCTGTAAACATTCCACCAGAATATTCTTTCTGTCATAGTCCGTGATCTTGAAGTTAAATGCATTTGCAATACGGAATACTTCATCCTTATCATCGGTATTACATTCTTTTACCTTGATGAATAAGATCTCTTTATTATGGATCGGAATATCCGTATAATCAACCACCTTGATTACTTCCACGCTGCGGTTCAACTGCTTCTTTACCTGTTCAAAAGTACGGTCATCACTGGTAAAACTGATCGTCATTCTGGATACCGTCGTATCCTCTGTTTCTCCTACAGTCAGACTGTTCAGGTTATAGGATTTACCGGAAAACAGACCGGAGATTCTTGCAAGTACACCTATTTCATTTTCAACATATAAACATATCCATCTTTTCTTTTCACTCATCTGTCTATCCTCCTTAACAATCCATGATCATATCATTTAATGACTTGCCACCCGGAACCATAGGGAATACATTTGCAGTCGGATCAATATAGAACTCTATAACTGTAGGTCCCTTTGTATTTGCCTTTGCCTGCTCAAATGCTGCTTTGATCTCTTCTTCCTTTGTAACACGGATTCCAAGCGCCTCATAGCTTTCCGCCAGTTTTACAAAATCCGGTGTATATTTCGGACAGCATTTGTCAGGATTCTGGCAGTCATGATTACAGCTCTTTCTGTATCTCAGACAGGTACTGCTGTAACGCTTGTTGAAGAACAGCTCCTGCCACTGACGTACATTTCCAAGATAACCATTGTTTAAGATACAGATCGTGATCGGAAGCTCCTGTGCAACCGCAGTCGCCATCTCCTGAATATTCATCTGTATACCACCATCACCGGAAATGCAGATAACATTCTTATCTGGGTTACCGATCTTTGCCCCGATGGCAGCAGGAAGTCCATATCCCATCGTACCAAGACCGCCGGAGGTTAAGAGCTGGTTTTCTCCTCCAAGAGCGATATACTGGGTTGTCCACAGCTGATTCTGGCCAACGTCCGTTGTAATAATGAGATCGTCATACATCTCATTAATGGTCTTAATGATCTTCTCAGGTGTAACACCTTTATAAGAATTCATGTTGATAGGATACTGTTTCTTCACTTCCATGATCTCAGCAACCCAATCGGATATATCTAATTTCTTTGCATATTTTAACATCTTCGTGATCGCAAGCTTTGCATCTGCTACGATTGGGATGTCTACCTCGATATTTCTGGAGATTGATGCTGCATCGATATCGATATGTATGATCTTTGCATTCTTTGCAAATGTGTCAATCGTACCGGTGATACGGTCGTTAAATCTGGTTCCGATCGAGAATAAGACATCACATTCCATGATTGCTTTATTGGATGCGAGATTTCCATGCATTCCGATATTACCAACATATAAAGGATGGTCCGTCGGAATTGCTCCCTTACCCATGATCGTAGTAACAACAGGGATTCCTGTTAATTCACATAATTCCTGCATTTCTTTTCTTGCATGTGCGATATTCACACCGCCACCGATCAGAAATACCGGTTTCTTTGCATGGTTTAATTCTGCCAGAGCCTTCTTAAGCTGACCAGAATGTACACCCTCTGATGGCTTATATCCTCTGATATTTACTTCATCCGGATATTCATCCGAACCCATTGCAAGCTGGATATCTTTTGGTATATCAACCAGTACAGGACCCGGCTTACCGGTTCTTGCGATATAGAATGCATTCTTGATAATTCTTGCCAGATCTTCTCTCTTTCTGACTGTTACTGCATATTTGCAGATGTTTCTGGTAATACCTACGATATCGACCTCTTGAAAGGCGTCGTTACCGATCAGATTCATCGGTACCTGTCCGGTAAAACATACCAGAGGAACACTGTCATAATTTGCTGTTGCAATTCCTGTAACCAGATTCGTTGCACCAGGCCCGCTTGTAACCAGACATACACCAACCTTTCCGGTTGATCTTGCATATCCATCTGCTGCATGAACAAGTGCCTGCTCATGTCTTGGAAGGATCATATCGATTCCCTCTGCATCGTATAATGCGTCAAATAAGTCGATCGCTGTTCCACCCGGATAGGCAAACAGTGTATCAACATGTTCTTCCTGTAATGCCTTTACAAACATCTGTGCTCCATTAATCTCCATAACCTATATCCTCCTTTAATTGTCATCCATATAAATTTCCAAAAAGAGCGTTTCCCATCCACTAAAAAAGCCCTAAGCCGTATATCAGCTTAGGGCGAATAATCATATCCGTGGTACCACCTAAATTCAGGTTCTTCCTGCTCTCATCCAATACTTACAAATCTTATCTGCGTTATATTGTATTCCTGTAACGGGGAAATCCGTTGAATCCTACTCAGCACTTCTTACGAAGTCATGCTTTTCAGTCCACTGCTCGAAGGCTACTTCCATACATCCTAGCTGAAGATTCTCACCACCATCTTCTCTCTGGGAGCCGGTCCTGTATGTACTCCTCCTTGTCATTGCATTTGACATATAAACTGTTGTTACTTTAGCATAAATGAGAAAAAAAGTCAATGCGTTTTCTGGGAAAAATCACCAAAATACCTGCATCAAACATACAGGACAATCCCCTTTTCTAAACGTTCGATCTCAAAGGCTGCATCCCGGTTGGCATCATATGTAATAAAGATCACCTTTGCAAACCGATGAATAATTCCACGCTCCAAAATATAATCCAGAACACGGTACTCACTCTTATCCGCTACCGTTTCCAGAACCTCCTGAAGCATAACATCATATTCCGTAAGTTCAAATACCCCACGGTGAACAACACGATTTTCTTTTGTATCCATATGATAGATCGTATGACCTGTTGACAGACGGATCAGCTCATGACTGACAGATGCAAGTGCTTCGATCAGCTTCTGATTCGTCTTCCTGTCTTCCTTAGGAGCATAATCAAAAAATATCATGACGGAATTATCATTTGGTGTATCCAGTTCTTTTACCATGGTTTTTCCCATCTTAGCTGACATTTTCCAATGAATATTTTTGATACTGTCACCTTTCATATATTCCTTGATCTGAAGGATCTCTGAAATATCATTTCCTTTTACATGCTTGTAATTCACATCATTCTCGCTCACAAGACTGCCTTCTACATCATACAGATCCATGGAACGCTCTTTCGGATATTGATAAAACATACAATCCTTATGCGAACGGATCTCCGCTTTCGTCAAACCGAAATAGTCATAAATATAGATTTTATATATTTCAACATTAATCTGTCCGCAGTACTTACTCTCTATCGGAAACTGGTATTTCTCTCTGCTTTTTCTTGCCGCCGAACATTCGATATAAGTAGGGAATTCTGTTCCAAATACAACATTTTCACAGTTAAACTCTATCCTGATCTTTGGAACCGGAAAAAAAGATGAATTCTCTATTTCAAGAAGTAAGGCAGGATCTTCCTTTAACTCATTGATAATATCAAACTTCACTGCAATCTTCCCCGCATTATACCGATTGATAAAAAACATCGGAAGCCAGATAATCCCAAACATTCCAAACAACCATAAGGTCTGCAGTTTGTTTGTCCAGATAAATAAAAGCAACAGGATAACGATAAAAATAATATATGCAATTTTTTTCTTCATATCGTTTTCTCTCCTCCTATATCAGACATTTGACAAACCGCATCCTGCATCTGCCCCAGAGATTACTGGAATGATAAACCTCTTGTTTTACCGTTTGTGCATAGTCTCTTACAACCGCAACATCCGTATAGTCAAGTTCTTCTCTACTGAATCTGTTTTTCTGTAAAACCGTAATAACTTCTGACGGAAGGGATTCTTCCATCTTCTTACCGGCATATTTGTACAAGGCTTCTATATACAGACTGGCTGCTGCAACTGCTTTTTCCCTGTTTTCACTCTTCATTGCTTTTTTTCGTTTGCTGCAGATCACTGCACGTCTGACAATAACAACGATCAGGAATAATACGAGCAGTGAAACAATTGCGATCAGAATATATAACAGATTGATCTCCGTTGAATCATCATTATCATTATTGTCCTGATCACTGCTGGAATCTTCTGATTCCGAATCCTGATTATCGGAACCACTGACCGCACCGTTACCAATGGTACTGTTATCATCCTCAGAATAGAAGCCCGGTGTAACTTCAACCGGAATAAATCCAAGCCCATTTACATAAATCTCTACCCATGCATGTGCATCCTGATCCAGAACATCAATCGATGTCTCTCCCTCTTCCGGAGCAACCAGATATCCTTCTACATATCTTGCCGGAATATTATAATATCGGAACATCATAGCAGCGGCTGTTGCAAAATGAACGGAATATCCTTCTTTTTTATTCTCGATCAGATTCTCTACAAAATCTGTTCCGGGATCATTAGCTGTTACATCTTCACTGTAAGTTATAGTGTCCCGCAGATAATGTCTGACTACATCAATCGCATCAAACGGATTTAGTTTTTTCCCGGCTTCCGGCAGAGTCCGGTCAAAATACTGCTTCATTTCATCCGAAACCTCTGTATAATTCTTGCTTGCAAAATAAGCATATGTCTGTTCACAGTCAATAAAATCCGTATCACCGGTGCCTTCCGTATACCAGCTTTCATTATAGATACTCTCATAGTCATTCTTCGAAAGTGTATCCATATAAAATCTATACGGCTTTCTGTTTCCAAATCCCTGTGCTACAAAATTTACATCCTTCTTTGGTGCATAAAGATCTGGAAGAGAATCGTAGGTCATATTTTCAGGCAGATATTGATATTTACTGCTTGCAGCCAGGTTCTCAACCTCAACCGATATAATATCTGACAACGGCATATCTGCATCATTGATCTTTGTAATATCCATATAACTTGCAAGTGTTGCTAAAGGATAATAATTAAATTTTGCAAAGTATTCAAATACACCTTCATAATCTCCGCCGTAAATATCCTTATCGTTTTCTGTCCAGCCGTCTTCCGTGTATTTGGAACCGACATAGCCCCGAAGATACATCACAGCAGGCTCTGACATCTCGATATGGAGTTTTTTGCTTCCATTTGTTTCAACTGTATGAAACCGTTTGAACGATCCCTCCGGATAATCATTTTTGCCATAGATCAGATTGCCGCCGTTATATACAATTGAATCTTTTATATCATCAACCACCGGGATCGGTATGTATGTGAGCAGTATAAAGATCAGACATGCAGCTCCTGCCAGAACTCCTGCAAATACAAGCATTCCTGCATACATGTCCTTCGTGATCCGTCCTTTGATATTGCCAGCAAGCAAAATTCCCACCATCGTAACTCCGGCAAGTACGAGCGTCCATACTGACGGAATACATTTATACATGAATCCGGATGCACAAAGCAGGAATTGGAGCACCACTACCCAGGCATTCAGATGAAACCGAATGAGAATTGCAAATACAAATGTTACGAGCAGAGAAAGAATTATGGATGCAATATATTCATCTGCAGCCAGACTGTCCTCATTCACAACAAACATCAGATTTGCCATCGCCATATTCTTATTGACCGATCTGAGTACATCATTTGCGATTGCTGAAAAACCATTTGAAACACTGTTCAACAGGATCACAGACAGGACAGCGATCACAATAGCCATCCCTGTACCGCCGATCCAGCCTGACTTTTTCCTGAGAAAAAGGATCTGGGAAATAACTGCCATAACAAGTGCCGGAACCGCTGTCACAATCAGTGAAACTTTAACCTGAAATGCACTGAAGCAGCAAAATAATACACTCACCGATGCCAAAAAGGTAAGCACTATACGAATTGCAAGATAATTGGATTCTTTTACGGAAAGTGCCTGCAGATCGAGCCGGATCTCCTGTCTGTTATTTTGCAGCTTTAATCCATTTTGCAGCTTACGTTTTGGAATCATTCGTTTTTTTCTGTCTTTTTTATGTTCTTTCTCTATCTGTGTCTTTTTGTTTTTCATAATTATTCAACCAAATCTACATCTATATCCGGAGCATCCAGATCTTCATCATCGTCGTCTGATCCCTTTTTATTGCCGGATCCACTTCCGTCGCCATCGCCGTTACCGTCACCGTCGCCAAAATCATCTCCGTCACCAAAATCATCTCCACCATCACCGCCATTGCCATCATTATTATGTTTATTACCGTCTTTTTTTGATGAATCACCGTCGTCTGATGTTTTTTTACTATCCTTTTTCGGGTCATCCTTTGGCTTTTCAGTATTAGCTTCCGTATTCTGTGCCGGTGCATCGGTTTTAGGCTCAGATGTCTTTTCTTCTGTTGTCTGTTCCTGCTCTGTAGATTCTGTCGTCATTTCAGTCGTCGTTTCTGTACTTGATTCCGTTGTAGACTCTGTTGTGATCTCGATCATAGCATTGCCACCCTGCATTTCCGTCGTTTCATCACTCTCTGTCGTAGTATCTTCCGTATTCTCTGTATCGTCTTCTGAACGGTCCTGTCCGGATAACTTAGCCGCCTGCTCCTTATCTGCCTCCTGATTTTTCATATAATCCTCACGTTCGAATTCCGAACGGTCACGCTTACATGCAGTCATGGAACATCCAAGAGTCAGACACAATGCAAATAACAAGATTTTTCTTTTTTTCATTTCATCAGGTCCTTTCTCGCATCTTCTTACCTTAATTCAGCTTCTGTTTTAATTGGATCTTTCTCCCGCCATAGAAGGAGCTTCTGTCGTCTGACAGATATCGTAAATAATATTTTCTGCTCCATTCTTCTCTCTGCGTGCAGAAGGTGTCAGGATCAGACGATGTTTGAATATATCATAAATAACATACATAACATCTTCCGGAATCACATAGTTACGATCATACATATAGGCGCATGCTTTTGCCATATTAGCGAATGCCTTTGTGCCTCGTGGACTGATACCACACTCAATCTTATCATGATGTCTGGTTGCATCAACCAGTCTGGAAATGTAATCTGCAATCTCATAAGAAATATATACATTTGCGACTTCTGTACGCATCTGTATCAGATCCTCTACGCTCATGACAGGCTGTACAGCATCAATCGGATTCTGTCCATGATCCTCCATCAGCATCTCTACCTGACTCTGTACATCAGGATACCCCATACTTAAACGCACCATAAAACGGTCAAGCTGGGAGTCCGGAAGTGCCTGTGTGCCACCACTGGTGATCGGATTCTGTGTTGCGATCGTTATAAATGGTTTTGGAAGCTGATACGTAACATTGTCAACCGTTGCTGTCGCTTCTGCCATAGCCTCAAGCAATGCCGCCTGTGTCTTACTGGAAGTACGGTTGATCTCATCAGCTAACAGCAGATTCGTAAATACCGGTCCTTTCACAAACTCCATCTTTCCTTCCCGCTGATTATACATGGAATATCCAAGAATATCACTTGGCATTGTGTCCGGTGTAAACTGGATACGATTATCCTGCATAGAAGTTGCTGTTGAAAATGTCTTTGCAAGTGTTGTCTTGCCAAGTCCCGGATTATCCTCCAAGAGGATATGTCCGGATGCAAGAACGGTCATAATGATCTTAACAATGATATCATCCTTGCCTTTAATGACTTTGTTCATTTCCATTCTAAGATCTGCAATTTTTTTATTCATCTTTTTCTACCCCGTATGTTATTTCTTCTTCCATTTTGCATAAATCACAATGTTTTTATCTTTAATCTTTGTGCTGTTCTTTACCTTAACTTTTTTGTTGTCCTTATCGATGTAATACCAGCCGACCAGTTTATAACCTGCCCTCTTTGGCTTTAATGCAGCAAGTTTTCCCTTTAAGAATCCGGTCGCTACACTCTGATTTCTTACTACTTTTACTTTCTTTGTACTCTTACTGCCAAATTTTCCTTTATTCGCATCGAAAGTTACACTGACTTTATCCGCTCCGACATCATAGATCTTTGTCCATTTGCTGTAAATCTTTGCTCCGGTCGAATCATAACGATAACTTCTAACTTCAAAAATTGCATAAGTCTGCAGGCCAATCGCAGGAAGGATCTTTTCTTTCTTATTTCTGATATCAAAGGTCGTTGCATTGCTTAACTTTTTAGCAGTTGGTGCATACCGATATTCATATCCATCGGCTTTTTCACATTTCCAGGTTAATGTAACTTTATATTTTCCTTTATTTCTGCCTCTTGTTATCTTGTTAAAGGTAGTCTTTTTCGCTGTAACCTTTTTCGCTTTGACCTTTGTCCATTCTGCAGTCGCTGTGACATTCTGTTTGATCGCCGTTCCCTGCATCAGAGTATAAGTCTTTGTTCCTGATTTATAAGTCCACCGGGAGAACAGGTATCCGGCACGTTTTGGTACAGGAAGTGTTCCATTTTTAAATCCGGTATTGGCAGAATCTTCAAATTGATAAGTTTTCACATAAGATGACTTGTTGTTTATTTTTCCACCGTTTGCATTATAGGTTACTTTATATGTATTCTTTTTCCAGAATGCATACAATGTAACATTATCCAGTATCGTTACACGATCTGTGCTCTTTCGCACCTTTAACTGCTTTTCATCTGTTGACCAGCCCTGAAAAGTATATCCGGTTCTGGTTGGATTTTTAAGATTATTATATGTAGAACCATAGGTTACATAAATCGTTCCTGAAGTATTCGCCTCTCCATCGTTATAGATCAGAGTGACCTTATACCGGTTTGCCGTCCATTTTGGATACAATGTGATCGTCACATGGTTATCTTCCGTTTTTGTATCCTTTAATATCTGATTCAGATTTTTCTTTCGGATGATATCCCCGGCAAAAAAGTCCGTTCCGGTTCCATCTTCCCTTGTATTCCATCTGTCAAAGGTATATCCGGCTTTGTAATATTGTTCATCCACATCTGATATGGTTACATTCTCACCATACAGGAAATCCTTTGGTGCGATCACCTGATTACCAAGCTTATATTCCAGACGATAATTAAATGCCACCCATTTAGGAACCAGTACAACATCCTTTCCTGCTTTTGTTGTCAGGTTTTTCTTATATGTTTCGCCCGGCTCAAAAACAGTATTCCTTATATCCTCGGTCACATTCTTTGTATCATCCAGAACCCAGCCCGCAAATACATATCCCTCTTTACTGAACTGGGAAATATCATATGCAGGGATCGTATATTCCGCATCATATGTACATGCTATGGATTCCGGTGCTGTTCCGATTACATCATCATCCGAATTCTCCAGACTGAATGTGATCGTATAATTAATCGGCTCCCATAACGCATATAATGGAATGGTATCTGATGTATCAATAAAGTTTGTAACATCCGCACCATCTGGCAGCACCTGTTTGGATGGAAGCTCTGTATACCAGCCGGCAAATGTATAACCAGCTCTCTTGTATACACATTTATCTAATTTTGCCGCTGTATCATAATAACATTTTTTATCCGGCTGTACGCCACTTACGGTATAGCCCGGATCATCGTTTGTGCCATATTCTTTATACGGATAAAATGTAAATGTATATGACTTTTTCTCCCAGACCGCATACAGTGTCACATTTGCTTTATTTGTAGTTGTAAGATTGATCATATTGGCTCTTGGCGCATAATCAACTGTTGATCTGTCCGCCTTTCTGGACCATCCCATAAATGTATAGCCGGTACGCCCCGGAATATTCTTTGGCAGGCTCTGATCATAAGTTGCATTTACAACCTCCGGAGTCTTGTCATCTCTTTCCACAAAAGTAACTGTATATGTGATCGGTGTCCAGACAGGGAATAAACATATGATCTCTGTTTTCGTTGTCAGGTTCTTTACACTTGCCTGATCTGCATATACAACTTTATCCGGATTGCCATTGACCGCCCATCCTTTAAATATATAACCATCTCTGGTAAACTTACACGGATCTAATTTTGCTGCTTTATCATAGGTTAATGTCATATCCGACATAGCACCCTTTTCTGTTGAATATCGATGCTGAAAACGAATATTATACTGGATCGGTGTCCACTTAGCATATAATGTGATCACGCCAGTCTTTGTAATTCCCTTAACAGACTGTCCTGCCTTGTAGTTGGTGCCGGTTCCATCTGCTTTTGTATTCCAGCCGCCGAATGTATATCCGGTTCGTGTCAACGCATTGGAAGACAATGTAATGTTTGTTGTATATACAGCACTTGCCGCAGCAGGTACTGTTCCACCGGTTTTTCCATTTCCATTATAAGTAATCGTATAGTTATATGCTACAGGTGAAGAAACTAACGTACCACTTGCCTTAACTTTATTATATGATCCGCTGTTCTTTACCCAGATATTTGTAGTACTCTTTCCTGCCTTTGAAAATGCATTTGCTGCAACTCCGGTCAGGTTTGAATTTTTAAAATTGAATTTCGTAACTGCAGTACAGTTTGCAAATGCAGTACCGTAAATCTTTGTCAGAGAATTTGACATACTGAAATCCACATTTGTAAGTGCTGTACAATTCTGGAATGCATTTACATTGATCTGAACCAGAGAGCTTCCGGATACCGTTTTTACAGATGTGATCGTTTTATTATTTGCATATGCAGATCCTGCGATCATAGTTACCTTATACGTTTTACTATTCACTACAACTGTATTAGGAATTGTGATTGCACCCTTGCTGACACCTGCTACTCCTGTTTTTGCAGGTTTGATCGATACTGTCTTTGCCGTCTCATCTACGATTGTACAGGTCCATTTGCCCGACTTATCGGTATATGTTGCTGCAGATGCATTCCCTGATATACTGAAAATACAGATTCCGCAGCAAAGAACTGCTGCAACTGCCAGGATCAGCTTTTTAAATCTTATACTATTACTCATCTTACTTGCCCTCCTTATGGTATTTTTTTACTGATCGTACTTCCAAATTTTCCATATTTCTTCTTGCCATTCTTTACTTTGTACTGTCTGGCTCTGAAATAATATTTTGTTCCATTTTCAAGTCCGCTGATCATCGTTGATAATGATGTCTTTGAACTCTGTATCTTAACAGATTTTGCATTTGAGAAATCACTGTATTTTGAATAATAAATAATACAGCCTTCCGCACCTGCATATTTCCGGATCGTCAACCGGACATTTACCTTGCCGGTTGATTTGGATTTCCAATGCGCATAAATCTGTGTATCTTTTGCAAATGTCGTTCCTGCCGTTACCTTGGAGCCTCCGGTATAATCCGTCCACCATCCATCAAAGGTATAATTCTCTTTTTTTGCTCCAGGAAGTCCCGTAATTCCTGTTCCGGTATCAATTGAAAATTTGCTCTTATTTCCATTGATCTTGCCACCTGCAGCATTCAATGTAACCGTTATCTTCTTTGCCTGCCATCTTGCATATAACGTCAGACTGCCTTCCAGATCCACAACTGTTGAACTGGTATACTGAATTTTTCCGGACTTGCTTGTAAACCAGCCTTTAAATTCATATCCATCCCTTACCGGTGTTGGAAGCGTGCCACAGGTATCCCCATAGCCTACAACCTTGCTGGTCCGTCCAACGGTTCCGCCATTTGGATTAAATGTGATCGTAACATCATTTTCTGTCCATCTTGCATATAACGTCACGGTTCCTTCATAAGGAAGCAGATTCTTTACAGTTGCCTGATCTTTATAGACCTTTCCACCTGTCTTATCGGTACTCCAGCCATGGAAGGTATATCCCGGTCTCCGATATGCTGATGCTGCAAGTTTAATGGATTCTCCATATGTAACAGTCTCACCCTTCATGCTTCCATATCCTCCGTTCGCATTATAAACGATACGATAGGTTACCGGGCTCCATACTGCATATAACGCAATACCATCTTCCGTATTATGCAGGATCTCTGCTTCATCTTCATATACAACAACATTCTTATCTGATTCCTCTGCCCATCCGATGAACTGATATCCATCCTTTTCATATGTACACTTTGGAAGCTTTGCTGTTTCTCCACATTTAAAGACAACTGCTTCCATATATCCTTCACCATCTGTTTCGTCGAAAACAATACTGTATGTTTTCTGTTCCCAGACAGCATTTATCCGAACTTCTGTATTAGCCCCATATAATTCCCTGAGGTAGGAATACAGTTTGCTCAATCTCCAGGATTGTATGGTTTTGACCGGATAGATTGTTTCATCCTTATCAAACTGGAAACCGATCAAAGAGCTTCCCTCTTTCTGAAAATCCGTTGAGAAAATTTCATATGCTGTTTTAGAATCATCCAGATTATCTGCTGAGAGCACAATTTTCTTTTCCGTACCAGTTCCGCCATTCGGAACAAGTGTCAGATTATATCCGGAGGCATCACTCCACACCGCCAGAAATTCATAATATCCGGATGCCGTTGCATAAATATTCTGTGTATCACTGAATACTGCCTCATCCTCGTAGGTTTCGACAATAAAGCTATGGGAATCATCCGGATTCGTATATATCCATTGCCATCTGTAAAATTTCTTTCCAGGACAGGTAAATGTACACTTTGGAAGCTTCAAGGTTTCGCCCTGCTTTACGGTAGCCTCCTGCATGGTTCCCTGACCTTCACCGGCAGAGAAACGGATCTTAATGCTTCTCTTTTCCCAGATCGCATAAAGTATAATAGAGCTTTCGGCTGTCAGTTTTGTGACCTTCTGACCTTCTTTATAAGATGTTCCTGTTCCATCCGGCTTTGTATTCCAGCATTTGAAGACAGAATCGCTCTTCATAAAATTATTCTGTCGCAATTCTATATACTGGTTATACACAACCCCATCCTGAATGTTCATAGAACCAATACCACCGTTTGCATTGTAGCGGATCTGATATGTATTTGGAACAGCCGATGCATATAATACGACATCTCCCTGTCCGGAAGGATCCACCTTCTGACCATACTTATAAGTTACTGTATATTGTTCTCCATCACTGTCTGTCAAAGTACCGGTAAACTTTAAACTGTATCCTTTATATACATTTTTATCATATGATGGATTCAGTGTTACCTGCGTATTATATCGAAGGTTCGTCTGTTCTACTTTATTATAAGTCTTAGAGCCTACTGTCTTTGGTATCATATATGTAATCTTATATGGTCCGGTGTAGACCGCCTTATAATCAACATTTCCATAATTTTCTTCATTCTGCAGCTCTTTTATCATTCTTTGATATGTCGCTTTATTGGCAGTATAAATTGTTTTATTACCCGTACCAAACGCACTTCCCATTTCCAGATCAGCGGTATCAAAGGTAATATTGTTATTTGGCAGATATACATTTCCAAGATCACATTCATCGAATGCCAGTCCACTAATAAACTTTAATTTAGAACCACTTTCAAATGTAATCTTTCTCAAACCAGAATAAGCGAACGCTGCTACACCTATCCTTTCTACAAGCTTTGGTATAACAATTTCTTTTAAATTCACACAGCTATAAAATGCAGCCTCATCTATCTCTTTCAAACATGAACCTTTTTCAAATATAACCTTTTTTAATTCACAACTCATAAATGCATTTTCACCAATGATGACACAGTTCTTTGGAATCGTGATATTGGAAATCGATTCATCACATGCGAAGCAATCCTCACCAATCGAATATACACTATACTTCTTATTCGCAGGGTTTGTAATTACATTAGGGATTGTATATGATGCTATTTTCTTTGTTGATTTTGGATCATACATTATCAGTTCTGCTTTACCGGGATTATTACCGTTCGGTTCTGAAATTATACGATAATTATAGATTTCATCGGCGGTCCACCATTCATTCACCCACCAATAACTGCCCTTTTTCATTTTTGATATATCTTTGAATTTCGATCCTTTTTCAAAATTAACTTTTAATACTCCGGCATTAAATGCTCCGGCACCAATTGAAACTACAGACTTGGGAATGGTAATTGTAGATATCGTTTTTTTGGTAGAAAATGCTTCTTCTCCTATTTTTTTTAATTTCGAGCCTGATTCAAATGTTACTTTTTTTATATTCATATCTTCAAATGCATAATCACTTATTGTTTCGCAATTTTTTGGAATTGTGATCTCGGTGATTTTTTCTTCTACATTTGAATAATCGTTCTCGTCAACTGACATACCATCAATCTCTACAACAGTATATTTCTTTTTATTTTTACCTATGATCGTATTTGGGTAAACTATCTTATTGCCAAAATGCCCACCTGATACTTCAGCAGAAATTGAAACCTTTCCAGGTGTCTTTCCCTTTGGATCGGTAATCACTTCATACCAGAACTTTCCATCTGAAGTATTACCACAATCCCCTTCCTTTGCATTTGCTGTACCAGAACAGAATAAACTTCCTGTCAGGATCAGGATGCCCGTTATCATCATGATCATAAAATGTCTGAATGCCTTTGAATGATTCCTCATATTCTTCTCTCCCTTTACAATATTTAATCGTTATACCTCTGTATTCCAAATAATTTTTTATATAAAAAAGTGCTGTAAAAAACATATGCCTTCTCCATATGCTTTTTTACAACACTATTCGGTTCAGATATAGAATTGTCTGTTGTCCATCTATGTTCCCCCTGCCGGATCTCCCCGGCTTTCATGATCTGTTTCCAATTTCTTCCTGGTGCTTTATTGATTTCTATGTCGCATTTCGTACATTATAGCAATCTTACCAATTTTTGTAAATAGTTTTGTTTATATGTTATATTTTACTGCCCTGTTTCATACAATTATACGACGAAACCGAAACGAGTTATCTATGTGTTCTATTTCTGGATTTTATAATGTACATGGCAGATACCTGGAAACGCCCGGACATTTTCGTGATATTCTGTCTGCCATGAATGCAAAGCAAAAGCATCGCGGGCCGGATGATGATGGTATTCTTCTGACGGATACATGCGGACTGTCTCATACAAGATTATCCATCCGGGATATCAAAGCCGGACTTCAGCCCATGTCCCGCACAGTGCAGGGAAGAACGTTCACGATCGTATTCAATGGAGAAATCTATAATACAGATGAACTGAAAAGGGAACTGATCTTACGCGGTTATTCCTTTTCCACAACATCCGATACCGAGGTACTGCTGTTTTCATACATATACTATGGGCCTGACTTTGTAAAACATATCAATGGTATATTTTCTTTTGCGATCTACGATCATGCCGAAGAAGCCATTTTCCTTTACCGGGATCCATTCGGTGTAAAGCCTTTATATTATACCTTTTTATCTGACCGGACACTTGTCTTTGCATCAGAGCGAAAGGCACTGTTCTGTTATCCCGGCACATTTCCAAGACTGGATAAAAAAGGCTTATGTGAGATTTTCGCCATCGGGCCGTCCAAAACGCCCGGTTGCGGTGTCTTCAAAGGAATCGACGAACTAAAACCCGGTCATTATATCCGGTATGACCGATTCGGCTATTCCACCATCTGCTATTTCCGGATCCAAAGCATACCTCATACCGATGACTATCAGACAACCGTGGAAAAGACCTCTGATCTGTTAAACACTGCAGTAAAACGACAGATCGTATCCGATGTTCCGATCTGTACCTTTCTGTCCGGCGGTATCGATTCCTCGATCGTCAGTGCCATCTGTGCGGAAGAACTGAAGAACCAGGGGCAGATATTAGATACCTATTCCTTTGATTTTACCGATAATTCACGCTATTTTAAATCAAATGCTTTTCAGCCGGAACAGGATCGGCCATATGTAGATCAGATGGTCTCTTTCCTCGGAACGAAACATCACTACCTGACCTGCAATATGGAAGAGCTTGCCGACCTGCTTTATGATTCCGTTCTTTCCAGAGATCAGCCGACCATGGCAGACGTTGATTCATCCCTGCTGTATTTCTGTAAGCTGGTATCTGAAAACAATAAGGTTGTGCTGACCGGAGAATGTGCCGATGAAATATTTGGCGGATATCCATGGTTCTACCGGGAAGATCTGCTTGCATCCGATACTTTTCCATGGATGACCGATCTTACACCAAGAAAGCAACTGTTGGATCCGGAATTTGCAGATGCCCTGCAGATGGATGACTATGTGAAAAATCTTTACCATCAGATCATCTCCGAGATTCCGGTGCTGCCGGAAGAATCCGATATCGAGAAATCCCGTCGCCGGATCGGTTACATGAATATCCGGATGTTCATGCAGACCCTGCTTGACCGTATGGATCGTACCAGTATGTATCATGGTCTGGAGGCAAGAGTACCATTTGCTGACATCCATCTTCTGCAGTATGTCTTTAATGTGCCATGGAAATACAAATACCGAAACCAGACAGAGAAAAGCCTGCTCCGTCATGCCGCTGTAAATCTGGTTCCAAATGAAATCCTGTTCCGGAAGAAAAGCCCGTATCCTAAGACCTATAACCCGCTTTATGAAACGATCCTTGCCGACCGGTTAAGAAAAGTGATCCACGATCCTGCAAGCCCTGTCAACCGGTTTCTGGATAAAAAAGCAGTTCTACAGTTTCTGGAATCTCCGAAGGATTATGGAAAACCATGGTATGGCCAGTTAATGGCAGGCCCACAAATGATGGCATATTTATTGCAGATCAACTTCTGGCTGAAAGAATACCAGATCTCCATCGAACTCTGACCATAACACCCACCAGCCGGTGGGTGTTTATATCTTATATACCAGAACCCAAAAACACCCGATACTCTATCGCCTCCTGACAACAGATTATTATCTTATAATAATGGATCTCTTATAAAGTAAATAAAGGCTTGTGCCCTGCTGACAATAATATAATGCTCTATATATTACTTCGACATTCACGTAATTTCGTTATGAGACTTGCACTAGCCGTCAGCACCAAGCCCATGTCTGAACCCGTGAGGGTGAGTTTGGGCGACTGCTGACAAACAGGTGTGCGAGTCGAATAGAAATGAAGTGAGTCGAGTAATATATAGAGCATTATACATAGCAGCAAGGGAACAAGCCCTCATTTTTATTTGTCACATAACACCGGCTGAAGCTGCTTCCCCTTTAAAGCCTCCTCTATCGTCTCCGGTATCATGGACAGTTTTCCGATCAGGGAATTCGGCTTCTTTACCGGATCATCCTGATAAAATGGAACAAAATAAATATTCTTCATATTCATCAACATTCCGATATTCTTAAAATTCATCCCCATCGCATCATTTGTTGAAATGCTGATGATCAGCGGTTTATTATTTCTGATATGCGCCTTCGCTGCCATCAGCACCGGAGAATCCGTGATACCGTTACATAACTTTGCAAGTGTGTTGCCTGTACAAGGAGCGATCACCAGTACATCCAGATATGCTTTTGGTCCGATCGGTTCCGCTTCCTGTATCGTAAAGATTCCATGCTTCCCTGTGATTCTCTGAATGTCCTTTACAAATGTATCGCCTTTACCAAATCTGGTATCGTAGGTTGCCGACCGCTCGGAGAAGATCGGATATACCGATATTCCAAGCTTTGTCATTTCCTCTATCTCTATCTTTACTTTATCAAAAGTACAAAACGAACCGGTTATTGCAACGCCGCAATTGCACCCTGATAAACTCATATCTATAATCCTTTCCATTCAATACAATCCATAAAATCATTCTGATCCATACTGTTTTATCAATTCCAAGCTGTTGTGTCTGGTTCCAACTATTTAACAGAACCAGACAAATACTACTGCCTGACAATGATTTTATGTTTATTATAGTATATGCAGGATCATAAATTATGTGACTGTTTTATCAGAGATACGACAAAACTGCCTCGCCCAGAATCTCACCGGAAGTTTTTGGTGAATACCGTCCCGGAATCCCCAGACTGTGTTTATAACAGATCCCCTGCTCATCCAGATATGCAAAATCCGTTCCGCCCGGTTTGGATGCTATATCCAAGATAACAACATCCGGACGAAGCTTTGACAAGACTGCCCGATCAAGCACAGGCGCCGGTATCGTATTGTAACAGAAATCAAATGTATCCAGCTTTTCACAGGAAGCCAACTGATTCAACAATATCGTATGGCAGTCTCCCATGGCTGCCTTAATACAGGCTTCCACACTTCTGGCTGTAACCGTCACCTCCGCTCCCATACGAAGCAGCTTCTGTGCAAGGACACGCCCGCATCTTCCATAACCGGTAACCAGACATTTGCTGTTTTCTATATTGATATCACTCATCATAAAGCTTTCCGTGATCGCACCTTCTGCCGTTGCAACCGCATTTTTTAGTGCAACACAGTCATCTTTCATATAATCATGACATGGTATACCTGATTCTGCACAGGCTTTTGTCAGTTCCTGTGAGATCACGCCCCCACATACCAGACCAAAGTCCCCCACCATGAAAGCAAGTGCTTCTGCCGTAAGCCCTGAGCAGCCATTGATATGGATTCCGTCCTTTGTAACCGGAACCGGAAGCAACAGCCCGGTTTCTTTTAAAGTATCATCGGTCTTGAGATTTCCAATTATATCCTGTAATTTTTCTCCGGTATCTGCAAGTTCCGGCACCTTCCATGTAAAAACCGAATAGCCCTGTTCTTTTAAATATAAGACCAGATAGTGGCAACGCAGGTCACCACCCACTACAACAAACTGTTTCAAATAATAACCTCCCTGTTTCTTTTCATCAATCTTATACTCCATATTATATAGTAACCTGTCATCTGTTGCCCGTATACTACAACTATAATTCAACGATCAGGAATAATTTCTGTCAATATAATACTTTATATACCCACTTATAAAATCCTTCCATGTCATTCCGGATATTGTTTCTGTAATAAATACCGGATAAATAGCATAGACCTTACCGTTAATTGACAGAACAACGGAACCAATCTGCATCCCGGTCTGCAACGGAAGTCCAAGTTTCTCCGGCAGAATATACCGGACAGTGATCTGCTCATCTTCCCGCAGCAACAATGTTTCTGAAAAATTGCAGTCCCATGCGATCGTGTCCTTTTCTGCATCCTGCTGTTTTCTGTAATTGGAATCATACTGAATAGGAATGTTCGTTTTTTGCAGGATATCATCTTTTATGGTATGTTCCTGATAATGATCCAGTCCATAGTTCATAAGCTTTTTCGTATCTGCCCATTTATAGGTTTTATTCCCCGGCCAGCCGCATCCAAGCAAAGCTACGATGAACAGCTTTCCATCCCTTTCTAACGCTCCAACATAACAGTAACCGGCTGTTCCTGTAAATCCGGTCTTACCTGTCAGTGCTCCATCCATCATATTCAGAAATGCATTATGATTATTGCAGGTAAAGCTTCTGGTTCCTGCAAGATTGGTAAAAGAATAGACAGACGTTCTTGTGATCGTAAGAAATGTATCCTTTTCAGGCGACTCTTTGATACAATACCGCAGGATCCGAGCCAGGTCAGCAGCCGTTGTTCCGTGTATTCCATGTTCATCCTTTGCATCTAAGCCATTTGGCGTAATAAAATGTGTCTTCATGCAGCCAATATCCTCTGCCTTCTGATTCATCAGCTCCGCAAATTGTTCCACACTTCCGCCAATATGCTCTGCGATCGCAACTGCACTGTCATTATGGCTTTCCAGCATCAGCGAATACAGAAGATCTTTTAATTTATATTCCTCTCCCTCTCTGATATTAAGCTGTACATCCGGCATCTTTGCTGCATAGGAAGATACGACCACCGTATCGTCCAGATCACCATATTCAAGTGCCAAAATACAGGTAAGGATCTTCGTTGTACTGGCATTTGCACGAACTTCTTCACCTGCTTTATCATACAGGATCCTGCCGTTTTCTCCATCCATCAGAACAGCCGACAGTGCATGAAGATCATTGTCTGTGATCTTTTGCTCTGTATCTACCTGAAGGGTATTGCTGTTCTGTTTGCTGCGGTCATTCCAATGAACTATCCTTTGCTGCTGCGGCTGCATCACAAATGCTTTCGCAGGAATCACAGAACAGAGCAATACTGCAGCAACAAGGATCCATGCAAACAGAAAACCTGCGGGAATCTTCTGTCGCCTTCTTCCTGCAGGTTTCTGTTTTCTTTTATGATATTTGAAATATAACCCTAACATACGATCACCGGATATATTCTTTCTTCATAAAAATATATTCCGGATCTGTCGGTTTTATGACTCGTTATCCAGCCCGAGTGTGATCTCATTTGCCTCTTCCTGCGCTTCCTTCTTAAAGTCCTCGATCTTATCCGGACTGATCATCGGAAGCTCCTCTGTCGATGCAACGCCGAAGCTTCGCAGGAATTCCTCTGTCGTTCCAAACAGGATCGGTCGTCCCGGAGCATCCAATCGTCCAACCTCATCTACCAGTCCGTATTCCATCAGCTTATTGATCGCATGTGCACAGGAAACTCCACGGATGGCTTCAATCTCCGGTCTGGTGATCGGCTGCTTATAGGCAACGATCGACAGGGTTTCAAGCAGTACATCCGTCAGATTTGGTTTCTTCGGTGTACAGACAACCTTTGTCAACACATCGTAGTACTCATTTCTGGTACACAACTGATATGCATTTTCAAGCTCGACCATCTTAATGCCCCGGTCAGACTGGTTATAAATTTCCAACACCTCTTCCATCTGCTTGGACAGCTTCTTTGTCTCCATCTCCAGTGCCTTAGCCAGTCGATCTACTGACACAGACTCCCCAATGGAAAACAGGATTGCTTCAACTGCAGAAACCAGATATTCTGTACTGTATTCTTTATAAACTACCGGCTGTTCTTCTACATTTTCCTGTGTCATCTCATTTACTGTTGCTTCGTTTTCTTTTATCTCACCCATACCCATCTTATCCTCGTTCTGTCTCATTGGCTTCACCATCTGCCTGATGAATGGTTTCTGCATTTGTCTCTATTGAATCCGGCACATCTGCATCTGTTTTATCTGTATCAGTATTCTGGCTATTCAACTCATATGCAGCAATGTCATCTCTGGAATCAATGATGATCTCTCCAAATATCTCTTCCTGCCGGATCTGAATGGCTCCAATCTTCATAAGCTCTAATATTGCAAGAAATGTTACGATAATATTCGATCTCGATGCCTGCATTTCAAGCAGTGTCCGGAAATTGATGCCTGCAAGTCCGCGAACCTGTTCCCGAACCTCCGCCATCTTTGCTTCCAGTGAGATCTCCTCTCTCTCGATATTTTTGAACTTACTACGGATCGGATCTACCTTTTCAACCTGTTTCCGCATCACAGATTTGAAGATCTCGTTTAGTTTTTCCAGATTCATATCATATTCCGAGATCAAAGCAACCGGATCCACTGTCGGCTTGAAATTTTTTACCTCGGCAGGAATGCTTTCTTTTTTATAAAATGCCTTTGCACCGTCAAGCTCCAGATCTTTCAGCTCACTTGCCGCATATTTGTACATCTTGTACTCCAGCAATCTGCGGACAAGTTCCTCTCTCGGATCCTCTTCCTCTTCATCCTCTTCTGTCACCTTTGGAAGAAGCATCTTGGACTTGATACGGATCAGAGTCGCCGCCATGACCAGGAATTCACTCATAATATCCAGGTCTTCCTCTTCCATATGATTCACATAATCCAGATATTGCTCTGTGATCGTTACAATCGGTATATCATAAATATTTACTTTATTCTTTTCGATCAGATGAAGGAGCAGATCAAGTGGTCCTTCAAATACATTCAGTTTTACATCGATTGCCGACATATTGTCTCCCTTTATCCCATACAGACGCCATCAAGGTTTTTCGCATCTGTTCTCTGTATGCCTATATAATAATGCAGACCAGTCCGCCATTTCCATCATTTACAATCTTCTCCATGGTATCCTGAAGCTTCTGCTTGCTTTCTACATTCATCTTATTGGTCTTTGTATTTAATCCATCCTCTACAAGCTGCTCGATCGACTTGCCAAAGATATTCACATCCCAGATATCTTCTCCATTCTCTCCGGTGCTTGTTTTGATATATTCGACCAGATCCTCCGCCTGCTCCTTCGTGCCAACGATCGGGGCTATCTCTGTTGTGATATTCGCTTTGATCATATGAACCGATGGTGCTTCTGCTTTGATCTTTACTCCATATTTGTTACCTGCCTTGATCAGCTCCGGTGTTTCCAGTGTAATATCTTTCTTTTCCGGCATTACCAGACCATAACCGCCATTTTTCACACTGTCAAGTGCATTTATAACCCCATTGCAGAACTTTTTCTTTTCTGCCATATCTTTGATCTCTGTAATAAAATCATACTCATTATGGATCTCTGTCCCAAGCATATCGGAAAGCATCTCATAATAATATCTTCCATAGATCGTAACCTGAACACTCAGCGAACCGTCTGCAAGATTTACATTGTTATATGTATACTTTTCCACATATTCATTTTCCGGAAAAGCAAAATGAACCATATCATATATGTGCTGGTTGCTGTTCATGATGTCCATGGCATTCTCGATCACACTCTTTTTGATCTTGTTGTCATTCTCGGATACCTCCAGCCACTTTGGTATCACAAAATTAATACAGGTGATCGGAAAACTGTACAGCATCGAAGTAAAGATCGCATTGATATCATTCCTACTCAACTGATCACAGTTTACGGGAAGAACCGCAACATCGTATTTATCTACCATCGTTGCTGCAAGCTCTTTTGTTTCATTTGCTCCCGGCCGGTTTGAATTCAACAGGATCACAAACGGCTTTCCAATAGCTTTTAATTCCGCTATCGTTTTCTCTTCTGCTGCAAGATAGTTTTCTCTTGCCAGATCGCCAAAGCTGCCATCACAGGTCACCACGATCCCGATCGTTGAATGACTGTTGATCACCTTCCTGGTTCCGATCTCTGCCGCTTTTGCAAATGGAATATCATAATCAAACCATGGAGTCTTGACCATCCGTTCTTTTCCATCCTCCATCTGACCTTCCGCTCCATCTACAACATAGCCAACGCAGTCGATCAGCCGGACACGCATATCGATCTCATCATCTACCCGGATCTCGACGCCTTCTTTTGGTATGAATTTGGGTTCTGTCGTCATGATCGTCTTACCGGACGCAGACTGTGGCATTTCATCCAGCGCAATCTCACGGTCATTCTCATCTTTTATATTTGGAATGACCATCATTTCCATAAACCGTTTGATAAATGTTGATTTTCCGGTTCGTACCGGACCTACAACACCTATGTAAATTTCACCATTTGTTCTGGCATTGATGTCGTTGTACACATTAAAGCCTCCCATATATACCTCCTGCATTTCTTACACATTTTCCGTTTCTGCTCCTGTATTTGTATCATATAAAAATGGAAATACAAAATCTGTTTCCTATGTAAAGATTATCATATAAGTAATATATGAAAGTGCTTTTACAAGTATGTCAAAAACTTACTCCTCTACGGATATCTCTGCCTTTCTGTCTCTGGTAAGCAGATCGACAACTGCTTCACGGGCAGGCTTGCCCTCGAATAATACCTTATTTACCTCTTCAACGATCGGCATATCGACTCCGTACTTCTTTGCAAGCTTCAGTGTCGCCTTTGCAGAATATACCCCTTCTACTACCATCTTGACCTCAGCCATTGCTTCTTTGTAGCTCTTGCCCTGTCCGATCAGATAACCGGCATTCCGGTTACGGCTGTGCTTGGACGTACAGGTAACGATCAGATCACCCATACCGGATAAACCTGCAAGTGTCTCTACATGTGCTCCCATCGCAGTTCCAAGTCGTAAGATCTCTGCCATTCCTCTGGTCATTAACGCTGCCTTCGTATTATCTCCAAAACCAAGACCATCCGTAATTCCTGCAGCCAGCGCAATAACATTCTTAACAGATCCGCCAAGTTCGATTCCGGTTACATCTGTACTGGTATACACACGGAATACATCATTCATAAACGTATTCTGGATCAGCTTAGCTGTATCCATATCGCGCGCTCCGGCTACTACTGTTGTCGGAATACCAATACCAACCTCCTCTGCATGGCTTGGTCCGGAAAGAACTGCAACCTTTGCTCCAGGGATCTCACTCTCGATGATCTCTACGATCGGAGTCAGGGTTGCCTCCTCAATACCCTTGCTGACATTGACGATCAACTGATCGTTTGTAATGTAAGGCGCGATCTTCTTTGCTGTGCTCCGGATAAATGGGGACGGAACTGCACAGACGATCATTTTTTTTCCTTTTATCGTCTGTTCCAGATCTGTTGTAAATGTAATTGTTTCATTCAGGTGAACACCTGGAAGACGATCCCTCTGCTCCCTGTATGTGTTCAGCATTTCAATCTCTTTTTCATCAATGGACCAGACGGTAACATCATGTCCATTCCCCGCCAGCAGGTTTGCAAGTGCAGATCCCCAACTTCCTGCTCCTAAAATACCTATAATCATATTAAATACCTCTCCATCTATATAACTTTGTGGTCGATATAATTTAACATACTATGCCTGTTCTTCTGTTGTCTTATTTCTTCCCTTTAAAGAGAATTTATTCTCTGTTCCTTTGAACAATCTGACAATATTCTGTTTATGACGATAGATTGCAAGCAAGGTAATAAGTCCTAAAACAATGCAGCTTTCAAGTTTCATCGAATCGGATGTAAAACCATAAGAACCTGTATATGCAAATATTGTATAGGAAACTAAAAGTCCCAGAACAAGGCAGATAGAACCTACGGATACATATTTGGTTACAACCACACAGAATACGAATAATCCTAGTTCAATAAGCGCAACTCTCCAATCCAGTAAACCGATTGCGATTCCGGATGTCGCTGCAATTCCTTTACCACCTTTAAACTGCATATAAAACGGAAAATTATGTCCAAGTACAACGCCTGCCGCTGTATAGATTACAAACAGATATACATTTTCTACACACAAAGCATTCATAACGATATGTGTTATACTGCAGGCGATCACTGATTTAAACAGATCTCCAAGGAATACAACTGCTCCAGCCTTCTTTCCAAGTACACGGAGTGCATTTGTCGTTCCTGCATTACCACTTCCATATTCCCTTATATCAATACCATGTAATTTACCGTAAATATAGCTTGTCTGGATGATACCAAAGAAATAGCCTCCAACCAGACATATGATTCTCGCCAGTACTAACATTATTTTTCTTTTCTCTCCCTGATAATAAATTTTAAAGGTGTTCCCCGGAAACCAAATGCTTCTCTGATCTTGTTTTCAATATAACGTGTATAAGAGAAATGCATCAGTTCTTTATCATTTACGAATATAACAAATGTAGGCGGCTTAACCGCTACCTGCGTGATATAAAACAGCTTCAGACGTTTACCTTTATCTGTAGGTGGCTGCTGCATCGCAACTGCTTCTGTCATGATCTCGTTCAATACACCAGTCGCAACACGAAGCGAGTGATTCTCGATGACAGCATCGATTGTTTCAAATAATTTCGGAAGTCTTTGTCCGGTCGCTGCCGATACGAATAACAGCTCTGCATAAGGCATATAAGACAGCTTTTCCCGGATCTCCTTTGTAAACTTATAAATGGTCTTGTCGTCTTTTTCCACAGCATCCCATTTGTTTACAACGATGATCATACCTTTTCCACGTTCATGTGCAATACCTGCGATCTTCGCATCCTGATCCGTGATACCCTCTGTTGCATCAATGACCAGAACCGCTACATTACATCGTTCAACAGCAGATACGGTACGGATGATACTGTAACGCTCAATATCTTCTTTGATCTTGCTCTTTCTTCGAAGTCCTGCAGTATCAATAAACACATACTCCGTTCCATTTCTGACGATTTCGGTATCGATCGCATCTCTTGTCGTTCCGGCAATATCAGATACGATCACACGGTTCTCACCCAGGAGCTTATTGATGATCGATGACTTACCTACATTCGGTTTACCGATAATGGCAATTCTAGGTCTGTCATCTTCCTCTTCATTTTTTGATTCTTCATCAAAATGAGACACAACCTCATCTAACATATCTCCGATTCCAAGTCTGGATGCACCGGATATTGGAACAGGATCACCCAGTCCGAGATTATAGAATTCATATACATCATTCATATATTTCTCAAAGCTGTCCACCTTGTTTACAACAAGGATCACCGGCTTCTTTGATTTACGGAGCATCTGGACTACCTTATGGTCATCGTCCACAAGTCCCTGTCTGACATCTGTCATAAATATGATAACATCAGCAGTCTCAATGGCGATCTCTGCCTGCTCCCGCATACTTTTTAAAATAATATTGTCGCTTTCCGGCTCAATTCCACCGGTATCTATGATCGTAAAATTATAATCGAGCCAGCTCACATCTGCATAGATTCTGTCTCTGGTTACGCCGGGCGTATCTTTTACAATTGAAATTTTCTCTCCTGCCAGTGCATTGAACAGGGTAGATTTACCTACATTTGGTCGTCCAACGATGGCTACTATCGGTTTACTCATTTACGTTTCCTCCGTCTGCTGTCGATTTCAGCATGATAACAGCTCCCAGATTGCCACGTTTTCCATGGCTCGCCCTGTGTGAAAACAGGAAATCCGGATTGCAGCATGTACATATGTCGGTTACATTTATATGGTCAGGCAATATACCTGCACCAGTCAGATTATAATAATTTGCCCGGTGTAAATCAAGCAAATACTTACCATTTCCAATATTTTTTGTCATTTTATCATACTGTTCCGGTAAATAAGCATCCTGAAATGCCTCAGCTACATCCTCGCTTACCTCATAACAGTTCTGACAAATAGACGGTCCGACCGCACAGATCAGGTCCGAAGCCTCACATCCATACTCCTTATTCAAGGCTTCGACCATATGGAGGCTGATATTCTTAACGGTTCCGCGCCAGCCGGAATGATTCATGGCTACAACCTCTTTTACAGGATCATAGAAGAAGACCGGTACACAGTCCGCATAAAACGTGATCAATGGCAAATCCTTTACATTCGTCATCAGACCATCTGTTTCCGTTATATCCGATTCTCTTGTGATCCCTTTTCCGGCATCTTCCTCTGTTATTTTACGGATCACAGTTTCATGTACCTGATCAGAAAATACCAGTCTTCTGTAATCATATCCGACTGCCTGTGCCAGCCTCCTGTGATTCTCCATAACTGCATCCATATCATCTCCACGATGAAAGCTCAGGTTCATCGTAGAATATATTCCTTCACTGACCCCACCAAGTCTCGTTGAAAATCCATGAACAATCCTCGGCAGTTCCAGATTCTTAAATACAATATACGGAACTCCGTTTTTCTCTTTTATCTCTGTTGTCTTATCCTGATTGATATATGTTATGTTATACATTTTCATACCTCATAACCTTAATAATATCCCTGATAAGGGAAGGCATCTTTCATATGATGGATCTCATTCTCTGCCACCGCAATCACATCGAATCGTACCGGTGTATTGTAAGGATCATATCCATACCGTTTCATATAATACAGGGCTACCCTGCTGATCTGACGCTGTTTGACAGGTGTTACCGCCGCCTCCGGCGATCCGTATCTGCTGTTGCTCCGATATTTTACTTCTACAAATATCAGATATCCATCTTTTGATACGATCAGGTCGATCTCTCCAGATGCGACCCGATAATTTCTCGCAAGTATCCGGTAACCTGCATCTTTCAGATATGATGCAGCCATCTCTTCATATTCTGTTCCCTTTTTTCTTGTATTATAATGGTCGATACAGTTGTTCTCCTTTTTCTGTCTATCTTCTATTCTTTCCAGAAATGTGTGATAAAAGATCTTCTGTGGATCTCACATGGTCCAAGTGTTTTTAATGCTTCTATATGCTCCTTAGATCCATACCCCTTATTCTTTGTAAATCCGTATCCCGGATAGATCTCATCATAAGAAACCATCAGACGGTCTCTTGTTACCTTCGCTATAATACTGGCAGCCGCGATCGAAGCAGATTTTGCATCTCCTTTTATGATCGAAACCTGTGGGATCTCTACCTCCGGAATCTTAACTGCATCGTTTAATAACAGATCCGGCTGAACCGTAAGCTTACGGATCGCGATCCGCATAGCCTCATAATCCGCATTTAAAATATTGATCTGGTCGATCAGCTTCTCGTCTGCCATACCAATTCCATAAGCAACTGCTTTTTCTATAATTTCATCACATAGTTCTTCCCGTTTTTTTTCAGAAAGCTGCTTGGAATCATTCAGATACAGAATATCACAATCCTTTGGCAGGATCACAGCCGCCGCTACAACCGGACCTGCCAACGGACCACGACCTACCTCATCAATTCCACAGATGTACTTACAGTCGGCATGCTGTCTCTCATATTCAAACATATGCTCCATCCGGTCAAGCTCTTTCTGATATGCTGCAATCCTCTTTTCCGCTGAAAGGATCAGTTTTTTTACACCCTCACGGTCATCCTCTGCATATTTTTCTATTACCTGTTTTACTGCATTCACATCTGCATTTGAAAATTCTGCTTTAATCTCTGTTATGCTTTTTCTTTTGTTCTCCATCTTATCCTCATATAAGCATAAATGGCTGTTGTTTCTTACACACAGCCATTTATCTGCACTTATTATTCTTCTTTATTCAGAAAACCGAAGCCTCCGGTAAACCGGAATACTGCTTTTCCCACAAATTTATCCTTATGGATATTACCGACATCCGACAACCGACTGTCCCGGCTGTTATTCCGGTTATCACCCATAACGAAATACTCATCATCACCAAGTGTGACCGGTTCTGCCGCAAGCCCTCTGTGATTTTCTTCTATGACTTCTTTTCCATAATTTTCCTCCAATGGTTCATCATTGATATAGATCACACCATCTTCATCAATATATACGGTTTCACCCGGAAGTCCAATGATACGTTTGATATAATAGGTATCATCTTCTTCCTCATATGGAAATACAACAATATCAAAACGTTCCGGATCTTTAAAATGATAGGACAGTTTATCGATCCAAAGGCTGTCACCATTATGAAGGGTATCATTCATGGAGTCTCCGCTCACCTCTGTACGCTGTCCAACATATGTAAGGATCAACCAGCATACTGCAACGATCGCCAGAATATATAAAGCGAGACTGATTAAATCTTTTACGATATTGATCTCTTCTTTCTCCTGTTTCTTCTTTTTCTTGTCTTTTTTCTTCTTTTTTCCCGGCTGTTCTTCTTCCTCCAGTACATGAGTATTGGAGGATGCATCTGAATCAGCAAAATAATTCGTTACTGTTTCTCCGGCTTCATTTGCAACATCAGACGCTGCTTCATTCTTTTCTTCCGTCTCTGCCTGCTCCGAAGGAATTGTTTCTGTTTCTTCCTTCTTCTGCTCCGGATCTATTCCCTTTTTCTTTAACTTTGCAAGCTGCTTTTCACGCTTCTTTTCAAGCTTTTTGATCTCTTTTTCCCGTGCTTTTTTTGCGGGATCATCGTCAAATATAGCATTCAGTGCTTCCACACGTTCGTTATCATCTTTCATATCAACTACTTATCCTTTACAACAGCCGGTCGTTCCAGTGATATCCTGCCAAGCTTTCCTGCCCGGAAATCATCGAGCAGCAACGCTGCAGCTTTATCGATATCCAGTTCGCCGCCTTTTTTTATACATGCCCTTTTTTCTGCGATCTGTTCCAGAATATGAACAGAATCGGCATCCTCATTAATATTATACCTATCAACAAGGCTCTGACAATAGTTTAATTGTAAAAATTTGATCAATTCATACGCAAGGTCGGTAATACTTAAAATCTCATCATTGATTGAACCGATAAAAGCAAGTCGTAATCCAACCTCTTTATCATCAAATTTGGGCCACAATATTCCCGGGGTATCCAATAATTCAATATCTTTTCCAAGACGTATCCATTGCTTTCCCTTTGTAACACCCGGCTTATTTCCAACCTTTGTACATGCTTTTCTGGCATAAGAATTGATAAATGTAGATTTACCGACATTTGGAATACCAACAATCATCGCACGAAGCGGACGATTAATGATCCCACGTTTTCTGTCCCGCTCGATCTTTTCTTTACAAGCTTCCTTTACCACATTACTGATATTCTTCATGCCATCACCGGACCTTGCATTGATCTTTGCTACAAAAAATCCTTTTTCTTTATAATAATTTTCCCATTCTGCTGTTGCCGATGCATCTGCCAGATCCGTCTTATTCAACAGGATCAGGCGGTATTTGTTCGCTGCAAGTGCATCAATATCCGGATTCTTGCTGCTATATGGCACTCTGGCATCGATCAGCTCGATCACTACATCGATCAGCTTGATATCTTCCTGCATCATACGTTTTGCTTTTGTCATATGTCCGGGATACCATTGTATATTCATCGTTTCTTTATCCTTCCTAATATCTCTGCTTTCTTCACATTTCCCACTTTCAGGAATCTGGAATCTTCACTGTTATTGACATTATCACCAAGCAGGAAATACTCATCATCCCCAAGCTTGACTTCACTCTCTGCCAGTCCCGCTGTAAATATATAATCATCAAACGGCAGATCCGTCCGTTCACTGCCATCAATATATACTTTTCCATCTTTGATCTGAACGGTCTCTCCCGGTAATCCGATCACACGTTTAATATCATAATAAGCATCCGGCGTATCAACACTTCGGTATGCAACAATGTCATATCGATCCGGAGAACCAAGAAGGTAACATAACTTATTTACTGTAACCTTCTCCTGATTAGTACACACAGGATTCATGGAATCACCAACGACATACACAGACTGAAAACAATAGGATACCATTCCATATCCCAGCACAACTGCGATCAGAACGGACAACAGCCAGCCAAATATCGTTCTGACCGTACGCCTAAAGCTTCTTTCTTTTCTTCTCTGCCGACGCTTCTCCCGTCGTATTCTTTTTCTGCGTTCACTTTTATCGCTCATATCTCTACTCCGATAGATTCATATTACAAAAATGGCTGGAGCTATCAACCCCAGCCACTTTTTCATGTAACCTGTAAAAATTATTTAACAAGCTCTTTAACCTTTGCAGCTTTACCAACTCTTGAACGTAAGTAGTAAATCTTAGCTCGTCTTACTTTACCATGTCTAACTACTTCAATCTTCTCAACAAATGGTGAATGTACTGGCCATGTCTTTTCTACGCCAACACCGTTTGAGAACTTTCTAACTGTGAAAGTCTCTCTGTTGCTTCCACCCTGTCTCTTAATAACAGTTCCTTCGAAAATCTGGATTCTCTCTCTGTTACCTTCTTTGATCTTGTTGTGTACCTTAACAGTATCACCTACTGCAAAGTCAGCAACTTCTGCTTTCATCTGAGAAGCTTCAAGATTCTTAATGTAATCGCTATTCATTTGTGTGACCTCCTTGATATTTAGATGTTCTTACTACCACACCGGTACAGAGGACCATCGATTTTTTTCACAACTCGTTCAGTTTACCATACAAATAAAAAGAATGCAAGAAAAATCTACACCTTTTTGGGTGTAAGACCTTGCATTCTTTTTGCCATAGTTCTTGCTATGGAGCTGGTGGGATTCGAACCCACGTCCAAAAGCTCATTCATCACGGCATCTCCCATCACATTCCGTATTTTAACATTTCCTCAGTACCACGCCTACGGACAGGCTGGATACATCAGTAGCTTCATGAATTTTCCGATACCGCAAAGCTTAAGCACCGGAGTTTCCCGTTGGATGATACCAGATCTGAAAGGTACGGGGGACCTTAAAGCTGGCAGTTGCCTTTAATTAGGCAGCGTAAGCTAAATTATCGTTAGCGTTTATATTTAATCTAAGTTTTAACGTGGTCCTAGTCCACGGATGGCTTCCGTGACTGCAAAACCCCTGTCGAAACCAGTCAACCCCTGGTTTGTAAAGGAAAGCTCTGTTGTCAGGTGCTTTCTTATATATTACTCAGCAGCTTCTGTTGTGTCAGTCTCTGCTGTAGTTGTCGTTTCAGATGAAGTATCTGCTTCAGAAGCTGTATCTTCAGAAGTATCACTGTCAGTATCCTCTGCATCGGATGCTGTAGCTGTACTGCTGTTCTCAAAATAGCTTCCATATCCCTGTTCTGCCCATGTCTGGCTGACATATGCGCCAAGCTTCTCAGCTTCTACATACTTTGGAATCGCTTTGTATATCTTTACACCCAGTGTAGCTGCAAGAATACATCCAACTAACACGCCAAATATGCACCATCCAAGGATTTTCTTTCTCTTTTCACGCTTCATGATCGCTGCGCGGTTCTTCTTCTCATATTTTCTTTTATCTACTTTACTCTGGCTCACTTACCTGACCTCCCAGTAAAAATCTTATTGGAGTATATCACATCTGTATGAAATATTCCAGTATTTCACAAAATCTTTAAAACTTCATATGAAATATCGGGAATTATCCAGTCCATCAGCCTCGGATATTCTGGAAATCCTGTATCAACTCTTACAAATTACGGATCTTGAACTCACGCTCATTCTCACGCTTGACATCCTTCTTCGCAATGTCCTGACGTTTGTCGTATAATTTCTTACCTTTTGCCAGTCCGATCTCCATCTTAACCAGACCGTCACGGATATAAACCTTTAAAGGAACGATCGCGTATCCCTTCACCTGCTGGGCTCCCATCAGCTTATTGATCTCGTATTTGTGAAGTAGCAGCTTTCTGGTACGAAGCGGGTCTTTATTAAATATATTACCCTTTTCATATGGGCTGATATTCATACGGTAAATGTAGATTTCTCCCTTATCGATACTGATAAAGGATTCTTTGATGCTACAATGTCCCTGTCTGACTGATTTTACTTCTGTTCCGGCCAGTGCGATCCCTGCCTCGTACTTTTCTTCTATGAAATAATCAAAATATGCCTTTTTGTTATTTGCGATGAGTTTGTTGCCTCTTTCCTTTGCCATGTCCTGTTTCATCTCCTTCTTTGGCATCTGACCGGATCACGAATTCGATCCGTCTGCTCTGTTTGTCTGCCAGCTTTACTTTTACCTTAACGGTATCACCGATCGAATATTTCTTTCCGGTTGATTCTCCGATCATAGCATATTCATCCTGCGAATACACATAAAAATCGTCATAAAGTGTCGACACATCTACAAATCCCTCAATAGTATTTGGAAGCTCTACAAAGATACCACGGTTAATGACTCCTGATATGATACCTTCAAATTCTTCTCCGATATGATGCTCCATGTATTCCACTTTCTTTAAACGCTCTACCTGACGTTCTGCTTCTTCTGCGCGGCGTTCTTTTCTGGAATTATCATCGCATACCTTTGGAAGGATCGCATCATAATGCGAAAGTCTTCTGTCATCCAATCTTCCATGAATATTATCCTTAATGATCCTGTGAATCTGAAGATCCGGATATCTTCGGATCGGCGATGTAAAATGGCAGTAATATTTACAAGACAATCCAAAATGTCCTTCACATTCCGTCGAATATCTCGCCTGCCGCATCGTACGAAGTGTCATACGGCTGATCAGATTCTCACATGGCTCACCCTCGATCTTTGATAACAGCTTCTGGAACTCCTTCGGATGAATATTCTCTTTGGATGCCTTAAAGTAATATCCAAACTTGCTGATCAGAATGGATAACTGCTTTACACGCTCCGTATCCGGTGCTTCATGGATACGATATTCAAATGGAATCTGTTGCCAGAAATAGTCCTCAGCGATTGTCTCATTTGCAGCCAGCATAAAGTCTTCAATGATCTGATTCGAACGTCTTCTCTCATACACTCCGATATAAGATACCTGACCGTCTTCATCAACTGTGATCTTAGACTCATCAAAATCAAAATCAATCGAACCTCGCTCATGTCGGATCGTTCTTAACAACTCTGACACATGAAGCATTAATTCAAACATCGGAACCAGTTCTTTATATTTTTCTGTTTCTGTCGGATCATGATCCTCTACGATCGCAGATACACTTGTATATGACATTCTGCGGTCAACATTGATCACCGATTCACAGATCTTATGATTGATGATCTTGCCGTTTGCATCTATATCCATCAGGCAGCTAAGCGTCAAACGGTCTTTTCCCTCATTCAGTGAACAGATACCGTTTGACAGCTTATGCGGCAGCATCGGTATGACCTTATCAATCAGATAACAGCTTGTTCCACGCTTCAACGCTTCTTTATCAAGTGGAGAATTCTCCCTTACATAATGTGTAACATCTGCAATATGAACGCCAAGCTTATATAACCCGTTTTCCTCATAGAGTGTGATCGCATCATCTAGATCCTTTGCATCCTCTCCATCGATCGTAACGGTCTGCAACTGTCTGAGATCGGTTCTTCCTGCCATCTCTTTCGTTGTTACCTCATCCGGTATATTCTTCACCTCTGCCATAACAACATCCGGAAAATCAACCGGAATATCAAGATCTCTTACAACCGATAATACATCCGTCTCCGGATCATTAATATGTCCAAGTATCTCAACGACACGTCCCTCTGCAGATTTAGACTTTTCTCCATAATTTGTGATCTCCACAACAACCTTATGTCCGGTTACTGCTCCCATGGATTTCTTCTCCGGTATAAAGATGTCACTGTCTAATTTACCGTTATCCGGAATCACAAAACCAAAGTTCCGGTTCTTCTGATAGGTTCCGACCAACTGTTTTAAACCTCGTTCCAGAATCCGTTCTACATGCGCTTCTGTTGATCTGCCCCGGTTGCCGGATGCAACACGGATCAGCACCTTATCATTATGGAATGCTCCCATCGTATACTTCTGTGGTACAAAGAAATCTTCCTTATATCCTTCCACACGGACAAATCCAAATCCTCTCTGATTGCTGATGAATGTACCGACAAGGACACCCTTTCCAAGCTTCTGATACTTACCTTTGGAGGTTTTCTCGATCCTGCCCTCATCGACAAGCTCATTTAAGATTTCTAACAGATCATCCTTATCACGCCCTCCGATCTGAAGCAGATAACAAAGCTCTTTAAATTTCAACGGTCTGTAATCATCGTCATTGATCAGGGTATATATATTCTCTTTTCTTTCATTCTTTAATTCTTCTGTCATAAATACCTCTCTGTATATCTAAAAAGTGCTTACATATAGGATATATGTAAGCACTGATAAATTCTGTATATGAACTAGAACAGCTTAGAATCAAGAAGCAATGCAATTATTATAAAAAGAATACCAAGCACAGTTGTTATCTTTCTGAGAACCGCATCTTTTGAACTTCCTTTATTCTTGCCCCAGTATGAATTATCATAATTACCGCCGGTAATTGAACTTGTCAGACTGGCTGATTTACCTTCCTGTGACAGGACAATAATTGTTAATGCTATACATATAATTACATATACGACCATGATAATTGTCTTTACCATATTGCCACCTCCATTCCAAGTGTTCTGGTGTCAAATGCGCTTTTACACCAACTTTGTCCATGATAACATAGTCATTTGAGATTCGCAACCACTTTTTTCATAATTCTGCAAATCTGCTTTTCAGATCAAAGCCATGATTCATAGGTCCGCTTCCATGTCCCAGATCCATGCCATCCGCAAGCGCACCGGATATATAATCTTTTGCGTTTCTTATCGCTTCATCGATCTTATACCCTTTTGCAAGATTTGATGCGATTGCACTTGATAGTGTGCATCCGGTTCCATGAGTATTCGGATTATCGATCCGTTTTCCATAATACCAGTTGACTTTTCCGTCCGAATATAAGACATCATTTGCATCGTTGATACTGTGTCCTCCCTTGCAGAGAACCGCACAGCCATAGACTTTTGATATTTTTTCAGCTGCACGAACCATATCCTGTTCATCACGGATCGTCATTTCGGCCAATACCTCTGCTTCTGGAATATTCGGAGTAATGACCTCTGCGATCGGAAGCAGACATTCTTTTAAAGCACCGATCGCATCTTCGTCGATCAGCCGGTGTCCACTGGTTGATACCATAACAGTATCCACTACCACATGTTCTGCCTGATATTTCTTTATTTCATCTGCAATCACACGGATCAGTTTCTCAGAAGCGACCATGCCGATCTTAATCGCATCCGGCCGGATATCCGTAAATACAGCGTCAAGCTGTAAGGAGAGCATCTCGGATGATGTTTCCTGAATTCCTGTTACTCCCATCGTATTCTGGGCAGTTAATGCCGTGATTGCGCTCATGGCATAACAACCATTTGCCATAATGGTCTTTATATCTGCCTGGATTCCCGCACCGCCGCTGGAATCACTTCCGGCTATTGTAAGAACTGTCTTCAACCCTTTCGTCTCCTTTACTTTTACAAATACTTTCGTTACCGGTCTGTTCCTGCCTGCTGTACATTTTATCAATTCTGTATCATGCCGGTTTTTTTAAAGAAAGAAAATATTATATAATTCCTTTGTATTGTCAACATACAGCGTACTGTATTTTTTCAACTCATTTATATGCTCCGCACTCGCAGCATCATAGATACCACATACTTTGAAGCCTGCATCAAATGCTGTCCTTGCGCCATGATAAGCATCTTCAAACACCCATGTATCAGCAATGTTCGTCTGCATATACTTTGCTGCCTGAATATAGATATCCGGATGTTCTTTTCCAATTCCTACCTCCGAGCAGGTAAGGATCTTTTTGAAAAAATGATCCATATGATTATGCTTCAGTACGGCTTCGATATGAACCCTGTCTGTCGCAGTCGCTACTGTCATTGGGATCTTCCGCTCCTGTAAGGCAGATAAGAACTCTATGATCCCCGGCTTTGGTTCTGCTTCATTTCTGTAAAATGCACCAATCGTTTCATTGATCCCATCTATGATTTCAAGAATCGTTTTTGATAAACTGTAATTCTTCTTAAGGTATTCTGCCGATTCTGTAATCGTAAAGGTATACAGTTTTTTCTGGAGATGGGGTTCTGCTTCGATACCCATTCCTGCCAGATACCGTTCTGCCGCATGTTCCCACATTTCCATAGAATCGATCAGTGTTCCGTCTATATCAAAGATCGCACCTTTTATCATCCTTATTCTCCTAACATCTTCTTTGTCTGTTTTTTTAGATCTGCCGTGGCAGCCTCAATATCTGTCTGACCAAAGATCGCGCTGATAACTGCGATACCACAAATTCCACTTTGATTTAATTTCACAACATTATCTCTGGTTATGCCGCCGATTGCAATAACCGGGATATGCACATGCTCACAGATTTCCTTTAACGTCTCAAAACTGACTTCTGTTGCATCATCCTTGGATCCGGTTGGAAATACCGCACCAACGCCCAGATAATCCGCTCCATGCTCTTCAGCCAGTTTTGCCTGTTCCACTGTCTGTGCAGATACACCGATGATCTTATCGTCTCCCAGCACCTTTCTGACATCTAAGGCCTCCATATCAGACTGTCCGACATGAACACCATCCGCTCCGATCTTCTTTGCAAGCTCTACATTGTCATTGATCACAAAAGGAACCTTATAGTTTCTACATAATTTCTGGATCTCAAGCGCTTCTTTATAAAATGCTTCATCATCCAGATTTTTCTCACGAAGCTGGATAAAGGTTGCTCCGCCTTTTAATGCTGCCTCTACCTGACTGATCAGAGTTGCACCGTTCAACCAGTGTCTGTCTGTTACTGCATATAACAGAAGCTCCTCCGGTTTTGTATTTGTCTGCTTACTCATAGCCTCATTCACTCCTTATCTGATCTCACACTTTGCCATACTGCAAAGCTTATCTGCATCCATATTATAGATTGCATCAATAATGCGGTTTCTATAAGTAGCATTACCATCTGTCGGTTCCATATTCGCATATCCGACTTCGCCCGCAACTCCCATCAGTATAACGGCAGTTGCAGCAGCTTCCAGCTTGTCATCCTGATTTGCTGTCAGATAAGCTGTCATAAGACCGGACAACTGACATCCGGTTCCTGTGATCTTACCCATCTCCGGTCTTCCGTTCCGGATCACATAACAAATATCTGCATCTGCTACCAGATCGATTGCACCTGTAACAGCGATGATACAGCCGAGCTTTCCCGCAAGCTTCTTCACAAAATCAACCGCCTGATCGAGAGTATCTTCTGTGACTGCATCAGCCACATCTGCATCTACGCCCTTTGTACTGCCGGAACCAAATGCAAGAGTCTTGATTTCTGATATATTTCCACGGATCACATCAAATTTTATCTCATTTAAAAGCATTAATGCTGTCTCTGTACGTAGTCTGCTGGCTCCTGCGCCCACCGGATCAAGCAATATGGCGTGTCCCAGCTCATTTGCCTTTTTGCCGGCAGCAAGCATAGATGGGATCGTATTCTTATTTAAGGTTCCAATATTAATATTTAAACCACCACAGATACCGGTGATATCTTCTACATCGTCAATATCATCTGCCATGATCGGACTTCCTCCACATGCCAGAAGCACATTTGCAACATCATTTACTGTTACATAATTCGTGATATTATGCACCAGTGGAGTTTTCGTCTTTACATTCTCAAAACATGTTTTTATCATTTTACCTACCTCCTGTAATAGCAGCTTAACTATACTCAGTTTTCTTCTCTTTTTCAACCATTTTTATTCGAAAAGATATTCTCTTATTTAAAATTCCTGCCACCAGCCTGCCCGGCTGATTTATATTAATTAATGTCTGCTTCTTTCTATTTATAATTCATAGTGATCACTCTTTTTTCATAAAATACTGATGAACACATGAACTGGAGTTTTCCTTATGAAGCATCCTTCTGTCTTATCGATCCGCTCATTCTGCTTATATCCGGCTTTCATCCTGCTTGTTATCGTCCTCTGCCTGAATTCTTCCTTTGTTTCCAAAAGCTTCGCAGAGGGCCTAGTGTTGTGGTATAACAATCTTGTGCCCCTTCTGCTTCCTTTTCTTCTGATCTCGGGTTTCTTCCTGTCTATGATTGACTGGGAACATCCAAACCGGGCAGGCTGTCTGATCCTGTTATTCTTATGCGGGCTGTTCTGCGGCTACCCGGTCGGTGCGATAGCTATAGGCAGGCTCTACAAAAATCAAGTCATATCAAAAAATTTCGCCCATGCCATTATGCCCCTCTGTAACAACATCAGTCCTATGTTTCTGATTGGATATGTCTGTAACCAATATCTGAACGGCCAGATAAATACCATCAACGTACTGGCAGTCATCTACCTGCCACAGATCTGCTATGCTATCCTGTACTATCTGCTATCAAAAAATTCTTTACATATTTCGCTTTTTAAACAAAATAAAAAAACAGTTCACAGATCTCCTAATGATGCGAAAGATCTCCAAATACCTCTCTCTGAAACTACGGGCACTATGTCCGAATATGCTGCAGCACAGGATATCGGCAATTCACCATCTGTTATCGAAAACAGTATAACAACCATCACCGTTATAGGTATCTATGTCGCTGTTTTCTCCGTTTTGTATAACCTTGCGATTGCATGTGTAGGAAATATACCAACTTTCCATATTCTGGCATGCTACCTGGAGATAACAAAAGGTCTGTCCGAATTATCCGTTTTTCCACTTTCTTCCATACAAAAAACAGCTCTGATCCTTTCTGTTACATCGTTCGGAGGAGTCTCATCCCTCTTCCAGTCCATGCACATTTTAAAAGATACAAAGCTGTCTTTTGTACGCTATACATTCGGTAAATGTATCTGCGCTGTATTCAGTTATCTAATGACTCTTTTATTCTTAAATCACAGGATATAAATTCCTAATCATCTAAAAAATCATCGTCAAAATCATCATCCTCGTCATCTTCGTCATCATTGGAGTATTCTGTCTTACCATATACGTTATAATCCTGCTCATTTTCTACAGTTGTATTATTCTCCTCTGATGTTGTCTGTGTTGCTTCTTCAGGAGCTGCAGCCTGCTGTGCTGCTCCGGTCATATTTGCAATATCTCCATTAATCTCATTTGTATTATTCAATACAATATCCAGATTTGACTGTAAGGACTGAATCAGGTTATCGTAATTTGCCTTTTCAGCCTCTAATGTTGCATTAATATAATTGCTAACCTCTGTAAGCTTATCCTTAGTGTAATACATAGAACCCAGACGAATCTCGTTTGCATCTGCATTTGCTTCGTTTACAATCTGATCAGCCTGACTTCTTGCCATATCTAAAATCTCATTTGCACGGATATTTGCAAGTTCTACAATCTGACTCTGATCAACCAGCTTATTTGCCTCTGCAACAGATTCTGTAATAATAGAATCTGCCCTTGTTCTGGCATCTGCAAGTATGGCTTCCTTGTTGCGCATGATCTTCTTGCAACGCTCAATTTCATTTGGAAGCTTTAATTTTAATTCATTCAGCATCTGCTCCAGATCATCCTTTGGAACAATGATCATACTGGATGACAATGGCTTGTACTTACAATTATCTATAAAAATCTCAATCTCGGAAATCATTTCCTCAATGCCTTTTTTTGCCATGACTTATTTCCTCCTAAAACTATCTGATATATTTTTCTTTTATCCGATCGACAACTCCTGCTGGTACAAACTGTTCCACATCTACACCAAAGCTGGCATACTCTTTTACGATACTGGAACTCAGATATGCATAATCAATACTGGTTGTCAAAAATACGGTGTCTATCTCTGGAGCAACCTTGCGATTACTCTGCGCGATCTGTAATTCATATTCAAAATCGGTTACAGCCCTTAAGCCTCTGATGATCGTCTTCACCCCATTCTGTCTGGCGAAATCAATCAGCAGACCTCCAAAACTCTCAACACGAACATTCGGTATGTCTGACACCACTTCAGACAACATATTAACACGTTCTTCTACAGAAAACAATGGAGTTTTTGAAGTATTATTCAAAACACCGATTATAACTTCGTCAAACATCTCCGCAGAGCGTCTGATAATATCAAGATGTCCTAATGTTACGGGATCAAAGCTTCCCGGATATATTGCACTGCTCATTTTTATAGAATCTCCTGTATAAATGTATGCTTATTTGTCTTGTATTTCTTCACACGATCGATCTCATATCCTATATCGGTCAGATAATCGTATTCCGTATCCAGATCTGATTCTACAATGATCCAGGTATTCTTATCAACAATGCCGGATGATGCAAGACGGTTCAGCACCTGTTTTTCCAATAATTTTCCATATGGCGGATCCATAAATATAATATCAAACACAAGTCCTGACCGTTCCAGACTGTCGATCGCTGCAACACAGTCTCCTGTGATGACTCTTGCCTTATCTTTCAATTTCGTAAATTCCAGATTCCGGTTAATGCAGTCAACCGCTTTCCGGTTCTGTTCTACAAGGACTGCCTGTTTTGCTCCACGACTCAATGCTTCGATCGCAATCGCACCGCTTCCGCTGAACAGATCCAGGAATGTACAATCCGGCAATTCTCTCGATATGATATTAAATAAGGTCTCTTTGATCCGATCGGTTGTCGGTCTGGTATCCATCGTGTCGATCGTTTCCAGCCGAAGACTTCTGGCAGTTCCCGCTATTACTCTCATAAATCATGATCTCCCATAGGTTGTTAAAATCTTTTTTTATTGTATATATTTCATCCCTTTTGTCAATAGAAACTCTCAATTTTTTCCTTAATATACCTTCCGCTGTCTGACAGATCATCATCTGTAAAACCGCTTGTCTTTGTACAGGAGGAATCAAATAATGATGACGTTTCAGCTTTGTTCGAGATATTCCATGCCGCATAGCTTAAGTTCCTATCATTGATCAGATCAAACCATGCATCAGACTGATCATAATCAATCGAACCGTTTCCTGATGCATCACACAAGCCAAACTCTGATACAAAAATCGGGAGTCCGGAATCAAGTGCCGACTGAACCTTATTTCTCAAATCATCCTTATGGGTTGCGGCATAGAAATGAACCGCATACATCAGATTGGTCTGATCTGTGATCGGATCTGCAGCTGCCACATCCACATCCTGACTCCAGGTTGGTGTTCCGACAATGATAATGGCATCCGGTGCATTTTTTCGTATGATCGGGATGATCGTTTCCGCATAGCTCTTTACAGAATCCCAGGTTGTACCACCATTTGGTTCATTTGCGATCTCATAGATCACATTTCCGTAAGAAGCATATTTCTTTGATATCCGGTCAAAGAAATCCTTTGCATCATCTATATGCATATTTGGATCATTGTCATTTAAAATATGCCAGTCAATTATCGCATACAATCCAAGATCCGTTGCTGCATCAACACCTTTTCCCAGAAGCTCCTCGATCTCTGATTTATTTCCGCCTGAACAATATCCATAGGAATCTCCTGTATCTGTATACATAGCAAAACGTACCAGATTGATACCAAAGGAATCTTTGAAATACTGATAAGTGTCCTTACTTACAAAATCAGCAAACCAGGTAAGTCCGTGTGTACTGACACCTTTTAACTGGAATTTACTGCCTGATGCATCCACCAGGTCCGTTCCTGATACCGCAAGCTTTCCATGTGCCTTATACGGATTATCTTCTTTTTTACCGTTTTTAGTATCTGTGACCTTATTACTTCCGGACTGATCTTTTTTATCACTGTCAACAGACTGCCCATCTGTCTGAGCTGCCTTCTCACCGGCGACAGTTGTTACTTCTTTTCCTGCGATCATCAATGTACAACGAACAGGCTTCACATCCGATGCTGATAAATTATATCCAAAATCAATGCTGCCACCAGCCGGTATCTCCTCATTATAACTTTCTGCGGTTACATGAACCACCGATCCATCTGCCGTATACTTTCCATTCCAGAGCTGGTCGATCGTTACTTTCCCGGAAAATTCCAGATCAACGCTCCAATCCGTTGCAGCTTTATCGGTCTTATTATAGATCGTGACCGTCTCTGTAGCGGCTGTCATTCCGTTATTTTCCCATGTACTTCCAACTGTTACTTCTGCATATAAGGTCTTCTTGTCATCTGTCGACTTCTGAGTATCGGATGCACCCTTTTCCTTCTTTTGATCAGCGCCATCCTCAGCCTTTTGCTCCGCATCCTGCCCGGATCCCTCTATCACAGCTTCTGTTCCGGCATTCTTCTGTCCGTCCGGATCATTATTTTTCCGACTTTTTGTCACCAGTATAACTGACAGTGCCACAACAGCCGCTGCAAGTACTATGATGACCCCCCATAATACGATCGTCTTTTTCTTCTGGTTCATTTTTGCACTACTCCCTTTTTATTTTCTTTTTTATTCACCCTTTTATTCTGTCCGGATGCTGCTTTCATTTCTCGTATAACATAGTTGTCCACTTCTCCTGCTCCATATCGGATCTGTTCATATATGGCAGAAATACCCTCTACATTTCCAACCTCCGTCTCTGTTATCTCCTGCCTGATATCTTCACAGGTCATCCGTTTGTTAAGTGTGATCACATCCTTATATCGCAGGATCGACTTCTTATAAATTTTTCTTGCCTGTTCTTCAGCTGTCAACCTGTGCATTATGCGTCTGTTTGTTATACGTTCTTTATATTGATTCGGTTCTTCAGCGATAAGCTCGATCACATCATCTGCATAACTTCTCGGTTTCAAAAGGAAACGGATCACCTGCAACAATATCCGTACCAGAAAGAATATCAGAAGAAGAACTACAAATACCTTTAATATCAAGGTAAATACATCATATCCCTTTACACTGTTCTGATAATATTCATTTAAAGTATCCTGATAATCGAGACTGGTTGCTGCCGGTCCTCCCTTCGTAAGCAGCGTCAGCACAAATACCCATATGACCATGATCGCACCAAATACTGTCTGAACTACCTTTGCAAATGCACGCGCAAGTACATTTACAAACCCGGACAGATCAAGGAAACGACAGGCTCCCATTAATAACAACACAAGCACTGCAAGGAATAATACAACCCTGCCATTTATAAATGCGATATCCCGGATGGATTGCTCCGATACTTCTGTTGTCTGTGAGATATAGCGTTTCAACCCCTGTATATACCGGATCATCATATATATAGCCATAAGTAATGCAACTGCAATATAAGACAGGTTCGACAAAACAGACAGTTTCATGCCGATACTTGCAAAATAAATAATAATTCCTGCTAAGATCGATGGCCATGGTTCGCTCATATCTGTAAGTCCGGAACCTCTCTTTGCATAAGCAACCGCACATGGCAGCAGATACCCGATATCATAAATCCCTGTAACCGTTCGGATCCATACTGTGCCCGGCAAGATAACTAAAAGTCCCGCAAGCACCAGATGTCCAACGGTAAGTAATATATGATTCGGTGCAAAATCTCTGATCAGATAGGACAACAGAAATATTCCTGCGATCCAAATGGCATCCGTAAACCGCGGATCTTGTCTCATAAATATCATGCAGAATGTATACATGAACAATTCCGCCGTTACCACCTCATAAAGATAACGCAATCCTCGCTCTGCCCAATATATCTTATGTGTCATTTAACTCTACCTCCATTCCATGAAGATAAGGTCTGATATCATCGCACCCCTGTATATTCAGATATGGAACTATCATATAAATATTCTTTCCTTTTTCAGCCATATGATCAAGTTCATTCAGCAAATCCTTTTTATGGTATGCAGATACGATCAGATATGTTGTATTACTGTCCACATCTGTCACTTCCTGCTTCAAGACTTCAACAAATCTATCAATTCCGGCATTTTCCGTTATCCGTGCCAGATATTTATCAACCGTAAATCGATGTTCTCCGGAAGAACCAAAATCCACCCATTCCATCTCACCGGATAACAGATCATATCCATTTGCCCGTATCATGACAGGAATCCGGTTATCCAGAAAGTAAGATGCTGCCGTGGATGCTATACTGATACACATTTCCTGTATATAATGAACTCTTATCATGGTGTTCGGCTCCAAGCAGACAAGTATCTTCACCCTCTGTTCTGCCGTGTGCTCATATACATTTACCATCAGGTCGTCGCATCTGGCTGTTGCTTTCCAGTTAATGCTCTTTCTCGGGTCTCCCACGCTGTAAGTCCGCAGGCCGGAAAAAGCAAACGGATCCGGAAAAAGACTTCTCCTTGATGTCAGATCACCCAACATACCATCTAAGACCGTATCAAGCTGTATATTAGAAAGTTTTTCAGGGAAAACATACAGATATGCCTGATTTTCTACAGACAGCGCAAATGTCTTCGACATCAGAAAATCCTTTGCCATCAGCTTTACAGCACTGATAAAAAACAAGCCTCGCTCTTTCGCCGTAAATGAAAGCTTTCTGACTACCTTCCGGTTTCCCATAATTGAAAACGGATCATTTCTATGATAAAAATCCGTAACAACCGCATTCTCATTTTCCTGAAACTGTAAGGATCTCGCTGTGGAAAACTTCACATGTAAAGTTGTAAGAGGCAGCATCTTTCGATTTGTAATTGTCTCTGTTATCCCTGATTTATCGCCAATCTCCAGATACCTGTCATCAAAATCCAGATCAAGAGAAAGCCCCTGATCCCAGTATTTGCGGTAAATAACAGTCTGTCCGAGATAGATCACCAGAAAACACAATACTGCTATCAGTATCTCCATATTAATTCTCCCAATCTTCAACCGGAACAGCGATCTGATCGACCAGTTCCCTGATCACTGCCTTTTCCTTTTTCTCATCCATGTGTCCTGCCATGATCACACGATGTGCCAGAACATACGGTGCCATATACCGGACGTCATCCGGACGGACAAAGGTTCTGCCCTCCATAGCAGCATATGCCTGCGACAGACGAAGAAGCCCTACCGTACCTCTGGAGCTTGCACCGACCTGTATCCGGCTGTTATTCCTGGTCGCAAGGATCATGTCTGCTATATATCCCTTTACGCAAGGATGAACAAAAACTTCTCTGACCGCTTCCTGCATCGTCTTTATATGATCTGTATCACAGACCATCTGAAGTGTATCAAACGGATTCTCAGACATAAAACGATCCATGATCGAAACCTCTGTAGCCTTTGAATTATCTCCCATGGAGATCTTTATAAGGAAACGGTCAAGCTGGGCTTCCGGAAGCGGGTATGTACCGGTCGTCTCGATCGGATTCTCTGTTGCAATAACAAAAAACGGTGCTTCAAGCCTATGACTTTCTCCATCGATCGTCACCTGCTGCTCTTCCATTGCCTCAAGCAGACTGGATTGTGTTCTCGGTGTTGCACGATTGATCTCATCTGCAAGCAGGATATTTGTAAATACAGGTCCCTTCACCAATACAAAATCTTCTGATTTACGATTATAGATACTTAAGCCTGTAATATCGGATGGCATAAGATCAGGTGTGAACTGAACTCTCTTAAACTGTCCTCCGATGCTTTTGGCAAATGTCTTTGCTAAAAGTGTCTTACCGGTTCCCGGTCTGTCCTCCACCAGTACATGACCTCCCGCAAAAAGTGCAGCCAGTATCACACGTATCTCCTTCTCTCTGCCGATCAGTACTCTCGATATATTCTCACAGATCTTATCTGCCTGTTCTTTTACCTCTGCTATCTCCATCGTTCTAATCTCCTTATAATATCGGTTTTCCATACATCTCATTTCTTGCTGCGACACTTCGGTCAAATTCCGTCCGTATGCGGTCACCATACTTCTCATAGACATCCGATGCTGCCTTTAACATGTCGGCATGTTTATAGATATCTCCCATCTTAAACAACACATCTCCGCTCTGTCTGATACCAAAGAAATCTCCCGGTCCTCTTCGTTTCAGATCTTCTCCCGCAATATAAAAACCATCGTTTGAATCTGCAAGAACATTTAATCGTTCCATCACTTCTTTATTTTTCTTTCCGCTGATAAAGATACAATAAGACTGCAGATTTCCACGTCCCACACGCCCACGGAGCTGATGCAGGGCTGCCAGTCCAAACCGTTCTGCATTTTCTACCATCATAACCGTGGCATTCGGATTATTGATCCCTACCTCGATAACCGTTGTAGATACCAGTACATCAACCTTTTTTTCATAAAAATCCGTCAGGATCCGGTTCTTCTCATCCCCTGTCATCTTGCCATGCAGATAGGCCACATGTATGCTGCTGTCAAGCTTCTGTGACAGTTCTTCCGAATACTCAACTACATTTGCCACATCATCTAAGGCTTCGCTTTCCTCCACCATCGGGCATACCACATAGACCTGATGTCCTTTCTTAACCTCTGTCCGGATAAACGCCTGAGCTTTCGGACGGTAGCTCTCATCCACTACACAATTTTTGATCGGAATCCGTCCTGCCGGCAGTTCATTAATAACCGAAATATCAAGATCTCCGTACATAATGATCGCAAGGGTTCGCGGAATCGGTGTCGCACTCATAACAAGAACATGTGGCGTTCCCCCTTTTAACGATAATTTCTCTCTCTGTCTTACGCCAAACCGATGCTGCTCATCCGTTACAACAAGCGCCAGATTATCATATTCCACCTTGTCCTGTATCAACGCATGCGTTCCTACGATCACATCCGCACGATGCTCTGCAATCTCCTGATACGCTTCCCGTTTCTCCTTTGCCGTCATCGAACCGGTCAACAGCGCAACATGGATTCCATATGGCTCAAATAAGCTGGTCAGTTCTTTAAAGTGCTGATTTGCAAGTACCTCGGTCGGTGCCATAATCACACCTTGATAACCCTGCGTCGCACAGGCAAATAAAGCGATCGCAGCAACGATCGTTTTACCGGAACCGACATCCCCCTGCACAAGACGATTCATCACATGCTCTGAATCCATATCTGCCATGATATCCCGAACCGCATCCATCTGTGCCCCTGTCAGACGATACGGAAGGCTCTCGATAAACCCTGTCACCTGTTCCGTAAATGGAATTTTCGCCTGATTGTATTTCACCGTATCATGTTCTTTCAGACTATGCATATTCTCTATAAATTCATAAAATTCATCAAAGGCAACCCGCTTGATCGCAGCTCTTAAGTGATCCTCCGTATCCGGGAAATGGATATGGGTTACGGCTTCATTTGCCCGCATCAGATCATATTCATCCCGAATGTTCTCCGGTATATAATCTGAAAGCGTCTGAATCAGAGGAAGCGTTCCCTTTACCGCTTTCTGGATCGTCTTGCTTGTAATCCCCGCCGTACAACCATATACCGGCTGCCATTCTTTTAAAATTTCCTGATATTTGGGCACTGTGTAGTACTCCGGCTGGCTCATCGTATACATGCCATTCTTATATTTCACTTCTCCGACAAAAATATAACGATCTCCAATATGAAAATAATTACGCAGAAAAGGACAATTAAACCATGTCAGTTTAATTGTCCCGGTATAATCTTTGGCATAGGCAGTCGCAATCGAGAATCCGCGAAGCTTCTTCACTTCCACCCGACTGTTGATCGTCACACTTACTGCCTGACGCTCATCTGCCTGTATATCCTGAATGTCAACAGGATCCATATATGTAATATAAGTTCTTGGATAATAATGGATAAGGTCACTCACTGTAGAGATACCAAGCTTTGCCAGATTACCGGCTGTTTTTTCTCCTATCCCTTTAATACAAGTTACCTTATCCTTTAATTCCATGTAGTTTTTCTCCCTTTATTCTACAGAAACAATGTAATAATAGATTGGCTGACCACCATAGTAGTTTTGTACATCGCAGTCCGGGAAGCTTTCTTCCACTCTTGCCGCAAATGCCTCTGCATCCTCCTTCTTTACATCTGCTCCGTAATAAATACTGATCAGTTCGCTGTCTTCATCTACTGCATCTTTGATCAGATCAAATGTAACATCCGAAATATCATTACCAACGGATACCAGTCCCTTATCACCGATACCCATGATATCTCCCTCATGGATGGCTTTTCCATCGATGGAGGTATCTCTGACTGCATATGTTACCTGTCCGCTCTTTACATTTGATACAGCTTCTAACATGTTATTCTTGTTATCCTCTAATGTCATCGTACTGTCAAACGCTATCATTGCACTGATACCCTGTGGCGCATTTGCCGTTGCAAGGACAATGATATTCTTATCTTCACATAAGCCGGCTGCCTGATTGGCTGCAAGAACAACATTTTTATTATTTGGGAATATAAATATATTCTCGGCATGAACCTTCTCGATCGCATTCAGCATATCCTCAGTGCTTGGATTCATCGTCTGACCACCTTCGATCACATAATCAACTCCAAGCTCCGTAAAGAACTCCTTTAATCCATCACCCATGGATACTGCGATGAAACCATATTGTTTCTTTGGCTGCTGTTTTTCTTTCTCTGCCTGTCTGGCTGCTTCCTGTCTGGCTGCTTCTTCCCGTTCTGCCTGCTTGATGACCTTCTCATGATGCTCCAGTCTCATATTATCGACCTTCATATTTGACAGATAACCAAGGGTAAGACCTTTTTCAAATGCCTGGCCCGGATGGTTTGTGTGAACATGGATCTTAACAATCTCATCATCTGATACACAGACAATGGAATCACCGATTGACTCTAAAAACTGTTTCAGATCTTCTTCCTCTTTTATGCCGTATGGTTTTTCCAGATTAATAATAAATTCTGTACAATATCCGAACTTGATATCGGCCGACAGATCTTCAGAATACTTTGGATTGTCAACACCTGATACTCCTGCTCCAGAAGGCTTTGTATCTGCAATTACGACACGTCCGAGAATACAGTCAACTGCACCTTTTAATACTTCCATCAGACCCTGTCCGCCGGAATCCACAACACCGGCTTCTTTTAATACCGGAAGCAGCTCCGGTGTGGAAGCAAGCACTTCATCTCCATGCTTAATGATGGTTTCGCAGAATTCCTCCAATGTAATATCTGTACCTGCACATTCTCTGGCCTTAGTAGCAATACCTCTGGCAACTGTAAGGATCGTTCCTTCCTTTGGCTTCATAACAGCCTTATAAGCTGTCTCAACCGCCTTCTGGAATGCATCAGCAATCTCGATTACTCCGATCTCTGTTTTATCCCCGATCTTCTTGCTGAAACCACGAAGAAGCTGAGAAAGGATTACACCTGAATTACCTCTGGCTCCACGAAGGGAACCGGTTGACATTGCCTTTGCGATATCACTCATTGTCTCCTTACAGGATTCAACTTCCCTTTTTGCTGACATAATCGTCATTGTCATATTTGTACCGGTATCTCCATCCGGTACAGGGAACACATTCAGCTCATTAATATAATCTTTTTTATTATCAAGGTTATTCGCACCGGCTATAAATGCTTTCTTCAGTGCAAGTGCATCAATCGTATTTTTCACTTCTACAGTTCCTCCGTCTAATCCAGAATCTTTACATCTTCAACAAATACATTTACCTGACTGACCTTAAGAGATGTAAAATCTTCTACTTTATATTTTACAGACTGCATCAGATTATCTGTTACAGCCTTGATGCTGACACCATATGCCACAACAATATGAAGTTCTACCACAATATCTCCATTCTCATCAAACGTAACATGAATTCCCTGCGTGATATTGTTTCCTTTTAACTGTTTTACGATTCCGTCTTTTACACTGACAATACCCATACCAACAATGCCAAAGCAATCGAGTGCTGTCATACCTGCTACCTGTGCAACCACATTCTCATCCAGACTGACGGTTCCATTATCATTATTTATATATTCGTTCATAGAAAACCTCCCATGCTTTTGTCCTGTTATATGATGTGCAGGAATCCCATCTCCTTGTCATTCTGAAAAGTATATTTAAAAATAGGCAAACCTGTCTCACCATAATTATAAACATATAGTTCTATTATAACAGAGAATATGCAAATTTCAAGACAACCATTTATTGTCTATTCTTTTTAAAAAAATTAAAAATATGCTTGCATATAACAAAATTATCTGATATAGTAACATTTGTTGTGAACTTATGAGAGGATAAGTTTAATAAAAATAAGGAGGTGCTATCATGGCAAAATGTTCAGTTTGTAATAAAGGTGCTCATTTCGGTATCAAAGTGAGCCATTCACATAGAAGAGCAAATAAGATGTGGAAATCAAATGTTAAGTCTGTTAAGGCTATCGTAGATGGTTCTCCAAAGAAGATTTATGTTTGTACTTCATGTTTAAAATCTGGAAAGGTTGAGCGTGCATAGTTCACCTCGTATTCTTTCTAAAAAAGACTGCCATAAAACAATGGCAGTCTTTTTTATTTTCTTTTTTCAGACTGCCGGACAAGCTTCTATCATAAATTCTCAAAATCTCTCCTGCCGTAACCCGGTCAGGTCATTGACTTTTAGCATCTGCAAAATAATATATATGCCATTAAAAAAAAGATTACAATAATCAAAAATTCCAGAAACCCTTCTACCAGATAGCTGAATATCATTCCGATCGCAACAAAAAAGAGGGCAAATCCAACTACACGCTTCAAACAACATCACCGCCAAAAAAAGACTTCACATACCATTATAAGATATGCAAAGTCTTTTTCTTTTATGTCTGTTTTATTCCTCTGCCGGTTTCGATGCTTCTTCTACCGCCTGTTCAATCTGCTCTTCTTCCTCTGTCTTTTCCTTCTTAAAGAAGCCGGTGATCCGGTCAACGATCTCAGGTGCCATATCAATGATCTTGCTGATGGCATCCTGATTCTTAATATTAACAAGTCTTGTCTTACCGTTTGAGATAACCAGAACCGCAGCCGGACTGAGCTTTGCTCCGATACCACCGGCCGCATTATTGCCGGTCTGTTTATTGAACGCACCGGCCGCCATACCGAAATTCACATCAAGAAGTGGAATAATGATCGTATCTCCTACCTTGATAGGATCTCCCACTACAGATTTGGATGAAACAAATCCATCCATTCCATGAAACAAAGTGCTGATCGTTCCGTCAATATTTGTATTTGCCATTACTTATTTCCTCCCGAAATCTTTTTTAAATATGCCATAGATCTTTTCACGTATTTATTAAAGTATACCTTGCAGCAATAATATAATATATTATAAACCCTGATTCTTCCTTTTATGAAAATATCCCCTTCCAATATCTTCTTGGAAAAATCCGGAGTTATATTTATTTTATTATAATATAACGGTAAAATCAAACTCAGATATCCAAGCTGTTTTCCGGTAGATGCCGGATCTCCTGAACCATATGTCACCTGCCCTTTGATCTTTGTCGGATTCAGATGCTTTAATAACAGGATCACGTTTCGCTTTAACACCTGAAATGCCTGCTTCGTTGTACCCGCCCGGACGAATTTCTTATACTGCTCCGCCTTATCTTTCATATGGTGCAGTTTTCTTACAACTGCTTCGATCTTATCCTTTACCGCAATAACAAATCGGTCGAACTTCTTACCGATACGGGTAAATATCGTCTCCGGACTTTTTTGAAATTCCGAATGATCTTCTGCAAATTCCCGGTTAGCATCTCTATCTTCTCTGTCGGGATCTGCATCCTGCATCATCTGATCTGACAAACCATCCTGCTGATCGGATTCAGCATCTTCTGCTTCCTGCTTTTCCGTTTTTTTCGTTTTTTCGGCTTCTGCCTGTTCGCGTTTTTCCTGTTTTTTTGCTTTTCGAGTCTCTGCCTTTTCCTGTTTTTTCAGTTTTTTTGCTTCTCTGACTTCAGCTTTTTCCCGCATACGAGTTTCTTTTTCACTTTCTGCGACTTCTGTCTCCGTATCTGTTTCTTCCTGGCTTTCTTCCGAAAATCCATCTTCATTGGATACCAGCGTTCCGCCAAATGACCGCAGCCAATATACAAAGCCGTTTTCATCATAATTTGCTTTGAAGCAGAATACAAAACCCAACCATGAGGCTTTTAATTTGCATATAAAATTGTCATGTTTTTCTGCATAAAACCGATACCGGACAGGAACGAATAATAATAAAAGCAACAGTACAAGTACAAGCCCTATCAGGATCAATACTGTAATCAACAGAATCTTTAATATCAATAAGAAAATATGTAACATATGCTCCCCTTATATCAGCACACTGTCATGTCATATAGAAAATAGTCCTTACAATCAAACTTTCCGGTCGTACCGTATACATCCCGGATAATATCCCGTATAAGAAAAAACGCTCCGACCTTTGTCATCGACATTCCAACGATAACGATATCATCCGTTCGTTTCTTATAGTACGGCTGCAGGAATTCATTTGCCTCATAAACCTCTAACAGTCCGTCCTCAAACAATGGAAGTGTTATGACATAAACATCCGCACAAGGCTTCCGTTTTTTTATTCTTTTTATCAGTCGGGATGCCGTCTTATCCGGCATAACTCCGGTATAAAGCCGCTTTGCTATTGTCATTTTTTCACTCCCCTGCTCTGTCCGACCTCTCTCTAATCTTCCATAATTCCCTGAATGATCACATAACATGCAAGAACCTCGCTGCGATTTGAACAGCGCACCAGTGCATTATCAATATAATCTTTGATCTCCTGCTGTGTATTAAAGAACACAGGAATTGTAGAAAGTATCTTCGCCATGACCGCACGATTAACTACCTGTGAGTTTCCGGTAAATACCTCTCCGAATTCTTCTATCAGTTTATCCTTTTTTGAAATAATATATTCAGAATCCGCAAGTGCGCCTGTCTCAATCTTCACATGATCGATATCTACAAACATACTTCCGGATAATAGTTTTTCCAGTGTATCAATACGATGATAAGCATCCTCCAGACCAAGGCGGATAATATCCGGCTGATTGGAAGATACGATATCATAGATCGGAGCTTCAAGCACCATCCGGTGTTCTCCCGCTTCCTCCTGCGCGCCTTCATTTGCAACCAGCATATCATATGCATCCGTCGGAAATTCATCTTCGTTCTCCATGGATTCATAGATGCGTCTGATAATAGATAATGCCCGCATACAGGATTCCGATACTCCTGACTTGCATTCAGCCGCAAGCATCATGCTGTACAGATCATTTACCAGCTCGATCAGCATCATATAATCAGATACGACATCATTGATAAAGCCTGCACTTTTATCCAGAACCGTTGACAGATTCCTGTATCCGTCAAAATCAAGATGTGCATAATCTCCCTCTTTAATAATCTCGTACGCTTCATGCAGAGAAGAATATTCTGTCTCGAATTTCTCCGGAAGCTGTAATAAGGCAGTTTCTTCTACTGTCTCTATAAAATCATCCAATGAACTGATCTCACAACCATTATAAATTGATAAAGTCTGTCCGATAATATCGTAAAATCTTGCCTTTGTCATACGAAGCGGAAGCTGACCTACGATCTGCTGGATCTTCGCATTTACCGCTACCTTATCCTTATCTGCAAAGATGAAGTTAAAGACCTCCGCACTGAACTGCTCTGCATCAAATTCCTCAAACATCTTCTCAAGTTCTTCGTCCACATTTTCCTCGAATCCATATTCTTTTCGGTTCAGGATATATTCGTACAACTCAAACGCATCAGTATATGCAGTAAGTACCTTCATCTTCTCCGTGATCTTATTTCTCATTTCGGAGATAAGCGCCAGATCCTTGTCATCCAATTGATCCGCATCTCCTGCCAGATATGTTCCGACCAGCTTATTGATTCCCATAACACATTCATAAATATATGGATCCTCTGCAAAATCTTTGTCTGCCATCAGTTCACGGATCACAACATAGTTTAATGCAAATTTCTGACAGGCATATTCGAAATCTGCCGTCATGACTGCATCTGCAAATTTTGCAAGATTCTCATCCATATTGTTCTTACGGGTTATCTCTGTGATCAGTTTTTTATCTTCATTATACATAACTATCTATTTTCCTCTCATCCTTAATTAAATCCATCTCTTATTTATGCTCATGCGTAAACAAATGATCCTGGCAATATTCCTTGTTGCCTGTACATCTGGAGCAATAACGGAACTGCATGTCAGGTGCTTCCTTATCTGTGATGCCGCATACATAACATTTATGTGTCACATTCTCTGAATTGTTGACACGCACCTGCTTCGCATAATTCCTCCTTCGCTTGATCTGCTTTGGAGAAAGCCGTCTGAAATCTTTTGTGCTGAAATAGAAAATTACAAAGTTTAAAAGTGACATTACGATATTTACACGTCCCATCAGGTTTGCGTTCATAAAATAATATCCTATAAACACCAGATACAAAACAGATAACCACTTCATCTTAACCGGAATGATCATTGCATACAGTACCTGCATATCCGGATAACAAACTGCAACTGCCAAAAATAAAGACAGGCAGATATAATAACTGGATACGATATAGATATGAGAATCCCATGACATCGGAATATGAAATACATACTGACAAAGTATATATGCGATCATCGTTCCTGCCATCGTGAGAAACATACCACCAAATATATACAGGTTGTACAAAAACGTACCGATTGAACGTTCTAACAGATTACCGATACTGTAATAAAAGAACAACATAATGATAGTAAAGATACTGACACTTAATTCCGGAGGAGTGATTACCCATGTAAGTAATCTCCAAACTTCTCCCTGCATAACAAATGCAGGAACAAGAATCAGTTTTGATAAAACCTGTGGTGCAAACATCAGAAGCAGATAGCCAATGACATATCCAAGGATCAGATACAGGGACAGATTCTTGATCGCATACCGACCAAACTTCCTTTCAAGCTTGTTTATCATCTTCATGAATGGATCTCCTTTTAATTTCATTCATACTATTTGTTTTCGGTATATAAACAGATTTGCCAACATCCGTTATATCCTCAAATCAGGGAACTGCCATATTCCCATCCAATGAGAATATGGCTGATAGTATCCCGACATTATCAAATTATATAATAGAACGAAAAACTTTACAACAGCACAATCATGAAGAATTTCTAACTTTTATATATCTTAATCCACAACCAGCTCCAATCCTTCCGGCAAAACGACCTGATACAAGTTCTTATTGTTCTCAAATAATTCCTGTGGACCGACACCAAAATACATGAATACAGATTCAAAGGTATCTCCTTTTTTCACTGTATAATGCATCTTTCCATCTCCGGAGCCTTCCTGTTCTATCGGAATACAGATTTCTTCCCCTTCCTGCATATTATAGACATTTACATACGGATTTGCAGTTATGATGTCACAGAGATTACATTTGTAGTGTTTTGAAAGCTTATATAATGTATCCCCTTTTTCTACTACATGGATCACTCCATTGCAATGATCATAATTTTCCATTTCATACCATCCGGCTTTTTTTATTATTATATTCGGAATCTGAAAAATGTTTCCTTTTCTTCTTATTAAAATATAAATCTTTCTCTGCCTTTTTCTAAAATAAAAATTAAATAATAAAAAATCAAGGAAAATCAATCCTAAAATAAATATTAAGTTCGTCAGAAAAGGGAAAAAATCATTGTTTTTTGTAAAACGTTCCACTATAATAGATTCGGTTCAATAAAGAGAAAATTTTGCAAAAAGATTAGGATGGTTTTTATGTACAAATTAGGAATTGACATCGGCTCAACAACCGTAAAAGTTGTTGTTCTTGATGATTCACACAAGATTTTATTTTCTGATTACAGAAGACACTACGCAAACATAAAGGAGACATTACAGGCTCTTATAAATGATGCAAAAGCCAGGCTTGGTGATGTAGAAGTTACTCCGGCAATCACCGGCTCCGGCGGTCTTGCGCTGGCAGAGGTTATCGGTGTACCTTTTACCCAGGAGGTAGTCTGTGTTTCAGAAGCATTACAAGACTATGCTCCACAGACGGATGTTGCGATCGAGCTTGGTGGCGAAGATGCCAAGATCATATATTTTACAAATGGAATCGAACAGCGTATGAATGGTGTCTGTGCCGGTGGTACAGGTTCCTTCATCGACCAGATGGCTACTCTTCTTCAGACAGATGCCAGTGGTCTGAACGAATATGCAAAGGACTATGATACGATCTATCCGATTGCTGCCCGCTGTGGTGTATTTGCCAAGACAGATATCCAGCCTCTGATCAATGAAGGTGCAACCAAGCCGAATCTGGCTGCGTCTATCTTCCAGGCTGTTGTCAACCAGACAATTTCCGGTCTTGCATGTGGTAAGCCGATCAAAGGAAATGTTGCGTTCTTAGGCGGCCCGCTTCATTTCCTCCCTGAACTGAAAAATGCATTTATCCGTACTCTGAATCTGACCGGGGATGCGATCATCGATCCGGGTCATTCTCATCTTTTTGCTGCAACAGGTGCTGCCCTGAATTCCAAGCCGGAGGTATCCAGAACGCTCGGCGAACTCAGTCATTCCTTAGACGGTGAGTTACATATGGCTGAAAATGTACTCCGTCTTCCTCCATTATTTGAAGACGAAGCAGCCTATGAAACATTCAAGGAGGAGCACAATAAATATAAAGTAAAACGCGGTGACCTTGCTACATATAAAGGAAACTGCTTCATCGGTGTTGATGCCGGTTCTACAACCACCAAGGTAGCTCTTGTCGGTTCAAATGGTGAATTATTATACGACTTCTATAGCAGCAACAACGGAAGTCCGTTAAATACAACGATCAAAGCGATCAAGGATATCTATTCCAAGCTGCCGGAGGGTGCTGTCATCGCCGGTTCATGCTCTACCGGTTACGGCGAAGCCCTGATCAAGCAGGCACTTTCTCTTGATTTTGGCGAAGTAGAAACGATTGCCCACTATACAGCAGCAGCATTCTTTGATCCTGAGGTTGACTGTATCCTCGATATCGGTGGCCAGGATATGAAATGTATCAAGATCAAGAACAAAGTCGTAGATAATGTCATGTTAAATGAAGCATGTTCCTCCGGCTGTGGTTCTTTCATTGAAACATTTGCCAAATCCTTAAATTATGATATTGCTGATTTCGCAAAGATCGCTACAACTGCCAAGACTCCTATCGACTTAGGTTCCAGATGTACGGTATTCATGAATTCAAAAGTAAAACAGGCACAGAAGGAAGGTGCATCCGTAGCTGATATCTCAGCCGGTCTGGCATATTCCGTTATTAAGAATGCACTTTTAAAGGTTATCAAGCTGACGGATCCAAAGGATCTCGGTAAGAACATCGTCGTACAGGGTGGTACCTTCTACAACGATGCTGTCTTAAAGAGCTTCGAGGTGATCTCCGGCAGAACCGCTATCCGACCGGATATCTCCGGTATCATGGGTGCTTTCGGTGCTGCCCTTATTGCCATGAATAAATATAAAGAAGGCTTTAAGACTTCTATGCTGTCGATCGATGAAATCAGCAAGCTGACTTATACCACAAATATGACCAGATGTAAGGGCTGTACCAACAACTGTCTGCTGACGATCAACCGTTTCTCAAACGGTAAGAATTTCATTACTGGAAATCGTTGTGAAAAGGGTGTCGGTCTTAAGAAGAATGCTGATAACATCCCGAATCTGTTCGAATATAAATTAAACAGGATCTTCGACTATACCCCGCTTACACCTGATATGGCAAAACGTGGTGTGATCGGTATCCCTCGTGTCCTGAATATGTATGAAAATTATCCATTCTGGTTCACTTTCCTGACAAAGCTCGGATTCTCGGTAGTACTTTCTCCAAAGTCATCCAGAGATATCTACAGTCTTGGTATTGAATCGATTCCAAGTGAATCCGAATGTTATCCGGCTAAGATCTCACACGGACATGTTATGTGGCTGTTAAAGAATGGTATCACATCCATTTTCTATCCTTGTGTTCCATATGAAATGAACGAAACACCGGAAGCAAATAACCACTACAACTGCCCGATCGTTACATCCTATGCCGAAAATATCAAAAACAACATGGAAGAATTAAAGGATGACAAGATCACCTTTATCCGTCCGTTCGTCGCACTGGATAATGAACAGGCTCTTGTCGATCGTATGTATCGTGAAATGAAAAAATACTACGATGTTACAACCGATGAGATCGCATCTGCTGTCCGTGCTGCATATGAAGAAGCAGAAAAAGTAAAGACCGATATCCGTGAAAAGGGCGAAGAAACTCTTCGATATATCGATGAACACGACATCCTTGGAATCGTCCTTGCCGGTCGTCCATACCATATCGACCCTGAGATCAACCACGGTCTTCCGGAACTGATCAACTCATATAAGATCGCTGTTCTGACAGAGGATTCCGTTGCTCATCTGGGACAGGTAGATCGTCCGCTTATCGTATCTGACCAGTGGATGTACCACTCCAGATTATATAAGGCAGCAAACTATGTTAAGACCTGTGACAATCTGGAACTGATCCAGTTGAACTCCTTCGGCTGTGGTCTGGATGCCGTAACAACCGACTGTGTAAATGATATCCTGACAAAATCAGGAAAGATCTATACCGTTTTGAAGATTGATGAAGTAAGTAACCTTGGTGCTGCCAGAATCCGTATCCGTTCACTGATCAGTGCAGTTAATTCCAGAAAGGAACAGAACTACAAGACCTGCCCGTCAAGCAGTGCGATCAACCGAATCGAATTTACCAAGGATATGATGAAGGACTACACCGTTCTTGCTCCACAGATGTCACCGATCCATTTCAATCTGCTGGAATCTGCATTCAAGGTTATGGGACTTAATATCGAGATTCTTCCGGATGCAACCAAGGAAACGATCGATGTCGGATTAAAATATGTAAATAATGATGCCTGTTATCCATCTCTGATCGTCGTTGGTCAGTTGATGAGTGCCATCACATCCGGTAAATATGATGTAAATAAACTTGCAGTTATCATGAGCCAGACCGGTGGTGGCTGCCGTGCAACCAACTATGTCGGATTTATCAGACGTGCGCTTGCAAAAGCAGGTTACGGCCAGATCCCTGTAATTGCATTATCGGCTCAGGGATTTGAGAAGAACTCCGGTTTCCCTATCACCTTAAAGCTTGCAAAACGGGCAATTCAGGCACTTGTCTATGGTGATGTCTTCATGCGTTGTCTTTACCATACAAGACCATACGAGAAAGAACCGGGATCTGCAAATGCGATCCATGAGAAATGGGAAAAGATCTGTAAGAAGACACTGGAAGAAACAGGAAGCACAGCAAGATTTAAAAAGAATATCAGTGGAATCGTACATGACTTCGATACTCTCCCACTTCTTGACATCAAGAAGCCAAGAGTTGGTATCGTTGGAGAGATCCTTGTAAAGTTCCTTCCATCTGCCAACAACCATCTGGTTGATCTGCTGGAATCAGAAGGTGCTGAAGCTGTTATGCCGGATCTGCTTGATTTCTTCATGTACTGCTTCTACAACAGTAATTATAAATATGAATATCTGGGCAAGACACACAAAGGCGCAATCATCGGAAATGCAGCCATCTCGCTCCTTGAGCATATGAGAAAGCCTGCAACTGATGCTTTAAAGGCAAGCAAACGTTTTGATCCACCTACACCGATCACGCATCTTGCAGAATATGCCAGACCTTTTGTATCCATCGGTAACCAAACCGGTGAAGGCTGGTTCTTAACAGGTGAAATGATCGAGCTGATCAACAGCGGTGCCGCAAATATTGTCTGTGCACAGCCATTTGCCTGTCTGCCAAACCACATTGTCGGCAAGGGTGTTATCAAGCATCTTCGTGAGGCTTATCCGGATGCTAACATTGTGGCAGTCGACTACGATCCTGGGGCATCCGAGGTTAACCAGATCAACCGTATTAAGCTGATGCTGGCAGCGGCCAACAAGAAGCTCCGGTAACAAAATACATGCAGTTATAGCTTACAATATAAAAAACAGCTACATATATCTTCTATTCCGCAGATCACTTGCGTTCTGTTTTTCACGTAACGGTACTAAATTCACCGCTCTTGCGGTTCATTAAGGACCGACGTGAAAAAAGGTCTGCTTCATAGAGATATTTGTAGCTGTTTTTATTTACCCTTTTTTCTGCATGTATTTTGTTCTTATAGTAAGATAATATCTTACATCATCCGCATAGGGATGCCACGTTCACTTAAATACTTCTTCAAATCTGATATTTCAAGCTCTTTGTAATGGAATAATGATGCCGCGAGTGCAGCTTCTGCTTTTCCTTCTGTCAGTGCGTCGTAGAAGTGTTCTTTGGTTCCTGCTCCACCGGAAGCAATAACCGGTACATTTACATTCTCTGCAATCGTTCTGGTAAGGTCGATATCGTATCCGGCTTTCGTACCATCACAATCCATACTGGTAAGAAGGATTTCTCCTGCACCGAGTTCAACTGCTTTCATTGCCCATTCTACTGCATCGATACCGCAGTCAATTCTACCGCCATGTTTGAAGATATTCCAACCGCCATCCGGTCGTTTCTTTGCATCAATGGCAAGAACTACGCATTGACTTCCGAACTTATCGGCTGCTTCTGCGATCAGATTCGGATTGTCGATCGCTGCTGAATTAACCGATACCTTATCTGCACCTTCGCGGAGAATGGCTTTGAAATCATCAACGGTACGGATACCACCGCCAACCGTAAATGGAATAAAGATCGTCTCAGCCACACGTCTGACCATATCTACTACGATATTTCTCTGATCGGAGGATGCAGTGATATCTAAGAATACAAGCTCGTCCGCACCGGCTTTATCATAAGCTGAAGCAACCTGAACCGGATCTCCGGCATCTACCAGATTTACAAAATTAATACCCTTTACAACTCGTCCGTTTTTCACATCCAGACATGGAATAATTCTCTTTGTATGCATGATTACGCCTCCAATTCTATAAAATTCTTCAGGATCTGAAGTCCAACGGTTGAACTTTTCTCCGGATGGAACTGGCAGGCAAATACATTGCCATGTTCGATCGAAGCATGGATATTCGTTGAGTAAAATGTGGATGCAGCTACATCTTCCTCATGATCTGCCTTCAGATAATACGAATGAACGAAATATACATATGGATGTTCCGGAAGTCCTTTAAATAACCTTGCTTTCGGATTGATATCAAGTGAGTTCCATCCGATCTGTGGAATCTTAAGTCCCGGCGCATCCGGAATCCGAAGGATCTGTCCATCTACGATTCCCAATCCTGTTACTCCCGGTGTCTCCTCGCTTGTCTTAAATAATAACTGAAGTCCAAGACAGATACCCAGAAATGGTTTTCCCGAATCAACGACATCATAAATAACATTTTTCAATCCATATTCATTGATTTTTCCCATTGCATCGCCAAAGCTTCCAACACCCGGAAGAATAACTCCGGAGCTGTCCATAATGACATCCCTGTCTCTTGTAATTATGGCTTCTTCGCCAAGAAATTGTACGGCTTTTTCGACGCTTTTGATGTTACCTGCATCGTAATCAATAATCGCTATCATTTGTTTTTCCGTTTTAACCTTTCTCTATGTTTTCTTCCCTACAACCGCAGCTTTGTTCCTTTACTGCCACGTTTACATGCTTTGATTCGTGTAAACAGGATCTCTGTGTTATCTACAAAGAAGCTGTCCTTTGTGCTGCCGACTGCTACTTCTTCGATCTCGTCATCGTCGGTGATGTTCACCAGGCGGATGCAGCCTGCGCCTTTTCCCTTGACCGGGATCTCGCTGATCTGGATTCTTGCATAGTAGCCAAGCATACTCTTTACAACGATGAAATCTTCCATCTCGGCATCATGGATAAAGATGATATCTTCTTCCTGCTTGGATGCTGCGATCATCTTACGAAGTACATCGTAGTTATTTCCCGGAACCAGCTTTGCCTGACCATGCTTGGTCACAAATAACAGGTTCTTATCTATGATCTGCTCGATGCAGCACATATATAATATGTTTTCATTTCCATTCATATTGCAGAATTCAAAGATCTGAATACCCTTATCCGACAATCTGCCGATCAGACCGGAACCATTTCCCTTTTTACCGGTATTCTTCTTTGCCTGAAGCTTGATGATATCAGCAACCTTGATCATATACATCTGATTATTATCTGCAAATACACCAACACGTTCTGTGTTCTTACATTTGAATGAGAACCGGTAGTCTTTGTCGATCTGCGCTTTGTTTTTATCATAAAGATTGGCATCAACGACCTTGATATAGTAGAAACGATCGAGAAGTACAGCAACCTCTGTCTCAACTGCCTGTGCCTTCTTAACGACAACTTCGCCACAGTCTGCGATCACAGTCTTTCTTGGAATCGCATATTTCTCCTTAATCTCTAACATATCTGCGATCATCTGCTTCTTCATATTGCTCTTGCTTTCAAGCAGCTTTGAATACTTCTTGATCAGCTTCTCTGCATCTTCCAGTTCTTTCTTAAGGGCATTTACTTCCAGACCGATGAGCTTCTGTAAACGCATTGCAAGGATCGCATCTGCCTGTTTCTCGGTAAAGCATAAGAACTTTGCATCTGCCTCTGAACCTTTGAACCGGAATGTAATATTGGAGGTATCTCCATGCATCAGACATGCCTTTGCATCCGCTACCTTCTTACTTCCACGCAGAATCTCTATGATCAGGTCGATACAGTCAACCGCTGTAAGAAGACCGGTCTTGATCTCCCGTACTTCCATCTGATTTTCTAACAGCTTCGTGTATTTGGTATTGTATAGTCCGTATTTGAAATCCGTATAGATCGACAGAATCCGCTTCAGTCCCATGACCTCCGGCTTACCGTCATAAATACAGTTGATATTTACACCAAAGGTATCCTCAAGTCCTGCCTTTTTATATAAAATATTGATGATATTCCGGATTTCTTCATCTGTTGTACCCTTCTTTACATCGATACACAGACATTCTCCGTTCTTGTCTCCACGGTCAGCGATATCTACAACGGCCGGTAATTCACGGTTTCTGGTAAGCTCTGCAACCGTATCCAAGAACTTCGCTGTTCCACCGATCATCGTAAACGGGATCTCGGTTACACAGATACTCTTTCTTCCATGACCGATATCACGGATCTCCACCTTACCTCTGACCTTGATCCTGCCAAGTCCTGTTTCATAGACCTGCATCAAGTCTGCCTTGGATGCATTGATGATACCGCCGGTTGCGAAATCCGGTCCTTTCATCACATCTAACAGATCCTCAAGCGGTACTTCCGGATCATTCAAATACATCACGGTTGCATCAATCACTTCTCCGAGATTATGTGTCGGAATATTGGTTGCCATACCAACTGCGATTCCTGTCGAACCACTGACTAAAATATTCGGAACCTGAAACGGAAGAAATGTAGGCTCTGTCTCTGTTCCATCGAAGTTTGGAATAAACTGATCCTTAAAGAAAGACAGATCCTTCATGCAGACATCCTCGGTATATTTGGATATTCTTGCCTCGGTATATCGCATTGCCGCTGCACCGGATCCATCTACCGAACCAAAGTTACCATGCGGATCTACAAGCGGGATCGGAAGCTTCCAGTTCTGCGCCATATTTACAAGACCTTCATAGATTGAACTGTCTCCATGTGGGTGATATTTACCCATCGTATCACCGACGATTCTCGCACATTTACGATGTGGCTTATCTGAACCTGCCAGACCATTTAATGAATACAGGATACGACGCTGTACCGGCTTTAAACCGTCCCTGACATCAGGGAGCGCACGTTCTGTTATAACGCTCATGGAATAATCTACATAGGATTGTCCCATTTCACTTTCATAATCAACATTTAAGATTTTTTCAGACATAGATTTCCTCTTTCCTTAGATATCAAGCACTGCATCTGTACTGTGTGTCTCAATATATTCTCGTCTCGGTGCCACTTCTGTTCCCATCAACGTCTGTGTCAGCTTATTTGCTTCCACGATACTGTTGATCGATACCTGCTTTAACACACGGCTCTCCGGGTTCATCGTTGTCTCATAGAGCTGGTCTGCATCCATTTCTCCAAGACCTTTGTAACGCTGGATCGTGAATTTACCGGTATGCTTCTTTCGATAACGGTTCAGTTCTTCATCTGAATACAGATACTGCATATGCTTGCCCTCGCCCACTCTGTAAAGCGGCGGGATCGCGATATAGATGTGACCCTCATTGATCAGATCCGGATAAAACCGATAGAAAAATGTCAGAAGCAATGTAGCGATATGCGCACCATCGACATCGGCATCGGTCATAATGATGATCTTGTCATAGTTTAATTTATTAATATCAAAATCGTTGCCATAGCCCTGCATAAAGCCGCATCCAAATGCATTAATAAGTGCTTTGATCTCGGCATTCTCAAGAACCTTGGCTACTGTTTTCTTCTCTACATTTAAGATCTTACCACGAAGTGGCAGGATTGCCTGATATTTACGGTTTCTGGCTGTTTTAGCAGAGCCGCCGGCAGAATCACCCTCGACTATGAAAATCTCGCATTTGGACGAATCATTAGATTCCTGCTTGGCAAGCTTTCCATTTCCTTCAAAGGAGAATTTATTCAGATTGATCTTGGATTTTTCCAGAGCCTTCTTCTTAGACAGGCTGACTGCACGATCACAGATATCCTTTAAGACATCGTAGTTACGATCAAAATAAACGGTAAGTTGTTCTTTTACAATATCATCGACTGCCTTTGTAACGTCTGTATTCGACAGCTTCGTCTTCGTCTGCCCTTCAAACTGCGGATCCGGATGCTTTACAGATATGATTGCCTGCATACCGGAACGGATGTCCGCACCACTTAAGTTCGCATCCTTTTCCTTTAATAACCCAAGCTCATTTCTTGCATACGAGTTGATCAGCTTTGCAAATCCTGACTTGAAACCTGTTACATGTGTTCCGCCTTCCGGATTCGTGATATTATTTGTAAAACCGATGATGTTTTCTTCCCCATCCTCTGTCATGACGAATACGATATCAGCAGTTATATTCTCTTTCTCTCCACTGATCGCAATGATCGGCGAAGTATGTGTAAGTCCTTCCGATATATCCTCTACAAATGCGGACAGACCGCCCGGCTGATGGAATACGACCGGTTCCTTGCCGTCTCTCTTATTATGAAATGTGATCGTAAGCTCCGGATTCAGATATGCCGTTTCCTTGATTCTCTGCATGATCGCATCGGCTTTGAATTTTACTGTTTCAAAGATCGTATCATCCGGATATAGGGTTACCTTTGTTCCGGTTCGTTTCTCTTTTAACCGGGTACGCGGCAGATTTCCTTCCGGAGTCAGCTCCGTTACCGGAACGCCATACTCATAGCTGTCCGTGTAGAGATATCCGTCTCTTGCGACCTCAACCAGCAGCTTCTTTGATAATGCATTTACAACAGCAGAACCTACACCATGAAGACCACCACTGATCTTGTATGTGGAACTGTTGAACTTACCACCGGCATGCAGTACGGTATATACGACACGTTCCGCAGGTATTCCCTCTGTCTCATGTATATCAACAGGAACACCCCGTCCATCATCTGACACGGTCGCTGAACCGTCTTCATTGATACTGACATATATATTTTTACAATAACCTGCAAGGTGTTCGTCCACGGAGTTATCGATCAGCTCCTGAATCAGATGGTTCAGACCGCTTCTTCCGGTATTACCGATATACATACCCGGTCTGAGTCTTACAGGCTCCAGTCCCTTCAGCACCTCTATATTTTTTGCACTATACGACATAACATTTCCTCTCTATCCACATAATCATTGATTAGTATATTCTGTATTCCATTTTTTTGCAAAGAAATTATTCTGTTTCTTTCTTTTCAATACCGATTTTTTCTTCGATATCGTCTGTCTCCCCGATGATATCCAGATCAAAATAGAACACAACTCCATCTTTTACATTATACACACCATAACACTTCTTATGTGCCTGCATGGTAGCCGCAACAATGGACAGACCGATGCCGCTTCCGCCATATTCTCTGGTTCTTGCCTTATCTACCTTGTAGAACTTGATGAACAGCTTCTCCAGTTCGCCCTCCGGTACATTTGGTCCCTGATCATATACATAGACACGGAGATTTCCAAGGATCGATCCTTCTTCATATGTGGCTCCCGGTTTTTCATACATATATTTTTCTGTCCAGACACGGACTTCTTTCTCTTTATAGCAGTAATGGATCGCATTTGTCAGATAATTACGGAAGACTTCTTCGATCATGAATTCGTCCGCATAGACATTGATCGGATCTACATCATCATAAACGATCGTAACCTGACTCTGCTCTGCAAGGATTGCAGACGAATCGATGGAATTATGGATCAGATCAACGATATTGAACATTTCCTTATTCACTCGGTTCTGCCCGAATTCTATCTCATTCAGATCAAGTAACTGCTTTACCAGCTTATTCATCTTGTTTGCTTCATCAACAATGACATCACAGTAAAAATTCTTGCTTTCTTCATCATCATTGATATTATCCCGCAAGCCTTCTGCATAACCCTGTACCAGTGCGATCGGTGTCTTTAATTCATGTGATACATGTGACAGGAATTCCTTACGCATCTCGTCAATCTTGATCTTCTCATCAATCTCCACCTGAAGCTTCTGGTTTGTCTCCTTAAGCTCCGTCAGCGTCTTATTCAGCTTATACGACAGATCATTCATATAACAGGACAGCTCACCGATCTCATCATTGGACGGATGCTCGATCCTTGCATCAAAATCAAGAGTTGCCATTCGTTTTGCAACCCTAGTAAGCCGTTTGATCGGTCCGGCAAATATCTCACTGACAAAATACATCAGAATACAACTGATGATTGCTGTTGTAATCAGTACAGCCATAAAATATTTGATCGTTGTCTGGATCGTGGAATCCACTCTGGCAATTGTGGTACGCACGATAATAACAAATCCATTATCCAGAAATCCGAGCAGATCAAAATAACTCTGAGCTGTATCCTTATCCTTTGTGATCTGTATCTTATAATCCTTATGCTTCTCGACCTCTTCCCGTTCGATCTGGGAATTATTCGCATCTATACTGTCTGAGAACATCAGGAACTCACCGATACTTTTCAGATTGTTAAATACAGCCGTATCCTCATTTACCGTTGTATAGATCTTCATATGAACATCATCCACAATATAGATCATCGCATCGGATTTATTCTCGAGCAGGCTCTCCATGCTGTCAAGGTCATAGCTGCCATCTCTGTTCTTATTTGATGAATCTTTGAAAAAAGCATCACATTCCTGATAGGTCTGGATCAGATTATTTTTCAGTTCATTGTAGTAATATTTTTTAATGAAGATAACGGACAAAATGCCTGACAGCAGGATCATCACAGTAATGATCGCCATCAGACAAAGTGTTATCTTACTCCTTATCGACCTTTTTCTCATCATCCACCTCGAACTTATATCCCATGCCCCAGATCGTCTTGATATAGTCACCTTTATCCTTCAACTTGCTTCTGAGCTTCTTTACATGGGTATCAATCGTTCTGGCATCTCCAAAATAATCATAATTCCATACATTATTCAGTATCTTCTCTCTGGATAATGCAACTCCTTTATTCACCATAAAATAATTCAACAGCTCAAATTCTTTATAACTGAGTTCGATCGGTTCTCCATCGATCGTTACGATATGGGCTGCAAGATCCATCGTGATACCGCCTGCCGAGATCACACTGTCAGCTGGTACATCACTGGTTCTTCTTAAGATTGCTTCTACTCTGGCAACCAGGATCTTCGGACTGAACGGCTTCGTGATATATTCATCAATACCAAGTTCAAATCCCAGAAGCTCATCTCTTTCATCTGACTTTGCAGTCAGCATGATGATCGGAACCTGTGAGAACTTCCGTATCTCCTTACAGGTCTCCCAGCCATCCATCTTCGGCATCATAACATCTAAAATGATCAGTCCGATGTCTTTATTATTCATAAAGATATCAACCGCTTCTTCACCGTCTCCTGCTTCCAGAACAATATATCCTTTCTTACTCAGGAAATCCTTGACCAGCTTACGCATTCTGCTCTCATCGTCAACTACCAATACCTTTATACTATCCATATGCGACCTCCTGTTATTTCCATTTCTTGTTGTATTCTAACAAACATCTATGTCATAAATGTGAATTTCAAATGGGAATTTACCTTTTTCTCTTTTTCTTCTCCACAACCGGGTGATTTGCTTCATATTTCGCATACAGATCCGGCCGCCGTTCTTTTGTCCGGCTGATCGACTGTTCCAGTCTCCATGCCTCTATATTCTTATGATGACCGGAAAGCAGCACATCCGGAACCTTCTTCCCCATGAATTCTACCGGTCTAGTATATTGTGGATATTCTAACAGATCGTCATGAAAGGATTCGATCTCCGCACTGTCATCATTGTTCAATACCCCAGGAACCAGTCTGGATACAGTATCAATGATCGCCATTGCCGGAAGCTCACCGCCGGTTAAGACAAAATCACCGATCGATACATAATCCGTTACGATCAGCTCCAGCACACGTTCATCGATACCCTCATAATGTCCGCATAAAAGTACCAGATCATCTTCAACGGCAAATTCTTCTGCCACCTTCTGTGTAAATGTCCGTCCCTGCGGTGTCATATATACAACCTTTAATTTCTTTCCTGTCTTTTCACACAAATACTGATAGGCATTATAAACCGGCTCTGCCTGCATCACCATTCCGGCTCCGCCGCCATACGGATAATCGTCTACATGCTTATGCTTATCCTTTGTAAAATCCCTGATATTCACTGCTTCAATATGGATCAGCCCTGCTTCCATCGCCCGGCCGGTAATACTGGTTCTAAGCCCGTCCATGATCATATCGGGGAATAATGTAAGAACATAAAAATTCATCATTCTCTCCATTCGTTCTAATCTTCTGCGATTTTCAGAAGATGTACCTTTACCGTTTTATTTACCGTATCAATATCTGTTACCCATTCCTTTACAACCGGAACATAGATATCGTCCTGTCCTTTTTTCTTTATAACAAAGATATGATTCGCCGGTGTCTCCAGTACATCATCGATCACACCGATCTCTGTGTCATTCTGATCGTATACCTTTGATCCGATCACATCACAGATAAAGAACTCACCATCCTCTAAGGCTACGGCATCCTCTCTGTTTACAAGAATATCATATTGTCTTAAAGCTTCTATATCATTTATACTATCATACCCTGCAAGCTTCAAAACTACCATGTTTTTTAAAAATTTACAGGATGTACATTCAGTTTCAATCTCTTTGCTGCCTGATACCAGAAAACATTTTTTCAGGCTTTTAAATCGATTCAGGTCATCCGTTGTCGGATATACTTTTACCTCTCCCTTGATACCATGCGGTGCTGTGATCACACCCACTCTCAGTCTGTCTTCCAAAATTATATCTTTCCTCCACTATAACTAAAAATGGGGGAGTTATGATAACTCCCCCAAAAAGATCTTTGTACTACTTAATATCTACAATTACCTTTTTGTCACCCTTTGAAGCAGCTGCTTTTACAACTGTACGGATGGATTTGGCAATTCTGCCTTGTTTTCCGATAACCTTGCCCATATCCTCTGGTGCAACAGTCAGTTCAACTTTAATTATATCGTCTTTCTCTGTCTCAGTAACAGATATTTGCTCTGGATGATCTACTAGGGATTTTGCAATGATTTCAACTAAATCTTTCATTTAAACACCTCCCTGGTGATATTATTTTTCAATACCTGCCTGCTTAAATAACTTAGCAACAGTCTCAGTTGGCTGAGCACCTGTCTGAAGCCACTTCTTAGCTGCTTCTTCATCGATCTTTACTACGCTTGGCTCCTGGTTAGGATCATATGTTCCGATCTCCTCGATGAATCTACCATCTCTTGGGGATCTTGAATCTGCAACGATTACTCTGTAAAAAGGATGCTTCTTATAACCCATTCTTCTTAATCTGATTTTTACTGCCATTTTGTTTGTTCCTCCTGAAATAAAATATAAAATATAAAAATTTATTTAAATCCAAACGGAAGCTTGAATCCACCGTGGCGTTTCTTGCCACCCATCATACCGGACATCTGCTTCATCATTTTCTTGGATTGTTCAAACTGCTTTAAGAAACGATTAACTTCCGCGATCTGAACGCCCGCACCGTCTGCAATACGTTTCTTTCTGGATGGTGAGATCGGATCCTTCAGACATCTCTCATTCGGTGTCATGGACTGAATGATCGCCTTCGGCTTCTTGCCTGCATCTTCATCGATCTGTACATTCTTCATCTGACTGGACATTCCGGGCATCATGGAGAGCAGATCTCCGATTCCACCCATCTTCTCAAGCTGATCCATCTGTTCCATAAAATCATTGAAATCAAAGGATGCTTTCCGGAACTTCTGTTCCATCTCTTTCGCTTTCTCATCATCGATCGCATTCTGTGCTTTCTCGATCAGCGATTCCACATCACCCATTCCCAGGATCCGACTCGCCATACGGCTCGGATAAAATGGTTCCAGATCTGTCAGCTTCTCACCCATTCCTGCATACAGGATTGGCTTTCCGGTAACAGCCTTAATGGAAAGTGCCGCACCGCCTCTGGTGTCACCATCTAACTTCGTTAGGATCACACCATCTATACCAATCTTATCGTTAAATGTCGTTGCAACATTGACAGCATCCTGTCCTGTCATCGCATCAACGGTAAGAACTGTATATGTAACATTAATATTTTCCTTGATCTCCGCAAGCTCATCCATCATATCTTCATCTACATGAAGTCGTCCGGCAGTATCGATAAATACCAGATTCATATGATTCTTTTCTGCATGCAGGATCGCAGCCTTGGCAATATCAAGCGGCTTATGATTATCTCCCATCGCAAAGACAGGCACACCAACCTTTTCACCATTGATCTGCAGCTGCTTGATCGCAGCCGGTCTGTATACATCACAGGCAACTAACAATGGTTTCTTGCCTTTATTCTTAAACTGATATGCAAGTTTTGCAGCCGTTGTTGTCTTACCGGCACCCTGAAGACCGCACATCATAATGACTGTAATCTCATTTGACGGAAGTAATTTCAGCTCTGTTACATCAGAACCCATCAGCTTATCCATCTCTTCTTTTACAATCTTAATGACCATGTGTCCGGGATTCAAACCCTTAAGGACTTCTTCACCAACAGCTCTGTCACTTACAGCTTTGATAAATGATTTAACAACCTTGAAGTTTACATCGGCTTCCAGTAAAGCACGCTTTACTTCTTTCATTGCCTCTTTTACATCATCTTCTGTAAGAACACCCTTGCTTCTCAGTTTCTTGAAAACATTTTGAAGCTTGTCAGATAAACTGTCAAAAGCCATGAATATCTCCCTTCGTTCCTAACACTCATCTACTAAAACTCGTCCAGTATCCGATCCGATAACCGGTCGATTGCTTCTATCTTCGAATTCAGCCTGTCATCCCGATTCTCCTCCATCAGCTCCGAAATGCAGTCTTTCATCTTCTCGACCTGCTTTCTCGCTTTCATGAATTTGTCAACAAGCTGTAACTTATCTTCATATTCTTCCAAGATCTTATCGCAGCGCTTGATCATGTCATAGACACCCTGTCTGCTGATCTGATTCATTCTGGCAATCTCGGAATAGGACATATCATTATTGACCACATCTTCATAAATTGCTTTCTGATGCTCCGTCAAAAGCTCTCCATAAAAATCATATAATAAAGACTGTCTGACTATTTTCTCCATACGATCACCGCCTGTAAAGTATTTTCCCTTTACCATGGGTTATTCTATACCATGTCTGCATCGTTGTCAAGTAAAATATCTTGACAAATTAATTTTTACCCGAATATCCTCTGTTTTGCCACTTCCATATCTGCAAGCATCTGTGCTTTTAATTCTGAAACACCTGAAAATTTCTGCTCTCCGCGAATAAATGATAACAATTCCACGACCAGCTTCTGTTCATAGATATCCTCATCAAAATCAAAGATATGCGTCTCGATCGTTACCCTGCGATCTGTATTCACCGTCGGATTGTCTCCGATATTCGTAATCCCATAACAGACCCTGCCGTCCTCCAGATGTATCCTTGATGCATAAACACCCGTCACCGGATAGATTTTCCCATGCTTTGGAAGCAGATTTGCCGTCGGAACCTGGATCGTCCTGCCAAGCTCTCTGCCATGCACTACATGACCGGACAGAAAATAAGGTCTGCCAAGGAAGGTTTCTGCTTCTTCCATTTTTCCCTCACTGATCAACATTCTGATATAAGTGGAACTTACAATGACATCATGGATCTTTTTCTTTTCTATCACGATCACCTGATAGCCGTATTCGCCGGCCATCTTCCGCAGAAGCTCTACATTCCCGCGTTTCTTTTTTCCGAATCCGTAATCAGTTCCTACGACTACATATCCGGCATGTAACCTTTTTACAAGAATATCCGTTACGAAGGCTTCCGGTTCCATCGATGCAAATGCATCATCAAACGGATACTCCACCAGTACATCGATTCCCATCTGTTCTGCAAGCATACATTTTTCTTCCGAGGTTATGATGCTTTGAAGCTTATCTACATCAAAGATCGAATTTTTACGAATATCAAAGGTAAATACAACTCCGGTATATCCATCCCTCTGTAAACGAAGCACCTCGTCAAGCAGCAGCTTGTGGCCCTGATGAAAACCGTCAAACTTGCCAAGTGCAACGACGGAACCTTTTTCTGTATTGATCTGTATATCTTTCTGATTAAAATAATGCTGCATTGTCTTCTATCCTATCATTTATCTGTCTCTGCATTCTTCGGGAACATCTTTACCGGCCGGCAGCTGCCCTTTTCCGTTTCATACCGGTATATCGCTGCAAAGCTGTCCGTTTCATCATAGACACGGATACCCGGAACATCTGTAACCGTTTCCGGGCTCACAGTTTCCGCAAACTGGGACAGCTGAAGTTTGTTTCCATTTCTTAACAGCTTTCTTGCATATTCATCTGTACCGATATGAAGCTCCGGATATTCCGGCAGCAACAGCTCTTTCTTCATTACATATGATCCGATCGTTCCCTGATCTCTCGCCTGCTCGATCTCCGCAAGTGTCAGACTGTCTTCAACCCTGAAATTCTTCACTTCAGTACGGACCAACTTCTCCATGACTGCTCCGCAGCCAAGCTTTTCTCCGATATCCCGGCATAAGCTTCTGATATACGTTCCCTTGGAACAACGTACGGTAAATGTAACCCTTGGAAGCGACACATCTTCTATCTTTAATTCAAAGATCGTTACCTCTCTCGGGCTCCGCTCGATCTCAATTCCCTGTCTGGCATATTCATAGAGCTTTTTGCCGTTTACCTTGATAGCCGAATACATCGGCGGTATCTGGTCATAAGTACCGATAAAGCTGTTTACCGTTTCTATTACCGATGCTTCGTCCGGGATATCTGCTGTCTCTGTAAGGACTTTTCCTGTTACATCCTCTGTATCTGTTGTCTTTCCGAGCAGCATGACACAGCGGTATGTCTTATCCTTATCAATCAGCATTTCGCTTAATTTTGTTGCCTGCCCAAGACACACCAAAAGCACACCTTCCGCCATCGGATCAAGTGTGCCTGTGTGACCGATCTTCTTCTGTTTTAAAATACCACGAAGCTTGGCTACTACATCAAATGATGTATAGCCCTGCTCCTTGTATACATTTAAAAAGCCGTCTAGCATAACTGTTCCTTAATCTCCTCTATCACACCGGCAAGGATCTCTTTGATATCTCCCTGCATGCTGAAACCTGCAGCACGAACATGACCACCGCCGCCATGATTGCAGGATATCCTGCTTACATCAACGATATTATTCGACCGAAGTGAAATCTTGTATTCATCTTCTCCCGTCTGATAGATAAATACCGCCGTTTCCGTTCCCTCTGTGATCCGAAGCTGATCGACAATACCATCCGTATCGATCTTGCCTGCACCACTTTTTCGGAAATCCTCTGTCTCAAGCACTGTGCTGATGATCCTGCCATCTGCATGCTGCTCTGCTTTTGTCAGAGCGATTCCAAGCAGCTTATTTGCGACAAATGTCTTCTTATAGAAGGTTTCATCTATAATAAATGACGGATTTGCACCCTTTTCGATCAGATCACCCGCTATACTCATCGCACTCTTTGTTGTATTGCTGTGTTTGAATACGCCTGTATCATGTACAATTCCCATATAGAGTGCTTCGGCAGCATTCTTATTAATCTTATCCTGTTCCATCAGCTTATAAAGTGCTTCTGCCGCGGAACACGCTTCTGCATCCACATAGCATACCTCACCAAATCCCGGATTGGAGATATGATGATCCACACACATTGTATGCTTCGCATGTTCAAAGATTGGAAGAAAATCTCCCTGTCTTTCCTTATCACCACAATCCACCGCAATACACAGATCATAGACCTGATCTGTCGGTGTATGACTGATCTTATCTGCATCATGTAAAAAGAGAAAATCCTTGGAGAATTCCTCCAGATAGATCTGTACCTGCTTATCATAATTGCTGATGATATAATTATATAATCCAACCGTTGAGCCTACACAGTCGCCATCCGGACGTACATGTCCGGTTATAGCGATCGTGTCTGCCTGCTCGATCATGGTAAGAAAATCATTCTTCATTTTCTGTATCATCCTCATCATCTTCGATGTCTTTTACAACATCATCAATCTTTTTAGACATTGTTACACCGTATTCGATCGACTGATCCATGATAAATGTGATCTCAGGTGTATTTCTGAGATTAATGGAATGTGCAAGTTCTCTTCTGATAAATCCCATTGCACTGTTCAGTCCCTCCAGTGTGGAGTTTACGGAATCCTGATCTCCAAGGACACTGATGTATGCCTTGCAATATTTCAGATCCGGTGTTACAACCGCCTCTACTACGGATGTCATCGGATTAATGCGGGGATCCTTGATCTCTCTGCTGATGATCCGTGAGAGTTCTCTCTGAACCTCTGCATTAATTCTTGTATTTTTTACACTGTTTTTTCTCATTATTTTCTTGGAACCTCTACCATCTGATATGCTTCAATCTGATCCTCTACCTGAATGTCATTAAAGTTCTCAAGAACAATACCACATTCAAATCCTGACTTAACTTCTTTCACATCATCCTTGAATCTCTTTAAGGAAGCCATCTTGCCTTCGTAGATCAGATTTCCTTCACGGGTTATTCTTACGCTGCAGTTCCGGTTGATGATACCATCTAATACATAAGAACCTGCGATCATACCGACACCGGAAGCCTTGTAGGTCTGTCTGATCTCTGCATGACCAATTACCTGTTCTTCAAAGATAGGATCTAACATACCCTTCATTGCAGACTCAATATCTTCAATTGCATTGTAGATGACTCTGTATAAACGAACATCTACACCTTCTGTCTCTGCTGTCTCTTTTGCTCTTGCATCCGGCCGGATATTGAAACCGATTACGATCGCATTGGATGCGGATGCCAGAATGATATCTGACTCGTTGATCGCACCAACACCGGAATGGATACATTTTACTGCAACTTCATCATTTGAAAGCTTTAACAGACTCTGCTTAACAGCCTCTACAGAACCCTGTACATCAGCTTTGATAATGATGTTCAGTTCCTTGACATTACCTGCCTGGATCTGGCTGTACAGATCATCCAGTGACATTCTGGATTTCGTCTCAGCAAGCATCTTCACTCTGCTCTGCGAAATGTATGTCTCGGAAATCTGTCTTGCTTCCTTCTCATTATCAACCGCCATAAAGATCTCACCGGCTGATGGAACTGTATCCAGACCAAGGATCTGCACCGGAGTGGATGGAGTTGCTTCTGTTACACGGACACCCTTTGAATTGTGCATTGCACGAACCTTACCATGGGAAGATCCGACTGCAAGATAATCTCCTACATGAAGTGTACCCTTCTGCACTAACATAGTTGCAACAGGGCCACGTCCCTTATCAAGCTCTGCTTCGATTACGATACCACGGGCATTTCTGTTTGGATTTGCCTTTAACTCAAGAACCTCTGCAGTTAACAGGATCATCTCAAGCAGGTTATCCAGTCCTTCACCTGTATGTGCGGAAACCGGACAGAAGATTGTTGATCCGCCCCAGTCCTCAGGGATCAGTTCATATTCTGTAAGCTCCTGCTTTACACGCTCGATATTTGCACTTGGTTTATCGATCTTATTGATCGCAACGATGATCTCGATACCGGCTGCCTTTGCATGGTTAATAGCCTCTATCGTCTGTGGCATAACACCATCATCTGCTGCTACAACAAGGATAGCAATATCGGTAGACTGTGCGCCACGCATACGCATAGCTGTGAACGCCTCATGTCCAGGTGTATCTAAGAATGTGATCGTCTGTCCGTTGATCTCTACCACAGATGCACCAATCGCCTGTGTGATACCACCGGCCTCGGCTGATGTTACATTTGTCTTACGGATCGCATCAAGAAGGGATGTTTTACCATGGTCAACGTGACCCATAACGCAGACAACAGGTGGTCTGGAAACCATATCCTTCTCGTCTTCTTCATCCTCTTTTAAGAGCTCCTCGATCACATCAACCTTTTCTTCCTCTTCAGCAATACAATTATATTCCAACGCGATCTCTGCTGCTGCTTCAAAGTCTAACTCAGAGTTCACGTTATACATCTTACCTGCAAGGAAGAGCTTCTTGATCAACGCATTTACAGGCTCTTTGATAATGTCTGCAAGTTCTTTGATCGTTACAACCTCCGGAAGTGTGATCGTACGGATCGTTTCCTTATCCTCTGCCTGCTGCTGTGGCTGCTGTGGCTGATGATGCTTGTTTCTGACATTTTTAGCCAGTCTGCTGATATCTGCCTCAACCTCTTCCGGAGATCTTCTGTTGCCCTTACGAGGCTTATTCTTATCTCTGTTATAATTGTCTCTGTTCTGGCTCTTTAAATCTTTGCCCGGCATCTCTTTTGCTTCAAAATCCTTACGGGTATTTGCTTTTGGACTTCTTCTCTGATTGTTATTATTATCATCCTCGTCATCCTTGCCAAATCCCATCGGAGTATTATTTCTATTATTGTTGAACCGGTTGTTTCTGTTATCCGGTCTGTCACCGAACTTCGGCTTGTCGAAGCCGCCCTGACGATCTCCGTTTCCGGAAAATCTGCCACGATCCTGACCACCACGGCCATTGTTTGAGAATCTTCCTCTGTCCTGACCATTTCTGTCATTATTAAATCTCGGTCTGTCAGAATTATTTCTGTCACCGGAATTATTGTATCTTGGTCTGTCAGTGTTATTTCTGTCAGTGTTATTTCTGTCATTGTTGTATCTTGGTCTGTCGGAATTGTTTCTGTCAGTACCGTTTCTGTCATTATTATATCTCGGTCTGTCAGAATTATTTCTATCACCATTTGTAAATCTTACACGGTCACCGTTATTTCTGTCGTTGTTATATCTTGGTCTGTCATTTCCCTGCTTGTCGCCAAATCTTGTCTTATCAGAATTCATACGCTCACTATTGTTAAATCTTACTCTCTCATTATTTTGTCTGTCGGAATTATTTCTGTTTCTGTCATCTCTGACAAATCTCGTATGTCCCTCATCTTTACCCTGTTTCGGCTTATTCGCTTCCCCTGTAGCCGGTCGATCATTTCTTACAGCCGTTTTCTTAGGCTCTTCTTTTACAGAAATCTCTTTCTGAACCTTTTCCGGTGCTGTCTTTGCCGCCTTTACGTCCTCCGACTTCTTTTCCGGTACAGGCTTTGCTGCCGGCGCATCTGCTTTCTTTGTACCGGTTCCGCATGCCTTCTTAACGATATTGATCATATTCTCATCAACAGCCGACATATGGCTCTTGATCTCGATACCATTTTTGCCAAGGATTGCTTTGATTTCATTGTTGCTTATATTCAGCTCTTTTGCCAATTCGTGTACTCTCAGTTTCGTCAAAAGTTACACCTCCATATTTTCACTCAAACTCATGTATTTTATGATCTGTTTCGCAAATCCTTCATCTAAGATCGCGATCGACGTCCGGAATTCTTTTCCAACGAATTTTCCCAGACTGTCTTTGTCTCCAAATTCAAAATATGGAATCTCATAAAAATTACATTTTTGATCAAATAGTTTCTTTGTATTATGGGCTGCATCACATGCCACGATCACGGCACATGCGCTTCCGTTTTTTACGGCCTTTTCTACTGAAAAGTTTCCGCTTACCAGCCTTCCAGCCTTTGCACATAAGGAAATCATGGAATAAATCTTCTTACTGTTCAATTGCCTCTAACTCCTTATCCAGTTTCTCATAAACCTCTTTTGGAATCTGCATCTTGAATGAGCGTTCCAGAGATTTACTCTTCATAGCTTTTTTCAGGCACTCTGCCTTACGGCATATATATGCCCCCCGTCCATTCATCTTGCCGGTCAGGTCGATCGCAAAATTATTCTCATTATCCTTCACGATACGGATGAGTTCTTTTTTCGGTATCATCTCATTACAACCAAGGCACTGTCTGAGCGGTATCTTCTTTGCCATAACATCACTTCCTATGCTTATATATTTATCTCCGTTCCAATCGGCATGGTACCCGGTCAGAACTTCATTTTATTCTTCGTCTTCTTTTACTTCTTCTGCATCCTGCTGCTCCAGAGATTCTTCATAAGAACCATCAACGATATCGTCGATATTGTCAAATGCTTCTTCCTGCTCCGGCTCTTCGTAGTCATCATTTTCTTCTGAGAAATATCCCATCTCTTCTGCCTGTGACTCACTCTTAATGTCGATCTTATATCCTGTCAGCTTTGCAGCAAGTCTTGCATTCTGACCTTTCTTACCGATTGCAAGTGATAACTGATAATCCGGTACAACGACAAATGCGCTCTTTTCATTCAGATCTACATCAACTGCAATAACCTCTGATGGACTTAATGCATTCTTGATGAAGATTGCCGGATTCTCATCCCAACAAATAATATCGATCTTCTCACCGTTCAGATCTTCTACTACGTTGTTAACACGGCTTCCATTTACACCTACACATGCACCTACCGGATCTACATTCTCATCATGAGAATAAACAGCGATCTTGGAACGGGAACCGGCCTCACGGCAGGAGCTCTTGATCTCTACTGTACCGTCTGCGATCTCGGTTACTTCCTTTTCAAATAAACGCTTTACCAGATCAGGATGTGTTCTGGATACTGTGATCTTAGGTCCTCTGGAGCCTTTCTTTACTTCTGTTACATATAATTTGATACGGTCACCTCTGTTATATACTTCGCCGGGAACCATCTCAGACTCTTTTAATATTGCTTCTGTCTTATCATCCAGACTGACATTGATGTTGTTTCCAACATATCTCTGAACGATACCTGTGATGATATCCTTCTCTTTTGTATAGAAGTGATCGTAGATCGCATCTCTTTCGCTCTCATTAATTGCCTGAACGATTACATTTCTTGCTCTCTGTGCTGCGATTCTTCCGAAATCCTTTGTTGTGATCTCGATGTTGATGATATCTCCGAGATCATATTTGGAATTCATCATCTTAGCTTTTTCCAGAGAAATCTGTGTCGCAGGTCTTTCAACCTCTTCTACAACCTCTTTCTTCGCATATACATGAAACTCACCGGTCTCACGATCCATAACAACATCGATATTCTCATCGGTATCAAAGTCCTTCTTGCAGGCCGCCTTTAAGGATCTTTCGATCGCATCCAGCAGAATATCCTTGCTGATGTTTTTCTCCTTTTCTAATTGATTTAATGCTTCGATAATTTCTGACACTTTTTTATCCTCCCGCTTCTTTTATTAATATACAAATGCAAGTCTTATCATCGATATATCTTTTCTTGCAATCTTCAGTTCTTTCTCATCTTCTGTCAAAATGGTAACTGTTTCTTCATCGTACGCTGTAAGTTCACCTTCAAAATCTTTACAGTTATCGATCTTGGTATATGTCTTGATCTCTACGATCTTGCCAATACTCCGTTTAAAGTCATTTTCCTTCTTTAATGGTCTTGTAAGCCCCGGAGAGCTGACCTCAAGAATATAGGCATCCTTAATGAAGTCATCTGCATCCAGCAGATCACTCATGGCTCTGTTCACGATCTCACAATCTCCGATCGTTATTCCACCTTCTTTATCTGCATAGATCCGCAGATAATAATCACTGCCTTCTTTTACATATTCCACATCAACCAGTTCAAGGTTATTTGCTTCAATGATCGGCAGAACCATCTCTGTTGCTTTTGCTTCAATATCTGTTTTCTTCGTAGCAATACCACCTTTCTACAAAAACTAAGAGTGGGCCAAAACCCACTCTTAATAGTTACCATAATCTTACTAAAACAAGATTATAACACGTTATAAGGAAAATGCAAGTATTTTTTATCGCATGCCCTTCGCTTGAAATTGTCAATAAAAAATGCGACAAAAAATAAAAAAATATTTGCGCACGTTCATTTATACGCATTACGCATTCTTTTTATTTTATAATATGCATATATATTATGACGATTGATTATTATATGAAAGCAATTAAGAAAAAAGGGCGCACTTCTCCCTTGTTGTCGTATCTTTTATAAAAATTAGACTGCTAACAGATTCTTAACTTCTTCATTATATAAATCATCCGCTGATTGGTAATTGAATAAGCGTCTGGGGTATGTATTTATCCAATGCTCAATATATATTACATTTCCACGAGTTCTATCATCAAAATTAACCCCTTTAGGAATATGTCTTCTTACTAATCTATTTTGATTTTCATTGCTGCCACGCTCCCAGCTTGAATAAGGATGGCAATAATATATCTTTGTACGCTTGCCCTGAGTACGTTTCGATCGTTCCATTCCCTTACAATCCATAAATTCGCAACCATTATCAACGGTGATCGTTTTAAATATTTTTCGGAAAGTCGGTGTTCCCATTTTCCGTTCTATCCGATCAAGTGTTTTAACAACCTCTAATGCTGTATGACTTTTTAGTAAGAAGATAAATTCTTTTCTTGTTTTTCGTTCAGTTAAAACAAGCAAAGATTTCTTAGACACACCTTGTGCTCCAACTACTGTATCCATCTCCCAATGACCAAATTCTTCACGGGTAAGAATATCTTTTGGTCTTTTCTCTATACTATCTCCTCTGGAAGCTCGCTTCTGTATTGTAACCTTTCTTTTCTTTCTTTTCTTATTTCTTTTAACAGGTAAATTCTGAATTGTAACATTCAGAAATACGCCTTTTTCAATATAACTATATAATGTATTTACACAAACCGTAAATGTCATTCCCTCATTCTTAACCTGAGCCAAAGCTGCAGCAGGACTATATCCGTCATTTATTATGATCTCCTCAATGCGATCAGCAAATGCTTTCTCCCTATTAATTTTCAGATCGGGTCCTTTTGCTGCCAAAACATCGTTCATGTACGCTTGTGCAATTTCAGGGCTATATCGCATTTCTGTTGTATAGTCAGAATTTAAATGCTCATATTGTCCTCGTTTTATTTCCCTATAAATAGTTGCTCTGTGAAAATGTAAGATTCTGGCAATTTCATCTGCCTTATGACCAGCCAGCAATAACGCTTCTAATTTCAAACGATCAGCATACGTTAGATGATTAAAATTTCTTCCCATATTTATCCCCTTTGTTATTTTGAACGCATATTGTGTGTATTATAACCGACAAACTACTGTTTGCTCAACCAGGCAATTAAGAAAAAAATTAAATCCCATCCCTTTTTGCTTTAAAGTATATTATACCCCGCCCACTTTTGCAACTGAAAATAGTTGCATTTTCTATCTATTTTGCAACTATTTTTAGTTGCAATTATAAGGCAAATATGTTATAATAAATACATAAGATAAAGAAAGGAACGGTACAGCCGGAAAGGTAAAAAATTATGAAAAACATCGAGGTAACAAATTTCAAAGGAAACAAATATGAAGGATCATGGAATGAGAAAACTTATTCATCTAATATCGCAGATCACCCTGATTTGTATAGAATATATGTAAATGATCAGGCTATTCACATCACCGAGAAAGAATATAACCGCCTTATTGCTGGCAATTTAAGTGAAAAGATGGATCGCAGAAGAAAAGAGATTGAAACCATGTCACTGTATGAAAAAGCCGATATTTTAATGACTATTTTCGCAACTGGTTTTGGGAATAAAAAGGATGGGCTTGGAGATGCTTTTTCTAGTACCGCTCTTGGTAGTAGTTACGTCAGATCTCTTGCAAAGCAGCTTGACAAAGATCCTGAACGCATTTCATCTGATATTACTAAATTTATAGAAAAGACAGCTGTCACACTGTACAAGGAAACCAAATCAAAAGAGTTACAGGTGAAAGCTAATGAATCATTTGAAAATGTCGTTGAAAGACTTCTCAGATATCAGGATATGCCGGAAACATACTATGTTACTTTCAACGGAGTTAAGCTCGATTCTAAAGATGTATTTAGTGTTCGTGATGCTGTTAAAAAAGTGTTTGACATGGAGTATGACGAATGGAAAAAGCAGAATGAAAAATAATTTTCTATTGATCTTTAAAAATTGTAACCGAGCCGGAGCGGATTTCTCCGGTAGAAAAGGAGCGTGATTTTTATGATATATTGGAGCGGTCGATCAACTAGCGGAGCAAGTCACTGGAAAGCAACAACAGATAACTTTATACACCTTTATGAAGAATTAGAACATCAGGGTGTCATAAGTACAGAAGATGGAGATCCATATGATTTGGCAATACTAAAAAAATATAATAAATCATTTGAAGATGCAGAATTTTTAAATGAAGATGATGAAATAGATTACAACAAAGTTCAATCCTTTTTGAACAGTCACTCTCTTACGGATAAAGAAATATGGCAATTAATTGAGTCCGAAAATGGTAATGCATATTATCAAACCTTTGAACGAAAAACAGATGAAAACATATTTGAAATTTGTGACAAAGATTTTGATGATGATGGGGAATATCTCTACTATGAGTAATGGTATTCTCTTATGGTACTTTAATAGGATGTAATAAGCAAAATATGAAAGGAGTAAAAACAAATATGAAAATCAAAGGTTTAAAAACAGCAGTTAGTGATTATAAAAGGGCAAACAAAGGAGCTCCTTATAGTCCTATATACAGAGAATTAATGTTTGATAAAGGAGATGGAAGAATTTGGACTGATGAATTTTGTGATCTTGGTCATAACTCATATAAGGTATATGATTCTAAAACTATAATTTATTTAGGACGAATGATGTCTGAACGGGAGATAGAAATTAACATGAAAAATGTGAAAGAGTTTATATACAGTAATTTTGATAATGAATCTCCTGTCGTTTTCTCGGAGCATTAAGCATACAATATCCGCTATTTATCAAGTATATGATATGCCAGATAAGTAGCGGATATTATTATGTATTTATTTATAATCCTGAACGCAATCGATCTCCTCATACTTTCTTCCAGAACCTGATTTTTTAAGCGTTCGTACATCAATAATGATGTTCTTATTCTTCTTACGTTCGGCTGCACAGATCTGATGGATTCTCTGCTCAAAATCCGCATAGGATTCTGTACACTCATCAGTTGTAAAGCCATAAAGCATTTCATTTTTGGCATTATATACCTTAATCTCTGCTTTATACCGAACGATATCAACGGATTCATTTACCCAGCCGGCAACAAATGCATTATACATCTCCTGCGCTTGCTCCGGAGAAATATGAAGTGCCTTGTTTAACTTTTCGGCAGGTAAATAGGCAAAGTTTTCCGGCATAGGATATGTTACAGCTTCATTCTTCTGGATCATATAGGTACGTCCATCCATATCAGTAAAATAGCACAGATCCGGCAGTACATCTAAATTTTTAGAATAATCATACCTTGTTCCGGTAAAATCTGCTTCCATAATATTTGCAAGTCGAATATCTGCAGTATCCATATCTGCATATGCGAATGAGCAGCCAGTCAAATCACTATAACACATAGATACATTAACCAGACTGGAATATTTAAAGTCTGATCCTGTCAGATCACAGTTATTCAGCGTCACATTTTCCATCGATACACACCAGTTTTGCATCCGCTGCATCTGACAGGCATTAAATGCTGTATCCTTAATCATACTGGAATTTAACCTGGCATATGTAAGATCACAGCCATTAAAAAAAGAACTGTCAATCTTCATCAGATGCAGTCCCGCTTCCCGTAATTTATAATTTTTAAATTCAAATCCTTGTATGCTGTATCCGGATAAATCAAGCTGCCAGCCATCCCATAACTGTGCTATTCCATCCAGCCAAGCTAAATGATTGATATATTTTGTGTTAAAAATTTCTTCCGATAAAAAATCCATATTTCGCCATCCTCCCTTTTTTCTTAATTGCTGTTGCCCTGCGGTATGATCTTTAATGTCTCGATCAAAAGCCGCATACTCCGCATTTTCTCTGCATCTTCAAACAGTATATAACTCTTGATCTCATCTTCTGTCAGATTATCCCGGATTCCCTGCTGAACTTCTTCCATGCAATCTGCAGATAAATGAAAATCCGGACGACTTAGCAGTTCAAGTATAGTCATATCCGAAATATCAATCTCCTTTGCAGCTTCTTCCTCTTGATCATTTTCTATAACGATGCTGGCAAGTTCTGAAAGGAATGGATTTTTACTGTTTACTGTCTGTTCAAAATCGACTAGATATGTTTGATCTGTTACCCCACCAATATTAATATATGGTGTTTGAGCAATATTTCTCTGTTGACTATGTATATAGTTTCCCAGTGTCTTTGTATGTTTATAGGTTGCATCTTCGAAGGTTCGATATTTATGATCAAGAACAGGCTTTTGTCCTCTCACAAATACAACACAATACTCGTTATCAAGCTCTCTTACTTCTTCCGGCAACATCAATTCCCTTCCAAGTACATCTTCATTACTGGATGAAGAACTGTTTGATCCTCGTGTATATCCAGATGAACGTTTGTGTATTGTTTTCTTTCCAAGATTTTCCGATATGTACTTAAATGTAGACTGCTCATTACCACCAAGATAAACCGATACATCACAGTTTCCAACAATACTCTTATGCTCATCTTTATATAAGCTTTCAAGCTGAGCCTGATTCTGCAATATAATTACACTGCTGATATCTCTGGATCGCATAGTTGATAACAGTCTTGGAAAACCATCTGGAAGTGCAATATTTGCAAATTCATCAAACCAGCATGTTACCGGAACCGGTAATACACCCTCATAAATATGATCTGCTTGATAATATAATTCCTGGAACAACATTGTGTATGCCATTCCTGCGACTGCATTATACGTTGTATCAGAATCCGGAATAACAATAAAGAATGCCGTTCTCTGATTCTTTTTGCCATCCACAATTCCTGATCCAATTCCAGAAAGGTCAATTTCATTTTTCGCCATGATCCGCTGAATATCTTTATTTTGAAATATATTCAATCTGGTATTTAATGTAATAATAATACTTCGAATGGTATCGGCAGCACCAACCATTACTTTATGATAAGACATATATGCCGGATGATGTTTTCCACCATTTTCTTCTCCTGCTGTATCAATGACCAAACGTCTGAATATAGTATCAAGTGCCGATTCTTCTCCTTCTTCCAATACTTCCGCTTTGTTAAGCAATGATATGACTGTATTCATGCTGCACTCCCATCCATACCGCATATATTCCATGCGAACCAGAAGGATAAGTGATTTTAAGAACATCATAGCCGCATTATCCCAGAATGGATCAATCTGCGATCCTTTCGCCTGACTGTTTGTATTTGCAAATATATTTGTGCAAAGCTTATCTACATCACTTTCAACCCGGATATACTCAAACGTATTGATGCAGTCACTTTCTTCCATCATGCCAGGAACCAGATTAAGCACCCGGAGGATATATCCCCTCTCTTTTAGCAGCATACCATTTTCACGAAGAAGCTCTCCCTTTGGATCAGTTATAACAAAGGATCCAGGATATCTATCATTTACATTTGCCTGATATAAATTGGGCGTAAGTCCCAATTTTGTTTTACCAACACCGGAACCGCCCCAATATATTACATTATTATTAATCCTGGTATTATACCCATCCATACTGATTCTTAAATGCTCTGAATAGATTCGGTTTGCACGTTCTCTTTCATAGTCCATAAATTTCTGGTTAATCTTCTCAATATCGCCCCATTCCCCGACACCCATTTCCTGCCCAGGCATAAAATCTCGGATTTTGGTAACATCATATACGATATAGCAGAATAAAAGAGAATAAGCGACAAACAATACACACATGGTCAATTTAAGATTTACTCCAAATGCCATAGAAATGGATATCACAAAAGGGTCTTTAAAATAGGCAGTAATCGTATCGATCTGATCTGCCATACTTTGTTCCAGATCGTATATCGATGTAACCTTAATCACTAGATATGTTGCAACAAAAAAAAGAAAGATATAAGTGCCTATCGGCGCTTTATACTTTCTTTTCTGAGTTGCCACTACATTCTGTGGTGTATGTATTTTCTTTTTTTTATTTGCCATTCATCATCACCTCGATTTTGCCTTTTTCTTATTTACAAATTTCTTAGGCTGTGATGCTATTGGTGCTTTTATCTTGGCATCTTTCCGCTGCATATCAAAATGCTTTTCGGTATGACTTGCCATCTCTGATACATTTTTTCCCGAAAATGTTCTTGTTGGGATCTGTGGTATTGTCTCATTATCCGACTTAAACTTGGGCTGTTTATATGTTTTAATGCGTTCTTTTTCAGGAAGTATGACTTGAAATTTATCCGGATCTTTTGTCTTATAAATCTGAGCCAACGGGAGATTGATATATTCCCGTCGTTCTGCTTCCTTATTCCACACCGCAAGTTTCACGCTATAATCATTTGTATCGACGATCTGCTTTTTATCTATCTTAGTAAAGTGATCATTATCTGATAATGCTATGTTACTTCCTGCTCTGGCAGATTCTTTCATTTTTTCTGATGGTTCAAAATCCGGATGCTCCGAAAAGAACTGCACTAGACTCTCCTTTTCTAATGACTTATCATTAAGAAAAGGATCTACAATGTTATAATCCAGTTCTGACACCGCAACAGTAAGTTCACTATTATCTGCCGTTGATCGCAGCAATGTATATGGAACAGATTGTGTAGCACACATCTCGTTCCAGTCCGATAACATAGCAAAAGGCATTGTTACTGCCGATACATGTTCTAATTGCTCCGTTAATGTATCGAATGAAACCTGTGTCGGTGAAACATTAGGTACAGGATCTCTTTTTACATTCCTGTTTTCTGATAGTACCTGTTCTGATTTTACTGGATTTTTTTCTTCTGTTGGTGTTCCATACCGATTTACTTCTCTCTTTAAATTTTCTGCTACTTCCCGGCTGATGGATTGATCTACCTTCTGGATCTGATCCGGCTCTGCATTTGCTGTATATGCATCAAAAGAATATGCCCTTGCATTTTCTCTGTGATTCTGAATATATACAGTAAATGCTTCTGCCTGTGCTTCCGAATACACAACTTCCATGCATTCATCACTCTTATTCAAATCTTTCAAAAAAGCATAGGAAAGTTTATTCTGATTACAGTATTCCACAAAGTCCTCCGCAAGATCTTCATCAATCTGCATGACGCATGATTTATATCCATTTTCAGCATTCCATTTTAACAGTTGATCTACTCGGAGTTCACCTTTTTTTAATATCTCCGGAGTTTTTCTTGCTTCATCACATCTTGCTATAACAAATTTCAAAAGCTGGATAGCCTTTTCTACGGTCCAACCGGCAAAAGATCCGGTCAAACGAAGTGCCATATCAATGCCACGGATGCCTACTTCCATAAATTGAGCAGCTTCACCTATTCCTGTCATTTCCATACTATCACCTTGCCTTTCCTACTGGCTGCTTTGATTGTTCTGTTTTTGCTGGTTGTTTTGATTTCACTTCAGGTCTTTCAATAGAATATCCCTCCCGTTTCATCTCAGCATAACTGTTAAAGCCATTTTGCATCGCACGGATCTCACAGTAGTCCTCAAATGGCATACTTCCTATATTGGTTTCTATTTCTCCGGATGCATTCACTTCTCTTTCCTTTTGAATGCTATCTACATTCGCTTCTATTTCTTTTGCTGCATCTCTATTCTCTTTATCTTTTATTAAAGCCTGTTCCAATATTTCATCCGGTGAAAGCTTCGATATATCAATAGATGCAATGTCAACTGATGTCATATAATTTACAACATATATAGCTGCCATATGTTTTACCGATAGATTTTTATTTGCAAAATACGGATATGGATCATATCCCCTTTCCATTGCCAAGCGCATGATCACCATTTTATCAGCAGGCAATTCAGGATCTTCCATCATAAAAACCTGCAAATTTTCGGTTTTAGCCCGTTCTAACTCCTGTAACTGATTAAATCCATACCTTTTTCCATTAAATTTATGAATTTTTAAATTTGAAAAAAAACTTTTTTCGGCTTGATCAATCTCGTCAATAAGTTGCGTAATATGATCTAATAAACGATACATTTCTTTGGCTATATCCATATAAGCCACCTCCTAAATTGTAATAAAAAAGGAGCCATCCGAGATCATGCGTTCAAAAAAAGGGGGGGATTGAAAATCGAATGACCTCGTATGCTCCTATATGTGTGATTTTCTCTCTTGAAAATCTATTATAAGTATATCATGTCTTTTTTGTATATGCGAGTACTTCTCGGTTTTTCTGGTTCTGGGATTTGACTGCACAATTTTCTTTTTTATATTCTGCTTCTATATTTTTACAGATTTTCTTCTCGACAAATAGATGCTTCTTATAATCATTAATTAATGATATTGTAGCTCTTGATATCTGCTCAAATTTATCCAATTCCACCAGATTATAACCTCTTGAAACGATATTATTATAAAGATTTATTACCCTGTCATGCTCCAGGCGTTTTGAACGATCACCAATAAGATATTTTTCATAAGCCGGATACAAAGCGCAGATCTCGTGCATATCATATATAACATCTGCCCTGGCTTCCAAGCTGGTATTGATTCTCTTTCGAACAATATTTAACTCCTTATCGGCTGCATCCAGATATGTTATATAATCAAGTAACAGATTCGGAGATGTCAGGTTATGTTCGATAATCAACCGGCTCATCTCTTTCCTTTTAATTGCATCCATTGATAAGCCGGAAGTTTCAAGCTTCTTATAGGACTGATAATATACTTCCATATCCGACAATAGCCGTTGCTTTACTTCATCTCTGGAAATTTTTCTATAAGTCCCATCAATCATTTTTTTAATATTCTCTTTTGTATATGTGCTTTTATCCGGTGTCAAATTGATAATCCTGGCAGGACGTTCTCTGCCCGGTGCAAGAACTGTGATATATTTATGAGAATCCTCTATAACATGACCAAGTGCAGCCATTCTATCCTTAAAATCATCATAGGAAGATGCCAGGTGAATACATTCCTCTACATCACGCAAAATCATTTTGTTAGAGTATATCAATGGTTTCTTATACTTGCCGTCGGGCTGATCTTTTTTCCATTTGGAATATGACCTGCATCGATGTTTCATTCGAAAATCCTTGTCCATCGCAAGATCAAGTTCTGAAAGTCCATATTTCCTGCAAAGTTTATTAACTGCCGGCTGAATATATTTTGCCCACTCACCATTTTTATATTGATACTTGTAGCCCTCTACCAGATCGATGGAATTAAATACGATATGACTGTGAAGATGCTCTGTATTTGTATGTACAGAATACGCACATTCAAAATCCGGTAATACTTCCATACAAAATTCTTCTGTGATCTTCATACATAGCTCTGGTGTAAGCTGCTCGTTCGCTGGAAAAGACAGTTTAAAATGATATCCCTGTCTGCCATCTTCTTTTCCAAAAGTCTGTTTCGTTGCCATCATAGCAAGATAGGCTCTCCTGGCACAATCTTCCGTTCCAATCAACAAATTATAGCCACCAATATATTTCTGACCATTTGTTTTTTCAGGATTGTAAATATATTCGATTGCCCGCTTTAACCCGATTGACATCGAATGTCCGGATGCCTGCTTAATGCAACCAAGTCTCAGATATGCCATATCATCACCTCTTTTTTATGCATCCGTTGTAGAATATAATCTGCATATCTTCAACCGCCTGCTTCATAGCTGTAACATCAGCAAGTGGCTGATCCAGTCTACTAAGATCAACTACCCCATACTGTCCGGCATTAAAACAATGTGCGATCTGGTTGATATTACGACCGATACCAATGAGTTGTCGTTTTATAACTACAAGATCAGATGGATCTATCCCAATACTGGCACTATAGTCCCTACGAATCAGTTCTCTTACATATTCGCTTTCAGAAACCTTTGATTCTTTTCTCTCAAGCAGTTCCTGCAGCATATTATCAGTGGAACAGTCAAATCTATAATGCTTTTCTATTGTTTTTTTCACATTCATCACACCTTTCTGTTTTTCGGAAAATTTTGGTACAGTTCGGAACATTTTGGAATCATTTGGATTTTTTCGGCACTGTTCGGAGCTTTTCGGTACTGTTTTGGAATTTTTCGGCTATTTTTTCTTATTTGCTGGCTTTTTGCCAAAATTTGCCGAGATTTTCTCGGCAGATTTTGGCAAATCGTGCCGAATCTTGCCAAAAAAAGACCTTGCTAATCAAAACGTAATACTTTGTTGATTAGCAAGACACGTACTTTGTGTACACAAACCACATCTTGTTAAGGGAAAATCCCCTAAGACCCCTCTTTTAAACCCTCGTATTTCATTTTTGGAATTTTTCGGCATAGTTTGCCAAAATTTGCCGAAAAATTTTTTTGGCAAAAATCGGCATGTTTTTTATAAAAATTGTTTCAAAAAATGCCGAAAATCAAGAATGCTTTTCTCTCCTTTCTCTGGCAGCAAGAATCTTCCGGACATCCTGATCCAGATTTTGCTCGTTTGATTTCTGAAAGATTTTCTGCTCCTGCATTATAAATAACTCATATCCCTGAAGTATCAAATCCATCTTATCCATGCTTATACCTCCAATTAAAAAAGGAAACGAATCACCTGCCTGCCCGGCTGACTGTTCGTTTCCGTTTCATTTCTGGAATAATTTCCTTACATAAATACTCGTTCACATCTTTTCTTCCGGTGTTACGCAGCTTTTCAGTAATTTCATCCTCTATAATCGTAAAGCCATTCTTTTTATATTCTATTGCATACCTCTCCGCTGCTTTTTTACCCGGCTCATCATTATCAAGTACAAGAGCAAGCTTTGATATTCCCGGATGTTCTGAAAAATAGGTATCAATCGGACTGTTTCCTAACATTCCAAGCGCCAGCAGATGATGTGTTGTATGCGGATAAATTGTCATATACGATAACATATCAATCGGTGCTTCAAAAACAACTAATACATCATCAGATCCCTTACGCTCAAATCCGTAATTTTTATCTGAACCAACCAGATCTCCACGGAACTGCCTGCCGGATATCGTTCCACGGATGAAAGCATGTTTATTATTGCCATACATATCCTTTCCAAGGAATATGACATTATGATGCTCAGCTTCTTCATAGATTCGTTTTTCTTCCATCATCTGTGATATTAAACCACCATTGATCCCTCTCGTTTTGTTTAAGTATGCAAATGCCCGTTTATAAGTATCTGCTGCAGGTGGCAGATCCATTTCTTTTGTTCTCTCAGGCTTCCGGTTTTCCATGCTTTGCTGTGTATTCATCTGGATCTCATTTGCTGACACATAAGGAAGCAGCAGATCGATTGCATCTTTAAATGAACATTGCTGAAAATACATAACAAAATCAATTACCGATCCCCCCTTATGTTCATAATAATTAAAATAACTGTTCGTATTGGAAAACACTACGATCTGTGGTTCTTCTCTACATATATAGTGTGTTCCACTCCGACGAAACGAATATCCAATCCGTTCTGCAACTTGTACAAGATCCAGATTGCGCACTGCCTGTGTTTCTAAATTCATTTGTTCTTTTGTTTTGTACATACAATTTTCCTCCCATCAAAAAAAGAAAGGCTTCCCACACTGCTGTGAGAAGTCTTTCTTTTTTATAGTGATAATGAAACTAACATCTCCTGCCAAGATGCATCTGTAATTCCATCAGCCGCAAGTACCACCTTTTTTCCTGCCATTAGGTAAATACAGTCAACAATGCTGTCCGTCAGCATCATTTTTTCACACATCCTGTTATCAATCGTTGAATGGTCTTTTTTTGCTTCAGAAATCAGCTTATTTGTAATTGCATTTTTGATATAGATTTCTGCTGACCGATCGATCAGGCTTGCTCTGGAATTAAGTAATAGATAGTCTAAATACTGTTCATGTTCATCGGATACTTTATCAATTAATTCTTTATACATACCTAAATACCTCCTTCTGCTCCTGATGGAACATAATAAATATTAATATAGTTGATTTGTCCGTTTACAACCGTAAATGATATCCCATAGCTATCCACCACTCCATCTGCTGTTGTAATATCAAAACATGCTGTATGCTCATTAAAATTACACATATCCGAAATAGGACTGATTTTAACAACATCTGCAGCATTAAAATACTCGTTACTGTATTTATCTTTCAAATCTTCCGTAACTGGAAGTCCATCAAAATGCTCTACGATGATTTCACTTAATGTCTGGATATAATTATCTGCATTTACAATCATCTGTTCTGTAGTTGTTTCTACTTCGGTTTGATTTTCGGATGTTTCCGATAGTTCTGTGGTTATCACCTCTGTCGTTGTAACCGTTTCTTTCTTATTCTCGTCTTTTTTATGAAATAAGGAAGAAAATAAAAGTCCAATTAAAATGATAATTAAAAATCCGATCATTATAAAAATGACCGGATGCTTCTCTATTGTCTGTTTCACTTACTATCCTCCTGTTTCCATTGCTGTAATTTTTCTTCAGAATAGATAACATGAAATGTATCTGTTCCGGAATCATTTACAACCGTATCAAAATCAATATACTTCATATTTCCACCAGCCGGATTCATACAGGCAATCTTTCCATTTTGAGCAAATCCCATTAATACGATATAATGAGTTCTGCTTGTTACATAGTTGCCATCACTCCACTTTGCCCGGTTTGATAATAGGACAATCACGCTTTTTCCGTCGATAAGTGCAGCACGAAGTTTACCTGCATCTTTGGGGACGATCGTTTCATAAGTCAATCCATACTTTTCACACATCCCACCGTACAAAGAAGATGATACCAGAACAATGCTGCAGGTATTTCCATCCCGTCCGTTTAATGCATAATCAAGTACCGTTCTCGGTGTAATTGATGTATCTCCTGTCCATGTGGCAAGGGCGCTGGCTAAAGCTGTCAGTCCGCAGCCGGATCTTCTTATCGTTGTAACTCCGCTTGAAGTACATCCCATTGGATCAGAATAATCTCCCTGGTTAAAATAGATATAACTGCTCATATGTGTATTTACAATACCGGATGGAGCAGAATTTCCATTTCCTGAAGCATTGGAACCATTCTCAGTACTTTCCACCTGTCCGGTATTCGCAAGCGCATAGGAATACAAAATAGCTGTATTATTACTATCATCGACCTCATACCCCATGATCAGAACATATAAGACAATCATACTCACAACTACAACTATAATATACGGCAGGATTGGTGCAAGGATCTTTAAAACAATAGCAGCCATTACGCTGCATAAATGCTTTATACCACGTCCGATCTTCCGTATTGTCCTGCCAATTCCTGATGCAGCAGCGGATGCACTGGTATCCACTAATGCCCGAACATCACCTGAAGTTATGAGTTCTGCAATTTTTGCATGTTTCACATAATCTTTCATAAGCTTACCAGGGACTGCCGCAGTCTGTTTTGCTGTATTTTTCAGAAAATGACTGCTTTTATTGCTCTTAAAAACTTCACTCTGCTGTTTCTGAGACTGCCGTTTTGCTTTTTGTTCTTCCTGTTGTTCTGATTGTAGAGTTCCCCAAATGGTATGATTCGAGTTATCCTGAAATACAGATTTAACCGTTCGTTGTTTCACTGCATCTTTTATGGAAGAAGATTCCTGCATTTGATACGTTGTATCTTCTCTTTGGTAAACCCCGTATCCGCTTCCTTGAACCGACGATGAAGAAAATTCATAAGAATCGGATGCATTTGTCCTTGTATCCGATTCTTTATGAAACACATGAGAGGATGCAAAATCATTGTATTTCTGAGTTTGCATTCCCTGTTCTTGTTCTCTTTGCAGATTTTGCTTTGCCCGTTCTTTTACATATTGCTGCATCTGTTCTTTGAACATACCATGATATTCCTGTTCCTCTGAAACACTTTCTGCTCCAATTCCCATGATTTTGCTGTATCCGCCTGCTCCTCCTCTCATAGCAGAAGATTCAGAACTCATCTGTTGATGCAGGATTGACGCTTGCTCCTGATCCTCCAGTTCATCTTCCTGCTTTCGTCTCAGTGCAAGTTTTATAAATTCACTTTTCTGATAATCTTCTTCGGCTGACATGTCTTATCACCTCATTTCTGGATATTCATCTCATGGAAATTCGTATTGATCAGATCATAAAGTGGCGTATTCTTTGTTAAAGAAGCATCAAACGGAATCGTTACATTGCCACAGGATATCAAACCACGACCGGGATGTGCTTCATTTAATACATATTTCAACATTTCCGGTGGAAGTCCAACCTCCTCAATCAGCTTTCTTTCTGCAGCATCGTTCTGTTCCATGACAATTCGGATCTCTGCATTCTCAAGCATGGCATGTGTATTAAAATCTACCATTGTGTCCGTTACATTCTGTGCCAATGCTGTAATAATTGCACCCATGGCACGAAGCAGCATCCATAAAGATTTTAAATAACTCCGCTGATACTCTGTTTTAAGGACTTCTGCATACTCATCAATATAAAACCAGGTTGCAATACCTCTGGAATAATTGTACATGATACGTTCCTTGATATACTCTAACATGATAATCATAGATATATCACGAAGTTCTTCTCCCATATTCATTAAACCGAATACAATAAATCTCGATGATATATTAAAATTTGATTCATCAGCAAATATATTTAAAGAGCCTGATACAAACAATTCCAGATACATTCGAAGATCAGCAGCTTCTTGTTCCGGCATTAATGCAAGCTCAGCATCAAGTGCACGCATGGTAACCTGTTCATTGCCATATTTACTGTAAATACTTTTTAATGCCCGGTTAATTGTCGATCGTTCCTTCGGGGTTAAATTAGACTTTTTACAAGTCTCACAAATAGCCAGTGCAAGCCCCAGCTTTTCATCTGCTATATTGATTCGTCTGCCGTTGTCAAAATAGCTGAATGCATTGAACCTAACATCTGAGGATGATGAAACATCAACAAACGTACCCCCTAAAAGATCCGCCATATTCGCATAGTCGTTCTTTGGTGAGATAACGATAAAATCATCCTGTGTCCTGATATAAGACTGCATCATCTCAAGTGATGCAAGTGTAGTCTTACCGGAACCGGTTACACCAAAGAAAAAGGCATGGGGATTCGTGAGTTTTTTCCGGTTGATCATAATAAGTTGTTTTGTCACCTGATTATTACCATAAACATTACCCCCCGGCTGATATAATTCCTGCGAACGGAACGGAAGAAATGCTGCAAGGCTTTTTGTCTGTCTGTTTTCACCATTTGCAACCTGTTTGACTCCGATCGGAAGTATAGTATTTAACGCTTCCCTCTGACGCATGTAACTGTAGTCCAGTAATACCGAAAAACGCTTCGCAGTCTGTTTTATCAGATTTACATTATTCCAGAGATCTTCCAGATCATTGCCGAGGATCGCAAAATTGATCATGGTATAGGTATACTGTTGATCTTCATCCCGCTGTTCCTCTTTCTGCTTTTTAATATTCTGCTTGGCAGCTTCTGTATAATCAGAAACTTCCGTATTGAAATCAAGTTCTTTTACACGGTTTTTTGTCTGTCTGGATACACTTCTATTTATCTTTGCATATACAGATTCCAACATGATATCAATCTCTGTATCCGGAATTGGAATATTAAAGATGGATACCATCATCCGGATATTTAAGTTTATAATTGTAGTTAAGAACCGATCTGATATCTGGCTTGGATATGTCCTAATATACATACAGCATCCATAGGTATGATCATTTGATATAAAATATCGTTCATGGACAGGGTTAAAATCCATCTTGCCGGGACAAATACAATTTTTGAAATCTACTCCATTTTCAACTGCATTTTTGAAATTGAAGTCAAATAATTCTTCTTCGCCGAAGCAATAGAAATCATGTAAAATACGAAGCCTGTCAGATGCATCATATGGTGTAATTACAGATCCAATCGTCCGAAATGCATCTTCCATTGCATTTTCAACTGTAGAAAAATACAATCTGGCATCCTCATATTTGCTGGAATCTGTATACCGAAGCAGGATATATAATTCCTGTTCAATACCGGCTCTTGCATCCAATATTCGTTTCTCAACCTCATCATTTAAACAGGTTCTGTAAGTATCTAAAGAATCATCTTGTAACTCAAATAATACCTCATCATATAATTTCTGTTCGTTTCGATTCTTGTTATTCATATAGATAACAAAAGGCAGCGAGTTGGAATTCAACCACGCTGCCCAATTATCAAGAACTAAGATCTGTTTATCAAATGATAAGGTTTCATAATTAATATCGGTAAAGTGATATAACTTTGTAAAAATACCACCTTTGCCAACCTCAAATATACCATTTTCAGCTATACTTTTTATTTCTATAAGATCCGCTACATTCTTTGGAGAACGTACCCGGTACTCATCGCATTTCTTATACACTTTCCATCGATCCATTTATCTCCCTCCTTTGCTGATGGGCTCATTCTCATAATAAAACACATGACGCCCATACTTCTTTTTGTGATATTCCAGGAAATCCAAGCCCTTATGGTTAAACATAGCTATGTAGCCTGGTACAACTACCACAAGCGCAACAGCAAAACCGGATATCGTTGCTGATACCCGGTCATTTAAAAATATAACAATCATTACAATTCCTACTAACATAACTGCCAGACATATCATCTGCCAGGGCTTAAATGTGGGAATGGTCGATCTATATAACTTCTGTGGATCTTTATTAATTGATAAACGCTGCATTAATTTTACCTCCCCATAATTGTATTACTGATTGGTTTTGCTTCCTGAACAATACCTGCTGCAAGGATACATGGTACGATCATCCGGAGCAGTATGATCAATATTCCATACCAACTCAATTCACTATAAATAATAAGTGTCATAGGATATGTATGTTGTACCTGATTTGATGTATCTGTAGATGTATTCCCCGATGCATTATTTGCCTGGTTATTTAACATACGATTTAAATTTATAAATACAGGATTTCCATCCCCAAAACAATATTGATAGAACCGTCCATTAACGGATCGACCATCTATCGTCATATAACAGTCCTCATATTTCTTTAATCCTAAATTGATATAAGTATCTGCATCCGGTAAGACTACGTTTTTGTTGCGATCGTATTGTATTACATTCAGTATTTCATCTGACAATTCGCTCCAATCTACATTTGCCTGAAATGTACTGCTATTTAACGGTAATGTATCATTTGAATAGGAATAATATAATACATTCAGTTCCGATGAATTTCGAATGGTAATGATCTGATTTTGACTGTTTGCATCTAACGAATCCGGCAGGATCTGGCTTAATGTGTGTCCACTGGATATCAAGATCAGGCTGAACATAATTCCCATCATGATCACTATGGATTCAATAGCCGTTGCTACAGTCGAACGTAAGTATCCTGAAAAGATATCCCTTCCTCTGCCCGGTGCAAGTGTAATTGCTGAAAATGAAAAAGATCCAAACGGCATCAGTATAAACAAACGGAAAATCCGCTTATATACTGCAACCAAAATCATAAAACCGGCTCCAATAATAATCAGTGCACCCAGCACATAGATCAAAAGAACAAACAAGCCTTTTAGTCCGGTTACACCATGAATTAAACGCTCTGAAGATACATCATCTAATTCAATGGTATTATTAGGCATAATATTCACCTTTGTTATACGATACAGTAGCTTTGCTACGATTGCTCCGGAATTAAAAATCTTAGATATGATTGCTATTGCATTATTACTGACCGCAATACCAATACACATATAACTAAAGTTCTTAACAAGAATTGTAAGTCCCTGATCCGGACGATTCTCTAACGAATCATCCATCAGACTGTAAAGAAAAAACAGTACGATCAGTGCCGATGCAACACCGCCCATAATTCTGGCAACCAGATTTATGATTCCCCAAAGGTCTGAAAAAGTAGTATTCTCCACTTTATAGGAAAGCATCTTACTTCCGGCATTTACAAGTGCGTTAAAGCACTTTAAGGATGCATCGATAATATCACTGCAATATTGTCCGGTATTTCGGAATACATCCATGATAAGGTCTTTGATATTTGAAATTGTATCAAACATGTTCTATCACCACCTTTCTGCATTTTCCATCCATTAACTATGATAGAAAATAGCAACAAGCGTACCGATAGAACCAAGTGTTATGCCAATGCCACACTGAACAGCTTCATGACGAATCGTTGTAGTATCATGATCTCCCCACGCTGCCAGTAGATTGGAAAGTCCTCTTGCAAAGATAAGCATTCCAAGACCGCCAAAAATACCGAATATAATCTTAACGATGGCATCAATCGGCGCTGTAACCTGTTTTACAATGGCATCCACTTGGGCATCCGTTGCTCCAGATGTATTCGTTCCTCCTGTGTTTCCACTTCCAGAAGCCAATACATAAATCTGTTCATGAATCGCAACCAGGAAAGCTGCAATTACACAATACATGGTTCGATAAAATTTATTACTTATTAATTTTTTAGCTTTTTCCATAGATAATTTTCTCCTTTTTTCTTATCCGCTGGCATAAAAATAGGCAGCTACATCATCCGGCCAGATCTATTGATCTGACAGATGCTGCAGTTGCCTTATTATGCCTTTTATTTACTTGTTTTGTTTGATTATATTATTTTCTTCTTTTCTTTCTCCAGATCACAAATGCTCCGGTGATAAACGCTGCAGCCATCAGGAATGCTACAGGAATCAGTTTAAATGCATCTCCGGTCTTTGGTGTATCCGGACGGCTGTTTGTGATAACAAAGCTTACTACCTTATCATCATTCTCACGAACAACTGTCTTACTGTATCCTTCCGGTACTTCTACCTCATCGACGCTGTAAATAATCGTTACACCTTTTTCCTGCTTGGCGAGATTGCTCCAGGTATATTTCCAACCATTGTTCTCGGAAAGCTCTACCGGATCTCCTACAGCATCTATCTTTCCTGCTACAGATTTATAGAGCTGCACTTCGATACTGCCCGGACGCTTCTGGTACTTGTCATTATTATCTTTCCACACTTTAGTTACCTTGACCTCAGTAGTGCCAGGTTTATGCGTATTTGTAATAGTAAAGGCTGCACCCTTATTTGTTACAGTTTTGGTATAGCCATCCGGAATCTCGATCTCATCAACCGTGTATACGATATCTTCACCGTTTTTCTGTTTATCAAGATCCTTCCAGGTATACTTCCAGTCGTTGTTCTCCGAAAGTTCTACCGTTCTGCCAGATGCCTTTCCATCCGCATATAACTGTACCTTGATCGTAGTTGGTCTGATGCAATCCTGATCGTTGTTATCATCCCAAACCTTTTCTACAGAGATCTTTGTATCCTCGGTATAAAGTGTGATTGTCTGATCGGTATTCGTGAGATCTTCTTCCGATGCAATCAGATTGCCCTTTGAATCGTATACATAGACAAATGCGACTATATCTGCAAGCGTTCCATCCTCTGCCATTAAATCTGTCTTTGTTCCATCAAAAGCAAATGGAAGCTTTACTGTTGCTGTACTGCTTTCAAATGTTTGTTTCTTCTCTGCTGTGATCTCTTTGCCATCCATCTGAACCGGTTTCCTGGTTCTGGTATTCATCAGCACATCCTTGATCGTCAGTTCCTCATTTACAGGAAGTTTTGTCAGATTTAATTCATCATTAAAGCTCATCTGCTTGCCATATAGTGCTTTATGGGAGCCTGTCTTTGTATCAATCAGGACAGATGTAACATCCGGGAAATATAAGGTCTGACCTTCATCCGTAATATCGGCGTGTGTTGTCAGATGAATCTTATTGTAGTATAAATCTTCAAACAGGACGATGGCTTTATCTCTGAAATTAACCTTGGATGTGTCACAGGTAAATATAACCTCTGCAGATCCATTCTTCTCCGTTGGTGCGTAAGATGCGGTTGCAGTTACTTTCTTTCCATCGACATCAAGAAGCGGTTTTCCGGTACTCTTATCCATAACGACTGCTAAAAGGTCATAGGTCTTTCCCGGTAACACATTTTCATAGTTTACGATATCCTTAAACTTCTGAATACCGGAAGCATGTAAGTAATGGGTTTCTGTTTCAACCCCTAATGCCGTAGTACCAATTTTCGGAATGGAAAGTGTCTGAGTCTTAGCGGTCAGATCATCATGCTTTACAAGCTTTCCGGTATGTGTCTTATATACCCCGGTTTCATCTATGCTGCCATCCTCATTTACCGTAAGATCTGTGTTATCTTCTCCTCCATAGACATATTCAGCTACAACGACATCTTTGCCATCAAGTCCGGTTGTATCAATCACAAATGGTATATTTACATCTGCACAGGTATAACCGGAATCATCTGCTGCAGAAACCGTAAATGTTTTGTGACCCATGCTGTAAGTTCCATCCGGCTGTACATATGGTTTCTTTGTCGCAGGATCCATGATGATACCTTTAACAGTAAATGTCTTTCCAGCTTCAAGATAGTAGTAGCTTGTGATATCCTCTACGTCTACTTTTTCATTTGCCGGAATGATGTTATCCTGCGTCTTTACCCCTAATGCTCTTGTGCCAATCCAAGGTTCTGGTACGTTAGTTACTGTACCAAGATCATATAATAAATATCCATCTGTATAAGAAGCTTCCTCTGTCAGATCTACAGTAACAGAAGAAATCAGTCTGTATACCTTGTTTACATCCGTTGCAAGTTCTTCGATCTCATATACATCGTATGGTAATGCTCCGAGTGAATCATCGATCTTCTTTTCTCCATCGTCATTGCCGTAGAACCATGTACCGGATATCGTCTTATTATCTTTATCCGCTGCATTGGTATTTTCAGAATGTTTGATTGCCGATGTATCGATCATACCATTTTCATCGGTTACAACAACATGACTTTCGCCGGTTGTCTTTGATGTGATTTTAAATGCAATACCGGATAGCGGCTTATCTGTATCAAGAGCTACCTTCTTAAACTTGATATCTCCACGGAGAGATACTTCCTCTTTGATAATTGCATTATCTCCAAGATAGGAAGATAAAGAATGCGCATCTTTTATTGCTACAAATATCACACCATCATCATTCGATATACATTCTCCTGTATCTATATTTTTGAAAAATCTACCGGCAAGTGTATATCCGGCAGGTGCTTTTGTTTCTTCAATCGTAATTGCTCCGAGCGGAATAACCGAAACACCATATTCAAAATATAAGTCACTACTTTTTTCTTTTACCAGATATTTATCTGCTTGAGTTGTACGAATTGCTCCATTTTCATCTGTTCTGTATACCCATGTTCTAGTAGGTGTCTTTCCTTTTAACTGCTCATATTTTGTTACTGCATTTGCACCTGTTACCGGTACATCATAGTATTTAACCGTAAACTCAGCACCGGCAAGGGAAGCTGATCCAGTTGCATCACCTGATGTACTATCTTTCTTTTCGAGATAAATCTCTAATGGGTCATTCTTCAAAGGTTCCGTTGATGTAACTGTCTGCTCCATGTTATCTGCTGTAAAATGCAGATAGTAAGCATTTGAATCAAGATCACAACCTGCAGAAGATTTTGTTTCTTTGATATACACCCAAGAGCCAATCGGCAAACCGACTAACTTATATGCACGTCCATTCTGTATGTCTGTGTCTGCAAGAGCATAATACTTATTCTTGTTATAGTCTGATACATAACCATTTCCGTCCTTGTCTGTTGTAAAAGTACAAATATAGTCACTGGTTGATTCTACTCCATTACCGGATGTGATATATGCCTTATATTCTGCTCCGTCTAAGCTGTAGTTACACAGCTTATTCATTGGTGTCTTATCAAACTGCTTTTTAAGCTTTAAGCCGGAACGGATATCGGACATCTTGAAATTAAGTGTCTTATTGGATGTCGTAGCTTCCAGATATACCGGATCAGCTACAGAAAAACCTCTTTCCTGTGCTGTAGCTGCATCCTCAACTAAACAGTACCAGCCATATGGAAGATTAGTGAAGTAGGCTGCATTTGAGCCTGTACCTACTGTCACACCTAAACCTTCAATACTTGTAGGATCTGGTACTACAGATGTTCCATTGTGTATAAAAGTTCCTACTAATGTACCATTACCATAACTAGTACCATTTCCACTCACCTTGTACAAATTGAACTTAACACCCTTTAATTCACTAGCGTTACCGGCATAAGACTTCGTTGCCATTGCTTTTGCAGTATCAATATCATCCGAGGTTGTTTCCTCGATATTCTTTTCAACCGACGCACCAACCGGAATCGTGAAATCATGATACTCGGTATCCTGTAAGAATCCAGTTACTTCAACATTCTGTCCTGAAATCTTATTAATTGCTGCTGTGAATGATCCGGATGCATCATTGTAATAGTATGCTACTGTATTATCCGTACTATCAAGCAAATGTGCGGATTCCTTATAGTAATAGGTCGTATCTTCATACAATCCGTGTTTATACCATCTGTAATAATATGGAGATCCATATATATTTTTATAAGATGCTTTCGCTTTTGCATTTACAAATACAACATTCTTTCCATTTGTATCCATATAGGCTGCTCCATCGTAAGACAGTACAACCCGGTTTGATGGTGCAACTGTGATACCATCACTTCTTGTATGGCTGGATGCTGTTACAGTTGATGAACCATTTTTATCATCTGCGTAGATGCCATACTTAATACCAGCCATGTTATAGTAGTCCGTATCCTGCGCTGCTGTAGATGCAGATACCTTTGTCAGTTTGAAGCTTCCCCAGAACGGTGATCTCTTATCTGATGTTTTTATAACAACATTGGATACAGTGGAAGAATTTGAAAATGTAAAATCATGTGAAACTGTATCCTGCTCAAAGCCGGTGACTGAAATATTCTTACCTGCAAGTTTGGCAATCAATGCCTTGGTTGCTGCTGTTCCATCATCGTAATAATAGCTTGCTTTTCCTGTAGCATTGCCAGTCGTAGTTGCTGCTTCTTTATATGAGAACTTTGTATCAGTCAGAATATCATCCCGATACCACCGAAATGTATACAGATCATGAGACTTCTTATATGCTGCTTTTGCAGATGGACTTACGAAAATAATATTTTTACCATCTTCATCCATGTACGCTTTACCATTGTAAGACAGTACAATCTGTGTTGCTGCTGCAACAGTGATTCCGTCACTTCTTTTATGTGCACTCGATGTTGCCTTATTGCCGGCTGCATCGTAAATTTCATATCTGATACCTGCCATGTTGTAAACATTGTAGTTCCAGGATGTAGATCCGTCTGCAGCAATTTTTGATAATTCAAGTTTTGCTGATCCTTCATCCATTTCCCAGTTGATATCAAAAGATACCGAATAATTATATAATTCTCCGGCATAGAAATTCTGAAATACAGAACTGGATGGCTCTATGAAATATGCAACAAAACCATCTTTACTGGCATTTACATCGATGCTGCTTATTCCTGAATATCCAATCTTTGCAACGAACATAAAATATGTTCCACCAGATAATGTTACACCGGCACCGGCAGCATGTTTCGTCCAAGTGCAAGTATTGATGCCCTTCTCTGCTTTTCCGGTTGTTGTATAACAGATTACATTCTTTGGAACAGTGATCGTATAACTATTGGCTAGAGATTCCACCTTATAGATATTGGATCTCTTATAGCTTTCACTTGCTGTAAGTCCGGTTAATTTATGACCGGTACCCTTATAAAAGGATTCATCTAATTTATAGATGTTGGCATTACTGCCTTTTGCTGACAGATTCTTACTTACTTCATAAGAATATAAGTATCTCTTTTCACCGCTTGGTGCTATGTTCTTCTTTGTAACAGTACCAGCAGACACGTTATTGACGGTCTTATTGGCAAGGCTGACCGTACCAATTTTAATCTCTGCATTATATTTGTTTGTTGGATTGTACTCATTCGTAACATCAAATGCTGCAGAAGGATTTCCGTTTGCGGTACCATGCCGGTAATAGTCCAGATTCCGACGGATCTCATTCCAGGCTTTGCTATTCTTATATCCATAGTATAGAGATTTCACTACATTGTCATTTCCGAGACTGGATAATGGACTTCCAGAGCTTGCTCCATATGTATGTAGTGTTACTGGATCTCCCTTTGTTCCCGGTTCATGATAATTTGCTGCGGCTTTGTCGTGATCTCCGCAATAAATGCTGTACAGATCCGTATAATTCTGATCCTGTAAGTACATCTTCGGGCTCATATAACTCGATGTAGTACGTCTTGCATAATAGCTTGATGATGCTGCACGAAGAATCGGAACCATCATCATTCTTGCAAATGCAACCGGTTCAATAATTGACTGCCTGCTTGGTTCTCCATCTGCCGGAGTAGCTATTTCTGTCTCAGTTGTTCCGGCAATCACTGTAAAACCGTCACTGGTTGTTGGTGCTGCATCGGTCGGAGTTGCGGTCTGCTGTTCTGTCGTAAGTTCCGGCTTCAAAACTACCGCTTTTTTCTTAGTTGCTTTAGCGGTTAAGGAAAAAGTATAAATCTGATCATCATAAGCTACGTTCTGATCAGAAGGTTCTTTCTCACTCTTGTACAGCTTCTCAGCCATCTGATAATAGTATGTACCTTCCGGAAGCTCCAGATAAGCCAGCTTCTTCTCATTGATCTTTTCCTGATCTGCATATACAACCGGCTCATCAGCCTTATTACTGTAAGCCTTACCATCACAGGATAATACAAATGCGCCTACTTCATCTTTGCAGGAAGCATCCTTGTATACCTCATATACAATACCTGTTACATCTTCTCCTTTCTCATCAGATTCCGGCAGTTTTGCTTCGATCTTGACATATCCTGTCGTCTGATCAGCATCTCCCGGTGTTGCAATTTCAGCAGCCGACGATGAACTAAAGCTGTCTGGAATGACTGTCACTACCATAAGTGCAGCCATGATTGTGGATATGATCCTTTTCCACTGTCTTTTCATTTTGAACATCTTTCAGTCCTCCTTTGAAAATAATATTTTTATTTATAAAAAAAGGACGAGTGTCAAAGTACCATATCTGGAAGAATCTTTATCATTCCTCCGGCAGCTATGACCATCGTCCTTGTTATATTCATTTTTTTGCAATAAAAAACCTCCACATTGCTGTAGAGGTCTTATATCGTTCTATTGAACTGATTCTATCATATCACACCTGAAATCCCATTTCCAGGTTTTCTTGGTTTTCTTGGTTCTGAGAGTTACTGGATAAAGTGATGATCCTTTAGTAACTGGAGATAAGATTCATCTGGTGCATAAATTAAATCGGCATCATCTAGCAGATAGACATAGCCATATGTCTTATAAATCTCATCTTTGGTTAATTTTTTATTAACATCAGAACCTCTTCCATATGGCATATTGGCGGTGAATCGTAAGTAGGCTTTACCATTATTGTCAACTTTCTCGCCACCCTTATCTGATATATATGCCAGGACATAGGAACTAGTATCAATAGCCCCACACACTACATGCTCTGTCATGATATCTCCACATACAGTACATTTATATGTTTGATCCCATTCTGACCATTCTTTTTCTACTACTTCTTTTACATCTGCATAGACTGCATCATGATGCTCATAGCGTAAAAGTTTCTTTATGAGATGATTTCCACCATGATTATTGGCTTTGTGATGCTCTAGTAATTCCTCATAAGTCTCGTATGCGCATTCCTGATCGTCAATTCCCCTTCTACTACAAGAATTACATACATACCAAGGTTCTTCACTATAAATTGGTTCATCGTAAGCATCTCGGATCTTCTTGTTGACTATCTTGGTAACTGCAGCATGTTCTTTATAATTGGTCTTAACCGGTGACAAACTACTGTTCATAACCACCTTCCACTTACATACATGAGACTGCTGCTCTTGATTGCCATTCGTACCAGAATTCTGTTCTCCATCATTACCGGATCCATCACTATTATCGGAACCATTTTCAGTTACCTTTGTACATTTTCCCGATGCGTCAACCGTATACTTTACTCCATTGACTGTAACTGTTCCATTCTTCTTGATATTGCCGTTATTTGTAACGTAATAGGTTTGCTTATTGCTACCAGATCCAACCTTATAAGCTCCTTTTGTGGTAACTGGTTCGTTTGTGTCCGATCTAACTATTTTATTACCGGATTTTTTTAATGTCACTCTCTTTCCATCTTCATCAAAGACATTTATATATCCACCTACTGTAACAGTCGTTTTGATCTGCACTTTTCCATTCTTTACAAATACAGATCCATTCCAACCATTTTTCATAAGCTTATCAGATACCTCACCTGCAGAAGTGATCTTACATGTCCCCTTTGCTGTTTCCTTATAAAGAACCGAGCCTTTTGTTCCTACATAGTATCCCCTTGGATTCGTTATACTGGATAACTTAGCACCCGAAACACGTTTCCAACCTGTTTTACGCACGATCTTATCTTCTGACACATAAAATGCTTTACCTTTGATGGTAATAATCTTTCCATTATACTTTTCTAGGGACTGTTTCTTAAACTGACCATTACTCCACTTCTGGTAATTTCCACCGGTAATTTTAAGAGATACTACACCATTACTATTTACATAGTACGCATACTTACCGGCTATCTTTTTCCATCCAGTTTTTTTCTCAATGTTCCCATTTTTATTCACATAAAAAGCTTTACCTTTGATGGTCTTTGTACTATTCTTCTTCACTGGCTGCTTCTTAAACTGACCATCACTCCACTTATAATATTTTCCTTTAGTGATCTTTACAGTAACATTACCTTTCGATCCAACATAGTAAGTGTATTTTCCGGCAACTTTCTTCCAGCCAGTCTTTTTATCCATTTTTCCGGATGCATTCACATAATAATATTTTCCATCAACTTTCTTGATCGTGTTGGTTGTTGCATATATTTCTGCATCCGTTGCTGCGGATACTGTCATACCGGAAAACATAGACAGGATCATACATGCAGCTATTAATAAAACAACTAATCTTTTACCCTTATTCTTCATCATAGTAAACACCCCTTTTTCTTACCTACTCTATCTACTTCTATGCTTCGGTTTCATTTTTTGTGTCAGCTCCGGCTTAGCGAATCTTCCTGGCGTTCCATCATACTCAAATTGCTTTGACAGGGAATGTACCTTGGATACATCCGCTTGATGAATCTCCCGGAAGCACTTTGTCAGATATGGATGCTCTTTTTTCAGCTTCTTTAACATATTCAAAACCATTATGTTGCTTATAGGACTTTTACTCATATAAACACTGCCTTCTATATGTTTCCAGCCTTCTTTTTCCATAAATTTGCGAATATCTAAGTATGCCTTGATATAATTACTCTTTCCAAGTATTGCCTTTGCGACTTTGGTATCTAAATCAAAAGAAATTTGTTTTTTTGTTATTCGCCTACTATCTTTTTCTGTTCGTGTTTCCACCATTTTTTTGTTTCCTCAATACAATCTTCTACTTCACCATCTACATCAAATGTCCATTCATCCATATAATCTATATAATGCGGATCTGCATCTGTAATATCCGGTACAGCCATACCAATAACACACATAGCATCTTCTCCATCCTTGACAAAGAATCCATGTTCTGGCTCTGCTATATCATACTTTTTTGCGTGTTCCCGCATCGGCTGCAACAGTTCTTCTTCTGTCTTTCCTGCCTGTTTCAATTTTTCCTGATTGAACACAAATTTTAAAGTTACCATTATTTACTCTCCTTTCCGGCTTTTTTATTTTCCTGATCCATATATTTCTGAATAGCTTCTGCTACCGCAGCATTTAAAGACTTTTTATGCTCTATTGCATATACCGCTATCTGACGATGCAATTCTGGTGGTATTCGGACATTAAATGTACCTTTATACGGCTGTTCAGGAACAATTCCCTGTTTCTCACAGTCCTTGATATATGAGACAACCTTATCTCTAAAGGCTTCTTCCAGTTCTGCCAAGGTATCTCCTTCATATTCAATATCCTTTTTTATACCAATCACTTTTCCGATTAAGCATTCCTTTTTCTTGCTATATTCTACAGTTCCATTATACATATCACATACCAACAAATCACTCATTAGACGATCCTCCCTTCTAATCTATTTATAGTATACCATATCCGTTACATAAACGCAACTATTTTTAGTTGCGTTTATGATTTTTCGGAACTTTTTTGGAACTATTTGGGATTTTTCGGTACAATTCGGAACTTTTTGAAATCGTTCGGAAAATTTTGATACCATTCGGAACTTTTCGGCATCTGTATATTGTAAATAAAAAAACTCCACATTTCTGCAGAGGTCTTATATTGTTCTATTAAACTGATTTTATCATATCACACCTGAAATCCCATTTCTAGGTTTTCTTGGTTTTCTTGGTTCTGAGTGCTTGTATGTAATCCTAATTTATTATATAGTTTCTACAGACATCTTTTTATGCCTTCTTTTCAATGAGCAGCTATTATAGAAAGTTTCTATCCCCTCATACTTCTATAATAGCTGTTTTTTTGCTGTTAAGAAAAAACTATCGGGATTGTATTTTTCGATCTGCTTCTTTCTTAACTGCTGGACTATCAATCTTTGATTTTTCGGTCAAATCTACGTCAACCGTCTTATCGTTTTCCAGATCCAACAGTGCATTCAATTCCGCCTGACGAATCAGCTTATCATGCAATTCCTTTTCATACATAAACGGCTTCGCATATTCAGCCTTTGATGTTTCCAGATCCTTTTTATATGTTTCGATTTTTTCCTCTAAAACCGGAACCTTATCCGGAAGTGCATTGAATATATTTTCAAGACGAACCATGTTACCAACGGCTGAACCGGACAATTCTCCACAATAAGTTGACTGTCCCTTTAGGATTATATTTTCAAATCCATTCTTCTCTACATATACGTCAAAGCCCCGGAACTTTCCTACCATCTGATCCTCACCGATTTTTACTTTACTTGCAGCAACAAGGAACTGCTTGCCTGCATCGGCACGTTCCGTAAAAGTAAATCCATTGATCTCAATAGAAAAAGCATCCGATTCGATCAGATGCTTGCTTCGGGTATCCAAATCTTTCTTCACAGCAGAAAGCTTTTCCTGCGCTTGTGCGATCAGCTTTGGATACCGGATCATAAAATTATCCTGTAAGGTATATTTCTGATTATCATACGATGCCTTTAACAGCTTTAACCGGGAAACATCATTGTCAAGTTCCATTTTCTCCTTAATTAACGGATTTCCCGTTGCAACTGCCTTGATCTCTGCATAGGAAAGCGTTGCTTCGTCAATATCATCACAGGATCGGCTGACTGTTTTGTTCGTCATAACCTGACTGATGAAACGTTGCTTATTCTCTACAAGCGACCAACTGTATGCATCAAATGTACCCTTTGTTACATAACGATAGATTGCTACCTCTTTATTCTCATTTCCCTGTCGGATTCCCCGTCCTTCTCGCTGCTCTATAGAAGATGGCTTCCAAGGACAATCCACATGATGCATCGCAATAAGATGTTTCTGCACATTTACACCGGTACCACATTTATCCGTTGATCCGATCAGTATCTTTTTCTTACCGGTTCGCATTTCCTTGAACAGTGTATCCCTTTGTGCATCTGTTTTTGCATCATGAATAAATGCAATCTCTGCTTCTGGAATACCATAATCGATTAATTTCTCTTTTAAATAATCATATACAGTAAAATCTTTACCAGAACCAGGCGTACCAATATCCGAAAAGATCAACTGACAGCCTATTTTTCCATCGGCATTTCCTCGTTTATATTCCTCCCAGACATTTTCAGCTACCTTATTCAGTTTTCCATCCGGATTATTTGGTGCATGTGGCATCAAAAGCCTTGCATCCGTTCCAAGCAATCTTGCTTCATGAGTGATCTTTAGGAAATTATCAATGGATGGGTCTACACTTCCATTTCGAATTGCTTCTGCACGTTCTACAAATTTCTCCATAACTTCCTGTACAAAATCATCAGGCTGGCTTTCGACGATAATCGGTTTTCCACCACGGATAGCCGGCACATCCAGATCTAACATCTCTGCCGTCTGTACATCTGCTACTTCCCGGAATGTAGTCATAAGTTCAGGCAAATTTGTAAACTTATTAAATCTGCTTTTAAAACGGAAACCACTTCCCTCTACTGTAAGCTCCAAAGCCGTTGTAACTTCACCAAAGTTCGTTGCCCATTCATCAAAATGCCGAATACCACGTTCCTCCAGTGCTCGTTTCTGCAAGAAGTTCTGCATAACATACATCTCACACATGGTATTGGATATTGGAGTACCGGTTGCAAATACGATTCCTCGGTTATTATTAATTTCTTCAACATACCGACATTTCAAAAGCATATCCATGGCTTTCTGAGATCCGGAACTGCTGATACCTGATACATTGTTCATTTTGGAAAATACCGCAAGGTTCTTAAAATTATGTGCTTCATCAACCATGATCGAATCAATTCCAAGTTCCTCAAATGTGATCAGATCATCCTTTCTGGTTGTATCTGTCAGCTTATCCATCTGTAACTGTAACTGCTTCTTCATCAATTCCATTTGTTTGATCGTCCAGCGTTCGCTCCGCTCCTCATGCATAGATTCCACTGCCGCTGTAATTTCATCGATCTGTGCCTTTAACATTCGTTTCCTACGCTCTGGAGATAATGGAATTTTCTCAAACTGTGAATGACTCATAATGATGCAGTCATATTCACCTGTAGCAATTCTTGAAATAAACTGTTTTCTCCGGCTCTTTTCAAAGTCATGTTCTGTCGCTACAAGAATATTTGCAGCAGGATACAATTTCATAAACTCACTTGCCGTCTGTCCGATCAATGCCTTAGGTACGACCATTACAGTCTTGTTAGCAAGTCCAAGACGCTTCTGCTCCATACAGGCTGCCATCATTTCATAACTCTTTCCAGCTCCGACACAATGTGCAAGCAATGTATTTCCACCAAGCAAGATTCTGGCAACTGCATTTTTCTGATGTGGGCGCAGCTTGATCTCGGTACTCATGCCAGGAAATTCTAAATGACTACCGTCATACTCTCTCAGCCTTATATTATTGAACGTCTCGTTATAATAGTCTACATAACGGTTTCTTCGATCTGGATCAGAAAACAGCCACTCCTTGAACTTCTCCTTGATCAGGTTCTGTTTTTCCCTTGCAAGCATGGTTTCTTTTTTATTGATCTCATAATGATATTTTCCACCCTCATCATCAATGCGATCTCTAACCGTAACAGTCTTTAAGTTTAAGGTATTTTCTATGATAGTATATGCATCCATACGACTTGTACCATAAGATTTTGTTGCAGTCACGGTATATTTACCATTGCTTTTATTATCTATGTGCCACTCCGAAGTCATACGATTATATAAAATCCGTATTTTACTATTTCCCAAGGTTCCATTCCTGTAATACCTCGGTGTATCAAGCAGATCATACATAAACGCTTCATAATCTTCCGGATCAATCCATGTAGTGCCAAGTTTTACATCAATATCCGCTGCTTCAATCCGTTCCGGCTGTACCTTTAAAAGTGCAGCAACATTTCCGGCATATGCCGGATCTGTATTTTCAGCAACCTGAGCAACCCGAAGTTTCTCCCGGACATTACCGGATAAATACTCATCAGATGTTTCCCATCCTGTTTCCGGATTGTTTATATCTGCTTTTATTGGATTCTTATAGATCACACCGGATAATTCCTGAAACAATATTGTCCTTTTTGTATCATAATCTTCTCCATCCGGCTGATAAAGAGAAAGCATATATGGAATATTTACTCCACCATATTCATTTACAGACAGATTTAAAGCTTCTATGGCTGTATCTACATGTGTGATAACTTCTTTTGCCTTGATTGTTCTGGACGAAAAAATCCTTGCTTTGGTCACAACACCATCTTCGTCAATTTCTTCCAGGCTGCATAAAAGAGGATAATCACCATCATTACCAAAAGCAGTTTTCGTTGATCTTCCGGTAATATAACCATGCTTTGCAACATATTTATCATATATATCATTTAAATGTTCCTGCATATTGGTAAGTTCTTCTTCAGAACAACCATTCATCTGTGCATCGATCATCTCCCTCACGGCTTCTCTGATAGCAATTAAGGAAGAAATGCGATCTTTTATTTTTTCCGATAAATCCTGCTTAATCATTACGGAATTTTCCCGGTAATATACTTCTCCAGAAAAAAGCGTATATGTATAATTTCTTACGGTTGGATCTGCCGGTATTACTTCCGTTTCATTTTTGTCTATTTTCTCTGCTATGTCACGATCTTTTATTGTTGCATGGATTTTCTCTACTGCAGCAATAAGTTCTGTATGAAGATCAAACATAGGATTATGATTCACACATATAGTTGTTTTACTGTCCGGTCCGTACATTCCTGAATCATACTCCATCTCTCCGAGAATCATATCCGGATGTTCTACGAAGTATGCATTTACAGGTATTCCATTTTCCAGATAAGAAAGACCTGTCCAGTCAGGATCAATATCAATTATTCGCTCTCGTTTCTGAAAAAATAAAATATCTGCTGTTACGGATGTTCCTGCCGAGCCTGCAAATGCTGTATTTGGAAGTCTGACCGCCCCAACTAAATCTGCCCGCTGTGCCAAATATCTACGAACGCTGGAATCTGCCTTATCAAGCGTTCCTTTGGTTGTGATCACAGCTACCACTCCGCCCGGTCGTACCTGATCTAAGGATTTTGCTATAAAATAGTCATGTACACGGAAATTATATTTATTATATTTCGGATCATGCAGTTTATAGTCACCAAATGGCACGTTTCCAATGACAACATCAAAGAAATTATCGGAAAAATTTGTCTTTTCAAAGCCGGTAATGGAAATATCTGCTTTCTGGTATAACTGCTTTGCAATTCTGCCGGTAATATCATCCAGCTCTACTCCATATAACTTACTATCTGCTAACTGCTCTGGGAGCACACCGAAAAAGTTACCAATTCCCATCGATGGCTCTAATATATTACCACCTTTAAATCCAAAGGATATAAGCGCATGATACATGGCATCTATAACGCCAGGAGATGTATAAAAGGCATTTGTTACTGTTCCTCTGGCAGCTTCATATTCTTCCTCTGTTAATAGTGTCTTTAATTCCTCATATTCCTTTTTCCAGATATCATTATTGGGATCAAATGCTTGTGGTATACCCCCCCATCCGACATAACCGGATAGCACAGCCTGTTCGTCCGATGTTGCAAGACGCTGTTCTGCTTCCAGTTTTTTAAGAAGCCTGATTGCAGAAACATTATCCTTGAATCTTGTTTTCGCCCCTCCCACACGATCAGTCTGACTGGATATGTGATAATTATATGGTACATCTGCTACATTCTGATCAGCAGCTTCTGGTGTGACCTCATCAGATTGATCACCAATTTCATCCAGAATTTCTTCTGCTGTTACATCTTCAAAATCATTATACTCTGCCGGCATTTCAAAACCATACTCAGCTATCATTGCAAGACGTTCTTCTTCATCAGTAAGTAGACTGTTCTCATTATAACTCAGACTGTTATAGCTATCTGGCTCATCTGGTATTGCAAAATCATCAAAATCTTCTTCTGATATATATTCCTCAGGTTCTTCTATATCTTCATCGATCTCAAAATCGGATTCTTGTAGATAATTTGCAGTCATAATCAATGCTGCTATTTCCGCTTCTATCTGATTCCAGCTTAAAGATGCAGAATTATCTCCTTCTGCATCTCTCCATTCTACCTTAAATTGATTGCTAAACGTATCAAATCCGGTGAATCCATACTCACCCGATTCAATCAATCCAGAACAGCCACATAATCCATATTCCTCTTTAATAGCTGCTACAATTTCTTTCTGTGACGATAGATTCTGATAAATACTAATAATTCTACTCTTACCACCAATAGTTAATGGTCCTTTTTGCAAGGCTTCTACCAGAATATCATGTGGAACTTCCTGCATAACATGGACTGTTTTCGTGGCATAAAAAAGAGGAGCATCGGTTTTATTCCGATCTACTCCTCTTTCTTCTGTTTCTTCTATATTGTTTTCGTTAGCTTCTTCTATCGAACCTGATTCACTATCTGATTGATCACTACTTCCTCCGCTACCATTCGTGCCTGTGTCCGAAGCTGCCATGTCTCCATGAAGTCGCCCGGATGCTCGATTGGATGCTTCTTGATATAATCCGTCTCCAACTGATCCAGAAGTTCGTTCGCTTCCCTGTCCACTTCCCGCATAATCTTCCCAAGCTGGGTAAACTCCACGTACAGGTCGTACTGCCACGGATCGTTCTCCTTCAGATATCTCGCTGCCATCCGTCCGTATTTCCCTAACGTCTGCAACATCTCCTGTTCCGACGGTTCGTGAATGTCCGGATAATACAGTTCGTCCTCTCCCAATGTGTAATGAATCCCGGTTCTCGGATCGGTGTATTCTTTCGCTAATTCTTCCATAATCAATTCCCTCTCTTTCCATTCTCTCTATGTTATAATTGACTGCCCGCAATATTGGTCTGGATACGTCTACGACACATTTAAAAATAGCAGAAAGTGCATTCCCCGGCACACGATGGATTCCGCTCAGATCACTATCTGTTTGAATTCCACAGCGTGATTCAAGCAAATAGGTAATGCTACTTTTTACAAATTCCTCACAGCCAGACAACCGCTCCATCATTTTCATATATTCAGGATGCTTCATAACTTCATCCGCTTTTTTCTGTAAAAATTCAGATAATAGCTGATCCTCCGGCTCTCCGGAATCCTGTACATACCCATGCTGATCGAGATACGCTATATATGCAGCCTTTTTCCCCGATAAATCCCAGGTCAGATTGATATCTGCTCCTTCTGTATCTGATATATCAAATACATATTTATTTCTTGTTAAATCAGATACACCAATATAAATGCCATGCGTTCCTCTCTTTACATACCGGTTAACCTTTTTCCACGATTGAAAATCTGCTACCAGAGTTGCATCCGGTTTTTGATTATAAAGAAATACTATGTTCTTTGCGGAATACCGATAACATCTGCCTGCAAGTTCCAATAACTCTTTCCACTTCGTGACAGCCAGTTTATCTTTTAACAGATCCCGTAAAATCTCTGCTGCTCTTTCTTCATCCTGCATATCTTTCCTCCTTATTGTAACATACTTTTTCTGGTTTACATAATGCTTTCTTGTTTTTCAATAAAAATATTTTTTACACTGCTTGACCGAATATTAATCTTTTTCGATAGTGCAGCTAACTGTTCTGCGCTTTTTGCAAGTTGGTCAAATTCTACATCTTTATCTTCCTGATTCAAGTGGCTAATTCCATAGCAGACTACATGATCACGCAATTCTTTTGTCTGCTGCAGCATGATCTGTAAGTCCAGTTGATTTTTTTCCAGTGCTTCCATAACCAATTTACTGTTGATCATAAATATCACCTCCCAGCATCATTTCATCATAAGTTGGATTATAATAATCTTCTGGTGGCTCCATTTTTACTTTTGCTGTGCTTTTCTTTTTTCCGCTTTTTGATGGTGCTGCCATAACCGGCGGTTGTGCTGCAGATACCTTCTGGTGTTCTTTTTCTTCTTTCGTAAGGATAATTTCTACGATGGACTTCATCTGATCTGCCGGTAAATGACTGTCAATCAATTGCTTAATAATACTTTCATCCAGTTCTGCTTTTACGCACACTGTAATGATTTTTAGCTGGCTGGATGTAAGTTTTACGGAAAGTATATATTCCGCCAGATCGAAATTTGATGGAAGTGGCTGCTTTTCAAATGATTTTGGAACAAAAACCGGCTCTTGTTCTTTCTCTTTTTTTCTAAAACGAGATAGAAAACCTTTATTTTTCTCCTGTGCCTGTGACACTGTAATTTCTCCGGATGCGATCATTTCCTGTCGTATCTTTTCTCGCATTTCCTCCTCTTTTCGCTTTTCAATCTCAAGTTCAATGATCTTTTCCTCATATTTCTTTTTTGCTAATGCTTCCACCTGCGCATCATATGCTTTCTGCTGTTCCTGTTTTTTTAGATCTGCTGATGTTTTATCCGCTGATATGGATATCTGCCTGTTTAACTCATCAATTTCCTCTGCCTGCTGCATATTCATCTTTTTCAGATTAGCATTTTCTTCCTGAAGCGCTGCTATCTTATCCTTATCCTGCTGCATCGATGCTGTTACATGCTCCTTGAAATATGTCATATCTTCCTGACACGACCTTAAAGCATCCCGAACGACATCTAATGCATTCTCATAAACTGCATCCGGTTTGTTTTGATACATTGTCAGCATCTCCGGAATATTCAGCTCCGGAGGAAGCAGATCTGCCAGGTGCTCCCCCTCTAACCCCGCAAATTGTGCAAACTTTATAATTTCCATTTGCTTAAACGTATGCGCTGCATCTGCAAATAAATTGATCTGCTCCTGTGTCAGATTCAGATAATATGCACCTATTATCTGTTGCTTGATTTGATCCCATGTAAGTCCATCCGGGTGCTCAGATTCTTCGAATACTTTCTGTCTTGATTCCAAATACTCTTTAAATGGCATTTCGTTTTGTTCCATGTGCTCCTCCTTTAATACATAAAATAAAAAAAAGAAGATATATACATAATTTTGTACATATCTTCCTTCCCGGTCGGGTAACCGAAACGATATTTTATAGTCACAGATCTGTTCTGTGCTTTTTTACAAGTATACTATATCATGCTTCTAACCACATTTCCATGACTTCTTGGTTTTTCTGGTTCTGGGATTTTGATAATTTATAGATTAGCGCTACATTTTAGACATATTGGCGCACTCTCACGACATTATACCGGTATATTCCGGCTCTAATTCTTCCACTAGGTATTCACACTCGTTCATTAACTTCAAAACATCTTAACCCCATCGGAAAAAGCTTTACGGTTGCCAGAAACACATCGGATATTTTTTCTTAATTGCTGCTTGCCTATATAACATTGTTGCTTTTTCCTCCCCCCCCTGATGAACAAAGAAAGAAAAATTAGGCAAAAATGGGCATAATTCTCCATTCTTCATTCATCAGGTATATTTCTTCTGGCAAAGCCAACGGTCGAGGTCTGGCGTAAGACACCGTGTGCAGTATGTATGAATCACTTTGAAATATCCCCCTTCTCTGCTATTTAATCAGTTAAGAAAAAATAGTAAAGCATCCAGGACGGGCACTAGATGCAGCTTGTACAAAATATCCATCTGCAGATACATATTCTGTATGTAAAGTGGCTGCAATCCGTTCTCTATATAGTTGTCCCCTAGACGCTTTAACCGGGATTCCTCCGATGCCAATGGTCATACCGGTTCATGCCGCCCACAGGTCATTCGAAAAGGTTCTTTTAACGTGATACGGAACTCCCGCCCGGTTTACCCTCCGGCTCCTTTCAACACGTATTTCTTTGTCGGGTTTATCATTATTTATTTGTGTTTGAAACGTGGAGATCTGCAGGCTCTTAGCTCTAAATAATACTTTGCATATCTCCCATCGAGTTCACAGACATAGCTGCTTCTCTTTGTTTCCGGATTTACAGACAGTTTAAAATGAATGCAAGTATTACATCGTTTTCTTGCTGTCTTTCTCTTTTTCTTACTATCCATACAACCACTCCTTCTATCCTGGATTCATGATGAAATAGAAATATTTCTTGCATTTCTCCATTAAATAGTGTAAGTTTGTTGTATACAAACAGGGTGTATGTGTTATGTCCTTATACCGTATGCATTGTATACAATGTATGTGTTGTATACGATTCATACGTCATATATGTCGTATGTTGCTATATGTGCTTTATGTTCTATCTTGAGTATGTATTTGTATGAGCATGTATATCTTGTCCAAACAGGATATGTTGTCCTGTAATTAATTTGCTTCAGCTTTTCGATATCGTCGCCAAACATTTATCGAAATGCTATCACAAAAGTGGGTTGTCTATGATAATGATAACTCACTTTTTGTTTTTCTATTTATTTTCACATCAAGCAGAATAACTCACATTAATTATATATCAAATGTTATTTGTTGATTTGGCGGATCAAAGTTCATCCAAATTACTTCTTCTTTTTTTGTTCCGGATTGAGTATAAGCCGTGCGAGACATCCTATTCCAGGATCTTAATTCTCTATTATATAACTCTGTATCATATCCACTTATAATCACTTGTCCTGAATGTCTTTTTAATATACACAGTAGTTCCTCATGATCAGACTTATCCATTTCATACCGATACTGCTTACAATGTCTCGTTTCTAACATATACGGTGGATCACAATAAATTAGTACGTCCTTATAATTAAACTTTTTGATTAAATCTATAGCTGATCGATTTTCAATCTGAACTCCTCTCAATCTTTCTGCTGCAACCAAAATTTTATCTGGCAGTTTACACCAATCCAATGCTGCATATGCACGTTCTCTACCATGAATATCATTTTTCCATCCAACTCTTTTTCCTGTCGTTCTAAATCCATATCCCATAGATAATCGAATATAAAAATTTAATGCTTTCTCATACTTATCACTTGGCTTGTACTGATATGCAGCTTCATAAATATCTCTTGCATAAGGTGTCATATAAATATATCCGGCCAGTTTTTCTGGGTCCTCCCGAATGCATTCAAATAAATTAACAACATCACCATCCAGATCATTAATCGTTTCTATATCCGAGCGTCGTTTATTAAACAAAACTGCACCGCTTCCAAAAAAAGGTTCAAGATAACTATGATGTTCTGGAAAATAATTTATAATCCATGATGCTAAATTCCATTTACTTCCTGGATATTTTAATACTGCATTCATAAATTTTCCTTTCATAAATCTACATCTTTTTAAACATATCTTTTTCTATGATTTATATGCTATATCCGTTCCATAGAGTTGGAACTGGTATTTTCGACTTTTGCTTCAAAATTAAAAGCATCATTATTACTCCAACCAGCTCGTAACCTACTACGAATTGTGCTTTCTTTATGCGGTAATCCTAGCTTTCTTGCAGCCTCTGCTATGGAATTATAGAGAATTCCATTTACTACCACCGGCTTGCCCTGCTTTGCTATTTTCTTCGGACTGTTTAATGCTTTATTTAAACTATAATTACGCTTCAAACGATTTCTAACTAGCCCCGCATCTTTCCCATGATCAATACAAACCTGAGAAAGTGATTTTACTATTCCACCATCCATGTAATATGTACAATTAAATAATTGTTTCTGACAGGCAGCTTCCATACTCATTCCACGTCTTAATCGAGCAGTAAGTGTTTTTTCATTAATTCCCGTGTACGCTGCTAAAGCTTTTATTGATGAAAATGTCTTATCATCGTAATGATATACATTATTATGTCTCGGCATTCTACCCTTCCTTTCTCTACATAACACCTACTTCACTAAGGATAAATCAATTTCCTGTACTATCGTGTTTTCTGGCACATAAAGCCTGTATCCTTTTAACATGCCCAAACCATCTTCAAGCACTTCTACATAAGCTTGTTCCCCACTTTTCAATGTTTCATACACAGTAGTCTCATCCATTTCAAATTTATAATATGTCTTTCCACCGTCCGCAGTCTTTCGATAGCAACAATAGTAATCTACTTCCTCGATACTGCCATGATACATCGAAAAACTACCCTTGATTTTATCCCCTGTTCCAATAGAATAAAGCTCAATCGTCTCTTTTACATGTATTTCCTTAGATAACTTAATACCTATAATGAATGCGCCTACAATTTCTATTATTATGAATACAATGATACATATCGTGATAATCCGCAAAATACAGTTCACTAATTTAGGGAAAATATCCAACCTGTTCTTTTCATCCTGCTCATGAAACATATCCTTATCCATTATTCATCTGTCCCCTTTTCAAATTTTTTATAGTATATATAATCGTATAAATACAAATTTTTATATGTATACACAATCTTATCCAAATGGGTATGATCATCTGCATAAACGGTAGAATAAGTTACAGTTTCTATTTGATTATCCTCATTTACAAAACTCACTTCATCTGGATGAAAAAAAGTATCTCTTGCACTGAATACATCATAAGATTCTCTACCAGATTCTTGACATTTGAAATGAAAAATACTCACTTTAATTATTATCAACATGGCGCATATAAAAGACACGGATGATATAATCCGTAAAATTACGGATGATGCTCCCATATATTTACGTTTTATATATAAAACAATTGCTACAATATCAATTATTACACATATCAATCCTACAATAAAAAGTTCCTCTACATTGTACATCATGTCTACCTTCCCTCCTTCATCAGCATGTATCACTTATTTAAGTATAGATAACAGTTTTCTGAATACAAAAATAACCATTGTCTCCTCACAACCTCTACATGCGAATTACTACTTTCAATTTCTTTCGTATAATGCATTTTCCCGGTTGCATTATCATCAACTATATATTCCACCGTTTTACTATCAGCATCATATGATTTTACCGCGTAGGACTCCCGGCTCACTTCTTTACTAAAAAGCAAAAAAAACATTAAGCATACAAGCAATATACCAGCAAGAATTCCTATTTTCCCCAAACCTGATAAACTTGCCTGTAACTCAATAAAAAATCCCGTTATTCCATGTATCTCTATCATAAGAATAGATAATAATAAAAAAACACATGCAAAAATCAATGTAGCTACAACTAAACCGTCAATATTCATTTTATATACCCTCCTATCTCGTTTTGCCGGTCGTTGATCGTTTCATTGTCAGATCACGGCTATCATCATAAATTTTTGATTTTCCTTTCATAACTGAAACAATTATATTAGCTAATTCCTGTGGTTTCCGATTCATTCGGATACGATTCTTTAACCATGTTCCTTTGGTATGATTAATTCCATTTAACAGCTTAATCCCTTTAGCTGGCGGCTCCCAGGCATCCAAATTTTTGGTATAATCATCAAGCAGATAATCATTGCTACGAATACCTCCCTGAATTGCCAGCTTTTTATCACTTCCACATGGAGTAAATATTCTATGTTTCCGATCAACCTCCGGAAGAAAATGATCAAGCCAGGCATTCTTTTCCTGTAGTGCATAGGCACTATCTGATAAGTAAGCGGATAAGATAAATACCTCAATCTCCGGATTATGCATGATAATTGATCGAACCGCATTCACAACATTATGCTGCGGCATTAAATATAAAAAATATCCTTTTTCATATAAGGTTTCTAATGTATCAACAGGAGTGAACACTGCCAGTGTTCCATCCATATCAACAAATAAACGCTGCTTTTCCATTCTTCTCCTTTATCTGACCTTTCCCTTTAATTTGGGGCGACTAAACTTTGGCTTCGGTAAGTTCTGTTCAGCAGCCCTCTTTCTTAACTGCTTTTCTGCACAATCTCTTACAACAGTGCTTGGATCATGAATTAATTTCATCAATCCATAATTCTGCATAGCTACCTCCATTCGTACTGCAGCTACAGGATCATTGATCAATTGATCCAAGCCATATCCCTGCCTTGCTACCACTATCCGAACGAACATCTCCGGATCATGGACAAGCTGATCCAAGCCATATCCTCTGTCCGCTACCTCCGCCCGAACCGTATAATCCGGATCATTGACAAGTTGCTTTAACCCATACCCTTGTTTGGCTACCTCCATCCTTATATAGGAGCTAGGATCATGCATCAATATATCTAGCCGATATCCTTGCTTTACTACTGCATCTCGAACATACACATTAGGATCATGGACAAGCACATCTAAACCATAACCTTGTTTCGCTACTGCTTTTCGTACAGATTCATCTGGATCACGAATTAATATATCCAGCCGATAACCTTGCTTTGCCACTGCTTCCCTTACCATCCATTCTGAATCATTGATAAGCCGATCCAAGCCATATCCCTGTTCCGCCACTTTTGCCCGAACTATCCATTCTGAATCATTGATAAGCTGATCCAAGCCATACCCCTGCTTTGCTACCTCCATCCGGACAGGTTGACTCGGATCATTTACCAATATATCCAAGCCGCAGTTAAGCCTTGCTGCAACTCTCCGTACTGTCCAATCAGGATCGTAAACTAACATGTCAAATTTTTCCTTTTGTGCTTCTATCTGCTGATCAATCATTTTATATGCATTTTCTTTCTCCCGATCATCTATATTAGCTGCATTTTTATACGCTTCTTTTAAAGTATCTCCATCAATTATCGTCATATGGCATCCCTCCATCTTAAATTCTTTTTTCTTCTCAAAATGTATGTTTCTTCTTGGATTTTTTAGTCATTTGTCCATACTTTATAAATAACTTGTCCATCCCATCATCATAAATAGTGTTCAACACTTGAAGGTTTTGAAATGGCTGATATCCGGCTGTTTTTTGAACTGCTTCATCCTTTGATAAATTTTTCAAGGCTTGTTCATAGTCTGCCTTATACGCCAACTCGTCTTTAATAACTGTATTCATATTTTGATCAATAGTTCTGATTGCATCTTGAATAACTTGAGAACATGAAATAAATCGGTTCCAAAGTATATCTCTTTCCTCTACAGTTGCTGCCTTATTATATGTATCAATAAATGCATTAAAATCATCGCAAATAGTTCTGATGTATGGCTCAAATTCTGCATATATTCCATATAGTTTTTTCTCTACATCTTGATCATCACTATTATGTATTTTTATAAAAATAGCATTTATTGGTCTTTCTATTATTTTTTGAACTTCTTTTACCTGATCATATGTAAATGTCCCTGGTAATTTTATAATGACTTTTTTTACAGAAACTCTTCCAAATTTCTTTTGTTTAATTATCGGAATTTCTATATGTATGGATGTTGTTAATTTAATATTTGGTTCATATCCCAACAGACCGGTAATGAAACGTATTAGACTGAAAACAAATATTATTACTGATAGAATTGCTATCGTATTTGTTATTATTACCATTGGATCAAAAGAAGTATCATTATTTGCAGTTGCAAAAATCCCCCAAGTTGAGTTTTCGAATATATAATAAAAAACTCTGGATGTAACAAGTATAATACTACTTATAAACATATGACGTATTTCCTGTATTACTCTATCCATATACACCTCTCTAATTAAACGCTTCCTTTGTTATCACACGGCACAGACTGAGTACACTTTAGAAATTGCAAACACTCTGGTTCAAAGCAAGATGTATGCTCTGGTTTTATACAATACCCATGTTCAACATAACAACTACAGTAACTTTCCGGACAGGCTTCACACCTGCTATAATCTTTTACTTGCATAATAACTGTTTCTTTTCCTTAACCCACTTCTTAATAATCTCAAGTTCTTCATCCATATTCGGCTCTTTCTCTGGTTTCCAGTCCTCTCTCATGTCTTTTAGTTCGTCCGACCATACCTCCAGTTCTGCTCGATATGAAATTAAATCAGCTTTCAACTCTGTAACATATTCATTAACATTTGAATAACAAGCTTTTGTACAAGCTTTATCATGAAATAAGAGCTTCCATTTATCACTTGGCTGTGTTATCTCTTTTTCCGTTTCCTTAATGTTTTCATTCGCTGATTCGATATTGCCCAGGACATCCAGATAGTCCTCTGGCTCATATCCCCAATGAAGTAAATGATTTAAGAGTGTCTGTTCTGAGAACATTCCGAACCAACAACGATTGAACCACCTCTCAGCACAATTTTTTTCATCACTTCCGTTGGAATGAGTTCCGTCTACTAAATCTCCTATAAAATTCTCAATCAGTTCTCCGACAGTCAATCCATGCTCCCCGCATTTTCTTGCCAGTCGATTGCAATCTGCATCTGACAATTTTACTGTGATATTTCTCTCTCTGATCGTTTTAATTTCTTCTACCTGCTGTTCTCCGTATGACATATTAATTTCCCCTTTTTATTTAAATGGTAAATCATCCTCTACACCTTCTGGAATATCCATAAAATCATTTGTACCTGTTGAATCTTTACTTACTGCTGAACCTGCATCTGAATTTTTTGATCCTTTTCCATCTGCAAATTCCATTTCGTCAATGATCACATCGGTTGTATATATTTTATTTCCAGCCTTGTTTATATAACTATCTGCACGAAGATGTCCTCGAATTGCAATCTTTCTGCCCTGAGACAAATATTTTTCAGCAATATCTGCCTGATTTCTAAAAGCTACACATGAGATAAAGTCTGCCTGATCTGCTCCGGTAATCGGTCTGCGAACAGCTAACGTATAATGGCTCGTCTTTAGCTGTTTCCCGTCTTTTTCGGATATTCTTATTTCTGGATTTCTTGTTAAATAACCTGACAATATTACACTATTCATTCGTTCTATTCCTCCTTACATAAAACCGGCTTCTCTAAGATAATTTGTAAATTCTTCTGGTATTTCATCTAATTCTTCATTTTCTACCTCAGAATCTTTTCTGTTATTTTCATTTTTATTGTCTCTGGCTTCTTCGTTACCTGATCTCGAATTTGCTACTTCATTCGATGAAACAGTTCGATCACATAATTCTTTTTTTAACTGCGCAATTTTCTCATCCAGCATATTACTCATGCTATTAAGAAAAGAATCTGGAATGGAAACACCTCCTGTACTGACATTTTCCGAAAGTGCTCTTAAAAGTGTTCCCATAAGTGCTCTGTTCCGCTCATATGCACTTGAATACTGTTTTAACCATTCGTACAATTTAACCTGATCAGGATCTTCCATATTGAAATTAAGCCGGAGACGAAGTTCTTCGTACTTGCTCATGATTTATTTTTTACCCCTTTTTTCCACACTATTTGCCAATAATTCATAGCCGGCTGCATTTGCACGAATATCATCTATGAATGTAATCATTTCTGGCTGATTCTCAGAATATCTATTGATAAGCCCAGCTCCTCCACCCATGAAAAAGCTTGGTACAAATTCATAATTAACCTTTCTGCTATGAAGCTGTCGAAATGTCTCCTCATTCCAACGTTTTATCTGAGTTATAACTAATTCCTTTATTTTTGGGGATATACCACTCTCCCGATCAAGCATTATGTCTATGATCTGATCCTGTGAAAGCTCTGTCTGATATTCCTGAGATATTGTTTCATTAATCATAGTGAAGCAGTTGTTTATACCCCACTGCATTGTATATGCACGTTTTAAGTCAATGCGTCCCTCTCCTGATATTGGAAGAATCTCTGTTGTCCCAGTTCCGATATCTACTAAGAAGCAAGATCCTTTAATAGATGGCAACTTGGATACAATGGCTGCATAGCCCTGTGGAAATACATAGATGTGTGGATTAATATTAATAGAATACGATGTATCCTCGTACTTGAATTCGACGTGTTTGTTCTGACCTAGATATTTGATAAATTCTTCTTTTTCTGCTCCATACCGAGTAAAAGGCAATCCGGTTGCAAGCGTTACATCAGATGTAATAATGCCATATTTTCGCATTTCTAATGCAACTGCTGCAAGTGTCATGATGTAATACTCCTCAGATGCTGTTTTATTTGATGGAAGACCCTCTGGTGCAACTCCTGTTTGATAGTATGCGCCATTATAATACACGACATCTTTATTAATTGGTGTTGGAGTGTTAAATTTTGCAACACCGGCTGCAAATATATTATTCTTTGTCTTGATAAAGCCATTTCCATGGTCTATTCCTATAATCATATCGTTTCCTCCTAATAGTCCCCTATTTTTCATAGCGGCGTATATTTTCATAAAGCTCTTTATTTGCTTTAACAATTTGATACATATCATTTATGGACATACAAGATTGCCCCTTTTTAATGATCGTAAGAATTGCTTCTGCTTCATTGTCAAGCATAGCTACGATGGCAGCTTTGCCTTTGTGCATTGAAATCGCAAGTTGAGAATATTTTGAATTTTTTTCATACCATAATTCATAAACCACATGAAAGTGACGTGGCATAAAACACATCGTGGCATTCATCGTAGATATAATGCTCAAAGCTTCTTCTTTTAGTTCCAGATTTTGCTGCAAAGCTTCCTGCTGCATTCGTATCTTTCTCTTTAACCGATCTTCCTCAGTCTTACGCTTTTCTGATAATGCAAGTTTAGCGGTCGGATCTGCATGACCTCCAATCCCGTTTATCTCAAAAAAATATGGTTTTAAGTAAATCGCATCCTCCAGTGCCTGGTAATCTGCAATCGATGCTATTATTGCTTTCCGCTGATCCTCGATGCTTTTCATGTATTCTTTATTGTTTTCAATGCAATTTCTAATTCTTGCTTTTGTAATATGAGTGTTACCCGACACCATATAACTCTATTTCCTCCTCTCCTTTTCTGTACTAGCTTCATCCTCCGGTATATTTGAATCAAATCTAGATGATCGTGAACATAATTCATCTATACGCGTCTCCGCAATTCTTAATCTCATCATCAAATCTCTATTTTGATGTGCCAATACAATAAGTCCGATGGAAAGGAATAATTTTAATAATTCATCAAACATTTTTATCCTACCATCCTGTTCTTTCTTATCTGCTTAAATCTCTCTGCGCATGATCTGCATGATATTCGCCATTCTGATCTCTACGCTTTCTAAGTTCTCTGTAAATAGTTGCTCTGTGAACGCCTATGACAGTAGCAATTGAATCTACTTTCATTCCATCACCTAAAAGCTTTTCTATCGTCTGCCTATCTTTGTAAGATATTGTTTTGTACACTCTTGAAATAATGATGACCTCCTTCCTAATGTCTACAAAAAAATATGCGGTATGAGTAAATTCGCTCATACCGCATATTTCCTGCATTATTTTATAACAAAAAAGAAAAGCGATAGAGTTTTTTAACTCTTGTCGCTTTTAATTTTATAACTCAGCCGCATGCCCTTCGCTCTCAGCTCATCTTCCTTCGCATAACGATCCAGAATCTTATTTGCCTTTCGGTCATCGATCATATACTTATTGCTGATTGCCTGTTTGATGATCTCATCCAGTGCCAGTTCCCTTAAATAAGCATCCTTGATATTAATGGACGCAATCTCTCGGTATGCTCCCATCTTTCTGGTCAAGGTTCCATACTCATAAGGAATCAGCTTCTCGATCATATTACGGATCTCCTTTGCTACATTTGAACTGTAGCCTCCTGTTGTGACCCCTATCACCAGGTCTTCACGCATAACAATTCCGGGGAACAGGAAGCTGCTGACATCTTTGTTATCTGCTACATTGACCGGAATATTATGTTCGTTACAATACTTTCCGATCTTAGCATTTACATCATCCCTCTTAGTCGCTGCAATTACCATATCTGCCGTATCAAGTGCATCTAATGTCATATTCGACTCATGTACACTGATTCCCGGTACTGCCTTGATCTCATCGCAGATCCTCGGTGCGATAACTGCGATCTTACAGTCAAACTTTATCAGAGAGTTAATCTTTCGAAGTGCGGTCTTTCCTCCGCCAAGTACAATTACTTTTTTGTTTTCCAGATTGATAAACATTGGAAAATATGCCATAGTGAAACCTCCTGTCGCTTCTTTTCTTTTATATTACTTTTCAATAAATTCTTTTTTCATATACCTCATCATTATATACCATGCATAACATACCTTTCTGTAAACAACTGATTATGTTTTTCCTGTTTCAGCATTGATAAAGTATTATTGGCATGAAATGTAACTTTGCTTCATATAATAAACAGATTATAATTCAGGATTACTAAAATGGCAAATGGAAACAATAACGGAACATTAAAAATCAGGATCATCTCGGAACAGACTGCATATCCGGTAACCGGTGCGGTCGTTTCTGTCGCATCAACCGGAACTCCGGATGAAGTAATAGAGGAACTGCAAACAGACAGTGACGGTATCATCGACGGCATCACCCTTGAAACTCCGCCACTGGAATACAGCATGGAACCATCTGACAACCAGCCATATTCCGAATACAATCTGAAAATCAATGCACCCGGATTTGAACCACGTATCATCTCCGGTGTACAGATGTTTACCGACGAAAAGGGCATTCAGTCAGTTAAGCTGCGTGTTTCTGATACTGACCAATCGAGCTATAACCCAACGGTGATCGGTGCTCATACCCTCTGGGAAGAATATCCGCCAAAGATTGCTGAGGATGAGATTAAAACAGTTGCAGAGACAGGCGAGATCGTCTTAAGCCGTGTCGTGATTCCGGAAACCATCGTGGTTCATGACGGAGCTCCTTCCGACCCAACTGCAATCGACTACTATGTACCTTACAAAGACTACATAAAGAATGTTGCATCAAATGAAATCTACTCCACATGGCCGGATGCTTCCCTTCGAGCCAACATCCTTGCAATTATGTCCTTCACCTTAAACCGTGTCTATACAGAATGGTATCGTGGAAAGGGATACGATTTTACGATCACATCTTCAACCGCTTACGATCAGAAATGGATCTATAACAAGACAATATATAAAAATATCTCCCGTATCGTTGATGAACAATTTGCCAATTATCTGTCAAGGCCGGGTGTCACCCAACCGATCTTTACACAATACTGTGACGGGAAACGGGTCACCTGTCCAAACTGGATGACCCAATGGGGTTCCAAGCATCTTGCCGATCAGGGACTGTCTGCGATAGAGATCTTACGCTACTACTATGGCGATTCCATTTATATCAACTCTGCCGAAACCATTGCCGGTATTCCATCCTCTTATCCGGGATATGATCTGTCAATCGGTGCAACCGGTGACAAGGTTCGTCAGCTTCAGGAACAGTTAAATCGTATCGCACAGAATTATCCATCCATACCAACTGTCGCCGCCGATGGCATCTATGGACCTGCCACTGCCGATGCCGTCAGACGCTTTCAGCAGATCTTCGATCTGCCCGTTACCGGCATCACCGACTACTCCACCTGGTACAAAGTCTCCCAAATCTACGTTGGCGTCACCAAGATAGCCGAGAATATCTGATCATAGACAGATCAAAAAAACAGACATAGGTTCTTCCATACCTTTGTGAAGCAGACCTTTTCGAACGCCGGTCCTTAGCGAACTGCCATCGGCAGTGAGGTTAGTACCGTTGCGTGAGAAATAGAACGCAAGTGTTCTGCGTAACAAATGGTATTGAAGGGCTTATGTCTGTTTTTTTGATTGTCCCTCTTAATATGTATCGTGGTCGTCGTATTCGTTGTAGTCGTCGAATTCATCGCGTTCATGATCCATGAACTCACGGCTGGAAACCTTCTTTTTGGTACGTTCATCTTCTACCATATTTGATAACATTTCCTTGACCTCTCTGGACTTCTTGATATTCTTGATCTCGAAATCTCCCATTGTCTTATCTGCGGAACAGCATTTGATCGTTCCAAGTCCGCACATTCTCTGCCATAATTTACGTTCCAATGAAACATCCATGATGCGATAAAGTCGTACTTCATCTTCTTTCACACTGAAGAACCCTGTACTGATAAATAACCGATCCTCTGATATGCTGTACTTTGTAAATGTCCATGGTAATCCGAAAAATATACGTTTGCGATCCTTCCATATAATCTCTGCCATTTCAAAACCTCCCATATTTTTATAAATCTGTAAAAATACTAACACACCTCCCGCTAAAGTTCAACAAATGGATTTTCTCATCCGACTGTTTTCAGATTTCCGATTGCAACCTTTCCTCTTTTCCTGTAAACTAAAAGCATCATTTTATCGCAATCCGTTGTTTATTGCAGGGAGGTAAAAGCTTTATATGCTTAATATAGAAATTACTGAAACAAAAAACTTTGTTAAAAAGCTTCTGATGGAACCGGTCTTTGACACATTTTTGCTGGTGGAAGCCTATGTCCGTTCCGACGTTTCTTATACGATTGACGGCAGACTGAATCCATCTTTTTTTGATACGGAAGAACTGGAAGAAATGACTTCAAATACTTATACGACATGGGGGGCTGTCAGACATCATATCTTCAATGTCATCAAGGGCAATAAACTCCCATTAAACTTCAAGATCGTGCTGATCTTATCGGACGCGAACATTAACCGGATCATTGAACAGAACCATCTGAATCTCACGACATCCGACATTGCAAATCTGTCTTTAAACATCTACTTTGATGGAGAAAAGATCTCACTTACAACGATGGCATCCATGAACATTTTCTCCATGGATAAAACACTTGCAAACATCTGGGATGCAAATGTATCTGCTTTTTTTAAACAGAATCAGATCTTTTAACCACCTGTTACAGCACTAATTTCTAAATAAACCATAAAATATTTATGAATTATTAGCACTCAACATATTTGAGTGCTAATTTTGTCTTGACTTCTATTTTTTTCTGATTTATGATACCTGTTAGTGATAACACAGAACAGATAGGGCAGATATTTCTCGCATTACACATATATAGATATTTGCGTATTCCGATTTGTTCTGACAACTGGAATAATATAGAATTTATATAAGGAGATGCATTTTTATGAAAAAAGGAAGTTTATCAATTAACAGCGAAAACATTTTCCCTGTCATCAAGAAATGGCTGTATTCCGACCATGATATCTTTGTCAGGGAATTAATCTCAAACGGCTGTGATGCTGTAACAAAATTAAAGAAATTATCTCTGATGGGCGAATTTGACGAACCGGACGAACCTTATCGTATCGATGTGATCGCAAGCCCGGACAACAAGACCTTACAGTTTATTGATAATGGTATCGGTATGACTGCTGAAGAAGTCGAAAAGTATATTAATCAGATTGCATTTTCCGGTGCTGCTGCTTTCCTTGAGCAGTACAAGGACAAGGCAACAGAGGAACAGATCATCGGTCATTTCGGACTCGGTTTCTACTCCGCATTCATGGTTGCCGATAAGGTAACGATCGAATCCCTTTCCTACAAACAGGACGCAGAACCTGTATATTGGGAATGTGAGAACGGAACAGACTTCTCCATGGATAAAGGCGACAAAGAAACCAGAGGTACTGTTATCACCCTGTATCTGAATGAAGACAGCTATGAATTTGCAAATGAATACCGCATCAAAGAAGTAATCGACAAATACTGCTCTTTCATGCCTGTAGAAATCTACTTTACAAATGCAGATGCCCCTGCAAAAGACGAAGAAGAAAAGGCAACCAAAGCTGAAGCATCGGAAGAAGCTACTGCTGAAACCGATGAAACAAAGGATGCTGCCGAAAAGAAAGAAAAAGAAGCACCAAAGCCTTTAAATACTACAACACCTCTCTGGACCAAGCATCCAAATGACTGTACAGACGATGAATACAAAGACTTCTATCATAAAGTATTCCATGATTACAAAGATCCATTGTTCTGGATCCACCTGAACATGGACTATCCATTTAACCTGAAAGGAATCCTGTACTTCCCTAAGATCAATACCCAGTATGATAATCTGGAAGGAACGATCAAGTTGTATAACAACCAGGTATTCGTAGCTGATAATATCAAAGAAGTTATCCCTGAATTCCTGATGCTGTTAAAAGGTACCATCGACTGTCCGGATCTTCCGCTGAACGTATCCAGAAGTGCTCTGCAGAATGATGGATTTGTTAAGAAGATCTCCGATTACATCACAAAGAAGGTAGCCGATAAATTATCCGGTATGTATAAGGTTCACAGAGAAGATTATGAGAAATATTGGGATGACATCAACCCATTTATCAAATTCGGCTGCTTAAAGGATGAGAAATTCTTAGAGAAGATGAAAGACTTCTGTATCTACAAGAATCTGGAAGGCAAATACCTGACTCTGCCGGAATATCTGGAAGCCGGAAAAGAAAAATACGAAAACAAAGTCTTCTATGTTACGGATGAAGTTGCTCAGTCACAGTACATTAACATGTTCAAAGAGGAAGGCATGGATGCCCTAATCATGACACAGACGATTGACAGCCCATTTATCACGCTTCTGGAACAGAAAAATGAAAATGTACATTTCTACAGAATCGATGCAGATCTGTCCGATAATTTTGTAGATGAATCATTATCCGAAGAAACAGCAAAGGATTATACCGACAAGCTGACCGAACTCTTCAAGAAAGCACTGGATGTCGAAAATATCACGATCAAGGTAGAAGCATTAAAGAATAAAGACTTATCTTCTATGCTGACCTTATCCGAAGAATCCAGACGTATGCAGGAAATGATGAAGATGTATGGTATGGCCGGTATGGGCATGGATCCTGCCATGTTCGGCGGCAAGGGTGAAACACTGGTATTAAATGCCAACAATAATCTGGTCAAATATGTCCTTGACAACCCGGATGGCGAGAACACTCCTACCATCTGCTGTCAGTTATATGATCTGGCAGTCCTTGCCAACAGACCATTATCTGCCGATGCCATGACCAAGTTCGTCGCAAGAAGCAACGAGATCTTAAGCATTCTGGCCAAATAATGCCATTCATTTAAAATATAAAACACAGGGATTGCCCCTATACAGACCATAAGCCCCATTATAAATGACTCGTTACGGTTTCTGTTCAATGCATATGCCTGATTCGTAAATACTCCTGCGCTAACTCGCCAACTAAACGTTGGCTCAGACAAGCGCTCGTATTTACTGGCAATATGCATTTCACGACGAAACCTTCACTAAATGTCATATTACAATGGGGCTTATGGTCTGTATAGGGGCAATCCCTGTGTTTTGTATAATTATATGAAAGTATTATTTGGCCAGAATCTCAATTCCGTGCTCGGTCATAAGAAGGGTGTATTCCCACTGGGCAGATGGCTTGCCATCATCTGTACGGATTGTCCAGCCATCGTCAGCATCCTGCCATACGTCAGGCACACCAAGATTGATCATTGGCTCAATCGTAAATGTCATGCTTGGAGCAATCACATAATCCTTGCCCGGCTGTCCGATATGGCTGACATACGGATCTTCATGGATATCAAGTCCCACACCATGTCCGCCGATCTCACGGACGACAGAATAGCCCTGCTCTTTGGCAAATGTATTGATCGCATATCCGATATCACCGATCGTCGAATATGGCTTACATACTTCTACTCCAAGATCCAGTGCTTTCTTTGTATCCTCTACCAGTTTCTTCCAGACCGGATCAACATCTCCGATCATGAACATACGGGATGAATCGCCAAAATATCCATTATATTTCGTTGTACAGTCAATGTTGACAATATCTCCATTTTTCAGGATTGTTTTCTCATCCGGGATACCATGACAGACAACATCGTTGATCGATATACAGACACTCTTCGGATATCCTTCATATCCAAGGCAGGCAGGTATTGCATTGATTGATTTCGTATATTCATAGATTCTTCGATCAAGCTCACCTGTAGATACTCCTTCTTTTACAAATGGAGTGATGAAATCAAGCACCTCTGTATTTACCTTGGATGCCACACGGATTCCTTCGATCTGTTCCGGTGAACGCATCATTCTTCTCGTCGGGATCTTATATCCCTTTAGCTTCATTTCTTCCAGTTTGCTGTCGATGTTCAAATGGCAGGATTTGTATTTCTTTCCACTTCCGCACCAACAGATATCATTTCTTCCTAGTTTCATTTTTCTACCAACCGTTTCTACTTTACGCCATAAATGTCATAATAAGCATCGATCGCAGCCTTTAACTTATCATCGATTATGACTTTTCCCTTATATTCTTTATTATATAAATGCTCTACAACCTCTGCCATTGTAACAATAGCAGTTGTCTGGATACCATATTCTTCCTGAATCTCTGTCAGTGCACTCTTCTTGCCCTGTCCACGCTCCATACGGTCAACAGAAACAACGAGTCCCATAACATCTACATCTCCCTGTGCCTTAATGATCGGCATAGTCTCCTGAATTGATGTTCCGGCTGTTGTTACATCTTCAATGATAACAACCTTATCACCATCTGAGATCGGGCTTCCGAGTAAGATCCCCTTATCTCCGTGATCCTTGATCTCTTTTCTGTTTGAGCAATATTTGATGTCTTCATCATACATTTCTGCAATTGACATGGTAGTTGCTACTGAAAGCGGAATTCCCTTGTATGCAGGTCCAAACAATACATCAAAATCAAGACCAAACGCACTGTTGATTGCTTCCGCATAGAACTCACCCAGTCTCTTTAACTGTGCCCCTGTTCTGTAAAATCCGGTATTTACAAAGAAAGGTGTTTTTCTTCCACTCTTTGTTGTAAAATCTCCAAATTTTAATACATTACAATCGATCATAAATTCAATGAATTCCTGTTTGTACTGTTCCATTTTTCTTTCATTCCTCCTTGATTTCAGACCATTTATGTACCCTTTAGTTAGGCATTTCAAACTCATTCTAGCACAAATGGTTTCGAAACACAAATGGTTAATTTTTTCTGTTCCATTTTGTATCTAATTGTTGTACAATAGCCAAAGGTCTATATTTTTCGACATACCTTTAGAACAATTCCGTCCTATATTACCATATTTACGAAAAAATATATACATTAGAAAGGAAATTTTATCAATATGAAGAAAAAAACAGCACTTTTTCTCTGTCTGATCCTGCTTATTTCCACTATCGGAACAGGATGCAGCAGCAAAAAAGACGCCATCCGATTCGGTGCGGCGGATATCGGCGGTATCTATTATACCTTTGCAAATGCTTATGCCGGTCTGGTCAACAACGATGCCCCTGATTACAGCATTGAAGTAAAGAAGACTGCCGGATCTACGGCAAATCTACGACTGCTTGCCGACGGTTACATTGATCTCTGTATTGCACAAAATGATATGATTGACGACGCAGTAAACGGCACAGGCACATTTGCGGGGAAATCGATCAGTGGATATTCCGCTATCGCCTCTCTGTATCCGGAAGCCTGCCAGATCATTGTAAAAAAAGATTCAAACATCAAGTCTCTCGATGACCTGACCGGAAAAACCATAAGCATCGGAGCATCCGATTCCGGTACGGAACGAAATGCAAAACAGATCCTTGAGGTTGCCGGTCTGAATAACGATCTGGTCAAAACCACAAACCTTGACTATATCGATGCTGCCGAAAGCCTGGTTTCCGGTGAAATTGATGCTTTCTTTGTTACAGCAGGCATTCAGACCACGGTCATTGAAGAGCTGACAAGAACCTGTGATATCCGTTTGATTGGACTTAACGACAGTTGTAAAAATAAGCTATTGTCTGCTTATTCGTATTACTCCGATTTTACCATTCCCGCAAATACCTATTCCGGTCAGACCGAGGATGTATCAACGGTCTGTGTGCAGGCTGTCATGCTTGCAGATAACGACTTATCGAAGGATACTGTAGAAGATCTTACGAGGCTGCTGTTTGAACATGCAAATGATCTGCAATATTCACTTTCGATCGATATGCAGTTAAATGAACAGGCAGCAACAAAGGGCATCACGATCCCATTTCACAAAGGGGCTGCTGCTTACTACAAAGAAAAAGGGATTACCGTTGATGTACGATAATTTCTGAACATAAGAAAGGGTAATTATGAAAATTCAATTAGATATGTATCAGACACTTGCGATTGCCGTCCTTGTGTTGATGCTTGGAACATTTTTGAAAAAAAGAATCTTCTTTCTGGAAAAATTCTGTATACCTTCTCCTGTTATAGGCGGACTCTTATTTGCAATTTTCACCTGCATCTGTTACAGTACGGGATTGGCAGAATTTTCCTTTGATGATACCCTACGGGAAGTCTGTATGGTATTCTTCTTTACCTCTGTAGGTTTTCAGGCAAATCTGAAGGTCTTAAAGAGCGGTGGCAAATCACTGGCGGTCTTTCTGGGACTTGTTATTTCTCTGATCGTACTTCAAAACCTACTCGCTGTCGGCATGTCCAGGATCCTTGGACTTGACCCTCTGATCGGTATGTGTACCGGATCAATCCCAATGGTCGGCGGACACGGAACCGCAGGTGCCTTCGGTCCGGTTCTAGAAGACTTTGACATATCCGGTGCAACCACAATCTGTACTGCAGCTGCAACCTTTGGTTTGATTGCCGGAAGTCTGATCGGCGGTCCACTCGGAAAACGACTGATTGAGAAGAAGAATCTGTTAGAAACGGTTGTGCCTGAAGATGACAGTCTTTTGATCGAAGAAGAAAAGAAACATGAACGTCATACAAATATGTATGCAGCCGCTGTTTTTCAATTGATCCTTGCAATAGGACTCGGAACGATATTCTCCTGGTTACTGACAAAAACAGGGTTAACTTTTCCAATCTACATCGGTGCTATGATCGCAGCCGCACTGATTCGAAATATCGGTGAATATTCCGGTAAGTTCACGATTCATATGGGTGAGATCAACGACCTTGGCGGTATTGCTCTCTCCCTGTTCCTCGGTATTGCAATGATCACATTAAAACTATGGCAGCTTGCATCTCTCGCTCTTCCATTATTTATCCTGCTGACCAGTCAGGTTATTCTGATCTGTCTGTTCACATACTTTGTTGAATTCAACATCATGGGACGTGACTACGATGCTGCTGTTCTGGTTGCCGGAACCTGTGGTTTTGGAATGGGGGCAACACCAAATGCCATGGCAAATATGCAGGCAATCTGTGATAAATATTCGCCATCCGTAAAAGCCTATCTCCTGATTCCGCTTGTTGGCAGTTTATTTGCAGACTTTATCAACAGCCTTGTTATTACATTCTTCATCAACCTGTTATAAAAGGAGGATATTCTCATGTTCGGACATAGAAAAGATAAGAAAAAAGATTATAATCTGACTTACGACAATCTCGCAATCCCTGAAATTCATACGCAGTCAGACTCGGATTCGAGTGACGCTGACACTTCGAATCCTGTACATACAGAATCTTCCAAGGAGGAAGCGAACATCTCCTATGATGTCGCCATCCCTGAAGTTCATATCCGGAAGAAAAAATAAAAAACTCCCTACAGACAGCATATATATTTTATGTAGCAGACCTATCTGAACGTCGGTTCTTAACGAATCACTGTAAAGTGATGAGTTTAGCACCGCTACGTGAAGATAGAACGAAAGTGTTCTGCGAAATAAAGATATATATGTCGTCTATAGGGAGTCTTTTATTTATTCTTCTCTTTTCATATAGACCTGCTCGAAGGATTCGATATTCACAGGCTTACTATACAGATAGCCCTGAATATGGTTGCATCCCATTTCCTTCAGGTATTCTGCCTGTTCCTTGGTCTCTACTCCTTCCGCTATACATTCCACTCCAAGATCTGTGCACATCTCAACCAGATGTCTTAGAATCGTTCTGCTGGCTATATTCTTGTCTATATTATAAACCATACTCCGATCCAGCTTGATCACATCAAACTTCATAGAAGAAAGAATCGATACATTGGAATATTTTGTTCCAAAGTCATCCATGGCAATCCTGAAACCTGCAGTATGCAGTTTATTTGCAATTCTGGTAACCATCTCATGTTCCATCTCACCAACAGACTCTGTAATCTCGATCTCGATCATATCCTTTGGAACTCCATAAGATTCAACAATCGAATTGATACGCTCCGGCATATCTTCTTCCAACAGAGATATTCTGGAAAAATTACAGGAGACCGGGATCAGATTATACCCTTCTTTTTTCCAACGTATAAGCATTTTACATACATTTTCAAGCACAAAGAGATCCATATACTTTATATTTCTGCTTTTTTCCAGACGATCGATCACATTTGCGAGGTTATCCGGTTTGGCATATCTCACCAGTGCTTCTGCACCATAACAACGATCATTCGAATAGTCCACCTTCGGCTGTAAATACACAAAGAACATTCCGTCTTCAATGTCTTTTTTTACAAGCTCTCTCGTTAATGTACTCCATTTATAAGAATGTTCATCCTTCTGATCGTACCACTTCTGTTTCTCCATATAGAGCATATCATACGCATGGTTTTCCATCCGCTTGATATCTTTCTCATAATCATCCCATACATATCCGATACATGCCGTAAAATCGCCAATCTTAAGCTGACCTTTCAATGCACGAACCTGATCCAGAAAATCACACTGTGAAATATTCTCACAAATTACAGCAAAATCATCATCTCCAATCCGATAAATACAGGATTTCGGAAATACCTTATCTAACAGTCGGTAATAATCGATCATCAAATTATCAACAAAGGACTGTCCAAATTCATCAAATATGTTACGCACTTCATTGATATCAATAATCACTATACCCACTGATTCCAGATTCTGTCTGCGGTTTATGTAATCCATATAGCAGATACGATTATATGCTCCCGTTATACGATCATGCGTTACTTCATAATTTCGTTCTTCTGCAAGCGCCCGGCTGACAATATCATTTCCAATATACAAGGACAAAAGATTCATAAGCTTCAGGTCGCCACTGTGAAGCTGCGGATTAAAGATAATGATCCTTCCAATAATCTCAGACTTATTGTCTTTGATAGGGACAGAATACATTGACCATATCCTGTTTTCCAAAAAAAACGAATACAGATCCGAAGTTTTGTATGGGTAGTCCGGAATATGATTAATGATCAGTGCACCTTTTTTGCTCGATATACTCTGCAGTTCCTTCCGGACAGTTTCTTTATAAAAGATCTCCAGTTTTTTCCCAAACGAATTACTATTTGCTGATTTCCATTCATGATATTCATATAACTTATTGGAATCACATTCCACCAGACAAGCATGTTTTGCGCCATAATATTCTCCAAGTGTTTCTAACAGTTTGCTGTAATTTAAGGAATGCTCTCCTCCTGTAGAAATCTGTGTAATACTGGATACCAACGCGTCCTCAATATCATAACGGTTAGAAAGAACCTGTGTTACTTTATCGGCATCAGAAATATCAACAGCCATCTCCATACGACACTTTCTTCCATGCCAGTTTACAATCCTGTCTTTTAAAACATATTCTTTTCCGTTATTGAGATTCTTATGATGCGAGATAAAACTCTTCTCCGTTGATAACAGCTTATTCGTACAGAAGCTGCACGGAAGATCCATACCCTGAAGCACCTTATAACAATGCTTGTCAATATAAGAAGTATCGTCTTCATCCAGACCAACACCAAGCTTCGCTGCCTTATTCATATATTGCAGCTTATAAGAATTCATCTCCGTTACATATACAACATCCGAGATATCATCCAACAGATAATCCTCTTCATCCGAATAACTGCTGAACTTAGAATTTAATACCGGTTTAGCTTCATCCATCTTCTCACAGAAAAGCATACAGCGGTCTTTGCCCTGCCGTTTGGAATAATATAACGCCTGATCCGCTTTATAATATAAAGAATCGAATTTCAACGACTTTGATATAGTATCAACTGCAATACCAATCGATGCCGAGTGCTCCGCCTTACATTTAATCGCACGAATTCCTTTATTAAGTGTCTTCGCAACCATGTATGCCGTATCTTCATCGACTACATCCGGAATAAACATAGAAAATTCATCTCCGCCGAGACGACCACTAAATCCACCATATGTATTTACAACACTTTCCAGAACAACTGCTGTGTCACACAACAAATCATCCCCCGCATAATGTCCCAGTGCATCATTTACTAATTTAAAATCATCCAGATCGATCATATAGAGTGCACACAGCGTCTCATCAAATTCCGCAAGGAACCTGGATACTTTAGACACAAAGGTGCTATGATTATAAACCCCTGTAAGAGAATCACGTTCCGCACGTAGAATCAATTCCTGACTCTGCAGCTTCTCCTCATGAATCGAATACAGCTTACCTACAATCTTTTTTACCACACCGTTTGTATCAACAACACTGACAAGCATTGCACGATGCCAGAGATACACACCGTTACCGATAAAATCAACCCTGATTTCAACGGTTTCGGTATCCTTAACAGCTGTAAGTTTAGCCAATACATCTGATACCTCTTTTTTATCTTCCGAGTAGATCAACTGACACTGAGCAAGATTTGCAATAAAATCTTTATCATCAAAAACAGTTATGGTTGTGCCATCCATATACTTAGATATATGCATGCTGTCATCTTCTACCGTATAGGAAAACAAGAGTTCATCACTTCCCTGCGCCACTAACTTCAGCATCTCAGTCTGTGCACTCTTTTCCAGTTCTTCTTTCTTTTTATCTGTAATATCTACACAGACAGCGCATATAGAAAAAACGCTTTTTCTTGCCGCAAGAAGCGACAGGCATACCTGCACCCAATAATATGATTCCGGATTATTTTTATTAATAAAGCGATATTCACCAATTGTCATCTTATTTGACAACAAGGTCTCCTTAATCTGTCGTTTCAGTTCTTTCCGATCTTCTTCAAATGCCAGATTGATATATTCATTTCCTTCTGTACCAAGCTGACCTTTTTTCAGGTCGAACATCTTATAAAAGCTCTCACTGATATATTCTACTGTGATCTTCTTATTTCCGATATCAAATACTCCGACACCGCCCGCCAGATTATTGAGAATAGACTCCAGCATACGGTTCTTATCCGCTAATTCCATATTTAGTTCAGAATTGATATCGGTCAGATTTTCAAGCTGCTTCGACAACTTCTTGGTATTCGTTATATCTGTAATAAGGATCTCCCCGCACATTTCTCCTTCTTCCGACTGAAATGCCCTCCCAAAACAAAATACATATATAATTTCACCATTTTTCTTTTTTAACCGATGTCCCAGATATGCTTCTCCCCGGCTCGCCATCTTTGCATAGATGATCTTTGTATAATCCTCCCAATCTTCATCCAGCATAATATCCTTTACATGAAGCTGTAAGTGCTCTACATCTTCCGCAGAATAACCAAGGATCTGTTCAAATCCCTCATCTACCTTTAGAATCTTCATATCTCTGATACGTGTCTGATATCTGGAATATATAATTTCTTCAAATTGTTTTTCCATAACCAACTAACTGCCTCCCCAATACATCCTATAAAGCAGATAACCCAATATCTTTTATTTTACACACCCAATCAACTCATTTATATCATCAATCTGATTCTCGATCAGATACTTCTCAATTCCATCTGTAATCTCCACTGTTGCATATGGATTATTGAAGTTTGCTGTGCCAACTGCAATTGCCGATGCACCGGCCATGATCATTTCGAGAGCATCCTCAGTCGTAGCGATACCGCCCATGCCTATGATCGGAAGCTTGACAGCATTTGCAACCTGATACACCATCCGTACTGCGATCGGATGGATCGCGGGACCTGATACACCGGCAGTCTTATTCTTTACAGCAAATGTACGACGCTTAACATCAATCTTCATGCCTGTAAGTGTATTAATAAGTGACAGCGCATCTGCTCCGCCTGCTTCCGCAGCTCTTGCCATCTCAGTAATATCTGTAACATTCGGACTGAGCTTCATGATCACCGGCTGCTTTGCAACCTTCTTTACTGCCTGTGTTATATCATAAAGAGCTTCCGGCTTCTGACCAAATGCAATTCCTCCCTCTTTTACATTCGGGCAGGATACATTCATCTCAAGCATATCAATATCTGTATCTGCCAGCCGTTCTACGACATCTATATAATCTTCCTTTGACTTTCCGCATACATTTACGATCACTTTTGTATCATATTTTGCAAGGAACGGAAGATCTCTTTTTATAAAAGTATCAATACCCGGATTTTGAAGTCCGATGGCATTCATCATTCCGCCATATGTCTCTGCAATTCTGGGTGTCGGATTGCCCGGCCACGGAACATTTGCCACACCCTTTGTCGTAACTGCTCCCAGACGGTTCAGATCGACAAATTCCGAATACTCCATACCTGAACCAAATGTACCGGATGCAACTGTAATTGGATTCTTCCATTCTACTCCTGCGATGTTTACCGCCATATTTACTTTACTCATTACAGTTCCACCTCCTCAGCATAAAAGACAGGACCATCTGCACAGATCCTTGCATTGTGTACCTTTGAATGCTCATCCACATTCTTTGTCTGACAGACACAGGCAAGACAGGCACCTACACCACATGCCATCTTTTCTTCCAATGAAATCTCACAACGGATATTCTGCTCTGCCGCATACTGTTTGATTCCCCGAAGCATCGGAGTCGGGCCACAGGCATATATGATATCACCGGTTACCGCACATGCTTTGATCGCATCTATTACATTTCCCTTTGTTCCATGCATTCCATCTTCGGAAGACAGATACACACTACCATATGGTTCAAATTCTTCATTTAAGAAAAGCTCATCCCGGTATCCAAGTACGATGGACTTCTCACAGTCCAGCTCTTTTGCGAGCTGCAGCATCGGTGGAATTCCGATCCCTCCACCGATCAGAATTGCTTTTCCGGATTCCTTCATAAAGCCATTTCCAAGCGGACCAAGAATATCAACCGTATCTCCTGCCTGTAATTTTGAGAACTCATTTGTTCCCTTTCCAGCGATACGATATACCAGGCGAAGCGTACCTGCTTCTTTATCAATTCCACATAAACTGATCGGTCTTGGAAGCATACGGCTTCCATCCTTTGAATATACAGAAACAAATTGACCCGCAACCGCCTGCGATGCAATCTCCCCTGCTTTCAGGATCAGACTATATATATCTGTTGCTATACAGGTCTGACTCACAACCTCTGCTGTTATCTTTACTTTTCCCATGTATCTATGTCCTCCCGTGATCTCTTGTATATGATCTGTACGCCTCCACTATCACCACACATCGTGTACTGCATACTGTTTTTCTGATAAATCCGATATTTATAATACGCTGTTGATATCTTCGATCATATCAACAACAGCCTGACGGGAAGCATCTGCATAATTTGCTTCGCCAAATGAAGCATATTTCTCCTGCTTGTATGCTGCAATGATTCCTCTGGATGAATTTACGATCGCACCAAGTCCATCTTCATTGAAATAATGTACCAGATCAGCAGCCTTACCGCCCTGTGCTCCGTAACCCGGAACAAGGATAAATGACTTCGGCATGATCTTACGAAGTACCTTACCCATCTCTGGATACGTTGCTCCTACAACAGCACCGACACTGCTGTAACCGCTCTCACCGATCGCGTCTTTGCCCCATTCATTAACCATAGCGCCAACCAGCTCATATAATGGCTTGCCATCGACCAGACGATCCTGGAATTCTCCGGATGAAGGATTTGATGTCTTGACCAGTACAAAGATCCCCTTCTTTTCTTCCTTACATACATCTACAAAAGGCTTAATTCCATCGGTACCAAGATATGGATTTACAGTTGCAAAATCCTCACCAAATGCGGAATATGTCTTACTTCCGACCGCAACCTTTCCAAGATGTCCGACTGCATATGCTGCAGATGTTGAGCCGATATCGCCTCTTTTAATATCTGCGATCACAACCAGATCCTTTGACTTACAATAATCAACCGTCTTCTGAAATGCCTTTAAGCCCTCGATACCAAACTGCTCATACATAGCGATCTGTGGCTTAACAGCAGGGATCAGATCATGAACCGCATCTACGATACCTTTATTGTACTGCCAGATAGCTTCTGCAGCACCCTCTAAAGTCTCACCATATTCATCAAATGCTGTCTTCTTTATATATTCCGGCACATAGGAAAGCATCGGATCCAGTCCAACAACGATCGGTGCCTTTGTCTCTTTGATTTTTTTTACTAATTTGTCTATCATGTCTTTTCTCCCTTATATATAAAAATTTATTGTTCACAAAAATAGCTTCCAAGTATCTTAAATGTCTCTGTCTCATTTATCAACTGGAATACAAGTGCCTGGATCTCTTTCTGAAGCAGGTTTCCGTTTAACTCGATATAAAACCGATAATTCCATTCTCCTCCACGGAACGGCACCGAATGGATCTCGGTCAGATTCACGCCATAATCGGATATCATCGATAATACACTCGCCAGACTTCCGCTCTTATTCTTACAGACAAAGACGATCTTTAACCGGTTATGCTCCGGCAGAACTACCAGTTGTTTTCCGAATGTAACGACCTTCTTCCGGTGTCCCTCGTCCAATACCTCATCGCACCTGTAAATATAGAAATCATTCATGGTAAGTGCCTCATGCAGCGAATCCGACACACCATAGCTGATATCCTCAAATATACCCATTCCGGCATCTGCTTCATCCTTCCGGATCAGCTCCATGACCTGTTCATAATCACTGACTGTATTTACCAGATCTCTGGAATAGCCCTGACATATGTAAAGTTCATGCTTCAGCATGGCAAGCTTCTTTACCTTCGGTTCCTCCGTCACAAACGATACATCCAGACAATTACGAAGTTCTAATGTTCTCCCATACTGATACTTTCTGCTGACCTCCATAATACGCTTGATCAGTGCCGTATATTCTTTCTTGATGCTGTCGTCTACATCCCCGGTCAGCTTCGTTATAATGGCTTCTTCCCGATCCGGCTTATATATAGCATCCTCTGATTCTGCCTTTACCCTTGCGACCTGATCTGCAAGTATCATTCGTTCCTTAAACAGCACCTTGATCTGCTTATCAACTACGTCGATCTGCTTTCTAACTTCCTCTAATGTCATTTCTCCGGCTCCTTTTGGCATAACATATATTCATTAATATATCATTTTTTCAGCATGAAGTAAACCGCTGCACACGGAAATGATCGAAGTCCTGCGTCAGTTTTTCAAAACGGGACAAATAGCAGAGCGACAAATGCTGCAACTAACAGCACTCCCAAAAGTACTCCACAAATGATCTTCCATTTCGTATTCTTAGACAGAATCATACATATTAGAACAATCAACACTCCTGCCATATCGATCCCGACATCGATCATTTTTCCGCTCCTGCCCGGAACCAATAACTGATGCATCTCATCCGAACATGCATATAATAACGAAATTAAGACAGCTATGCTTCTGTTATAAAATCTGCTCTGGCTCATGGATATCTTCACCGTTGCCAGATATGAAAGTAAGAACAGGATCGCATATTCTGTCACATGTGCAGCCTTTCTTATAACAAGCTCCAGAATATCCTGTAGATTCTGCATCTCCTGTGGTGAATCCTGCCGTACCTTTTCCAAGAGATCAGTTATAAACAAACTGATCTTCCCACTCTGTCCGGAGGATTCCTGTCCGGTCTTTCCTGACATATAGAATATAAATACCATCCATATGATAGCCGGAATTATATAAAGAAACTTTTTTTTACTTTCTGCTGTATTCTGCTTTCTTTTTCCTGATGAGGACTTACTGTTTGCCGATCTGTCTGTATTTTTATTTGCTTTTCTATTTGTTGTTCTTGATTCGCCTGAAGTTTTAGCTTTATTTGCATTTGTGGATTTTGCTTTATTTGTTGAATTATTCTTCTGCATCTCTGTCTAAATCCTTTTCTGATATGTTCATTCGACTCATTCTTTATTCTTTTACCTTACTGTTCTTTCATCTTGCCATTTCTTCTCCCGTGTTTTTCTGAAATAATTTACTCTGGTCAAATTATCCAAAAAATAATATTCAGACATCCCGCATACCTTTATAATAGCTGCTTTTTTTCAGCAGATTTCACATTGTCAAAAAATGGCGGATTTGATAAAATTTCATAAGAGCGTAACTTGTATTCTATTGTACTACAAAAAGAAGAATTTTGCTCACAAAAACAAAAATGGGAGGACATTATATGTTTAACAAAAATAAGAGGGCGAAGAAATTTTCCGATCTCCTGATCCCAGGCATTATATTGATAATCATCGGTATCGTATTTGCCTTTCAGGGAATCCGGGATTACAGCAAACTGAATGGGGATCTGCTCAATCTGAATACTGCATCTGAAAAGGATCTGGATGCCGACAAATATGTAGAGATTGATGTTGACTATGCTTTTTATTCTTTCTGTGAGAATGTTGAAACTACAAATTATGTATTCAAAAGAACAACAGACCAGTATTATCTGATAAGTGCACTTAAAGACAACGAATACTACATTGGACTGAATATTGCTGAATCAAAAAAGTCTGAGCTTGAAGCTTTATCCGATTACACCTGGTCCCAGTCAGGTGCAGATCCGGGTACATTACACTACATCGGCAAATTATGCAAATCAGACAGTGAGATTATGGGATATATGAAAAATTATATCTACGATATGTATGAATCTGCCTATGATATCACTCTTACCTCCACAGAAAAAGCTACACTGGATTCTTATATGCTTCCATACTATATTAAGATCATGACAAAAGAGGGATGTCGTACATCTATCATTATCGGTCTTATAGCCTTCGGTCTTGGTATCCTGCTTATTATATTAGGTATTATTCGTCACAAGAACACGGTATACGGTCCGGATATCCAGTCAGAACCATATACTGGTGCATATGGCAATCCAACAACTCCTGATATGAACACCGGCATGAATTCAGGCTATGCCGATCCAAACGCACAGGAGCCAACGACTCCATTTTCAGACAGCAATACATCTGAAGCAGCCACAAGTGGCTTAGATCCTGACACCTTTGATGGCGATGGAACTTCATCTTTTAAATTGAAAGACTAACTCAAAATCCGACTGATGGGAAATTCCTGTCAGCCGGATTTTTTATTAGAGTGTATTATATATTTACTTCTTAATTAGTGTTCTGTGCTATTCTGCACGATCATTCATAGAATGATTAACCGAAGTATCTCTTTAAAAGACCTTCAAATGCCTTTCCATGTCTTGCCTCATCTCTTGCCATCTCATGAACAGTATCATGGATTGCATCCAGATTCAGTGCTTTTGCACGTTTTGCAAGATCTGTCTTACCGGCAGTTGCACCATGCTCTGCTTCTACTCTCATCTCAAGGTTCTTCTTTGTTGAATCTGTAACTACTTCACCAAGAAGCTCTGCAAACTTAGCTGCATGCTCTGCTTCTTCATAAGCTGCTTTCTCCCAGTAGTTACCAATCTCAGGATAGCCTTCTCTGAATGCTACACGAGCCATTGCAAGGTACATACCAACTTCTGAACATTCGCCCTGGAAGTTTGCTCTTAAATCTTCCATGATATCTTCCGGTGCACCCTGTGCTACACCTACAACATGCTCAGATGCCCATGTCTTATCATCACCCTGTTTGATGAACTTCTCAGCAGGTGCCTTACATACAGGGCACTGTGCAGGAGCTTCTTCTCCTTCATATACATATCCACATACACTACATACAAACTTTGCCATAATTAAAATCTCCTTTGCTTTTTTATTATTATTCTTATTGAGAAACGTTATCAATTTCTATGATTCTATTTTACACAATTTTTGATAAATGTCAATAGTTATTAGGAATGATTCTCAATTATTTTTTTATTTATTTAATCTGCCTTTAACCTGTCTATCCTTATTCTGTAAGAAGCTGTTTATCTGTGTTCTCCAAGGAAGAACAATGCCAGTGTTCCGGGACCAGAGTGTGCTCCGATCACCGGACCAACATAGGATATCGTGATCCTGTCATTTCCGAACCTCTCTTTAATAATAGAAGCAAGTTTCTCTGCATCTTCTATACAATCACCATGACTGATAAAGATATCCTGATCTTCCGGATGTACCGCCAGCTTCTCCATCCGGTTTGCAAGCTCTGTGATCGCTGCTTTTCTTCCTCTGACCTTACTTACATTGATCAGATGTCCCTCGTCATCCACATGCAGGATCGGCTTGATCGACAGCATTGTGCCAACTGTTGCTGTCACACCTGATATACGGCCTCCTCTTTTTAAGAAGAAAAGATCGTCTACTGTAAACCAATGGCATAGCTTTAACTTGATATCTTCTATATACTGTGCATTCTCCTTCAGACTTTTTCCTGCATCTTTTGCCTGACATGCCTTATATACCAGAAGTCCCTGTCCCATAGATGCCGCAAGGGTATCAACACTGATCATCTTTCGTTCCGGATACTCCTCCATTAATTCCTGACCGGCCATATACACGGTCTGATAAGTAGAACTAAGTCCGGATGAAAAGCCCAGATATAAGATATCTTTCTTCTGATTAAACAATGCTTCTATGGCCTCCGATGCCTGCGAGATATTCGCTGCAGAAGTCTTGATATTTGCCCCATTTCTTAATTTGCTATATACTTTCTCAATATCTGCCTGATCATTATGAAAACTTCCCTCGCCCTCAACAATAAAATCAAGCTGTAAGATCTCCAGTTGATATTTCTTCACGATATCATCCGGCAGATCACAGGATGAATCTGTCAATATAACATAATCATTCATTTTAACATCCTCCATTACCATTTTATGGCAAATATGGTTTTTAAAACCACATGATATATTTTATCAAATCGTTATGTAAAGTATACCACACCTTATAAATGTTCTCAATATATTCTGTTGCATCCAATTAAAAAGAGAACCCTGTTTTTTTCAGGATTCTCCTTATTTCTTTTCTTATAAATTAATATGTTCTATTGGAATAGTAATAATATAATGTCTCACCAGCACCAGTCTTTGTATTATACATCACAACATATACATATGCATTATTTACCTTGGATAACGTAATCTTTTTTGAAAAACTTGTTTTGTCGAGCCATGTATAAGATTTTCTTGTTGACCCATTTACAACATATACGCTTCGAATCTTCCATCCTGCGTTAGCTTTGATCGATAACTGCTTTTTAGATACTTTCTTATTCAGTCTGTAATCATCATTCTTTGCATATTTGGATGCGTAATTCTTGCTGCCAATCTTGAACGTCTTTACCGGATTCGTATACTTCTTTACCGTAAGCTTTGTCTTGATCTTTACTCCCTTTGCTGTACAGGAGATTGTTGTTGTTGCTGCCTTCTTGCCAAAATATGCTTTAACATATCCATCTTTTGCTTCTACACGGATATCCTTGTTCGTGCTTTTCAATTTTTTGATCTCTGACTTTTTAGAACATCCTATAATTGAAATTATAGTGTAATATGAAGAATACTGATCCCCAGGCTTGTAAGTAACAACTCCGTTACTTGGATAAAAATAAACCTTTTTGCTTGTTGCAGCGCTTACATCCTTCATGCTGGTTGCCGGTACTGCTAATAATGTGAATACCATTGCAAGAGCTAAAAATACAGCTAATAATCTCTTTGTTGCTTTTTTCATTTTTTCTACTACCTCCATAAAATCATCTTTTATCCGGCGGCATTCTGACCTCTCATCTGTATGCCCCAAATTTAGTTTTATTTTATACTATTTCCCATTTTTTTACAATAGGGACAACGCATTTTAATCCTAAATTAATGTACCTTATTCATCTTCTCCATACCATTTAAAGAAACGTTTTGCATACTTCTCTGCCTTGTTTCTTGAGAAGTTAAATCCACGGATCGCACCTTTCTCTTTATAGGTATCCCGAATTCCATTAAAATACCATTCCATTCTGTCATACGAGAAGCCCTTGATATCCTTATAATTATTATATTTGTTATAATAATCGTCATATTGGTAGTTATCGTACTCGTAGTAATCATCATCCTGTCCCGTCATATAGTTATCTACAATGAACTCATATACTTCTTCCGCTCCATCTGCACCAAGTGACGTCACATACCGGAAATCCACATCCTTTGGATCCTGATTTTCCAGATTATATCTGGCAACCAGATAAGCCGGTCGAAGGAATGATACGATGATATATACAGTAACGATCACAAACATCGAATAACGCACCAGTGGAAAACGGTCAGCATAGATTCTGACGATCACGCCTGCAAGCACCACAGCAAGAACAGCCAGTGCTGCAAATACCAGAATCCTCATATAAGTAAGATCATATGCTTTGATATACATTGTCATACGAAGTGCCGAAGATGCGATCATCACGTAGGTACAAGCCGACATAATAGTCAGTACGATATTAAGCACCGTACTTTTACTGAAAATTGCATGACAGATCAATACCAGTATCACATTCAGCACTGATACGAACATAAGCTGGAAGAATCCCTGTCTGGCATATTCCGCATAAGTCATATCATCCGGCAGTGACATATTATTTGTAAACAGATATAGGATCTGGATCACTGAAAACAACAAATACACCAGGGTAAGAAGCCCCATTGCCGTGATCGCAATGATTGGTTCATGTGTTCCTGCTTTTGCCTGTCTGTGATGTCTGCTTCCAAACGGTGCCGCAACAATAATTCCATATGTAAATAGTAACGCCGCAAATGCAAATACCAGAAACCAGATTGCATCCCATGACAGGAAAATATTTCCAAGTAATGTTTCAACTGCATCTCCAAATATCTGATCTGCACTGGAAAGCAGGCTGATCATTACGAACAGCAATGGAATCGCAACGACAACACCGATCAGAATATAGACAAATTTCGCACGTTTTCTTGCATTTTCATGTTCTCTGTTATATTGTCTGTAGTCTGAGAAAAAACGGTCAAAACAGGTAAACGGCTCTGCCATCTTCTCGATAACCGTAAGACCATATTCGACAAATCCCATGTTTTTAAGATCATCAAAATACCGGAGAAGCCCTGCACACACAAGAAATAAAATGCAAAGATGATCCAAAACGATCAAAAATGAATCATCGGTCCTGCAAACTGATACCCCAAGCAAAAGGATACCTGCATAATGCGGAATCAGCTTCGTCTGCTTTCCAAAAAGTTTCCCAAAAGATAACGATTCTCCGTCATTTACCGGCAGATTCTTCTCATGGCGCATGATACTGAAACTCATAAACAAAACGGTCATAACTGCCATGAATACAGCACAGATACTTGCATAATTCCGGTACATCAGCACACTGTAGATCATGGCATAACCAAACGCAAAACCGCCAAAAATCTCAAACCGTTCGGGCGATACCCCCGGTCTTGATCTTCTCGGCTTATAATCGTAATTTGACTGCCATCCAAAATTTGGCGGCACATTATTATAGTTTGATTGTCCTCCAAAATTCGGTGGCACATTATTATAGTTTGGCTGTCCTCCAAAGTTTGGTGGCACATTATTATAGTTTGGCTGTCCTCCAAAGTTTGGTGGCACATTATTATAGTTTGGCGGTACATTATTATAATTCGGCTGTCCGCCAAAATTCGGCGGTGTATTATTTATATCCATATTAAGTAACCTCCCATTCCTTCCTGTAACGAAAAAAATCTATATCCATAGTTTCATGTTCCCCATTTTTTGTCAAGTGAATATTTATTAATATACTTATGCAGCAAAAACACCAGTTCTCCTGAAATCTTTACAAAATAAAAACTTCCGAACATGAGCCCCTGTTTTTCAATACAAGGTCATATCCAGAAGTTTTTCCTTTACATTCTCTTACTGATATTTTAATTTTTCATCTTCAAACTCTTCCAACCGCTGTCTGTATGCTTCCATAATAACAGATTCATATGCAAGAACCGGTTCTTTTATACCAAGTAATTGCATCAGATACTTTACAAACAATGGATTCATAATAAGAAATGGTCCAACTGTATATGTCGCAAAGAAATTCTTTCTCTTCAAACCTTCTTGTTTTATTCCCGGATGAAAACCATCCCCGCGAATCACATCATAGAAATAATCCTTTGAATTATCTCCATAAGAATGACTGAACTGCGCTTTAAAACCAACCAGCTTTATATCTTCATACTGTCCAAATACAAGAGAATGATATCTATGCATCATATCTCTCTTTGCATAGGTATTAAAAATACCAAGTCCTTCTATTCGACTTCCATCTTCATTCTCAATGTACTGTTCAACGATCTCGACTGCATTCCCGGTAAAGAGAAATACTGTTCCAGCCTCGATTTGCTCTTCCAGTTCTTTCTTATACGGTTTCAATGCCTGAATCGCCAATTCCTGCTGATTCTCTGTCATTGCTCCCATATATACAAGGTTTGCCCTGCCCTCTGTAAATGCCGGTTTATCATATAAGCCGGTATAAATAACTGTTGCCTCCGGCATACAGTCTTTTAAATAATTTACGTTCTGTAATTCACCGAAAAGATTGGCAAATTCTCCATATAGAACTTCTATTGTAATATCTGTTCCCATTTGTTATGCCTCTCTTTCCTTCAAATACTGTTTCAGATTATCCCGAAGTACAAGTGCTGTATCATTTTCATGAATATCATGAAGAATGTATACACTGTCTGTTCCATCCAGATTCAGGGATTTATATGCACCTGCTTCATCCGTTGTCTCTTTGATCTTTTCCTCCGGAACCCCGGCCATCATTAAACGGAGCTTATAATCTTTCGTCCGCAGACCACCTATTACGATGTTCGTAATATTCGGCTGATTTAAGAACTCAAAATCCGTATCAAAGATCCATGTCATATTTTCAGATGAATTTTTCCGGTCAAATATATCTTCCAGCAAAAGAATGACCTCTTTATTTCCCGGTTCCTTAGACACATAATCAAATACACAGGAACATGCAATTGGATTCTGTCCTTTTGCCATATTGGTCACTATCGTGATCCCATCCACTGTACTTCTGGAATATCTCGATTCCACAATATTAAGATTCTGGATCGCGTTCCGGATCTGCTCACCTGTCAAACCAAATTCACGAAGAGCGGTAACTGCAGTCAGCTCATTGTACAGATTAAATGTACTGTTGCTGATCATCGGATACTGTTCCCTGCTCTCATTATGTGTAACTGTTATTACTTTGTTCTCATAATCAACATCTGCCTTATAATCGCCTTCCGGTGACGTATATCCACAGAACTCACAGACAGCTTTTCCAATATGATGATACCGGACATAGTTATATTTTAATTTATGATGACACTTTGGACAGATCCGCATATCATTGATCAGATTAATACATTCCTCCCGGTCAGATGGAAGTCTGTTGATTGAAAAGTATGTTTTTTCATTTTCCGATCCAAGATTTGAACTAATCAGATCATCCGCATTTAAGATCAGATGTGATTCTTTTGGCATATTATTATTGATAAAGTTAAAAATAAACTCCGGGTTTGCATTTCTCTGAATGGAATCACGGAACAGGTTCGTACATACCGCATATGTTGGTTTTACGTATGGATAGATCAGCTTTGAACTTCTTTCATCGACTTCAAATACTGCATATTCTTTCTTTGCCTTTCCTGTCAGAGTACTTCCTGCGATCAATGAACTCGCTACTCCGGCATTCACATTAGAACCAGCACGGTTGTTCAAAACGTCATAGCCATTTGCCTCCAGAATATCTATGATCATATTACATACTGTTGTCTTGCCGTTGGTTCCTGTTACTGTTATGATCGTTTTCGGTTTATCTATACATCCCATGAAATCCGGACAAAGCTTGACTGCCAGCTTTCCCGGAAAATAACTTGCGTTCATCTTCAACATTCTCTGCATGGTTCTTGCCAGTTTGCCCATGAACAAAGCAAAAAAGAACCTTACATTCTTTTTATACATCTAGCTACCTCATTTCATATCTGTAAATTATCATTAGTATGTCCATTTAAGCCACATATAATATAACCACTTATTCAAAAATATGTCAATCAATTTGCCTTATTTATTCAGTTTATTTCGCCAACACCCTCTTTTACTTAAAAATGGCATCTGCCAGATCAGGCAGATGCCAACTTGTTTTTTCAATATCGAGGGTTTCTTTTATTCTTCCTCATTCACCTGAGAAAGCTTGGCTGCCTGATCTGCTGCGATCAGACTGTCGATAATCTCATTCAGATCACCGTTTAAGATCTGTTCCAGCTTATACAAGGTGAGTTTGATTCTGTGATCGGTTACACGACCTTCTGGGAAGTTATAAGTACGAATCTTCTCTGAACGATCTCCGGTTCCAATCTGGCTCTTACGGTCTGCAGCTTCTGCATCATGCTGCTTCTGAAGCTCCATATCATACAGCTTGGAACGGAGCAGCGCAAATGCCTTCGCCTTATTCTGAAGCTGGGACTTCTCGGTCTGGCTGTAAATCACGATACCGGTTGGTATATGTGTCAGACGAACGGCTGAATCTGTTGTATTGACACACTGACCACCGTTACCGGATGCTCGCATGACATCGATACGGATATCATTTTCATTGATCTCTACATCAACTTCCTCTGCTTCTGGCATAACTGCAACTGTTACAGTTGAGGTATGGATTCTTCCGCCAGACTCTGTCTTCGGGATTCTCTGTACGCGGTGAACTCCACTCTCATATTTCATCTTGGAATATGCACCATCACCTGTGATCATGAATACCGCTTCCTTGAAACCACCGATTCCATTCTCATTCACGCTCATCAGTTCTACTTTCCATTTGAACTGATCAACGTATTTCTGATACATTCTGTAGATCTCATATGCAAATAATGCGGCTTCATCTCCGCCTGCACCTGCACGGATCTCGACGATAACATTCTTGGAATCGTTCGGATCTTTTGGAAGAAGCAGAATCTTTAATTCATTTTCCGTCTTTTCTACTGTTGCCTTTGCTTCATTTAATTCTTCCTTCGCCATTTCACGAAGCTCTTCATCATTTTCTTCTTCAAGCATAAGCAGACTGTCTTCGATCGTCTGTTTTGCATCTTTATATTCTTTGTACTTTTCTACGATAGGAGTCAGTTCACTCTGCTCCTTCATTAATTTGCGGAATTTGTTCTGATCAGATACGATATCCGGATCTGTCAACTGGTTATTTAATGTATCAAGTCTGTCTACTAAATCTTCTAATTTATCAAACATAATAATCCTCCTGCAGCACATGCTCATTTCCTGTTCATGTGTCTGTTAATATATCCAGCCTTTTTTCAGGCTTTTCTTCCAATTACAACCCTGTCATTTTCTGCGAGGTCTTTCACTACGCGTACATCTTCAAAATGCTTATCTACAAGGAGCTGCTGCACATCATGTGCCTGATGATTACCAATTTCAAATAAAATATATCCTTTTTCATTTAAATAACTCTCCGCATTTTCTATAATTGCTCTGTAAAACTTCAATCCGTCCGCATCGCCGTCCAATGCCAGCCTCGGCTCATAATCCCGAACCTCCGGCATCAATCCGTCAATCACTTTGCTCTCTATATATGGTGGGTTAGACAAGATCATATCATATCTTTTATCTATCTTATCAAATAAATCTGATTTTATAACAGTATAATCAGATACTTCTAATCGTTTCGCATTTTTTGTCGTAAGTGCGATCGCGGAATCTGAGATATCACACAGATCTATATGAATATTCTGATTCATAAGTGCTACCGACAATCCGATGCACCCGGAACCACAGCACATATCCAGCACAGACATCTTATCAGAATGTATGTCCTGAATCAAGCGGTTTGCCTGTTCCACCAGAACTTCTGTGTCAAATCTTGGAATCAGTACATCCGGTGCAGTCTCAAAATCATACCCCATAAAGCACTGTATGCCTGTTATATATTGTAACGGAATACGTTTTGACCTTTTATCGATCAACGCTTCATAGGAAGAACGAATCGTTTCGGTAACATCTTCCTGCCGGTTCATAATATATGCCATCTTATCCTGCTTTGATACAAAGAGCCATAATAACTCTGCATCGATATCTGCATCCGGCACATTATGTTCGTTCAGTTTTTCTTTTCCTGCTGTTACAAGCTGATACTGAGTCATACGTCTATTTCCTTTTACATTCACTGGCATCATTTCAATTTCTTAATCTTCGATCTCTCCACGCTTCATAGCGTCCTGATAAGCACGCCAGTCGATCACCGCTTCTACCGAACGAATTGCCACCTCACACATCTCAAGATCCGGTTCCTTCGTCGTAAGACGCTGTACCCACATACCGGGTACACTTAATATATTCGCAAGCTTTGAGTCACTTCTGCCTGCAAACATGATAAATTCATACGAGATTCCCGCAATAATCGGAACCAGAAGTACACGCGACAGCAATCGCAGCCACATAGACTTCACATTTATAAACATAAATACAATAATGCTTATGATCATAACGACTACCAAAAAACTGGTTCCACAGCGTTTATGGTATCTGGAATGTTTCTTTACATTTTCCGGAGTCAGCGGATCGCCTGCTTCAAAACAGTTGATCGTCTTATGCTCTGCACCATGATACATAAATACACGTTTGATATCCTTCATCAATGATATTAATACTACATATGCAAGAAAGATCACCAACCGAAGCACACCTTCCGCTACCGCTATCAATACATTGCTTTTTGTCACATGCTCAAGTAGTCCTGCAATAAATGCCGGAAGCAGCATGAATAATGCGATCGCAATGGCAAGTGATACAATAACGGTTCCGATCATCATCAGATCATCTCCTGTACTGCTTTCTTTTTTATTGTTTTTACTGCCGTTCTCACCTGAACCGCTTCCATTATTACTTTCTGTATCTGACAACCTGAAATCATCTTTATTTTCACTCTTTCCAGTCGGTTCTTCCTCTTCATAAAAATCGGCTGAATATGTCAGCGTTTTAACTCCAATTACCAGCGACTCAAAGAAATTAACCACTCCACGAAGAATCGGCAATTTCAGGATTTTATATTTTTCACCTATCGGTGTATAGCTTTCTACTTTAACTTCAATTTCCTGATCCGGCTTTCTGACTGCTACTGCGTACTGATCCTCGTATTTCATCATTACGCCTTCGATCACCGCCTGACCACCTATTCTGGCTCTTTTCAAATTCTATACCTCGTAAAATTGTTTCCTAAAACAAAAATAGGCTGAGATTAAAAGCTTTAACCTCAACCTATCATCCTTTTTATTAGTTTGACTGTGAAACACCGTACTTACGGTTGAACATATCAATTCTACCACGAGCCTTAGCTGCCTTCTGCTGGCCTGTATAGAATGAATGACACTTTGAGCAAATTTCTACATGAATTTCTTCTTTTGTAGAACCTGTAACAAATTCGTTTCCGCAGTTACATACAACCTTTGCCTGATAATAATTTGGATGTATTCCTTCTCTCATTTAATCTCACCTCTTTATTATATTATTGATATATGAGAATAGGCCATCAGCCTCACTTCTTCATAAAACACAGCTTTTGTATTCTAACATAAACCGGCATAGAAATGCAAGTGTTTTTTTATTTTCTTAGCAATGATTTTTTAACATAATAGATAAACTCTTTATTATTCTTGGTCCGAACGAATAATTTCAGTACATCCTCCAGCATATCCTCTGCCTTATTACCGGATAATATCTTGTGAAGTGCATATACAACTTCCTGTTCTTCCGGTGATAATAACAGATCATCCCGTCTGGTACTGGATTTTGCAATGTCGATTGCAGGGAAGATTCTCTTTTCTGCGAGCTTCCGGTCAAGCACCAGTTCCATATTACCGGTTCCTTTGAATTCCTCGAATACGACATCATCCATCTTGCTTCCTGTCTCAACCAGCGCTGTCGCAAGGATCGTAAGACTTCCACCCTCACGCATGTTCCGGGCAGCACCAAAGAATTTCTTCGGCATATGTAACGCCGCAGGATCAAGACCACCGGATAAGGTTCTTCCACTTGGTGGAACTGTAAGGTTGTACGCTCTTGCAAGTCTCGTAATACTGTCTAATAAGATCACGACATCTTTCTTCTGCTCTACCAGTCGTTTTGCACGCTCGATCACCATCTCAGATACACGCTTATGATGCTCTGGCAGCTCATCAAATGTCGAATAAATAACTTCTACATTGGGTCCCTCTATGGATTCCCTGATATCCGTTACTTCCTCCGGTCTTTCATCGATCAGAAGCACCAGCAAATGAATCTCACTGTATCTGGTACTGATACATTTTGCAATCTGTTTCAGCAAGGTTGTCTTACCTGTCTTTGGAGGGGAAACGATCATACCACGCTGTCCTTTACCGATCGGTGACAGCAGATCGATCATACGGATCGGAATCGGGCTGTCCTCCCCATCCATATTGATCCGTTCATTCGGGAAAATCGGCGTCAGATCTTCAAATGCTTTTCTTCCTGCAATGCTTGCAGGACTTTCTCCATTGACAGAAGCTACATATAATAATGCACCAAACTTCTCTCCCTGCGTCTTTACGCGGATATTTCCCATTATGATATCTCCGGTCTTAAGTCCAAATCTACGAATCTGCGCCGGTGATACATAGATATCCTGATCTCCCGGCAGATAATTGGCACTTCTTATAAATCCATAGCCTTCCGGCATTACTTCCAGGATTCCATGTGCCATCTTACCACTGTCAAGCTCCGGTCCATTTGGTTCCTGCTGAGCGGATGAGCCTTCCTGCCTGTTCTCAGGCTTCGTCTCCATTCTTACCTCTGCTTTTATCTCTGTATCTGCAGCCGTATTTTTTTCTTCTATAACAGATTTTTCAAATGCTGCTTTCTTTTCTGATACTACAGAACTTTCAACTGCTGCTTTTTTCTCTTCCATTGCAGCCTTTTCAAGAACTGCTTTTTCCATATTCATTTCCGGCTTTGTCATCTCGGTTGCAAGCGTTTTGTTCTCCTGAACATGGTCTTTTCTTCCGTTATTTACATTTGGTGTATTGTTTCCATGATAGGAATTGTTATTTCTGTTATTATTCCCCTGTGACCGATAGTCCTGTCTTTTTCCATTCCGGTTGGTCTGCCTTCCGGCAGTATTCCTATGCTGTCTTCTTCCGGATTCTCCTGATCTCTGGCCATTTTCTACCCGGTCCCTGTCCACTTTTTTTACAGCATCTTCTTCGGATCTCTCCGGCTGCTCTGTGTGTTTCGTTTTTTCAGTCTGTTCTACTTTTTCTGGCAGCTCTACTTTTTCTGGCAGCTCTGCCTTTTTCGGTTTCCGTGTTCTTTCTGTCTTTTTTATTTTTTCAGCATCTTTTTTCTGTGAATTCACGTCCTGATTTTCTTTCGCATGGCCTGCTTCATCACTGTAATTTTTTTCAAGGAATTCGATCAGAGCCGGCTTACGAAGTGCTGATACACCCTTTATCTTATGCTCCTTTACGAATTGCTTCAATTCCTCTAATGATGCATTTTTGAAATCCATCTTTTACTCCTTCCAATTTTATCCGTTTTATTTAATTCACACACATTCTTATTCTTGGGGATTATCCTAATGAATTCTTTTCGAAACAGGTATATCAACTGTATGACTACCTGTGCATCCTGCTTATCAGATATCCGGATGCCACATGAGCGTTGTATTTAATAGCCTTAGTATAGCATAAAAAAAAGTTTTGTAAATCATTTTCTTTCACCGCAGCATTGCTTCATTGATTTTATGCTTTTCTTGTGATACATTTATTCTTACAAAACATACAAAGGATATTATTATGAATACTGAATCGATCGTCTTATACAAATTAATTATATTATACATGCTGGATCGTGTGGATTTCACACTGACCAATTCCCAGATTTCCGATTTTGTTCTGACAAAGGGATATACGAACTACTTCACGCTTCAGGAAGCCATTAATGGACTGATCGAGTGTGATTTTGTCTATGTCTCCATGATACGGTCTTCTTCCCATTATAAGATCACTGACAAGGGTGAAGAAGCCTTAAGCATGTTTGAAAACCGTATTCCATATGCTATTAAACAGGATATCCTGGACTATTTCGATAATCAGAAAATTAATCTGAAAAACGAATCTGAGATCTATGCCGATTATGCCTTAAATGATTATGGCGAATATGTCGTTACCTGTGTGATCAAGGATCGGAAAGAAACTCTGGTCGATCTGAAATTTAACGTACCAACAAAAACGCACGCCGTTGCTATCTGTGATAACTGGCGTGCGAAAAGTGCCGAAGTATATGACTATCTCGTCAATACTCTCTGGCTGTATTCTGATGATAAGGGCGAAAAACAGTCCTGATCATTTATTCTGATTCTGCGATCCGGTCTTCGATCAATTGCAGGATCTCTTCTTTTCCCTGCTTGGTCTGTGCCGAGAACGGAATTATGATCGTTCTCTCTACCGGCTGGATCTTCTGTCTGATGATCTTCAGATTCTTCTGGATCTGGCTTCTCTTGATCTTATCAAGCTTTGTTGCAATAATTACCGGTTCATATCCGTTTTTTACAATCCAGTCATACATGATGCAATCATTCTCTGATGGCTCATGACGGATATCAATCAACAAAAATACAAGCCGCAACTGTTTTGAGGTATGCAGATACCGTTCTACCATCTTACCCCATTTTGCACGGATCTCTACGGATACCTGTGCATAGCCATATCCCGGAAGATCGACAAAATACAGATCATGATTAATATTATAATAATTGATCGTCTGTGTCTTGCCCGGCTGTGATGATGTTCTTGCGAGCGACTTCCGGTTTAACAATCCATTGATCAAGGAGGATTTTCCTACATTTGACTTACCGGCAAATGCGATCTCTGGCATCTCTGTCTCTGGAAGTGTACTTGTAATTCCACATACTGTTTCAAGTTCAGCACTCTTAATTATCATTTCTTTTCTCCTTTTGCAAGTGCAAGACTAAGCACCTGTTCCATTGTTTTCACACAGGTAATATCCAGCCCGTCTGTAATCTCTGTACTGATATCATTAAGGTCTCTGCGGTTCATCTCAGGGATCAGCACCTTCTTAATACCGATCGTTTTTGCTGCCAGAAGCTTTTCTTTTAAACCACCGATAGGAAGTACGCTACCCCGCAGAGTGATCTCTCCTGTCATCGCAAGATCTCCTCTTACCGGCTTATTAAATATCGCAGAATAAATGGCTGTCGCCATCGTGATTCCCGCAGAAGGTCCATCCTTTGGAACTGCTCCTTCCGGAATATGGATGTGGATATCATGCTTTTCAAAATAATCTTCACCCAGTGTCTCTGATTCCTTCATCGTACGGATATACGATAAACCTGTAACAGCAGACTCCTTCATGACATCTCCTAATTTTCCGGTAAGCTGTATACTGCCATTTCCTGGCATGATATTTACTTCTATATTAAGTGTTACTCCACCTACCGCAGTCCATGCAAGACCTCGTACAGAGCCTACCTTATTGGTCAGATCATAGCTGTCATCCATGTACTTCTCTGTTCCGAGAAGCTGTGGTATCATGTCCTTTGTTACTTTTACTGTCTCCACCTGTTCTGTAAGGATCATTCTGCATGCTTTTCTGCATATCTTATCAATATTTCGCTCCAGATCACGCACACCAGCTTCTCTGGTGTAATGACGGATGATATATTTGATCGCTGATCCATTGATCTTGAACTGCTTCTTTGTCAGTCCGTTTCTCTCGATCGCCTTATTGACCAGATACAGCTTTGCAATGTTGAACTTCTCATTTTCCGTGTATCCGCTGATCTCGATCATCTCCATACGATCGGCTAACGGTCCCGGAATCAGGGACGCATCATTTGCTGTTGCGATAAATAATACCTTGCTCAGGTCGATCGGCACTTCAAAATAATGATCGTAAAATTTATTATTCTGTTCGCTGTCTAAAACCTCTAACAAAGCAGAGGATACATCTCCCTTGTAGTCGCTGCTTACCTTGTCTATCTCATCAAGCAGTACCAGCGGATTCTCTGTCTTTGTCTTTGCGATCGACTGTGCGATCCTGCCCGGCATAGCACCGATATAGGTTCTTCTGTGTCCACGGATCTCTGCTTCATCCCGAACGCCGCCAAGTGACATACGGACATATTCTTTTCCTGTCGCGGTAGCGATCGATCTTGCGATCGATGTCTTACCGGTTCCCGGAGGTCCAACCAGACACAGGATCGGCATGTTGCCTTTTTCATTTAAGATATGAACCGCCAGATAATCTATGATCCGTTCCTTTACTTCTTCCAGACCATAATGATCCCGTTCCAGAATCTTAATTGCCTTTTCCAGATTATCATTCTCTTTTGAAGATTTGCCCCATGGATAGTCGAGCAAAGTCTCGATATAGTTTGTAAGGATACCGGATTCAGCAGCCATCGGCGGCAATGCACGAAGTCTGGATATCTCTTTCGTAAGCTTCTCTTTGACTTCCTCCGGAGCAGTCAGATTCTGTAAACGCTCCATATATTCATCTGCCGCTTTTTCTGTATTATCATCCTCGCCAAGCTCTTTCTTTATGACCTTCATCTGTTCCCGGAGAACATATTCTCTCTGATGCTTATTTACGCAGTCCTGTAATTTCTCCTGAATCTCCTGACGGATGGCTAAAATCTCCATCTCCTCATCCATCGTCTGAAGGATCTTCATTACACGTTCTTTTACATCGAGAGTTTCCAGTATCTCCTGCTTCTTCGTATATGGCGCAGGAATGAATTCTGTCACTCCATCGGCAAATTTTGCAAGGTCATCGATCGTAAGCAGTTTTTTATATAACAGCTTATTTGTTCCCATTCCATTTGCAAATGCTTGTCTGAGCTTATCCGTAAGCATACGGATCAATGTTTTTTCCTCTACTTCATCCAGATGGTTTGTTTCTTCTGTATCTATATATTCAAAGTCTGCATTATATGCTCCATCTTCCTTATAAAATGAAACGATCCTTGCACGTTTTTCTGCTTCGATCAGAATGCGGACTGTTTTGTTCGGCATTTTCAGATATTGTTTGATCTTTGCTGTAACACCGATCGGATAAAGATCAGGAACCTTGCTATTCTCCTTTACTTCCTTTGCCGTAACCAGCAGGATGCTGCAATCACCTTTCATCGCATTGGCAACTGCTTCACAGGATTCCTTGCTGATCACATCCAGATGTGAGGAAGTATCTGGCATTATAACAATATTGTTCAAAACGATCATCGGTCTGTTCCAGACGATATTATCCATACTTTTATCTCCTTTATATCAAAAAACCGGGATGCATAACATCCCGGCTTTCTGCTTAAGCTATTTCATCACTGTTTTTTACTGAACGCTTCTTCTTTATCTGCTTTTTCTCAGCCGGATTATCAGAATAAGTGATTTCTGGTTGTGCTCCATCCGTTATAACTTCTTTTGTGATCACGCATTTTGCAACTCTGTCATCTGATGGAATCTCATACATAAGATCAAGCGTTGCTTTCTCTATGATAGAACGAAGTCCTCTGGCTCCGGTCTTTCTCTCCATCGCTTCTTCTGCTATAGCGTAAAGCGCATCCTTATCAAATTCCAATTCCACGCCATCTAATTCAAATAATTTCTTATACTGCTTGCAGATCGCACTCTTTGTATCTGTCAGGATTCTTACAAGCGCATCCTTATTCAACAGATCAAGTGTAACTGTGATCGGCAGACGTCCGACAAATTCAGGGATCAGGCCATATTTTACAAAGTCCTGAGGAGTAACCTGCTTTAACAGTTCTCCGATATCCTGCTCTGTCTTATCAACAACCTCTGCATTGAAGCCGATGGCTTTCTTGCCGATTCTGTTGTCAATGATCTTCTCCAGACCATCAAATGCGCCACCGCAAATAAATAAAATATTTGATGTATCGATCTGTATAAATTCCTGATGTGGATGTTTTCTGCCACCCTGTGGTGGCACTGATGCAACCGTTCCCTCCACGATCTTTAACAGCGCCTGCTGTACACCTTCACCGGATACATCTCTGGTAATGGATACATTCTCGCTCTTCTTCGTGATCTTATCGATCTCATCAATATAGATAATTCCATGCTCTGCACGTTCTACATCATAATCGGCCGCCTGAATCAGCTTCAACAGAATATTCTCTACATCCTCACCAACATATCCGGCCTCTGTCAATGCAGTTGCATCGGCAATGGCAAACGGAACATTCAAGATCTTCGCAAGTGTCTGTGCCAGATATGTCTTACCGGAACCGGTTGGTCCGACCATAAGAATATTACTCTTCTGAAGCTCTACATCAAAGTCCTTATCCGCCATGATACGCTTATAATGATTGTATACTGCAACGGATAAAACCTTCTTCGCTTCTTCCTGACCAATTACATACTGATCCAGAAATTCACGGATCTCCTTTGGTTTCAGTAAATTAATGGAATCTTCAGCACCTGTTTCTTCCAGCTCTTCGTCAACGATCTCTGCACATATCTGTACGCACTCATCACAAATGTAAGCGTTTGGTCCTGCTATAAGTTTTCTGACCTGATCCTGCGTCTTATTACAGAAGGAACATCTAAGTAGTTTTCTATCTTCACTACGATTTGCCATTCCAATACCTCTTTATACTATCTTTTTGCGATCACACTATCAATCAGACCATATGCACATGCTTCTTCTGCTGACATCCAGTTATCTCTCTCTGTATCAGCAGCGATGGTCTCATATGGCTTTCCGGTATTCTCGCTTAACATTCTATTTAATTTCTCTTTTGTCTTTAAAATATGCTTCGCAGCAATTTCAATCTCTGTAGCCTGACCCTGTGATCCGCCGGATGGCTGATGGATCATGATCTCGGCATTTGGAAGTGCAAATCTCTTACCTTTTGCACCACCTGCAAGCAGGAATGCACCCATACTTGCTGCCATTCCACAGCAGATTGTAGATACATCACATTTGATGTACTGCATTGTATCATAAATCCCAAGTCCTGCTGTTACAGAACCGCCCGGACTGTTGATATACAATGAGATATCCTTGGATGGATCTTCGGACTCCAGGAACAGGAGCTGTGCGATCACTATACTTGCTGATGTATCATTTACTTCTTCTCCCAGAAAGATAATTCTGTCTTTCAGAAGTCTTGAATAAATATCATATGAACGTTCACCACGGCTGGTCTGTTCAATGACATAAGGTACTAAACTCATATTTACACCTCCAAAATATCGCAATCAGAAATTATGGATTAAACTTCCTTTGCGTTATCTACAACAACCTTAACTGCCTTTTTAACAGCAAGATCCTTTTTAATGCTATCCTTTTCTGTATCACCCATGAAGCCTTCGATATCTTCTACATTCATCTGATACTGTTTTGCCATAGCTTCCAGTTCTTCATGTACTTCATCGTCTGATACCTCAATATTTTCAGCAGCAGCAATTGCTTCCAGAACAAGACGGGATTTGATTCTCTTCTCTGCGTCTGGTTTGATTCTCTCCATTAATGCTTCCTCTGTGATATTGCAGATCTGCATATACTGCTCAAGGTTGATTCCCTGATACTGAAGATTCTGAGCGAACTCATCTTTAATTCTTTCCTGTACATCTGCAACCTGTGCATCTGCAACGTCCATCTTAGCATTCTCGATTACTTTCTCGATCAGCTTGTTTTCTTTCTCGTTCTCAGCATCCTTCTGTTTCTTCTCAGCAGCCTTGCTCTTGATGTCTTCTTTGTATTCATCTAATGTCTCAAAATCTGAAACTTCACTTGCAAATTCATCATCTAACTCTGGTAATTCTACAGCCTTGATCTCTTTGATCTTGCATTTGAATACTGCTGGCTTACCTGCTAAATCTTCTGCCTGATAATCTTCTGGGAATGTAACATTTACTTCTACATCCTCATCGATGTTCTTGCCAACGAGCTGATCTTCAAATGTATCAATGAATGAATGGGAACCAAGAACGAGCTTGTAGTTCTCAGCCTTACCGCCTTCGAACGGAACACCATCAACTGATCCTTCGAAATCAAGTGTAACTTCATCATCCATCTGTGCTGCTCTATCTGTTACAGGGTTATATCTTGAGTTCTCTTTCTGAACCTTTAAAAGCTCTGCCATAACTTCATCATCTGTTACTTCTACGTCAGCCTTTTCTACTTCGAGTCCCTTATAATCACCAAGTTCAACTTCAGGCTTAACAGCTACTTCTGCTGTAAAGATGAAATCCTTGCCCTTTTCGATCTGAGTTACATCGATAACCGGTCTTGATACAACATCAACATCTGATGCACTTACTTCCTTTGGATAATACTCATTAATTAATGAATTAGCTGCCTCTTCATAAAATACTGCAGGTCCATACATCTTCTCAATAAATGCCTGTGGTACATGACCCTTTCTGAAACCAGGTACATTGAATTTACCTTTCTGCTTATTGTAGGCAGTTGTCATTGCCTTACCAAACTCCTCTGCCGGTACTGTAATTGTAAGTTTTGCCATACTGTGTTCCAGATTTTCTACTGCTAAACTCATTTTTTATTTCCTCCTTAAAATTATGCAAATGATGCCTTATGCCATCATCTTTTAATAATATATAAGGCATTATTTAGCATCCATTTATCATTTCGTTTTTATTGTGGGCATAAAAACACCCGCATCAATCATCCGATTATACCATATATACTGGATATATGTCCAGTCCATTTTCCATAATAACGCAGAAAAAGGTTATTGTCTTTTCGACAATAACCCCTTCCTGCTAAGCAAAAGCTAAAGATTTCTCTTATTTTACCGCTTATCTGCCTGACATCTGTTCTTCCTGTCTCTTGATCATCTGACGAACCATCTCGCCACCGATTGATCCGCTCTGAGCAGATGTTAAGTCACCATTGTAACCATCCTTGAGGTTTACACCAATTTCCTTAGCGACCTCCATTTTGAACTTGTTCATAGCGTCCTTAGCTTCCGGAACACTCATCTTGCTTGTTCCTGTTGAATTTGAACTTGCCATAATACATTTCCTCCAATACATTTATTTAAGACTTTATTGTCTTGATTCTATTATGTGTATTATAAGAAAAACTATTATGCCAATTTTTGTATTTTTACAGTTCACAGGCAAAATGTCAATCAATCATCAAATTAATATGTCATCGGCTCTTCTTCGCCATTCATAACTCTTAATGCTCCCTGTGCAAGTGCAAGAAGTTCATCCTCACCAGGATATACTGTAAACGGAGCGATAAATCCGGCTCTCTTTTCCAGTTCTGCACATGTATGCTTGGAATATGCGATACCACCTGTTAAGATGATCTGATCTACTTTTCCGCAAAGTACGGTTGACATAGCACCGATATCCTTTGCTACCTGCTGATGGAATGCGTCTTGAACAAGCTTTGCATGCTCATCACCTTCCTGAACGAGCTTCTCGAGATCTCTTGCATCATTGCTGCCGATATATGCATTGAATCCGCCGTTACCGACAAGTTTCTTTGTAACTTCCTGCTGTGTATATTTTCCTGAAAAGCACATCTTAACAAGATCACCTGATGGAACTCCACCTGCTCTCTCCGGTGAAAATGCGCCTTCACCATCTAATGCATTATTAACATCAACGATACGTCCGTTTAAATGAGCACCAACAGATACACCGCCGCCCATGTGTACAACGATCAGGTTCAGATCTTCATATTTCTTGCCATGCTCTTTTGCATATCTCTTTGCAACTGCCTTCTGGTTTAATGCATGGAATACACTTCTTCTTGGAAGCTCAGGTACACCGGATAAACGGGAGGATGGCATCAGCTCATCTACAACAACCGGGTCTACAATGTAAGATGGAATTCCCAACTCATCGCCGATCTCTCTTGCAAGGATACCACCAAGATTGGATGCATGTTGACCCTGCTTACCGATCTTTAAGTCCTCTAATAATTCATCACTTACAGGATATGTACCACCTGGAATAGGCTTTAACATACCACCACGACCTACACATACATCTAATGTCTTGATGTCAAATTTTTTCTCTGCAAGAATGTCAAGGATAACTTTCTTTCTGAAGTCCTTCTGCTCAACGATAAGGTTGAAGCCCGCAAGTTCCTCTGTTGTGTGTCTTAATGTCTCTTCAAATAATAAATTCTCGTCTTCAAATACACCTATCTTTGTAGATGTTGAACCCGGATTGATGATCAAAATTTTGTATGACATATTTTTCCTCCAAAATTCTTATATATTTATTCCGTAACCATAACGGTCTGATTACTGCTCATTCTTGATTGCTTCTGCAACAACTGCTGCAAGAGCAATAGAGTTCATCTTCACTTCAAAGCTGTCTGATCTGGATGTCAGAATAACAGGTGCCTTTGTTCCTGTCAGGATACAACCATTCTTGCTTGCAGTTGTATGTGTCAGGCACTTGTATACGAGGTTTCCTGCGTGGATATCAGGGAATAAGAGGATATCTGCATCTCCGACGATCTTACGATCTTCTGCTCCCTTATGCTTAGCTGCTTCCGGATCGATGGCAAGGTCAAGTGATAATGGTCCGTCAACGATACATCCTGTGATCTCTCCATTCTCGTTCATCTTTGTAAGCTCTGCTGCATCTACAGTTACAGGCATCTTAGGATTTACAACCTCAACTGCCGCAAGTGGAGCAACCTTTGGGCATGGGATACCACATGCATGAACAACTTTTACTGTATTTTCAATAATCGCTTTCTTATCCTCAAGAGATGGATATGTCATGAATGCTACGTCTGAAAGATATAATAATCTGTCAACACCAGGAACCTCAAAAACTGCTACATGTGATAACGGCTTACCGGTTCTTAAACCTACTTCCTTATCCAGAACGCTCTTTAAGAAGTTCTTTGTATCAATGATACCCTTCATATACATATCTGCTTTATTATTATGTACTAGCTCTACAGCCTTATGTGCAGCCTGAATGCTGTCCGGTTCGTTTATGATCTCATACTCATCCAGATTCATATCAAGTTCAGCAGCGATCTTTCTGATCTCAGCTTCATCACCAACAAGGATCGCATCTGCAATACCTTTTTCCTTTGCTGCCTTAACGGCTTCCAGAACTGGCTTGTCCTGAGCACATGCTACAGATACTGTCTTCTTGCTGCATTTTGCAACTTTGGCTAATAAATCTTCAAAACTCTTACTCATTCGTTTACACCTCTCGCGATTTTATTCTTTTTCCATAATTATTATGGATTGCCGCACTCTCCCGGCAATCTTTATCTGTTATCGTATCACTTTGAAAAAAAAAGGTCAACCCTCTGGATAGTTCAGGCGGTCTTCACCTATATTATATAAAACCTCTTTCAAGAATTTCTCAGCCAGATAATTTGCCATGTTCAGATTCATGTCCTGATAATTTCCACATTCTCTCGGATTTGCACCCGGAATCGGATCATGATAATGGCGGATAAATTCAAACATTGAGATCATCAGATCCACAATATCCTCTGACTTATAATCACCTGCAAGGATCAGATAAAATCCGGTTCTGCATCCCATCGGTCCAAAATAGATTACTTTGTCCTTATAATCCTCATGATTTCTGAGATAAGTAGCTGCCAGATGCTCGATCGTATGAATCTCTGCTGTATTCATAACCGGTTCAAAATTTGGCTTTGTCATGCGGATATCAAAAGTCGTAAAGACTGCATCTCCAGCCTTATCCTTTCTGGATACATAGATTCCAGGATTTAATAATAAATGATTGATCTGAAAACTTTTTATCTTTTCCATAGTTTTTCAACTGCCTCCTTTTAACATAACTTTACAAATTCTGTCATAAGTGCAACACTGTTATCGATCGCCATAGCCGCAAAAGATGGATAATCCATTTCTGCACTGTCATCTGCTTTATCTGAAATAGCACGAACAACCAGATATGGAATCTTGTTCAGACTTGCAACATGTCCGATCGATGCTCCCTCCATCTCTGCGCAGGTTCCGTCAAATGTCTCAACCAGCCATTTTTTCTTGTCTTTACTTGATATGAACTGATCTCCGCTGACTACACGTCCGGTAAAGACCTTGATGGAAAGTTCTGCCCGCTTTGCTGCAGTAAGAGCAAGCTCCAACATTTTTTCATCTGTCTTGAAAATATTTTCATCATCTTTTAAATCCGGATTGATTCCCGGAGCATATCCAAGAGCAGAAACATCCATGTCATGCTCTAATGCATCCTTTGCCAGCACAATATCTCCAATGTTGATGTCTGCATTTAACGAGCCTGCAATTCCGGTATTTACAATTCCATCTACCGGAAACAAGTCGATCATTGCCTGTGTACACATTGCTGCATGAACCTTGCCTACACCACATTTTACCACAACCACTTCACGGTCACACAAAGTACCTCTGTAAAACTGCATACCTGCTTTTTCAATAATATGCACCTGTTCCATTTTTTCTTTTAACTTTGCAACTTCTTCGTCCATTGCTCCTATAATTCCTAGCATGTCTTCTTTCCTTTCTTACTGCATTTGTTTTTTTATCCTGCTTATTCTTCACCAACCAGCTCAATCTGGCACATCTTCATCGTTTCAAGTGCAGCCGCCTTTGATTCCGGTGTCACGCCCGCCGTACATCTGACATCAACTGCCACACGTATCTCCGGATACAATGCCTTTATGATAAGCGCATTTGATACTACACAGATATCGGTACAAAGCCCGATCAGACAGACATCTTCAAATCCATACTGATTCCAGCCTGTGTATCCAAAGGATGGCTTATCTATGATCTTACAGCCATCTGCATATATTCCATCTGCAATCTCCCAGCCGGCTGTTCCTTTTATACAATGTTCCACTGGAAGATGCCTTCCCTCATTTGTCTGCATATAATTTGTTTCATGGGTATCTCTGGTATAAATCACCTCGTCTCCCCGGTTCTTATATTCCTGTATCAGATTTCTTACCGAATCCACGATTGCCTCTGCTTCTTTCGTACCAAGTGAACCATCAATAAAATCATTCTGCATATCAATTACGATCAGTGTCCTCTTCATTTTTTTCACCATAAGACCAGTTCAGGTCACCTTTCCATATATATTTCCATGCGATTACTTTCCGCCAGTCCGTTATAAAGGTCTGATCTGAAAATTTGATCACAAACTGCCGTTTCTTTGATACATATTCTCCGATCTGCCATTGATATATCCCGTTTTTTGTCTTCCAGACATAGATACATCTGGTACCATTATCCGGATAACCAAACTTCTTTACAAAATTAAAATCTGAAAAATCCAGTTGAAAATCAGTCGGATCTTCTTTTCTGGTATCATCCGTCTGATCTTTAACTCCATCCTCTTCCTGCTTATGAAATGCAAGATGCAATGCCTGTGCCACCCGTGACCAGAATCCCTGTTTTTCACTTTCATTCTTTTTCTTTTCCAGCACAGCTTCTCTCTCATGCACACGGTGCATACTCCACGAATATGTTTCAATATTTTCAATGGCATATTTTATCTTGGTATTGGATGTAAATTCACTCTGGATATGAAATCCTTTTTCAAATACACGATGCCCATCTTTCACATGATAATTATTATGCAGTAGTCTGACATTTCCCGGATGATCCAGAAAAACAATCTTCCAGGTATCTTCATTATGCCATACCGTCAATGTATCCCCATTTACTTTTGTTTTCATCTCACAGTCAACATACATATGTCTCAGCATGTCAACCGGTATCATCATGCGCTTAAATAAATTCTCATAATCCACTGTTTTTTCAGGATCCAATGCCCCGATATGAATATATGTTTCTATTGCACATCTCGGACATTGTTTCATCCACTTTGGATAATTGACCAGATATTTCAGATCGCTGTCCTTAATATTTCTCGCCAAGATACAGCATTTATCATGAATCACATTCTCATTTCTGGAACAGATATATTTGACGTTATCATCTGCCATGATCTTTCGTCTAAGTTTGGAATATTCTACATAATTTCTGTCATTTTCTGCTATACGCAGGTCGTTATAATATGGTTTCTGGCTTGATCTCTGTTCTCTCGGTTTTCCGGAATTTCCCGTATAGTTGCCGTTTTTCCCATATGACTTTCGTCCGGAATTCGTCTCCCCATATACAGATCTGTTTTCCCTCTGACGGTAATTATTCCTATACTCTGCCAATTTTCTCTCTCACCACCTTTCCTATAGTTTTTTACTTTATAGGACATCTTATCCTATAAAGTAAAAAATCGAGCTTATTGTAACATTTTATTCAAACATCTACAATAAGCTCTTTAAAAAGGAAATATATAAAAAGGAACTATAAGAATAAATGAATATACCTATAATGCTGCTTTAATCTGCTTATAGATGCCCTCTGCGTCGAGTTCACACTTATGAAGCAGGTCTTTTGCCGGGCCGGATGTCCTGCTTTTGCAGAATGTACGGCTGATACGATTCCTTTACGAACCTCTACAGCAGTTTTCTGAAGTTCTAATTTATTCATTGTATTCTCAACCTAAATAACTCTTATTCGCCAAATACAGCCTTGTAATCTGCCTGGAACTTTGCAATACCCTGATCTGTTAACGGGTGCTTTGTCATCTGCTCGATTACCTTGTATGGTACAGTTGCAATATGTGCACCTGCAAGAGCACAATCTGTAACGTGGATGGGATTTCTTACAGAGGCTGCGATGATCTCTGTATCTAAACCATAATTGTCAAATATTGTTACGATATCTTCGATCAGGTTGATACCTGTTGTGCTGATATCATCTAATCTTCCAAGGAATGGAGATACATAAGATGCACCTGCTCTTGCTGCAAGAAGCGCCTGATTTGCCGTAAAGATCAGAGTTACGTTTGTCTTGATTCCTTCTGCCGATAACACCTTGACTGCCTTTAAGCCTTCAACTGTCATAGGGATCTTAACAACCATATTTGGGTGGATCGCTGCGATCTCTCTTCCTTCTTTGATCATGCCTTCTGCATCTACAGTTGTTGCCTTTACTTCTCCACTAATAGGACCATCTACAATTGTTGTGATCTCTTTGATAACTTCATTAAAATCTCTGCCTTCTTTTGCGATCAGAGATGGGTTGGTTGTTACACCACAGATCACTCCCATGTCATTCGCTTTTCTGATGTCATCTACATTTGCTGTATCAATAAAAAATTTCATATTCCTTTACCTCGCTTTATTTTCTTTTTATTTACAGGCATGTCATTCATGCTTTGCTTTTATATGCATACATGCAATTTCATGCTTTGTTTTCTCCTTTATCTGCTGTATCAGTCTGCCGACAATGCTGCCTCTACTTCTTCTCTCTTTGGAATTGACTGAACGGCTCCATTTCTAGTTACTGCTATAGAAGATGCCTTCGCACTCATTCTTAAGATATCCGGTATCTCCATGCCGCGGATCAGTCCTGCGAGGAAATATCCGGTAAAGGTATCTCCTGCTGCTGTCGTATCGACTGCTTTTACTGGAAAAATCGGCTGTTCATACTCACAGTCCTTGTCTGAATACCTTGCACCATCTTTGCCAAGTGTCAATACGATCTTTGCTTCCGGGAAACGCTTTCTCATGGAAGCAAGTATATCATCCGGCTCTGTCAGTCCTGTGATCTGTGCGCCCTCAATCTCATTTAACAGGAAGATGCTGATCTTTGAAAGATCACAAACTTCAATCTTTTCATTATATGGAGATGGATTAAGTGCGATCACAAGCTTTCTATCATATGCCCGGTCAATGATATAATCCAGCTTATTAACTTCGTTCTGAAGTAACAGAATATCTCCGGCTTCAAAATGTTCTAATACTTCATCTATATATTCTTCTGTCAGACTCTGATTTGCTCCTCCAAAGAGCAGAATGCAGTTCTGTGCATTCTTGTCTACCTGAATGATCGTGTGTCCGGTCTTCTCATCGATCGTACGGATAAATTCATCATGCACACCATGTTCTCTGCATGCATCCAAGAATACCTGTCCGTCTTCTCCGATCATTCCGCCATGATAGATATATACGCCTGCCTTTGCAAGTGCAATGGACTGATTAATTCCTTTCCCTCCGAGGAATACATTCATACCGTAGGTTGCCTGTGTCTCACCCGGTGCGATGATATGATCGACACTGTAGACATAATCAAGGTTCATGGAACCAATATTTAAAACTTTCATCATTCACCTCCAAAATCTGTATTTTTCTGTCGTTATTACTTATGCAGGAAATGCGACTCCTGCTGTAAGGATAATATTTGGATATGGTGTAAATTCACCTGTCCGAATTGCAAATTTCACGTTCTTTGACATTTCCTTTAATGCCATATGAGAGATCATGGATTCTTCTGCCTCCGGAAGACTCTCTCTTATATATGCAAGGAGCGACTGATTCTTCTCAACAATCTTTGCTTCCGCTGTGATACTTCCCGGATGGCTAAATGCAAGTGGATAGGTAAGCTTTGCTTTTCCCTTTGCGATTGAGATCGGCCATGGTCCACAGTGCTGAAGCAGCTCACCATTTGGATTGTCAGGATGACGGATCGTCCAGTCCGCAAAAAAGCTTCTTGACTCTCCCATACCTGCTGCCTCAACCATCAGTGAGGTGATCGCTCCGTGAATATCAGTCTCACATACAACCGGAATACCTTTATCATTTAACAGTGCGTTTACTGCACATGGCATAATTCCGATCTCGCTCTGTAAATCTCTCTGCTGTCAGTCCTCTGTACTTTACAGCATCCGGTGCTGAGAAAATACTTCTTCGTGTCGGTGCATAACCAATTTTAATCTTATCCATGTTATATCCTCCTTGTCCTTTTCTTATATTTCGTTTTGTCTGTTCGTTTGTTATGAGCTGATTATATGCCTCCGATAACTTAATTAATAGTGTAAATTAAGTATAATTAACTTAATCATCAACTTAATTCAAAACTTAATATTGCTATTATTTTCATTTTATGTATAATGAAAACATACCAAAAAGAACCGCATATTTTTTGAATTTTCGATTATATCTTGTGCAGTTTTTACAATACAGACAGAATGCATTATTACTTTCTTCTGAATGCAAGGTTTAACGACTATAATACAGCTTATGATAATTCAATTAATCGGGAACTTAATTCATATATGAAGGGAGTGTATTTCATGTCAATTACAGCTAAAGAACTTGCTAAAATACTTAATCTGTCTGAAGCCGCCGTATCCATGGCATTAAATGATAAGCCAGGTGTAAGCACGGAGACACGAAAGCGTGTATTGGAAACTGCACACAATTATGCTTATGATTTTACAAAGATCAAGAAACCATCGAAATCATCCGGAATAATCTATCTTCTTATATATAGGAAGCATGGAGCTGTTATTTCAAACAACTCTTTCTTCGATGTTCTGATTGAGAGCATTAATGAGAATTGCAGTGCAAATGGCTATCGCCTATATTCACACCACGTTTATGAATATGCTGCCGAAAGTGTCACCAACCAGTTAAACCACATCATCAAATCGGAATGTGACGGTGTTATCTTACTGGGTACAGAGATGTACAAAGAGGATTTCTTCCCATTTGTATATCTGACGCTTCCAATCGTGGTGGTCGATACCTACTTCAACAGCGTAAAGATGGACTGTGTCAATATTAATAATGTACAGGGCGCCCAGCAGGCAACTCATTTCCTGATTCAGCGCCGCCAGAAGATGCCGGGCTACCTACACTCTTCTTACAGCATCCATAATTTTGAAGAACGAGCCGACGGATATTATCAGGCACTTCGAATGGCAGGTTTTGCCGCATCAAAAGCTATCGTGCATCAGCTTCCGCCATATATGGATGGCGCACATGCAGAGATGCTCGCAATATTAGATAATAACGAACCGATTGCTGATTCTTATTTTGCAGATAATGATCTGATCGCCGCCGGTGCTATGAAAGCATTTAAAGAACGCGGTTATCGTATTCCGGAGGATATTGCCATCGTGGGCTTTGATAATGTACCGATGTGCACTTATCTGGAGCCAAATCTGACAACCGTTAATGTTCCTGTTAAATACATGGGAAAAATGGCAGTAGAACGACTGATTTCTGTTATTAACAGCAAACAGTATATGCCGATCAAAATTGAAGTTAACACTAATCTTATAAAGAGACGAAGTGTATAAGCCCTTCCCCTCCTTTCCGGGCTGTGCACTTCGTCTTAGGCAGAGCAAATAAATAAAGTTAAATCTTTCTCGCCTGTATATGGCATTTTCTAATCTTCTGATCTGTTCGATACATTCTTTCTTGTGATCTTTAACAGCGACAGGATTGTCTGGCTGATGACTTTTCGGTTGGCTTCGTCCATCTTCTTGATCGAGGTCAGAATCCTTCCGATATCCTTATGCCAGTTATTTTGCAGATCATCCGTGGTCTTCGCATCGCATTCATCCAGCAGGTCGAACAGGGAGTTTACGAACTGCCTGCGCTGGTCGTAGTCCATATTGTCGATCCATTCTTTTAAGGAAGCATTTAATACACGACATTCATCTGTGATCCCCTCCTCATGGATCAGGGATGGTCCAAAAACCTCCCAGCTATAAACATCATGCTGCATGAAGCCCTCCTGCATACTTCGGATCACGACATATTTCTCTCTGTGCTCAAGCAGCATTCCCACTACGGAATTCTGTGGTATGTATGTGATCATCCGTGATAGCATTCGGTTGTAACCGGCAAGCTCTAACACATTTGGTTCAAATCCCGGACCATCCATACTGCATACCTTCAGAATCCTATCCTGCAGAGTACGTTCACAGGTTGCTGCTGCATAGATTGCAAGATTTCCGCCTTTGGAATGTCCGCACAGCAGGAATGTTCCTGGTATCTGTTCTGCTGCCTGCCGCAAATACTCGACTGCTGTCCGCTGGGACGGAACCGGTGAAAGAAATGCCATATTACAATCCTCCCGCCAACCGACAACTGTTTTATCGGTTCCTCGATATACCACACAGCTTACATCGTCAAATATTTTTACTGTGATTGCTGAAAACTGTTTCTGTATCTCCTCATCCAACTGATTCACATAACCGCATAAGAGCAGATCACCAAATCGTCGGCTTGCTCCCATTGCAGCAAGCAGCTTCAGATCATCTTCATAAATCACCTGTGTCATGCGCTCCGCATCTCCTAAGAAACGCTCTGCCGCCTCTGCTACCGTGACAGTATGATTAAAATCATCCGGCACGATCCCCTCAAACGGTATATATGAAAATCTTGAAAATACAACTGCATCCACCTCATTAAAAGCCGATGTCTCAAACGGCAGATCACCCCGCCATTCCAGATAGTCTAATATATTTGCCATATTCATACCCCCGGCTTATCTAAAAACCTTCTTTACGTCTCTGTCCTCTGAGTTCTCTCCGTTTCTCTCCTGCCAGCCATTCTGCTTGTTCACTTTCGTTCTCAAGTGTCAGCCCCGGAACCGGTCTTGGTTTGTCATTTTCATCGACAGCCACCAATGTCAGATACGCTCGATTGATCGAGCGCCGGATTCCTCTGTGATCCTCGATATAAGTATCCACACGGACATCCATCGAGGTATGTCCGACATAGGTAATACGGCCTACTAATACGATCAGATCCTTCAGATAAGCACCTCGCATGAATTTCAGATTATCAACCGAGGCTGTGATCACATCTCCATTTGAATGACGAATCCCAACAAGACCTGCAACTTCATCAATCCATGCCATTAACTGTCCGCCAAATAATCGTCCGGCACCATTTAAATGCTCCGGCCGCACCTGAAAAACCTGCTCTACCATTGAATCACTGACTTTTTTCGTATTTCGCTCCATACACACCGTTCCCTTTCTGTATTTTCATCCTGTTTATAATTGGAGTATTCATCCGGTATTATTCCTGTTCTACTCATTTTATCATAACAGACGCAAATACACAATCGGCAGCCGGTCTGTCCGACAATACCCTTTTATTCCGTCTATCCTGCAATGCTCTCTTGTCCGGTCTGTTAAACAATATGCTTTCTTCTGTCGCGTACATCCATACATATGCACAGTATAAAACATATAAATCCTGATATCGTGATAATAATTCCCGGTACAAACATAGGATATACAAAGGAAATCTCTGTATGCCTCTCATGCACAACAAGAAGATTCATCTGCTCGGAAATCTCCTGATCAGATGTAAATATGTCCTGTGCCGCAATCGACGTATTGACACCTGTTTCCTGATCAAAATCCGCATCAACATCGATCGATAGTCCATCTTCTTTATAAGCTATTGTGATTGGAACAAGTTCTCTGTCCGGAAGCTGTTCATTTGATATCCCGAGCACATCATTTAAGATGTCAACCAGTGCCGCATCCTTCCTGCTAACAGCTTCATACATCAGATTCAGTCCGAGGAAATATACATTTGGCAGATCATCTTTCATACCTAAAAACGTCAGCTTCTGATCGCCCATCTGAAACGTTCCGATCTCGGTATCGGTTCCGGTTATATAAGCTGTACTAAAATCCCTGTCTTCCTCCGCAAAGTCATCACTTCGGATCTCGCTGTTCTGATAAGAAAGAACCGGATACCGTTCATCAAAATGGATCTGCTGTGCAAATACACCGAGAAACATTTCCTGTTTATTACTCTTATTAGCCGGAACATGGGTACTGTCGATCACAACTCTGGTACCTGCTGCCGCCACGTCCGTAAGTATCGCTTCTGCCTTACTCTGATTCCTGTATTCAAATCCGGTTAAGAACAAAGTATCATACCGGCTCAATTCTTCCACTGAATAATCCTCAATCACATCCGAGCTTCCTGCCACAAATGCCGGATAAAGCAGAGTCATTTCATTTGCATATTTTCCGATTGCAAGCCCATAGTATCCGGTGACCGTTCCAAAGTTCTCTGGTGTCTCACGTTTATAAGTATATGCAGTCGTCATTTCTTGCACCATAGAATAACCGCTGGCTGCCGCATCCTGCTCAATATCAGAGATTGTGATATCCTGCTTCTCAAGATCACTCTTCCGTATCAGAACCGTATCAGCCCCAAGCTCTACTGCCCGATCAAACAGAAAACGATAGTATTTTCGGTCAAGCGCTTCATTTAACAGAACAATATTATCTCCTGTCTCAGCACCCTGCCAAGCCCAGCCATACGTGTACATCGTATGACTGCTGCCACTGATTCCATAAGATGGATAAGAACCATAAGAACTCTTATCGATAACAGCCGTCCGCTGGTCTGTCAGTTCCGTAAGCTGCTGCATCTCCATTTTTGTTTCATCTGATGTAGCAACGCTGTAAAAATCCAGATTCATACATGATATACTGTCTACACACAGAAGTGCAGCCAGAAGCACACAATATTTTTTCTTCAAGCGAACCCATTCCAGACATGCACTGAAGAAAAAACCATAGATCATCGGCGCAAACCGGGTCATCCAGAACAACTGGCTGAACGGAAGCTTTACCAGTATCCGGTATGCAGCAGGCGTTGTACAGGCAAGCATGATCAGTAAAAATACAAAACCGGCTTTCTTTCCGCCTCTTGCAAGCAGGATTCCGGCTATCGCGATAATTACTGCTGCCAGTCCGAAATAAAAGCTGTCATTTCCTGCACTCAGACGTTTAAATGGATTTAATGACGTCGTAAGTGGATAAATCAAAGTTGACATAACACTTCCGTCTCCACTCTCCGACGTCACAAGCCCGCCTTTTAAAGAAGGAATCACCCATATACCCGCTGTCAGGATTCCACAGATCATATAGATAAGAGCAAATATTTTTCTTCTAGTATCCTTATTCCATATCTGATCGATCAGCAGATATAAAAATGCAGATACGCCCATGATCGCAGTAACCATCAGATGCGTAAAACTCATCAATGTCATACAAACAAACAATCCGACAGCTGCACAATTATTCTTCTTTCTTACATAGAGCCATAAGAACCAGATCGCATATGGTACAAGCATCGTCGTCACCATCTGTGGCAGATTTCCCGCTGTAAAATAAATTCTGATATGCTCCGGCATAAAGAACCAGAGCAGTCCGAAGAAGGTTCCAAGCACTCTGCGGTTCTCATGGATCCCCCAGAGAATCCACGGAAGTCCACCGACTACGAATATAACAAAGGCAAGCAGCCTGTAAGCCAGAAGAAGATCGCCCCCTGTAAGAAACATCAGTCCCGCCATAATATAATAAGAGAGCGGTCCCCAATATCTGAAAAGCTGGATTCCGTTATACCAGTATGGGGAGAACAACGGAAAGACATTCCCTTTTTTCAGGCTCTCATACATTTCCTGCGACTTATAGAGATGTCCCCATATATCACCACCGGACGGCTCATATCCTGATAGCACAAGATACAGTACAAGCCCTGCACCTGCAAGTAACAGGATACTTATACATATGCAGTTTTTCCGAATTCTCTTGTGACTGTCTGTCATATTTCTTACTCTCCAATATGTTTTATCTCATCTAAGATCAGGTCTGTAAGCGTCTGCACCGTCTGATTCTGCTCCATCTCCTGCTCATCCAGCATACTAATCACATATGTTCTTCCCGGTGTCTCACTCATCTCGATCATCAGGAAGATCCATCCCATTGCATTTAATATCTCCTGCAATTTTTCTTTAAAATACAGGCATACGTTTTCGATCGTTGGATTTAATATATCAAACGGCTTTATATCATTCAGATAATTATTCTGAAAAGGTTCCAGAAATTCCTCAACTGCCTTTTCAAGTATATGAAATGGTTCAAAATTCTCCTTTCCCTTCACCACATGCAGAACGATCTCCCAGGTATGCGGATGTACTTCGCCTAATTTTCCACCGATATAGATAGCATGCCTGGCATCCATATAGAATTTGAATTTATACTGTTGATATCTCATTCCGCTACACCTCCTCCTGCTTTCTGGTATAAGCATCGTACACATCCATCGGTTTTTTTATCCCAACATCGATTAAGTCATATCGTATCGAGCGATATGCATTCTCGGACTTTCGGATACAGTACCGGTAAATCTCATCCGCCCTGTCTTTTGCCTGTTGTTCGTCCAGCCTGTAAAGCAGAATAACAAAAAATCCTTTCTTCACCTCACCCATGATCTCGTTTTGGTGAAGTCTGGAACGGATTTTCCTCATAAAATGAAAAATCTCCTGTCTGCTGTAATAACGATCCATCATGTCCAGATGAATGAACATATAATGGATCGGTTTTAACGCCTCATCATCCGATTTCTGAAGCATGATACGAAGAAAATTATTATCATAGAATTCATGTGAGCTGTTATATTGATTCTGCACATAGATATTCTTTGCCATCTCGTCATCTAAAGCCTTTTCAAACCCCATATTCCCGGCATTGCTCGTCACCTTTTCGAGCTTCCGGTTACGTTTGTCCAGTTCTTTTTTCGTACCCTTCAGATTTTTCTCCGCCTTGTTCCAGGATTCCAACAATGCAATCAACAGACCGAGCAGAACAACACTTACAAGTCCTGTTGCAATTACAATATAATAGCCATGCTTTATTGTAAATGTCCGTTCCAGAATACTATCCGTATCAGACACCACACTGATCGTACATTCTTCCTGTCCGACCGTCCATCTGACTGTATCCACCACAACATCCTGCTCACGTATCATCTTCCAGAATTCTGTGATCTCTGCATATTTACCTAATGTATTCGTTGTATTCTCATTCTTTGCCCACAGCACTTCCGAATCTCTTGTATATACCAAGAACCTCTCTCCGGAGGAAACAGTCTGCTCCTGTAAAAAAGCAAGAACCTCCGCATCTTTTCCTGACTTCTGAACCGACTGAATGTTGCAGGCTAATAACTGTAGATAGTCCTCCTGATCATCCTCATACGCCTGTATCACTGCTTCCCGGTTCTGTAACAGCTCATAACAGATACAGCCCATAAATATCATGATAAACAGGATCACGGTTACTGATATCGAGAAAATCCTATGATTCGGTGATGTATATAGTTTTTTTATCCATGATTGTTTTTTCTCTTTATTCACTGGTATTTACCTCATCTCTGATCTTCTCCAGCACCCGGTGTGTTCCTGCAAAATCATGCGTCACGACCTGTTTAAAGTCATTCCATTCTTCATGCAGGTCTCTTGTCCGCCATGTTCTCGTTTTTCTGGTTGAATTAATAATTCCTGCAAACCGGAACCAGAATACAATAAAATTAAACAACGGAAGTAAAAAAATCAGATACCATTTCCTTGCATAATATTTTCTCAAATACGGAAAATCCTTTAAAAACAGAATAATACAGATATACAACAGGAAGTTGGCCATACTGTATAAAAAGAATAAGAATACGAGCGATGTCACAATAAGCTTCATCGGATAATTGATAAATGCCAGACAGATAATCGCAAAATACCAGATCATCCGAGGGAACGCAAACGTGTGATCATACACAAGGATCCGCATGACGAAATCTTTAAAGAAACTCCTGCCAATGTTCATCTTATCCTTTCGGAACATATGAAGCACTTCCAGTTCACCGCTCTGCCACCGCTGCCTTTGAACATATAGTTTATTTAAGCTCTCGATCGGATCTACAAAAAAGATCGCATTCGGACAAAGTGCCACACGTTTCTTCATCTGAAACCGTACCTGAAAAGTTACATGCGTATCCTCGCACAGGGTATCCGTATTATATAACTGCGTCTTCATGATCGCAGATTTACGGAACGCCGAAAAAGCACCCGACAGAGTAAAGATACTGTTCAGCTCCGACTGGAAATTACGGCCGGATAGAAATGCCTGACAATATTCACCAAACTCCATCTTCTGCAGTAACCGTAAAGCGCATCGATTCGTCTGATCGATCAACTCCGGATTCGTCAGTACTGTTCCGGTCAGGCTGTGAACTTCCGGTTCATTCTCAAACATTGTTACAATATTTCTGATAGCATCCGGTTCTAACATTCCATCACTGTCAATATGGATAATATATTTACCCTGGCAGTTAAACAATGCCAGATTAAGGGCTTTGGATTTTCCCTGCTTCGAATTCATCCAATTGATCGAGAGATTCGGGAAATCCTTCTGACATTTGCTGTATATCTCAAAGCTGTTATCCTTGCTCATATTATTGACAAGCAGAACAAATATCTTATCCTTCGGGTAATTCGATTGATAGATCGACTGCACACAGGCATACAGGGTTTCAGCCGAATTATAGACCGGAACGATCAGAGATACCTCCGGATAATGGGATAACGGCTTATATTTCTTCTTCATGATCCTGCGTTTTAACAGGATGATAAAATTCCCGACCGTCGGAATCACTTCCATGATCAACGGAATGACGATCCATGCCACCCAGAAGATCACGGAAGACATAAGCATATTTTTAATTGCTGTCATAACGGAATGCACCTACCTTCTGTCTGACAATCTGTGGTTTCGTGAATACATAGAAATACAGGAATACTGTACATCCATAGAACAGGATTCTGGCAAATATCGTATGTGCAAAGAAATACATATCGATGCCCCATATATGAACTAACAGGCAGATAAAGAAGATTCGAAGTACATTTGCGAGGAAGATCGCCATCACTCCGATCATACTTACAACCACTCTCTCATATTTGTCATAGACCGGAAAGAACCAGAGCAGTGCAAGAAACGCCAGCATCTCGATCACACCAGAACACTCAAAATCAATATATAAGGACAGACTGGTTCCGCCATTCTGGATAAACAGAATCCCCTGCTGAAAATAAGAATCATAGAGATGCGTCAGCCCACCGATCACACCGGCAACAGCAGAGACAGCCTTTTGAAGCGGAACTACGACATACGGTTCTATCAGTATCAGACTGAAAATAAACAATCCCACACTTCCGCAGATATAATACCAGAAATTCAATTTTGCCCGATATAATACTGTTAATATATAGATCCAACCAAGAAGACAGACAAATACCAGCCAGTTCATCCTCTACCTTTTATCCTTTCTTTTCTTTGCAACATAGCCTGCTGCCAGTAACAGAGCGATCAACACACCTACGACCGGTCCTGTAGAAGATCCGGCAATCGACACACCCTGACCTCCGATATTCGGATTCTGGATCGTGATAGTTCCCATCTCATCCGCAGGAATACCTGTTAATTCTGCCAGACGTTTCAGACTGAGCGAGAATTCCACCTCATCTCCCGGCGTATTATCCTTATGTTCTGCATCATACACTGTATATGCTACTTTACTGTCACATTCATTATTATTTCCATATCCGATAAAAGCTTTCAAGTTAGTATGGATTCCTTCTGATCTCGGAGCCTGCGTACTCCAGTCGATATTTCCGTTCTTTTCCGGCTGGATCTGCATGGCAAATGTCTTGCCGTTGATCGTCAGATACCAGATCTGAAGCTGCATACCGGAGGTATATAATTCATTCATCTTAAAATGGCCATATAAAGTATCCCCGTCTAATGCAAGCTGACCATAATGATTACACTGTTTGTTATTACTGGAATATGTAATCTCCGTCTTCGGTCTTCCTTCCCAATCATCATAATATCCATCGATCTGGATATTGCCGCCTACATGGATTCCGCCTGTTGTTTCTGTTGTTGCCTCGTCCGTCATTTCTCTGGTAGTGCTTGCATTATTGTTATCCTCCGATGTAGTCTCAGGAATTGTTGCACTGCTGTCTTCTGATTCCGTACCGGATATCTCTGTTGTGCTCTCATCAGTACTGTCTGCAGTAGTATCTTCACTTACTGCTTCAGTAACACCCTGTTCCGTTGTCCCGGAAACTGTTGTATCATTTTTTTCAGTTTCAGTTGTATCTTCGGTCGTCAGAATTTCTTCCGTTGAGTCCTTCTCTGTAGCAGATGTAATTTCTTCCGTATTTTCTGTAGAAGCTTCTTCCGTAGTATTCTTTGTACCAATCGCAACTTCCGTGCTCTGCCCTTTATATGTTACCTTCAGCGTATCAAGATTAAAAGCCTCATAAGTATCAAGTGGAACCTGAATCTTCCATGTCATAAATTCATATCCGTAATATTGTTTTTTTCCGGTATTTGTAACCGTTCCGGAAGCCCCGCTGATTTCCGAACTCCAAGCATCCTTTACTGAAAATGAACTTCCGTCTCCATTATTTTCATTATTCAATATGATCGCATTCAATCGATCCAATGACACTCCGTCTGCCGACAAGTCAAAACGCTCATTCAGATATCCTGACCAGCTTCCATTATACCGAATACACAAATAATCATTATCCGTATATATATCTACTGTATTTCCATTATCTTCAAACGTTGCTGCCTGACTCCTCATTCCTGTCATTGGCATACAGGAAACAGCGATCAACAATACCGCTATCCCTACAGCTATTATTTTTTTACAGATTTTCTTATGTCTCATCATACATGCCTTCTTTCTGTCTGTTTTATGACATTCCACACAAAAAAGACCCATCTTATCCGAATGAGTCCCTATCTATTTTTTCTGGTCTAACATCTGTTTCTTATAGAACAAGATTGCCTCCAGATTTTCTCTGCTCCGTCTCTCATTAACCGTCGGTAACAAAATGCGATCACACACCTGATACACACCAAGTGGTGTATCCCCTATATCAAGCTGCATCAGCTCCGCATTCAATTCCGATAATTTTATCTTTAATTGTTCGTAAAAATAATCTCCGATTGCCTCTATACTTGCATTCCCGGCAAAACAGGAAAGTTCATTCAGATATAAGCCCTCATATCTGCCGAGAAAAATCTCTATCATTCTGTCAAGCCGTTTAAAATCCATATCTCGGCCAGAAAGATTACGAATATACAGTATCATCGTAAATGTATGACTGTGTGCCTGTTCTTTATTGCCATCAAAGCTATGGCTGGCGTTAAAATGATACTGACACTTATAATAATCAATCACATTATCACCTCAATCTTCTAGCCATTTGGGCATTATGCTACCTTTTCGACTGCTATTCTAGTATAGAAAACAAGCAAATTCAAGGAAGTACAGCATTTTTTCACATTTGGAGATAACGAATTTTTTCAGCTGTTTCAGTCATTTTGCACAATTTACGTGTGAAATCCATATTCTTATATTTCATCTATCAAAAATCTCAGATTATTTCTGAAAAGGTTCAACATTTTGCCTAAAACAAAACCATTATACAAGAGGTTTTTATTCGATCATTCAAAATTCAAAAAAATCACATTTTTTCCTTGTCTAATCGGTACAATAATATTAAGATAGAGATAATTTGTAAATAAAAATAAAAATGCAGGAGTTTATTATGAAGAAAGTTGTTAAATTTGGTGGAAGTTCCCTGGCAAGTGCAGAGCAGTTCAAGAAGGTCGGTAAAATCATTCATGCAGATGATAGCCGTGTATATGTTGTTCCTTCTGCTCCGGGAAAAAGATTTGATGGAGATACTAAGGTAACCGATATGTTACTTCATGCATATCAGACCGCCAGCGAAGGCAATGATGTTGACGAAGAATTAAAGGCGATCAAAGCAAGATACGATGAGATCATCACAGGTCTTGAGCTGAAGGATTTCAGTCTGGATGACGATTTTGCGGAGATCAAAAAGAACCTCGCCGAGAATCCTCAGAGCGATTATGCTGCATCCAGAGGTGAATACTTAAACGGTAAAGTCATGGCAGCTTACCTTGGTATTCCATTTATCGATTCGGCAGAAGTCATCTTCTTCAACGAAGAAGGAAATCTGAATGATTATAAGACATACAAGCGTCTGACCGAGCGTCTCGCTCAAAATGAACGCGCCGTTATCCCCGGCTTCTACGGAATGGGTAAAGATGGAAATGTTAAGACCTTCTCTCGTGGTGGTTCCGATGTAACAGGTTCTATCGTTGCAAGAGCCAGCCGCGCAGATGTATATGAGAACTGGACAGATGTATCCGGTTTCCTTGTAGCTGACCCAAGAATCGTTCCGGATCCAAAGCCGATCAAATATATCACATACCGCGAGCTTCGTGAGTTATCCTACATGGGTGCTTCCGTTCTCCACGAAGATGCAATCTTCCCAGTAAGAAGCTGTGGTATTCCTATCAATATCAAGAATACAAATGCACCGGAAGATGCAGGAACATGGATCGTTGAAAGTACCTGCCAGAAGCAGGATTATGTTGTAACCGGTATTGCCGGAAAGAAAGATTTCTGTACGATCTTCATTACAAAAGCAATGATGAATTCAGAGATTGGCTTCGGCCGTAAGGTTCTTCAGGCATTTGAAGAGAACAATATCTCCTTCGAGCATATGCCATCCGGTATTGATACTATGACCATCGTTGTTCATGCAGACGAATTCATCGATAAGGAACAGAGCGTTGTATCTGCTATCCATCGTCTGGCAGAACCAGATTCTGTTGAGATTGAATCCGGTCTTGCACTGATCGCAGTTGTTGGTCGTGGTATGAAGTCAGCCAGTGGTACAGCCGGAAAGCTCTTCACTGCTCTCGCAAACAAGGGCATCAATATCAAGATGATCGATCAGGGTTCTTCTGAGCTTAACATCATCATCGGTGTTGAAAACCGTGACTTCGAGACAGCAATCAAAGCAATCTACAGCACGTTTATTACAAAATAATATTTATTCAAAAACAATCACCAGAGCATTGTGTAAACACAGACTTTGGCATTATGAATCTCACTGATAAAACAACGCCTGTCATTGGTTATATTATATCAATCCAATGACAGGCGTTTATGTTCACTCAAAAATATCTTTATCAGACTACCATACATCATTATAGTTCTGATATGTAATTTTCTTAAACTTTCCTAATGATCTTATTTTTTTCTGATAAGCTTTTTTGTTGTCCTCTTACCATTTACATAATACTCGTTTATTGTTACCGGATCCATGCGTGTGCTATATTTCGCGACCTCTGTTCCACCCGACTTTGTCTTTTTGAAATATGTCTTTATATACACACCCATACGTCCGGTAAATTCATCTACAAATGCTTTATCAGACATTTTTGTTATACGTGTATATATTCCATGTTGATCACTCTATGTACTTTTACTTCTAAGTTTTCCTTTATAATAATATTTAAACTTTAAAGATTTACCATTTGTCTTATAAAAATATTTATCCAAACACTTCTTGTATGTTGCCTTTGCTTTTTAGTAAACTTAGATGCTGTCTCGCTTCCACTACATGGCAGTATAAGTGCAATGATCAATAATGCACATAATAATAAAATACTTCTTTTTCTTTCGTAAATGTCTCCCTCCAAATTATTGATATATAAATAATAATATATATTATTTATTATTTCAACCAACTCATTTTCATTTGACATTTACACAATAAAACATTTGCCCACGACTTTAAGAACAGTTATAAATTTTATCTCTTACTGTGCGTCCGGCTGGCACATCTTGATCCGCTCTGCCGTATCCTTGGTAATTGCAAGGCATCGTCCGTGTACCCGGACGATGACATTTCCGAAAAACGATGATACCACCTGAACCTCATCCCCCGTATCTAACGGACAATCTCCAAATAATGCTTTATCTGCATAGTTCCACGCGATCGTTGAACAAAATCCATCCGCTGCATTTGATAATGACATCATAATAACCACCCTTTCTTCTAACAAATATGTGTCAATCATCTGCTGATATATGCTTAGTATATCCCCGATTATATAAATTATACTTCCGCACTCCCTGTGCGAGTCAATGCTAATTATTGTTCAACAATCTAATCTTTCTTATCAGAAACTAACTATCTGGTCAACCATGCTTTAGAAACCTTTTTGTTCACAAGTTCTGCTATTTATATTTTGTGTGAACAGCTCTCAAGTTGATGGGAAAAAACTAGAACATTCACAACATTTCCATCAATATTAAATACAACCACATAATTCATCTGTGGCACAACCGCCTCTCTGTTATCAACATACATAACTCTTCTAATACATTATTCCTTGTCCGACAATTATAGAGCTATCTTTATATGAATATGGTTCATTCTCCTTTCGTTTAGTTTGCCCACTTCATTGCCCACCTAAAAAAATAAAGCCCTGAAAACTCAGTGTTTTCAAGGCTTTCTAGCAGGGGATGAGAGAATCGAACTCCCACCAAAGGTTTTGGAGACCCCTATCATACCATTTGACCAATCCCCTATACTGCTTAAGTGTCCTAAATTGGGACACTTAACAGGTAGATGAAATATTTACTTTTCATGTACCTTCAGAATTTCATACAGAAAGTCTTACGACTTCATTTTCTCCAATCTCTTCCGCTTATCTTTCGAACCTCTCAGGATAAGTCTTCGACCTATTAGTATCTGTCAGCTGAATGCGTTACCGCACTTACACCTCAGACCTATCAACCTCGTAGTCTTCAAGGGGTCTTATTTCTTTAAAGAATGGGATATCTAATCTTGAGGGGGGCTTCACGCTTAGATGCCTTCAGCGTTTATCCCTGCCGGACTTGGCTACTCTGCCATGCTGTTGGTCAACAACAGATACACCAGCGGTCCGTCCATCCCGGTCCTCTCGTACTAAGGACAGCT